>OLIF01000042.1_pt1 | contig 132157 bp, 106 predicted proteins | sample 1609681 | NCBI WGS metagenome assembly OLIF01 (sample SAMEA4350143, study PRJEB24818) | metagenome | biome: human; feature: gut; material: faeces | place: Denmark | collected 2013-09 | reverse complement strand
TGATAAGTTAATGATTTGCATCCACCTTATCATGCATGACGCTTGAAAACTCTTTCAGCATTAATGTCATCGATGCTTTTGACCAGTTTAGCGGGATAATTGGGCTTGGAACTTCATGTAAACTGCCTGATAAATAGATATAATTATAGCTTTCCGGCAATGCCATTTCCAGTACATTTCTGCCATTTGCGCCAATCATGTTCGCTCCTGTAATCTGAGCTATAGAACGATTCATAAATTTTACTGCATCATTTAAGTATTGATCTTTCTGAGTTTCTTTATAAACAATCACTGCTGATTTTGCATACCATGAGTCAAAAAACCATTCTGCTTCCGTTGAAGGAATAAAACTATTCTCTCTCTTTATATGAGAGAGTTCATCAGTATCCGTTTTTATATTGTTAAACCAAAAATTGGCTGACTGGTAGTTATCTTTCTCGTACCTTTTTATACCGTAGGGACCTGCCAGCGTTTTTACTAACTTTAGTACCTGCTCCTTACGTCTGGTATTTATCTTAGAAAGATTAGCAGGATCAATAATATTGAGTAGTGCCGCGTCTGCTTCCCGGTAGTGTTTATCACTTCCCAGATAACCTGGAGATTCTCCACCAAGATCAAGCTGCAAAGTGATTCTTTCATATCCTTTATCAATTTGGTGATTGAGTCTGTCAATGGTCAGCGGCTCATCCAGTTCATTAATTTTCGCCTCCTTCACTAGCTCCGTAGCAAAATCAGACTGTTTCCTGGCAAGTAATGTAACAAGGCGTTCCAGTCCCGATGTGACCAACGCGACTGATGATGTATTGAGACGAGCATCCTCTTCCCACGCACCAGAATCTTCCATTCTGTAAAAACAAACCTTATCCAGGTAGGCAACAAGAAGCACGACTGACTTTAAACGGTCCCCTTTTTCCCAGTCTTCAGCTTTAATTATCCCCGTATCAACAGCCTGAATAAGAATATCAAGGTACAACCCAAGGGCATCATTTTGTTTATGGTTCCATAACTGAGATTTGCCACCTTCCTGGACATCTGCCATTACGGAGGAGTTACTATCAAAGCGGATATGCACGGCATTCATTTGTCCATTAGGTGCATTTATTAGTTCTGGATTATTTATGACATCCTGCATTCGTTTTATTTGCTCTGGCGTCGACATATAATCCCAAAGCGTTAACAACACTTTTTTTGCCGAATCTTTATTATTTTCATCTGATGCTAATGCCAGATATCCCCATAGACTATCCCTGAGCCAGACCGCATCATAATGGGTTTCTTCAGCCGTTTTATCATCTTCAAATGTCGACGCAAGGATAAACGTTCCCCATGGCTTATCAGTAAGTGCCAGTTTACGTGTATTCTCTGTAATTTTTGTCAGTTGCAAAAGATCGTTTTGTGTATAACTACTCTTTATCTCATTTTTTAATTTATCTGCGTGTATATATATTGGATAATTCGGATACTTTTCTGGATTTATTGATAAATAACTTTTATTTATTGCTGATGGTTTTTCATTCAGATGGCTAAAAACAGATTCACTCGTCATTTCTGATGATATTGCATAAGTCGGCATACAAGCAAGTACACTTGTAAGAAAAATATCTACAACCGATTTCCTTTTCATAAAAAATCAAGAATCCATACAGTCTGGTTTAAAACTGTAGCTAACCACTTCTATAATATTTTGAAAATAAGGTTATTTACTTAATCCAGATAAGTAAAGTTAGCTATATTGAGTTATGTTTATTACAGAAGATTAACTTTTGGAAGGTGGTTTTATAGCGCAACAGGAATTGTCCCAGCAAAAACAGACGCTGCTAATGGTTTTGCATTTGTTGTCCTGCGGAACAGGCACTGAAGTCGCCTGGTAAATGCGAATACCACTCTGTTAAGTGCTATTCATATCACGGGTGGGAGACAGAATCACCAGAACGGGTGTCTGTATCTGCTTTCGCTGTTCAGGAAGTGGAGCGAGTGAGGGGAATCGAACCCCCGTCATTTGGTTGGGAACCAAAAGCTCTACCATTGAGCTACACTCGCGAATGATCACGTTGTCGGAACGCTTAACACTCAGGTTGCATGCGCCACCGCTAAACTAACTCTGTATTAAAGAGCGTAAGGGATTATAAACCTTACGCTCTTCTTGGCAAGGGACTTCCCCACTGAATGGCGATTAATTCGCCGTCAACATTTTGGCTTACTGCCCTGCGGCGGCAAATAGCGCAACGGATCGATAGCTGTCGCCCGATAGCGAATCTGGAAATGCAGACGCACAGATGCCGCATCAGAACTCCCCATCGTCGCAATTTTTTGCCCTGCCTTTACCGTTTGCCCATTGTTCACCAACATCGTGTCGTTATGGGCGTATGCGGTGATGTAATCTTCACTGTGTTTAATCATGATGAGATTACCGTAACCACGCAATTGATTACCGACATACACGACCTTTCCAGCGCCTGCGGCGTAAATTGGCGTACCGCGCGGCGCTGAGATATCAATCCCTTTATTGCCGCCATCTGCCGTCGAATACGGTACGATAACTTTCCCTGTTGTTGGCCATAACCAGCAACGTTGACCAACCGGCGGCCATGAAGATTTTGGAACCGCTGAAGATGGCGTTACAACGGCTGTTTTCGTCGTCGATTTTGCAGTGGATTTACGCGAGCCGCTGCTACTTTTCGCCCCACCGAGTTTCAGTTTTTGGCCGACTTCTATGGTATACGGAGGAGAAATACCGTTCAGTCGGGCGAGTTCTTTTACGCTGGTTCCCGTGGTGCGTGAAATACGATAAAGCGTATCCCCCCCTTTCACGGTGTAAACGGAGCCAGAATACGTTTCGGTATTTGATGATTTGCTACCCGAACAGCCCGCCAAAAGCAGTCCTGTCGATAACAGCATCACAATACCCAGAGTGTGTTTATTCAGGCGTCCTGCGCTCAAAATTGTTCCTCTCTCAAAAAACAAGACTCTATATCATAGCAGCCACCCGCCAGATCCCCAATCCATTGCTCTGGAACATCTCCTGTACAATGCTCGTTTTGTTATTGAATCTCTTTTCGATTAACCACAGACCAACAAAAACGATAAATACAATTTTCAGATAATGCCCAAAGTTTATTTATCACAATGATTTTTATCACGCTCATATTGATACGATCTCCCCTTTTTCATTACTGATAAAATCACATCATCTCCGTCGTTTTTTTAACGACATCACACTTCCCTCCTCACCTCACGCTTATAGTCGTTTCTGGCGTAATTCTTGCCTGCCTTACCTCAATCATTGCCATTAAGAATGAAATATTCAAACCAAGGGGATTTTAATGGAAGCGCGGGAAGCTACCGCTACAGGTGAATCATGCATGCGCGTAGATGCTATTGCCAAAGTCACCGGGCGGGCACGATATACAGATGATTATGTTATGGCAGGCATGTGCTACGCGAAATATGTACGTAGTCCAATTGCACATGGTTATGCCGTGAATATTAACGATGAAGAAGCCAGAAACTTACCTGGTGTGCTGGCCATTTTCACCTGGGAAGATGTGCCTGGCATTGCGTTTGCCACAGCGGGACATGCATGGACTCTGGATGAAAATAAACGTGACATTGCCGATCGCGTCTTGTTAACTCGTCACGTTCGCCACCATGGCGATGCAGTTGCTATCGTCGTTGCCCGTGATGAACTCACGGCAGAAAAAGCAGCACAACTTGTGCATATCGAATGGCAAGAATTACCCGTCATTACTACGCCAGAAGCGGCACTTGCAGAAGATGCTACGCCAATTCATAGCGGTGGTAATTTGCTAAAACAAAGCGCGATGTCGACAGGTAATGTCCAGCAAACAATCGACGCGGCAGATTACCAGATTCAGGGGCACTATCAGACGCCGGTCATTCAACATTGCCATATGGAAAGCGTAACATCGCTGGCATGGATGGAAGATGATTCACGAATTACGATCGTTTCCAGCACTCAAATCCCGCATATTGTTCGCCGGGTTGTTGGTCAGGCACTGGATATTCCCTGGTCGTGCGTAAGAGTGATTAAACCGTTTGTCGGCGGTGGTTTTGGTAATAAGCAAGATGTGCTGGAAGAGCCAATGGCGGCATTCCTGACCAGTAAGCTTGGCGGCATTCCGGTGAAAGTTTCGCTTAGCCGCGAAGAGTGTTTCCTGGCGACTCGTACCCGTCATGCCTTCACCATTGATGGGCAGATGGGGGTGAACCGCGACGGTACGTTAAAAGGTTATAGTCTGGATGTTCTGTCCAACACTGGTGCCTATGCCTCGCACGGTCATTCCATTGCCTCTGCGGGCGGTAATAAAGTCGCTTATCTTTATCCTCGTTGCGCCTACGCTTACAGTTCAAAGACCTGCTATACCAACTTACCCTCGGCTGGCGCGATGCGTGGCTATGGCGCGCCGCAAGTGGTGTTTGCTGTCGAATCACTACTTGATGACGCCGCCGAAGCACTAAATATCGACCCGGTAGAAATACGTTTACGCAATGCGGCCCGCGAAGGTGATACCAATCCACTCACGGGCAAACGCATTTACAGTGCCGGATTGTCTGAGTGTCTGGAAAAAGGACGTGAAATCTTTGAATGGGACAAGCGTCGTGCGGCATGTCAGAAGCAGCAAGGCAATCTGCGCCGCGGCGTTGGCGTAGCCTGCTTTAGTTACACCTCAAACACATGGCCCGTCGGTGTTGAAATTGCTGGCGCACGCTTATTGATGAACCAGGATGGAACCATCAATGTCCAGAGTGGGGCCACAGAGATCGGCCAGGGTGCCGATACAGTATTCTCACAGATGGTCGCTGAAACCGTAGGTGTTCCCGTCAGCGATGTACGCGTAATTTCAACGCAAGATACCGATATTACACCGTTTGACCCAGGCGCATTTGCTTCACGCCAGAGTTATGTCGCCGCACCGGCATTACGCAATGCAGCACTGTTGTTGAAGGAGAAGATCATTGCCCACGCTGCAGTGATGCTGCATCAATCAGCAATGAGTCTGACGCTGATAAAAGGCAATGTCGTTCTGGTTGAAAGACCGGAAGAGCCATTGCTATCGCTAAAAGAGCTGGCGATGGATGCTTTTTATCATCCTGAGCGCGGCGGACAACTTTCTGCGGAAAGCTCAATAAAAACGACGACGAACCCGCCAGCATTTGGCTGCACTTTTGTCGATCTGACGGTTGATATTGCGCTGTGTAAAGTGACCATCAATCGCATCCTCAACGTCCATGATTCGGGTCATATTCTTAACCCGCTGCTGGCTGAAGGTCAGGTACACGGCGGAATGGGAATGGGCATTGGCTGGGCGCTATTTGAAGAGATGATTATCGACGCTAAAAGTGGTGTGGTACGTAACCCGAATCTGCTGGATTACAAAATGCCAACCATGCCAGATTTGCCACAACTGGAAAGCGCGTTTGTCGAAATTAGTGAGCCGCAATCCGCATATGGACATAAGTCACTGGGTGAACCGCCCATTATTCCTGTCGCCGCGGCGATTCGTAATGCGGTGAAAATGGCCACCGGTGTTGCAATCAATACACTGCCGCTGACACCAAAACGGTTGTTCGAAGAATTCCATCTGGCAGGATTGATTTGAGGAAAACATCATGTTTGATTTTGCTTCTTACCATCGCGCGACCTCAATTGCCGATGCCATCAACCTGCTGGCTGACAATCCGCAGGCCAGACTACTCGCTGGCGGCACTGATGTGCTTATCCAGCTCCACCATCACAATGATCGTTACCGCCATATTGTTGATATCCACAATCTGGCGGAACTGCGGGGAGTTACGCTGGCGGAAGATGGCGCGCTACGAATCGGTTCAGCGACAACATTTACCCAGCTCATTGAAAATCCGTTAACACAGTGTCATCTTCCGGCGTTATGTGCCGCGGCTTCGTCAATTGCCGGACCGCAAATCCGTAACGTCGCGACCTACGGTGGTAATATTTGCAACGGCGCCACTAGCGCAGACTCTGCCACACCAACGCTGATTTATGACGCAAAGCTGGAAATTCATTCGCCACGCGGGATCCGCTTCGTCCCAATAAACGGATTTCATACCGGACCAGGCAAAGTTTCTCTTGAACACGATGAAATCCTGGTCGCATTCCACTTCCCCCCCCAACCGAAAGCACACGCTGGTAGCGCACACTTTAAATATGCTATGCGTGACGCAATGGATATTTCAACCATTGGTTGCGCCGCCCATTGCCGACTGGATAACGGCAACTTCAGCGAGTTGCGTCTGGCATTTGGCGTTGCCGCACCAACGCCGATTCGTTGCCAGCATGCAGAACAGGCTGCGCAAAATGCACCATTAAACCAACAAACGCTGGAAGCCATCAGCGAATCAGTCCTGCAAGATGTTGCCCCACGTTCTTCCTGGCGGGCAAGTAAAGAGTTTCGTCTGCATCTCATCCAGACGATGACTAAAAAAGTGATTAGCGAAGCCGTCGCCGCGGCGGGGGGGAAATTGCAATGAATCACAGCGAAACGATTACCATCGAATGCACCATTAACGGGATGCCTTTTCAGCTTCACACCGCGCCAGGCATGCCGCTCTCGGAACTACTTCGCGAGCAAGGACTGCTTAGTGTCAAACAAGGTTGTTGCGTGGGCGAATGTGGTGCCTGTACGGTGCTGGTTGACGGCACCGCGATAGACAGTTGTTTATACCTGGCGGCCTGGGCTGAAGGAAAAGAGATCCGCACGCTGGAAGGTGAAGCGAAAGGCGGCAAACTATCCCATGTCCAGCAGGCTTATGCGAAATCCGGCGCAGTGCAATGCGGGTTTTGTACGCCGGGCCTTATTATGGCTACCACGGCAATGCTGGCGAAACCACGCGAGAAACCATTAACCATTACGGAAATTCGTCGCGGCCTGGCAGGGAATCTGTGCCGTTGCACAGGATATCAAATGATTGTAAATACGGTTCTGGATTGCGAGGAAACAAAATAAGAGACATCCGGCCTGAATTCAGGCCGGATTTTTACTGTCATGCGTCCAGCAATTCATATTTTTTTATCTTACGATAGAGGGTTGCAATACCAATTCCCAGTTCATCCGCGACTTGCTTTTTACTGTTATGACGTAAAAGCGCCTCGCGAATCATCTGTTTTTCCATCTCCTCCAGAGCGGTGCCGCCTGCATCATCTAATACCAAATGCGCTTCACTGGCTTCTGCTCCTTCAGCTTGTTCCGTACTGATATTCAGCAGATTTGGCGGCAGAAGTGTACTGTCAATGATCTCGCCTGAAGGAACAACGTTAACCAGATATTCCATCAAATTGCTTAACTCGCGCAAATTCCCCGGCCAGCGATGCTTACGTAATAACTCAACAACATCAGGAGCAATGCCCGGGTAAACCGACCCCAGGCGACGCGTATGCAGATGTAAGAAGTAATGGACCAGTAATTCAATATCTTCCTGACGCTCACGCAACGGGGGCAGAGTTAACGGAATGACATTCAAGCGATAGAAAAGATCTTCACGAAATTTACCTTCAGCAATAAACTGGGCCAAATTCTGATTAGTTGCAGAAATAATACGGATATCGACCTGTATCGGACTGCTGGCGCCAATCGGCAGGATCTCTCGCGCTTCAATGGCCCGCAACAATTTTGCCTGCAGCATTAACGGCATATCGCCAATTTCATCAAGAAATAGCGTTCCCGTGTTCGCCGCCTGAATCAACCCGGTTTTACCATTGGCAGAAGCGCCAGTAAATGCGCCTTTGACATAACCGAACAATTCGCTCTCCAGCAACTGCTCTGGGATCGCCGCACAGTTAATAGCAATAAAGGGCTTGTTCCGCCGCCCACTCAACTTATGGATAGCACGGGCGACAACTTCTTTCCCAGTTCCGCTTTCTCCTACGACCATAACACTCGATGGACTGGGCGCGATGCGGCTAATGAGCCGTTTTAATTGCCGCATCACTCTACATTCCCCCACCAGTTGTTCAATATGCGGTTCGTCAGTAGCATTTGCCACAGAAAAACTGCTATGGGACTGGTGAAATGCCATTAAAAATAGTTGTCGTCCCTGGATGTTATGCAACTGACCAATAATCAATTCACTTTTATCATCCCACGAGACAATATGTTGCATATGCCCATGGGTAAAATTACTCTCAAATGTTAATGGCCTGAAACGGATAGGTTTCCCAATGATATTATTTTGCACGACACCAAGCGTTTTTAATGCTGTCTGGTTAACAAACTGAACCCGATTTTCCTCATCAATAACTAATACACCTTGATCCATATTATCGATCATAGTGGCGAATATTTTACTGATGTTATCTCCTGGCCCCTGATCCTCCAGAAGTTTCGAAACAAAAATAGTGGATATATGGCGAACGTAATCAGAGAACTCGCGCAAATTATCACTGATATGTTCTTGTTGCTCATGGGTAACAGCAATCAAACTTATCACCCCGACACAGCGATCCTGTAAAATTACAGGCGTACCAAGAAATGCTTTTTCACGACAACTGTCTTTACTGTCGCAACCTTCGCAAAGAGGATCGAAGCGAGACTGTGTCACAACCTTTTCGGTTTTGGTTTCGAGGACATAGCGGAGCAAGCGTGAGTTGCCGCTCAGCTGGCGGCCAAGAAATTTCCCATACGCGCCGGTTCCAGCGACGCGACACAAGTTTTCATCAACGATCTCAACCTCAAGCTGCAAAACGCTGGCAAGCATTCTGGCAAAACGCTGAATTGTTGGTTGAATTTGCATCAATACTGACTGCGTAGTAGCAAGCTCCATAGCTTTACCTTCCAGAATCACTTAATAGTCGATCATTGAAGACGTTGATGGTTCACAGATCATGATGATATTAACTCAGGCGAATTTTGCTTTGATAAAAACATAAGATTTTTATCACTTTCTAATGAAATTATGGAAGAGATATCACATTTCTATATCAATATGAGAATCACGTAGGGGAGTTTATCAAACTGACGAGGGATAACCTGTCCCGTTATCTTATTTCTGATAATTAGCAGCAAATAAATAACACTATAAAAAAAGCCAAACGTTTTCGTATTTTCTGATGAATATGAGGATGGCATCAATTTGTGATCAAACCCACATATTACCTGTCAAATTAGCATTTCGCTTCTGCGTGGATAATTCTGGCATGTTTATTGTTAGTTCCGGGTATAGCTGTGAAAACACCAATCATTTGGCACGTCACAGTGAAATAAACCACTTTGCCTGTCATTCCACTACCGGGACTTTATGATGAAAACTGTTAATGAGCTGATAAAGGATATCAATTCGCTGACCTCTCACCTGCACGAGAAAGATTTTTTGCTAACGTGGGAACAGACGCCAGACGAACTGAAACAAGTACTGGACGTTGCCGCAGCGTTAAAAGCACTGCGTGCTGAAAACATCTCAACCAAAGTCTTTAACAGTGGATTAGGTATTTCCGTATTCCGCGATAACTCCACTCGTACCCGCTTCTCTTACGCTTCCGCACTTAACCTGCTCGGCCTTGCACAACAGGATCTCGACGAAGGTAAGTCACAAATTGCTCACGGCGAAACCGTTCGCGAAACCGCCAATATGATCTCCTTCTGCGCCGATGCAATCGGGATCCGTGACGATATGTATCTGGGTGCGGGCAACGCCTATATGCGTGAAGTTGGCGCGGCGCTCGATGATGGTTACAAACAGGGTGTACTGCCACAGCGCCCGGCTTTAGTTAACCTGCAATGCGATATTGACCACCCGACTCAGTCTATGGCTGACCTGGCATGGTTACGTGAACACTTTGGTTCACTGGAAAATCTGAAAGGTAAAAAAATCGCCATGACCTGGGCTTATTCCCCAAGCTACGGCAAACCACTCTCTGTTCCTCAGGGCATCATCGGCCTGATGACCCGCTTCGGTATGGATGTCACTCTGGCCCATCCAGAAGGTTACGACCTAATCCCGGATGTCGTTGAAGTCGCTAAAAACAATGCTAAAGCATCCGGCGGCAGCTTCCGTCAGGTCACCAGCATGGAAGAAGCATTCAAAGATGCAGACATCGTTTATCCGAAATCATGGGCGCCTTACAAGGTGATGGAAGAACGTACTGAACTGCTGCGCGCTAATGATCATGAAGGTCTGAAAGCACTGGAAAAACAGTGTCTGGCACAGAACGCGCAACACAAAGACTGGCATTGCACAGAAGAAATGATGGAACTGACCCGCGACGGTGAAGCCCTGTATATGCACTGCCTGCCAGCCGATATCAGCGGCGTATCCTGCAAAGAAGGTGAAGTCACTGAAGGCGTATTCGAAAAATATCGTATTGCAACCTACAAAGAAGCTAGCTGGAAGCCATATATCATCGCCGCGATGATCCTTTCTCGTAAATATTCAAAACCAGGCGTACTGCTCGAACAACTGCTGAAAGAAGCGCAAGAACGCGTGAAATAACCCCCTTGAGCCGATCGACAGGTCGGCTCTCTATTTCCAGAGGCCAAAAGGATAGGATATGTCCGTTTTCTCATTGAAGATTGATATCGCCGATAACAAATTTTTCAACGGCGAAACATCACCGCTCTTTTCGCAAAGCCAGGCAAAACTGGCGCGCCAGTTCCACCAGAAAATCGCTGGCTATCGCCCAACGCCGCTTTGCGCGCTGGACGATCTCGCAAACCTTTTTGGTGTGAAGAAAATTCTAGTTAAGGACGAATCAAAACGATTCGGTCTTAACGCCTTCAAAATGCTCGGCGGTGCGTATGCCATCGCTCAGTTACTGTGCGAAAAATATCATCTTGATATCGAAACACTGTCATTTGAGCACCTGAAAAATGCCATCGGTGAAAAAATGACATTCGCCACTACTACTGATGGCAACCACGGACGCGGTGTGGCATGGGCTGCACAGCAACTCGGTCAGAATGCGGTGATTTATATGCCGAAAGGTTCCGCTCAGGAGCGCGTCGACGCCATTCTGAACCTGGGAGCCGAGTGTATCGTCACTGATATGAACTATGACGATACCGTTCGCCTGACGATGCAACACGCACAGCAACACGGCTGGGAAGTGGTGCAGGATACCGCCTGGGAAGGCTACACAAAAATCCCAACCTGGATCATGCAAGGTTATGCCACTCTGGCGGATGAAGCCGTTGAGCAAATGCGTGAAATGGGTGTAACGCCGACTCATGTTCTGCTGCAAGCCGGCGTCGGTGCGATGGCCGGCGGAGTGCTGGGTTATCTGGTCGATGTCTATAGCCCACAAAATCTGCACAGCATTATTGTTGAACCTGACAAAGCTGACTGTATTTATCGTTCTGGCGTCAAAGGCGACATCGTCAACGTTGGCGGCAATATGGCCACTATCATGGCAGGCCTGGCCTGCGGCGAACCTAACCCGCTGGGCTGGGAAATCCTGCGTAACTGCGCCACCCAATTCATTTCCTGCCAGGACAGCGTTGCCGCATTAGGTATGCGCGTGCTGGGTAATCCGTATGGCAACGATCCGCGCATCATCTCCGGTGAATCTGGCGCTGTTGGTTTAGGCGTTCTTGCGGCAGTTCATTATCACCCACAACGTCAAAGCCTGATGGAAAAACTGGCACTGAACAAAGATGCCGTGGTGCTGGTTATCAGCACGGAAGGCGACACCGACGTGAAGCACTACCGCGAAGTTGTCTGGGAAGGCAAACACTCTGTAGCACCTTAATCACCCTATTGGAACTGCTCTTCGCAAACGGGGAGTAAAAACTGGAGAAAAATAATGGCTAAGAATATTCCATTCAAACTGATTCTTGAAAAAGCAAAAGATTACCAGGCAGACATGACTCGCTTTCTGCGCGATATGGTTGCGATCCCCAGCGAAAGCTGTGACGAAAAACGCGTAGTGCATCGTATTAAAGAAGAGATGGAAAAAGTCGGCTTCGACAAAGTTGAAATCGACCCGATGGGCAACGTTCTCGGTTATATCGGTCACGGCCCACGTCTGGTTGCGATGGACGCACATATCGACACCGTTGGTATTGGTAACATCAAAAACTGGGAATTCGACCCGTACGAAGGTATGGAAACCGATGAACTTATCGGCGGTCGTGGTACTTCCGACCAGGAAGGTGGCATGGCGTCTATGGTTTATGCCGGTAAGATCATTAAAGACCTCGGTCTGGAAGACGAATACACCCTGCTGGTAACCGGTACAGTACAAGAAGAAGACTGCGACGGCCTGTGCTGGCAGTACATTATTGAACAATCCGGCATTCGCCCGGAATTTGTGGTCAGTACGGAACCAACTGATTGCCAGGTATACCGTGGTCAACGCGGTCGTATGGAAATTCGCATTGACGTTCAAGGTGTTAGCTGCCACGGCTCTGCACCAGAACGCGGAGATAACGCTATTTTCAAAATGGGCCCGATTCTTGGCGAATTACAAGAACTGTCCCAACGTTTGGGCTATGACGAATTCCTTGGCAAAGGCACTCTGACCGTTTCCGAAATTTTCTTCACCTCTCCAAGCCGCTGCGCCGTAGCAGACAGTTGTGCAGTCTCTATTGACCGCCGTCTGACCTGGGGCGAAACCTGGGAAGGCGCTCTGGACGAAATCCGCGCCCTACCGGCTGTGCAGAAAGCGAATGCCGTCGTTTCTATGTACAACTATGACCGCCCGTCCTGGACGGGTCTGGTTTACCCAACTGAATGCTACTTCCCGACCTGGAAAGTGGAAGAAGATCACTTCACCGTTAAAGCGCTGGTCAATGCCTATGAAGGTCTGTTTGGCAAAGCTCCGGTCGTTGATAAGTGGACCTTCTCTACTAACGGCGTCTCCATCATGGGTCGCCACGGCATTCCGGTTATCGGCTTTGGTCCGGGTAAAGAACCGGAAGCACACGCACCAAACGAAAAAACCTGGAAATCTCATCTGGTGACCTGTGCCGCTATGTACGCTGCAATCCCGTTAAGCTGGCTGGCAACAGAATAATTATTCGTCACTTATTCCCCTCCGGTTCGCCGGAGGGGTTCCGGAGTTTGCTATGCGCGTATTGATTAAAAACGGCACAGTAGTTAACGCTGATGGACAATCAAAGCAGGATTTGTTGATTGAAAGCGGTATTGTTCGCCAGTTAGGCAACGATATTTCGCCGCAGCTCCCCTGTGAGGTCATTGATGCCGCGGGTTGTTATGTTTTCCCTGGCGGCGTGGATGTCCATACACATTTCAATATTGATGTCGGTATTGCACGCAGTTGTGATGATTTTTTTACCGGTACCCGCGCAGCCGCGTGTGGCGGTACAACAACCATTATTGACCATATGGGGTTTGGCCCAAACGGATGTCGGTTACGCCATCAACTGGAAGTTTATCGTGGTTATGCCGCCCATAAAGCAGTCATCGACTACAGCTTTCATGGTGTTATCCAGCATATTAATCACGCCATTCTTGATGAAATTCCAATGATGGTCGAAGAAGGGCTTAGCAGTTTTAAACTCTATTTAACCTATCAATACAAACTCAACGATGACGAAGTGTTGCAAGCGCTACGTCGTTTGCATGAATCCGGCGCACTAACTACCGTGCACCCGGAAAATGACGCGGCAATTGCCAGTAAGCGAGCGGAGTTTATCGCCGCCGGGCTAACCGCACCGCGCTATCACGCATTGAGCCGACCGTTAGAGTGCGAAGCAGAAGCTATCGCCCGGATGATCAACCTGGCGCAGCTTGCCGGTAATGCCCCACTTTATATCGTTCATCTGTCTAACGGTTTAGGCCTGGATTATCTACGTCTTGCCCGTGCGAATCACCAGCCTGTCTGGGTGGAAACTTGCCCGCAATATCTCCTGCTGGACGAACGCAGTTACGATACAGAAGATGGAATGAAGTTCATTCTTAGTCCGCCGCTACGCAATGTTCGCGAACAAGACAAACTGTGGTGCGGTATCAGCGATGGCGCGATTGACGTCGTCGCGACTGACCACTGCACCTTCTCAATGGCCCAACGCCAGCAAATCTCCAAAGGCGACTTCAGCCGTTGCCCAAATGGCTTACCCGGGGTGGAAAATCGCCTGCAATTGCTATTTTCCAGCGGCGTAATGAGCGGACGCATTTCGCCTGAACGTTTTGTGGAATTAACCAGCGCGATGCCCGCCAGATTATTTGGTCTGTGGCCGCAAAAGGGATTATTGGCGCCAGGTTCTGATGGCGACGTAGTGATTATCGACCCACGTCAGAGCCAACAAATTCAGCATTGTCATCTCCACGACAACGCCGACTACTCTCCCTGGGAGGGCTTTACCTGTCAGGGAGCAATTGTCAGAACGCTATCTCGTGGTGAAACGATCTTCTGTGACGGCAACTTTACAGGCAAAGCCGGACGTGGCCGTTTTCTGCGACGCAAACCGTTTGTCCCTCCCGTGATCTAACCACTGCCAGGGATCTATACACAATCAAGAATGATGAGTGAGGAAAAATGAGTAAGAAAATTGTTCTCGCCCTGGGCGGGAATGCGCTGGGCGACGATCTGGCCGGACAAATGAAAGCGGTGAAAATTACGTCTCAGGCAATTGTCGATTTGATTGCCCAGGGACATGAGGTCATCGTCACACACGGTAATGGACCGCAGGTGGGTATGATTAACCAGGCATTCGAAGCTGCCGCGAAAACTGAAGCGCACTCGCCGATGCTGCCAATGTCTGTCTGTGTCGCCTTAAGTCAGGGCTATATTGGTTACGATCTGCAAAACGCCTTACGGGAAGAATTGCTTTCTCGTGGCATTAATAAACCCGTTGCGACTCTGGTTACCCAGGTCGAAGTCGACGCTAACGATCCCGCGTTCCTCAATCCGACGAAACCAATCGGTTCATTCTTTACCGAACAAGAAGCAGAGCTACTGACAAAACAAGGCTATACCCTGAAAGAAGATGCCGGTCGCGGCTATCGTCGTGTAGTCGCTTCACCGAAACCAGTTGATATCATTGAGAAAGAAACGGTAAAAGCGTTGGTGGACGCAGGCCAGGTTGTGATTACCGTTGGTGGTGGTGGTATTCCTGTGATTCGTGAAGGTAACCATCTACGCGGCGCCAGCGCAGTTATTGATAAAGATTGGGCCAGCGCCCGTCTGGCAGAAATGATCGATGCTGATATGTTGATAATCCTTACCGCCGTCGAAAAAGTGGCAATTAACTTTGGCAAAGAAAATGAACAATGGCTGGACCGCCTGTCATTGGCTGATGCAGAACGCTTTATCGAAGAAGGTCATTTTGCGAAAGGCTCTATGCTACCGAAAGTAGAAGCTGCCGCATCATTTGCTCGCTCTCGTGCAGGCCGCGAAGCACTGATTACCGTATTGAGCAAAGCGAAAGAAGGGATTGAAGGCAAAACCGGAACAGTGATTTGCCAGTAATTTAAAGGTCGGATGACGATGCCATCCGGTCAAAGACTGTTAACAAAGTGCGCTTTGTTGATGCCGGATGCGGCGTGAATGCCTTATCCGGCCTACAAAACATCGTAAATTCAATACATTGCAATACTATTGATTGTAGGCCTGATAAGCGTAGCGCATCAGGCATATTTGGCGTTTGTCATCACTCTCTGGCCGGGTAGGTAATACCATCCGGCCAATTTCATTTAAGCCACTTCCAGTACTTCTTTTGTTGCTTTAACGCCCTGATGCATCAGCATCATTAACGCCTCCAGCACACCGCCGCCAATAGCTCTGGCTTTATCAGAAACGCTGGTGAAATCAGCCGTTTCACCACGGGGATCGATATCACCAATTTTAAAGCCGCCGACCACAGCCAGTCCGTCGTTCAGCAATCCACGCACCATTCCCGTCAACGGTGCTTTAATTTCATGCTCGCCAATCCAGGCAATAACATCGCCCTCTTTCACCAGCTCGCCCAATTTCACGTTCGAACGCATAATGCCCGCAGCCGGAGCGCGGATCACTCGCCGGGTGGTATGCCCCATAATATTGCCGGGAACGCCGGTGTTCTCCTGCGCACAGCCGGAATAAATGACTTGACCAAGCCAGTGCCCGCGATTCGTTTCAATCACCGCATGGCAATCTTTACCTGCGGTAAAACCAGGCCCAAGCGCAATTGTCACTGGCGCCATATCTGCCCGCGTACCCAAATTCTGTTTCGCCAGGATAGCGTCCACCACACAAAGGGGATTTAACTCATCAAGCAGTGAACAGGCAGGATCCACCATCACCGGAATAACCCCTCGTTCAGTCAACGTCATTGCTTCCACGGAGGTCTGAGCCAGACGGGCTGTAACGCCTTCAACTGTCATTTCACCGTCAAATACGGCCTGAGCAAACGCCACGGAGCAGCGAATCACAGTTGGTTTTTCCACTTCTAACATGATCACTTTGAAGCCAGCATGATACAGACGCAGAGCCACGCCAGTTGCAATATCGCCTGCCCCACGAATCACCACACGTTGATGTCCAGAAGGATGTGAAGGTTTCATCATCAGCCCTCCTGGCGCGTTATTTTTCACCTGTAATATTTCTGCCAGCACGCTGATGGCGATCTCCTGTGGCGTTTCCGCACCAATGTTGTAGCCAACTGGCGCATGTAAACAGGCAATATGATCTTCTGAGACGCCTTTCTCGCGTAACTGGCGCAAGAAAAGCTGAACCTTACGGCGACTGGCCAGTAAACCCAGCCATGCAATGGGTTGTTCAATGAGTTTGTCGAGGGCTTCACGATCCTGATTATTGGTGGCAATCAGGACAAAATTATCAGGGCGAATCTCCAGTGCCTCCACTGCCGCGCCAAACGACTCAGCATGTAGAAGCGTAGTTGATGGTGGGAAAAGTTCGGGGTTCAGACTTTCGCGATAAATATCGGCAACGGCGATATCAAATCCTAATAATGCAGCACTCTGGGCAATCGCCCGGTTAACATGTCCTGCGCCGATCAACACCAAACGTGGCCGCATCCCATGTACGCTGATGAATACTGAAATTGCGCCTCCGCAATCTGACCCGACGGCATCCGCGCCGTTACGAGCCATGCGCCCATGGAATAATCGCGGCTTACGTTCCTGCAATGCCTGTAGCGACTCTTCAATCACTTTACGCTCAACCATTCCACCACCAATTGTGCCGACGATAGAACCATCGGCGCGCACTAACATTTGTGCAGAATGGCGGGGAGTGGAGCCTCGGCTATCAACAATTTGCGCCATCGCAAACGGACAATTTTGCTCTTCGAGTTTTGCAGCCTCTGTGAAAATATTCATACCAACCTCAATCGATATCCATTCAGTAACCCGGAGTACCCAGGCCGCTAATTCACAAATCTGCGCGCGATTGCAGGAAATTCTTGTATATCGCCCAGCCAGATTGCCTCTACGTCATGTTGTTGCAGCGGCTTAAGTAGCTCACTTTGCGCAATCGCATTCTCACAATGAGAAAAACGGTTAATGAACCAGACCCGCCGACAGTCTTGCGGTACATTTTTAAATGCGCCCAACGGGTGGCGAACCAACGTAACGAGATCGCTCAGTTGCAAGGTGGTACCCGGCGTCAGTCCGGTAATGTCGGCAAACTGCGGCCAGCGATGGACATTTTCTGCGCCTATTTTCTCGCCCAGTAAGAGCCCGCTCATCACAGCAATCACGCAGCAACTGCTTTGCGGTATGCAAGGTTCATGCTCATCCGGCGCTTTTAAGGGCATTCCACGCGAACCATCTGCCTCAACGAGAATCACGTCACATTCCGGGCGCTGTGTCAGCGCATCAATGGCCTCTGGTGCAAATCCTTTGGCTTTCCCCTGCGTCGCTTTCCAGTGGTGAAAACAAAATGAAACAGGCGATGAGAGAGACGTTCGAGGAAGCATTGCGGGATCACGGCAGAAAATCACGGGCCAGGTGGACTCCGGCAAAAACATATGTGTCGTTGTGGTGATTAAAACGCGCCTACCGCCAGACTGAAATAACTGCGCCAGCCAAAAAAGCAGACTGGTTTTCCCTCCAGCGCCAACAACGGAAATGACGGTAGGACGTTTCTGCGCGCCTAAATCAATAAACAATGCAGCCGGGTCAATTATACTTTTCACGAGACTTTATGAACCTCTCTGGGATAAATTAGCCTCACCACGTCATTTATTTGGAAGTGACTAAATTTCCAGACGTTATTAACCAATATAAATAATGGAAGCACTATGTCAGCTATCGACTGTATAATTACTGCTGCCGGATTATCATCTCGAATGGGGCAATGGAAAATGATGTTACCCTGGCAACAGGGAACAATTCTTGATGCAAGTATCAAAAATGCGTTGCAGTTCTGTAGCCGAATTATTTTAGTTACGGGTTATCGTGGTAATGAACTGCATGATCGCTATACGAACCATAGTAATATTATTATTATCCACAACCCAGACTATGCGCAGGGGTTACTGACCTCGGTAAAAGCGGCAGCATCAGTAGTACAAACAGAATTTTGTTTTCTCACCCATGGTGACATGCCCACTATTAACAGTGATATATTCCGAAAAATCTGGGCATTGCGTAACAATGGCGCAATACTTCCTTTGCACAAGGGGATCCCCGGCCATCCGATTTTAGTGTCAAAATCATGCCTGATGCAGGCAGTTCAACGACCTAACATTAGCAATATGCGTCAATCATTACTCATGGGCGAACATTATTCCGTCGAAATAGAAAATGAAGAAATAATTTTAGATATTGATACCCCAGACGACTTTATTAATGCGCAAGAAAGGTATACTAAAATTTAGCAACCCCAGTTAAACGATTGCGTTCAAACATTTAAACGGTTCAAAGCGCTTTTATCATAATGATAAGGAATCACTGATTTTGAGAAATGAGAAAAAGTGATAAAACAGCTGACAACAATAAAATCCAGGAGTGATTTTAATTCTCATTTAGTACCTGTGAGATCATTCACAAAAAGCCGTTAAGTTTCGAGCCGCCTCACATTTTTTTATATTTCCCGGCAAACCTGGCAAGAGTGGTGCGATTGTTGCTCTATCCCCCTAAACCACCGGATTTCTCAATACCGGTCACTCAATGATATCTGTATAAGCTAAGGAGAGGGTTATGGGGGATATTATGCGTCCCATTCCGTTTGAGGAACTTTTGACGCGCATATTTGATGAATACCAACAACAACGCTCAATCTTTGGTATTCCCGAGCAACAGTTTTACTCGCCTGTAAAAGGTAAAGCTGTCAGCGTCTTCGGTGAAACCTGTGCCACCCCCGTCGGCCCTGCCGCTGGCCCGCACACGCAACTTGCGCAAAACATTGTCACTTCCTGGCTGACAGGCGGACGCTTCATCGAACTGAAGACCGTACAAATCCTTGATCGTCTGGAGCTCGAAAAACCCTGTATCGACGCCGAAGACGAATGTTTTAACACTGAATGGTCCACCGAATTTACCCTGCTAAAAGCGTGGGATGAATACCTTAAAGCCTGGTTTGCCTTGCATCTGCTTGAAGCCATGTTCCAGCCTTCCGCATCCGGTAAATCGTTCATCTTTAATATGAGCGTCGGTTACAACCTCGACGGTATTAAACAACCGCCAATGCAGCAGTTCATCGACAATATGATGGACGCGTCCGCGCATCCAAAATTCGCCCAATACCGCGATACGCTTAATAAGCTGCTCCAGGATGACACATTTTTAACCCGCCACGGATTGCAGGAAAAACGCGAAAGCTTGCAGGCCTTACCTGCCCGTATCCCCGCCAGCATGGTTCAGGGCGTCACCCTCTCCACGATGCACGGCTGCCCTCCACATGAAATCGAAGCCATTTGCCGCTACATGCTGGAAGAAAAAGAGCTGAACACTTTCGTGAAACTCAACCCAACCTTACTGGGGTACGCACGTGTTCGCGAAATTCTTGATGGTTGTGGATTCGATTACATCGGCTTAAAAGAAGAGTCCTTTGATCATGATCTCAAACTGACACAGGCGCTGGAAATGCTGGAACGCCTGATGTCGCTGGCAAAAGAGAAATCTCTCGGCTTTGGCGTCAAACTGACTAACACCCTCGGCACCATCAACAACAAAGGCGCACTGCCAGGTGAAGAGATGTATATGTCCGGGCGCGCGCTGTTCCCGCTCTCCATTAATGTTGCAGCAGTTCTGTCTCGCGCCTTTGATGGCAAACTGCCGATTTCTTATTCCGGTGGCGCCAGCCAACTGACCATCCGCGATATTTTCGACACAGGTATTCGCCCAATCACCATGGCAACTGACCTGCTGAAACCTGGTGGTTATCTGCGTTTAAGCGCCTGTATGCGCGAACTGGAAACATCTGACGCCTGGAATCTTAACCATGTTGGCGTTGAAAGACTGAACAGGCTGGCTGCAGACGCGCTAACCATGGAATACACACAGAAGCACTGGAAGCCAGAAGAGCGTATCGAAGTGGCGGAAAACCTGCCACTGACCGACTGCTACGTTGCCCCTTGTGTTACCGCCTGCGCCATCAAACAGGATATTCCAGAATACATTCGCCTGCTGGGCGAACACCGCTATGCTGATGCACTGGAACTCATCTATCAACGCAACGCCCTGCCAGCCATCACTGGCCACATTTGCGATCACCAGTGCCAGTACAACTGTACTCGTCTGGATTACGACAGTGCGCTGAATATCCGCGAACTGAAAAAAGTCGCCCTGGAAAAAGGCTGGAATGAGTATAAACAACGTTGGCACAAACCTGCGGGTTCGGGCTCGCGTCATCCCGTTGCCGTAATTGGCGCAGGTCCGGCTGGTCTGGCTGCCGGTTATTTCCTTGCCAGAGCCGGTCATCCGGTCACACTGTTTGAACGCGAAGCCAATGCAGGCGGCGTAGTGAAAAATATCATTCCCCAGTTCCGTATCCCGGCGGAATTAATTCAGCACGATATTGATTTCGTCGCCGATCACGGTGTGAAATTTGAGTATGGCTGCTCACCGGCGCTGACCGTCGAACAGTTGAAAAATCAGGGATTCCATTACGTTCTTGTCGCCACGGGCACCGATAAAAACAGCGGCGTAAAACTGGCGGGCGATAACCAAAATGTCTGGAAATCCCTCCCCTTCCTGCGCGAATACAACAAAGGCACGACACTCAATCTGGGTAAACATGTGGTGATTGTCGGTGCGGGTAACACGGCTATGGACTGCGCGCGTGCCGCATTACGCGTGCCTGGCGTTGAAAAAGCAACCATTGTCTACCGCCGTTCACTGCAAGAGATGCCAGCGTGGCGTGAAGAGTATGAAGAAGCATTGCAAGATGGCGTGGAGTTCCGTTTCCTGAACAACCCAGAACGTTTTGATGCTGATGGCACCTTGACGTTGCGCGTCATGTCTCTTGGCGAACCTGACGAGAAAGGTCGTCGTCGCCCGATTGAAACTAACGAAACGACAACTCTGCACGTAGACAGTCTGATCACCGCCATTGGCGAACAGCAGGATACCGAAGCACTGAATGCCATGGGCATACCGCTGGATAAAAACGGTTGGCCAGACGTCGACCATAATGGCGAAACTCGTCTGACTGATGTCTTTATGATCGGCGACGTTCAGCGCGGTCCCTCTTCTATCGTCGCGGCTGTCGGCACCGCGCGTCGGGCAACCGATGCCATCCTTAGTCGAGAAAACATCCGTTCCCACCAGAACGACAAACACTGGAACAACGTCAACCCGGCAGAAATTTACCAACGCAAAGGCGATATCTCTGTCACTCTGGTGAACAGCGACGATCGTGACGCATTTGTCGCTCAGGAAGCCGCACGCTGCCTTGAATGTAACTATGTTTGCAGCAAGTGTGTAGATGTTTGCCCGAACCGCGCCAACATCTCGATTCCGGTCCCAGGTTTCCAGAACCGTTTCCAGACACTGCACCTCGATGCCTACTGTAACGAATGTGGTAACTGCGCCCAGTTCTGCCCATGGAATGGCAAACCGTACAAAGACAAAATCACCGTCTTCAGTCTGTCGCAAGACTTCGATAACAGCAGCAATCCGGGCTTCCTGGTGGAAGATTGCCGGGTACGCGTACGTCTGAATAACCAAAGCTGGGTGTTAAACATCGACAGCAAAGGCCAGTTCAGCAACGTGCCGCCAGAGCTGAACGATATGTGCCGCATCATTAGCCATGTCCACCAGCATCATCATTATCTGCTGGGCCGCGTGGAGGTGTAATCATGTTGATTCTGAAGAATGTCACCGCAGTGCAACTGCATCCGGCAAAAGTACTGGAAGGTGTCGATATCGCTATCGAAAACGATGTAATTGTCGATATTGGCGACTCCCTGACACAACGTTATCCAGATGCCAGCTACAAAGAGATGCATGGGCGGATTGTGATGCCAGGGATTGTCTGCTCGCATAACCATTTTTACTCGGGTCTTTCTCGCGGAATTATGGCGAACATCGCCCCCTGCCCGGATTTCATCTCAACGCTGAAAAATCTCTGGTGGCGACTCGATCGCGCTCTTGATGAAGAATCGCTCTACTACAGTGGACTGATTTGTTCACTGGAAGCAATTAAGAGCGGCTGCACATCGGTTATCGATCACCATGCATCCCCGGCGTATATCGGCGGATCACTCTCGACGTTGCGCAACGCTTTTTTAAAAGTTGGCCTGCGTGCGATGACCTGTTTTGAAACCACTGACCGTAATAGCGGCATCAAAGAGTTGCAGGAAGGAGTGGAAGAAAACATCCGCTTCGCCCGTCAAATTGATGAAGCGAAGAAAGCGGCAGTCGAACCATATCTGGTAGAGGCACACATCGGCGCTCACGCACCGTTTACTGTTCCTGATGCAGGTCTGGAAATGTTGCGCGAAGCGGTAAAAGCAACGGGACGTGGTTTACACATTCACGCCGCCGAAGACCTGTACGACGTATCCCACAGTCACCACTGGTACGGCAAAGACCTGCTGATACGCCTGGCGGAGTACGATCTCATCGACAGTAAAACGCTGGTCGCTCACGGGCTATATCTGTCGAAAGACGATATCGCGCTGCTCAATCAGCGCGATGCGTTCCTGGTGCATAACGCCCGTTCAAACATGAACAACCATGTCGGCTACAACCACCACCTTAGCGATATCCGTAATCTGGCATTAGGTACTGACGGCATCGGTTCAGACATGTTTGAGGAGATGAAATTCGCCTTCTTTAAACACCGCGACGCGGGAGGACCACTGTGGCCAGACAGTTTTGCCAAAGCCCTGGCTAACGGCAACGAACTGATGAGCCGCAACTTCGGTGCGAAATTTGGTCTTCTGGAAGCCGGTTACAAAGCTGATTTAACCATTTGCGATTACAGCTCTCCGACCCCGCTATTGGCAGATAATGTCGCCGGACATATCGCCTTCGGTATGGGATCAGGCAGTGTTCACAGTGTGATGGTCAACGGTGTGATGGTTTATGAAGACCGTCAGTTTAACTTCGATTGCGATTCCATTTATGCACAAGCCAGAAAAGCTGCCGCCAGTATGTGGCGTCGGATGGATGCGCTGGCATAAATGACAAATCCCCTCTTCTTTCAAAGAAGAGGGGGAATTAAGGAAAGAAGATGATTGAACAATTTTTCAGGCCCGACTCAGTAGAACAGGCGCTGGAACTGAAGCGCCGATACCAGGATGAAGCTGTCTGGTTTGCCGGAGGCAGCAAACTTAATGCTATGCCGACCCTGACGGATAAAAAGATTGCCATTTCCTTGCAGGATCTGGAGCTGGACTGGATTGACTGGGATAACGGCGCACTGCGTATTGGCGCAATGTCACGCTTACAATCCCTGCGCGATGAACGCTATATACCTGCAGCGCTGCACGAAGCGCTCGGTTTTGTTTACTCCCGTCATATTCGTAACCAGTCCACTATCGGTGGTGAAATCGCAGCTCTGCAGGAAGAGTCCGTGTTACTTCCCGTTCTTCTGGCGCTGGATGCTGAACTGGTTTTTGGCAACGGCGAAACCCTGTCGATCGAAGACTATCTTGCCGCTCCATGTGACCGTCTACTGACGGAAATTATCATTAAAGATCCATATCGCACCTGTGCCACTCGAAAAATTAGCCGTTCCCAGGCTGGATTAACGGTGGTTACCGCTGCCGTTGCGTTAACCGATCACGATGGTCTACGGATTGCGCTGGACGGCGTCACCAGTAAAACTCAGCGCCTGCACGACGTAGAAAAACAAAACCTGGAAGGTAGCGCGCTGGAACACGCTGTCGCCAACGCCATTTTCCCCAAGGAAGATTTGCGGGGTAGCGTAGCGTATAAACGTTATATCACAGGAGTTCTGGTAGCCGACCTGTATGCCGACTGCCAACAGGCTGGGGAGGAAGCCGTATGATCATTCACTTTACTTTAAATGGCGTTCCCCAGGAGCTAAAGGTCAACCCGGGTAAAAACGTACAAAAACTGTTGTTTAACATGGGAATGCACTCCGTGCGCAACAGTGATGATGGTTTCGGTTTCGCCGGTTCCGACGCAATTATCTTTAACGGTAATATCGTCAACGCTTCCTTACTTATCGCCGCACAGTTAGAAAAAGCAGACATTCGCACCGCTGAATCTTTGGGTAAATGGAACGAATTGAGTCTGGTTCAGCAAGCAATGGTTGATGTCGGCGTAGTGCAGTCTGGTTATAACGATCCGGCTGCGGCACTGATCATCAGCGATCTGCTCGATCGCATTGCAGCACCAACCCGCGAAGAGATCGACGACGCGCTTTCCGGTTTGTTCAGCCGCGATGCTGGCTGGCAGCAGTATTATCAGGTTATTGAGCTCGCGGTAGCGCGGAAAAACAATCCTCAGGCAACAATTGATATTGCCCCAACCTTCCGTGACGATCTTGAGGTTATCGGTAAACATTATCCAAAAACCGATGCCGCCAAAATGGTGCAGGCGAAACCCTGCTATGTTGAGGATCGCGTAACGGCTGACGCCTGCGTCATTAAAATGTTACGCAGCCCACATGCCCACGCGCTGATTACACATTTAGATGTCAGCAAAGCCGAAGCCTTACCGGGTGTCGTTCACATTATTACTCACCTGAACTGCCCGGATATTTATTATACCCCGGGAGGTCAGAGCGCACCGGAACCTTCACCGCTTGACCGTCGCATGTTTGGCAAGAAAATGCGCCACGTTGGCGATCGTGTTGCCGCAGTAGTCGCTGAAAGTGAAGAGATAGCGCTCGAGGCACTTAAGCTCATCGACGTTGAATATGAAGTGCTCAAACCGGTCATGTCCATTGACGACGCAATGGCTGAAGACGCGCCGGTCGTTCACGATGAACCCGTCGTATATGTTGCCGGTGCACCAGATACTCTGGAAGAAGACAATAGTCATGCAGCCCAGCGCGGCGAGCATATGATTATCAACTTCCCCATCGGCTCTCGCCCACGCAAAAATATCGCTGCCAGTATTCATGGTCATATTGGCGATATGGACAAAGGCTTTGCCGATGCCGATGTGATCATTGAACGAACCTATAACTCAACTCAGGCGCAGCAATGCCCGACTGAAACACATATCTGCTTTACCCGCATGGACGGCGATCGACTGGTGATCCACGCCTCCACTCAGGTACCGTGGCACCTGCGTCGTCAGGTGGCGCGTCTCGTCGGAATGAAACAGCATAAAGTTCATGTCATTAAAGAACGCGTCGGTGGGGGCTTTGGTTCCAAACAGGACATTTTGCTGGAAGAAGTGTGCGCATGGGCGACCTGCGTAACCGGACGTCCGGTACTGTTCCGCTATACCCGCGAAGAAGAGTTTATTGCCAACACCTCACGCCACGTCGCAAAAGTCACCGTTAAACTGGGGGCGAAAAAAGATGGTCGTCTGACGGCAGTGAAAATGGATTTCCGCGCGAATACGGGGCCTTACGGCAACCATTCACTTACCGTACCGTGTAACGGGCCAGCTCTGTCATTGCCGTTATATCCGTGCGATAACGTCGATTTCCAGGTTACCACCTACTACAGCAACATTTGCCCGAACGGTGCCTATCAGGGCTATGGCGCACCGAAAGGTAACTTCGCTATCACCATGGCGTTAGCGGAGCTGGCCGAACAGTTGCAAATTGACCAACTGGAAATTATTGAGCGTAACCGGGTACATGAAGGGCAAGAGCTGAAGATCCTCGGTGCTATCGGCGAAGGTAAAGCGCCAACCTCAGTTCCTTCTGCGGCCAGTTGCGCGTTGGAAGAGATCCTGCGCCAGGGCCGTGAAATGATCCAGTGGTCTTCACCGAAGCCGCAGGAAGGTGACTGGCACGTAGGGCGTGGTGTCGCCATTATCATGCAGAAATCAGGGATCCCGGATATCGATCAAGCTAACTGTATGATCAAACTGGAATCTGATGGCACGATTATCGTCCATTCAGGCGGCGCAGATATTGGCACCGGTCTGGATACCGTGGTGACTAAACTGGCGGCAGAAGTGCTGCATTGTCCACCTCAGGACGTGCATGTTATCTCTGGCGACACTGACCATGCGCTGTTTGATAAAGGCGCATATGCCTCGTCCGGTACTTGTTTCTCAGGCAACGCTGCGCGCATGGCCGCAGAAAATCTGCGTGAGAAAATTCTCTTCCACGGTGCGCAATTGCTGGGTGAACCACTGGAAGATGTTCAACTGGCAACGCCAGGCATCGTCCGCGGTAAGAAAGGAGAAGTCAGTTTCGAAGAAATCGCCCATAAAGGAGAAACAGGTACTGGCTTTGGCTCGCTGGTGGGAACAGCCTGTTATATCACACCTGATTTTGCCTTCCCGTATGGCGCAAACTTCGCTGAAGTTGCCGTCAACACACGTACGGGTGAAATCCGCCTGGATAAATTCTACGCTCTGCTGGACTGCGGTACACCGGTCAACCCGGAATTAGCGTTGGGACAAATCTACGGTGCCACCCTGCGTGCCATCGGGCACAGTATGAGCGAAGAAATCATTTATGACGCCGAAGGCCACCCATTAACCCGTGATTTACGCAGTTACGGCGCACCAAAAATTGGTGATATCCCGCGTGATTTCCGCGCTGTGCTGGTGCCGAGCGACGATAAAGTCGGTCCGTTCGGGGCGAAATCGATCTCGGAAATCGGTGTAAATGGCGCAGCTCCAGCGATTGCTACCGCAATTCACGATGCCTGCGGCATATGGTTACGCGAATGGCATTTCACACCGGAGAAAATACTCACCGCGCTGGAAAAAATATAAGTAATAAATGGCCGCTTCGGCGGCCTGTTTCTCTGTTTTAACGATGATTAATTAGTAACTGCGAAAATGAGATAAGCCGTTCTCAAGGCGTCCTGCGCCCCAAATTCGTGGGTATTTATTTTACTGATTCAGATGATCAAATTTACTTTAAAAGGAGTGAAGGGATGTCTGATATAAACCGAGCAGGTTCCGACCTTATATTTGAACTGGAGGATCGTCCTCCCTTTCATCAGACCATCGTTGGCGCCATTACCCATCTGTTAGCAATTTTCGTTCCGATGGTGACCCCCGCATTAATTGTTGGTGCGGCCTTACAACTTTCCGCAGAAACTACCGCCTATCTGGTTTCTATGGCGATGATCGCTTCCGGCATTGGCACCTGGTTGCAGGTAAACCGTTATGGCATCGTGGGTTCCGGTTTACTCTCAATTCAGTCAGTCAATTTTTCATTTGTTACGGTCATGATTGCGCTGGGCAGCAGCATGAAAAGCGACGGTTTTCACGAAGAGTTAATCATGTCGTCGCTACTCGGTGTCTCCTTCGTTGGCGCATTTCTCGTGGTTGGCGCTTCATTTATTCTCCCTTATTTACGCAGAGTGATTACGCCCACTGTCAGCGGCATCGTCGTGTTGATGATTGGTTTAAGTCTGATTAAAGTCGGCATCATTGATTTTGGCGGTGGCTTTGCGGCCAAAAGCAGCGGGACATTCGGCAGTTACGAACACCTTGGCGTCGGTTTGCTGGTTCTGATTGTCGTTATCGGCTTTAACTGCTGTCGCAGCCCACTCCTGCGTATGGGCGGTATCGCTATTGGTTTGTGTGTTGGCTATATCGTTTCGTTATGTCTGGGAATGGTTGACTTCAGCAGTATGCGCAATCTACCGCTCATCACCGTCCCACATCCCTTCAAATACGGATTTAGTTTCAGCTTTCATCAGTTTCTTGTTGTCGGCACCATCTATTTACTTAGTGTACTGGAAGCCGTAGGCGATATTACCGCCACAGCGATGGTTTCTCGCCGCCCGATTCAGGGGGAAGAATATCAGTCCCGTCTGAAAGGCGGCGTGCTGGCTGATGGGCTGGTCTCTGTTATCGCTTCCGCTGTCGGTTCATTGCCATTAACAACTTTTGCGCAAAATAATGGCGTAATTCAGATGACCGGTGTCGCCTCGCGTTATATCGGGCGAACCATTGCAGTAATGCTGGTAATTCTGGGGCTATTTCCAATGATCGGCGGATTCTTCACCACTATTCCCTCATCGGTTCTGGGTGGAGCAATGACGCTAATGTTTTCCATGATTGCGATTGCCGGTATTCGCATCATTATCACCAACGGGTTAAAGCGTCGTGAAACCCTGATCGTCGCCACCTCTTTGGGACTGGGTCTCGGTGTTTCATATGACCCCGAAATTTTTAAAATCTTACCCGCATCTATTTATGTATTAGTTGAAAATCCTATTTGTGCCGGAGGGTTAACCGCGATTGTATTAAATATTATTCTCCCTGGAGGCTACCGACAGGAAAATGTTCTGCCAGGTATTACCCCCACGGAAGAAATGGATGAACAGTAAAGGAGTTAATGATGTCAGGCGAACACACGTTAAAAGCAGTACGAGGCAGTTTTATTGATGTCACCCGTACGGTCGAGAACCCGGAAGAAATTTCTTCTGCGTTACGATTTATCGAAGATGGATTGTTACTGATTCGCCAGGGAAAAGTGGCATGGTTTGGCGAGTGGGAAGAGGGAAAACATCAAATCCCTGACACCATTCGTGTCCGCGATTATCGCGGCAAGCTGGTAGTTCCAGGTTTTGTCGATACGCATATCCATTATCCGCAAAGTGAAATGGTCGGCGCCTATGGCGAACAGTTGCTGGAGTGGCTGAATAAACACACCTTCCCTGCCGAGCGCCGGTATGAAGATTTAGAATACGCACGTGAAATGTCGGCGTTCTTCATCAAGCAGTTACTACGTAATGGCACAACCACCGCGCTGGTGTTTGGAACGGTTCATCCGCAATCGGTGGATGCATTGTTTGAAGCTGCCAGTCATATCAATATGCGAATGATCGCCGGCAAGGTGATGATGGATCGCAACGCGCCAGATTATCTACTCGACACGGCTGAAAGTAGCTATCAGCAAAGCAAGGAACTAATCGAACGCTGGCATAAAAACGGTCGTCTGCTGTATGCCATTACACCACGTTTCGCTCCCACCTCAACGCCCGAGCAGATGGCAATGGCGCAACGCCTGAAAGAAGAATATCCCGATACGTGGGTGCATACCCATCTTTGTGAAAACAAAGATGAAATTGCCTGGGTGAAATCACTTTATCCTGAACACGATGGCTATCTGGATGTTTATCATCAGTACGGTCTGACGGGTAAAAACTGCGTCTTTGCTCACTGCGTCCACCTGGAAGAAAAAGAGTGGGACCGCCTTAGCGAAACAAAATCCAGTATTGCTTTTTGCCCGACCTCTAACCTTTATCTCGGCAGCGGCTTATTCAACCTGCAAAAAGCATGGCAGAAAAAAGTAAAAGTCGGCATGGGTACCGACATTGGTGCAGGAACCACCTTTAACATGCTGCAAACACTTAACGAAGCTTACAAGGTGTTGCAATTGCAGGGATATCGCCTCTCTGCTTACGAAGCATTTTATCTTGCAACTCTGGGTGGTGCGAAATCATTAGGACTCGACAATCTGATCGGCAACTTTATGCCGGGTAAAGAAGCCGATTTCGTGGTGATGGAACCAACAGCAACGCCGCTTCAGCAGTTGCGCTATGACAATTCTGTTTCTTTAGTCGACAAATTGTTCGTGATGATGACGTTAGGTGACGATCGTTCGATCTACCGCACCTACGTTGATGGTCGTCTGGTGTACGAACGCAACTAATAATAAAACCTTAACATCCTCGTGAGGACATCATTATGTCTGGAGACATCCTACAAACACCGGACGCACCAAAGCCGCAAGGCGCGCTGGACAATTATTTTAAAATTACCGCTCGTGGGAGTACCGTGCGCCAGGAAGTACTGGCAGGTTTGACAACCTTTCTGGCCATGGTTTATTCCGTTATCGTGGTTCCCGGCATGTTAGGAAAAGCGGGGTTTCCTCCGGCCGCAGTTTTTGTCGCCACCTGTCTGGTTGCGGGCTTCGGCTCCCTGTTGATGGGGTTATGGGCTAATTTGCCAATGGCGATCGGCTGTGCCATCTCATTGACCGCCTTCACCGCATTTAGTCTGGTTCTCGGGCAGCAAATTAGCGTTCCTGTCGCGCTGGGCGCGGTCTTTTTGATGGGACTCATCTTCACCACCATCTCCGTAACGGGTATTCGTACCTGGATATTGCGCAATTTACCAATGGGAATTGCACACGGTACAGGTATCGGTATTGGTCTGTTCCTGCTGCTGATTGCCGCTAACGGCGTCGGCATGGTCATCAAAAATCCGATTGAAGGTTTACCTGTTGCGCTTGGTGCATTTACCTCTTTCCCGGTAATGATGAGCTTGTTAGGGTTAGCGGTTATTTTTGGTCTGGAAAAGTACCGCGTACCTGGCGGGATCTTGCTGGTGATTATCGCTATCTCGATCATTGGCTTAATTTTTGATCCTGCAGTCAAATACCACGGTCTGGTGGCAATGCCAAGTTTGACCGGAGAGGATGGTAAGTCTCTGATCTTCAGTCTCGATATTATGGGCGCGCTCCAGCCGACTGTGCTCCCAAGCGTGCTGGCACTGGTGATGACCGCAGTTTTCGACGCAACCGGGACCATCCGCGCCGTAGCCGGTCAGGCGAATTTGCTGGATAAAGACAACCAAATCATTAACGGTGGTAAAGCACTGACCAGCGACTCGGTAAGTTCAATATTCTCCGGGTTGGTGGGCGCAGCACCTGCGGCAGTTTATATCGAGTCAGCGGCAGGAACCGCTGCTGGGGGGAAAACAGGTTTAACCGCAACCGTGGTTGGTGCATTGTTCCTGATGATTCTGTTCTTATCACCGTTGTCGTTTCTGATCCCCGGTTATGCCACAGCTCCCGCTCTGATGTACGTTGGCCTGCTGATGTTAAGTAACGTCTCGAAACTGGACTTCAATGACTTTATTGATGCTATGGCAGGTCTGGTTTGTGCGGTCTTTATTGTCCTGACCTGTAATATCGTTACTGGTATTATGCTGGGCTTTGTCACTCTGGTAGTGGGCCGCGTCTTTGCGCGCGAATGGCACAAACTGAATATCGGTACCGTTATCATTACCGTCGCTCTGGTCGCGTTTTACGCGGGTGGTTGGGCAATTTAAGAGAAGCTCCGCGCTATACAGCGCGGAGTTTTTATCAGAGAGGATTCTCACCGCTGGTAGCAATACGTTGCTGGCGGATCCGCTTAAGTTCTCCCTCAGTCATCAACTGTAACGCCTGCGTCGGACAGGACTCTACACAAGCCGGTCCTGCAACCCGATGTTCGCAAAGATCACATTTCACAATCAGTGGGCGTGTATTTCCCGGCAATATCTGAACGGTGATCATGCCAAACGGACACGCACTGACACACCTCTGACAGCCAATACAACGGGCGGCGTTTGCCTGTACTACCTGCTCCCCCATCGTCAGCGCATGTACCGGGCAAGCCCTTACACACGGCGCGTTTTCGCACTGATGACACATCACCGGAGCACTCACGCTATCCAGACGTTGCACCTTCAGGCGTGGCAGAAAAAAACGGGCATTCAACTCTTGTTCTGACGAGTGAGCAACCACACAAGCGACTTCACAAGTGCGACAACCAATGCAGTCAGTTTGATTGACAATAATTAACGATTTCATTGCGATACCTGCGTATCAAACATGGCTAACATATCGCGCGCAGCCTGTCTTCCTGCCGCCATTGCAGTGACGACCAGATCCGCACCATGAACAGCATCACCACCAGCAAAGACTTTTTTCAGATGCGTTTGAGTGGATAAATATCCCGCGTCGCCGGTTTTAATCAGGCCATATTTATCGAGTTTAATACCACTACCTTGCAACCACGGCATCGCGTGCGCCTGAAAACCAAAGGCCATAATCAGAACATCGGCGGGCAGCTCAAACTCAGAACCGGCAACCGGGCGTGGACGACGACGCCCGTCAGGGCCAGGGTCTCCCATTGCGGTGCGAATCAACCCTACCGCAGTTAAACGTCCATCTTCATCACAGGCGATATATTGCGGCTGAACATTAAACTGAAACTCAACGCCTTCTTCGCGCGCATTGACTACCTCTTTGCGAGATCCCGGCATACTGACTTCATCACGACGATAAGCACAGGTTACGCTGGCGGCATTCAAACGAATAGATGTACGCAGGCAATCCATTGTTGTATCGCCGCCCCCCAGCACCACAACCCGTTTACCAGCGACATCAGTCAGCGGATATTCTTCAGATTCAGGCAGCCCCATTAACTGACGGGTATGCGCAGTAAGGAACGGCAATGCCTGAATCACACCAGGCGCATCTTCATGAGGTAACTCCGCACGCATCATGCCGTAGGTCCCAACGCCGAGGAAAACGGCATCATATTCCGCCATTAAATCGCTAAAGGAAATATCGCGACCAATTTCACAGTTGAGATGAAAGCCTATCCCCATCGCCGTGAAAATCTCCCGCCGTTGGCTTAATACCGTTTTATCCAGTTTGAAAGGAGGAATACCAAAAGTCAGCATGCCGCCGATTTCAGGATGACGATCAAAGACATCAACGTGAACGCCTGCGCGCACCAGAATATCCGCACATCCCAGCCCTGCAGGCCCTGCGCCAATCACCGCCACTTTTTCCATGCGGGGTACAACATGGCTGACATCAGGACGCCAGCCCATCGCCAGCGCAGTATCAGTAATGTAACGCTCCAGATTACCGATAGAGACTGCGCCAGAGTGATCTTTTAGTGTACATGCGCCTTCACAAAGCCGGTCCTGTGGACACACCCTGCCGCAGATTTCTGGTAAGGAACTGGTCTGGTGACAGAGTTCCGCCGCTTCAATAATCTTTCCTTCTTGCACCAGACGAATGTAGTCAGGAATGGCGTTATGCAGTGGACAATGCCAGTTGCAGTTAGCTTTTTCTGCACAATAGACACAGCGGTCGCTTTCATAAAGCGCTTGTTTTTGATCCAGAGCGCAATAAATTTCGCCAAAGTGTTTTTTTCGCTCATGGGCAGAAATTTTTGTGGCTCCCTTGCGAGGCGTTACGGGGAGCAATGTCTCACTGCGGGATGAGGACGGTTGTTTTACTGTTTTTCCTTCCACCGTTCTGCGCTGACGCGTTATTTTTATCTGTTGTAACCCTTTGCCATCCATCAGCCGTAACGCCTGCGTTGGACAAACGTCAATACACGCTTGTGCGCCTGAATCTCGTTGAAGACAAAGGTCACATTTCAATGCAACCACGTTATTCATCTCAATAACACCAAAGGGGCAAGCGATTGCGCATCTTTTACAACCAATACACTTCTGTTCATCCAGATGCACACTATCAGGTTGAAAAGTAAGAGCATTAACGGGGCAAGCTGTAACACAGGGGGCATTATTGCAATGATGGCAAGCAACTGGACTCGCGGCCAGTCCTTTCCCAACAACATGGATACGGGGTCGAAAATCACTCTGACTCTGTGGCCAGTTTTCATGATTATGTGCCACCGCACAGGCAATTTCACAGGCATGACAGCCTATACATTCCGCGGCATCAGCAGCGATAAATTTGTTCATTCGCATCCCTTTCATTTGATGAGTTTTGGCCTCTCAAATATTGCGATGCAATAAACGGGCATATATTAGATAGCAAGTCTGTTTTAATTATAATTTTGCGAGTCAGGTCAAATTATTGCCTCGCAATCTATGCCGTTTTCATTAATTGCTCCTCATCCCCCTAAATAGACGTTTCAGGATAAAAAGCAATAAATATGAGAGTTTGACGTGCCAGAATGATTAAAGAAATATCAATATGAGAAAATTAGAGATAACTTCACTCCCCATTTATTTTCTCCCCAGTTCTGTTTAACGGCGATTATGTGATTACCTCCGCATTTCCACCTTATAACCTCGCCTCCTCGCTAAAACTGGCATTCCACGAGCATGTGTTTATTCAGTTTCATAAAGGTAAACGGTTGCTTTTTAATCTGGCGAGCTTAAGGAGAGACGCATGAGCGCCATAGATTCTCAACTTCCCTCATCTTCAGGGCAAGAACGCCCTACTGATGAAGTTGACCGCATATTATCACCTGGAAAGCTGATCATACTCGGTCTGCAGCACGTACTTGTTATGTATGCAGGCGCGGTCGCTGTACCGCTGATGATTGGCGACAGACTCGGCCTCTCTAAAGAGGCTATTGCAATGCTCATCAGTTCCGACCTCTTTTGCTGTGGTATCGTCACGTTGTTGCAATGTATAGGCATCGGTCGTTTTATGGGGATTCGCTTGCCTGTCATTATGTCGGTGACCTTCGCTGCCGTGACGCCGATGATTGCTATCGGAATGAACCCGGATATTGGGCTACTGGGGATTTTTGGCGCTACTATCGCAGCAGGATTTATCACCACATTATTGGCGCCGCTTATCGGTCGCTTAATGCCTTTATTCCCGCCGCTGGTAACTGGGGTAGTCATTACTTCGATTGGTCTTAGCATCATTCAGGTCGGCATTGACTGGGCCGCAGGCGGTAAAGGCAATCCGCAATATGGTAATCCCGTTTATTTAGGGATCTCCTTTGCCGTTTTAATTTTCATCCTGCTCATCACTCGCTATGCAAAAGGATTTATGTCCAACGTCGCCGTATTACTGGGGATTGTATTTGGCTTTTTTCTGTCGTGGATGATGAATGAAGTGAATTTATCCGGGCTGTATGACGCATCGTGGTTTGCAATTGTCACACCGATGTCGTTTGGCGTGCCAATTTTCGATCCCGTTTCAATTCTGACCATGACAGCCGTACTCATCATCGTATTTATCGAATCGATGGGAATGTTCCTTGCGTTGGGCGAAATAGTCGGTCGCAAACTCTCATCGCAGGACATCATTCGCGGGCTACGAGTAGATGGCGTGGGGACAATGATTGGCGGTACGTTTAACAGCTTCCCGCATACGTCATTTTCGCAGAACGTCGGGCTGGTTAGCGTGACGCGCGTGCACAGTCGCTGGGTGTGCATTGCTTCCGGCATCATTTTGATTCTGTTCGGCATGGTGCCGAAAATGGCGGTACTGGTGGCTTCCATACCGCAATTCGTGTTGGGTGGTGCGGGCCTGGTGATGTTCGGTATGGTTCTGGCTACAGGGATTCGTATTCTGTCCCGCTGTAACTACACCACTAACCGTTACAACTTGTACATTGTCGCGATCAGCCTCGGTGTTGGTATGACCCCAACGCTTTCTCATGATTTCTTTTCTAAGTTGCCGACCGTACTGCAACCCTTGCTGCATAGCGGCATTATGTTGGCAACCCTTAGCGCCGTTGTGCTGAACGTCTTCTTTAATGGCTATCAGCATCATGCCGATCTGGTTAAAGAATCTGTTGCTGATAAAAATTTGAAAGTCAGAACAGTACGTATGTGGCTTCTGATGCGCAAGCTAAAGAAAAATGAGCATGGTGAATGATATGAATCTTTTAATACGCGCGATATTCAGTCTGCTGTTGCTCTTTACTCTCTCAATTCCTGTCATATCTGACTGCGTTGCAATGGCCATTGAAAGCCGCTTCAAATATATGATGCTGCTTTTTTAATTGCCTTTCCCTGTCGGCATCTGTTCGCTACAGACAGATGCCGATAAACACTCACATAGTTAATCATTTCACTCTTCTGTTATCTATAATGATGAGTGATTAGAATTACATGTGAGAAATTATGCAAACGGAACACGTCATTTTACTGAATGCACAGGGAGTCCCCTCGGGTACGCTGGAAAAGTACGCCGCCCACACGGCTGATACCCCATTACATCTGGCATTTTCATGCTGGCTTTTTAACTGTGAAAAACAACTATTAGTCACCCGCCGCGCATTGAGCAAAAAAGCGTGGCCCGGCGTGTGGACCAACTCGGTTTGCGGCCACCCACAGCAAGGAGAAAGTAATGAAGAGGCAGTGATCCGCCGTTGCCGCTTTGAACTGGGCGTGGAAATAACGCCCCCCGAACCGATCTATCCAGACTTCTACTATCGCGCCACTGACCCGAATGGCATTGTCGAAAATGAAGTTTGTCCGGTATTTGCCGCGCGAATTACCAGCGCGTTACAGCCCAACAATGATGAAGTAATGGATTATCAGTGGTGTGATTTAGCGCAGGTATTACGCGGTATCGATGCCACGCCGTGGGCATTCAGCCCGTGGATGGTAATGCAAGCGACAAATAGCGAAGCCAAAAAACGGTTGTCTGCATTTGCCCAGCGTAAATAAAAAACCCCGACGATTGCCGGGGTGACAATGTTTTCGCTATTTCATGCCGGATGCGGCGTAAACGCCTTATCCGGCCTACAACATCGCGAAAATTCAATATATTGCAGAGGCGATGCAGGTCTGATAAGCGTAGCACATCAGGCAATTTTGCATTTATCAACAGTTACAACCCCGACGATTGCCGGGGTTGTAAGCGTAGCGTAATGCTTATTTTACCGGACGCATCGCCGGGAACAGAATCACGTCGCGGATGGTGTGGCTGTTGGTGAACAGCATCACCATACGATCGATACCAATCCCCAGACCCGCAGTTGGCGGTAAGCCATGTTCCAGCGCGGTGACGTAATCTTCGTCGTAGAACATCGCTTCGTCGTCGCCCGCCTCTTTCGCGGCAACCTGATCCTGGAAACGTTGCGCCTGATCTTCTGCGTCATTCAGCTCGCTAAAGCCGTTACCGATTTCACGACCACCGATGAAGAATTCAAAGCGGTCAGTGATTTCCGGGTTAACGTCGTTACGGCGTGCCAGCGGAGAAACTTCTGCCGGATATTCAGTAATGAAGGTCGGCTGAATCAAATGTGCTTCTGCCACTTCTTCGAAGATCTCAGTTACGATACGGCCCAGTCCCCAGCTCTTCTCAACGTGAATGCCAATAGATTCAGCAATCGCTTTCGCAGAGTCGAAGTTATCCAGATCCGCCATCTCAGTTTCCGGGCGGTATTTTTTGATCGCTTCACGCATGGTCAGTTTTTCGAACGGCTTACCGAAGTCCAGCGTCACGTCGCCATAGGTTACTTCCGTCTTACCGAGAATATCCTGTGCCAGAGTACGGAACAGCGATTCGGTCAGCTCGATCAGATCTTTGTAATCTGCGTAAGCCATGTAGAGTTCCATCATGGTGAACTCTGGGTTATGGCGTACGGAGATACCTTCGTTACGGAAGTTACGGTTGATTTCGAACACACGCTCGAAGCCGCCAACCACCAGACGCTTGAGGTACAGTTCCGGCGCGATACGCAGGTACATGTCGAGATCCAGCGCGTTATGATGGGTGATAAACGGACGTGCTGCCGCACCGCCTGGAATCACCTGCATCATCGGCGTTTCAACTTCCATGAAGCCGCGATTTACCATGAACTGGCGGATGCCAGAAAGGATCTGCGAGCGCACTTTAAAGGTGTTACGGGATTCATCATTAGAGATGAGATCCAGATAACGCTGACGATAGCGCGCTTCCTGATCCTGCAAGCCGTGGAACTTATCCGGCAGCGGACGCAGTGCTTTGGTCAGCAGACGCAGCTCGGTGCAGTGGATAGACAGTTCGCCAGTTTTGGTTTTGAACAGTTTACCTTTCGCGCCGAGGATGTCGCCGAGGTCCCATTTTTTGAACTGCTCGTTGTAAACGCCTTCCGGCAGATCGTCACGGGCAACGTACAACTGAATGCGACCGCCAACGTCCTGCAAAGTAACGAAGGAAGCTTTACCCATAATACGACGGGTCATCATGCGGCCAGCAACGGCCACTTCGATATTCAGCGCTTCCAGCTCTTCGTTCTCTTTACCATCGAATTCTGCGTGCAATTGGTCAGAGGTATGATCACGACGGAAATCGTTCGGGAAGGCAATCCCCTGCTCACGCAGGTTCGCCAACTTCTCACGACGCGTTTTCAGTTCATTGTTAAGATCGACTACCGCGTCAGCGCCCTGTGCGTGTTGTTCAGACATGTTGGTTCCTCATAACCCTGCTTTCAAACTTGCTTCGATAAATTGATCCAGGCTGCCGTCCAGCACGGCCTGCGTATTGCGGGTTTCAACCCCGGTGCGCAGATCTTTAATGCGGGAGTCATCAAGGACATAAGAACGAATCTGGCTGCCCCAGCCGATATCAGATTTGTTATCTTCCATCGCCTGTTTCTCGGCATTCTTCTTCTGCATCTCCAGTTCATAAAGCTTCGCTTTCATCTGCTTCATGGCCTGGTCTTTGTTCTTGTGCTGGGAACGATCGTTCTGGCACTGAGTCACAATCCCGGTCGGGATGTGAGTAATACGCACCGCGGATTCGGTACGGTTAACGTGCTGACCGCCCGCGCCGGATGCGCGATAAACGTCGATGCGCAGATCCGCCGGGTTAATTTCGATATCGATATCGTCATCGACTTCCGGGTAAACAAACGCAGAACTAAACGACGTGTGGCGACGACCGCCGGAGTCGAACGGGCTTTTACGCACCAGACGGTGAACACCGGTTTCAGTGCGTAGCCAGCCATATGCGTAGTCGCCGGAAATCTTAATAGTTACGGATTTGATACCCGCCACTTCACCTTCTGACTCTTCGATAATTTCAGTTTTGAAACCGCGCGATTCCGCCCAGCGCAGATACATACGCTCAAGCATGCTCGCCCAATCCTGTGCTTCAGTACCACCGGAGCCGGCCTGAATATCGAGATAGCAGTCAGCGCTGTCATATTCGCCGGAGAACATACGACGGAACTCAAGCTGCGACAGTTTTTCTTCCAGGGCGTCAAGTTCAGCAACGGCTTCGTTAAAGGTTTCTTCGTCGTCAGCTTCTACAGCCAGTTCCAGCAGACCAGAAACATCTTCCAGTCCCTGTTTCATTTGGTCGAGAGTGTCGACAACGGCTTCGAGGGAGGAACGCTCTTTACCCAGCGCCTGTGCGCGTTCGGGTTCGTTCCAGACATCCGGCTGTTCCAGCTCGGCGTTTACTTCTTCCAGACGCTCTTTCTTGGCGTCGTAGTCAAAGATACCCCCTAAGAACGTCGGAGCGTTCCGTGAGGTCCTGAATGCGATTATTTACCGGATTAATTTCAAACATGGTCTGATTTCTTTTCTTGAGCTAGTCAAAATGCGGTGATAAGAGCGGGATTGTACCCAATCCACACTCTTTTTTATAGAGAAGATGACGCTAAATTGGCCAGATATTGTCGATGATAATTTGCAGGCTGCGATTGCCGCGAAACTCGTTGATATCAAGCTTATAAGCCAGTTGCACTTCGCGCACGCCGTTATCCGGCCAAAGGGCGGTATCAACGTTAAAGGCAATACCGTCCAGCAGCGGGCCGCCGCCGACCGGTTCAACCATGACCTTCAAATGGCGTTCGCCTACCAGTCGTTGTTGCAGAAGGCGGAAATGACCGTCAAACAGCGGTTCCGGGAACATCTGTCCCCACGGGCCAGCATCGCGCAGTAACTGCGCTACTTCCATGGTCATTTCGGCTGGGCTTAACGGACCGTCTGACACCACTTCGCCTTGCAATAGTGAAGGGTCCAGCCACTCAGTCACCAGTTCGCCAAAGCGTTGCTGAAAGAGTTCGAATTTATCCTCTTCCAGTGACAGCCCGGCCGCCATTGCATGGCCGCCAAACTTAAGCATCATACCGGGGTAGAGCGTGTCCAGCCGCTCCAGCGCATCGCGCATATGCAACCCCTGAATGGAACGACCAGAACCTTTCAGCGTACCGTCGCCCGCAGGGGCAAAGGCGATAACCGGACGGTGAAAACGCTCTTTGATACGCGATGCCAGAATGCCAACAACGCCCTGATGCCATTCAGGGTGATACATTGCCAGCCCGCCGGGTAGCGTGTCACGGCTGCGTTCCAGTTTCTCGCACAGGGTCAGGGCTTCAGCCTGCATTCCCTGTTCGATCTCTTTTCGCGTCTGGTTTAGCGCGTCGAGTTCATTTGCCAGCACGCGCGCTTCACCGATGTTGTCACACAGCAACAGCGCCACACCAACGGACATATCATCCAGTCGCCCGGCAGCATTGAGACGTGGCCCCAGCGCAAAACCTAAATCGCTGGCGGCGAGTTTTTGCGCATCGCGATTTGCCACTTCCAGCAACGCTTTGATTCCTGGACGGCACTTTCCGGCACGGATGCGACTCATCCCCTGCCAGGTCAGAATGCGATTATTAGCGTCCAGCGGCACGACGTCCGCCACTGTCCCCAGCGCCACCAGATCCAGCAATTCTGCCAGGTTAGGAATTGCGATACCGCGCTCATCAAACCAGCCCTGATCGCGCAGAAAAGTGCGTAGCGCCAGCATCAGATAAAACGCCACGCCCACGCCTGCCAGAGATTTCGACGGAAAATCGCAGTCGCGCAAGTTAGGGTTAATGATCGCTTCTGCCGCGGGTAACGTATCGCCCGGCAAATGGTGATCGGTAACAATAACCGCAATACCCAGCGCGCGGGCGTGTTCAACACCCGCATGAGAGGAAATGCCGTTATCAACCGTGACAATCAACTGCGCGCCGCGGGCATGGGCCTGATCGACCACCTCCGGGCTTAAGCCGTAACCATCTTCAAAACGGTTCGGCACCAGATAGTCGATATTAGCGCAGCCAAGTGAACGCATCGCCAGTACACTAAGGGCAGTGCTGGTTGCGCCATCGGCATCGAAATCACCGACCACAATAATGCGCGTTCCTTCGCGAAAGGCGTTGTAAAGAATTTCAACGGCTTTCTCTACACCACTCAGTTGCTGCCAGGGCAACATACCTTTAACACTACGTTCCAGTTCCAGCGCATTACGCACCCCCCGGCTGGCATATAAACGGCGCAGTAAGGGCGGCAAATCTGCAGGCAATTCTGCCGTTTCATCGACTTCACGGCGACGAAGTTGTATCTGTTGTTTCACGCGAATTATTTACCGCTGGTCATTTTTTGATGTTCGTCGAGGAATTCTTTCATCTCTTTCGGCGGCTGGTAACCCGGAACAAGTGTGCCATTGCTCAGTACAATCGCCGGAGTACCAGTGACGCCAAGCTGGACGCCAAGTGCATAATGGTCGGCAATATCGATATCGCAGCTTGCCGGAGTGGCTGCTTTACCTGCCATCACATCATCAAACGCTTTCTTTTTATCTTTTGCACACCAGATAGCTTTCATTTGTTGCTCAGCCTGGCTCTCCAGCCCCTGACGCGGGAAGGCAAGATAACGCACGGTGATCCCCAGCGCGTTGTAGTCTGCCATTTGCTCATGCAGTTTATGGCAGTAACCACAGGTGATATCAGTAAACACGGTGATGACGTGTTTTTCCTGCGGCGCTTTATAAACGATCATCTCTTTTTCAAGCGCGTTCAGCTGCTTTAACAGCATCTTATTGGTGACGTTAACCGGAGCCGTGCCGCTAACGTCATACATTGGCCCCTGAATGATATGTTTACCATCGTCGGTGATGTACAACACACCGCTGTCAGTCAGTACGGTTTTCATACCTGCAACGGGCGCGGGCTGAATATCGCTGCTTTTAATGCCCATTTTGGTTAACGTTTGCTGTATTGCCGCGTCATCCGCCTGAACAAAGCCAGAAAACGCAGTCAACAGAGTAAACAACATAAAGCTTTTCTTCATAAATTTTCCTGTTCTTTTCAACCATCACGCCCGCGGGTGATGTTGTTGATGAAGTTGCCGCAGACGCTCGGTGGCGACATGCGTATAAATTTGAGTCGTGGAGAGATCGCTATGGCCCAGCAGCAATTGTACCACGCGTAGGTCCGCACCATGATTTAACAAATGGGTGGCAAAGGCATGACGCAACACGTGCGGTGACAGCTTTTCGCTGTCAATCCCTGCCAGCGCAGCATAATGTTTAATGCGATGCCAGAAAGTCTGCCGCGTCATCTGTTGCGCGCGCTGGCTGGGAAACAGCACATCAATCGACACGCCATTCAGTAGCCAGGGCCGTCCGTGTTCCAGATAGGTTTCCAGCCAGTAAACCGCCTCTTCACCCAACGGCACCAGCCGCTCCTTGTTGCCTTTACCGATTACCCGCACCACGCCCTGACGCAGGCTGATATCGCTCATCGTCAGCCCAACCAGTTCAGATACTCGCAGCCCGGTAGCATACAGCACTTCAAGCATCGCCTTATCGCGCAACTCCAGCGGCTGATCGATTAGCGGCGCCTGCAACAACCGTTCAACCTGCGCTTCGCTTAAATCTTTCGGCAAACGCTGGGGCAATTTTGGCGACGCAAGATGCGCGCTGGGATCGTCCTCGCGAAACTTTTCGCGATAAAGATACTGGAACAATCGACGCACCGCACTCAGCAAACGCGCTGAACTGGTGGCCTTATACCCGCCCTCCAGCCGCTCTGCCAGTAATGCCTGCAAATCATCGCTTTGCGCCGTTGCCAGCGTCAGCCCGCGATGATGCAACCACTCCACCATCATTGACAGATCGCGCCGGTAAGCGTTCAAAGTATTTTCTGCCAGATTTTTTTCAAGCCACAGGGCATCAAGAAACTGCTCGATGCGTGCCAGATCCTGTTTCACTTGCGCCCCTTATCGTTACCCATTTGATCTATTATGCCTTATTGTGCCGTGACTAAAGCGATTCTGATACACTAGCCGCAAAAGCCACAGCAGAATCGAGAAGCTTACGTGATGAATATGGGTCTTTTTTACGGTTCCAGCACCTGTTACACCGAAATGGCGGCAGAAAAAATCCGCGATATTATCGGCCCAGAACTGGTGACCTTACATAACCTCAAGGACGATTCCCCGAAATTAATGGAGCAGTACGATGTGCTCATTCTGGGGATCCCGACCTGGGATTTTGGCGAAATTCAGGAAGACTGGGAAGCGGTCTGGGATCAACTCGACGACCTGAACCTCGAAGGTAAAATTGTTGCGCTATATGGGCTTGGCGATCAATTGGGATACGGTGAGTGGTTTCTCGATGCGCTCGGTATGCTGCATGACAAACTCTCGACCAAAGGCGTGAAGTTCGTCGGCTACTGGCCAACGGAAGGATATGAGTTTACCAGCCCAAAACCGGTGATTGCTGACGGGCAACTGTTTGTTGGTCTGGCGCTGGATGAAACTAACCAGTATGACCTTAGCGATGAGCGTATTCAGAGCTGGTGTGAGCAAATCCTCAATGAAATGGCAGATCACTACGCCTGATGTGATGTGACTGGCGGCTTAGCGTATTTGCTTCGCCGTCACTGTATCTCTTGTTGTAACAAAATTCGCCGCAAATCCCGCCATTCAGCTTCATCCATACTGTCGGCTGCCAGCCACAGGTGCTGACGTTTGCCGCTATCAGAGAGTAAACGCAACATCATGCCAGTTTTAATCATCCACGGCGCTCTGACGATGCTCCACTCCTGCCCCTGCCAGCGTAAACGCCCATCCATCAACAGGCGAATCTCCCCCTGACGAGCATTAATGCGCCGCTGACTGCGGACGCAATCAAACACCACCAGCGAAAGCAACACCATCCATAACGGGGTATAACTTAGCGGCCAGGGCATGAGTAAAATAGCAGCGGCAACCAGCCCATGAATCAGCAAGGAGAGCCACTGCGCGCGCCAGGAGACGCGCAAATCAGATTGCCACAGGACCACGTTCCCGGTTCCGTGTCTGGATGAGTCGGACCATCATTTCCAGTTCTGCGTCGGCCGGTTTACCGTGATTCATCAACCAGTTGAATAAATCGGGATCGTCACATTCCAGCAGTCGAATAAAGATGCGTTTTTCGTCATCGCTTAAGCTATCGTACTCATGTTCGAAAAACGGCATGATTGAAATATCGAGTTCGCGCATACCACGGCGGCATGCCCAGTGAATGCGGGCTTTATTGTTAATGTCCATCTTCTTCCTGTCTCACGAAAATCCAGTACCTGGCTATTGTAACGTGTTTTTCGACTTCTTTTGCGGGAATATCAGGAAACACTATCGCGATCGCGAAATGAATCCACAATAATTCACTGGCTTCATTTTTTTGGAAGTCGCCTCGCAAAGCCAGGCAGAAGGCACAGATCGCGTAGTGAAAGCTCTTGCAATGCCCCATAGCTCTTTTACCATTAGTCATTATTACGCCGTTTGTAAAACAGGACTCCAATATGGCTTTTACTCCTTTTCCTCCCCGTCAGCCTACGGCTTCTGCCCGTTTACCGCTGACTCTGATGACGCTTGATGACTGGGCGCTTGCCACCATTACCGGCGCGGACAGCGAAAAATATATGCAAGGCCAGGTGACGGCTGATGTCTGTCAGATGACGGAAGACCAGCATCTGCTCGCCGCCCATTGCGATGCCAAAGGTAAGATGTGGAGCAATTTACGGCTGTTCCGCGACGGCGATGGCTTTGCGTGGATTGAACGCCGTAGCGTACGCGAGTCGCAGCTCACTGAACTGAAAAAATATGCAGTGTTCTCTAAAGTGACCATCGCACCAGACGACGAACGAGTGCTGCTCGGCGTTGCTGGTTTTCAGGCGCGCGCCGCGCTGGCAAATCTCTTTAGCGAACTGCCTTCGAAGGAAAAACAGGTGGTCAGAGAAGGCGCAACCACTCTGCTGTGGTTTGAACATCCAGCAGAACGTTTTCTGCTCGTCACCGATGAAGCTACCGCCAATACACTGGTCGATAAACTTCGCGGTGAAGCGGAACTGAACAATAGCCAACAATGGCTGGCATTAAACATTGAAGCAGGTCTCCCGGTGATTGATGCCGCCAACAGCGGGCAGTTTATCCCCCAGGCGACCAACCTCCAGGCGCTGGGCGGTATCAGCTTTAAGAAAGGTTGTTATACCGGGCAAGAGATGGTGGCGCGAGCAAAATTCCGTGGCGCCAACAAACGCGCACTCTGGTTGCTTGTAGGTCACGCCAGCCGTTTGCCGGGGGCTGGTGAAGATTTAGAGTTGAAAATGGGCGAAAACTGGCGCCGTACCGGAACTGTGCTGGCTGCGGTAAAACGGGAAGATGGTCAGGTCGTGGTGCAGGTCGTCATGAATAACGATATGGAGCCAGACAGCATCTTCCGCGTGCGTGACGATGCGAACACACTGCATATCGAGCCACTGCCGTATTCGCTGGAAGAGTAAATCACTGTATCGCTCCGCACCCTGGCCCCCACTGCCTGATGCGACGCTGATGCGTCTTTTCAGGCCTGAGATTTGATGCCTTTTTCACAAATGAGAAACGACTCGTAGGCCGGATAAGGCGTTTACGCCGCATCCGGCGGTTGTATTCCGATACGGATGCTGCCGCTGGAGTGTCTTTTCAAGCATACAAAGGCGTACCAATTACGCCTGCCCAATATACAAATAGATCGCCAGGAAATGGCACACACTGCCGCCGAGCACAAAACCGTGCCAGATGGCGTGATTGTACGGGATACGTTTACAGACGTAAAAAATGACCCCGAGCGAATAAACTACACCGCCGACTGCCAGCAATGTCACGCCACCTACCGCCAATTTCACCGCCAACTGATAAATCACAATCAGCGAAAGCCAGCCCATTGTCAGGTAGGTTACCAGCGACAAGATTTTAAATCGGTGCGCAATGGTCAGTTTGAACAGAATCCCCAGCAGCGCCAGACTCCAGATAACAATCATCAGCCCACGCGCTAACGGTGAACCCAGCCCCACCAGTAAAAACGGCGTGTAGGTTCCGGCAATCAACAGATAAATGGCGCAATGGTCAAATTTCTTTAACCACATTTTTGCCCGTTGATGAGGGATAGCGTGATAGAGCGTTGAAGCCAGAAACAGCAGGATCATGCTGCCGCCATAGAGGCTGTAACTGGTTATCGCCGTGGCGCTGGCATTGAGATCCACCGCCTGGACCAGTAACAACACTAGCCCGACGATACCAAACACCAGCCCAATACCATGACTGACGCTGTTGGCAATTTCCTCTGCCAGCGAATATCCCTGCTTAATGAGAGGCTTCTGAACCATAACTTACTCCGGAGAAACATACACGCACGCGCGTGATTGCAACTCCAGCGTAACTGAGAATAGTTCCAGTGAACACCTGTTAGCTAAAATAAATTAAGATTTGCGATTAATCTCCGAAAATTCATGAAATTAAAGATTAAATTTCAACTAACGGGCGTGAGCTTAATTTAAAGACATTTAAATTCAATCACATAAAACTGTGTCTGACCGGGATAGATGTCAGCAATGACTTTTTTCAGTTCGGTCAGCGTCATATTTTCCTGCTCAGCATGTTTTTCTGTGAGAGTATCCAGCGTTACGGTTGAGGTTGCGGTGACTTCAATGGTGCAAAAATAGCCGTCATCCTCAAAGCGCCCAACGCGAAGCACATCACCCGTTTTAAAGTGCGATTCAGACTCGTCGCGGATGGTGATGGTTTTACGCCCAGCCAGAATGTCATCCTGGAATCGTTGAAAAAAAGTGATGTCGTTTGGCTGCATGGTACTATTTCCTGTAAGAATTGACTCATCTGGAGCCTATGATAGTGAAAAAACTCACTTTACCGAAAGATTTCTTATGGGGCGGCGCCGTTGCCGCTCATCAGGTCGAAGGCGGCTGGAACAAAGGCGGCAAAGGGCCGAGTATTTGTGACGTGCTGACCGGTGGTGCACATGGCGTGCCGCGCGAAATCACTAAAGAAGTCTTGCCCGGCAAATACTATCCTAACCATGAAGCCGTTGATTTTTATGGTCACTATAAAGAAGACATCAAGCTGTTTGCCGAGATGGGCTTCAAATGTTTTCGTACTTCCATCGCCTGGACGCGTATTTTTCCAAAAGGCGATGAAGCACAGCCAAACGAAGAAGGACTGAAGTTCTACGACTCCCTGTTCGATGAACTGCTGAAATACAACATCGAACCGGTAATCACCCTCTCCCACTTTGAAATGCCTCTGCATCTGGTGCAGCAATACGGTAGCTGGACTAACCGTAAAGTGGTTGATTTCTTTGTCCGTTTCGCGGAAGTGGTATTCGAACGCTATAAGCATAAAGTCAAATACTGGATGACCTTCAACGAAATTAACAACCAGCGTAACTGGCGTGCGCCGCTGTTTGGTTATTGCTGCTCCGGCGTTGTCTATACCGAGCATGAAAACCCGGAAGAGACCATGTATCAGGTGCTGCATCACCAGTTTGTCGCCAGCGCCCTGGCGATGAAAGCCGCGCGTCGCATTAACCCGGAGATGAAAGTCGGCTGTATGCTGGCCATGGTGCCGCTCTATCCGTATTCCTGTAACCCGGACGATGTGATGTTTGCCCAGGAGTCGATGCGCGAACGCTACGTTTTTACCGATGTTCAGTTACGCGGTTATTATCCGTCCTATGTGTTGAATGAATGGGAACGTCGCGAATTTAACATCAAAATGGAAGATGGCGATCTGGATATTCTGCGCGAAGGCACCTGCGATTATCTCGGCTTTAGCTACTACATGACCAATGCGGTGAAAGCCGAAGGCGGCACCGGCGATGCTATTTCTGGTTTTGAAGGCAGCGTACCGAACCCGTATGTTAAAGCATCTGACTGGGGCTGGCAGATTGATCCGGTGGGCCTGCGTTACGCACTTTGCGAACTGTATGAGCGTTATCAGAAGCCGCTGTTTATTGTCGAAAACGGTTTTGGCGCCTACGACAAAGTGGAAGATGACGGCAGCATCAACGATGACTACCGCATTGACTACCTGCGCGCCCATATTGAAGAGATGAAAAAAGCGGTGACTTACGATGGCGTGGATCTGATGGGCTACACGCCGTGGGGCTGCATCGACTGCGTATCGTTCACTACCGGGCAGTACAGCAAACGCTACGGTTTCATCTATGTGAATAAGCATGACGACGGTACTGGCGATATGTCGCGTTCACGTAAGAAGAGCTTTAACTGGTACAAAGAGGTGATTGCCAGCAACGGCGAGAAGCTTTAATCCTTACATATTACCCGCCAGTTAGCGGGTAATACTTTGAGGAGTCTTACCAGGTCTTACCTATTTTAAATTCCCAGCGTACATCTTCCATCTTAGCTGGCGACTTCGCTTCCTGCATTACAGGGAAGAAAGCGCCAGCACCAAACCATTATTTTAGTGAATCGACGGCAATATTAAATGACGGTCCAACAACCCATTCGGTAGTACCTGAGTGGTTATTAATGGTGCTGCCATTAGGCAATTTTTTTGTACCTGAAGCGTTATTGCTGTAAGCGCTTTCCAGACCAATATCCAGCGGTAAATCGCTGAACATATACCGCATCTGAGTATTCCATTGAAATTCACCGCCACGTTTCACATCCTGATTACCACGCTCAAAAGGTCCCTGATAAACAAAATCCATATCACCTTTAATATTTGTTGTGAATGATTTCGTTAAAGAAAGTGATACTCGCCCTCCCCAGGCGCTATTACCCGGCAAATGATTATTTCCGTCTTGCCCGGTAGGAAGTAATAAGGCCCCACCTACCGTAACCCAAAACGGATCGCCTCTTCGCTGGCTCATTAAGGCATAGGTGGCACCCACAGATTGGTCGCCCATTCCCTCTATATGTTCGGGTGACATATTGTCTCGTTTGTTATTGATATAAGAGCCCACGGTTGATAACTCCAGCCTGTCGGTCAGACCGTAACGAATCTTCAATAACCATATCTGAGAGTAAACATCCGGGCTTCCGTGCCCCTCGATTTGATGATCTTTATCGCGAAATGAGCTATTCACAGCGGTTAATAACATACCTTCAGGTAAAACCGCACCTCCAGAAATTGCGGTATTAACCGGTGCGCCTAATAGGTTACTGGGTTTATTTTCTCCTTCAACTGCCACTGCATTCATTGATAAAAAGCATGTTATTAATGGCAGAAATATAAATCTTTTCATCATTCCCTCCAGGTATGAAAAACAAATCGCTAAGTTAATAAATATTTGCGTTACTTATGTTTATTTTGAATTTATAGTTTGAATAAATAGCTTGATATATTTAATATACAGAAAGCTTTGCAGCCATGTTGAGAGGTAAATAACGATTTCAAAGGGAAATTATTTGTGATTGCATGTGAGTACACAGTATTCGCTTTATTAAATAACAGCAAAATACAAATCATTCACGATGAATAATGAATGAAAAGCTTATTAAAAATCAGGCAATTTAATTCAGACTAACAAACTAATGGCAAGTACATAATTGTCTGATGCGCTACGCCTATCAGAGCGACCAATCCCTACAGGTGCTGAACGCAGGTCGAATAAGAGGCTCACACCGCTTCCAGCATAAACAAAGTGTACTTTGTCAACTCGCGAAAAAGGCGCCGAAGCGCCTTTAGAAGTTAGTCGAATCAGTAAATTACTGGTATTCGCTAATCGGTACGCAGGAGCAGAACAGATTACGATCGCCGTAAACATCATCCAGACGTTTCACTGTCGGCCAGTATTTGTCTGCCACGCCTGCCGGGAATACTGCAACTTCACGGCTGTACGGGTGTGCCCACTCGGCGACCAGTTCGTTCTGAATGTGCGGCGCGTTCACCAGCGGGTTATCTTCCAGCGGCCAGACACCGGCTTTCACCTGGTCGATCTCCGCGCGGATAGCCAGCATCGCATCGATAAAGCGATCCAGTTCCACTTTGCTTTCAGATTCAGTCGGTTCAACCATCAGCGTACCCGCCACCGGGAACGACATGGTCGGCGCGTGGAAACCGTAGTCGATCAGGCGCTTGGCAATATCCAGCTCGCTGATGCCGGTTTCTTCTTTCAGCGGGCGAATATCGAGAATACATTCGTGCGCCACGCGACCGTCGCGACCGGTATACAGCACCGGGAAGGCATCCTGCAGACGGCTGGCAATATAGTTGGCGTTAAGAATTGCCACCTGGCTTGCTTTTTTCAGCCCTTCTGCGCCCATCATGCGGATGTACATCCAGCTGATTGGCAGGATAGAGGCACTACCGAACGGTGCCGCAGAAACCGCGCCCTGACGGGTTAACATGCCTTCGATTTGCACCACGCTATGACCCGGTACAAACGGAGCCAGATGCGCTTTCACACCGATCGGTCCCATACCCGGACCACCACCGCCATGCGGAATGCAGAAAGTTTTATGCAGGTTAAGGTGGGAAACGTCCGCACCAATAAAGCCCGGCGAGGTGATGCCAACCTGAGCGTTCATGTTCGCGCCATCAAGGTAAACCTGACCGCCGAACTGATGCACGACTTCACACACTTCACGGATCGTTTCTTCATACACGCCGTGGGTGGAAGGATAGGTCACCATGATACAGGAGAGGTTATCGCCCGCCTGTTCGGCTTTCGCGCGCAGATCAGTCAGATCGATGTTGCCGTTTTTATCACACGCCACAACCACCACCTGCATTCCTGCCATATGCGCGGAAGCCGGGTTAGTGCCGTGCGCAGAAGCCGGGATCAGGCAGATATCGCGATGCCCTTCGTTGCGGCTTTCATGATAATGACGAATCGCCAGCAGGCCCGCGTATTCGCCCTGTGCGCCAGAGTTCGGCTGCATACAAACGGCGTCGTAACCGGTCAGTTTCACCAGCCAGTCAGCCAGCTGCGCGATCATCTGCTGATAACCTTCAGCCTGTTCCGGCGGGCAGAACGGGTGCAGTTCGGCAAATTCCGGCCAGGTGATCGGGATCATCTCGGCGGCGGCGTTCAGTTTCATGGTGCAGGAACCCAGCGGGATCATCGCCTGATTCAGCGCCAGATCTTTACGCTCCAGCGAGTGCATATAGCGCATCATTTCGGTTTCGCTGTGGTAGCGATTAAACACCGGATGGGTGAGGATTTCGTCATCACGCAGCATCGCAGATTGAATAGAGCGGCTGTCGTGAGCCACGTCTTTGTCCAGCGAGTCGATCTCCAGCCCGTGGTTATCGCCCAGCAGCACGCTGAAAAGCTGCATCACGTTTTCACGCGTGGTGGTTTCATCAAGGGTGATCCCAACCGCGTTCAGAATATCGCTACGCAGGTTGATTTCAGCCGCTTCGGCACGCGCCAGTACGCCAGCTTTGTCTGCCACTTCCACACACAAGGTGTCGAAATAGTGCGCATGGCGCAGCTTCAGACCTTTTTGTTGCAGGCCCGCCGCCAGGATATCGGTCAGACGGTGAATGCGGTTAGCGATACGTTTCAGGCCAACCGGACCGTGATAAACGGCATACAGGCTGGCGATGTTTGCCAGCAGTACCTGGGAAGTACAAATGTTGGAGTTTGCTTTCTCACGGCGAATATGTTGCTCGCGAGTCTGCATTGCCATGCGCAGCGCGGTATTGCCAGCTGCATCTTTCGATACACCGATAATACGGCCCGGCATTGAGCGTTTGTATTCATCTTTCGCCGCAAAGAATGCCGCGTGTGGGCCACCATAGCCCATCGGCACGCCGAAGCGTTGCGCCGAACCAAAAACAATATCCGCGCCCTGTTTACCTGGCGCAGTTAACAGCACCAGCGCCATAATATCGGCGGCAACGCTGACCACAATTTTGCGTGATTTCAGTTCGCTAATAAGCGCAGTGTAGTCGTGAATTTCACCAGTAGTGCCGACCTGCTGTAACAGCACGCCGAAGACGTCCTGATGGTCGAGCACTTTTTGCGCGTCATCGACAATCACTTCAAAACCAAAGGTTTCGGCACGAGTACGGACCACATCCAGCGTTTGCGGATGAACGTCAGAAGCAACAAAGAAGCGGTTGGCATTTTTCAGTTTGCTGACGCGTTTCGCCATCGCCATTGCTTCGGCGGCAGCGGTGGCTTCGTCAAGAAGAGAAGCAGAGGCCATATCCAGCCCGGTTAAATCCAGCGTTACCTGCTGGAAGTTGAGCAGTGCTTCAAGGCGGCCCTGGGAGACTTCAGGTTGATACGGAGTATACGCGGTATACCAGCCCGGATTTTCCAGCATGTTACGCAGAATAACCGGCGGTAGCTGCACGGCGGTGTAACCCATGCCGATGTAAGACGTAAAGCGTTTATTGCGACTGGCAATAGCCTTGAGTTCTGCCAGTGCGGCGTATTCGGTCGCCGGTGCGCCAACCTGCGGTGGTGTCGCAAGCTGAATATCTTTCGGCACAATCTGGCCGGTCAGCGCGTTTAACGATTGTGCACCAACGGCATTCAGCATTTCTTGCTGTTGCGCGGCGTCCGGTCCGATATGGCGTTCAATAAAAGCGCCGCTGTTTTCAAGCTGGCTTAACGTCTGTGTCATGAGCGATGGTTCCTGAAACGTGCAGTGAATTGTGAACCTCTCTCCTTGCGAAGAGAGTGAGGGTGAGGCGTAAATGTTCCTCACCCTGATCCTCTCCCGCAGAAGAGGAATAAAGCCGTTACTCGTCTTCTAACAATGCTTCGTATGCGGTTGCATCCAGCAGTGATTCCAGTTCGCTTTCATCGCTGGCTTTGATTTTAAAGATCCAGCCGCCTGCATACGGTTCGCTGTTCACCAGTTCCGGGGAATCGCTCAGCGCGTCGTTTACCGCCACGATTTCACCGCTTACTGGCGCATAAATGTCTGACGCCGCTTTTACTGATTCGGCAACCGCGCAGTCATCGCCCGCGCTAACCGTTGCGCCCACTTCCGGCAGGTCAACAAACACCATATCGCCTAACAGCTCCTGAGCGTGTTCGGTGATGCCAACGGTGTAAGTGCCGTCGGCTTCTTTACGCAGCCATTCGTGTTCTTTGCTGTATTTCAGTTCTGCTGGTACGTTGCTCATCAATCAATCTCCAAAAAAGTAAATCACGCGACGGCTTTACCGTTACGCACAAAAACAGGTTTTGTCACTTTAACCGGCATTTCACGGTTGCGAATTTGCACAATCGCCGTTTCACCAATACCTTCCGGCACGCGCGCCAGCGCAATGCTGTAACCCAGCGTCGGGGAGAAAGTCCCGCTGGTGATAATGCCTTCATGCTGGTTGCCCTGCGCATCGGTAAAGCGTACCGGCAGTTCATTACGCAGCACGCCTTTTTCGGTCATCACCAGACCAACCAGTTTTTCTGTGCCATGCTCACGCTGCACTTCCAAGGCTTCACGACCGATGAAGTCACGATCTGCCGGTTCCCAGGCGATAGTCCAGCCCATATTGGCGGCTAAAGGAGAGATGGTTTCGTCCATCTCCTGACTATAAAGATTCATACCCGCTTCCAGACGCAGCGTGTCACGCGCGCCCAGGCCGCATGGCTTAACGCCCGCTTCCACCAGCGCACGCCAGAAATCGGCCGCTTTTTCATTGGGCAGCGCAATTTCATAGCCCGCTTCACCGGTATAACCAGTGGTGGCAATAAACAGATCGCCCGCCTGCACGCCAAAGAACGGTTTCATCCCTTCCACCGCCTGACGCTGGGCGTCATTAAACAGTGTGGCAGCTTTTGCCTGCGCATTCGGCCCTTGCACGGCAATCATGGAAAGGTCATCACGAACGGTAATTTCGATGCCGAAAGGTTCAGCGTGTTGGGTGATCCAGGAGAGGTCTTTTTCGCGGGTGGCGGAGTTAACAACGAGGCGGAAGAAATCTTCAGTAAAGTAGTAGACGATGAGGTCATCTATCACACCGCCAGAGGCATTCAACATCCCCGAGTAAAGGGCTTTGCCGCTTTTGGTGAGCTTCGCCACATCGTTCGCCAGCAGATAACGCAGAAACTCCCGGGTGCGGCTGCCGCGAAGATCGACGATGGTCATATGTGACACATCAAACATTCCGGCATCGGTACGTACCGCATGATGTTCGTCGATTTGCGAACCGTAATGCAGCGGCATCATCCAGCCGTGGAAATCCACCATGCGAGCGCCGCAAAGCGTGTGTTGTTCGTACAAAGGAGTCTGTTGTGCCATCTTGTCCTCATTGAATAAGCGGGGCTGACAACTTTTCATGGTGAAATTATCACCACGAAACCCAGCATCGGAGCCACTCCCGGTCCCCAACGCAATCGTTCTCTTTTGCCTGAACTTACCACCGAAACAGACTGTTAACCATAAGGTAAAATTGATCATCACATTAGCTTATGGTTAAAAAACGCCAAAATCGCAACAGAATAAAAAACCAAAAAACATACCAGTTTCTATACAAAGATGATGTGATGAGAAAGTTAATTTGAATAAGGCAATATTAAGAGCTAAAAAAATGTCAAAAAACACTAAATCAAAAATTCGTGGCATTAGAAAATATAATGCGAAAACGGAGGTGAAATTAGTTTATTTCAAATGAGGAAAATCTCCCGGCGAATAAACCGGGAGATGAAAGTGTGATGGGTATCAAATAAACAGCAGAAGAGAAATTTTTAACGCAGCCATTCAGGCAAATCGTTTAATCCCATTGCCTGGCGGATAAATTGTGGTTTAACGCCAGGAAGCGTGTCGGCCAGTTTCAAACCAATATCACGCAGCAGTTTTTTCGCCGGATTGGTACCGGAAAACAGATCGCGGAATCCCTGCATACCAGCCAGCATCAGCGCCGCACTGTGCTTGCGGCTACGCTCATAGCGACGCAGATAAATGTACTGCCCGATGTCTTTCCCCTGACGATGCAACCGTTTCAGTTCAGCAACCAGCTCTGCAGCATCCATAAAGCCGAGATTTACCCCCTGCCCCGCCAGCGGGTGAATGGTATGCGCGGCGTCGCCCACCAGCGCCAGACGGTGCGCGGCAAACTGGCGCGCATAACGCCCCGTCAGTGGGAACACCTGACGCGCGCTCTCAACCTTGCATAAGCCCAGGCGATTATCAAAAGCGATATTTAACGCGCGATTAAATTCGTCTTCACTTGCCTGCTGCATCCGCTGCGCTTCCTCTGGCGACAGTGACCAGACAATCGAGCAAAGATGCGGATCGCTAAGCGGTAAAAAGGCCAGAATGCCTTCGCCATGGAAAACCTGCCGCGCCACCGCATCATGCGGTTCTTCCGTGCGAATGGTCGCTACCAGCGCGTGATGCTGATAATCCCAGAAAGTCAGCGGAATATCGGCTTTGTTGCGCAACCAGGAATTAGCGCCGTCCGCGCCAATCACCAGACGCGCCGTTAACATGCTGCCATCTTTCAGCGTCAGGAAGGTTTCATTTTCTCCCCAGGCGACCTGCTGTAATTCTGCGGGGGCCAACAGAGTGATATCTGACGACTGCTGCGCTTTGTTCCACAGCGCGTAGTGAATCACTGAGTTTTCAACGATATGCCCAAGATGGCTATAGCCCATGCTTTGATCGTCAAACGAAATGTGACCAAAACTGTCTTTGTCCCACACTTCCATACCGTGATAACAACTGGCCCTACGAGAGAGAATGTCCTGCCAGACGCCAAGACGAGTCAGTAATTTTTCGCTGGCGGCATTGATAGCCGAAACGCGCAGTTGTGGTGCATCCGCCGCCAGAGGTTCCGGTACGCGCTGCTCCAGTACGGCAACGCGTAAGCCGCTACCCTGTAAGCCGCAGGCAACCGCCAGCCCGACCATGCCGCCGCCAACAATGGCTACATCAACACTTTGCATTGTTTATTCCTTAAAACCGCCTTCAACGCGCCACCCAACCAAGGGTGCGCTGTGCCAGCACATCGCGTGCCGGGGTAAATAATTCCATCGTCATCAGCCCGATGTTGCGCCCGACAACCAGCGGCGTCCAACGGTTGGCAAAAAGATGAACAAGGCTGTCCGTGACGCCGATGGTTGCTTCGCGATCGCTCTGTCGACGCTGCTGATAACGGCACAATACGCCGTAATCACCCATGTCTTCTCCGCGCTCCTGCGCCTGAGTCAGGGTTTCTGCAAGGCTCATGACATCACGCATACCGAGGTTAAATCCTTGCCCGGCGATGGGGTGCAGAGTTTGCGCCGCATTGCCCACCAGCACGGTACGATGGGTAATAGGTTTGGCGGCGCGGGTTAACGCCAGCGGATAAGCACTGCGTTTACCGGCGTGAGTAATTTTCCCAAGTCGCCAGCCAAAGGCCGACTGGAGTTCACGGCAAAACTTCTCGTCGCTCCACGACAGCACCTCTTCGCGCCGTTCCAGTGGATGACACCAGACCAGCGAACAGCGTCCGTCAGACATCGGCAACATCGCCAGCGGGCCATGTTGCGTAAAGCGTTCAAAAGCGCGCCCTTCATGCGCAACGGAAGTCGCAACGTTGGCAATCACTGCCAGTTGTTCGTAAGGCTCCTGCTGCCAGTCAACGCCGCACGCGGTGGCTAACGCTGAATGGGTGCCGTCAGCCGCCGCCAGCACGCGGCCCGTCAGCTCCTCGCCACTCTCCAGCGTCACTTCAACGTGGCTTTGAGTACGGGAAACGTTAGTCACGCGATCAGGGCAATGCAGCGTTACGCCAGATGCTTTGCCTAGCAATGCAAACAGCCGTTGCCCGACATTGTGCAATTCGACAACCTGCCCCAACGCCGCCAGTTGGTAATCTTCTGCAGCGAGGGTGACGAATCCGGCATGACCACGATCGCTGACATGCACGGTAGTGATGGCGGTTGCGCAATCAGCCAGAGATTGCCAGACGCCGATGCGCGCCAGTTGCTGACAGGTACCCGCCGCCAGCGCAATAGCTCGTCCATCAAAGCCCGGATGAGCATGTGACTCTGGCGCGGTCGCTTCAATCAGATGTACCGGCAGCGTCCCGTGACTTAGCCGGGAAATAGCCAGCGCCAGCGTCGCGCCCGCCATGCCGCCACCGACGATGATTACGCTCATTGTTTTCTCGCAGCTGCCATCAACGCTTCGATTTCTTCCGGCTTTTTCACCACGCTGGCGGTGAGGTTTTCGTTGCCGGTTTCGGTGATCACAATGTCGTCTTCAATACGAATGCCGATGCCGCGATATTGTTCTGGCACATCCGCATCCGGCGCGATATACAGACCCGGCTCTACGGTCAGTACCATGCCCGGTTCCAGAATGCGCGAGCGATCCTGACCATAAACGCCAACGTCATGAACATCCAGCCCTAACCAGTGGCTAAGGCCATGCATAAAGAAGGGACGGTGCGCATTTTGGGCGATCAGTTCATCGACATCGCCTTTCAGGATACCCAGTTTTACCAGGCCGCTAATCATAATGCGCACCACTTCACCGGTGACTTCCTGAATGGAAGTCCCCGGACGATACAGGCGCAAACTGGTTTCGAGAGACTCCAGCACAATGTCGTAGATTTCGCGCTGAGCCGGAGTGAATTTGCCGTTGACCGGGAAGGTGCGGGTAATATCGCCAGCATAGCCTTTGTATTCGCAACCCGCGTCAATCAACACCAGATCGCCGTCGCGCAGTTCACACTCGTTTTCGGTGTAGTGCAAAATGCAGCCGTTTTCACCGCTGCCAACAATGGTGTTATAGGAAGGGTAACGCGCACCGTGGCGGTTAAATTCGTGGTGAATTTCGCCTTCCAGATGGTACTCGAACATCCCCGGACGGCATTTTTCCATCGCCCGTGTATGCGCCAGTGCGGTGATTTCACCCGCGCGGCGAAGTACGGCAATCTCTTCTGGTGATTTGAACAGGCGCATTTCATGAACAACAGGACGCCAGTCGATCATCGTTGCCGGTGCGGTGAGATTTTGCCGCGAGCCTTTACGCAGTTTTTCCAGCGCGCTGTTCACGATTTCATCAGCATACGCGTATTCGCCCTGGGCGTGGTAAACCACATCCAGACCATTAAGCAATTGATAAAGTTGCTGATTGATTTCGCTGAACGCCAGTGCGCGGTCAACGCCCAGTTTCTCTGGCGCGGCATCCTGACCTAAGCGGCGACCAAACCAGATCTCTGCCGTCAGATCACGAACGCGGTTAAACAGAACGCTGTGGTTATGAGTGTCATCGCTTTTAATCAGCACCAGCACCGCTTCCGGTTCGTTAAAGCCAGTGAAGTACCAGAAGTCGCTGTTCTGACGATAGGGGTATTCGCTGTCGGCGCTACGAGTCACTTCCGGGGCGGCAAAAATCAGCGCCGCGCTGCCAGGTTGCATTTGCTCCACCAGGGCCTGACGGCGGCGCTGAAATTCTTGCTGGGATATCACACTCATAACACTCTCCTTACGTTTTTTGTTTTTAGTGTAGAGTCGGTTTTTGTACTTCTGGCGCGGTCGGTTGCGGATGGGTAAAGGTATCGTGGCATAACAGCGCAGCGACACGGACATACTCGATGATCTCTTCAAGCGACATTTCCAGCTCTTCCTGATCTTCGTCTTCGTCGTAGCCCAACTGCGCAATATTACGCAGATCGTCGATGGCTTCACCGGTTTCGCCGGTCACTTTGTCCAGCTTCGGTTGCGTAACGCCAAGACCAAGCAGGAAGTGATTGACCCAACCTGCCAGCGCATCCGCACGATCGAAAACGCTGACATCATCACCATCAGGCAGATAAAGCTGAAAAAGAAAACCGTCATCCTGCAGGGCATCGCTGGTAGCAGAGTGCATTTTGCGCAGTGCCTGTGCCAGCTCATGACCGAAAGCCATGCCTTCGTTCGTCAGGTCGTGAAGCAGCGGCAGCCATGAGCTGTCATCGTTACCGCCGCATACCATCCCGCTGATCAAACCATGCATTTCAGCAGGGGTCAGACCCGTCCCTTGTTGGTTCAGATACTGGTTCATTTCGTTGTAACCAGGCATTTCATTCTGTATAGACATAAGCATTCGTCATCAAAGGGAGGAATATTCATGGTATGCTACCACTTTGGGCCCTGGTGGACCAGAAAAGGGCTTGTCTCTTCTCATCAGGGTAGCTATAGTGTCGCCCCTTCGCAGACCATGGGTCTAAAGACGAAGGCAGCGCAGTCAATCAGCAGGAAGGTGGCATGTCTGCACAACCCGTCGATATCCAAATTTTTGGCCGTTCACTGCGAGTGAACTGCCCGCCTGACCAAAGGGATGCGTTGAATCAGGCCGCGGACGATCTGAACCAGCGGTTGCAAGATCTGAAAGAACGCACTAGAGTCACAAATACAGAACAGTTGGTCTTCATTGCCGCGTTGAATATCAGCTACGAGTTAGCGCAAGAAAAAGCGAAAACTCGGGACTACGCGGCGAGTATGGAACAGCGTATTCGGATGCTGCAACAGACCATAGAACAAGCGTTACTTGAACAAGGTCGCATCACCGAAAAAACGAACCAAAACTTTGAATGACACTTTTCGGTTTACTATGGTAGAGTAACCGTGAAGACAAAATTTCTCTGAGATGTTCGCAAGCGGGCCAGTCCCCTGAGCCGATATTTCATACCACAAGAATGTGGCGCTCCGCGGTTGGTGAGCATGCTCGGTCCGTCCGAGAAGCCTTAAAACTGCGACGACACATTCACCTTGAACCAAGGGTTCAAGGGTTACAGCCTGCGGCGGCATCTCGGAGATTCCCTTCTTATCTGGCACCAGCCATGACACAACTATCAGAACTCCCACTGACATTATCCCGACAAGACATCCGCAAAATGATTCGGCTGCGTCGTCGTGCGTTAACGCCAGAACAACAGCAAGAAATGGGTCAACAAGCCGCTACCCGGATGATGAATTATCCCCCGGTGGTGATGGCGCATACAGTTGCCGTATTCCTCTCGTTTGATGGCGAACTCGACACTCAACCGCTCATAGAACAACTCTGGCGCGCCGGAAAGCGCGTATATCTTCCAGTTTTGCATCCTTTTAGTGCCGGTAATTTGCTATTCCTGAATTACCATCCGCAAAGTGAACTGGTGATGAACAGGTTGAAGATCCACGAGCCAAAACTGGACGTGCGCGATGTGCTTCCCCTTTCCCGGCTAGATGTATTGATCACACCGCTGGTAGCTTTTGATGAATACGGTCAACGCCTGGGAATGGGCGGTGGTTTTTATGATCGAACCTTACAAAACTGGCAGCACTACAAAATGCAACCGATAGGTTATGCGCATGATTGCCAGTTAGTAGAAAAACTGCCGGTGGAGAAGTGGGATATTCCACTGCCTGCGGTGGTTACACCGTCGAAAGTCTGGGAGTGGTAAGGGCTACACACTCCCGCAGAGCAATTAATACAATTGGCGATACAACTGCTGGATATCCGTTAAGGTGACAGGCCGTGGATTGCCCCCAGTGCAAATATCAGCCAGAGCCGCAGTCGCTAAAGCCGCGACATCCTCTTCTTTCATCCCAATTTCACGTAAGCGTGATGGTATGCCGATATCCTGATTAAGCCTTCGAACCGCGCTCACGGCTTCTCTACGTACTTCGGATAATGGCATAGTATACGCTTGCGGTATATCGAACGCTGCCGCGATATTACGGTATTTCTCAGCGGTAAATTCTGAATTCCAGTCCATTATATGCGGTAGCAGAACAGCATTCGCCACGCCATGAGGCGTATCGTAGAATGCGCTCAACGGATGCGCCATACCGTGCACCAGTCCCAAACCAACATTTGAAAATCCCATCCCGGCAATATATTGCCCCAATGCCATATCTTCGCCCGCTAGTGCATCTCCTGCTACGGAAGCTCTTAGCGCAGTAACGATAAGTTCAATTGCTTGTTTATGGAACATATCCGTCAACTCCCAGGCACCGAGAGTGGTATAACCTTCAATCGCATGTGTAAGTGCATCAATCCCGGTCGCCGCTTTTAATGATGGAGGCATAGAAGACATCATGTCTGCATCAATAACTGAAGCTACAGGTACAGAATGCGGATCGTAACAAACAAACTTGCGCCTATTTTCCACATCAGTGATGACATAGTTAATGGTCACTTCTGCCGCTGTGCCCGCTGTAGTTGGGACTGCAATAGTCGGTATTGCAGGATTTTCTGTGGCAGCCCCCCCTTCCAGAGTACGAACATCGGCAAAATCAGGATTAGCAATAATTATTCCAATGGCTTTAGCAGTATCTATTGAAGAACCGCCACCTACCGCAATCATATAATCAGCATTGCTGCACTTAAACGCCCTGACGCCAGCCTGTACAATTTCTATTGTTGGGTTAGCTTCAACACCATCAAAAACGGTGTAATCGAGATTGTTGTGCTTTAATAAGCTCGTGATTCTTTCGCTTACACCACACCGAACAATCTCTGAGTCCGTTACAATAAATGCTTTAGATAATTTTCGTGTTTGTACTTCATCAAGAATGTGTTTTATCGCTCCATTACCGAAATAAGCAATGGGATTCAGTACGATTCTGTTTGTCACAGTGACTTCCTTAATTAATAGATGTTGCATTATAAATGGGTTAATAAACCTTTCTTTTAATCATGGCCAAACCCTGTTGCAAATAATCGTTTCAACTCCACAATTGCTTGCTGTTCATCAGCACCTTCACAGATTAATTCAATCTGGGTATTGGACCTAATTCCTGCCGTCAATAATGCCATAGCACTATGTGGTTTTATATTTTTCCCTTTATAGTTTAAAGTTGTCACGCACTGAAATTGTTTTACAGTTTTCGCCAGTACGCTTGCTGGTCGGGCATGAAGCCCCATTTTATTTGTCACCCACACCATTTCTTTAATCATAAATCACCTAATTTTTCTGTGATTAATAATGATTCATCTAATCACCTGTGGATACGACCAACGAGCCAGTTCTTCACCGCTAAATACCTTTGGTTCCTGAAGACCATTTACCAGTAGCGTGTGATAATAGATTTCCGCCAGTTCTTCCAGATAGGCTGATTTTAAAACAGCATCATAAGACGATACATCGACAGTCATCGCGCCATGACGACCTAATAAAATGGCATCGGCTTGTTGCAAGGGAGCAATAATACTTAATGCCAGCTCTTGTGTACCAGGTAACGCAAATGGCGCAACAGGTACAATTCCTCGTTGCAGATTTAAAATTGCACATTCATAAATAACCGCCGGGATACTTTTTTCCAGCACGGCGAAAATGGAAGCAAAGCGTGAGTGTGTATGACAAACAGCGTAGATATCCGGCCGCGTCCGGTAAGCCTGCAAATGCATCATACATTCACTAGTGGGCCTCAGTCCGGAAAGATTTTCGATAATATCCCCCTCTGGGGAAAGCACAACAATATCCCGAACGGTTAATAAATTTTTATCCACAGTTGTTGGTGTAACACAGATAAACCCCGTTTCTGGGTCCCGAACACTGGTATTTCCCGCTTTATGTTTACACATCCCCCATTGTTGAGTTGTTTTTGCCATTTCCACGACTTGCTGCTTTAATATATCTAACATAACGATGTTCCTTTTGTTGATTACGAATAGTATTGCAACGCACATACAATCATTTCTTTATCTACTGCATCGCGGATGAATTGTGCGCCATTGCGTTCTTCAAGATAATTATTTAACTGCGATAGTGCCCTCAAATGACCTTGCGTATTATGTGTTGCACATGTAATGATAATATCTGCATATATATAATCATTTATCAAGATCTGATGCGGTAACCGATATAATGAAAACCCGATTTTATTAACACCATCATCAACGCCCGCATGAGCAATTATCACACCTTCTCCTAACATAATATATGGTCTCTCGTTAATGATTTTATTGATAATTGCATCTATATAGCATGGTTCAATTACACCATTTTTCACTAATGGTGACGCAGCCTGATGAATTACGTCTTGCCATGACTTTGGAATATTCACCTCAAGAGTAATAAAATCTTTTTGTAATAAACTAGCCAAAGAAGGGAGCGGATGGGATGTAACTAAATTACTAATGGGCCTTGAATGGCTATAGAGATAATCTTCCAGAGCGGCCCGAAGATCCTTCCGTTGTTGGATTGTGCCATACCGTTCAACAATAGCCAAAACATTCTCAACCTGTACTGATTCATTATCCTGATATCCTAATAAAGAAAGAGCCTGGCTACGTAGTGTATTCTTTTGTCCATTATCAAAAGGTAAATTAATCAGTAATAAAGGACGATGAGTTGAAAAAAGACTGGTGCTAAAAATAATGTCATGATCTTTAGTATATCTTTCATACTCACGAAATGACAAAATATCCTGAAAATAGATTTCAGGCAGTAGCGATTGTAACGTTAAGAAAATCCATGTAGAAACAGTGGCATTACCATAGTTCACCACAACTCCAGACTTTTTCACTTTAACTTTATGCAACAATCCCTCACGTGTTAACCATCCCCCAAATATTACCGTCAATGAGGCAACTTCCTCTTCCGGTAAAGCCTGCTGTAGCAAACTCTCCAACGGGCTAATCGAACGAATGACAAGTTGATGAAGATAGTTAAACTCCTGGGCGATTAATTCATAAACACCAGAATCATAAGTAAAATTATAAATTATCCGATAATAAGCCGGTTTCCAGTGTTGATAAATTTTGTTAATCAGCTCATCTTTATCACGAAAGGCTATGCAGCATAATTTCTCAAAATTATTAACAACAGCAACGATGCCTTCTAATAGCAATGGTTCCAGATTAAAATAACGATCTGAAATTGTCTGGATATTTGCACTACGGATAATCGCCGTTAAAAATGACTGTTCAGAAACATGACTAATGCCTGCTTTATTTAAAATCTCACCTATAATTAAGAACTCACGAGTCCGGTAGACTTCGTGAAGATGCTCGGGCAAAACATGTAAAACTTTACCGACATTAATTCGTAGCATAACCAGACTCATATATAAAGTCAGTTGTTGGACTTTCTCATCAGTCAGAAATATTTTAAACTCTTGTTCAATTAAGGTTAGTGCATTAGCAAACACTTTTCTGTTCTGTTCAACATTTTTTGTAACCTCTGCAGTGAAATCTTCAAAAAATGGCCTGGATAAACAATAAATTACGACCTCCAGTAATAAGTATCTTTTTTGGATTTCACTGCCCTCAATAAAATACCCCTGTATTCTTTCGTAAACGACCTGAACATCATAGCGGTCAGTTATAGAATTAATTTTCTTAATATCATTAAGAATAGTATTCTGACTTACACGTAATGTTTGTGTGAAATGAAAAAGTTTGATTTTTTCGTTACGACACAATAGTAAAAACAATATAATGTCGTTCTTTTTCACTATAGACATAACGTTCATTGAGTTGATATTCAATATTACTGTAAAAAAACGATAATACATTCGCATCAACACTGAAACCACCGCGGCGTTGACGAGAAATGGGCAAAAATTCTTTCGTCGCCAGGTAGTCATTTATTTTATGCAATGTATAGCTGAGTTGTTTTCTGGTCAATACAAATTTCTTACACAACTCTCCGCTGGTAATAAGAGGTTCACGTACTATGGCATTCAGTACTGCATAAATACGGTTATCAATCATGGTAACGGCCTCTTTATTATAAATATTACATATTAGAATTTTACGCTACACGTTTTGTGTCATGTGATAACTCGCGACAATAAAAGTAAAAGCAAACACTCCATATTATCGCCATCACTACTGGAACAAAATTCCCTTGCATAAACTGAAATATATGAGAAAACGCATAAGTAAATACAGGAGCATCAATACAACTATTTGATATAAGTTTACCGGCTGGAATATCGATCGCTTTGGTCATGTTCCCCAACTCAGTAATTATGGGAGCAAACTCAGTACCTACAAATAAAAAGAATGGAATGCCAATAAAACTGAGAATAACCATTCGTAAAGTGTTACCCTGCGTTAATAGATAGGCCGGAACCACTAATACTATGTTGATAATACCAGCGAAAGGCAGGATTTTATTACCCGGTAGTATTATAGCCCAGAGCAAGGTAAGAGGAATCGCAACAATGATAACAAACCAAATTTCACTCGCTCCACCAAGAAATGGCCAATCGATACCGACAAAGAGTTTACGACCTGAAAATCGCTTATTCATATAATCACTAATCGCCTCTGAGAGTGGCGATAGCGCCTGCATAAAAAACTTGGAAATGACAGGAAACAGATGCAACGCCGTTGCGGCCTGTATCCCCAACATAAGAGTTTTTGCTACATCATAACCCGCAACAACGCCAAATAATATTCCAAGGATAAAACCAATGACATGATTCTCAGCGAAAATCCCGACTTTTTTACGTAATGTTGCAGCATCCATCGGCTTATTTAACAAAGGGATTTTACGTAATAACACATCAAAGGGATAGTAAATAGCGCCGAGAAACATCATCCGGTGGGTACAGGTAATCCCCGGTATTCCGGTCATTTTTTCAATACGATACTGGTGTAAATCGCCAGACTTCAGTTCAAGAATAATTTGTAAAGAGGCAATAATAAATGCCATAACTAATGCCCATGTTGAGCCGAACAGTGGCGTCACCGAGCCCATAACAATAAATGCAGTAAATATTTTTCCCCAGACATTCCATAAATCTGCATTGAAAGTATCGGTCTTTTTTAGCATCAACATCAAGATGTTAATACCGATCTGCAACGGGAACATTAAAAATGCATATGGCCAGGCCCATGAAATATTCGCCATTGTAGTCCAGCCACCATCAATAATGCTAAGCTCAAGTCCTGTTCGCTTCATCATCGCTTCAGCAGCAACACCAATTGCTCCAACCATAAAGCCGATGAGCATACTCATGCCGACAAAAGCCACGCCGAGTGTTATCGCTGCTGAACTGGCTTCTTTAAATCGCATTTTCACGCAAAGCCCAGCTAGCAACATAATAAATGGCACAAAAACTGGCGCCCCCAAATTCAGGACATAATTAATTATTTGCGCAAGAAAATCCATAGTTTTTATTCCTTGTAGGCGGGATAATTATCTATTGGCAAAGATTAATGATTTTTTGTAACTCTTGCTCCATGCCTATTCCTGTTAAAAAAGCAATACCATTTATCACAGGCACAGGATACTCTTTATCTATTTTTGTAATAGCAACATAAGCAACCGAGTCCCGTAGGTGGTTATCCAGCGATTTGAGATCGACAACTTCAATTCTGACATCGTCAAGCCCCTTTTCTTTTAATAGACGATCAACTTTACTTGCTACTGTTTGTGAAGTCGCAACACCACTGCCACAAGCTACAACGATTTTTTTCATAAAAGTTCCTTTATAATTTAATTAAATGTATTTATTAAGATAATTAGTAGCATCATGGCTGCTTTGGGTTTTGCTTAACCAATGAGCATGATTTTCAGTTGAAAATAAGGCGATCAGACTTTGTAGAAAATCAATATGGCTGGAGGTATCTACCAGACCTAACAATATAATAAACTTTACTTTTATCTTACTCTCGTCTGCCCCCATTTCATTCCAGGACATCTCTTCGGCAAGTTGATAAAAAGCGATAAATGGTTCTTTTATAAACTCTATATCGGTATGAGGAATAGCAATTGAAAAGGGTGCCAAAGCTAACCCGGTAGGATATTCTCTCTCTCGTAAAGCAATACTATGAAGAAAGGCTGTTGTTACTAAATTCTCCGCCAGGAGTTTTTCACTGACTCTAAGAAAAAAATCATCAGAATCTGAGAAGTGCTGATTTAAGAAAATCAATTTATCTGTAAATTTGATGATATTAGTCGAACTCTGATTAATTACGTCCATAATAATATCCTGTTAAATCGTAATAACTGGATATTAAAATCACCCAGAAAAATCACAAGATTATTTGATCACAAATTTTCGACATCATGGTGCGCACCATTGTGATGAAAGACGCGATTGAAATCACATATTCCTATATATGAAATTTGAAATATATTCACGAAGTGAATGATAACGATCATATTTTCATTATTACCGTAAGTATACTGACGAACGTAATACGACTTATAAAATACTGGATACGATTTACTGTATAGAAAAATTAGTTCAGGGCGACACACTCCCGCATCGCCCTGATTGACATCGTTGATTCTTTGACCTAGCTTAGTGAGTAAGGGTAAGGGAGGATTGCTCCTCCCCTGAGACTGACTGTTAATAAGCTGGGAAACTTATGAGTAACAGTACAATCAGTATGATGGCAAGTCGCATCATAACCCTTCTCCTTCAAGCCCTCGCTTCGGTGAGGGCTTTACCGTTACAGCCCTGTGCTGCCTCGCCATCGTAAATCCTCCATATACAAAGACAACGCATTGATCTGGCTTTGGTTTATTTCTTCGAGCAGACTCGCAAAGACATATGTACGGCACTGCAAATGTGGGGAAAACGGATAAAAAAACGGGCAAGTCAGCGACCTGCCCGTTATTTGTCAGAGATGGAGAAATCAGTACAGCAGACGGGCGCGGATAGTCCCCGGAATAACTTTCATCGCTTGCAGTGCTTTCTCGGCGACGTCCTCATCAGCTTCAATATCAATAACTACGTAGCCCATCTGAGCAGAAGTTTGCAGATACTGCGCGGCAATGTTAACGCCCTGCTCGGCAAATATTTTGTTCAGCGCAGTCAGCACGCCCGGACGGTTTTCATGGATGTGCATCAGTCGGCGACCGCCATGTAACGGCAGCGAGACTTCCGGGAAGTTCACTGCAGAGAGCGTAGAGCCATTATCAGAGTATTTGATAAGCTTACCAGCCACTTCCAGACCGATATTCTCCTGCGCTTCCTGAGTCGAACCACCAATGTGCGGCGTCAGCAGAACATTGTCGAATTCGCATAGCGGAGAGGTAAACGGATCGCTGTTGGTCGCCGGTTCCGTGGGAAATACGTCGATTGCCGCACCGGCCAGATGTTTGCTCGCCAGCGCATCGCACAGAGCGGGAATATCAACCACCGTGCCACGAGAGGCGTTAATCAGTAGCGAGCCGGGCTTCATCAGCGAGATCTCTTTCGCTCCCATCATGTTTTTGGTGGACGGATTCTCTGGCACATGCAGACTCACCACGTCGCTCATATTCAGCAGGTCAGAAAGATGTTGTACCTGAGTGGCATTGCCCAGCGGTAGTTTGTTTTCAATATCATAGAAGTAAACATACATTCCCAGCGATTCCGCCAGAATGCCCAGTTGCGTACCAATATGACCATAGCCGATGATACCCAACTTTTTACCGCGCGCTTCAAAAGATCCCGCCGCCAGTTTATTCCATACGCCACGGTGTGCTTTGGCGTTAGCTTCCGGCACGCCGCGCAACAGTAACAGAAGTTCGCCAATCACCAGCTCCGCGACAGAGCGCGTATTCGAGAACGGCGCGTTAAATACCGGGATCCCGCGTTTTGCCGCCGCATCCAGATCAACCTGATTTGTGCCGATACAAAAGCAACCAATTGCGACCAGTTTTTCTGCTGCGTTGATCACGTCCTCGGTCAGATGGGTACGGGATCGCAGGCCGATGAAGTGGGCATCGCGGATGGATTCTTTTAATTGTTCATCATCCAGCGCGCCTTTGTGAAATTCGATGTTGGTATAACCTGCCGCGCGAAGACTTTCCAGCGCCTTTTGGTGCACGCCTTCTACCAGCAGAAACTTAATCTTGTCTTTCTCCAGCGATACCTTTGCCATTTACCCAATCCTGTCTTTGAAATGTTGTGTGTGGATTTGCATCCGCCTTTCAACATATCAAAAAATAATATTGCGGCAATATGAACGTTTGCGTCGCGATGTTGAGGAAATATCACGTGAGGTTAATTAACAGAAGAAAATACTGGGGATAAGACTTTCTTTAGATGGTTAGGCAATTTCGAAGGAAAAACGTGACACATGTCACCAAATTTAACAGTACAAAAATTTTAGCGGGGGAACACGTTCCCCCGTCAGCTCATTTCACAATGGTTTTGACACCATCAGCCGTGCCAATCAGTGCAACATCCGCACCACGGTTAGCAAACAGACCAACAGTAACAACACCAGGAATAGCGTTAATCGCGTTTTCCATCGCTATAGGGTCAAGAATTTCCATACCGTGAACGTCGAGAATCACGTTACCGTTATCGGTTACCACGCCTTGGCGGTATTCCGGTCGGCCACCCAATTTCACTAGCTGGCGCGCTACTGCGCTACGCGCCATCGGAATAACTTCTACCGGCAGCGGGAATTTACCCAGAATATCAACCTGCTTAGAGGCGTCCGCAATACAGATAAATTTCTTCGCCACTGAAGCAACTATTTTTTCACGCGTTAGCGCCGCACCACCGCCTTTGATCATCTGCATATGGCCGTTGATTTCATCAGCGCCATCAACATAGATGCCGAGGCTGTCCACTTCATTGAGATCAAAAACGTGAATGCCGAGGCTTTTCAGTTTTTCAGTGGATGCTTCAGAACTGGAAACCGCACCTTCAATCTGATCTTTCATCGTGCCGAGCGCATCAATAAAATGTGCGGCGGTTGACCCCGTGCCTACGCCAACAATGGTCCCGGGCTGAACATATTGAAGTGCTGCCCATCCTACTGCTTTTTTCAATTCATCCTGCGTCATGATCGTTTCGCCTGTGATATGAAATTCAAGGCGCATTATAGATCATTAATGAGAAAAATATCCCCGCGAAGGCACGTAGATAGTGGATTTGCTCTGTATCCAATGCAAAATTATGTCATAGTTCGGCATAAGAAAATTTCAGGAGCAGGCCAAAGCAATGAAACGCCCGGACTACAGATCATTACAGGCACTGGATGCAGTGATACGTGAACGAGGATTTGAGCGCGCAGCACAGAAATTGTGCATTACGCAATCAGCAGTCTCACAACGTATTAAGCAACTGGAAAATATGTTCGGGCAGCCGTTATTGGTGCGTACGGTCCCGCCACGCCCAACAGAACAAGGGCAAAAATTGCTGGCGCTGCTTCGCCAGGTTGAATTGCTGGAAGAAGAGTGGCTGGGCGATGAACAAACCGGTTCAACCCCGCTATTACTCTCACTGGCGGTTAACGCCGACAGTCTGGCAACCTGGTTGCTTCCGGCGCTGGCCCCTGTGCTGGCAGACTCGCCTATCCGCCTGAACTTACAGGTGGAAGACGAAACCCGTACCCAGGAACGTCTGCGTCGCGGCGAAGTCGTTGGCGCAGTGAGTATTCAACACCAGGCGCTGCCCAGTTGTCTTGTAGATAAACTGGGCGCACTCGACTATCTCTTTGTCAGTTCCAAACCGTTTGCCGAAAAATATTTCCCCAACGGTGTAACGCGTTCTGCATTGCTGAAAGCGCCAGTCGTCGCCTTTGACCATCTTGACGATATGCACCAGGCATTCTTGCAACAAAACTTCGATTTGCCGCCAGGTAGCGTGCCATGCCATATCGTTAACTCATCAGAAGCGTTCGTGCAGCTCGCTCGTCAGGGAACGACCTGCTGTATGATTCCGCACCTGCAAATTGAGAAAGAGCTGGACAGCGGCGAGTTGATCAACCTGACACCCGGGCTATTTCAACGGCGAATGCTCTACTGGCACCGTTTTGCCCCTGAAAGCCGAATGATGCGTAAAGTAACCGATGCGTTACTTGACTATGGTCACAAGGTTCTTCGTCAAGAGTAATCAATCACTTAATGCCTGGTAGCACATATCAGGCATTCCACCAATATCTTTTTATATTCTTTGAATTCCATCACAAAACAGACAAATCTCACACGGCAAAAAACGACGCCTCAATGCATTTTTTTTGCTGGCGACAAATCAGCGTAAAAAGTTCACCGTAAGCGCAAATACCCTCATTTTTATTGCGTTTTATGGAGCAGATAATGTCTAACGTGCAGGAGTGGCAACAGCTTGCCAACAAGGAATTGAGCCGTCGGGAGAAAACCGTCGACTCGCTGGTGAAGCAAACCGCGGAAGGGATCGCCATCAAGCCGCTGTATACCGAAGCCGATCTCGACAATCTGGAAGTGACCGGTACTCTTCCTGGTTCGCCGCCCTACGTGCGTGGTCCTCGCGCAACCATGTATACCGCCCAACCGTGGACTATCCGTCAATATGCCGGTTTCTCCACCGCAAAAGAGTCCAACGCCTTTTATCGTCGTAACCTCGCCGCCGGGCAAAAAGGACTTTCCGTTGCATTTGACCTGGCAACTCACCGTGGCTACGACTCTGATAATCCACGCGTCGCGGGCGACGTCGGTAAAGCGGGCGTCGCAATCGACACGGTGGAAGATATGAAGGTGCTGTTCGACCAGATCCCGCTGGATAAAATGTCAGTTTCGATGACCATGAACGGTGCAGTCCTGCCGGTGTTGGCGTTTTATATCGTTGCCGCCGAAGAACAAGGCGTTACGCCCGAAAAACTGACTGGCACCATTCAGAACGATATCCTGAAAGAATATCTCTGTCGCAATACCTACATTTATCCGCCAAAACCGTCCATGCGCATTATCGCCGACATCATCGCCTGGTGTTCCGGTAACATGCCGCGCTTTAATACCATCAGTATTAGCGGCTACCACATGGGAGAAGCGGGCGCGAACTGCGTACAGCAGGTCGCGTTTACCCTTGCCGATGGCATTGAATACATCAAAGCAGCAATCTCCGCTGGGCTGAAGATTGATGACTTCGCACCGCGTCTGTCATTCTTCTTTGGCATTGGCATGGATCTGTTTATGAATGTCGCTATGCTGCGCGCGGCACGTTATTTGTGGAGTGAAGCGGTCAGCGGATTCGGCGCCCAGGACCCGAAATCGCTGGCGCTGCGCACCCACTGTCAGACCTCCGGCTGGAGTCTGACTGAACAGGATCCGTATAACAACGTCATCCGCACAACCATTGAAGCGCTGGCGGCCACTCTGGGCGGAACGCAATCGCTACATACTAACGCATTTGATGAAGCACTTGGTCTGCCCACCGATTTCTCGGCACGCATTGCCCGCAACACGCAGATCATCATTCAGGAAGAGTCAGAAATCTGCCGCACAGTCGATCCTCTGGCCGGTTCTTATTACATCGAATCACTGACCGATCAGATCGTGAAACAAGCCAGATCCATCATTCAGCAGATCGATGAAGCAGGTGGGATGGCGAAAGCGATCGAAGCCGGTTTACCAAAACGAATGATCGAAGAAGCATCCGCGCGCGAGCAGTCGCTTATCGATCAGGGCAAGCGTGTGATCGTTGGCGTTAACAAGTACAAACTGGATCACGAAGACGAAACTGATGTACTTGAGATCGACAACGTAATGGTGCGTAACGAGCAAATTGCTTCACTGGAACGCATTCGCGCCGCCCGTGATGATGCAGCAGTAACAGCCGCTCTGAACACCCTGACTCACGCAGCACAGCATAATGAAAACCTGTTGGCAGCCGCCGTTAACGCCGCGCGTGTTCGTGCGACGCTGGGCGAAATCTCCGATGCGCTGGAAGCCGCATTTGACCGTTATCTGGTACCGAGCCAGTGTGTTACTGGCGTGATTGCGCAAAGCTACCATCAGTCCGATAAATCAGCCGCCGAATTCGACGCTATCGTTGCGCAAACAAACCAGTTCCTCACCGAAAACGGTCGCCGTCCCCGTATTCTGATCGCCAAAATGGGTCAGGATGGACACGATCGCGGAGCAAAAGTGATCGCCAGCGCCTACTCCGATCTCGGTTTTGATGTCGATTTAAGCCCTATGTTCTCAACACCGGAAGAGATCGCTCGTCTGGCAGTGGAAAACGACGTTCATGTCGTTGGCGCATCCTCACTGGCGGCGGGTCATAAAACGTTGATACCAGAACTGGTTACAGCATTGAAGAAATGGGGACGTGAAGACATCTGCGTGGTTGCCGGCGGCGTTATTCCGCCGCAGGATTATGCCTTCTTGCAAGAGCGCGGCGTGGCAGCGATCTATGGCCCTGGCACCCCCATGCTCGACAGCGTGCGCGATGTGCTGACCCGCATCAGTCAACATCATGATTAATGAAGCCTCGCTTGCAGACAGTATCCGGCGCTTACGTTTGGGTGAGCGCGCCACGCTCGCCCAGGCAATGACCCTGGTGGAAAGCCGTCATCCTCGTCATCAGGCGCTCAGCACCCGATTGCTTGACGCCATTATGCCATTTTGCGGTAACGCCCTCCGGCTGGGCGTTACCGGCACGCCAGGCGCAGGGAAAAGTACCTTTCTTGAAACCTTTGGCATGTTGCTAATTCGCCAGGGATTAAAAGTTGCGATTATCGCCGTTGATCCCAGCAGCCCGGTCACAGGTGGCAGCATTCTCGGGGATAAAACCAGAATGACTGAACTGGCGCGTTCCGATGCAGCATTTATTCGCCCGGTTCCTTCAGCCTGTCACCTTGGCGGCGCCAGCCAGCGGGCCCAGGAGTTAATGCTGTTATGTGAAGCGGCGGGTTATGACGTGGTGATTATCGAAACGGTCGGCGTCGGTCAGTCAGAAACGGAAGTGGCCCGCATGGTGGACTGTTTTATCTCACTGCAAATTGCCGGCGGCGGCGACGATCTACAGGGTATCAAAAAGGGGCTGATGGAAATGGCGGATCTGATCGTCATTAACAAAGACGATGGGGATAACCATGCGAATGTCGCCATTGCCCGCCATATGTATGAGAGCGCCCTGCATATTATGCGTCGCAAATACGATGAATGGCAGCCACGGGTCCTCACCTGTAGCGCGCTGGAAAAACACGGTATTGATGAGATCTGGCGCGCAATCATTGATTTCAAAACAGCGCTCACTGCCAGTGGCCGTTTGCAGCAGGTACGGCAGCAACAATCGGTGGAATGGCTACGTAAGCAAACCGAAGAAGAGGTGCTGCACCACCTGTTCGCTAATGAAGATTTCAGTCGCTATTACCACCAGACATTATTAGCGGTCAAAAACAATACGCTTTCGCCACGCACCGGCCTGCGACAGCTCAGTGAATTTATTCAGACTCAGTATTTTGATTAAGGGAATTTGTATGTCTTATCAGTATGTTAATGTTGTCACTATCAACAAAGTTGCGATTATTGAGTTCAACTATACCCGCAAACTCAATGCCTTAAGTAAAGTATTTATTGATGACCTGATTCAGGCGTTAAGCGATCTTAACCGACCAGAAATCCGTTGTATTATCCTGCGAGCGCCGAGTGGATCGAAAGTTTTCTCCGCAGGCCATGATATTCATGAACTGCCATCAGGCGGTCGCGATCCTCTCTCCTACGACGATCCGCTGCGCCAGATCACCCGCATGATCCAGAAATTCCCGAAGCCAATCATTTCGATGGTCGAAGGCAGCGTCTGGGGGGGCGCGTTTGAAATGATCATGAGCTCAGATCTGATCATCGCCGCCAGTTCTTCGACCTTCTCAATGACGCCGGTCAACCTGGGCGTACCATATAACCTGGTTGGCATTCACAACCTGACCCGCGATGCAGGTTTCCACATCGTCAAAGAGCTGATTTTTACCGCTTCGCCTATCACCGCTCAGCGCGCGCTGGCCGTCGGCATTCTCAACCACGTTGTTGACGTCGAAGAACTGGAAGACTTCACCTTACAAATGGCACATCACATTTCGGAAAAAGCGCCACTGGCGATTGCGGTAATTAAAGAAGAGCTGCGCGTACTTGGCGAAGCACACACCATGAATTCAGATGAATTTGAACGTATTCAGGGTATGCGACGCGCCGTTTATGACAGCGATGATTATCAGGAAGGTATGAATGCATTCCTGGAAAAACGTAAACCTAATTTCGTCGGCCATTAATGGCCTGCGAACGAAGGAGTAAAGGATGAATATTTCCTGGACAAGGATGAGCGCCGATGAAGCGGCGGAAATTATCCAGCATAACGATATGGTGGCATTCAGCGGTTTTACTCCCGCAGGTTCACCAAAGGCTCTGCCTGTCGCTATTGCCCGTCGCGCCAGCGAACAACATGAAGCAAAGAAACCGTATCAAATTCGCTTACTGACCGGGGCATCGATTAGCGCCGCCGCTGACGATGTTCTCTCTGAAGCCGATGCAGTCTCATGGCGCGCGCCATATCAAACATCGTCGGGTTTGCATAAGAAAATCAATCAGGGATCGGTGAGCTTTGTTGATCTGCATTTGAGTGAAGTGGCACAAATGGTCAATTACGGTTTCTTCGGCGAGATTGATATTGCGGTAATTGAAGCGTCTGCGATAGCGCCGGATGGTCGAGTCTGGTTAACCAGCGGGATTGGTAATGCCCCGACCTGGTTATTGCGAGCGAAGAAAGTGATCATTGAACTCAATCACTATCACGATCCGCGTGTCGCCGAACTGGCCGATATCGTGACTCCCGGCGCCCCTCCACGCCGCAATAGCGTTCCGATCTTTCATGCGATGGATCGCGTTGGCACTCGCTATGTGCAAATTGATCCGAAAAAAATTGTCGCTGTCGTGGAAACCAACCTCCCCGATGCCGGTAACGTACTCGATAAGCAGAACACTATTTGTCAGCAAATCGCTGACAATGTAGTGACCTTTTTGCTGAATGAGATAGTAAACGGACGCATTCCACCAGAGTTTCTACCGCTGCAAAGCGGAGTAGGTAACATCAATAACGCAGTAATGGCGAGGTTGGGCGAAAACCCAGATATTCCTTCATTTATGATGTATTCGGAAGTACTACAGGAATCTGTCGTGCATCTGTTAGAAACCGGAAAAGTTACCGGCGCCAGTGCTTCAAGTCTGACGGTTTCTGCCGATTCACTGCGCAAGATTTACGACAATATGGACTATTTCGCCAGTCGCATTGTGCTGCGACCACAGGAAATTTCCAATAATCCAGAAATTATCCGCCGTCTTGGCGTTATCGCCCTGAACGTCGGCCTGGAGTTTGATATCTACGGGCACGCCAACTCCACGCACGTTGCCGGCGTTGATTTGATGAATGGTATCGGCGGAAGCGGTGATTTCGAACGTAACGCTTATTTGTCAATCTTTATGGCGCCATCTATTGCTAAAGAGGGTAAGATCTCAACCGTTGTGCCAATGTGCAGTCATGTCGATCACAGCGAACACAGTGTGAAAGTGATCATCACGGAGCAAGGGATCGCCGATCTTCGCGGCCTGTCTCCACTTCAACGCGCTCGTTCTATTATTGATAACTGCGCTCACCCCATGTACCGGGATTATCTGCATCGCTATCTGGAAAATGCGCCAGGCGGTCATATTCATCACGATCTAAACCATGTTTTCGATCTACACCGCAATCTGATCGAAACCGGCTCAATGTTGGGTTAATTGCTCGTACCGTCACGATCTTCAGCAATATATTGAAGCATCGTGTCGGTATATCGATGATTTCTAATCGAATAAAGATATTCCTGCATATACATTGGCGTATTCGGCGCATCAAAATATTTCAGCTTTGCCGGATTTACCAGGCGCCAGGCAAAATGCGGGATCACCGTAAGGAAATGTCCACGCTCTACGGCGCTGATTTTGGCCATAAAACTGTATGGACGATAAATAATGGTTGGATTGATCCCACAAGGGCGCATGTTCGCATCAATCATCGCTTCAAAGTTCGCCCGGTTCTGAAAGCGCATCTGTAACCAGGGCAACTCCTGTAGCAGTTCCTGTTCGTGTCGCTCTTCATAACGGCGAGAAACAAGAAAGCCCAGTCGTAGCGGCGGCAATTCGCTGATCGCCAGATTTTCCAGGTCCTGCACGCGGGCGGAGACGTGCTGTGGGGAGATAATAAAATCAAGCTGACGATCGAAAAGGTTGTCGATAACGCCATTTTCACTGAACTCAATCGGCTGTGCTATCACTCCTTCATACTTATCGCCGAGGCTGATTAGCTGATCAAAAATAATTGTCGGATAGGTATTATCGATACCAATCACAATTTCACGTGAACGACGCCCTGAGTTATGGATCTCATTATCAATAGCAGAAAGCCGTTGATAAACAGGAAAAAGTTTTTGATAAAGTTCCTGCCCTGCTTTATTGAGGCTAATATTATTATCTTTGCGGGTAAACAGTGTATAACCAATTTGCTCTTCCAGAGCGGCAATACTTTTGCCAAATGGCGAGGCAGTCATATGTATTTTTTCTGCTGCCCTGGCAATATTATTGGTTTGCGCTAATAAAATAAAATTGCGCATCTTTTTCGAAATAAAAATATCCATACCTGCTCTCCACCAACATCCCTATCCGCTTAACCGTTTCAGTAAGCCTATCCTTAATAAAATCACGGACAAAGATAGGTGATTGCGTCATGGTTTTACAGAAAATTACAGAAAAAGAAGACAATATCAGGTGAAGATATTAGCCCGACGAATGAGTCGGGCTGGATGTATTATTTTGCGGCAGATGTTTTTGCTGGTTGTTGATCAACAGGTTCTAACTGAAAGACGACATCGACCTGATCATCAAACTGAATTGCAGCCTGCTCATAGGTTTCCTGAGAAGAAACCGGGGCGGCATCCGCTTTCATCATCCGTACCATTGGGCTTGGTTGATAGTTTGAAACATGGTAGCGCACACTGTAAACCGGCCCCAATTTGCGATTAAAACCGGCAGCCAGCTCCTGCGCCTGATGAATCGCATCATCGATCGCCGCTTTGCGCGCTTTATCTTTATAAGAATCCGGCTGTGCCACGCCTAACGAAACAGAACGAATCTCGTTAAGCCCGGCCTTCAGCGCACCATCCAACAAAGAATTTAGTTTGTCTAACTGACGCAACGCCACTTCTACCGTTCTCACAGCCCGGTAACCTTTCAGAATACTTTTACCGTCCTGGTAATCGTAATCTGGCTGGGTCCGTAAATTCGCAGAACGAATATCCTTTTTGGCTATCTGATTGAGTTCAAGGAAAGAGATATATTGCGCAACGCGTTCATCCGCCTGTTTCTTAGCTGTAGCAGCATCCTTCGCAGCCACGTTAACTTCAATAGCAAGAGTGGCGATATCTGGCACCGCATCGACACTTGCCGTACCGGAGGTAACAATATGCGGTCCATCCGGCAATTCGTTAGCTTGCACCGCCATCCCGCTAAAACCCATCAATGCCGCCAGGGCGATAACTTTGAACTTCACGTTAGTCTCTCCGTGTTAATTGACTTGCCCACAATTTCAGGACCTCTGGAGGCAAGCTTAGCGGTTCTGTTTTAATTTTCCATCAGATAGCGCCTAACTGAATAAGGCTTGTACATGAGCAATGCCATCTTTCGCCAGTTGCAGGGCGATAAACCACATCACACCACCCACAATAATATTGATAATACGCTGTGCATTGGCAGTCCGCAGACGCGGCGCCAGCCAGGCAGCTAACAACGCCAGGCCAAAAAACCACAGAAAAGAAGCACTAATCGTACCAAGTGCAAACCAGCGTTTTGGCTCCGGGGCCAGCTGCCCACCCAAGCTGCCCAATACCACAAAGGTATCCAGATAAACATGCGGATTCAGCCAGGTGACTGCCAACATAGTGGCGATAATTTTCCATCGTCCCTGCTTCATCATCCCGGCACTGACTAGCTCAGTATTGCTGCTCATTGCGTTTTTAAAAGCACCAAAACCATACCACATCAAAAAGGCAACGCCACCCCAGGTCACCAACGCCAGCAACCATGGCGACTGCATGAGTAACGCACTACCGCCAAAAACACCGGCGCAAATAAGCAGCAAATCGCTGAGTGCACAAAGCAAGGCCGTCATAATATGGTATTGGCGACGAATCCCCTGGTTCATTACAAACGCATTTTGTGGGCCAATCGGCAGGATCATTGCAGCACCAAGAGCAAGCCCTTGAAAATAATAAGATATCACGTTAATTATTCCGATTTAATTATCTGATGCGGAGACTATAGCGCGGGAATAACATTAGTAGAAATTGATAATATTAATAGTGTATAAATTATTTTAATAACAAACAAAATAATCCCATCTGGGAACTGAACTTAAGATAAAAACACCATTATTTCCCATAGCGCAACTGACACTATGGCCTGCTTACCTGCTCGCTTTGTAAAGGATTGATATTATGCAAGCATATGATCTTACTCTTCTCCCCTATCCTATACGCGAGAATACACCACGCCAGCAAGGTTGGTGTTTTGGGCTGCCTTCAGGAATAACACCTGAACAATGGCCGCTGGACCCAAATAATGGCTTTCCGCTGAATCACGGTTTTACCCTGTTGCTGCCGACGGATTATCGGATCTATGGGCCAGAAATCGTCGCCCTATCTTTCTTTGCTGTTGCTCCCGAACAAAACGATGGAGGAACACCATGCACAGAAGAAATATTGAATGTATTCGAGCATTTTGAACCTTCCACACCTCCTGAAGACCCTGATCTTTATCTCTTCTGGCTAGCAGAGAAAAAACGCCATCCATTGCTATTTCGGATGGAAGATATATTAGGCTGTTCTTATGCGATTATTTTGTTGACTCAATACGAATTTGAAGGTCCATTTTGTCAGCCGCCAGAACTCCTGCCAAATCGCTATCGCGATCAACAAGCGCCCCCCGCATGGCTATCCTCAGGCAGTGCTTTTAATTATTTCCAGTCAAATATCAGATCAAAAGATACACCTGAAAGTAATTTTGTATATCGCAAATTTGGTACCCTTCCAGAACACTCGCTAGCATTCAATCTGGCTATTTCCTGCCAGCCACGTGCTTTCGATCCGAATGCGGGTATCAGTCCAACGGAAGATGATAATGGGGAATATCAGTCAATTTACTCTTTTTATGAAGATTCAGAGGGTGAGAGTAAATGTGAAATTCAACAATGGCATAGCGCACATCACGCCAATCACCTTGGCGGTTCCATGGCACCCGTTCAGTTCATTCCAGATGATATATCACCTTATTATATTGAATTTGAGGAATACTTCGGCGGATATAACTTTGGTGCAGGCAATGCATGGCTGGACTTTAAAAATATGAAATTTGATTTCAGTTGTTAAAAAAGAAGGCTTATCGATATCGATAAGCCTTCTTTACATCATTAATTATTGTTCTTTTACCCGCTTAAAGTTCACATCCATTTGCGGATACGGGAAGCTGATACCTGCGGCATCAAACTCACGTTTAATACGCTCCAGAACGTCCCAGTAAACATTTTGTAGATCGCCGCTTTTGCTCCAAACACGAACGATAAAATTAATTGAAGATGCGCCAAGTTCATGCAAGCGAACAGTCATTTCACGATCTTTCAAAATACGATCGTCGGACTGAATAATATTGGTCAGGATCTGCTTAACCTGATCGATATCAGAATCATATGCCACGCCAATAATAAACTCGTTACGGCGCGCTGGCTCGCGAGAGAAGTTAATAATATTACCAGCAATAATTTTCCCGTTCGGAATAACGATAATTTTACCGTCTGCGGTGCGCATGGTGGTGGAGAAAATCTGCACACTCAGCACAGTACCCGCAACCCCGCCGAGATCAACATATTCGCCGGCACGGAACGGGCGGAACAGTACCAGCAATACACCAGCTGCCAGGTTGGACAAAGACCCCTGCAAGGCCAGACCAACGGCTAAACCTGCGGCGCCCAGAACAGCAATAATAGATGCCGTTTGTACGCCCACGCGACCCAGTGCTGCGATTAGCGTAAAGGCAATAATCGCATAACGCACTAATGCAGAAAGAAAATCAGCAACAGTGACATCGATTTTACGGGAGATCATCAGGCGATTCACCGCGTTGGAGAAAACCCTCGCCACAATCAAACCAATGATGATAATCGCGAGTGCCGCCACGATGTTTACAGCATAGCTTAACAGCAGTGCCTGGTTATTCACCAACCAGTTCCCTGCGTCGTTTATGCTATCGACAACATTCAAATCTTCCATTCAATATTCCTTTTCAACTGACTCAAAATGGAGAAAAACTCCGCCGCCATATGGCGGACAGTCAGACAAGGGTAAACAAAAAATAATAATTTTGCCAAATAGATCACAGATTTCCCCTATCCATCACCTTGCTTTTGGCGAAAAAAAGCCCTGCGGAGCGGGTTCTCAGACAGATGACAATGTGCGCTTTGTCATGCCGGATGCGGCGTAAACGCCTTATCCGGCCTACAAAAACATGAAAATTCAAGATATTGCAGGATACGTGTAAGCCTGATAAGCACAGCGCATCAGGCAATTTTTCTTCTGGCTAAAAAAAGACCCGCAAAGCGGGCCTCAGACAGAGGACAATGTGCGCTTTGTCATGCCGGATGCGGCGTGAACGCCTTATCCGGCCTACAAAAAACTGCAAATTCAAGATATTGCAGGATACGTGTAGGCCTGATAAGCACAGCGCATCAGGCAATTTTTCTTTTGGCAAAAAAAGACCCGCAGAGCGGGCCTTGAGATAAGCAGAAAGGAATATTTTACAGAACGTCGATTGCGTTCAGTTCCTGGAATGCTTTTTCCAGACGAGCAATCATTGAAGTCTGGCCGGCACGCAGCCATACGCGCGGATCGTAGTATTTCTTGTTCGGCTGATCTTCGCCTTTCGGGTTGCCCAGCTGCCCCTGCAGGTAAGCTTCGTTCGCTTTGTAGTAGTTCAGAACGCCTTCCCAGGTTGCCCATTGGGTATCGGTATCGATGTTCATTTTAACTACGCCGTAGCTTACGGAGTCCTTGATTTCCTGAGCAGTAGAACCGGAACCGCCGTGGAATACGAAGTTCAGGCTGTTGTGCGGCAGGTTGTGTTTCTTAGAAACATATTCCTGAGAGTCGCGCAGGATGGTCGGAGTCAGAACCACGTTACCCGGCTTGTAAACACCGTGTACGTTACCGAAGGAAGCTGCGATGGTGAAACGCGGGCTGATTTTGCTCAGCTCGGTGTATGCGTAATCAACGTCTTCCGGCTGGGTGTACAGTGCAGAAGCGTCCATGTGGCTGTTATCCACGCCGTCTTCTTCACCACCGGTGCAACCCAGTTCGATTTCCAGAGTCATGCCGATTTTGGACATGCGCGCCAGGTATTTAGAGCAGATTTCGATGTTTTCGTGCAGAGACTCTTCAGACAGGTCGATCATGTGAGAAGAGAACAGCGGTTTACCGGTAGCAGCGAAATGTTTTTCACCCGCGTCCAGCAGACCGTCGATCCACGGCAGCAGTTTCTTCGCACAGTGGTCAGTATGCAGGATAACCGGAACACCATAGTGTTCAGCCATCTGGTGAACGTGATGCGCACCAGAGATCGCACCCAGGATAGCAGCGCCCTGCGGGACGTCAGATTTCACGCCTTTACCAGCGATAAAGGAAGCACCACCGTTGGAGAACTGAACGATAACCGGCGCTCTAACTTTAGCAGCAGTTTCCAGTACGGCGTTGATGGAGTCAGTACCGACGCAGTTTACTGCTGGCAGTGCGAAGTTGTTTTCTTTTGCTACCTGGAAAACTTTCTGTACGTCATCACCAGTGATTACGCCAGGTTTTACGAAATCAAAAATCTTAGACATGTCTCTTGTCCTGTATCGTCGGGCCTTATACTCCTCATACTTCAAGTTGTATGTGCTGCGTCTGCGTTCGCTCACCCCAATCACTTATTTATGTAAGCTCCTGGGGATTCACTCTCTTGTCGCCTTCCTGCAACTCGAATTATTTAGAGTATGAAAAAGTGCGTGCTCTAAAAGCGCGCTGAAACAAGGGCAGGTTTCCCTGCCCTGTGATTTTTTTACTTCTTAGCGCGCTCTTCGAGCATCGCTACTGCAGGCAGTACTTTACCTTCCACGAATTCGAGGAATGCGCCGCCGCCAGTGGAGATGTAGGAAATTTTGTCAGCAATGCCGAACAGATCGATTGCTGCCAGAGTGTCACCGCCGCCAGCGATGGAGAACGCTTCGCTGTCTGCGATAGCGTTAGCCACAATTTCAGTCCCTTTACGGAAGTTCGGGAATTCGAACACACCAACCGGGCCGTTCCACAGAATGGTTTTCGCATTCTTCAGGATTTCAGCCAGTTCCTGAGCGGAAGCATCACCGATATCCAGGATCTGCTCGTCAGCTTTCACATCGTTAACAGATTTCAGGGTAGCCGGTGCAGTTTCAGAGAACTCGGTTGCTACGCGAACATCAGACGGAACCGGGATGTTGCAGGTGGTCAGCAGACGTTTAGCTTCGTCAACCAAGTCAGCTTCGTACAGGGATTTACCCACATCGTGGCCTTGTGCCGCGATAAAGGTGTTAGCAATACCACCACCAACGATCAGCTGGTCAGCGATTTTAGACAGGGAGTCCAGAACGGTCAGTTTGGTAGATACTTTAGAACCACCAACGATAGCCACCATCGGGCGAGCTGGTTCTTTCAGTGCTTTACCCAGCGCGTCCAGTTCAGCCGCCAGCAGCGGGCCTGCACATGCAACGTCAGCAAATTTACCGATACCGTGCGTAGAAGCCTGCGCGCGGTGAGCTGTACCGAATGCATCCATTACGAACACGTCACACAGTGCAGCGTATTTTTTGGACAGGGTTTCGTCGTCTTTCTTCTCGCCTTTGTTGAAGCGAACGTTTTCCAGAACAACCAGTTCACCTTCAGCAACGTCAACGCCGTCGAGGTAATCTTTGACCAGACGAACCGGATTAGACAGTTTATCTTTCAGGTAGTTAACAACCGGCAGCAGAGAGAATTCTTCGTTGTACTCGCCTTCGGTAGGACGACCCAGGTGGGAAGTTACCATCACTTTTGCGCCTTGTTTCAGGGCCAGTTCGATGGTCGGCAGAGAAGCACGGATACGCGCATCGCTGGTTACTTTCCCGTCTTTTACTGGTACGTTCAGATCCGCACGGATAAATACACGTTTCCCAGCAAGATCCAGATCGGTCATCTTAATTACAGACATGGTGAATCCTCTCGTTGATTCTAAAAGTTTTGCAGACGCGCACGCGTCTTACCTGAAGGCAACAGCGGTCATCGCTAACGTCGTGTCGAGCATTCGGTTAGCAAAGCCCCATTCGTTATCGCACCAGACCAACGTTTTGATCAGATGTGCGCCACTGACCCGGGTTTGGGTGCCATCGACAATGGCACTGTGCGGATCGTGGTTAAAATCTACAGAGACCAACGGCAATTCCGTATAGTCAACTATACCATGAAATGCACCTTGTGCTGCTTTTTGCAGCAATCGGTTGACTTCATTGGCTTTTACCGGTTTCTTCACCGTTACGCTTAAATCGATTGCCGTCACATTGATGGTCGGCACACGTACCGCAATCGCCTCAAAGCGATCGTTAAACTGCGGAAAAAATCGTGTGATACCGGCGGCCAGTTTGGTATCGACCGGAATAATCGACTGGCTGGCAGCCCGGGTGCGGCGCAGGTCAGGATGGTACGCATCAATAACCTGTTGATCGTGCATGGCGGAGTGAATTGTGGTCACAGTGCCAGATTCAATACCGTACGCATCATCTAACAATTTGATGACGGGAATTATGCAATTCGTGGTACAGGAGGCATTAGAAACGATGCGGTGTTCCGCCCGAAGTTGATCCTGATTGACGCCATAAACAACAGTTGCGTCAAGATCATTACTGCCAGGATGTGAAAAGAGCACTTTTTTGGCCCCGGCGGCAATGTGTGCTTCGCCATGCTCGCGGGTGCCATATACGCCGGAACAGTCAAGGACCACATCAACGCCAAGTTCACGCCAGGGCAGCGATTGCAGTGAACGTTCATGCAATACGCGGATGGCGTCACCACCAACAAAAAGCTGATCGCGTTCCTGGCGAACTTCCCAGGCAAAACGGCCATGGCTGGTGTCGTATTTCAACAAATGCGCCATGCCCGCAGCATCCGCCAGTTCGTTGATTGCCACCACGGTAATTTCCGCCCGACGTCCTGATTCATACAAAGCACGAACCACATTACGCCCGATGCGACCGAAGCCATTTATCGCTACGCGTACGGTCATAGATCTCCTGCAAGGCTTTCCCTGAGCAAATTTGCCAGACAGAGTAATCCAGCAAATCGTCCGGGGAAACCTTACCTGTCGCAAACTGCGACTGATTGGTTAATTGTCGAACATTTAATCGACTGAAACGCTTCAGCTAGAATAAGCGAAACGTGGAATAAAAGGAATGATTGTCCAGTCAAAGAAGACAATTATCTGACTTACGTCACATTTTTCCTCTCTGCCAAACAAGAATTTATTCCAATACGGCGTAATAATAACTATGCAATAACTGGAATAAATCATTAGGATGCGAAGCAATATCTGCCTTCTTCAGTCATCTCTAGTATCAGATTGGCTCTACGGCTATTCATCAATACACGCTCGACATTGGGACCATCGGTTCGGGCATAAAAAGCTTCCGCTTCTTCCCGCGATAATCCCCCGGCAATTTTACGACTAATCAAGCGTTCCCGCAGAATTTGAGCTGGTGCATGAATAAAAATAGAAAAATCGCAGAAGGATGCCAATACCTGCCACTTTTCATCGTCCAGCAACAACCAGTTTCCTTCGACGATGACGATCGGCGCGGTAACGCGCAATGCCTCTTCTACCGGATCGTGCTTTTGTCGATCATACTGTGGCCACGTACAATCCCCTTCCACTGCCCGGCGCAGATTTTCCACCAGTTTCGCCACATCGAATGTCTCTGGCGCGCCTTTGAAGGGGCGTAATTGGTGCGCATCCAGCCAGCCGTTGTAATGGTGAAACCCATCCATCGGTAGCGTCTGGATAGTGGGTAATTCAGGGGCTTGTTGCGCGAGATATTCCCAGAAGGTGGTTAGGGTAGATTTACCCGTCCCCGGCGGAGCGCAAAGAAAAACCACCGTACGCCGCTGCGGATTTACCGCCTGTAAGGCAGCCAGCATATACAGTAGCGGTTTATGAACATTCTCAATTTCATCATCATGGTACTGTGCTTGTACCTTCAGCCCATTCACCGTTAAGTCAATTTTCACGGCGTTAATTCCTTTAAGGTGGTCGTTACTGCCAGCGTCAGCTCCGTTTTGACCATCCCGCTAAAACGCGCCTCTGACCAGACGGCGAAATCGGCGAACTTCATCGCTTTCAACGCGTCATAGAGCGTCGCATTGCGGGTTATGCTATTGACGTTGCTGATAAAATCCCAGGTCATGTCATCGGCAAATCCGGGCGTTTCATCCTGTTCGTTCAGGTAATGCCAGAACTGGGAAAAATGCGTGATATCGGCGTACAGCCATTTATCCATTTTCCCCAGCGCATAAATCAAACGCAGCGCAACATCAATATCGTCAAGCGGGCCGCTTTGGGCGAGTAACGGCTTCACTGCATATTCCACGATCTCTTCATCGTTATCGACAAACAGCGACGGCAGAAACTGGCGTATCCCCTGGAGCAAAATAGAATGCGCAGTTTTCATAAATGAAAATAAATTGTCCTGTGCATCCAGTTGCTCAAGCACATCATCTTCTGTCAGCGTCGCCATTGGTCTTCCGATAGATCACCATCAATGCAGGGAGTCTATTATATTACACGTTTGGTCCGCGCCGCCGATCAGTAATGTCTGCGTCCGCACCCCATTCGCCGTCTGTTGGATACCGTTCACCAACTCGCCGCCCGTCACACCCGTAGCGCTAAAGAGGATATCGTTCCCCCTCACCAGTTCATCGAGCGAGTATACACGGTTAACGTCAACGCCCATTGCCTTGCAACGCTGACGTTCCTGTTCTGCAATCTGCCGATTTTCGGTGTAATCCCCTTTGGCCTGGCAAAAGTCAATCAACTCGGCCTGCATATCTCCGCCCAGCGCTTTGACGGCACAGGCAGAAATAACCCCTTCTGGTGCGCCGCCGATGGTATACATCACGTCGTAAGGATTATCCTGCCAGCAGGTCAGCACGCTGGCGGCGACATCGCCATCCGGCAAGGCGAAAACCTTCACGCCCAGTTGCGTTGCTTCCTCAATCACGGCACGAAGACGGGGTTTATCCAGCGTAACCATGCGTAGCCGGTCCAGCGGTTTTCCTAACGCTTTCGCCACGTTGCGCAAGTTATCCGCCAGAGGCAAAGACAAATCAATCGCGCCCACCGCCAGTCGATTAACAACCAGCTTTTTCATATACATATCGGGCGCGTGTAACAAGCTACCTCGTGGTGCGAAAGCCATTACCGCCAGCGCATTGCTCTGCCCCATCGCCACCATCCGCGTACCTTCAATGGGATCAACCGCAATATCCACTTCTGGCCCATCCCCCTTGCCTACCTCTTCACCAATCCACAGCATCGGCGCGTGGTCAATCTCCCCCTCACCGATAACCACTCGCCCACGAAAAGCGACGTCGTTCAACGCCTGACGCATCGCGGTGACCGCCAGACCATCAATTTTGTTTTTATCGCCACATCCGGTTTGCGGCCAGGCAGCCAACGCTGCCTGTTCCGTAACGCGAAATAATGGCCACGCCAGGGACATCATTGCGCAGCCTCCCCGATATCAACGCCAAATTGCGCCAGCAGATATTTCTCGGCCTGTTCATTCCAGATACCGTGCGTTTCCTCAACCAACCGCGCCAGCGCTTTAAACAGCGGATCGGTTTTGCCTTTTTCGGCAAAATCAGCAATGGCGGTCAGCGGCATGGTGACACCGTTATAAATGAGTTTTTTGCCGCCGGGGATATCCGGCAAATTGAGCACGGTATCTGGCACCGCATCCAGCCCACCGACATGGGTCACCATAAAGGACGGCTGCAACTGCCCCGTGGCACTTAGCGCTATCGCCTCTTTCATATCGTCCGTTGAACCGCCAGATGTACCGACAACATGCGTGCTGTTGTAATGCACGTTGTAGAAATTAAACGGCACTTTGAAGTTTTTATCCGTCGGCCCGGCAAAGAAGTTCAGGCAACCATCTTCCGCCAGTAATTCGTCAGCCATCTCAACGACAGCAGGCACCGCCGCATAAACAAAAATGTCATCGAACCCGGCATCTCCTGTCAGTGCCCGCAGTATCTGGACCGGATCGCTCATTCCTTTGGTATTCACATATACCAGCTCAATGCCTTTACTGGCCGCCATTTCCGCCGGCAGCAGCTTCTGCACCTGCTCCAGCCGTTTTTCGTCGATATCGACCACCACTACCCGCGACGGTTGTATGCCACCGTTAATGGCGTAATCGATAGCACCAATCCCCATCGGGCCAGCACACGCCAGCAGCGCAATATTGCCGCCAGGTTTGACGCCCATACGATGCTCATAAACATATTGCGAAGTGTGATAATTGGCATGATAAGCGCCAATAATGCAGCACATCGGTTCCGCCAGCGAGGCCGCAGCAAAATAAGAGCCGTGATACGGTAATACACAGCCTAAATTAATCGCGATTTCGGGAATAATCATATAGGTGGCATTGCCACCAAAATATTCGTAGCTGTATCCGGCTGAATATCCGCTTGGTAGCCCCATCGCCGGTTGCAATACAAAACGCTGCCCTTTTTTATATTTGTCGGTGAGATTTTTACCCACTTCGACAATAATCCCGGCACATTCATGACCGGTAATTACCGGATGATTTTCTAAATCGTCGGGAACTCGTTTGTGTTCGCTTCCCAGCAAAGCCGCTTTCCATGTCGATAAACAGACACTATCAGAAATTACACTCACCAAAAGTTCATTATCAGTAATTTCAGGTAACTCAAATTCACGCAGACGAACATCCCGCTTGCCATAAATAGCAGCAACTTTGGTTTTCATTTTTACCTCTGCAATCAGTTTTTATGTTCAGCGGTTAATTGATTAAATAAAGTGTCGAGTTTTGGATCGCCAATATAGTTATTAATTAATATCAGCGGTTTATCCGTCACGCGTTTAACCCGCCCTTCCAGACTGGCGTGAGTGACCACAATATCGGCATCCGCAGGCACGTTTTCTATCGCGTAATGTTTTACTTCAATTGCCAGCCCCGCTTTTTCCAGGCGTTTACGGAAGGTGGTTGCGCCCATCGCGCTGGAGCCCATCCCCGCATCGCAAACAAAGGCAATACGCTTAACACGGCTTAATGAGAACGCGCCTTTCTGCTTCATTGCCTTAACGGCATTGGCTGATTCGGCAAACTCATCCTCACTCTCGGTTTCTGCCGTTTTTTCCATCTTCAGTATCAGGGAAGTAATGACGAAAGACACCAGGGTGCCGACTGTAACACCGGCAATTGTCGCCAGGAACGAGCCTTTCGGCGTCAGTGCCAGATAAGCAAATATAGATCCCGGACTCGGACCTGCCACCAGACCACCATCCAGTAAGTTAAACATCCAGGTGCCAGACATGCCGCCCGCAATCATGGCGATAATAGTCAGCGGCTTCATCAGCACGTACGGGAAATACAGTTCGTGGATCCCGCCGAGGAAGTGAATAATCATCGCGCCAGGCGCAGAGCGCTTACTCATTCCCTTACCAAACAGACTAAACGCCAGCAGTAACCCCAACCCTGGCCCCGGATTCGACGCCACCATAAAGAAGATGGATTTACCGTTAACCGAAGCCTGTTGCATCCCCAACGGATAATAGACGCCCTGATCGATAGCGTTATTGAGGAAAAGCACTTTTGCTGGTTCATTGATGACTGACAGCAAAGGCAAATAGCCCGCATGTACCAACGCCTCAATACACTCTTTGACGAAAGTATTGGCAATTAACACTGCCGGACCGATAACTTCAAAGCCCAACAAGCAGAGGATCATCCCGGCAATCCCTAATGAGAAGTTATTGATAACCATCTCAAAACCGGCGGGGATTCGCTTTTCCAGAACCTTATCGATGTATTTAATCACCAGGCCGCCCAGCGGCCCCATAATCATTGATCCAAGGAACATAGGTATATCAGCGCCGACGATCACACCGATAGTACCGATTCCCCCCATTACTGCGCCGCGCTTACCACCGACCAAATGACCGCCGGTAGAACCAATCATCACGGGCAATAAATAGGTAATCATTGGACCGACAATTTTGGCGAAATGTTCGTTTGGCAGCCAACCGGTGGGAATAAATAACGCCGTTATAAATCCCCAGGCAATAAAGGCACCGATATTGGGGATGACCATTGCAGTCAAAAAGCCCCCAAAAGCCTGGACCTTTGCACGAGCAGACTTGTTTTCCATGATATTATCCTGTAGAGGAGAGAGTAATTATCCGCGGCTGATAATGTCCGCTAATTGTCTTTCTGATGTTGCTGTTAATAATTGTTCGAGTATTTCATCTTCACTCAGTAATTCGCCTAACGCCTGAATAGCGCCAATGTGCGAATCGGCATCGGCAGCAGAAAGCCCGATAAGTAATTTAATCGGTTCATTACTTCCCGGAAAATACACTGGCCGTTCGAGTAATGTCAGAGACATCCCGGTCTTAAGCGCCCCACATTCTGGCCGTGCATGAGGCATCGCTACTCCCGACGCAAGAATATAATAAGGACCATTGCTGATAGTTGAATCTTTAATAGCCTGGATATAATCCTCGTTGATATAATTTTCTGCTAACAGTGATGCCATCGAAAAATCAATAGCATCCTGCCACTCTTTTGCTGCATGTATAACTGAGATTGATGATTCTGGAAAATAATCAATAAGCTGCATAAAATATCCTTATTTTTAGAATGCCGCCGAGCGGTAAAAACAGAATACAGCGAATAAAATTGAAATCAATTCAGCTTAAAAGACAACATTTAAAAGTCGGCAATAATATCAAACTATAATTAACAATGAGTTGTGATAAGATGAAAATAAGTCAATCATTAAAACGTGACAGTGAACACAAATAATGATTTTTTATTAAACATATAATTGTGACTTGCATCACTTTTTGTATATTGAAAGTATGAAAATGGACAATTTAGTTTTAATCATTTCCGCTATCGCCTTTATAGAATCCTAATTAACAAGCGTTCTCTGTTCTCTTTTCTGCCCATATGACATATTCCGTATCTTTACTCAAGGAAGATACACATGAAAGCCCCAATTGCGATAACCTCATTCCGCCCGCAAAAACCTCTTGCCATCTCTATTGGTGTTCTGGCCATTGTGATACTGCCCTTTCTCTCGTATTACACCGTAAATGAAGGCGAGCGCGGTATTTTGCTTCGCTACGGAAAAATAGTAAAAGTGGCCGATCCGGGGTTGGGTTTTAAGATTCCTTTTATGGAAAGTGTGGAGAAAATTTCCACGCGTAATCAGGCTGTGGTCTATCAAGGGCTGCAAGCCTACAGTCGTGACCAGCAGCCAGCGCAAATGACCGTATCAGTCAGCTTCCATATTAAGCCTTCAGAAGCGGGGGCGGTTTATACTACCTATAACACCATTGACGCCTTAAAAGATCGCCTTATTGTTCGACAGTTGCCGACCCAACTGGAGAACGTTTTCGGGCAGTATACTGCCATCAGCGCCGTACAGGATCGTACAAAATTAGTTCAGGATCTACAAAACGCGATGCGTAAAGCCGTGGTTGGCCCGGTGGTTATTGACGGGGTGCAAATTGAGAATATTGATTTTTCTGATGCTTATGAAAAGTCGATTGAGGACCGGATGAAAGCGGAAGTCGCTATTGCCACACGTAAACAAAATCTGGAAACAGAAAAAATCCAGGCGCAAATTGCGGTAACTCAAGCCCAGGCAGAAGCAGATAGTAAGCTGGCGGCGGCCAAAGCGGAAGCAGAAACGATTCGCGTAAGAGGCGCGGCAGAAGCCGAAACTATCCGTTTAAAAAGTGCCGCAGAAGCAGAAGCTATTCGCCTGCGCGGAGAAGCACTGCGAGATAATCCAGGCCTTGTAGCCCTTACCACTGCTGAACGCTGGAACGGTAAATTACCCGATACCATGATCCCCGGCAGTACAGTTCCATTTATCTCCACCAAATAATAAAGGGCCGCGTTTGCGGCCCATGAGACTGATGGCAAAGGCAAAGCTGCCTGATGCGCTACGCTTATCAGACCTACATACTTCCTGCAATATATAGAATTTGCACGATCTAGTAGGTCGGATAAGGCGTACACGCCGCATCCGACATAAACAACGCGCACTTTGCTAATAATCTGAAGGGCCGCTTTTGCGGCCCTTCTCACAAACCATCTTACTGATTACAGCAGCGCTTTGGCTTTCGCAACAACGTTGTCAACGGTAAAGCCGAACTCTTCGAACAGCTGTTCTGCCGGAGCAGATTCACCGAAGGTATTCATGCCGACGATAGCGCCATTCAGGCCAACATACTTGTACCAGTAGTCAGCAATGCCCGCTTCCACCGCAACACGAGCAGTAACCGCTTTCGGCAGTACAGACTCACGGTAAGCCGCATCCTGCTTGTCGAACGCGTCGGTAGACGGCATAGAAACCACGCGCGCTTTCACGCCTTCGGCAGTCAGTTTTTCATATGCAGCGACAGCCAGTTCAACTTCAGAACCAGTGGCGATGAAGATCAGTTCCGGCTGACCAGCACAGTCTTTCAGCACATAACCACCACGCGCGATGTTTGCCAGCTGCTCTTCAGTACGTTCCTGCTGCGTCAGGTTCTGACGGGAGAGGATCAGTGCGGTCGGGCCGTCCTGACGCTCAACACCGTATTTCCACGCTACCGCGGATTCAACCTGGTCACACGGGCGCCATGTAGACATGTTCGGGGTCACGCGCAGAGAAGCAACCTGCTCTACCGGCTGGTGAGTCGGGCCATCTTCGCCCAGACCGATGGAATCGTGGGTGTAAACCATCACCTGACGCTGTTTCATCAGCGCTGCCATACGTACGGCGTTACGTGCGTATTCCACAAACATCAGGAAGGTGGAGGTGTACGGCAGGAAACCACCGTGCAGGGAGATACCGTTAGCAATCGCGGTCATACCGAACTCGCGAACACCGTAGTGGATGTAGTTACCCGCGGCATCTTCGTTGATTGCTTTAGAGCCAGACCACAGAGTCAGGTTAGATGGCGCCAGGTCAGCGGAGCCGCCGAGGAATTCCGGCAACAGCGGACCGAACGCTTCAATCGCATTCTGAGACGCTTTACGGCTGGCGATTTTCGCCGGGTTCGCCTGCAGTTTAGCGATGAACTCTTTTGCTTTCGCGTCGAAGTCAGACGGCATTTCGCCTTTCATACGGCGGGTAAATTCAGCAGCTTCCTGCGGATAAGCTTTCGCGTAAGCAGCGAATTTCTCGTTCCATGCGGACTCTTTCGCCTGACCTGCTTCTTTCGCATCCCACTGAGCATAGATTTCAGACGGGATTTCGAACGGTGCGTATTTCCAGCCCAGCTGTTCGCGGGTCAGGGCAATTTCAGCGTCGCCCAGCGGCGCGCCGTGGGAGTCATGAGTACCGGCTTTGTTCGGAGAGCCGAAACCGATGATGGTTTTGCACATCAGCAGGGACGGTTTGTCGGTCACAGCGCGCGCTTCTTCTACTGCACGTTTGATGGATGCCGCGTCATGACCGTCGATGTCGCGAATAACGTGCCAGCCGTAAGCTTCGAAACGCATTGCGGTATCGTCAGTGAACCAGCCTTCAACGTGACCATCGATAGAAATACCGTTGTCATCGTAGAATGCAATCAGTTTACCCAGCTTCAGCGTACCCGCCAGAGAGCAAACTTCGTGGGAGATGCCTTCCATCATGCAGCCATCGCCCATGAACGCGTAGGTGTAGTGGTCAACGATGTCGTAACCAGGACGGTTAAACTGCGCCGCCAGCGTTTTTTCTGCAATTGCCATACCGACTGCGTTGGCAATACCCTGACCCAGCGGACCAGTGGTGGTTTCCACACCAGCGGTGTAACCCACTTCCGGGTGGCCCGGAGTTTTGGAATGCAGTTGACGGAAGTTTTTCAGTTCTTCCATCGGCAGATCGTAACCGGTGAGGTGCAGCAGGCTGTAGATCAGCATGGAGCCGTGGCCGTTGGACAGCACGAAGCGGTCACGGTCAGCCCAGGACGGATTCTGCGGGTTGTGTTTCAGGAAATCACGCCACAGGACTTCGGCAATGTCAGCCATACCCATCGGGGCGCCCGGGTGACCGGATTTGGCTTTTTGTACTGCGTCCATGCTCAGCGCACGAATAGCATTGGCAAGCTCTTTACGTGAGGACATTTTGACTCCAGATCGGATGATGAAGGGCACGCCCTTAACGACTTGACGACAGCGCGTTTTGGGCTACGCCGGAAAATTTGCCAACAATTTACCGCAAGCCGCGCGTCATGTACATGGAACATCCTTTTGCCGTCTCAGAAATCTCTGGATCATGCTCGCATGTTGCGCAATCTGCTCGCCCGTCCATCACGCTTTTCCTTATACTTAGCCAGAACGTCGATTCACCTGCAAACGGCGTATTTTTAGAATAATCCTGACCTTGTGCGGAAGAGAAAACATGAAAATTCGCGCCTTATTGGTAGCAATGAGCGTGGCAACGGCACTGACCGGTTGCCAGAATATGGACACCAATGGACTGCTCTCATCTGGAGCGGAAGCTTTTCAGGCTTACACGCTGAGTGATGCGCAGGTGAAAAGCCTGAGCGATCAGGCATGCCAGGAGATGGACAGCAAGGCGACGATTGCACCAGCCAGTAGCGAATATGCTAAACGCCTGACAGCAATTTCCCGAGCATTGGGCGATAACATCAACGGTCAGCCGGTAAATTACAAAGTGTATATGGCGAAGGACGTGAACGCTTTTGCAATGGCGAATGGCTGCATCCGTGTCTACAGTGGCTTGATGGATATGATGACCGATAACGAAGTTGAAGCAGTGATAGGCCACGAGATGGGACACGTCGCATTAGGTCATGTGAAGAAAGGGATGCAGGTAGCGTTAGGTACCAATGCAGTACGCGTCGCGGCGGCCTCTGCAGGCGGAGTTGTCGGCAGCTTATCGCAATCACAACTCGGCGACCTGGGCGAGAAACTGGTCAACTCGCAATTCTCTCAGCGCCAGGAATCGGAAGCAGATGATTACTCCTATGACCTTCTGCGCCAACGCGGCATCAGCCCGGCGGGTCTTGCCACCAGCTTTGAAAAACTGGCGAAACTGGAAGCTAGCCGCCAAAGCTCAATGTTTGACGACCATCCGGCCTCCGCCGAACGCGCCCAGCATATTCGCGATCGCATGAGCGCGGATGGAGTTAAGTAAAGTCTGGTGGTGCCGAACGTAGGTCAGATAAGGCATTCACGCCGCATCCGACATGAATGGCACATTTACTACCTCGTGCGCATTGCCGGATGCGATGCTGGCGCATCTTATCCGGCCTACAGGTGCCGAACGTAGGTCAGATAAGGCGTTCACGCCGCATCTGACATGAATGGCACATTTACTACCTCGTGCGCATTGCCGGATGCGATGCTGGCGCATCTTATCCGGCCTACGGGTGCCGAACGTAGGTCGGATAAGGCGTTCACGCTGCATCCGACATGAATGGCACATTTACTACCTCGTGCGCATTTCCGGGCGCGATGCTGGCGCATCTTATCCGGCCTACAGGCGCCGAACGTAGGTCGGATAAGGCGTTCACGCAGCATCCGGCATGAATGGCACATTTACTACCTCGTGCGCATTGCCGGATGCGATGCTGGCGCATCTTATCCGGCCTACAGGTGCCGAACGTAGGTCAGATAAGGCGTTCACGCCGCATCTGACATGAATGGCACATTTACTACCTCGTGCGCATTGCCGGATGCGATGCTGGCGCATCTTATCCGGCCTACAGGTGCCGAACGTAGGTCGGATAAGGCGTTCACGCTGCATCCGACATGAATGACACATTTACTACCTCGTGCGCATTACCGGATGCGATGCTGGCGCATCTTATTCGGCGCTTACTCGCCCTTTTTCGCCGCCTGAATATACAGCATCTCCAGCGCCAGCGTCGCTGCTGCCAGAGCGGTGATTTCAGACTGATCGTATGCCGGAGCCACTTCCACTACGTCCATCCCAACAATGTTGAGATCTTTCAGACCACGAACCAGTTTAATGGCGCGATCGGAGGTCAGGCCGCCAATCACTGGCGTACCGGTTCCCGGCGCAAATGCAGGGTCCAGGCAATCGATATCAAAGGTCAGGTAAACCGGCATATCTCCCACAATCTGTTTCACCTGGGCGATAACGTCATCCACACTGCGATCGTTCACCTGGCAAGCATCCAGCACGGTAAAGCCGTTGTCTTTATCAAACTCGGTACGAATACCAATCTGCACGGAATGATTCGGGTCGATCAGACCTTCTTTCGGCGCGGTATAGAACATGGTGCCGTGGTCAAATTCACAACCGTTCGCGTAGGTATCGGTGTGGGCGTCAAAGTGTACCAGCGCCATTTTGCCGAAATGCTTCGCATGAGCACGCAACAGCGGCAGCGTAACAAAGTGGTCACCACCGAAGGAGAGCATACGCTTACCGGCAGCCAGCAGCTTCTCGGCGTGCGCCTGCAATTTCTCGCTCATCTCACGGGCATCGCCGAAGGCATACACCAGGTCGCCGCAGTCCACCACGTTCAGGCGCTCACGCATGTCGAAATTCCACGGGAAGCGGTTGTGTTCCCAGGCCAGATTCGTCGAAACCTGGCGAATCGCTGCCGGACCGTGGCGCCCCCCCGCACGACCAGAAGTGGCCATATCAAACGGCACGCCAGTAATCACCCAGTCGGCATCGCTGTCATACGGCTGGAAGTTCATCGGCAGGCGTAAAAAACCAAAGGCGTTGGAAACCAGTGAGTTATCGTATTGATGACCTAAGGTGCTCATGGATGGACTCCTATTACAAAGTCGATATAAAAAAACCCTTCCGCGTCGTTAGGCCCGACGAGGAAGGGTTGGATTCGCGAAACACATATTTAGAGCAATTATCGCCTTAAATGGGCGAGGCATCAAGCGAGGTTGCTACTTACGACACGGCGGCGGCGCGTAACCGTTGTTGTCTGCAGGAAATGCCTGCGCAGAACATGGCGGTTGCGCATTTTGAACCGGGCTTTGCAATTCAAAAGCGGCAAAGCCAATCACCCCTGTATTACGCACATCGCCTTGCGCCGAATTGGCTGCGTAGGAATCAGCAACGTTAGCGAACTGAAAAGCCGCTTCGGTATGTTTATCTTTGCGGAATCCTTTAATCGCTAACGAATCTCCGGCATTCACAATATAACCGTTGTTATTCAGCGAACCTTGCTTGCCGTTCAGCACATCCAGGCCATCAACCGTGGCAACAATCTCGTAGTTAGTGTTACGGCTGTAGTTACGGATATATAGTTGATAATTCATTCCTACTCTGGCATGGACAATATAGCGTGGTTCATCATTTGATGAATCATAAATCCGCGTAATAGGTAGAGAATTAAAATTACCATCGCGAATAGCATATTCCAGTTCGTTAATACGAATGCTATAAACGCGGTCGTAGCCGGAAGGAACATTAGTCGAATAACTAATCACGATCATCTCCGCCGGATCGCGCCAGGCTCGCTCAGCAGATACGCCCTGAACCGTTGAGTGCACATCCCCACCCCAGGCGGTGCCGACATTGCCAGATGCACTGCTATTATACTGCGCATTACTGGAACAACCAGCCAGCAGCACGATTAATGCCACCAACGCGCTACGTACTTTCCATTTTTTCATAACCGTTCCCTCTGCATTTAATTAATGCAGCGATTGTAGGTCGATTAATTAAGAAAGAAAGCAGCCGTGTTCTTTTTAGGAATATATAAAAATAAAATGGATCGATTTAATTATTTAAATCAACCCACCAGCGGAATAATCTTAATTATTCGTCTTCAAGATAGGTATAACCGTACAAACCTGCCTCGAACTCTTCCTGGAACTGTGTTGTTGCAGTTCAGCGCGCCATCCGGGAAAAGCCTCTCCAGCGCCAGCTGGGTCGCTGCCAGGTCAGTGATTTTTGACTGATCGTATACAGGAGCCTTTCCACCTCATCAATTCCAACGATATTAAGATCTTTCAGACTACGTACCGGAACCGGAGCAAACGTAGGGAGCCGATATCCAAAGTCAGATAGCCAGGCATATCACCAACAATCTGTTCGTCAGGACGATAACGTCATCCACACTGCGATCGTTCACCAGGCAGCCATCAAGCGCGGTAAAGTTGTTGTCTCCATCGAACTCAATACGAATACCATTCTGTACGAGTTCGAGTCACTCAGATCTTCTTACAATGCGATATAGAACATGGTGCAGTGCTCAAACTCACAACTATAGGTGTCGATGTGAGCATCAAAGTGCGCCTGTGTTATTTTGCTGACAATCAAAGTTGCTTGAAGCCAGTGAGTTATCATATTGATGACCTGATGTGCTCATGGATGGACTGTTTTCACAAAGTCGATGTAAAAAAACCTTCTTCGTCAGGCCCGACGAAGAAGGGGGGATTTGGTAGAAGCGAATTAAGAAGAATTATCGCTGGTAGTCTGCACAAAATCAGGTCAATCAGAGTAAAGGCAATAGCTGTTACACTTCCCCTATATTTGAGATATCACTAAAAATAAATTTACTGCTATGGTCGGGCTGCTGTACCGTCAGGGGTACGCGCTAATGTCCAGCCAGGAATACCGCCATTAATTGGCCACGCTTTTGCTTTATTTTCATCCATTTCAATACCCAGTCCAGGTTTATCACTCACATATGCAAAACCGTCCTTAACCTGGATGCAGCCTGTAAAAACGTCTTGCAGTGCCTCATTGACTGGTGTGTATTCCTGAATACCAAAATTGCTCGAACTTACTGACAAATGCATGTTAGCGGCTACCCCCACAGGAGAAATGTCCCCTGGTCCATGCCATGCCGTTCTAACACCGAACATCTCGCTCAAAATCGCCAGCTTTCTTGCTGGCGTAATCCCGCCAATTGTACTTACATGACAGCGAATAAAATCGATCTGTTGATTAATAATTAATGGCTTATATTCATTAATATTCGTGAATAACTCCCCCATTGCAATCGGTGTTGACGATTGTTGACGGAGCACTTTCAACCACTCAAGATTTTCCGGGGCCACGGGATCTTCAAGATAAAAAAGTGAGTAAGGTTCGAGTGATTTTGCTAATTGAATTGCGTTGATGGGACTTATACGTTCATGAACGTCATGGATAAATTCAATGCCAAAACCAAACTTATTACGCAAATGATCGAACAAACGAGGAACGCTTCTGGCATACGCTTCTGGGTCAAAATAGATACCAGGCGTTTTATTGGTGGGTGAACGTTTTGGTTGAATATTTTTTGCTCTGGCTAATTTACTGGCTATAAGTTTCAGATCGTCAGTTCCTGCCCCACCATACATCCCCATCTGACAACGAACATACTGATACCCCTCTGCTATAGCGCAGTGAATATTATCTTCAACTTCAATCTCATCAGCTCCATCAGTATGGCGGTATAAAGGCACGCCATCACGACATTTCCCCCCCAGTAATTCATAAACAGGGAGTCCGGCGACTTTTCCCTTTAGATCCCACAAAGCCATATCGATCCCTGACAAGGCATTATTCATAATTGGGCCATTACGCCAGTAGCCGCTAACACATGCTGATTGCCAGATATCTTCTATACGGGCAGGATTTTTTCCAATCAAGAAAGGCTTCATATACTCATTTACAGCCTTTTCCACTGCCACTATCCGCTGAGTAAACGTAGCGCATCCAAGCCCATACAGACCTGGCTCATTTGTTTCAATTTTTACAACCGCCAGATCGATCCCGCCTGGTGCCGTGAGGATCGTTCTAACATCCGTTATTTTTAAATTCTGCATATTCATTTCCATCGTAGTTAACCGATTCGCGCAACCTGTCAGTTGTCCTACAAGTGGTGTGAAGCAGTATGAGCTGAATTATTTTCTCAGGCAACTACTTTTTTTCATTAAGGGTTTGGATAACTTTGAGATTGCTTGCCATATGCGTATCAAGAATTTCGGCAGCAGCTTGCGGATCGCGGTTTTTTATTGCCAGATAAATATTCAAGTGTGCATCAATGCTTTCAATAGTGATACCAAGGGTTCGATTCAGCTCTTCAAGATATTGATAATATATGTCTTTTATTGCATGCATGGCTGCAGTAAAAACAGAGTTCTTTGCCGCATTAACTATGCCAAGATGGAATTCGTAGTCTGCTTTGCTGTACTTTTTGTAGTCGTTTTTGTTAATTAACATTTGTCCAAGCAGGCGTTCGAGAGTCGCGATATCTTCTTCATCTGCGTGCTGGGCAGCGAGTTCAATGCACTTAAATTCCACTGTTTGCCGGAAAACCAGCATATCGCGAAACGCAGCTTCACTAAGATGCATAGCAGGTTTCGCGAGTAAATCATCAATACCATATTTATCTATATTATCAGTTACATATGTCCCTTTACCCTGATACGTAATAACAGCCCCCATATCACGCAATTTTTGAACTGCACTTCGAACGCTGACCCTGCTTACACCAAATTGAGCGGCAAGTTGAGCTTCTGAAGGAAGTTTATAACCCGCTTTCCAGCTACCATCTTGCAGATAGCCTTTCATAGCCTCAAACAAAACAGATACAACATTATGATTTTTAACAGCTTTATTCAATTTCATATTTCAACAAGCTTTATAAAATAATGATGAGTATAACATGTCCTACAAGTTCAATTTTTGGTTTTTTGTGATTATCCACACATTTTACAAGTACTTTTATTGAACAAGATTCTTAATGATGTATCGTTTTTATGCAACTTGTCAGACGTCCTACCTTTAAAACTTTTCTATCGATAAGGAAAATAGAATGCATCATTTATTTGATCTGGCAGGTAAAATAGCTTTGATTACAGGCTCCGCTCGCGGTCTGGGATTTGCATATGCAGAGGGATTAGCCAACGCTGGTGCACATGTCATTCTAAACGACCTGAATGACATCGTGTTGCAAGAAGCTGTTGAGCAACTCCAGAGCAAGGGCTTGTCTGCACAAGGAATTGCATTCAATGTGGCAGATGAAAAAGCTGTGGAACAAGCATTTCAACAAATAGATGAACAAGATATCGCTATTGATATTCTTATTAATAACGCGGGCATTCAGTACCGCCAGTCGATAGTGGATCTTGCTTTAGCAGACTGGCAAAAAGTTATTGATGTAAATCTCACCAGTGTTTTTCTGGTTTCAAAGGCAGCAGCCTCTCGCATGATAGCTCGCAATACAGGTGGCAAAATTATCAATATTGCCTCTTTAACAAGTGAAGCAGCCCGCCCCACTGTTTCTCCTTATACGGCTGCAAAAGGCGGGGTGAAAATGCTTACCCGTTCAATGGCTGCTGAATGGGCAAAATTTAATATTCAGGCAAATGCTATTGGCCCTGGATATATATTAACTGATATGAATACTGCACTTATTAATAATGCTGATTTTGATAAATGGGTGAAAAATAGTAATCCAGCAGAACGATGGGGAAAACCAGAAGAACTGGTAGGAACTGCCATTTTCCTGTCCTCTACTGCTTCCGACTATATCAATGGACAAGTTATTTATGTCGATGGTGGTTGGTTGGCGGTATTATAACAACTTATAAACCAGATCATTAACATCATAAATGACAATGCAAATATCAATCATATTATTTACTAAAGGATCTTTATATGAAAGCAAAGGAATTTACTTCTGTCGTTCAAAGTCTAAGTTTAGGGATATTATTAGCAAGTTGTAGCCTTTTTTCTACAACCCTTAACGCGGAAGTCAAAGCAGTAAAGTTAGGTCATTCATTTTCAGATGCACATCCAAGAGCCATTGCCATGAAAAAATTTGCGGCAGATGTTGAAAGTGCAACAGATGGTGAAATTAAGATTACTGTTTATGGTAATGCTGTTCTCGGATCTGAACAGCAAATGTTGCAGGCAACACGTAGCAATGTACAGCAACTCTATATGGGAGCCGTTTCTCCACTTGCAGGTTTTCAGAAACAATTTCAAATATTCGACTTTCCATTTCTTTTCTCCTCTAACGAGGAAGCGGCAAAAATACTTGATAGCGAATTCGGCGATAAATTATTAACAGATCTTGACAGCATCAACCTGAAAGGATTGACATGGGCAGGTGGCGCTTTTCGTAACGTGGCAAATATAAAACGTGAAGTTACCACGCTTGAAGGTTTTAAAGGCTTGAAAATTCGTGTAATGCCAACACAGGTTGCTATAGATAGTTTTAAAAGTTTAGGTATAAACCCATCACCAATGGCTTATTCAGAGGTATTTACAGCGCTTGAAACCGGTGCCCTTGATGGTCATGAACATCCTTCTGTCGATATATTACAGAATAAAATGTACGAAGTTGAAAAATATATGACACTGACAGGCCATGTTTATACCCCTGTTGCTTTAATCGTGTCTAAAAAGTGGTTTGATTCGCTGACTGAGAAACAAAAAGAAGTACTCCAGAAAGTTGCCAACGGCAATAAAATATTTCAACGCCAACAGGAAATTGAACAAGAAAAAGGCGCCATTGATGAACTTAGGAAAAATGGCATGATAGTTTCTTCTTTAAAGGAAGGAGAATTATCAAAAATACAACAAGCTGTTCAACCTGTTATAGAAAAACATAAAAAAACCGTCGGTGAAGATACTGTTAAGCATTTTTATGATGTAAAGAAAAAACTCGCTGAATAATACCACCAGGATAGCGGGTAATACTATATCCCCGCTATCCTTAATAAAGGTTCCCATAATGAAAATTTATGAAAAAGCCACAAGGTTTTTTATAGGTAGCCTTGAAGCCATCATGGTGATATGTATCAGCATTATGTTTCTTCTTGTGCTTATAAACGTATTGATGCGTTTTATCTTTAACAGTGGAATAGATATTGCCGAAGAATTGCCTCGTTTCTTATTCGTATGGATGATATTCATTGGTGCCGTGGTAGCAATCAAAGATCAGAGCCATATTCGCGTAGACCTTTTCATTAACAAAATGCCTGTATTAGGCCAGCAGATTTGCCAATTAGTTTCACAGGTACTTATGCTGGTATGTAGTATAACACTAATTTATGGCACCTGGATTGAGTCTGATATTCTGTCAACAACATACTCACCGGTTTTAGATGTCAACATGTTACTTATTTTCGGTATTTCATGGCTGACCGGCGTTTGTATTTTTATCAGTGTATTGATAAAAATCATATCTGTTTTCACAAAAATTTCTCTCCTCCAGGCTAAAACGCTTTCTTCCACATCTTCCAGGGAGGATAAGTAATGGCATTATTAATATTTGCAGGTTCACTTCTGTTATCGATGTTTATCGGTTTACCTATCGCCTTTTCGCTAATTATTTGTGCTATTTCATTAATGTATTTTTTGGATATGACAGATATCCAAATTATTACTCAAAATATGTGGAATGGCGCTAATAACTTCTCGTTACTGGCAGTACCTTTTTTCATGCTAGCGGGAGAATTTATGAATGCCGGTGGTATGACTAAAAGGATTATTGGTATTGCCATGGCCTGGGTTGGTCATGTGCGAGGAGGAATGGGGTATGTCGCCGTTTTTGCCGCCATTATTATGGCTTCGCTCTCCGGTTCAGCTGCAGCTGATACTGCTGCGTTGGCGGCGATTCTCTTACCGATGATGCGTGAAGCTGGGTATAAATTAAACCGGACCGGAGGTTTGATCGGAGCCGGTGGAATAATCGCGCCAGTAATCCCGCCGTCAGTAGCGATGATCTTGTATGGAGTTACAGGCCAAATTTCCATTACAAAATTGTTTCTCGCGGGTATCGTACCGGGCGTAATTATGGGCATGGGATTACTCCTGACCTGGCGATTACTGGCTAAATCAGAAAATGTACAAACAAGTCCGAAGACCACATTACGAGACAGGCTGAAAAAGACTCGTGAAGGATTCTGGGCATTGTTGCTACCTGTTATTATCGTTGGTGGATTAAGGATTGGGATATTTACACCAACAGAAGCGGCCGTGATAGCAGCTGCTTATTCATTATTTGTCGGTGTATTTATTTATCGCGGCATTAACTTAGGATCGCTTTATGGATTAATGCTCAATGCCGCTAAGACAACGGCTGTTATTATGTTCCTGGTTTCTGCAGCATCGGTTTCTGCGTGGCTTATAGCAGCAGCAGATATTCCAGCACAATTAACAGAACTACTGGCGCCGGTTATGCATAGCCAAACTTTGTTAATTTTAACATTAATGTTGCTGATATTTATCATCGGCACAGCAATGGATTTAACACCCACCATTTTAGTTATGACACCTGTGCTTGTACCTTTGATTAAACAGGCTGGAATAGATCCGGTATATTTCGGTGTTCTGTTTGTGATGAATACGTCCATTGGTTTGATAACACCACCAGTAGGTACAGTATTGAATGTAATTTGTGGTATTGGAAAAATGAGTATGGATGAACTGGTCAAAGGTATTTGGCCGTTCTTACTCACATGCGTGGCAATCCTTATTTTACTGGTGCTCTTCCCGCAATTAGTGCTCTTTCCTTTAGCCCTTATGACCTGAGAAAAGGTTGGGTGTTGTATAAAAACACCCAACCATCACTTTAATTATTCATCTTCAAGATAGGTATAACCGTACAAACCTGCCTCGAACTCTTCCAGGAACTGTTGTTGCAGTTCAGCATCAAGATCGGTTTTCTTCACCTGATCGCGGAACTGGGTTAACAGCGTTTTCGGATCGAGCTGAACATATTGCAGCATGTCCGCCACGGTATCACCTTCATCAGACAGTTCCACTTCTACGCTGCCATCCGGGAAGACGAATACGTCAACCGCTTCGGTATCACCGAACAGGTTGTGCATATTGCCGAGGATCTCCTGATAAGCACCGACCATAAAGAAACCAAGCATCGGCGGATTCTCCGGGTCGTACTCCGGCATCGGCATTGTCGTGGCGATACCATCGCCATCAATATAGTGATCGATAGCGCCGTCAGAGTCACAGGTGATATCCAACAGAACCGCGCGGCGTTCCGGGACTTGATTCAACCCTTCCAGCGGCAGAACCGGGAACAACTGGTCGATCCCCCACGCATCCGGCATCGACTGGAACAATGAAAAGTTGACGTACATTTTGTCCGCCATACGTTCCTGCAGTTCGTCGATAATCGGGCGATGGGCGCGATTTTGCGGGTCCAGTTGTTTCTGCACTTCATGGCACATGCTCAAATAGAGCTGTTCCGCCCATGCGCGTTCTTGCAGGTTATAAGTGCCTGAAGAATAGCCAATATGAATATCGTGCAGATCCATCTGGCTGTCATGCAGCCACTCGCGCAGTGAACGGCGAGTTCCCGGCTCGTGCATCTCCAGCCAGGTTTCCCACATGCTTTGCAGCGCGCGCGGCGCGTCTTCTGCGGGCGCGGTTGGGACCGTGTATTCGTTACGTTCCACACCGATGATATTCGATACCAGCACGGTATGGTGCGCAGTCACCGCACGGCCCGATTCGGTGATCACCGTCGGATGCGGCAGACCATTTTCTTCACAGGCATCGCCAATCGCCCAGATAATGTTGTTGGCGTATTCATTGAGGCCGTAGTTCACCGAACAATCGGACTGCGAACGAGTACCTTCATAATCCACACCCAGACCGCCGCCAACATCAAAACACTGAATGTTGACACCCAGTTTGTGCAACTCAACATAGAAGCGTGCAGATTCACGAACGCCAGTGGCGATATCGCGAATATTCGCCATCTGTGAACCGAGGTGGAAGTGCAGCAGTTGCAGGCTGTCGAGGCGCCCGGCTTCACGCAACGTTTCAACCAGTTGCAGAACCTGCGTCGCCGCCAGACCGAATTTCGACTTCTCGCCGCCGGAAGACTGCCATTTGCCAGAACCTTGCGAGGCCAGACGGGCACGCACGCCCAGACGAGGAACGACGTTCAGGCGTTCTGCTTCATCCAGCACAATGGCGATTTCCGACATTTTCTCGATGACCAGATAGACCTTATGGCCCATCTTCTCGCCAATCAGCGCCAGACGGATATATTCACGATCTTTATAACCGTTACAGACGATGACGCTGCGAGTCATTCCTGCATGCGCCAGAACCGCCATCAACTCGGCTTTCGACCCGGCTTCCAGCCCCAGCGGTTCGCCAGAGTGAATCAGCGACTCAATCACACGGCGATGCTGGTTAACTTTGATCGGATAAACGAGGAAATAGTCGCCGTTGTAACCGTAGGATTCACGCGCGCGTTTGAACGCAGCGTTAATAGAACGCAAGCGGTGTTGCAAGATCTGCGGGAAGCAGAACAGTGCAGGCAGACGCTGGCCCTGCGCTTCGCGAGTTTTCACCAACTGCGCGAGATCGACGCGAGCTTCCGGGACGTCCGGGTCCGGGCAGACACTGATGTGGCCCAGCTCATTCACGTCGTAGTAGTTATTGCCCCACCAGGCAATATTGTAAGTACGCAGCATCTTGCTGGCTTCCTGCGAGCTCATTGCAACCTCCTGCATGGAGCGTAGTACACCATGTTCGCCCGCTGACGAAGGCAAACTCATAGACATGTCGTCAGACATAGCGAACCTCAAATTATTTTATTAAGTGTAAAACAGTTAACCACTATCGCAGCCTCAAACTGCGATAACAACCCATAAGCACACGGATTTTCCAGCAGCGTATGCTGACGCTCCGACTGCGCAATCGGTTTCTTTTTCATAACATTATTAAGCACATAACCGAACGTAACTATGACAGTCCGGCGAAACCACGAGAAAACTCTTGTCATTACAAGAGCGCCCTTGTTCAGTCCTCAATAACTGTTGCCAGCTCTTGAATCCTGAGAAGCGCCGAGATGGGTATAACATCGGCAGGTATGCAAAGCAGAGATGCAGAGTGCGGGGAACGAATCTACACCAGAACGGTGCGACAGATTAAGCAGCAGACAACGATTCATTATTTCGTATCACCTCCACGGCCGCCTGCAAAGACGAACCAACAAGCTAAAACACTGATTTCAACCCGGCTGGAAGTGGCAACACGAAAGAAACGCCGTGTGCTTTTTATTTAAGCCGCGCGTCGCGTTTTATACCCCACAATGGCAGAAAAATGCAAAAGATAAATGCGCAGAATGCCAGCATTGTCAGGAAAAATTTCCAGCCACGTTTTTAGCAGAATGAGACATGTTTCAAAAAAAAGTGGCAATCGGGTGAAGAATTGACCTAAAATAGCCATCCAGATGTTAATCCGTCCATACTGATTAACACTCAGACTGCCAGTGTTTTTAACCTGCAGAGTCGTGGTAGGATCCGCTACCACAGAAATTCCACACAACAGTTTGAGCTAACTAAATTCTCTTTAGGTGATATTAAATATGGCAAAACACCTTTTTACGTCCGAGTCCGTTTCTGAAGGGCATCCTGACAAAATTGCTGACCAAATCTCTGATGCCGTTTTAGACGCGATCCTCGAACAGGATCCGAAAGCACGCGTTGCTTGCGAAACCTACGTAAAAACCGGCATGGTTTTAGTTGGCGGTGAAATCACTACCAGCGCCTGGGTAGACATCGAAGAGATCACCCGTAATACCGTTCGTGAGATTGGCTATGTGCATTCCGACATGGGCTTTGACGCTAACTCCTGTGCGGTTCTGAGCGCCATCGGTAAACAGTCCCCGGATATCAACCAGGGTGTTGACCGTGCCGATCCGCTGGAACAGGGCGCGGGCGACCAGGGTCTGATGTTTGGCTACGCGACCAATGAAACCGACGTGCTGATGCCAGCACCTATCACCTATGCGCACCGTCTGGTACAACGTCAGGCTGAAGTGCGTAAAAACGGCACTCTGCCATGGCTGCGCCCGGACGCGAAAAGCCAGGTGACTTTCCAGTATGATGACGGCAAAATCGTTGGTATCGATGCTGTCGTGCTTTCCACTCAGCACTCTGAAGAGATCGACCAGAAATCGCTGCAAGAAGCGGTAATGGAAGAGATCATCAAGCCAATTCTGCCCGCTGAATGGCTAACTTCTGCCACCAAATTCTTCATCAACCCGACCGGACGTTTCGTGATCGGCGGTCCGATGGGCGACTGCGGTCTGACCGGACGTAAAATTATCGTAGATACCTACGGCGGCATGGCGCGTCACGGTGGCGGTGCGTTCTCCGGTAAAGATCCATCAAAAGTGGACCGCTCTGCAGCGTACGCCGCACGCTATGTAGCGAAAAACATCGTTGCTGCTGGCCTGGCTGATCGTTGTGAAATCCAGGTTTCCTACGCAATCGGCGTGGCTGAACCGACCTCCATCATGGTGGAAACTTTCGGTACCGAGAAAGTGCCTTCAGAACAACTGACCCTGCTGGTGCGCGAGTTCTTCGACCTGCGTCCATACGGTCTGATTAAGATGCTGGATCTGCTGCACCCGATCTACAAAGAGACCGCGGCATATGGTCACTTTGGTCGCGAACATTTCCCATGGGAAAAAACCGACAAAGCACAGCTTCTGCGCGATGCCGCTGGACTGAAATAATACTCCAGCGCCTTCGTCTTCAAGGCCAGCCACGCGCTGGCCTTTTCTTTTCCAGTGAAATGCCTGATGCGCTACGCCTATCAGGCCTACAACTATCGCAATAGAAAGGTGGATAAGGCATTCACGCTGCATCCGGTAAAAAGCCGTCCGCACGATAGCAATATTCTGTTGCTGAACACGTTTACTCGTAAAGTATCACAATAATTGAAACCGATTACACCAGCCTATATGCCAGATATTAATAATATTTTCATCATATTATTCAATTTCCACAGTTGTTACATTTCTTTTCAGCAAAGTCTTAACTGAAGATAACTCCGTTTAATTCATGATGATATAAATCAATAATTTTCATACACTTAAATTATAGTTATTATGAATGTTAGTGTAAGCGATTACACTGATGTGATTTGCTTCACATCTTTTTCCGTCATACTCACCTATCTTAATTCACAATAAAAAAATAACCACATTGGAGGGCATCATGCCTGACGCTAAAAAACAAGGGCGGTCAAACAAGGCAATGACGTTTTTCGTCTGCTTCCTTGCCGCTTTGGCGGGATTACTCTTTGGTCTGGATATCGGCGTAATTGCTGGCGCACTGCCGTTCATTGCTGATGAATTCCAGATTACCTCGCACACACAAGAATGGGTCGTAAGCTCCATGATGTTTGGTGCGGCAGTCGGAGCTGTGGGCAGCGGCTGGCTCTCCTTTAAACTCGGGCGCAAAAAGAGCCTGATGATCGGCGCAATCCTGTTTGTTGCCGGGTCGTTGTTCTCTGCTGCCGCGCCAAATGTTGAAGTGCTGATCCTTTCCCGTGTTTTATTAGGTCTGGCAGTAGGTGTTGCCTCTTATACCGCACCGCTGTATCTCTCTGAAATTGCACCTGAGAAAATTCGCGGCAGTATGATCTCGATGTATCAATTGATGATTACCATCGGCATCCTCGGTGCTTATCTTTCTGATACCGCCTTCAGCTACACTGGCGCATGGCGCTGGATGCTGGGCGTGATTATCATCCCGGCGATACTGCTGCTGATTGGTGTCTTCTTCCTGCCAGACAGTCCACGTTGGTTTGCTGCAAAACGCCGCTTTATCGATGCCGAGCGCGTGCTAATGCGTTTGCGTGATACCAGTGCAGAAGCCAAACGCGAGCTGGATGAAATCCGCGAAAGTTTGCAGGTTAAACAGAGTGGTTGGGCGCTGTTTAAAGAGAACAGCAATTTCCGCCGTGCAGTATTTCTGGGTGTACTGTTGCAGGTAATGCAGCAATTCACCGGGATGAACGTCATCATGTATTACGCGCCGAAAATCTTCGAACTGGCAGGTTATACCAACACCACAGAGCAAATGTGGGGGACGGTGATCGTTGGTCTGACCAACGTACTCGCCACCTTTATCGCTATCGGCCTTGTTGACCGCTGGGGACGTAAACCAACGCTAACGCTGGGCTTCCTGGTGATGGCTGTTGGCATGGGCGTGCTGGGCACAATGATGCACATCGGTATTCACTCGCCGTCGGCGCAGTATTTCGCCATCGCCATGCTGCTGATGTTTATTGTCGGTTTTGCCATGAGTGCCGGTCCGCTGATTTGGGTATTGTGCTCCGAAATTCAACCACTGAAAGGCCGCGATTTTGGTATCACTTGCTCCACCGCCACCAACTGGATTGCCAACATGATTGTCGGTGCAACCTTCCTGACTATGCTCAATACGCTGGGCAACGCCAACACCTTCTGGGTTTACGCGGGTCTGAATGTGTTGTTTATCCTGCTGACGCTGTGGCTGGTGCCGGAAACCAAACACGTTTCGCTGGAACACATTGAGCGTAATCTGATGAAAGGCCGCAAACTGCGTGAAATCGGCGCTCGCGATTAATCACGTCAGGCTTCCTCCCGTCGGGGAGGAAGCCGCCTCTTGCAGTCCTCTTTTCTTCGCTCTATCCTCTGCCGCTATGAAAACTCCCCGTCTCCCTATCGCTATCCAACAGGCTGTTATGCGTCGCCTGCGGGAAAAACTCGCCCAGGCCAACCTGAAGCTGGGGCGTAGCTACCCGGAGCCAAAACTCTCTTACACTCAACGCGGAACATCAGCCGGAACGGCCTGGCTGGAGAGCTATGAAATTCGTCTCAATCCCGTTTTGCTGATGGAAAACAGCGAAGCCTTTATTGAAGAAGTGGTGCCGCATGAACTGGCGCATTTGCTGGTATGGAAACATTTCGGGCGCGTAGCGCCGCATGGCAAAGAGTGGAAGTGGATGATGGAAAGCATACTGGGCGTTCCTGCGCGCCGTACACATCAATTTGAACTACAATCTGTGCGCCGCAACACCTTCCCTTACCGCTGCAAATGTCAGGAGCATCAGCTCACCGTGCGTCGCCACAATCGTGTAGTACGTGGCGAGGCCGTCTATCGCTGCGTTCGCTGCGGTGAACAACTGGTTGCTAAATAACCACCTGAACTATCAGGAACTTTCCTGATCTGGCTGATTGCATAGCAGAACAACTTTCGCTACGTTGCTGGCTCGTTTTAACACGGAGTTAGTGATGTACCGTTATTTCTCTGTTGCTGCGCTGGTACTGAGCGCCGCATTTTCCGGCTCAACGTTGGCCGAAGGTATCAATAGTTTTTCTCAGGCGAAAGCCGCTGCGGTAAAAGTCCACGCCGATGCGCCGGGTACGTTTTACTGCGGATGTAAAATTAACTGGCAGGGTAAAAAAGGCGTTGTCGATCTGCAATCCTGCGGGTATCAGGTGCGCAAAAATGAAAACCGCGCCAGCCGCGTAGAGTGGGAACACGTCGTTCCCGCCTGGCAGTTCGGTCACCAACGCCAGTGCTGGCAGGACGGTGGACGTAAAAACTGCGCCAAAGATCCGGTCTATCGCAAGATGGAAAGCGATATGCATAACCTGCAACCGTCAGTTGGCGAAGTGAACGGCGATCGCGGCAATTTTATGTACAGCCAGTGGAATGGCGGCGAAGGCCAGTACGGGCAGTGCGCCATGAAGGTGGATTTCAAAGAAAAAGTCGCAGAACCGCCAGCACGTGCGCGTGGTGCCATTGCTCGTACCTACTTCTATATGCGCGACCAGTACAATCTGACGCTTTCCCGCCAGCAGACACAACTGTTTAACGCCTGGGACAAGATGTATCCGGTCACCGACTGGGAGTGCGAACGCGACGAACGCATCGCGAAGGTACAGGGCAATCATAATCCGTATGTGCAACGCGCTTGCCAGGCGAGAAAGAGCTAACCTACACTAGCGAAATTCTTTTTTGTTAACCCTACCCCACGCGCGCAATCGCGTGGGGAGACGACGCGGATTTTTAACTATGCGTATCCCTCGCATTTATCACCCTGAGCCACTCACCAGTCACTCGCATATCGCACTTTGCGAAGACGCTGCCAACCATATTGGTCGCGTCCTGCGTATGGGGCCGGGACAGGCATTACAGTTATTTGACGGTAGCAATCAGGTCTTTGACGCTGAAATTACCAGCGCCAGCAAAAAGAGCGTGGAAGTAAAAGTACTGGAAGGTCGACTCGACGATCATGAATCGCCGCTGCATATCCACCTCGGACAGGTAATGTCACGCGGTGAAAAAATGGAATTCACTATCCAGAAATCGATCGAACTTGGGGTAAGCCTCATTACGCCACTTTTTTCTGAGCGCTGCGGCGTTAAACTGGATAACGAACGTCTGAACAAGAAGCTCCAGCAGTGGCAGAAAATAGCAATTGCTGCTTGTGAGCAGTGTGGTCGTAACCGGGTGCCGGAAATCCGTCCAGCGATGAGTCTGGAAGCCTGGTGCGCAGAGCAGGATGAAGGACTGAAACTGAATCTTCATCCGCGCGCCAGTAACAGTATCAACACGTTGCCATTACCGGTTGAACGCGTCCGCCTGCTGATTGGCCCGGAAGGCGGTTTGTCGGCAGATGAAATTGCCATGACTGCCCGCTATCAATTTACTGATATCCTGTTGGGACCTCGCGTTTTGCGTACAGAGACAACAGCGCTCACCGCCATTACCGCACTGCAGGTGCGATTCGGCGATTTGGGCTAACGGAGAAGAATAATGATCAAGCTCGGCATCGTGATGGACCCCATCGCAAGCATCAACATCAAGAAAGATTCCAGTTTCGCCATGTTGCTGGAAGCACAACGCCGTGGTTACGAACTTCACTATATGGAGATGGGCGATCTGTACCTGATCAATGGTGAAGCCCGCGCCCGTACCCGCACGCTGAACGTGAAGCAGAACTACGAAGAGTGGTTTTCATTTGTCGGTGAACAGGATCTGCCGCTGGCGGATCTCGATGTGATCCTGATGCGTAAAGATCCCCCGTTTGATACCGAGTTTATCTACGCTACTTATATTCTGGAACGCGCTGAAGAGAAAGGTACGTTGATCGTCAACAAACCGCAAAGTCTGCGTGATTGTAATGAAAAACTGTTTACCGCCTGGTTCTCTGATCTAACGCCGGAAACGCTGGTCACACGCGATAAAGCGCAGATAAAAGCGTTCTGGGAGAAACACAGCGACATCATTCTTAAACCGCTGGACGGGATGGGCGGTGCGTCCATTTTCCGCGTGAAAGAAAGCGATCCGAACCTTGGCGTGATTGTCGAAACCCTGACCGAACACGGCACTCGTTACTGCATGGCGCAGAATTATCTACCTGCCATTAAAGATGGCGACAAACGCGTGTTGGTGGTGGATGGCGAACCCGTACCGTACTGTCTGGCGCGTATTCCGCAGGGTGGCGAAACTCGTGGCAACCTGGCCGCCGGTGGTCGCGGCGAACCTCGTCCACTGACAGAAAGTGACTGGAAAATCGCCCGTCAGATTGGACCGACATTGAAAGAAAAAGGGCTGATTTTTGTTGGCCTGGATATCATCGGCGACCGCCTGACTGAGATTAACGTTACCAGCCCAACCTGTATTCGTGAGATTGAAGCCGAGTTTCCGATCTCGATCACCGGAATGTTGATGGATGCTATCGAAGCGCGTTTACAGCAGCAGTAAAAACCCTTAACGAGAGGGATCTCGTTAAAACCGTGAGTGACAGCGCTCTTCTTTCCCAGCATACTGAGCGCTGTTGCTTTTTTGAACCAGGAAACAGAACCTCTGACAATGAATTTACAGCATCACTTTCTTATTGCCATGCCTGCTCTCCAGGATCCGATTTTCCGCCGTTCCGTGGTCTACATTTGCGAACATAATGCAGATGGAGCAATGGGGATTATCATTAATAAACCGCTGGAAAATCTCAAAATTGAAGGGATTCTGGAAAAGCTGAAGATCACGCCGGAGCCGCGTGATGAGTCAATCCGTCTGGATAAACCTGTTATGCTCGGTGGCCTGTTGGCAGAAGATCGCGGATTTATTTTGCATACTCCACCCTCCAATTTTGCCTCCAGCATTCGCATTTCTGACAACACGATCATGACCACATCCCGTGATGTGCTGGAAACTCTCGGCACCGATAAACAACCCACTGACGTGATAGTGGCGCTGGGCTACGCCTCCTGGGATAAAGGCCAACTGGAGCAAGAAATTCTCGATAACGCCTGGCTAACTGCCCCGGCAGACCTGAACATTCTGTTCAAAACGCCGATTGCCGACCGCTGGCGCGATGCGGCAAAACTGATTGGTGTTGATATTCTCACCATGCCTGGTGTGGCAGGGCACGCCTGATGAGCGGTACCTTACTCGCCTTCGACTTCGGCACCAAAAGTATTGGCGTAGCGGTCGGCCAACGCATTACCGGCACCGCTCGCCCACTCCCCGCAATTAAAGCGCAGGACGGTACGCCGGACTGGAACATCATCGAGCGTTTACTGAAAGAGTGGCTGCCGGACGAAATCATCGTCGGTTTGCCGCTGAATATGGACGGCACCGAGCAACCTTTAACCGCCCGGGCTCGTAAATTCGCCAACCGTATTCATGGTCGTTTCGGCGTTGATGTAAAGCTGCATGACGAACGTCTTAGCACCGTAGAAGCGCGTTCCGGCCTGTTCGAACAGGGCGGTTATCGGGCGCTTAATAAAGGCAAAGTCGACTCCGCCTCTGCGGTTATCATTCTCGAAAGTTATTTCGAGCAGGGATATCAGGGCGATTCGCAAGCCTGACAAATTGTAGATAGCGCCATCGCCCCGTCTTGCCGGACGCGGCGTAAACGCCTTATCCGGCCTACATCTGGCAGCGATTGTAGGTCTGATAAGACGCGTTAGCGTCACATCAGACATTTATTGCCTTTGTAGGCCCGATAAGCTTGCGCATCGGGCATGGCAACGTCACAAACGCCCTTCCCCCACCCGCTGCTGATAACTCTGCTGAAAAGTTAACATCCCCACCTGCTGCCCGGTTTGAATAACATGCGGCAACTGGTGGGTTTTCCCTTCGCGAATCAAATTCCCCACCGCAGGTGTGTTAATCAGCAATTCAAACAGCGCCACGCGTCCTTCCTGTTTATCCACTTCCAGCTTTTGTGACAACACGGCCCGTAAACTACCTGCCAGTTGATTACGCACGGGATCTTTTTCCTGCGCCGGAAACGAATCCACCAGCCGCTCGACCGCCTGAGCCGCTCCGCGCGTATGCAAGGTTGCCAGCACCAGATGACCTGTTTCTGCCGCCGTCAACGCCAGGCGAATGGTCTCGCTGTCACGCAGCTCGCCAAGCAAAATTACATCGGGATCTTCCCGCAATGCCGCACGTAATCCCGATGCAAACGTCATACAGTGCAAACCAATCTCCCGCTGCTGGATCAAACATCGCTGGCTGGCATAAAGATATTCCACAGGATCTTCCAGCGTAAGAATATGCGCATCGGTATGCTGATTGAGATAACCAACCATCGCCGCCAGTGTGGTGGATTTGCCGCTCCCCGTCGCCCCCGTCACCAGAATCAGTCCATTCTCGTTATTGAGTAGTTCCGGTAATACCGTCGGCGCACCAAGCTGTTCGAGTTGCGGGCAATGCGAAGGCAACAACCGTAACGCCAGCGAAATGCCTTGCCGTTGCGCGAACGCACTGCCGCGCAATCGCTGGTTTTCCGCCAACGACACGGCAAAATCCAACTGCCCATTCTCCAGCAATAACGCTCGCTGATCGTCATCCAGCCATTCCCTTAGCAGCTCTTCAACGTCCGGCGTATCAAACGGCGCAGCTTCCATCCTCCCGCGAATACGCCAGCGTGCAGGCCAGACGCTACACAGGTGTAGATCCGAGACATTATGCTTTACACTAAGAGCCACAATTTCTTCCATATTCATACTAAGATCCTCGGAAAATGAACGATATCGCGCATAACCTGGCACAGGTCCGGGACAAAATCTCAACGGCTGCAACGCGTTGCGGCCGTTCTCCAGAAGAAATTACGCTACTTGCAGTCAGTAAAACCAAACCTGCGAGCGCCATCGCAGAAGCTATTGATGCCGGGCAGCGTGAATTTGGAGAAAATTACGTTCAGGAAGGTGTTGATAAAATTCGCCACTTTCAGGAACTGGGCGTAGAAGGATTGCAATGGCATTTCATTGGCCCATTGCAGTCTAACAAAAGCCGTCTGGTGGCAGAGCACTTTGACTGGTGTCATACCATCGACCGTTTGCGTATCGCCACGCGTCTCAACGATCAGCGTCCGGCAGAATTTCCCCCTCTTAACGTGCTGATACAAATCAACATCAGCGATGAAAACAGTAAGTCAGGCATTCAACTGGCGGAACTGGACGAGCTGGCGGCGGCGGTGGCTGAGCTACCACGTTTACGTCTGCGCGGACTGATGGCAATCCCTGCGCCAGAGTCAGAATATGTAAGGCAGTTTGAAGTCGCACGCCAAATGGCTGTAGCATTTGCCGGGCTGAAAACGCGCTACCCGCATATCGACACACTCTCCCTGGGGATGTCAGACGATATGGAAGCCGCCATTGCGGCAGGTAGCACGATGGTTCGCATCGGCACTGCCATCTTTGGTGCACGTGATTACTCTAAAAAATAAGGAATTAAAGGAACGCCATGAATACGTTGACTTTCCTGCTTTCAACGGTCATTGAGCTGTATACCATGGTGCTGTTATTACGCATCTGGATGCAGTGGGCTCATTGTGATTTTTATAACCCTTTCTCACAGTTTGTGGTGAAAGTCACACAGCCAATTGTCGGACCACTGCGCCGTGTTATTCCGGCAATGGGGCCTATCGACAGCGCCTCACTGCTGGTTGCCTATATTCTCAGCTTTATCAAAGCCATCGTGCTGTTCAAAGTGGTAACCTTCCTGCCAATCATCTGGATTGCCGGTTTGTTGATCCTGCTGAAAACCATCGGCCTGCTGATTTTCTGGGTCCTGCTGGTAATGGCGATTATGAGCTGGGTAAGCCAGGGCCGTAGCCCTATTGAATACGTGCTGATTCAGTTAGCCGATCCGCTGCTGCGTCCTATTCGCCGCCTGCTGCCTGCTATGGGGGGAATTGATTTCTCGCCGATGATCCTCGTACTGCTACTGTATGTCATCAATATGGGTATCGCAGAAGTACTGCAGGCGACCGGAAACATGCTGCTACCGGGGCTGTGGATGGCGTTATGAGTGCCGTAACAGTGAACGATGACGGTCTGGTTTTACGGCTTTATATTCAGCCGAAAGCCAGCCGTGATTCTATTGTCGGTTTACATGGCGACGAGGTAAAAGTCGCCATTACCGCACCGCCGGTCGATGGTCAGGCCAACAGCCATCTGGTGAAGTTTCTCGGCAAGCAGTTCCGGGTAGCGAAAAGCCAGGTGATGATTGAAAAAGGCGAACTTGGCCGTCACAAACAAATTAGAATCATTAATCCGCAACAAATTCCGCCAGAAATCGCGGCGTTAATTAATTAGGTATCCTATGCAAAAAGTTGTCCTCGCAACCGGCAATGCCGGTAAAGTGCGTGAGCTGGCGTCGCTGCTTAGCGACTTCGGCCTTGAGATCGTAGCTCAAACGGAACTCGGCGTGGATTCTGCCGAAGAGACCGGACTGACTTTTATCGAAAACGCGATTCTGAAAGCGCGCCACGCAGCAAAGGTGACTGGCTTGCCGGCGATTGCTGATGATTCCGGCCTGGCGGTTGATGCACTTGGCGGCGCACCGGGTATTTACTCCGCACGTTACTCCGGCGAAGACGCGACCGATCAAAAGAATCTGCAAAAACTACTGGAAACACTGAAAGACGTACCGGACGACCAACGTCAGGCGCGCTTCCATTGCGTGCTGGTATATCTGCGCCACGCTGAAGATCCAACCCCGCTGGTATGCCACGGCACCTGGCCGGGGGTGATTACCCGTGAACCTGTCGGTACTGGCGGCTTTGGTTATGATCCAATCTTCTTCGTACCTTCCGAAGGCAAAACTGCTGCCGAACTGACCCGCGAAGAAAAGAGTGCCATTTCCCACCGTGGTCAAGCGTTGAAACTGCTGCTGGACGCTTTACGTAATGGTTAAATTACCGCCGCTAAGTCTCTACATTCACATCCCGTGGTGCGTGCAGAAATGCCCGTACTGCGATTTCAACTCTCACGCGTTGAAAGGGGAAGTGCCGCACGACGATTATGTTCAGCATCTGCTTTGCGATCTGGACAACGATGTGGCTTACGCCCAGGGCCGTGAAGTGCAGACAATCTTTATTGGCGGCGGCACGCCGAGCTTACTTTCTGGCCCGGCGATGCAAACGCTGCTGGACGGCGTGCGTGCGCGTTTGCCGCTGGCAGCGGATGCAGAAATTACGATGGAAGCGAACCCTGGCACAGTAGAAGCCGATCGCTTTGTCGATTACCAACGTGCTGGTGTTAACCGTATCTCTATTGGCGTACAGAGTTTCAGCGAAGATAAGTTAAAACGGCTGGGACGTATTCATGGTCCGCAAGAAGCGAAACGCGCTGCAAAACTGGCAAGCGGGCTGGGGCTACGTAGTTTTAACCTCGATTTGATGCACGGGTTACCCGATCAATCACTGGAAGAGGCGCTTGGCGATCTGCGCCAGGCCATTGCACTGAATCCGCCGCACCTTTCCTGGTATCAACTGACCATCGAACCCAATACGCTGTTTGGCTCACGCCCGCCCGTTCTGCCGGATGACGACGCGTTGTGGGATATTTTCGAACAGGGGCATCAGTTGTTAACCGCGGCAGGTTATCAACAATATGAAACTTCCGCTTATACCAAACCAGGTTATCAGTGTCAGCACAATCTTAACTACTGGCGATTTGGCGACTACATCGGTATTGGCTGCGGCGCGCACGGCAAAATCACCTTCTCTGATGGTCGCATCCTGCGTACCACCAAAACGCGTCACCCGCGTGGTTTTATGCAGGGGCGGTATCTGGAAAGCCAGCGCGATGTTGAAACCGCAGATAAGCCATTTGAGTTCTTTATGAATCGCTTCCGTTTGCTGGAACCTGCGCCGCGCGTGGAGTTTAGCCAGTATACTGGCCTTTCTGAAGCAGTGATTCGCCCACAGTTAGACGAGGCTATCGCTCAGGGCTATCTCACCGAATGTGCGGATTACTGGCAGATAACGGAACATGGGAAGTTGTTTTTAAATTCGCTGCTGGAGCTTTTTCTGGCGGAGTAAATTTGTGTAACCGGATGCGGAGTGAACGCCGCATCCGGTTACAGGCCATGCGTCATCGCAATAATTATTTAATCACTCCATTACGCCGTAAATCGTCAGTATCTTTTTTCCAGCGATCGCAGGCCTGGTTGATATCGTCAATCTTCATCAAAATCGCGACTTTTTTACTGTTTATTTCCGAAACTTTCATCGTTAGCGGATATTGTCCTTTTTCAAGCGTTATCCAGTCATCCTGCAATTTACGGCTGAGTTTTTCTGATTGTAGAAAAGTCTGTCGCCGCTGTTCATTGATATCAAAATCCCGTTTCTGCTGAATGGGCACTTCATAACACTCTGCGCTTTGTTTATGGCATGCCGCTATCGCAGGTTGATAGACCTCTTTGTCATATTTCGTGGCGAACGCTTCACTATCATTTTGTTTATTAAACTCATCTCTCTGCTGGAATATCTTTTTAAATGCATCTTCCCGGGTCATTTGTTTGCCATTTGCATTTTTTCCCCAATAAGCATCTGCCGCTTTCTGCGCCGCAACCATTTGCTTATCAAGCTCTTTTACATCCTTTTCCAGCGCAGGAATCGAGTTCTTCTGGGTATTCAACGCTGATTCAAGCTGACTAAAGCGATAATTGAAATCTTCGCTATTCACAATCAGGTATTTATTATTCGTTTTAATATCGTCGACCACCCGCCCACGATCACTGGCTGCCGCCTGAAAAGAGTAAAAGTTCACCGTCCAGCCAGACGCCGGCGTTCCTTTACTGGTCAGCATTGCTGAGAATTTTACCGGTTTATCTTTCGCCCAGGTCTGTTCGAGCAGTTCATAATCTGCCAGTTGACCGACCCAGGTATAGAGATCATCGCTGGAAGAGACATCGCCTTCTGCTGACCAGGTGGCCTGATTACCTTTCGCATCAAGGTTTTTTAAACTGATAGCATCAAGTTTGAGTATGCCGTGATACTGCTTTTTGAATTGATCTTTTAAAACATTTTCAGTTGGCGGTTCGCCATCAGCCCAGCCATTACCAGACATCAACACAAACAGTGCAGTGCAGACAATCCATTGCTTTTTCACCAGAAAACCTCCGTGCGAAATAATTTGTTCCAGCAATTATCATTAGCGCGATAACAATTAGCAATGGACGTGAGTCTGAAGTGAAAAAGCCCCGGCAAGATACCGGGGCGAGGTGATTAGTACTGATTGAATATCTGCTGGATCTGCTGCGGATCTTTGGTTTGCGTCAAAGCCAGTTGCAGCAGAACGCGCGCTTTTTGCGGGTTCAGCGTGCCAGAGGCGACGAAACCGTATTTTGCATCATCCACTTCGGCATCCTGAGTCGTTGCCCCCGTCGGTACACGGGAAGAACGCACTACCGCAGTGCCGTTTTTCGCCGCAGTCGCCAGAGTATCAAACACGGTTTTATACAGATTGCCGTTACCCACGCCGGCGCTAACGATACCGTCATAGCCCGCCTCTACCAGCGCTTTTGCCGGAAGATCGGAAGCGTTAGCGTAGTTATAAACGATGCCGACTTTCGGCAGCTCATTCAGCTTAGAGACATCGAACGGTGTGTCGCTGGTATGCTTACGTGCCGGAGTACGCTGGTAGTCAATCTTACCGTTGTGAATGTAACCCAGCGGGCCATAGTTAACAGACTTAAAGGTCGCTACGTCAGTGGTGTTGGTTTTCGTGACATCACGACCGTCCAGCACGGTATCATTCATCACCACCAGCACGCCACGATTGGCGGAGGCTTTATCTGCTGCGGTAACTACAGCGTTATACAGGTTGAATGGACCGTCTGCGCTCATAGAAGTGGACGGACGCATTGCACCAACCATCACGACTGGCTTATCACATTTCACCGTCAGATCAAGGAAGTAAGCCGTCTCTTCCATCGTGTCGGTGCCGTGAGTAATGACAAAGCCGTCAGTCTTATCGCAGTCAGTGTTAATTTTTTTCGCCAGTGTCAGCCAGACATTATCGTTCATGTCCTGAGAGCCGATATTCACGACCTGCTCGCCTTTAACGTTCGCTATGTCCTTCAGTTGCGGTACCGCATTGACCAGATTTTCTACGCCAACTTTACCCGCTGTGTAGTTAGATTTGGTTGCGGAGTCACCACCACCGGCAATGGTCCCGCCGGTTGCTAAAATGGTGATATTCGGTAATGCCAATGCTGCACCACTAAAACCCATAACCAGTGCGGCAAGTGCCGTCTTTTTGAAAAACTCCATTTCATTCCTCCAGTTACGTGAACGTTACGTATTATCCCTTAGCTTTGTATGGGAAATTTGACGTTAAACAATTTACAACGTGAATATATTTTGGAGTTCTATAAAGTTAGAGGCAGGTAACAAAACGAAGAATTAAACGGCATAAAACAGTATTATGCCGCCTTAAAATAGAGGATTATTTTAAATTCCCGACCAGAGCTTTGCGGCTCTCTTCCAGAGTCACCACACGGCTACAGACATCTTTGCCAAACTGCTGGAAATCTTTTTCCTGCTTTTTCCATTCATTCTGGATTGAGGATTGCAGACCGCCCAGGCTTCCCAGCACGTTCTGTAACGGGTTACCGCCGCTTTTCAGCACCGCTTTCGCGCCCATTTCATTAATGCTGTCCTGCAAAATACCGCCCATCGCCTGATTTACTAACTGCTGACCATCGGCACGAACCTGATCAATGGCTTTGTAGTGGAATGTCAGACCATCGCTGCGCGTTTCGATAATGCGATTCATCTGCTCTTTTAACTGCGCATCAAGTTTGGTCAAACGACTACGCATTTTGCTGTTTTCGCCCATTTCCTGAACGATGATCTTATCCAGCGCGACACGTGCCTTCTCTACGCGGCTTTTCGCACCTTCATCGATCCACGGCAACGTGCTGCGCAGTTCCGCCTGATAATCCTTCGCCTGCTCGCGCTGGGCGGCGTTCAGAGAATATTGCTTGCCGTTGTACTTCACATTACCGTCTGGCGTGATCACCAGGTCGCCGTTTTCACCTTTCACCTGTACGGTTTGCGGGCTGACAATCACATCATCACGCGGCGTGACGCTGCACTTGTAGTCAGCGTGCGCGGCCATTGCCGTTACTGAAAGCGCTGCCGCCAGCAGCATTTTGCGCATCATAGTCTTCCCTCAAGAAAAATCAGGCCAGCATTTGCTGGCCCCAGATTGATAACAAAGTGCGCATTGTCCATGCCGGATGCGGTGTAAATGCCTTATTCGGCCTACTCGATTATGCATCTTTGCAGGCCTGATAAGCGTAGCGCATCGGGCAGTTTTGCATTTGTCATCACCCGTATGCTTTCTTAGTCCCACCAAACGTCGAAAAGTTCGCTGGTGCGAACCTCTTCCAGTTTGCGCTCTTCCAGCCACTTGCGTACAACGGCCTGATGTTCTTCGGTGCATTTGCCGATTTCCTGCATGCAGATCAAACCTTCCCAGGCCAGATATCCGCTGCCGTCAAAGGCCAGTTTGTTCGGTTCGATAACTTCGTTGATAAAATCATCAACGGTTTTATCAATCAGTTCTTCCGATGTACCTTCCGGGAATCGCCATGCCACCGAAAATCCTAATTCCTGGAATTCGTCGATGTGCATTTTTTTACGCAGACGACGGCTACGGTTCTTTGCCATTATTTCACCCTCTCGAACATTAAGTCCCATACTCCGTGACCAAGACGATGACCACGTTGTTCAAATTTCGTCACCGGACGAGATGCCGGACGCGGTACGTAATCGTTGCTCTCTGACAGGTTGTTATAACCATCAATGGAAGACATCACTTCAAGCATATGCTCCGCATAAGGTTCCCAGTCGGTCGCCATATGGAATACGCCCCCCAGCTTCAGTTTGCTTTTTACCAGCCCGGCAAACGGTACCTGAACGATACGGCGTTTATTATGGCGCGCTTTGTGCCACGGGTCAGGGAAAAATAGCTGAACCATGCTCAATGAGTTGTCAGGAATCATTTTATGCAGCACTTCTACCGCGTCATGGCACATCACACGCAGGTTGCTTAAGCCTTCTTCATGCGCGGAGGCCAGGCACGCGCCGACACCCGGTGAATGCACTTCAATGCCGAGAAAGTCCTGCTCCGGGCGTTCTTTCGCCATTGCTACCAGCGAAGCCCCCATACCAAAACCAATCTCAAGTGTCACCGGCGCTTCACGGCCAAACAGCGTCGGGAAATCCAGCATATCTTCGCTGAACTCAACGCCCATCACCGGCCAGTAGTTTTCCAGCGCATGTTCCTGGCCTTTGGTCAGTCGCCCCTGACGGCGCACAAAACTACGGATACGGCGCAGAGGGCGGCCGTTTTCATCAAATTCCGGTGAGATGACGTCGTTTTTCATAAAGATTTAGTCGCTTGTGAAAGTGTTCTGAAAACGGGCATTATCCAAAGTTAGTTGTCGGATGCAAGCATGATAAGGCCGTGACTACGGAAAGTTCCGGTTTACACTCTGCCGCTGCTGTGCTGCAATCTTGCCCCCAACAACAGTGAATTCGGTGACCATGCAAGCGTCGCAATTTTCAGCCCAGGTTCTGGACTGGTACGATAAATACGGGCGGAAAACCCTGCCCTGGCAAATTGACAAGACGCCCTACAAAGTATGGCTCTCAGAGGTAATGTTGCAACAAACACAGGTTGCGACCGTTATCCCCTATTTTGAACGCTTTATGGCGCGCTTCCCGACGGTGACCGATCTCGCCAATGCGCCGCTGGACGACGTTCTCCACTTGTGGACCGGGCTTGGCTATTACGCCCGCGCGCGCAATCTACATAAAGCGGCACAACACGTTGCCACCTTACACGGCGGTAAGTTCCCGGAGACCTTTGAGGAAGTCGCGGCACTGCCTGGCGTCGGACGCTCCACCGCAGGCGCGATTCTCTCACTTTCTCTGGGTAAGCACTTTCCGATTCTCGACGGCAACGTCAAACGGGTGCTGGCGCGATGCTATGCTGTAAGCGGCTGGCCAGGGAAAAAAGAGGTCGAAAATAAACTGTGGCGTTTGAGCGAGCAGGTTACACCCGCCGTCGGCGTGGAGCGGTTTAATCAGGCGATGATGGATTTGGGCGCGATGATTTGCACGCGTTCAAAGCCGAAATGTTCGCTTTGCCCGCTACAAAACGGATGTATTGCCGCTGCCAATAATAGCTGGTCGCTTTATCCGGGAAAAAAACCAAAACAGACGCTGCCGGAACGCACGGGCTACTTTTTGCTATTACAGCATGATGATGAAGTATTGCTGGCGCAACGTCCGCCAAGCGGATTGTGGGGCGGCCTGTTCTGTTTCCCACAGTTTGCCGATGAAGAAAGTTTGCGGCAATGGTTGGCGCAACGGCAAATCAACGCCGATAAACTGACGCAATTAACCGCATTTCGTCATACCTTCAGCCATTTCCACTTAGATATTGTGCCTATGTGGCTTCCCGTGTCGTCATTCACCGACTGCATGGATGAAGGTAATGCGCTCTGGTATAACTTAGCGCAACCGCCGTCAGTTGGCCTGGCGGCTCCCGTGGAGCGTTTGTTACAGCAGTTACGCACTGGCGCGCTGGTTTAGCGCGTGAGTCGATAAAGAGGATGATTTATGAGCAGAACGATTTTTTGTACTTTCCTGCAACGTGAAGCAGAAGGTCAGGATTTTCAGCTATACCCAGGCGAACTGGGAAAACGCATCTACAACGAGATTTCTAAAGAAGCCTGGGCGCAATGGCAACATAAACAAACCATGCTGATTAATGAAAAGAAACTCAACATGATGAATGCCGAGCACCGCAAGCTGCTGGAACAGGAAATGGTGAATTTCCTGTTCGAGGGTAAAGAGGTGCATATCGAAGGCTATACGCCGGAAGATAAGAAATAAAAGACATTGCCGGAGCACACCTCCGGCAAATTGCATAAAAACAAACACTACACGCATTCCCGGAATGATGAAAAAATATCTTGCGCTGGCTTTGATTGCGCCGTTGCTCATCTCCTGTTCGACGACCAAAAAAGGCGATACTTATAATGAAGCCTGGGTCAAAGATACCAACGGTTTTGATATCCTGATGGGGCAGTTCGCCCACAATATTGAGAACATCTGGGGATTCAAAGAAGTGGTGATCGCTGGTCCGAAAGACTATGTGAAATACACCGATCAATATCAAACCCGCAGCCACATCAACTTTGATGACGGTACGATTACTATCGAAACCATCGCCGGGACAGAACCTGCAGCGCACTTGCGCCGGGCAATTATCAAAACGTTACTGATGGGTGACGATCCGGGTTCAGTCGATCTCTATTCCGATGTTGATGATATCAGGATTTCGAAAGAACCTTTTCTTTACGGTCAGGTGGTGGATAACACCGGGCAGCCCATTCGCTGGGAGGGGCGTGCGAGCAAATTCGCCGATTATTTGCTAAAGAACCGACTGAAAAGTCGCAGTAACGGGCTGCGTATCATCTACAGCGTGACCATTAATATGGTGTCGAACCATCTCGATAAACGTGCGCACAAATATCTCGGTATGGTCCGTCAGGCATCGCGTAAATATGGCGTCGATGAGTCGCTGATTCTGGCGATCATGCAGACCGAATCTTCCTTTAACCCGTATGCGGTCAGCCGTTCCGATGCGCTGGGGCTAATGCAGGTGGTACAACATACTGCCGGGAAAGATGTGTTCCGCTCACAGGGGAAATCCGGCACGCCAAGCCGCAGTTTCTTGTTTGATCCTGCCAGCAATATTGATACCGGCACCGCGTATCTGGCAATGCTGAATAATGTCTATCTCGGCGGCATTGATAACCCAACGTCACGGCGTTATGCCGTTATCACCGCCTATAACGGCGGCGCAGGCAGCGTTTTACGCGTCTTCTCGAATGATAAAATTCAGGCTGCCGCTATTATTAATACCATGACACCGGGCGATGTTTATCAGACGCTGACGACCCGCCATCCTTCGGCGGAATCTCGTCGCTATCTGTATAAGGTAAATACGGCGCAGAAGTCCTGGCGCCGTCGATAATTTTACTTTTGCCTCTGAGGATGCCAGAGGCAAAAGTGTTACGTACGTCACAATTTCGTTTTGCAAATCGGGAATGTTTGCAATTATTTGTCACAGGTAACAAAAAAACAGTCAGTGAAGTTGATAGAATCGCATCATATTGCACGGTCAAATGTGCTTTTTAGAACACTTATCCGCATCATGATGTGAGGAAATTAACATGAATCTTAAGCTGCAGCTGAAAATCCTCTCTTTTCTGCAGTTCTGTCTGTGGGGGAGTTGGCTAACGACCCTCGGCTCCTATATGTTCGTTACCCTGAAGTTCGACGGTGCTTCTATCGGTGCAGTTTATAGCTCTCTGGGTATCGCCGCGGTCTTTATGCCTGCATTGCTGGGGATTGTGGCCGATAAATGGATGAGTGCGAAATGGGTATACGCTATTTGCCATACCATCGGCGCTATCACTCTTTTTATGGCGGCGCAGGTCACCACACCGGAGGCGATGTTCCTCGTTATCCTGATTAACTCGTTTGCTTATATGCCAACGCTTGGGTTAATCAACACCATCTCCTACTATCGTCTGCAAAATGCGGGGATGGATATCGTTACTGATTTCCCGCCAATCCGTATCTGGGGCACCATCGGCTTTATCATGGCAATGTGGGCAGTGAGCCTGTCTGGTTTCGAACTGAGCCATATGCAGTTGTATATCGGCGCTGCGCTCTCCGCCGTTCTGGTTCTGTTTACCCTGACTCTGCCGTATATTCCCGTTGCTAAACAGCAAGCTAACCAGAGCTGGACGACGCTGCTGGGGCTGGATGCGTTCGCGCTGTTTAAAAATAAGCGTATGGCGATTTTCTTCATCTTCTCGATGTTGCTGGGTGCAGAACTGCAAATTACCAACATGTTCGGTAATACCTTCCTGCACAGCTTCGACAAAGATCCAATGTTCGCCAGCAGCTTCATCGTGCAGCATGCGTCAATCATTATGTCGATTTCGCAGATCTCGGAAACGCTGTTCATCCTGACAATCCCGTTCTTCTTAAGCCGCTACGGTATTAAGAACGTAATGATGATCAGTATCGTGGCGTGGATCCTGCGTTTCGGTCTGTTTGCCTATGGCGACCCGACTCCGTTCGGTACTGTACTGCTGGTGCTGTCGATGATTGTTTACGGCTGCGCATTCGACTTCTTCAACATCTCTGGTTCGGTGTTTGTCGAAAAAGAAGTGAGCCCGGCAATTCGTGCCAGTGCACAAGGAATGTTCCTGATGATGACCAACGGCTTCGGCTGTATCCTCGGCGGCATCGTGAGCGGTAAAGTTGTTGAGATGTACACCCAAAACGGCATTACCGACTGGCAGACCGTATGGCTGATTTTCGCAGGTTACTCCGTGGTTCTGGCCTTCGCATTTATGGCGATGTTTAAATACAAACACGTTCGTGTTCCAGCCGGAACACAAACTGTTAGCCACTAATTACGCAAAGAAAAACGGGGCGCCAGAAGGTGCCCCGTTTTTTTATTCTTACTTCAACACATAGCCGTACAACCGTTTCATACCATCCGCATCGGTTTCGCTATAGACACCTTGTAGCTCCGGCGAAAATCCTGGCAGCAAATTCCCCCCTTCTTCCAACGCGAGAAAATAACGCTGAACCGCCCCGCCCCAGACTTCTCCTGGCACCACGCAAAGTACGCCAGGTGGATAAGGAAGCGCGCCTTCTGCGGCAATTCGTCCTTTGGCATCACGAATGCGCACCAGCTCAACTTCACCACGAATATAGGCACTATGCGCGTCCTGGGGATTCATCACCACTGGCGGGAAACTCTGTTGGCGGAACATCGCTTTTTGCAGGTCTTTGACGTCGAAACTGACATACAGGTCGTGCATCTCCTGACACAACTGACGCAGGGTATAGTCGCGATAGCGCACTGGATATTTGTTATAAACGCCTGGCAACACTTCAGCCAGTGGCGAGTCATCCTCAATATGTTGTTCAAACTGCGCCAGCATCGCCACCAGTTGCGCCAGTTTCTCGTGACTTTCCGCCGGGGTTAATAAGAACAGAATGGAGTTGAGATCGCACTTTTCCGGCACAATACCGTTTTCACGCAGATAGTGCGCCAGAATCGTCGCCGGAACGCCAAAGTCGCTATATTCGCCGGTTTGCGCATCGATTCCCGGCGTGGTCAGGAGCAGCTTGCATGGATCAACAAAATACTGATCCTCGGCATATCCCTCAAAGCCGTGCCACTTTGCCCCCGGCTCAAAACTGAAGAAACGGCGGTCGGAAGCCAACACTGAGGTCGGATAATCCTGCCACAATTTGCCATCGACAACGGGCGGAATAAACGGGCGGAACAGCTTACAGCGCGCAAGAATCGCCTTGCGAGCGTCAATCCCCAACTCGACACACTCTGCCCACAGCCGACGCCCACTCTCTCCTTCATGAATTTTGGCGTTAACGTCCAGCGCGGCAAACAGCGGATAGAACGGGCTCGTAGAGGCATGAAGCATAAAGGCATTATTCAACCGTTTATGCGGGCAAAAACGCGCCTGCCCGCGAATATGGTTATCTTTTTTATGGATCTGCGAAGTCTGTGAGAACCCCGCTTGCTGTTTGTGCACAGACTGAGTGACAAAGATACCTGGATCATTTTCGTTAAGCGCTAACAACAATGGCGAGCTATCCGCCATCATCGGAATAAATTGCTCGTAGCCGACCCACGCAGAATCAAACAGAATGTAATCACACAGATGGCCAATGGTATCGATCACCTGACGAGCGTTGTAGATGGTGCCGTCATAGGTCCCCAACTGAATAATCGCCAGACGGAACGGACGCGGCTGTTCGGCTTTTTCTGGCGCAACGTCGCGAATTTGCTGGCGCAGATAATCTTCATTAAAACAATGAGCATCAATACCGCCGATAAAACCAAACGGGTTACGCGCGGCTTCCAGATACACAGGCGTCGCACCAGCCTGAATCAGCGCGCCATGATGATTCGACTTATGGTTGTTGCGATCGAACAACACCAGATCACCACGCGTTAATAGTGCGTTAGTCACAACCTTATTCGCTGCCGAGGTGCCGTTAAGCACAAAGTAGGTTTTATCGGCATGAAATACCCTGGCGGCGAATTTCTGTGCATCCTTCGCAGAGCCTTCATGGATAAGCAAATCACCCAGTTTCACATCGGCATTACACATATCGGCGCGAAAGACGTTCTCGCCAAAGAAATCGTGAAAATGGCGTCCGGCAGGGTGCTTTTTAAAAAACGCGCCATGTTGATGACCAGGGCAAGCAAAGGTGCTGTTGTCCATCTCAACGTACTGCGTCAGCGTGTCATAAAACGGCGGCAGCAAATTCTCTTCATACCGACAGGCCGCAGATTCCAGTTCCAACCAATGCAGCTCATTACCGTTGATGAGTGCCGTGACGCCCGCTGGCAACTCGACCACATATTCGGAAAATAAAAATACTGGCAGTTGAAAACCAATACGCTTAAGTAACGTAAGAATGCCGCTACGACTATCTGCAGCGGTAATAACAACTGCCGCAATATCAGTAAAATCAGTATTTTCCAACGCCACCACACGGCGATGAGTAGAAAGCCGGGAAACCAGTTCGCCACTGGCGGCAATACCCATTAATTTCATAAGCGCAAAACCCGTTTCGGGGAAGTTAAAATGCCGGGCAAGGTGGAAAACCCTGCCCCATGAGATGTGGCTAAAACTGGTCACCAGCTCCGACTGCCGGACATCAGTAAAAGCAGAAGCGCTCTGATTTTACTGTTATCTCGCAGTGAGCGTGCGTTAACGTCACCGCATGAAAATCAGCGTCACAGCACGGGAGGCATTTCGCGCAAAATGGCGGAAAGCGGGAGAATGCAAGGAGGCGGCATACATCAGGCAAACTCCGTACAGGAAGGGGAAAATTTGCGCAATCATGGCACCTTTCATCAGAGCGAGCAAGCCAGGACTTTGCGACCAGACAAACCATCAGGCAGCGAATACGTTCATAATAAGGGTATCTGACAATACAGTTAGCAGGAACTCTTGTGGTAATTGGTCCCTTTATCAATGCAGGTGCAGTATTAACAGGCGGCGTTCTTGGCGCTCTGTTGAGTCAACGCTTACCGGAGCGGATCCGTGTCTCGATGACGTCTATTTTTGGTCTGGCATCGCTGGGGATTGGTATTTTACTGGTAGTGAAATGCGCCAACCTTCCCGTTATGGTATTAGCCACCCTGTTGGGAGCGCTGATTGGCGAGTTTTGTTTGCTGGAGAAAGGAATCAATAACGCTGTTACCCGAGCGCAGAGTCTGTTTCGTTCCCCACACAAGAAACCAACGCATGAATCATTTATTCAGAATTTTGTGGCGATTATCGTCCTGTTCTGTGCCAGCGGTACCGGGATTTTTGGTGCAATGAACGAAGGAATGACTGGCGATCCGAATATTTTGATCGCCAAATCGTTTCTCGATTTCTTTACTGCGATGATTTTCGCCTGCTCGCTCGGCATTGCGGTGTCAGTAATAAGCATTCCATTACTGATCATCCAGTTAACCCTTGCCAGTTGCGCCACGCTGATATTGCCGCTGACCACTCCTGCAATGATGGCTGACTTTAGCGCCGTAGGCGGATTACTGCTGTTGGCAACCGGTTTGCGCATTTGTGGCATAAAAATGTTTCCGGTGGTCAACATGCTACCGGCATTACTTCTGGCAATGCCGCTTTCCGCCGCCTGGAGCGTCTGGTTTGCCTGACGATGCGTGCAATAGCAGCAAAGTGATGATAGATTGTGCAGTCTGCCGTAAATTGAAGAAATTTAATTGACGAGACAAGGCGAATCAGGTTTAATGCGCTCCGTTGCCCGGATAGCTCAGTCGGTAGAGCAGGGGATTGAAAATCCCCGTGTCCTTGGTTCGATTCCGAGTCCGGGCACCACCTTACATCAAAGCCACTGGTCAGGAGTGAGAAACCTGACGGGTGTCATCGGGAAGGTGTCAGATGTCGTGAGTGTAGTTCATGTACATCATGATTTTTCTTCTCGAAAGGGAGCATGTTGACGCATGCTCCCTTTTCTCGATCGCTGTATATGATTACAACCCTTCAGTGGATTGTCAATCTGTCTGCGATTACAACCTGTCGGTAAACACCTCCAGCTCATGCTCCAGTGCCTGTGCGGCAGTCTCCAGATTCATCTCCACATATCCCATTGTGGTTGATACGTTCTGGTGTCCGAGCATGTTTTTCACCAGGTGAAGATTACGCTCCGGAGTGCTCATCAGTATACTCGCCAGTGTATGTCTGAAACGATGTGGAGACACCTGAAAACCACACTCCTGAGATAATCTGCGGAAAAACGATTTCACAGGCTGCTCATCCGGCAGACCCGTTATACGTTTTGCTTCTGACACCGGCACAACAAAACGCTTGTGGTGAAAAAGATAGTCTTCCGGTGTGGCTCCCCGTCTGACGGCTTCATCCAGCAGTTTCTGCAGTTGTGGTTGTAACTGACGCGCAACCGGAATACGCCATTCTCTGTGAGTTTTACTGCCTTCAGCCCGTAAATCGATCCATTTTTCTGCCGGACAAACATCCTTCAGGCGTAAATGCAGCAACTGATTCAGACGCATACCGGTGTAACGCAGGGTATTCACCACCGTCAGCCAGAACCACGCTGGTCTTATGGCACATTTGATGTAAAGTCCGGTATACTGATTTTCTGCTTCCGAAAATTGTTGCAGAATAAGCACGATCCGCGATATCTGTGCTTTTGTCAGCGTTTTCTTCCGTCTTTTTTCCTGCTTAACCAGCATGCCACTGAAAGGATTTTCTGAAACAGTGAGCAACCCAGATTCTTCTCCAAAGTTATAAATCGCACGCATATGCCTCACCTTGTTATTCCAGGTATGGGAAGTTAATCCCTGATCTTTCAGCACAAAACGACGCCATTCCTGAACATCACGACGAACAATGCTGTCAGGAGCCCGGTGAAAACCAACAAACGACCGGAACCCCGACAACACCTTGCGATAACTCCACTCCGTGGCTCTCCGTAACGACTTACAAAAAAAATACTCATCCATCAGATTATCCCAGAGGCTGTCAACATCGTGAGTTTTCATATTTCTTTACCTTTAAATATATCCGTTCAAC
>OLIF01000041.1_pt1 | contig 134173 bp, 130 predicted proteins | sample 1609681 | NCBI WGS metagenome assembly OLIF01 (sample SAMEA4350143, study PRJEB24818) | metagenome | biome: human; feature: gut; material: faeces | place: Denmark | collected 2013-09 | reverse complement strand
AACGAACCAATTGGCGGCGAAGGAGAAAACGAGCGTTTCACGGTTATGGAGTTCTGATGAGCAGAAAAAATAAAAAAGTGCGCATGAGTTCACGCATTGATCTCGCTGATGCGCTCAGGAAAGAATCGTCGCTCAGTGCATTCACATTTGACGGCCCTTATCGCCTGACCGGGCATGATTTACTGGACAATATGTACTGTGCCGATAACGGGCGATGGTATGAAACCCCGGTGGACTGGTACGGTCTGGCAAGAGCTGCCCGGCAAACGTCCTGGCATCAGTCTGCGCTTTACTTTAAGCGCAATGTATTGCTCGGCTGCTATATTCCGCACCCGCTGCTTTCCCGGCAGGATTTCTCGGCGCTGGCGCTGGACTGGTTTGTGTTCGGTAACGCATTCCTTGAGCTTCGAAGCAATATGCTCGGCGAACCGCTTAAATTACGGCACGCCCTGGCGAAATACATGCGACGCGGAAGCGATCTTGAATCATGGTGGTATGTGCAGGATGGTAAGGACGCGTTTCAGTTTCGCCCTGGCAAAGTGTGCCACCTGATGAATCCTGACATTAACCAGGAAATCTACGGCATGCCGGAATATCTCGGCGCATTACTCTCGGCCAGCCTGTCTCATTCGGCGGACATGTTCAGAAAACTGTATTACGACAACGGATCCCACGCCGGGTGCATCATCTACATCGGTGCAGCGCAGGTAAACCGCGAAAGCATGGACTCCCTGAAAGAAACGCTACAGGGTGCACGTGGTGGTGGTGCGTTTAAAAACGTGCTCATTCATGCGCCCAACGGGGGCAAAGAGGGGGTGCAAATTTTGCCGTTCCAGCAGATCACCGCAAAGGATGAGTTCATGAATGTTAAGGCGGCATCCCGTGATGATGTGCTGGCTGCGCACCGCGTTCCGCCGCAACTGATGGGGGCGATGCCGGGTGAAAAAAGTGCGTTTGGTGATGTGGAGAAGGCCGCGCGGGTTTACGCAATTAACGAGCTGATGCCCGTCATGGAGGCCATGAAGCACATCAATGACTGGCTGGGCGAAGAGGTGATCCGCTTTAACCCTTACGCACTGTTAGACACCCAGCCCACAGCCTGACGCGCTTCGCTTGTCTGCTGCTTCGCCGGGGCATAAAAAATTTATGCCCCGACTCTCCAGCTCCTGTATCAGTCAGATAATTTCACGACGCCTTCCAGTTTATCGCCACCATCGACGGTCAGACTCTTACGCAATCCCACCGCGTTGACTGTATGTTCTCGCCGCCTCAGTGCGATTTTGACGGCCTTACCTTTCAACCCATCAAATCAAAAACCCTTACGTCTTTTTCACGCTCAGCGTGAGAAATACAGCCATTCTTTTGTGTCGCTGCGACATCGCTCAGGGAATGCTATTTACCCCCTGAAACGCGGGCTGTTCCCCCGTCACCTGCGCGCAGAAAAAACGCGTTTTTTTGTGCATGCACGGATCCTTGACGGATCCAGCCGCCACGCGGGCCAGAAGGGCAAAAACTCGTTCAAAAAAATTGTGCAAATTTGTGCACTATTGTGCATTGAAATAAACGCCCTGGAGGAGGGCGTTTTGCTCATCTATTTATAGCCTTGCCCCTTACTGGCCAGCGCCCTGATGGCAGGGCGTGCCAACACCATATTTTGGCAATGATGAATTGCCCGGCAAAATTCATCTCTACCCATTGGATGCTCAACTGGCAATGTTAAATACAGGTTCCATGCATCGCCTAAAAGTTGGGCTATCTTTTGTTCTTCAGATGTCAGCAAGCAAGCGGTATCCGTAAAATAATCATACTTTTCATGTATGTTATTTAACGTCTTTTTCTTAGTGGTATCGGTCATTGAGTCAACTTAATAGCAAATACTTTTACTGGCTCTGGTCCAAAATGTGGATGTGTTATCACCTTGATCTCATATCCCCCATATGGGACATCAATTCTGCGGCTTAAATCGTCGCGTTTCGGATACCCCTTAGTAATAATCAATCGATCATAGCTCTTATCCAATATACGGCGAGACCAGTATGAATTAACCAGGCGATACTCTTCTGTTTTCTCTCCGCGAATCATGGCATCGAAGTATTCACCTTTGACGGCAAGTTGCAGGTTAGCCACGGTTAACCTCCTGAAACGCTTCTGGCATCGGCATCCAGTGAGTCGCCTGCTCAATATCATTACCCGACTTAATCGTTGCATCTCCGCGCTTCTTCATGGTCAGTCGCTTCTCTCCTGATAATTTCATTGCACAAATCCACGCACTCATTGCAGATGTAAACAGACGGTCCGGCAATCACCTTTGTGACTTCGTACTGGGATTTATTGCAGAAGCTACAATAAATCGTTTTCTCGCCTGGAATCCGTGTTTTGCTGGTTTCGCCAGACATCAGTTGCTTGATGTCTTTTTCATGACGAAGAACTATCTGGCCACATTCTGCTATTTTTTGGATGTTGACATTTTCTTCTTTCGCCAGCGCTTCCATCCGCTCAATCAGTTGCTGCGCTTTTTCTCTGTCAATGTGTTGCATTGTGTCCCCCTTGTTTATGTTCCCGGATTAAAGTCATCAGGGCGGATGCGCCCTGATGTTGTGTTATTCGGGAAATAACGCCCGGATATTTCCGGCTATCTGACTGGTTATCTGTGCGGTGGGCGCTGGCTGTAACATGTGGCGTTCTGCCCTGGTTTGTGTCACTGATAACGCCTCATCATCAGCCCATGCAGCCAGTCGGTAAGCCTCTGCCGGATTCATTTTCAGAAGTGCCAGCCCGGCCAGAAAAGCCACGCGTTGGCCGCTTTTGCGGGCTTCTGGTGTAAGGCTGTCCAGCCAGGCGCATGCTTTGCCTTCGTTCTTGACGGCGGCTGGCTTCAGATAGAAACTTATTCTTCTGGTTAATGTCGCCATGGAGGGTTACTCCTTATCCATAGCGTACAGACCGTTAACCAGAGCAAACTGTGGCACCCCGTCTGTGATGAAATTCGCATTGACTCCATAGACTTCACGGACTGCGGGTGCCACAATCTCCGCTCCTCCACCGACAACCAGCACCCGCCCGTAACCCGAAAAGCCCGCGAGTGCGCGGATCACGCGTTGTTTTAGTGTCTCCTCCTTTTCACGAATAACCGCCATCAGGCTGTTGTAATGCGCGTCATTGTGAATGTGCTGGCGTAGCCAGGCTTCATCGTGACGGTGCTCAATAATGGTATTGGCGATGTGGTGACTGGTACGCATACCGTTAGTGGCCAGCACCGACAGCACGGCATCAGCCATCAGGGAAACGCCTACGTGTGGATCGCAAAACACCTGGCTGATGCCTGCCAGTTGCCCCTGAACCTTTGCCACATCCAGCGTTGTTCCGCCTAAATCCACAATCAGCAGGGATTCAAACGGACTCATGTCAGCCAGTGCTTTAAAGCCAGCCGGAATGGATTCAGGCATAACCCGCACGTTGCGGATAGTGAATGCTTCACCGTTCTGGTACTCCACAGGGCGCAGGACATTCGCTTTTTTGCGGTTGATGTTGGCCATGTCCGGCTGTGCGTTTGTATCGAAATACTCGCTCAGTGGCAGAGTGACAACCACGTCCACTTCCTGTGGTGTGATACCTGATTTGACCAGCGCGTGATGAATGGCAATGACATTCACATCGCTGTACTGGTATTGCGTGTCGGTCGTCTGGACAAAGCGATCGCTGACCGGATCAAAACCATAGCGCACGCCATCAAGCATGTAGTTCGCGGGCTGCGTGCCACCGAACGGCGCAGACCATTCCGACTTGAAGCTGTTCGGGCTGATGGCGTTGCGGCGTTCGCCGTTCTCAGTCCATGCCAGCTTGATGTTGGTGGAGCCGTCGTCGATGCAAATTTTCATGTCGATTTTCCTTATGTTGATTAATTAATCGTTTACGGGATTCTGAAATCCCGCTTTTGCCTGTTTTGTGCGCGTTTCATATATCGCGGCGCGTTTTTTGCTCATTTACGGGATTTGTGAATCCCGTTTCTGTCTGTTTTTTGTTTCCGCTGGTCAGGCCACCGCAGCAGGTCTGCTTTGCGGCGGGCGCGTTCAGTGGTTTCACTGATTCTCTGTGCGTGCTCTGCGTCACGGATGGTGCGCAGCATGTCAGAAAGCACGGTAACGGGTGTTTTCATGGTGTTCTGGTCCCGCTGAATTGTGGATGCCAGGCGTGCGGCGGCTTCTGGGTCTGATGCCCCGAGCTGTTTCAGATAGCTGGAAACCGGGTTATGGCGGATTTCCGTGCTGTTTACGCTGTGATTACGACTCAGGCGCCGCCAGAGTTGCGTGATTCGGCTGTCCGGTCGGGTATCCGGTTTACGTACAATTTCATATCCCTGCGGCGCAATGATGCTGCCGTCAACGTACAGACTGCCGCCCCGTAACAGGTGCAGCATCTGTTGTTCACCGATATGCAGGCCGAGAGATTCGGCAGACTCCCGCCATTCTTTAGCGAGTAACTCGTGGTTATCAGGCAAAGGCCGCGGCTGTTTGCGGCTCTGTGTCCAGTTCTGCATTTCATCACTGTTGTTTTTTGCCTGTTTGTCACGCAGCGAACGCATCAGCGCCCGGCGTTCGTGCCGTTTCAGTGAGCGCATCCATTCATCCACATCAACGCCGTCAGGGATCTGCGGCCACGGTGCTGGCCGTTCTTCCGACTGTTCTGTCCCGCTGTTGCCTGTTTCCTGTACACGGGGACAGTTATTGCCACGAGTCCAAGGGGCGGCAGGGCCGCCCTGAAGGTCAAAACCATTTTCGCGGGCGCTGTCTTCCGCTTCCGGTTTACGTCTTACCAGCTTCCAGTTATCCGGGTGCGTGCACACGCGGGAAGATTCCCCGATTTGTGGCGACCAGATCCCGTAAATCTGTACGCTTTGCTCGCCGTAATCGTTCAGCTCTTCTGCGAGGTCGTAGGCGGTGCGAATCAGGTAATCCTTGCGTGGAACAAGTACGCCACCCTGTTTCTCAATGTAGGTGGCAAAACACCCGGCATCAGCGGCAGCGAGTACCGCATCCATTGCGTCATTTTCCAGACGTTGTGGACCTTCCGGGTTGCGGGCCATCTGACTGGCAAGGCGGCGGAGTTCACGCCATACCTGACGGGAGGGGATACCAAAGAACTGGAACTGGCGGACGCGGTGAAGGCGCGCCCAGCCGATGGCGCGTTCTACGCTCTCGGCCATTGATTTTCCGGTTTCGTGATCAACGCGTGGCTTGCCTGTTTTCGGGTCAATGCCATCCACGGCGCGGCTGTCCAGGTTCTTTCCGATGTAGGTGGCGATGTAGCTGGTCGGCGTACCTTTCGAACCGTCGACGTACTCTGCCTTAAAGCGCGGAGTTATGTCATTGCCCAGCTCGTGGCGGTCTTCGCGAATGGCAATATCACGGGTGATGTCCACGATGCTGTCGATTTCTTCAGGATGTGCAAAGACCATCATGTGCCAGTGCACGGTGCCGTCATGGTGTGGCTCCACCGTGCGGATGCCATACCAGCGCAGGCCGTCGCGATTCAGTTTTTTGCGGACCGCCTTAAAAAAAGTGTTAACCAGGTAATCACTGGAATCGCGCATGGTGGCGCCGTTCCATTTGGGATTCGGATGACCGTTCTCTGTTGTAGCGTGGTATTTTGACGGGCAGGTGACAGTCAGAAACACCGCTCTGTCGCCACGGGCTTCGGCCAGAAGTTCCAGTCCCTTCATGGTGGCCATCATTTCTGCCTTACGGTGGACCGGGTTACTTACTCCCGCGTAATACACTGTCTCGAGATCAATCGTGAACCCGTCTTCATTTTCCAGCATGAAACTTTTCAGGAAATCGCGTGTTTTCTCGCGCTGTGCGCGAAATTCACTTAATGCGTCCTGACTCAGATAGGGTGATGTTTTTCTGGAAACCAGACAGGCAGCGCGGAGTTGTTCCTCTCTCCATTCGCAACGTAAAAGCCACAGTTTGCGTTTCCACCAGTCCGCACAGGTCAGGCGGAGGATTGCACCCGGCAGCAGTTCCGTGTCCGGTTCGTTCTTCCGGTCTTTGTCTGTTGTCAGTGCGTCATAATGCGGCGGCACTGTGTGCAGATGTAACGCCATGCGGGCCAGCATCTGATACGCCTTCAGCGTTATATCCATGGTCAGCTCGCCGTCGGTCGCGCCACAGCCATCGCAGAGTTTTTCGAAGGTGCTGCTGAACATTGCCGCCGTCATGACGGCCAGCGTCTGTATCTGGTGCTTGTTGAGCTGTGGCAGGTACAGCAAATCGTCCAGACGTTCACGTCCGGCAAGGGAGCGATAACCCGGAGTCAGCCAGCGACGGTCGGTGCGGGCCAGACGTTCGAATATTTTGCGCAGGGTTCCGCTCGCATAGCGTTCCGCCTGCTGGTTCTTTTTGCCTTTCTGGTGGCCAGATTCCTGTTTTTTGCGCAGGAAAGAGAGATGGCGGATAAGCGGATCACGCAGATAGGACGGCAGCAGACGCAGCGAGGCCATGGCTTCATCCACCGCACCGCGTGCCTGCTTTCTGGCTTCTCTTGCCAGTGTGATGGCTTTGTCCTGTTTTTCCTGTGCGTCCAGGCTTTTATTAATCAGATTGCCCAGTGGTGCAGCGGAGAACGCCGCATCAGCCATTTCCTGGCGGCGCTCGTTCTCTGCCCGGTAGGCATCCAGCCAGGAAGAAAGAAGGGAGGGGCGGACAGGCTCCCCCGTTCCCTCGCGACCGACTGCATGGCGTGGTTGTTGCCAGTCTCTGATGTACTCCGTTGCCACGCCGACTACTCCGCCTTTCCGCTCAGTGCATTGTGGCAGACGGTAGCCAGCCGCTGGATTTCCTGCATGGTGCTCTCTGTGCTGGCATAACGGTGTGTTATGCGAATGCTGTCAGCAATTACATCAGCAATCAGAGATGAAGTTCGCTGGTAAATACCCAGTACGGAAGGCGTGCCGCTTTCGATGCGGGAAAGTGTGTAATCCTCCTGGCAGCTACCAACCATGTAGCGCCCGTCAATAACAATCTGGCCGTCCGGGAGCTGCTGTTCCGGCAGTGATTTCAGATACATTGCATAGCGGTCGAGAACGCGAATACCAAAATCGCGCTCGGTTTTCAGCAGGTAATCAAAAAAGTCTTCGGCGAGAATCATTGCGGCAATCCTCTTGTTGCAGATGTGCGAAGGCCTCTTGCCGCAAGGTGCAGGAAAGGCCCGGAACAGGAATTAACGGAGTTTGTTTTGCTGCCGGATGAGCTGCTGAAGTCCGACGTGGTTTCCGGCAGTTGGAGGTGCTCATGCTCTGATTTCTCTCAGTAGCTGGTTGAACATCTGGGTTAGAGGGTTGCTACACCCAAACGGCATCGGGTTTACCTGATAAGAAAAGCGACCGCCTGTTTTGCGCTCTTTTCTTATGACTGAACCGCTGCGCCAGAGACGGCGTAGCTCCGCATTAATGGTTGTGGTTGGTGTATTCAGTGCTGCGGCGATTTCTCCACCGCTACAACCCGGATTGGCAGCGATGTAGTCCAGAATGGTCATCTGCGTGACTCCTGTACCTGTCTGATAAGATTCACCTGCACCACGTTGGTGGCGCAGAAGTAAGTACCGTCAGTGAGATAGATGTGATGTGCATCCTTTTCTGAACGGTGTTTGTCGATTGTGGTAATCAGGCGTTCGTCAACTTCGTATTCACGTCCTCTGGAGGTGAAACGAACGACAGGAAAATGCTTAATTGCCATTACGCCTCCTTGGCGTGTGCGAATACCTCCGCGAATGCGGATTGTTTTCACATTTTCTTATTTAACCTGGAGTCTTATTTGCGCGGTTATTCTTCAGTGAAAAAGCGTTCAATCTTTTTTACTGAATTAATAATTCGCATAATCCCAATAGCGCAGGCCACCGAAATAATCAGAACAAGCCATGAGATAAATATACTCATGCAATATTTCCCAGTTTATATGGCTCAATATGGTCCCCGTTTTCTGCGGCGCAGACGAGTACGGAAAGCTCGTCGAGCGCGTCCGGGTCGTCAACGTAAAAAGCCGTGTCGTATATACTCTTGATAGCTCTGGTCAATGACTCTCGGGCTGCGCGTTCAGCATGAGCGCCTGATGCGTTTAAGCGAAAATGAAAGCGCTCAAGTGCTTTATTGACGAGAGTTTTATATTCTTTATCCATCGCAACGCCCTTTAATCTGCCTTCTGAATTTCAGCTTCTGAATCCATGCAGATAATTTCGAGATAGGGTTTATCGCCATTAACCTGACGTGCTTTTTCAGCTTCGCTAATAATTTCGCATACGGGTTGATATGGAATCTCTACGGTCAGGCGTGTGCCGTTCAGATAAATGTAAGTGGCCGTGCTTTTATCTACCGGAACCACTCCATCAATAGCTGATGCGCGCAACAACAGCTCACCGCGAAAATCAATAAAGCGGATAAATACACCCTGAGCATGGTCTTTGGTCATAAAGCACCTGTTATAAATCAGCCTGTTTAATGAAATTCTGTCCACGCAGCAGACGATCAACCGTGCGCAGAGCTTCGTACAACGTGAAATCCTGTCCAAACTGATTGTCGCCGTTGCTCAGAGCAAAAATGCGGTTTCCGGTAAATGGGTTGCGTTGGCATCTGTGAACAACGATTCCAGCTTTCTCAATCAGCCAGGTGTGTTCACCAATTTGTTTTACGGGGTGACCATCCGGTGTTGCGTGTGTCTCGCTCAGGCTGTAGCGGGAGTTACTACGTGATGCACTGGTAGCGAAACGGTTAGCGTGGCGTTCCGTTCCGGTACGAAAATTATGGCGTTGCTTCAGCATAAAATTACACCTCGTTATTTTGTCATCTGCACGTATTTCTCTGCGCTCCTGATGGTTTTCAGGAATATTGCGAAAAGGTTTACTTTGCGTTTTGTGTTTCTTCCTTCTTGGGTGACGGGGATTACTGATCTGTCGGCCTGCCTTCTTACCGCAAGAATGCTTTGATTCGTGCGTTTCGCGTAATCTTCCAGGCTTTCTTCAAGCACAGGTAACCCATGCTCATCACGGTATGGGTAGAACGCCGCCAAACGCTCAAAATCCGCTTGTTCGTATGTGTTCAGGACTTTTGCCATGATGTGATAACCTATTCAATCTGGTGCTATTTGTGGCTTTTTGTGGCGTCAAGTGGTACTCAACTGATAACCAATATAGTATTCAGGTGCACACCATGTCAATAGAGATATCAAAGAAGCTAAAAGCAATTCGAGAATCTGAGGGACTTAGCCAGGCAAAGTTCGCGGATTCAATAGGTATTGCGGTTGGTACAGTTAAGCAATATGAGACTGGTATTAGAGGTGTGGGGACGGAGGTTTTACTGAAAATCACAATGCATCCGAACTTTAAAAAATACACCACGTGGTTGATGAGTAACGAAACAAATGAGGCTGCTGGGCAGATCAGTCCCTCTCTCTCCCCTGATGGGCCAAAAAGCACATCGCCTTCTCAAAAACCCCGCAAGACTGGCACACAGCCCGGCTAATCATGGAGCGCTGGGGGCATGGTGGTCTTGTAACGCTGGGGTTTCACGAATGAGCATAAAATCAATTCCGGGAGGGTATCTTCTTGACATGCGCCCGGAGGGGCGTAAAGGCAAACGCATTCGTAAAAAATTTAAAACGAAATCGGATGCAGTTTTATATGAGCGGTGGGTGCTGGCGCAACAGCATAACAATGAGTGGAAAGGAAACTCTATTGATCGCCGTCCTCTGTCAGTGCTTATTGACTTGTGGTGGAAATACCACGGCCAGCTAATGAAGTCAGGGCATAACACGCGCCTTAAATTGCTGCGCTTGAGTGAGGCAATGGATGACCCGTGCGTGCATAAACTTAATACAACGATGCTCACCGAGCTACGTGTGTCCAGGATAGAGCAGGGGATACAACCCAGCACCATAAATCGAGAGATTGGGGCGTTAAGCGCGATGTTTACCGCACTCATCTCATCCGGCCATTTTCTTAACGATAACCCCGTTCAAGGCCTTAAAGGAATGAAGGTTAACGAGCGCGAAATGGGATATCTGAGTAAGTCTGAATGTGTTCAGTTGCTGGATGCACTGGCTGAAAATCCCGATGAACGGCTGGCTGTCGAAATCCTTCTGTCGACCGGGGCGCGATGGGGCGAGGTAGCGGCACTGGAGCAGCGCCGTGTTCTTCATTGTCGAATCACTTTTTCAAAAACGAAGAACAGCAAAAACCGTACCGTTCCTATTTCTGAAAGCCTGTTTGAAAAGATCAAAAAACGGGGCGGGAAACTGGTGTTTCCGACGCTGGATTATCCATTGGTTCGCGATGTCATCAAAACGGTCGCATCTGATGTTCCCGACGGCCAGGCTGTTCATGCGCTGCGCCACACCTTCGCCAGTCATTTCATGATGAACGGCGGCAATATTCTGACGCTCCAGAAAATTCTGGGGCACGCAAAGATTCAGACAACGATGATTTATGCCCATCTTGCGCCGGATTACTTGCAGGATGCGGTGAGATTTAATCCAATAGCTTGAAGGTAGGAAAATGAAAGATATTGAACATTCAGGGGAAATGGAAAAGAAAAAACGGGAGTTTATTAAAAAACTGGAATCGATAACGCCAAGAGAATTCTTCCGTTTTTTTAAATGAAAAAAACGTCACTGTGGTTTGCCCTGGGTGCGGGCTGAAAGATACCCAGATAACTGCCACTACAGGTAAGTTAAATCTCCAACAACTCCTGGATGGTGAAAAAGGGGAAGAGTTTATGACGTACTTCAGGCTTGAACCAGGTCACCCAGGTGATAGTGATGCGAATTATTACTACAAATCTTTTTGTGAGAACTGCGGTTATATAACTATGCATGCAGTGACTCCGGTATTGAACTGGTTGGGATCGCAAAAAAACCAGGAAGGGTCAGGTGATGAATGAGTATACTTATATCACGGGTTTTTCCATTCCGTATCCAGGAGGAATTCAGGTGAGCAATCGCAGAAGTCAGGCAAGTCGTGATGAGTTCGCTCTTGATAGCCGTGTTGCACGAATGGAGTCTGATATCTCATACATCAAGAGAGATATTGAAGAGCTGAAGAGCGATCTCAAGGATGTGAGAGGCGATATTGATAAGATACGCACAACAGATTTCAGGCTCATGTTTGGTGCGTTGATTACTACAGCCTTGGGGTTAGCTGGCTTAATGGCGAGAGGTTTTCACTGGATTTAAGATCCACAAAGTGACCACATCTCTGTTATTTGTTGTGGTTGGCTGTGTTTTTGTGTGTCTGTAAGTCTTTGATAATTATCTAACTTATTGATTTTTGTTTGTGTTTATGGCCGCTTCGCGGCCTTTTTTCTTTTCACTCCAGGATAGTCACCGTAAAATCAACATAATGACTTTGCAGCTGAACGGATACTATGCTGACTCTCGCCCGCCAACAACAGCGACAAAACGTACGCTGGTTATTTAGCCTGTCAGTTCTGATGCTGCTGACACTTCTCCTGAGCCTTTGTGCAGGTGAACAATGGATTTCCCCCACTGACTGGTTTACTCCGCACGGCGAGCTCTTCGTCTGGCAAATTCGTTTACCCCGCACGCTGGCGGTACTCCTGGTCGGCGCGGCCCTGGCGTTGTCTGGCGCAGTTATGCAGGCGCTGTTTGAAAACCCTCTGGCTGAGCCGGGGCTGCTCGGCGTCTCTAATGGCGCAGGTGTTGGACTTATTGCCGCCGTATTGCTGGGACAAGGACAATTACCTAACTGGGTACTGGGACTTTGCGCTATTGCCGGCGCACTCTTTATTACCCTGATTCTTCTGCGTTTCGCCCGCAGGCATCTTTCGACCAGTCGGTTACTGCTGGCAGGCGTTGCGTTAGGGATTATCTGTAGCGCATTAATGACCTGGGCTATCTACTTTTCCTCGTCTGTTGACTTACGTCAGTTGATGTACTGGATGATGGGCGGCTTTGGCGGCGTTGACTGGCGGCAAAGTTGGTTGATGGTAGGGCTTGTTCCTGTACTGTTGTGGATCTGTTGTCAATCCAGACCAATGAATATGTTATCGCTTGGCGAGATTTCAGCACGACAACTCGGCTTGCCTCTGTGGTTCTGGCGCAATGTGTTGGTGGCTGCAACGGGCTGGATGGTGGGTGTTAGCGTGGCGCTGGCGGGCGCTATTGGATTTATTGGTTTGGTTATCCCCCATATTCTGCGCTTATGCGGGTTAACCGATCATCGCGTATTACTTCCTGGTTGTGCGCTGGCTGGGGCTACAGCGTTGCTGCTGGCTGATATTGCCGCTCGTCTGGTGCTGGCTTCTGCAGAGCTACCTATTGGCGTAGTTACCGCAACGTTGGGAGCGCCGGTGTTTATCTGGTTGTTGCTAAAAGCGGGACGTTAGCCGCCAAAAGACGGGCTATGATTAAAAACTAAGATTTTTATTGTTCTCATCCAGGAGACATGATGCAAGATTCAATTCTGACAACCGTAGTGAAGACAATTGACGGCGAAGCGACCACGCTGGAGAAATATGCTGGTAATGTGTTGCTGATCGTCAATGTTGCTTCGAAGTGTGGTCTGACGCCGCAATATGAACAGTTAGAGAATATCCAGAAAACCTGGAGTGATCGCGGGTTTGTCGTGTTGGGATTTCCATGCAACCAGTTTCTTGAACAAGAACCTGGCAGCGATGAAGAGATAAAAACTTACTGCACCACAACCTGGGGAGTGACATTCCCGATGTTCAGTAAGATTGAAGTCAATGGCGAAAGGCGGCATCCGTTGTACCAAAAACTGATTGCCGCTGCGCCGACGGCCGTTGCGCCGAAAGAGAGCGGGTTCTACGCACGAATGGTTAGCAAAGGCCGTGCGCCGTTGTATCCTGGTGATATTTTGTGGAATTTTGAAAAATTTCTGGTGGGGAGAGACGGGAAGGTCATTCAGCGTTTTTCCCCGGATATGACACCGGAAGATCCCATCGTAATAGAAAGCATTAAACTGGCGTTGGCGAAATAATGTCTATTGTGATGCAGTTACAGGATGTGGCGGAATCAACCCGTCTGGGGCCGCTTTCTGGCGAGGTTCGGGCAGGGGAGATCTTACATCTTGTGGGGCCGAACGGCGCGGGCAAAAGCACGTTACTGGCGCGAATGGCCGGAATGACCAGTGGTAAGGGGCGTATTCAATTTGCTGGTCAGCCTCTGGATACCTGGCCCGCAACGAAACTTGCGCTGCATCGCGCTTATCTTTCACAACAGCAAATTCCTCCGTTTGCTATGCCGGTATGGCACTATCTGTCATTGCATCAGCATGATAAAGCGCGTACCGATTTGTTAAATGATGTAGCGGAGGCGTTGGCCCTCGGCGACAAACTGGGACGTAGTACTAATCAACTCTCCGGTGGCGAGTGGCAACGGGTACGCCTTGCGGCGGTGGTGTTACAAATCACGCCGCAAGCAAATCCCTCGGGACAATTGCTGTTGCTGGATGAGCCGATGAATAGCCTTGATGTTGCCCAACAAAACGCATTAGATAAGATATTGAGCGCGCTTTGTCAGCAAGGACTCGCTATTGTGATGAGCAGCCACGACCTGAATCATACGCTGCGCCATGCGCACCGGGCCTGGCTACTTAAACAAGGAAAACTGCTAGTCAGCGGGCGTCGGGATGAGGTACTGACGCCATCGAATCTGGCCCTGGCTTATGGGATGAACTTCCGTCGTCTGGACATTGAAGGTCATAGAATGCTGATTCCGACGACCTGACATCAATAGCATCTTGAAAATCAGGTAATTTCGACGCTAAATTAGTGCAAGAATAAAAAAAACAAACAGAGGAATCGTACGGAATGCGTTTCTGCCTTATTTTAATCACAGCACTGTTTCTGGCAGGGTGTAGCCATCATAAGGCACCACCGCCAAACGCCAGGCTTTCTGACTCAATTACTGTCATTGCCGGTTTGAACGATCAACTACAAAGCTGGCATGGTACACCTTATCGTTATGGCGGAATGAGCCGTAGCGGGGTGGACTGTTCGGGGTTTGTTGTTGTGACGATGCGAGATCGTTTTGATTTACAGCTCCCGCGAGAAACAAAACAACAGGCATCTATTGGCACTGAAATTGATAAAGACGATCTGCTTCCCGGCGACCTGGTCTTTTTCAAGACCGGTTCTGGTCAAAATGGGTTGCATGTGGGGATTTACGACACTAACAACCAATTTATCCATGCATCAACCAGCAAAGGGGTGATGCGCTCCTCTCTCGATAACGTTTACTGGCAGAAAAACTTCTGGCAAGCAAGACGAATATAGTTCCTTTGGAAATGGGCCGTGATGATACATCGCAGCCCATTTTCTTCTGAATAAGGCAAATTTTTATAGATAAAAAACCGAAAACATAATATTGGTTTATAATAAGGATAATCTGAAAAGGACGCCCTGAAAAAGGGGGTAACAAGGAAAAAATGAAAATTATCCATTCTGCCTTTGTTATGATTTATGACGATATCCTTTTTTGCAGGATAGTAAAAAAAATCCTTATAAAAAGGCGATTACCATGAAGGTTTTACTGGAGAATCTTTATCATTCTGATTACTATTTTCAGCCAATAAGAGATAGTCAGCAACATCTTGTTGGAGTAGAGATAATAACCCATTTTTCCAGCTCAGACGGCAAGGTTCGTATTCCTGCAACGCGAGTGCTGGCGCAATGCTCAGAAGAGCAGCATTGGCAGCTATTCACCGAGCAACTGAAATTACTCGAATCATGCCAGCACTTTTTTATTCAGCACAAAATATTTGCCTGGATTAATTTAACACCACAAGTAACAAAACGCTTATTAAACGGTGATAATAACACAGGCGAATTATTAAAATTTCCTTTTATTGAATTGCTGATAACTGAAAATTATCCACAACTTAATGCGGGAAAAGATAATTGCGAACTTTTGCACTTATCGCAAATTTATTCACTTGTTTTGGGCAATTTGGGCGCGGGCAACAGTACGATGAAAGCGATCTTTGATGGGCTTTTTAGACGCGTTATGCTGGATAAGAACTTTGTTCAACGGCAAATATCACATTCATCCTTTGCCCCATTTATTCGTGCACTCTGTGCGCAAATTTCACCCTGCTGCAATAGCATCATTGCGTCTGGCATTGACACGCCAGAGATGTTGACACAGGTAGCACCGTTTAATTTTCACGCTTTTCAAGGGGGCCTGTGGCCCGCCGTTCCCGTAAGTCAGGTAACAACACTGGTGCAGCGATAACCCTCCTGTTTGCTGGTGTTTAAGACGAGATTAACCGTCTACACTGTCAAACAGGAGGATCTATGACCCTGTCTTTTATTACCCGCTGGCGCGATGAATTGCCGGCAACCTATACCGCACTTTCCCCTACGCCTTTAAATAATGCCCGGCTGATTTGGCATAATGCTGAACTGGCTAACACGCTGGATATCCCATCGTCATTGTTTGAAAACGGCGCAGGTGTCTGGGGAGGTGAAGCATTACTGCCAGGTATGTCACCGTTGGCCCAGGTGTACAGCGGCCATCAGTTTGGCATCTGGGCGGGACAACTGGGGGACGGGCGCGGCATTTTACTCGGCGAACAGCAGCTTGCAGATGGCAGCACAATGGACTGGCATCTGAAAGGCGCGGGGCTAACACCGTATTCACGGATGGGAGATGGACGGGCGGTATTGCGATCGACAATCCGCGAAAGCCTTGCCAGTGAGGCAATGCATCACCTGGGCATTCCGACGACGCGCGCATTGAGCATTGTTACCAGTGATACGCCGGTTTACCGGGAGACGGTCGAATCAGGCGCGATGCTGATGCGCGTGGCGCAAAGCCATTTACGATTTGGTCATTTTGAACATTTTTACTATCGCCGGGAGCCGGAAAAAGTTCGCCAGTTGGCTGACTTCGCCATTCGCCATTACTGGCCGCATCTTCTGAATGATGAGGATAAATATCGCCTCTGGTTTACAGATGTTGTCGCGCGTACGGCTTCGTTAATTGCCTGCTGGCAGACGGTCGGCTTTGCTCACGGGGTAATGAATACCGACAATATGTCTCTTCTCGGGCTGACGCTCGATTACGGGCCGTTTGGTTTTCTTGATGATTATGAGCCGGGTTTTATTTGTAATCACTCTGATCACCAGGGGCGTTATAGCTTTGATAATCAACCTGCCGTAGCGTTGTGGAATTTACAGCGTCTGGCGCAGACATTGTCGCCGTTTATTGCCGTCGATGCGTTGAATGAGGCGCTGGACAGCTATCAACAAGTTTTGTTAAGCCATTATGGGCAACGTATGCGCCAGAAGCTGGGGTTCATGACGGCACAAAAAGAAGACAATACGCTGCTTAATGAATTATTCAGCTTGATGGCGCGCGAACGTAGCGACTATACCCGCACGTTTCGTATGCTGAGTCAGACTGAACAGCGCAGCGCGGCTTCACCGTTACGTGATGAGTTTATTGACCGCGCAGCGTTTGATAACTGGTTTGCACGTTATCGGGCGCGTTTACAGCAGGATGACGTTGGCGATAGTGAACGACGGCAACGTATGCTGAACGTTAATCCGGCGCTGGTGTTGCGCAACTGGCTGGCGCAACGGGCTATCGAGGCGGCTGAACAGGGCGATATGACGGAACTACACCGCCTGCATGAGGCGTTGCGTAATCCTTTCAGCGATCGTGATGACGATTATGTCTGTCGTCCACCGGATTGGGGCAAACAACTGGAAGTCAGTTGTTCGAGTTAACATTGTCTGAGTTGCCCATTCCTGTGGGAATGGGCGATCACCTAGAAACGAGTATCCACCGCAGCGGCGAGTTTTTCGACCAGGCTTTCAGTATCTTCCCAACCTAAGCACGGATCGGTGATCGACTGACCATAGGTGAGCGGGGTTCCGCTGACGATTTTTTGCGTGCCTTCGCGCAGGAAACTTTCCGCCATAATTCCGGCAATCGCCGTGGAGCCATTGCGGATTTGTTGGCAAACATCTTCACAGACTTCTAACTGACGACGATGCTGCTTCTGGCAGTTGCCGTGGCTGAAATCCACTACCAGATGTTCAGGTAAATCAAATTCATGCAACGTATCACAGGCAGCGGCGATATCATCGGCGTGGTAGTTTGGTTTTTTGCCGCCACGCATAATAATGTGACCATACGGGTTGCCGCTGGTCTGGTAGATGGTCATCTGACCGTTTTTATCCGGCGAAAGGAACATATGGCTGGCGCGGGCAGCGCGGATAGCATCCACGGCAATCCGTGTGTTGCCGTCGGTACCATTTTTAAAACCTACCGGGCAGGAGAGCGCCGAAGCCATTTCACGGTGGATCTGGCTTTCGGTCGTACGCGCGCCAATCGCTCCCCAGCTAATTAGATCGGCAATAAACTGACCGGTCACCATATCGAGAAACTCAGTCGCGGTGGGCACGCCCAGCTCATTCACCTGCAACAGTAACTTACGCGCCAGTTCCAGGCCGTGATTTACGCGATAGCTGCCGTTTAAATCCGGGTCGGAAATTAAACCTTTCCAGCCGACAACGGTACGTGGTTTTTCAAAATAGGTACGCATGACGATTTCCAGTCGTGACTGATACTGGTTTCGCAGCGTCTGCAGACGGCTGGCGTACTCCATTGCGGCGGTAAGATCGTGGATCGAGCAGGGGCCAATAATGACCAACAGTCGCTTATCTTCACCATTCAGTATTTTTTCAATTCTGCGTCGGGAATCGATGACATGCCTGGCAACGCCAGGCGTTACGGGATACCGTAGCGCGAGTTCGGCGGGCGTTACCAGACTCTCGATACGCGCAGTACGGAGTTCGTCAGTTCTGTTCATTACAACTCTCAGAAATTTGTTGCTTCAATGGCAGGGTTGCCAGGAAGTGATGCGCATCACGATAAACCAATCCCTGCTGATTTCAAGAGCGGGGCAGGCAACGCCTTGCGCAATTGGCGGCATAATAACAAAAAGACGAACCCTTATACTAGTTATCTAGTACATTCTTCGATTCAGCCCCATAATATCGAGGATCTTGGTAGCAATCTCTTCTACCGAATAATTGGTACTGTTGATCCACGGGATTTGATTTTTGCGGTACAGCGCTTCTACTTCAGCTACTTCCATTCTGCACTGGCGCAGCGAGGCATAGCGGCTGTTCTCCCTGCGTTCCTCACGAATGGCCGCCAGCCGCTCTGGGTCGATAGTCAGGCCGAACAGTTTATGTTGCAGCGGTTTGAGTGACGCTGGCAGGACCAGATTGTCCATATCGTCGGCAATAAAGGGGTAGTTTGCCGCCCGGATGCCAAACTGCATCGCCAGATACAAACTGGTAGGCGTTTTTCCACAGCGGGAAACACCGAGCAGGATCACCTGTGCCTGATCGAGGTTGCGCAACGAAATACCATCATCATGGGCGAGGGTATAATCAATTGCCGCTATGCGCGCATCATATTTATTGAGGTTATTGGGATTCAGACCGTGGGTACGGTGGGCGACAGGCGTCGGGTCCAGTTTCATCTCTTGTTGTAATGGTGCAACCAGCGCCTGAACAATATCCTGGCAAAAGCCTTCGCTTTGCAAAATGATGGCGCGAATTTCCGGCAGAACAATAGAGTAGAAGACCAGTGGACGTACACCTGTCTGCTGGTAAATGGCGTCGATCTGATCTTTTACCGCTCGAGCACGGCTTTCATTTTCGACAAACGGCAGCGTAATGCTGCTGATAGTGACGGGAAATTGCGACATCACTGCATGACCCAAAACCTCCGCAGTAATTGCCGTACCATCAGAAATATAAAATACGTGGCGATCAACAGCATTATCCATTTTGTTCTTCCCGTGATGCAGACATAATTCTATGAAAGCATAAATTAAAAATGTGAAGAAGCGTATATGGAGATGCTTATTTTATAAAATGAACCTGTAATTTTATTTTTTATGAAAACAGTATTTCATTTTTTCATCTCATTTATACCGATGGTTTATGTGGGAATCATCGAAGAGCATGTTTTTGCGCAACGCCATGAGCATGCTTAAAAGATAAAAAAATTATATTTGCTTGAACGATTCACCGTTTTTTTCAGCGGATTAAATATGCCAGGATAAATGCGCAGAAATGTGTTTCTCAAACCGTTCATTTATCACAAAAGGATTGTTCGATGTCCAACAATGGCTCGTCACCGCTGGTGCTTTGGTATAACCAACTCGGCATGAATGATGTAGACAGGGTTGGAGGCAAAAATGCCTCCCTGGGTGAAATGATTACTAACCTTTCCGGGATGGGCGTTTCCGTTCCGAATGGTTTTGCCACAACCGCCGATGCATTCAACCAGTTTCTGGATCAAAGCGGCGTAAACCAGCGCATTTATGAACTGCTGGATAAAACGGATATTGACGATGTAACCCAGCTTGCGAAAGCGGGGGCGCAAATCCGCCAGTGGATTATCGACACTCCCTTCCAACCTGAGCTGGAAAATGCCATCCGCGAAGCCTATGCACAACTTTCCGCTGATGACGAAAACGCCTCTTTTGCGGTGCGGTCCTCTGCCACTGCGGAAGACATGCCGGACGCCTCCTTTGCCGGTCAGCAGGAAACCTTCCTCAACGTGCAGGGTTTTGATGCTGTTCTCGTGGCGGTGAAACACGTCTTTGCTTCGCTGTTTAACGATCGCGCCATCTCTTATCGCGTTCACCAGGGTTACGACCATCGAGGCGTGGCGCTCTCTGCGGGTGTTCAGCGGATGGTACGTTCCGATCTTGCGTCTTCTGGCGTGATGTTCTCCATTGATACCGAATCCGGCTTCGACCAGGTGGTGTTTATCACTTCCGCATGGGGGCTTGGTGAAATGGTGGTGCAGGGGGCTGTTAACCCGGATGAATTCTACGTCCATAAACCGACGCTGGCGGCGAATCGCCCGGCTATCGTGCGTCGCACCATGGGGTCGAAAAAAATCCGTATGGTATATGCGCCGACCCAGGAACATGGCAAGCAGGTTAAAATCGAAGACGTGCCGCAGGAACAGCGCGATATCTTCTCACTGACCAACGATGAAGTGCAGGAGCTGGCAAAACAGGCCGTACAAATTGAGAAACACTACGGTCGTCCGATGGATATTGAGTGGGCGAAAGATGGTCATACCGGCAAACTGTTTATTGTTCAGGCGCGCCCGGAAACCGTGCGTTCACGCGGCCAGGTCATGGAACGTTATACCCTGCATTCACAGGGTAAGATTATCGCTGAAGGTCGCGCTATCGGTCATCGCATTGGCGCGGGGCCGGTGAAAGTCATCCATGACATCAGCGAAATGAACCGCATCGAACCAGGAGACGTGCTGGTTACTGACATGACCGACCCGGACTGGGAACCGATCATGAAGAAAGCATCTGCCATCGTCACCAATCGTGGCGGTCGTACCTGTCACGCGGCGATCATCGCGCGTGAACTGGGTATTCCGGCGGTGGTTGGCTGTGGTGATGCGACCGAACGGATGAAAGACGGTGAGAACGTCACCGTTTCTTGTGCCGAAGGTGATACCGGCTATGTTTATGCTGAGTTGCTGGAGTTCAGCGTGAAAAGCTCCAGCGTGGAAACCATGCCGGATCTGCCGCTGAAAGTGATGATGAACGTTGGTAACCCGGACCGTGCTTTCGACTTCGCCTGCCTGCCGAACGAAGGCGTGGGGCTGGCACGTCTGGAATTTATCATCAACCGCATGATTGGCGTGCACCCACGTGCATTACTTGAGTTCGACGATCAGGAACCGCAGTTGCAAAACGAAATTCGCCAGATGATGAAAGGTTTCGATTCTCCGCGTGAGTTTTACGTAGGCCGTCTGACGGAAGGGATCGCGACGCTGGGGGCGGCGTTTTATCCGAAGCGCGTCATTGTTCGTCTCTCTGACTTTAAATCTAATGAATATGCCAACCTCGTCGGCGGCGAGCGTTACGAACCGGATGAAGAAAACCCGATGCTGGGTTTCCGTGGCGCTGGGCGTTACGTTTCTGACAGTTTCCGCGATTGCTTCGCGCTGGAGTGTGAAGCAGTGAAACGCGTGCGCAACGACATGGGGCTGACCAACGTTGAAATCATGATCCCGTTCGTGCGTACTGTTGACCAGGCGAAAGCTGTGGTTGAAGAGCTGGCGCGTCAGGGCCTGAAACGTGGTGAAAATGGACTGAAAATCATCATGATGTGTGAGATCCCGTCCAACGCTTTACTGGCTGAACAGTTCCTCGAATACTTCGACGGTTTCTCAATCGGCTCTAACGACATGACGCAGTTGACGCTCGGTCTGGATCGTGACTCTGGCGTGGTGTCTGAACTGTTCGATGAGCGTAACGATGCCGTGAAAGCACTGCTATCAATGGCGATCCGCACCGCTAAGAAACAGGGTAAATATGTCGGTATTTGTGGTCAGGGACCGTCTGACCATGAAGACTTTGCCGCCTGGCTGATGGAAGAGGGAATCGATAGCTTGTCTCTGAACCCGGATACCGTGGTACAAACCTGGCTGAGTCTGGCTGAATTGAAGAAGTAAAATAAAACCCCGGCGGCGCTCAGTCGCCGGGGTTACGCTATTTTTATAGTGGCTTATTCAGTAGACTCACAATAATCCTGAGTTAATCGCCGAATAATATCTTTCCTTAACAGAAATTTTTGTATTTTACCGGATGCTGTGCGCGGCAGTTTTTCGATTACCACAATATGTTCAGGATATTTATATTTCGCTACCCGTTTACGGCTAAAAAAAGCCACAACTTCTTCCAGCGATAATGAATGATGTGGCGATTTCAGCACGATGTAGGCACACGATCGCTCGCCTAACCGTTCATCGGGCATTGCCACCACACAGGCATCATGAATTTTAGGGTGCTGCAATAAAATATCTTCTACTTCACGACTGCTAATATTTTCTCCGCCGCGAACAATAATATCTTTTTTGCGCCCGGTTATTTTGATATAGCCCGCCTCATCCATGCGGCAGAGATCGCCACTGTAATACCAGCCATCGTTATCCAGCGTATGGGCAGTTAATTCTGGTTCATCGAGATAGCCCATAAACACATTCGGGCCGCGCGAAGCCTCTTCGCCTTCACAACCTGGCGGTAAGGTCTTACGTTCATCGTCGACCACTTTGATCTCCACGCCAGCAGCAGCGTAACCATCGGTATGCATAAAGCGCGACAACGGATCATCGAGATTCACCACCGCATGTGGCGAACTTTCTGTTGAGCCATAAACGCTTAACAGTTTGATGCCGCGTTGTTGGCATTCACGCATCACTTTTTGGGGGATTGTGGTCCCGCCGCAAAGGAAGAAGCGTAGAGCAGAAAGGTCTGTGGGCTGTTTTTCCAGCAAATTCAGTAGATCATACACGAACGGCGTTGCGCCAAGCATACAGGTACAACGCTGTTGCTCAAGCAGCGAGAGACAGACTTCAGGCGTGAAGATATCTAGCAACACGCTCTGTGCGCCAAGTAAAAATGGCGCCGTTACGCCATGCAGAAAACCTGTCGCGTGGCCGAGTGGCGCGGGCATCATAAAAACATCCAGCCAGGTCAGATTTAGTCGTGCACAATAAGCTCGCTCGCTGGCCAGGATATTGTTATGCGTCAGCATTACGCCCTTTGGCATACCTTCTGTCCCGGAGGTAAATAGTACCGCCGCTAATTCATCTCCGTGGCTTGATATTGTCGTACTCAGCGGAGCGTTGTCGGTAATAATCTGACTTAACGAGAGAGAAGAGGTGGCGGGAGCCAGTTTGTCTACAGCGACAATTTGTTGCAGTTGTGGTAGCTGATTTTGCAGCGGCAGGATTAAATCTACCGGACGTGTTTGTTTAAATAACGTTGGCGCAAAGAACATTTTCGCCTGGCACTTATTGAGCACCCAGATCAGTTCCGCTTCTCGCCAGGAAGGCAATAGCGGCACGGAGACCGCACCGGTTTTCAGGCAGGCGAGATAGATAACGGTAAATTCACACCAGCCGGGCAGTTGAAAAGCAACGCGATCGCCGGATTCAATACCGTTCTCCAGCATCCAGCTTGCCAGACAGCTCGCGGCATGATCGAGCGAGCTATAGGTGTACGATGCACCATGATTATCGACCACAGCTATTTTGTCCGGCATTGCCCGTACGGTCTGGTGCCAGTAATCCGCCAACGAAGCATCGCCCCATAATCCTTGCTGACGATATGCTGCACGACGTTGCGCGTTAAATGTTAATGTCACTTTCATTTGTCATTCCCGAAACTGAACGTCAGGCCCGATGTCCGGGCCTGTGGGAGGCGTAATTAGCCGTAACGGAAATCAATACCGAAGGTACCTGCGGGGTATTGCCACTGTTCGAGAATGGTGTTGCCGCACAGCACCCTGCAGGTGCCGCATTCCAGACAGCCAGCGGAATCAAAATGAATATTTCCGGCTTCATCCTGTTTATAAAGTCCCGCAGGGCAGGCTTTCATTAATTTACGAAATTCATTGATATCAGGATTTGCTGCCAGGATGATGTGCGGATTCCCCTCATCAACATGGAATTTGTTAACGCCTAATTTAACGTCAACGTTTACTGTAGCGTTCTGACTCATAGCGCGGTTGCTCCCTTAATGCCATCTTTCAGCAAGTTGATCAGGCCGATTTTCTTCGCGTGTCCGAGTATCATTTTGCGTACTGGCTGATTTGGCCTACCGTCAATGGTGAACATATCGTTCATGATGTCGGCGACCATGTGTGGGTATTGGCTAAACAGGCGTGGGTTTTCCATCAGCGCCGGGATCTTGCGAAAATGCTGCATATCGCGGATGACGCAACTTTGTTCCAGTTCGCGTTTGTATTGCGCCAGACTGTTGGCAGAGAAATCAGCACGCTCTTTGGCGGCAATAGCCGTTGTGGCGGCGGCCTGTGCCGAAGCGATGGCTAAATCCATTCCACGAACCGTAAAGCCCAGGTTAAGGCAGAAACCGGCTGCGTCACCGACGATCATTACGCCATCGTTAATCAGTTGCGGCACCATCGCCAGACCACCTTCCGGCACCATATGTGCGGAGTACTCGAGCAATTTTCCGCCACTGATCAGCGGGCGAATGGTGGGATGCTGTTTAAAATCTTCCAGCATCTGCGGTACGCTTTTTTGTGCATGAGCGATATCGCCTAATCCACAAACCAGACCCAACGATACGGAGTCGCGATTGGTATAGAGAAATCCACCGCCCATCAGGCCGTCAGAAGGTGAACCAGCAAACAGCCATGCAGCACCTTCATTGTCCGTAACATTAAAACGATCGTTGATTTGCTGTGGCGTGAGACCAATGACTTCTTTAACGCCGACGGCGTAATGATGTGGATCGGAGGCGGGAACCATTCCCAGCGAACGCCCAAGTATTGAGTTGACGCCATCAGCCAGAATTACCACATTTGCTTCGAGAATATCATCCCCGGCCTGTACGCCTGTGACCTTGTTGCCTTCACGAACCAGCGCGTCGACGCGAACGCCCGGAATAAACTGTGCGCCTGCCTGTTCGGCTTGTTCCATCAACCACGGGTCGAGACGATTGCGCAATACGGTATAAGACGCGTGTTGCGCAACATCGGGTTGCTCACGGTGAAAATCGAGGGTTACGGCGCGCTCTTCAGTCAAGAAGGAGATTTTCTCGCGCGTGACTTCGCGTTCAATCGGTGCTGATGCGGCAAAGCCTGGAATGATTGCTTCAAGCGAGTGGGCATAGAGTCGCCCGCCGGTCATATTTTTGCATCCGGCGCTGTCGCCGCGTTCTATTACCAGCACATCCAGCCCGGCTCGCGCCATGACCAGTGCAGCAACGGTACCCGCAACACCCGCACCGACCACAATGGCATCAAATTTATCATCCGACATGCGTTATGCTCCCTTCCCGCTGCGTAAACAGCGGGAGATGTGGTTGAAAAGAGGATTAGTGGCCCAACTGGTTAATCAGGGCAGGGACCACTTTGTAGATATCGCCAACCAGACCGTAGTCGGCATAGTTGAAGATTGGCGCGTTTTTATCTTTATTGATGGCAACAATCACTTTCGCGCCGTTGCCGCCGACCATATGCTGGATCTGCCCGGAAATCCCCAACGTCAGGTAGAGATCGGATTTCAGCAGCACGCCGGAAACACCAATGTAGCGTTCGCGCTCCATCCAGTTCTCGCCTTCAGCAATTGGACGTGAACAGCCGACTTCAGCATTCAGTGCCGCCGCCAGTTCGTGGACCATTTTCAGATCATCCTGTGCTGCCAGACCACGACCGACACCGACCACGCGTTTTGCTTTACTCAGGTCCACGCTGCTTGCCGCTTTCGCACGGCGTTCGCGGCAGAGAATTTCATGACGCGGGGCAACGTAAGGCACAGTTTCAATCGGACACTGATGAGAGGCGTCATGGGCGCATGGTTCCTGGACACCGGGTGCAAGGGTGATTATTGCCAATGGACTGTTGATTTTTTCCTGGGCAAATGCCAGTCCGCCATACATACGGTGTTCAGCACAAACGTGGTTATCAACCACGTCAACTTCTGTAGCATCGTTTACCAGGGCTGCATTCAGTTGCACGCTCAACCGCGCCGCCAGAGCTTTACCGCGTTTAGTGGCGGATATGAGTAACATTGAGGGGGCTTTATCTTTAAGCAGGGCGGCGATGCTTTCAGCGTAATTTTCAATGCGTTGCAGTGATGAATTTTGCTCCAGCACATAAATGCCGAGAGGACCATATGGCATAACCGCCTGCGCCTGGTCGTCATTTTGTACAATGGCATATACCTGTTGGCCCCATTGTTGCGCACCGCCAAACAGTTCGGCATAACGTTCAGGGTTATCGCTAAAGACCCAGACGTTGGTTAATTTGCTCATTGTGTAATCTCCGTTGGCTTTAGTTCAGGGCTTTTTTCAGATGTTCCGCCAGCTCGGCAATGGCTTCCGGCGAATCGTTTTCGAAAATGATGTGTTTGCGTTCGGTTTGCGGCGGTACGCGAATGCCGGTTAATTCGGCAAGTGGCGCGCTCTGGCTCCAGCCAATATCACTGACCTGCCACTGGTTCACCGGTTTTTTACCCGCGCCGAGAATGGCTTTCATCGATGGAATACGTGGCACGTTAATATCTGATGTGACGCAGAGCACGGCAGGAACAGAGAGTTCAATCACTTCAACTTCATCTTCAAGAGTGCGTTCAACCACCAGCGTATTTCCCTGACGCTGAATAGCACTCACCGCATTGATCACAGGAAGTTGCAACATTTCTCCCACCAGCAGGCCGACCTGCTGGGCATAGAGATCGCCGGAACCTTCACCAAAGATCAGTAAATCGAAACCGATCTTTTCTGCTGCCGCTGCCAGTGCCTTTGCGGTATCGACGGGGAGCGCGTGCTCAAGCTGGGCGTCCTGCACCATATACAGGCTGTGTGGCCCACGAGATAACACGTCTTTGCGTACTTTTGAGTTTTGCAACAATGAACCGCCGACGGTCAGCGCGACAATCTCATCGCCATCGCCTGCGAGCAGGTTGGCGGCTTCAATGGCATTGAGATCAAACTGGCTGATTTTGGCGTCGGTATTGTCGAAATTAAGGGTGTAGTCGGGAGTGACCACAATGTCCTGTTCTTCAGGCACCAGCTTAAAGCAGGTTATTATTTTCATGATTTCTCCTGTGAGTCGCATACGGAACCATCTCCGATGGAAGGTAAAAATGGCCTGAAAATAGTGTGCGATAGCAGGAAGGGGTTTTCGACGGAGCAAGCTGTTTTCCTTGCCAACAATCTTGCAAAAAAAATGCGATCGTGAAAACAAAAGCGAAATATACAGAAATATTATTCTGTGCTGGACGTACTATCTTGCATTCACTGTAAATAATCTTGTTTAGCTCTCGCTAAACGCAGTTGTATAACCGCCGTACACGCCGTATTTTATCCTGCATATATTGTTTTTGCTTGCTCATGGAATAGGGAGGTTGTCATGTATCAACACCGTTTTGATAATGCCAGCGAAACACTGTTTGTGCCCGGTAAAACGCCACGACTTTCACGCTTTGCCTTTAGTGATGATCCCAAATGGGAGTCGGGGTACCACGTTCATGATAATGAAACCGAGCTAATTTACGTCAAAAAGGGAGTGGCAAGGTTTACCATTGACTCTTCATTATATGTCGCCCATGCCGATGACATTGTGGTAATAGAATGCGGCAGGCTACATGCGGTGGCTTCTGACGTTAATGACCCAGCGACGACCTGTACCTGTGCGCTGTACGGTTTTCAGTTTCAGGGCGCAGAGGAAAATCAGTTACTGCAACTCCACTCCTGTCCGGTGATTGCCGCAGGGCAGGGAAAAGAGGTCATCAAAACTCTTTTTAATGAGTTAAGCGTTATATTGCCGCAAAGTAAAAGCGGCCAGACATCTTCAACGTGGGACGCTTTTGCGTATACATTAGCGATTCTTTATTATGAGAACTTTAAAAATGCCTATCGTTCGGAACAGGGATATATTAAAAAAGATATTCTGATAAAAGATGTTCTTTTTTATCTTAATAATAATTATCGCGAAAAAATCACCTTAGAGCAGTTATCAAAAAAATTCCGCGCTAGCGTCAGCTATATTTGTCATGAGTTTACCAAAGAGTATCGTATTTCTCCCATTAACTATGTAATTCAACGACGCATGACGGAAGCGAAATGGTCGTTGACCAATACAGATTTGTCACAGGCAGAGATCTCATGGCTCGTGGGTTATGAAAATGTTGACCATTTTGCCAAACTGTTTTTGCGCCACGTAGGCTGCTCGCCCAGTGATTACCGCAGACAATTTAAAAACTGTTTTGCTGAACAAGCGATTTTGTCTGAATTTCCTCAACCTGTCAGTCTTGTCGGATAAATCAGGCGGCGCAGTTTGGGCTCGAAGCTGCGCCGCCTGAAGATTATTTATTCTGGTAATCTTTCAGGATCTGTCGGCCCGCAACATAAATCATTATTTCGTCAGTACCGCCGCCGATGCGTTCACAGCGGACATCGCGCCAGAAGCGGGAGACGCGCGCCTCATCGGTATAACCCAGACCGCCCATGATTTGAATTGCATCATCAATGACTTCCAGCGCTGTGCGGGCGCAGTACAGTTTTGCCAGTGCCGCGCTGGTGCGCAGTGATTGATGCTGGTCAGCTTGCCAGGCGACTTTCAGTACCATATTGCGCATGTTGTCGATTTTTATCGCCATTAACGCCAGTTTCTCCTGGATCATCTGGTTATGACCAATCGGTTTACCAAACGCGATACGCTGATTAGCATAACGGGCGGCATCTTCAAATGCGCATTCGGCAAAGCCGGTGCTGCGGGCGGCGTTGATCAGGCGTTCCATCTCAAAGTTGTACATCACGTTGAGGAAACCCATACCTTCTTCGCCAACCATGTCACTCTCATCAACTTCAACGTTGTCGAGATAGACTTCGCAGGTGCTCAGCATATGCCAGCCAATTTTATGCAACGGGTTGATCTTGATGCCGGGTTTGCTGGACTCGACCCACCACAATGTGAAGGCTTTTTTCGGGTCTTTAGGTTCTGGATCACGGGCCAGTACCAGCATATACGGGTACTCTTTCGCGCCGGTAATAAAGGTTTTCTGTCCGTTGATGTAAACCTTGCCGTTTTTACGCGTGTACGTGGTGGTGGCGCTGTTGTTGTCTGAGCCAGCGCCTGGTTCCGTCAACGCCAGGGCATAGGCGGGATCCCCCGTTTCCAGGGTACTTTCTGCTGTTTTACGTAGCTGCTCCGCAGAACCGAAGCGTCGCATGCTGTGAATACATTGACCATTAGTAATTAAAAACGCTGGAGCGCCGCATTTGGATACTTCCATCAATGCCAGCATTTGGGTGACATAATCAGCTGGGATGCCACCGAATTCTTCTGGTACACCAAGCATGGAAATGCCGTTTTCTGCCAGCGCTTGCATAAATTCACGCGGATACGTACCGTTTTGATCGCAGGTACGAAAATATTCTTCCGGGAAGTTGGTTGTAATCAGATCGCGAATACTGGCCAGCAGTAGTTCTTGTTCTTCAGTCAAAGAAAAATCCATTATTATACTCCTGTTAATGAGCCGCTTCAGGCAGGACAAAACCCATCGCCGCATCGATAAATAACCTTTCGTCCATCAGCTTAAGCTCAGGCGAAATAACTGGGGTGAAATCCATTCTGTCGAGAATATCTTTTTGCAAATCAACGCCGGGAGCAATTTCGATTAAATGCAGGCCGTCTTCTTTCAGCGTAAATACGGCGCGCTCAGTGATATAACGAACATCCAGTCCCCGTTCGAGAGCGATTTTTCCGCTGAAAGTGATTTCCGGTAGTTCACGGATAAATTTCTTCACTCGTCCTTCCTGGACAATATTTAATTTACCGTCGGTAATTTCCGTTTTTAAACTGCCTGCGGTTAAAGTGCCGCAGAAAATAATTTTCTTCGAGGTGGCGCTGATATCAATAAATCCACCAGTGCCCATAATTTTGCCATTGAATTTATGCACGCCAACGTTACCGTGCTGATCGACTTCGGCAAAACTTAAATAACAAACATCCAGACCACCGCCGTGGTAAAAATCGAACTGGGACGTCATGTCCAGAATGGCGCGGGTATTAACGTTTGCGCCAAAGGCAATTCCTTGTGAGGTAATGCCGCCAATCGGACCGGTTTCGACTGTCAGAATAAAGTCATCAGCACAACCTTCTTCCCGGGCGACCAGACCAATGCCGTCGGCAATGCCTACACCGACATTACCAACTGCGCCTGTGCGCATTTCGTATAACGCCCGCCGCGCAACCAGTTTACGCTGGTTGAGGGGGAGGGTCAGTTTGGTGCTGTCATCGAGCGTGAAATCGCCGGAAATAAAGCGATTGACCGGCGCACCGCCATATAGCTGAGTTTGCTCGGGGTCGACGACCACAATATCCACCAGATACCCCGGAATACGGACTGCTTTTGGATGCAATGTGGCTTTCTTAACCATTTTTTGCACCTGCATCATCACGATACCGCCGTTATTATGCACCGCCTGGGCAATCACCAGTGCGTCGAGATACATGACTTCGTCTTCAAATGAGGCGTAGCCTTCACTATCGCAGGTGGTGGCGCGAATAAAAGCAATATCCGGGGCTATCGCTTTGTAATAGAGATATTCTTTATTATCGAATTCGACCAGTTTAATCAGGTCTTCTTTGGTCACATCATTCAGTTTGCCGCCTTGTTGGCGTGGGTCGACAAATGTCCCGATGCCAATATCGCTAATAATTCCTGGCTGGTGGGCTGCGGCGGCACGCAGTGTTTGAGTAAGCACGCCTTGCGGATAGTTATAAGCGGCAATTTTATTTTGTTCTGCAAGATCAGAAATACGCGGTGATTGTCCCCAGTGTCCGCATAATGCCCATTTTACCAGACCCCCTTGCGCCAGCGGACTAATACCACGGTCGGCGCGATCGCCAAGCCCTGTGGGGCTAATAATTGATAAATTACGTGGCGTCTGTGTTTGTTTATATTTCTCGGCAAGGGCGGTAATTAATGTTGTGGCTTCCAGAATACCGCCGCCTGCGCCTAATACACAAAGCGTTGCTTCGTCGGGAATATAATTTACCGCTTCCTGTGCTGACAGGACCGGTACACGCCCATTAATACGTGGTGGTTTTACAGGTTTCATTGTTTTTTCCTGATTCAGGTGTGAATTTGCCTGCGCATGATAAAAATAGCGCACAGATACCCACAGAATATTTTTGTTAAATACTCTTGAAAAATAGTGTCTTTATTCGGCGGGAGTTATTATTCCCGCCGGCGATTATTTATTATGCCTGGTGCAAAATACTTAATACTGTGCGTAAATCATTAACCGATATTTGCCCGGGGGCAGAGGCTTTTTTTACTGCGCCAAAGGTTGCCGCTGAACCAAATACTTCACCTGCCAGACGGGAAATGACGCCAGTCTTTGCCATCGACATGGTGATGATCGGGCGATCGGCATACTGTTCGTGCATCTCCAGGGTTGCGGCAAGCAAAGTCAGCACATCGCTGGTGTTTTGCGGCATCAGCGCAATTTTAGGAATATCGGCATTGAAGGACTGCATTTTGCGCAGGCGGGCAATGATTTCTTCGGCTTCCGGCGTTTTATGGAAGTCATGGTTGGACATTACAACTTTCACATCATGCTCGTGGGCGTAGGCGACAGTTTCTTTAACCTGTGCATCACCGGTAAATAATTCCAGATCGATCATATCGACCAGACCACTGTCGATGGCGGCGCGATTGAGCGCAATATAAGCCTCAGTGGAAAGAGCCTGTTCACCGCCTTCTTTGGCGCTGCGGAAGGTAAACAGCAGTGGTTTTTCCGGCATGACTTCACGGAGGATCCTGGCCGCTGCCATGACAGACTCCATACTGGAGAGGTCGGCAAAGTGGTCAACGCGCCATTCGAGAATATCAAAGTCCGCTTCGCGATAGGCGAGAGCTTCTGATTTCACGCTGGCGATATCTTTCGCCATCAGCGACACGATAATCTTTGGTGCGCCCGCGCCAATGACGAGATCTTTTACGGTTACGGTTTTCATTTTTTACCCTTTCTGCACGCGGTCAGCCTGTCAGGCGCCGAACCCCATGACCTGTTTAACGTATTCCAGAGGGAAATCTTTACCAGTCCATAACTTGAACTGTTCAGCCCCTTGCCACAACAACATGCCGTATCCATCAATCGTTTTGCAACCGGCTTGTTGCGCCTGTTGCAATAACTTCGTCATATGCGGATTGTAGACACATTCTGTGACCAAAAGTCCGGGATGTAATAGACTGATATCATTGATTAATGATTCATTTTCAAGCGGTTTCATTCCCACTTTGGTGCCGTTGGTTAAAATATCGGCGGAAGCCAGAGCTTCAGCAAAGGCTTGCTGATCGGCGAGATCCGTGACCGTGACGACACAATCGGTGTTTTCGTTGACCCGCTGAGCGAAGGCGAGGGCTTTATCAAAAAACTCATCTTTGCGGTTGAAGAGTTTAATTTCTTTTAAACCTTCAATCGCCCCCTGGGCGCCAATCGCTGTTGATGCGCCGCCAGCGCCTAACAGGATCATCGTTTTGCCTGTGATATCAAAACCGCTCTCTTTAATGGCGCGAATATGGCCTGTACCATCGGTGTTATAGCCACGCAGGTAACCATCATCATTGACGATGGTATTGATAGCGCCTACCAGTTTTGCCGCTGGCGTTAATTCATCAACATATTCACAAGCCAGTTGTTTATTTGGCATCGATACGCCTGTGCCACGCATTTTTAAGGCTTTTAGTCCTTCAATGGCACCGGCAAAGCTGTCGTTATCCACTTCGAAGGCCATATAGGTAAATGGTAATCCCGCTTTTTCTAACGCTTTATTTTGCATTTCAGGCGATAAACTGTGGCGGATAGGATAAGCCATCAGGCCAATCAATTCATATTTAGCCGTAACATCCATAATTAACTCCTTTAACCTTTATTCTTAATGGTGCTTAACTGAGGTGCGGAAATAGTGTTCGCCCAACCGTAAATCTTTTTCAGGAATAATAAAGACACGGTAATAGCGAATGAAAACAATAATCGCGGTAATCAGAGCTAATAACGCGAAAATAAAATCAAGAACAATGATATATTGCAGACCGATATTCGAAAGATATCCGGTAATCAGCGGAATAACAAAGTTTGCCAGCCCACCCATCATCATATAAATACTGGTGACTTTGGCTTTGCTTTTGGGGAAAAACTCCGACATGACCGACACGCCAAGTTGTAAAATGCCGCCAGCAGCAGAGAAACCGATAACAAAGGCTCCAGCATTACAGACCAGCGGAGAAGGGTACAGATAAATGATGGCGGCTGTTACCGTTGCCAGCGCAGAGTTAAAAACATTAGCCCAGATAGGCCGGACCATTTTTTTCAGTAATGCGGCGAAAATAAAGACGCAGACCAGTGAACCCATACTGTAATAAGAAATGGTTTTTAAAGCCTCGGCTTCGGACATACCGGCAAACGCCATCGCATATTTTGGCATCCACACCACTATCACATAAAAGGTTGAGAATGCGGCAACGCCGAACAGTACAGATGAAACCCCCTCCAGCCAGACTAGCGGTTTACTGTTCATTTGCGGCAATTCATTGGCAACGCTGGCATCCACCAAGTGGCTGGGGAATTTGCTTTTCAATAGCATCAGCGTAATCAGGACAAATAAAATGCCTGGAATGATTAGCCCGTAGCCGTACCAGATATTATTTAACAGCATATAGCTCACCAGCATCGGATAGAGCATTTGACCGAATGAGATCATTGCTTTAACCAGAATTACCGCCGAACCGGAGGCTTTCGGGAAACACTCCATGAGAGCCGGGTAACCGCCAGTATCAAGAGCTGAGTTGGCGATACCGACGCACACCGCCAGGCAGTAAGCGAGAGTTAAATTTGGACAGGCGGGAATACCAAAGAAAAACAGCATATACATGGCCACCGCCATTAATATTACCGTCCGCCGACCAAATTTATCGGATATCACGCCGAAGAATAAAATGCTTATCAGGCGACCCAGACCAATGCCGGAAATTAAATAGGCAATGCCAGCATTGTCGGTAGAAAACTTCTCAGCCAGAGATGACATGTTTTGTGCAAGCGTAATAACGCTGATGCCATGTAAAAAATAGCTGAAATAGATACAAAGAACAGCCAGGATAAATGGCGTGCTGAAAGCCTTATTTTGAGACATTTTCACAGCTCCTTGCTGAAAATGAGAAAATATTTTATTACCGTGCGTATGTCATTTGCCGGCTTACTTAAGCAATATACTGAAGTTGTTTCTTCCTGGGTACATGGCATAAAGTTTATCTTTCCAGGGATATTGCACGTAATATTGCGAGTCTTGCTGTTTTTGCGGGCTTTCCTCTCTGAGCATGACTGAATAGTTGTTTTTTCTCGTAAGATCTTGCACGTAACAAAAATAATGTTGCATCAGAGACCTGTGGCAACGTTTTCCTGTACTGACTGATGTTGTGCTTCTTTTCTGCTGCGCAGACCAATAAACAGCGCCAATAAAAAGCCGACGGCGGCAATAGCCGTATCGAACCACATAATATCGGCAATACTTCTTTCTGAAAGATGCGCGGTAATCAACGGAATGGTAAATGTTGCAATGCTACCCGCACTGTAATAGATCCCTGTTGCTTTGCCTTTGGCGTGGGGAAAACGCTCGGCCATTAACGTCAGGCCAATTTGTACAACACCGCCTGCGGAGGTAAAACCGATGACGAAAGCAAAAGCGATCACCACATAAAATGTGGGTTGTAGGCAGACGATGAGTAGAGCAATAAACGAAATAAAAGTATAAAGCATCAATAAGGATGTAGCACGTACGGCTTTACGTATCAGTGGCGCAGTGATAAATACGCAAAGCAGCGATCCTACCGTATAAATACTTAATAATTTTATTGACATAGTGTAGGGCATTCCGGCAACAAATTGCCCATATTGCGCCAACCATTGGCTTATCAGATAGAATGTTGCCATTGAAATATAGCCATATAAGGTATAGCTGGTGAGATCGATAATTGAACAGCGATGCGCCGAAGGCGTTTTGAGTTTTTCAGGCGTGACGACTTGCCGTCCCGGATGTGGCGGAAAGGTACAGCGACATAAAAAGAGAGCATTAATGATCATAATGCCTGCGGCGATCATAAATGACCAACCGAACCACAACTCAGCCCAGACTAACAGGCTAATAATTAACGGTAATAAAAATTGTCCACTGGAAACAAACGCTTTGATTAAAATATTTGCCGTGCCTGGCGAACGAGGAAATGCCTCCATCAGGCTTGGATAGGTTCCGGCATCAAGAAAACTATTTGCCATTCCAGCCAGAAAACCAAAAACATAAGCGGTAATGATGTTATTCGCGTGCAGAATACCAAAAAAGAATGCCAGGTAGCAGCTTATACCGAGAATGATAAATGGTCGACGACCAAAGCGATCGGATAATAATCCTGCCAGAAACAGAACGCTTAATCGGCCAATACCTAGTGATGAGATGACGACGGAAACCCCCGCCGCATTGGTATGCCACAGCGTTTCCAGTGAGGCCATATTCAGGCTCATCAAAATGACGCCCATACCATGCACCAGGTAATTGAAATACAACCCCAGCGCGGTAGGGAAATAGGGATTTTTCATAAGATCCACTTAGCAAATTTGCTGTAAAAATGTCGCGATGTTATATCAGTATCTGTTCACTATTTTTGCCAGATGGTGAGAGAGCATCTTTGACCGGGGATCAACAAAGACGCTCCAGATCATGAGCGTATAATTCAGTTGCGACGGATTGGTAAATCTTCCAGTCAATAAAATTACCTTCAGGGTAGACCTGTTGAAATGCAGCTAAATCAGGGAAAAAACGCATGGTGTTATTCCCAATACGGTTATTTATTTTTTCTATGATGGCATGAAGGTGTTTTTTTCTTCGCTGACGCATTGACAACAATTTTTCAACGACTTCGTCGGGAATAGCTGTTTTTCCATTTTCCCACTGTTGCCAACCTTCACTGTCACCCGTCAGGGCAATCCAGGTCGCGCATTCATCAATGGTCATAGTAAAAATATGGCGTAGTGCCTGGAGTTCATAAGCGTTCATCGTGTTATGGCTGCATGAAAAAAAGAATAAAAATATAAATAACACTATCAGCCTGCTAACGACTTGAAGAGAGTCACAGTATCTTGTGCAACATTATTGGAGAGAACGAGAGACGGGATGGGTGAGCGGAAAAATGTTAAAAAAAAGCCCATCGTGGGAGATGGGCAAAGACTACACACAGCAATTCGTTATTTCACTCAGGGGATTTCCATGCTTATAAATCAATACGTTGATCTATAATCGTGAGCTAATAGTAGGCATACGGACTTTTTGCGTCGATCAGATTCGTCTTATTAGTTTAAAAGCTGTAAAGATTTTGCGACGGGAAATGACGGTTGAATGAAAGTACGTCGGAGAATGAAAGAGCAAAAATGGATGGTTAATAAATGATGGTTAAGAATCAGGCGGCAAAGCCGCCTGATGAGAGATTATTTATTCGTTTTTTCTATTTCCCCCAGTTCTTCGAGAATTTCCTCATGTTGGTCAGTTGGTGGTGGAACTTCTTCGACCCAGGCTGCAAAAAGACGCCAGGATACGGCCAGTAGAACAGGACCAATAAACAGGCCGATCATACCAAAGGCAATTAAGCCTCCGATAACCCCGGAGAGGATTAGAATCAGCGGTAAATCGGCACCCATGCGAATAAGCATAGGACGGATGATATTATCCAGCGTCCCAACTACGCCGCTCCACACCAGCAGCACCGTGCCCCAGGTGGTGTCACCTGTCCAGTAGAGCCAGATAATCGCCGGAATCAATACTGGCAACGGGCCAAGCTGGACAAGGCAGGAGAGGATCATTAATACCGTCAACAACGTTGCGTAGGGAACGCCGGCAACCGCCAGACCAATGCCGCCAAGCACCGCCTGAACCAGAGCGGTGACTACTACTCCCAACGCCACGGCACGAATGGCTTGCGCCGCCAGTAACACAGCCGCATCACCGCGAACGCCCGCCAGACGGGTCGCAAAATGGCGGATGCCTTGCGCTACCTGTTCGCCGCGCCAGTACAGCAGGGCGCTGAACAGCAGCATCAGCGCACAATGCATCATAAAACGTCCAATGTGCGCAGCCTGTCCAACAAACCAGGTGGTAGTGGTGCCAATATAAGGACGGACTTTCGCCATGATCGCCGTGCCGCCCATATCCAGCAAATTATGCCAACCAGCGTAAAGCTTCGCGCCAATTACCGGGATGGTATTAAGCCAGGCGAGATCGGGTAGCGTCATGTCACCACTGGAGATGGCTTTGATCAGCGGGCCGCTGCCGTCAACAATGCTATTAACCAGTAAAGCAATAGGGATGATAAACACCATCACTAATAACATTGTCATCACCAGCACGGCGAGAGAGCGACGGCCAAACATGATCTTTTGTAAGCGTAACAATACCGGCCATGTGGCGATAACCACCGTACCGGCCCATGCAAAGCCGAGAATAAAGGGTTGAACAATCCACAGACATGCCACAATCATGATGGCTAAAAACAGCACCGAAAGCAGAATTTGTGCAACATCCCTGGGCTGACGAATATTTACCATAACTACTTTTCACCTTTTTTGTGCGTCAAATCGTCGACGCGACGTGAATACGCAAAACTCACCTATATAATGATGAGCAATTTCAGCGGTTTTTAACAGAACGATTCTGCCCTTAATTCTGATGGGCGAGTAAGAAAAAAATGTGGTACAACAACTCAGGCAACACGCAAACGATTTACTCGTCATGTTTCAAGTTGCATGTGCTGCGGCTACGTTCGTTCCCCCCAGTCACTTACTTTTGTAAGCTCCTGGAGTTCACTCGCTTGCCGCCTTCCTGCAACTCGAAATCCATAGAGTAAGTAAACATCACCTTTCGGTTCGCTATTGCAGCAGCCTGAAAGAACCGTGTATCGACCTACATCACAGACCGCAGGAAAGGGTCAATATAATGATTCCACAGATTTCCCAGGCACCCGGCGTCGTTCAACTGGTGCTTAATTTTTTGCAAGAGCTGGAGCAACAGGGTTTTACTGGCGATACGGCAACAAGCTATGCCGATCGTCTGACAATGTCGACCGACAACAGTATTTATCAACTTCTTCCCGATGCAGTGGTATTTCCACGTTCAACCGCAGATGTGGCGCTGCTCGCCCGTCTGGCGGCGCAGGAGCGCTATTCATCGTTGATCTTTACTCCGCGCGGTGGTGGCACTGGTACTAATGGTCAGGCGCTCAATCAGGGGATTATTGTTGATATGTCCCGCCATATGAACCGTATTATCGAAATTAATCCTGAAGAGGGGTGGGTTCGTGTTGAAGCAGGGGTCATTAAAGACCAACTTAACCAATACCTGAAACCGTACGGCTATTTTTTTGCGCCGGAACTCTCAACCAGTAATCGGGCAACGCTTGGTGGGATGATAAACACCGATGCGTCCGGTCAGGGGTCGCTGGTGTATGGGAAAACCTCAGATCACGTACTGGGCGTGCGGGCGGTGTTGTTGGGGGGCGATATTCTCGATACGCAACCTTTACCCGTTGAACTGGCTGAAACATTGGGTAAAACCAATACCGCTATTGGACGAGTCTACAACACTGTTTATCAACGCTGCCGTCAGCAACGCCAGTTAATTATCGACAAATTCCCCAAACTTAATCGCTTTTTAACCGGTTACGATCTGCGTCATGTTTTTAACGATGAGATGACCGAGTTTGACCTGACGCGTATTCTGACCGGGTCAGAAGGGACGCTGGCTTTTATTACTGAAGCGCGTCTGGATATTACTCATCTGCCTAAAGTGCGCCGTCTGGTGAACGTCAAATATGATTCTTTTGATTCTGCACTGCGTAACGCGCCGTTTATGGTAGAAGCACGCGCGCTTTCGGTTGAGACGGTGGATTCTAAAGTTCTGAACCTGGCGCGAAAAGATATTGTCTGGCACTCCGTCAGTGAGCTGATTACCGATGTACCCGACAAAGAGATGCTCGGGTTGAACATTGTTGAATTCGCAGGCGATGATGAGTCACTAATTGACGAGCAGGTGAATGCGCTTTGTGCGCGGCTGGATGAGCTTATCGCCAGCCAACAAGCAGGGGTGATTGGCTGGCAGGTGTGCCGCGAACTGGCGGGTGTCGAACGTATTTATGCGATGCGTAAAAAAGCCGTTGGGTTATTGGGAAATGCCAAAGGCCAGGCAAAACCGATTCCTTTTGCCGAAGATACCTGCGTTCCGCCGGAACACCTGGCGGATTATATTGCTGAGTTTCGCGCGTTGCTCGATAGTCACGGCTTAAGTTATGGCATGTTTGGCCACGTTGATGCGGGGGTGTTGCACGTTCGTCCGGCACTGGATATGTGTGACCCACAGCAAGAGGTTTTGATGAAGCAAATCTCTGATGATGTGGTGGCGCTTACCGCGAAATATGGTGGTTTGTTGTGGGGCGAGCATGGTAAAGGTTTTCGTGCCGAATACAGCCCGGCGTTTTTTGGTGAGGAACTTTTTGCTGAACTGCGCAAAGTCAAAGCGGCGTTTGATCCGCATAACCGTCTTAATCCAGGGAAAATTTGTCCGCCAGAAGGCATTGACGCGCCTATGATGAAAGTAGATGCGCTGAAGCGCGGGACGTATGACCGACAGATCCCCATCGCAGTGCGTCAGCAGTGGCGCGGGGCCATGGAATGTAATGGTAACGGTCTTTGTTTTAACTTTGATGCCCGCAGCCCAATGTGCCCGTCGATGAAAATCAGTCAGAACCGGATTCATTCACCAAAAGGGCGAGCGACTCTGGTACGCGAATGGCTACGTTTGCTGGCCGATCGCGGCGTAGATCCCTTAAAGCTGGAGCAGGAACTACCGGAAACGCGCGCCAGTTTGCGTACGTTGATTGCCCGCACCCGTAATAGCTGGCATGCAAATAAAGGCGAATATGACTTCTCTCACGAAGTCAAAGAGGCGATGTCAGGTTGTCTGGCTTGTAAAGCGTGTTCGACCCAGTGCCCAATCAAAATTGACGTGCCGGAATTCCGTTCTCGCTTTCTGCAGCTTTACCACACCCGTTATTTGCGCCCGTTGCGTGATCATCTGGTCGCAACGGTTGAGAGTTATGCTCCGTTGATGGCGCGCGCGCCGAAGACTTTTAACTTCTTTCTTCGCCAGCCGTTGGTGCGCAAACTCTCTGAAAAGCACATCGGTATGGTTGATTTACCGCTGCTTTCGGTACCGTCGCTGCAACAACAAATGGTAGGGCATCGCTCGGCGAACATGACGCTGGAACAGCTTGAAGCCCTCAATACAGAGCAGAAAGCGCGTACTGTGCTGGTGGTGCAGGATCCTTTTACCAGCTATTACGATGCGCAGGTGGTAGCGGATTTTGTACGCCTGATCGAGAAATTAGGCTATCAGCCGGTGCTGTTGCCGTTCTCGCCGAACGGTAAAGCGCAGCATATCAAGGGATTCCTCACACGCTTTGCGAAAACGGCGAAAAAAACGGCGGATTTCCTCAACCGCGTGGCGAAGCTGGGAATGCCAATGGTGGGCGTCGATCCGGCACTGGTGCTCTGTTATCGTGATGAATATAAACTGGTCCTCGGCGAGGAACGCGGCGAATTTAACGTCTTGCTGGCGAATGAATGGCTGGCTGGCGCGCTTCAGCCTCAGCCAGAGCTTATAGCCAGCGGTGAAGCGTGGTATTTCTTTGGTCACTGTACTGAAGTCACTGCTTTGCCCGGCGCGCCTGCCCAGTGGGCCGCTATATTTGCCCGTTTTGGCGCAAAGCTGGAGAATGTTAGCGTTGGTTGTTGCGGTATGGCGGGCACTTACGGACATGAAGCGAAAAATCATAAAAACTCGCTCGGTATCTATGAGTTATCCTGGCATCAGGCAATGCAGCGGTTGCCACGTAATCGCTGTCTGGCGACCGGATATTCCTGTCGCAGTCAGGTGAAACGGGTTGAAGGGACAGGGGTACGCCATCCTGTGCAAGCATTACTGGAGATCATTAAATGATATGGAAACGTGAAGCCACCCTTGAAGCACTGAATGCCATGGGGGACGGAAATATGGTGGGGTTGCTGGATATTCGCTTTGAGCGTATTGGCGACGATACTCTGGAAGCGACGATGCCGGTAGATCAACGAACAAAGCAGCCGCTTGGGCTGCTGCATGGTGGTGCATCGGTGGTCCTTGCAGAGAGCATCGGTTCTATTGCCGGTTATTTATGCACTGAAGGTGATCAAAAAGTCGTTGGCTTAGAAATTAATGCTAACCATGTGCGATCGGCGCGAGAAGGGCGAGTCCGCGGCGTTTGCAGACCGTTACATCTCGGTTCGCGTCATCAGGTCTGGCAGATCGAAATCTTCGATGAGAAAGGGCGTTTGTGCTGTTCATCACGATTGACGACGGCCATTTTGTGACGTTGTCACTAAAAAAGTGTGACGCATATTGCTTTTGGTTATTATCTGCGCAGTAAACGGTGGTATACTGTGCAGGTCTTGTCTACAAACGAGGATGTTATGTCTACTCAACTCAATCCCACCCAACTGGCAATCGAGTTTTTACGCCGCGACCAAAGCAATCTTTCTCCTGCCCAATATCTCAAACGACTGAAACAATTAGAACTTGAATTTGCAGACCTGCTCGCGCTCTCTTCTACTGAACTGGTTGAAGAAATCTACTTTGCCTGGCGTCTGGGCGTCCATTAATCGTTACTGAATATAGTCTGTACGCCCTATTGACCTGGATTAATATTTTGTCCAGGTCTGACCATTTTCCTCTCATCTGTCTCGCTTTTATTCGTTTGATCTTGCTTAAAAAAATACAAATCGCAGTTTGTGTTAAAACGGCGGTCGGGTCTTATGAGATTATTCTTATCACCCCTTCAAGAGCTAAGCCACTGTGAGTGCCGGAGATAAGCGCCGGATGGGGTAGAAACCCTTAAGTCTGTGTTGTACAGACTTAAGGGTTTTCTTATTTTATGAGCCCGCTATTTTTTACCTATCTCTTAAATAGTCATTTCCAATACAACTTTTTCTTTTCCATCACAGCCTTAACTCTCTTCCGATAAGAATCATTATTTAACAATGAGATATCTGATTTTTCTCGTACCTGTTAACCCACACATCAGGGTCTATGCTTATTAAATGCAGGCAAAAAGCATGTTTTACGGAAAAGCCCCTGTGTTTTCTGTGTTGTACTGATAATCATTATCACTAACATGCTGTTATATGCTGAAAGCGATGAAGTGAGGTAAGTCGATGGACATGCATTCAGAAACGTTTAATCCAGAGGATTTCGCCTGGCAGGGCTTAACGCTGACACCCGCTGCCGCGGTCCACATCTGTGAGCTGGTGGCAAAGCAGCCTGGTATGGTCGGTGTGCGCTTAGGCGTCAAACAAACCGGCTGTGCGGGCTTTGGCTATGTGCTCGATAGCGTCAGCGAGCCGGACAAAGACGATCTGCTTTTTGAACACGACGGCGCGAAGCTGTACGTCCCATTACAGGCAATGCCGTTTATTGATGGCACGGAAGTCGATTTCGTTCGTGAAGGACTCAATCAGATATTCAAATTTCACAACCCGAAAGCCCAGAATGAATGTGGCTGTGGCGAAAGCTTTGGGGTATAGGCGGTACTATGTCTCGTAATACTGAAGCAACTGACGATGTCAAAACCTGGACCGGCGGTCCGCTGAATTATAAAGAAGGATTCTTCACCCAGTTAGCCACTGATGAGCTGGCTAAGGGGATAAATGAAGAGGTGGTGCGTGCAATCTCGGCGAAGCGTAATGAGCCGGAGTGGATGTTGGAGTTTCGTCTCAACGCCTATCGCGCATGGCTGGAGATGGAGGAACCGCACTGGCTAAAAGCGCACTACGACAAACTGAATTATCAGGATTACAGCTATTACTCGGCACCATCATGCGGTAATTGTGACGACACCTGCGCGTCGGAACCCGGCGCGGTGCAGCAAACTGGCGCGAACGCTTTTTTAAGTAAAGAGGTGGAGGCGGCATTTGAGCAGTTAGGCGTTCCCGTGCGGGAAGGCAAAGAGGTGGCGGTGGATGCCATTTTCGACTCTGTTTCGGTTGCCACCACTTATCGCGAAAAACTGGCGGAGCAGGGAATTATTTTCTGTTCCTTTGGCGAGGCGATTCACGAACACCCGGAACTGGTGCGCAAATATCTCGGCACCGTGGTGCCGGGGAATGACAATTTCTTTGCCGCGCTTAATGCGGCGGTGGCCTCTGACGGTACGTTTATTTATGTGCCTAAAGGCGTGCGCTGCCCGATGGAACTTTCCACCTATTTCCGCATTAACGCGGAAAAAACCGGGCAGTTTGAGCGCACCATTCTGGTGGCCGACGAAGACAGCTACGTCAGCTACATTGAAGGTTGTTCCGCTCCGGTGCGTGACAGCTATCAGTTACACGCGGCGGTGGTAGAAGTCATCATCCATAAAAATGCTGAGGTGAAATATTCCACGGTGCAAAACTGGTTCCCTGGCGATAACAATAGCGGCGGTATTCTCAACTTCGTCACCAAGCGCGCTTTGTGCGAAGGGGAAAACAGTAAAATGTCATGGACGCAATCAGAAACCGGTTCAGCGATTACGTGGAAATATCCCAGCTGCATTTTGCGCGGCGATAACTCCATCGGTGAGTTTTACTCGGTGGCGCTAACCAGCGGTCATCAACAGGCCGATACCGGCACCAAAATGATCCACATCGGCAAAAACACCAAATCGACCATTATCTCGAAAGGGATCTCTGCCGGACACAGCCAGAACAGCTATCGCGGATTAGTGAAAATCATGCCGACGGCGACCAATGCACGCAACTTCACCCAGTGCGACTCAATGCTGATTGGCGCTAACTGTGGGGCGCATACCTTCCCGTATGTCGAGTGTCGTAACAATAGCGCTCAACTGGAACATGAGGCCACCACCTCGCGTATTGGCGAGGATCAACTGTTTTACTGCCTGCAACGCGGGATCAGCGAAGAAGACGCCATCTCAATGATTGTTAACGGCTTCTGCAAAGATGTTTTCTCGGAATTGCCGCTGGAATTTGCCGTTGAAGCACAAAAACTTCTCGCCATCAGTCTTGAACATAGCGTTGGATAAGGAATAAACATGTTAAGTATTAAAGATTTACACGTCAGCGTGGAAGATAAAGCTATTCTGCGCGGATTAAGCCTCGACGTTCGTCCCGGCGAAGTTCACGCCATTATGGGGCCAAACGGTTCGGGGAAAAGTACCTTATCGGCAACACTTGCCGGGCGCGAAGATTATGAAGTAACGGGCGGCACGATTGAGTTTAAAGGTAAAGATTTGCTTGAGTTGTCGCCGGAAGATCGTGCAGGCGAAGGCATCTTTATGGCCTTTCAGTATCCGGTGGAAATTCCTGGCGTCAGTAACCAGTTTTTTCTGCAAACGGCACTTAATGCAGTGCGTAGCTATCGTGGTCAGGACGCGCTCGACCGCTTTGATTTTCAGGATTTGATGGAAGAAAAAATCGCCCTGCTGAAGATGCCGGAAGATTTATTGACCCGCTCGGTGAACGTCGGTTTTTCCGGTGGCGAGAAAAAGCGTAACGATATTCTGCAAATGGCCGTGCTGGAGCCAGAACTGTGCATTCTTGATGAGTCGGATTCCGGGCTGGATATCGACGCATTAAAAGTGGTTGCCGATGGCGTGAACTCACTACGCGATGGCAAACGTTCATTCATCATTGTTACGCACTATCAGCGCATTCTCGACTACATCAAACCGGATTTCGTCCATGTGCTGTATCAGGGGCGGATTGTGAAATCTGGCGATTTTACGTTGGTCAAACAACTAGAGGAGCAGGGTTATGGCTGGCTTACCCAACAGCAGTAACGCGCTGCAACAGTGGCATCACTTGTTTGAGGCCAAAGGGGCGAAACGATCGCCGGAAGCTCAACAACACCTACAACAACTGCTGCGCACCGGCCTGCCGACGCGTAAGCATGAGCACTGGAAATATACGCCGCTGGAAGGCCTGACCAATAGCCAGTTTGTCAGCATTGCGGGGGAGATATCCCCACAGCAGCGTGATGCCTTAGCGTTAACGTTAGATGCCGTGCGGCTGGTGTTTGTCGATGGACGTTACGTGTCAGCACTTAGCGATGCAACGGAAGGCAGCGGATATGAAGTAAGCATTAACGATGACCGTCAGGGATTGCCCGACGCCATTCAGGCGGAAGTGTTTCTCCATCTGACGGAAAGCCTGGCGCAAAGTGTTACGCATATCGCTGTGAAGCGCGGTCAACGGCCAGCGAAACCATTGCTGTTAATGCATATCACCCAGGGCGTAGCAGGTGAAGAGGTGAATACCGCCCATTATCGCCATCATCTGGATCTGGCGGAAGGTGCCGAGGCGACGGTGATTGAGCATTTCGTTAGCCTTAACGACGCCCGACATTTTACCGGTGCGCGGTTGACCATCAACGTGGCGGCGAACGCTCATTTGCAGCATATCAAGCTGGCGTTTGAAAACCCGGTCAGTCATCACTTTGCGCATAACGATATGTTGCTGGCAGACGATGCCACCGCATTTAGCCACAGTTTCCTGCTTGGCGGCGCCGTGTTACGGCACAACACCAGTACGCAGCTCAATGGCGAAAATAGCACGTTGCGTATCAATAGCCTGGCGATGCCGGTGAAAAACGAGGTGTGTGATACCCGCACCTGGCTGGAACACAATAAAGGTTTTTGTAATAGCCGCCAGTTGCACAAAACTATCGTTAGCGACAAAGGGCGCGCGGTTTTTAACGGTTTGATCAATGTCGCGCCGCACGCCATTAAAACTGACGGTCAGATGACCAACAATAACTTGTTGATGGGCAAACTGGCGGAGGTGGATACCAAACCACAACTGGAAATTTATGCTGATGACGTGAAATGCAGCCACGGCGCGACGGTGGGGCGTATTGATGACGAACAGATGTTCTATCTGCGCTCGCGCGGGATCAATCAGCAGGATGCTCAGCAGATGATCATCTACGCCTTTGCTGCCGAACTGACGGAGGCACTACGTGATGAAGAGCTTAAACAGCAGGTGTTGGCGCGCATCGGTCAACGGCTGCCAGGAGGTGCAAGATGACATTTTCCGTCGATAAAGTACGGGCCGATTTTCCGGTGCTCTCGCGAGAGGTGAATGGTCTGCCTCTGGCTTATCTCGACAGTGCCGCCAGCGCCCAGAAACCGGGCCAGGTGATTGACGCCGAGGCTGAATTTTATCGTCATGGCTATGCGGCGGTACACCGCGGTATCCATACATTAAGCGCTCAGGCGACCGAGAAAATGGAGAACGTGCGCAAGCGGGCATCGCTGTTTATTAATGCTCGTTCTGCAGAAGAACTGGTGTTTGTGCGTGGCACGACGGAAGGCATTAACCTGGTCGCCAATAGCTGGGGCAACAGCAACGTGCGGGCGGGCGATAACATCATCATCAGTCAGATGGAACATCATGCCAACATTGTTCCCTGGCAGATGCTTTGCGCGCGCGTTGGCGCCGAGTTGCGGGTGATTCCCCTTAACCCTGACGGTACGCTACAACTGGAGAGGCTATCCAATCTGTTCGATGAGAAAACTCGCCTGCTGGCGATTACTCATGTCTCCAATGTGCTGGGAACGGAGAACCCGCTGTCGGAGATGATTACGCTTGCGCATCAGTATGGCGCAAAAGTGCTGGTGGATGGCGCTCAGGCGGTGATGCACCATCCGGTAGACGTTCAGGCGCTGGACTGCGATTTCTACGTTTTTTCCGGGCATAAACTGTATGGTCCCACCGGGATTGGCATTCTGTATGTAAAAGAAGCCTTATTGCAGGAGATGCCGCCGTGGGAAGGGGGCGGGTCAATGATCGCTACCGTCAGCCTGAGTGAAGGCACCACCTGGGCCAAAGCGCCGTGGCGGTTTGAGGCGGGCACGCCCAATACCGGTGGCATTATTGGTCTTGGCGCGGCACTGGAGTATGTTTCAGCGCTGGGGCTTAACAACATTGCCGAGTATGAACAGAATCTGATGCATTATGCGCTGTCACAGCTGGAATCTGTACCGGATCTCACTCTGTATGGACCACGGAACAGACTTGGCGTTATCGCTTTTAATCTCGGTAAACACCATGCCTATGACGTTGGCAGTTTTCTCGATAACTACGGCATTGATGTGCGTACCGGACATCATTGCGCAATGCCATTAATGGCCTACTACAACGTCCCCGCTATGTGTCGGGCGTCGCTGGCTATGTATAACACTCATGAAGAAGTGGATCGCCTGGTGACCGGATTGCAACGTATTCATCGTCTGCTGGGATAACAGGGAGGCTTTATGGCTGTCTTGCCGGATAAAGAAAAATTGCTGCGTAACTTTTTACGTTGCGCCAACTGGGAAGAGAAGTATCTCTACATTATTGAACTGGGCCAGCGTCTGCCGGAATTACGCGATGAAGACAAAAGTCCGCAAAATAGTATTCAGGGCTGCCAGAGTCAGGTGTGGATTGTGATGCGTCAGAATGCGCAGGGAATTATTGAATTGCAGGGCGACAGCGATGCCGCCATTGTGAAAGGGCTTATTGCCGTTGTTTTTATTCTCTATGATCAAATGACGCTGCAGGATATTGTTAATTTTGATGTGCGCCCGTGGTTTGAAAAAATGGCTCTCACTCAACATCTCACCCCATCACGTTCGCAAGGTCTGGAAGCGATGATTCGCGCAATTCGCACCAAAGCTGCTGCACTTAGCTAAACTAAAGGGACAGCTTTCATCCGGTTGGCTCACTTTGCCGGATGGTCGATGCTTACTCTGGTCAGCACAGGAGTGTTTCGTCTTCAGGTAAGCATAAGTGCCATCCGACGTTTCAGCGTGAGTCTCCGGCAAATACAGGAGGTTTACAATGAAACGCGCGTCTTTGCTTACATTCGCTCTTATCGGCGCTTTTAGCGCTATCCACGCAGCCTGGGCGGTTGATTATCCGCTCCCACCAACCGGAAGCCGACTGGTTGGGAAAAATCAAACCTACACGGTGCAAGAGGGGGATAAAAATCTGCAAGCCATTGCCCGACGTTTTGATACTGCGGCAATGTTGATCCTTGAAGCCAATAACACTATCGCTCCAGTGCCAAAACCCGGTACGACGATAACGATTCCTTCGCAACTGTTATTACCTGATGCGCCGCGTCAGGGGATAATTGTCAATCTTGCTGAACTGCGCCTTTATTATTATCCGCCGGGAGAAAATATAGTGCAGATCTACCCGATAGGAATTGGCTTGCAGGGACTGGAAACGCCGGTGATGGAAACGCGCGTAGGGCAGAAGATACCGAATCCAACCTGGACGCCAACTGCGGGGATTCGTCAGCGCTCACTGGAGCGTGGCATTAAATTACCGCCAGTTGTTCCTGCAGGGCCGAATAATCCATTAGGACGTTACGCGCTGCGTCTGGCACACGGCAATGGCGAATATCTCATTCATGGCACCAGCGCGCCGGATAGCGTCGGTTTGCGCGTCAGCTCGGGGTGTATTCGTATGAACGCGCCGGATATCAAAGCATTGTTCTCCAGCGTGAGAACAGGAACGCCGGTGAGAGTGATCAATGAACCGGTGAAATATTCCGTAGAACCGAATGGTATGCGTTATGTGGAAGTGCATCGACCATTGTCGGCAGAAGAACAGCAGAATGTTCAGACGATGCCGTATAAATTGCCCGTTGGTTTTATGCAATTCAAAGATAATCAGGCTGTAGATCAGACACGGGTCGATAAAGCATTGTATCGCCGGGCGGGGTATCCGGTTGCGGTAAGCCGTGGACAAACACCGAAGGTAAGTAATATGCCAACGGTAGAATCTGCGCAAAATGGTGAACCAGAGCAGGGTAATTTGTTACGTGCGACGCAATAGGTGTAATTAGCAAGCAAAAAAATGGCGCACAATGTGCGCCATTTTTCACTTCACAGGTACTATTACTTGCGGTATTTAGTAGCCATGTTGTCCAGACGCTGGTTAGCACGAGCTGCGTCATCTTTAGCAGCCTGAACGTCGGAACGCATTGCGTTCACGTCGTTGCTCAGCTGGTCAACTTTAGCGTTCAGAGTCTGAACGTCAGAAGACAGCTGATCGATTTTAGCGTTGCTGGAGCAACCTGCCAGCAGAGTAGAACCCAGGATTACCGCGCCCAGTACCAGTTTAGTAGCTTTCATTATTAATACCCTCTAGATTGAGTTAATCTCCATGTAGCGTTACAAGTATTACACAAAGTTTTTTATGTTGAGAATATTTTTTTGATGCGAAGGCACTTATTTTTGATCGTTCGCTCAAAGAAGCATCGAACGCTGAGTTTTAGATAAAAAAATTGAGAGAAAACAGGACGCTTCCATCGGATTCATCTTAGATAAAGTGAGATTATATAGTGAAATCCGATTTGATTTTTTATTGTTCCTGGTTATCGATTAAATAAAAAAAGCGCCCATAAGGGCGCTTTGATATACAAATTAATTCACAAAAGCAATATTACAGCACGTGAACAGATGCGGTGTTAGTGGTGCCGCTTGGTACCAGCGCACCGGAAACCATTACCACGACGTCGCCTTTGTGTGCCAGACCGCTTTGTAGCGCCAGTTCTTTACCCAGACGATAGAAATCATCAGTAGAGGTGATTTCTTTCACTAACTGCGGTACGACACCTTTGCTCAGCACCAGTTGGTGAGCCGTTTTTTCGTTAGTGGTCAGCGCCAGAATGGTGGCATCCGGGAAGTATTTACGCACTGCGCGAGCAGACTTACCGCCTCGGGTCGCTACGACGATCAGCGGCGCATCCAGTTTTTCCGCAGTTTCAACAGCGCCACGGCAAACCGCTTCGGTAATACGCAGTTTACGGTTGTCGTTGTTGAACTCGAGACGGCTGTTCATTACGCGGTCGGTACGTTCACAGATGGTCGCCATGATAGAAACCGCTTCCAGCGGATATTTACCTTTTGCTGACTCACCAGACAGCATGACTGCGTCGGTACCGTCGAGGATGGCGTTGGCAACGTCACCGGCTTCCGCACGAGTCGGACGTGGGTTTTTAATCATGGAATCCAGCATCTGGGTCGCCGTGATAACGACTTTACGTGCACGGATACATTTTTCGATCATCATTTTCTGAGCGAAGATAACTTCTTCAACCGGGATTTCTACACCCAGGTCGCCACGCGCAACCATGATGCCGTCAGACGCCTCGAGGATTTCGTCGAAGTTATTCAGGCCTTCCTGGTTTTCGATTTTAGAGATGATGTGGATGTTTTCGCCGCCGTGTGCTTTCAGGTGCTCACGGATTTCGATAACGTCAGAACGCTTACGAATAAAGGACGCAGCAACAAAGTCAACGCCTTGTTCGCAACCGAAGATCAGATCCTGTTTGTCTTTTTCAGCAAGAGCTGGCAGAGCGATGGAAACACCTGGCAGGTTGACGCCTTTGTTTTCACCCAGATCGCCGTTGTTCAGTACCTTACAGATAACTTTGTTACCTTCAATAGCGGTAACTTCCATACCGATCAGACCATCGTCAACCAGTACGGTGTTGCCGACGGACAAGTCAGTGGTGAAACCTTCATAAGTTACCGCAACCATTTCGTTGTTGCCGATAACGGATTTGTCAGTAGTGAAAGTAAAGGTCTGACCGGCTTTCAGAGAAACGTCATTACCGCCTTCCAGTTTCATGGTGCGGATTTCCGGGCCTTTAGTATCGAGCAGGATAGCGGCGGTTTTACCGGTTTTGCTCATCACGTTGCGCAGATTCTGAATGCGCTGACCGTGTTCTGCATAGTCACCATGAGAGAAGTTCAGACGCATAACGTTCATGCCTGCGTCCAGCATTTTAGCTAACATCTCTTCAGATTCGGTTTTTGGTCCGATGGTGCAAACAATTTTGGTCTTTTTCATGACAGTCTTAGTCTTTAAGTTGAGAAGGATAGGAGAAACTTGCTTTCTGGGCGCACTGCCGAAAAGCGAATTCGGTATTACGAAAGTGATAGTGCCTCGCTCTAAGGATAGGTGACATCGAAAAAGCGTGCAGAGGAATGTGTGCTTGCGTCTCAGCCCAACGCGGGTGTCTGTTTTTGAGTCGTTGAGTTCTACAGTCCAAAGTGCTGAAACCATTCAAGAGTCAATTGGCGCGCATTATACGCTGAATTTAATCCAAAAGGAAAACAAAAACAGCGTTTCAAAAAACACTCATGCTTATACACAGTAAATTGTTATCAAAGATTTAACGTTTCCGGTAATAGATTGCGCAAAACTATTGCTATTTGCGCAACGGGATAGGGCGGAAGGCATGATAGCGGCAAACCAGAATGTGAATATATCATGACTTAATTGATGTGAATAAAATAATTCATTGGGTTATTTATTTGATTTTATTTGTTTTTTGTTTAACTGGATAGACTGAGATATGCTGATAGTTGGTACGATAAATGGGTGAAAATAATGAGCGACCGGACAAAAGATGACGAACTGTACCGCGAAATGTGCAGAGTTGTGGGTAAAGTCGTGCTGGAGATGCGCGATCTGGGACAAGAGCCCAGGCACATTGTCATCGCGGGAGTATTGCGTACGGCGTTAGCCAATAAACGCATTCAACGTAGCGACCTGGAGAAGCAGGCGATGGAAACGGTGATTAACGCATTGGTGAAATAAACGTTCAGGGAGGCGCTCAATGCGTCATCCCTATTTTTTATTTAAGCGTTTTATGATTTCTCTTTTTCATAAATAGCAATAAGGGAAATCATATGAGTTTTGGTATGTATTTAATTTTATAGCGAGGGTTGTATTTTCTCTTTCTGGAATGTGCGTCACAAATAATTGTTGATTAAGGAAAATTAATTTCAAATGATAATAGATATCACTCCATCTTAAATTTCCCGCTTTCAAATCTTAATTGATAACGATCAATGTTACGCCCTCAGAATAATTACATTATTTTTTTACCTAACCATAATGGATTGGTTTATTTGCGTTAAAAGATATCTCATACGCTATCGGGTTAGGGCAAAAAAATCTGGTGTTGAAGGCATAGTCAGCAGCGTATTAGCGTTCCCGACTGTTGAATTGTCAGCACTGTGTTTGCGAAGAGGATGCGAAATAAATGAACCCGGTTAATCGTCCATTATTAGATATTGGCTTAACGCGACTTGAATTTTTGCGTATATCAGGAAAAGGTCTTGCAGGTTTAACTATTGCACCTGCGTTACTGTCACTTTTAGGCTGCAAACAGGAAGATGTCGATAGCGGCACTGTTGGTTTAATAAACACACCTAAAGGGGTTCTGGTTACCCAGCGAGCGAGCTGCACGGGTTGCCATCGCTGTGAAATCTCGTGCACAAACTTTAACGATGGCGCGGTTGGCACCTTTTTCTCCCGTATCAAAATCCATCGTAATTTTTTCTTTGGCGATAAAGGGCCAGGTTCTGGGGGCGGCCTGTATGGCGATCTGAACTATACCGCTGACACCTGCCGCCAGTGTAAAGATCCGCAATGCCTGAAGGTTTGCCCGATTGGTGCGATTACCTGGCAGCAGGAAGAGGGATGTATAACCGTCGATCATAAACGTTGCATTGGTTGTAGCGCCTGTACCACTGCGTGTCCGTGGATGATGGCTACCGTAAATACTGAAACTAAAAAATCGTCGAAATGCGTGTTATGCGGTGAATGCGCAAATGCCTGTCCGACAGGGGCGTTAAAAATTATTGAGTGGAAAGATATTACTGTGTGAATCTTGCAAAGGAAAACATCATGGCTAACGGTTGGACAGGCAATATATTAAGGGTCAATCTCACGACAGGAAATATTACCCGCGAAGATTCCAGTAAGTTTAAAAATTTTGTCGGTGGTATGGGCTTTGGCTACAAAATTATGTATGACGAAGTGCCGCCCGGCACCAAACCTTTCGATGAAGCAAATAAATTAGTCTTTGCTACGGGACCATTAACGGGCTCCGGCGCACCTTGTAGCTCACGTGTAAATATCACCTCACTTTCTACGTTTACCAAAGGTAATTTAGTCGTTGACGCCCATATGGGGGGGGTTTTTGCCGCGCAAATGAAATTCGCCGGATACGACGTCATTATTATTGAAGGTAAAGCGAAATCACCCGTCTGGTTAAATATTAAAGATGACAACGTCACTCTCGAAAAAGCAGATTTCTTATGGGGGAAAGGGACGCGGGCTACCACGGAGGAAATTTGTCGTTTAACCAGCCAGGAAACCTGTGTGGCGGTCATTGGTCAGGCGGGAGAAAACCTGGTGCCGCTCTCTGGCATGCTGAATAGTCGTAACCACAGTGGCGGCGCAGGAACTGGCGCAATAATGGGCTCCAAAAACCTGAAAGCGATTGCGGTTGAAGGGACAAAGGGGGTCAACATAGCCGATCGTCAGGAAATGAAGCGCCTCAATGACTACATGATGACCGAGCTTATCGGCGCTAATAACAACCATGTGGTGCCGAGTACGCCGCAATCCTGGGCTGAGTATTCAGATCCCAAGTCACGCTGGACGGCACGTAAGGGCCTGTTTTGGGGCGCTGCGGAAGGTGGGCCGATTGAAACGGGCGAGATCCCGCCAGGTAATCAGAATACAGTGGGTTTCCGCACCTATAAATCTGTCTTTGATTTAGGTCCGGCGGCAGAAAAATACACCGTTAAAATGAGCGGCTGTCACTCTTGTCCAATCCGTTGTATGACCCAGATGAACATTCCGCGGGTTAAGGAGTTCGGCGTGCCCAGTACCGGCGGTAATACCTGTGTCGCCAACTTTGTCCATACCACTATCTTCCCAAATGGCCCCAAAGATTTTGAAGATAAGGACGATGGTCGCGTCATTGGTAATCTGGTTGGTCTGAATCTGTTTGATGACTACGGCCTGTGGTGTAACTACGGACAACTGCACCGTGACTTTACGTATTGCTACAGCAAAGGCGTGTTTAAACGCGTTCTTCCTGCCGCTGAGTATGCGGAAATTCGCTGGGATCAACTGGAAGCGGGCGACGTTAACTTCATTAAAGATTTTTATTACCGTCTGGCGCATCGCGTCGGCGAGCTTAGTCACCTGGCCGATGGCTCTTATGCTATCGCGGAGCGCTGGAATTTAGGCGCAGAATATTGGAGCTACGACAAAAATAAACTCTGGTCGCCATTTGGCTATCCGGTACACCATGCCAATGAGGCGTCGGCGCAGGTTGGTTCTATCGTTAACTGTATGTTCAACCGTGACTGCATGACGCACACGCACATCAACTTTATTGGCTCCGGTTTGCCGTTGAAATTGCAACGTGAAATCGCAAAAGAGCTATTTGGTTCTGAAGATGCCTATGATGAAACCAAAAACTACACGCCAGTCAATGACGCGAAAATTAAATATGCCAAGTGGTCGCTGTTACGCGTTTGTTTACACAATGCCGTCACCTTATGCAACTGGGTCTGGCCAATGACTGTTTCGCCGTTGAAAAGTCGTAATTATCGGGGCGATCTTGCGCTTGAAGCAAAATTCTTCAAAGCGATTACTGGCGAAGATATGACCCAGGAAAAATTAGATTTAGCTGCTGAACGTATCTTTACGCTACATCGCGCCTACACGGTGAAACTGATGCAAACCAAAGATATGCGTAATGAGCACGATCTTATCTGCTCATGGGTATTCGACAAAGATCCGCAGATTCCGGCGTTTACCGAAGGCACTGACAAAATGGAGCGGGACGATATGCGCGACTCGCTTACGCTGTTTTACAAAGAAATGGGCTGGGACCCGCAACTGGGTTGCCCAACGCGGGAAACATTGCAGCGATTGGGACTGGACGATATTGCCGCCGATCTGGCTGCGCACAACCTGCTACCGGCATAAGGAATGGGTGATATGGGCCATCAGGATGTGTTGCCGATACAGGAAGTTAGCGAAATTGATGAGGCTAAGCGTCAATGGTTGCACAGTATGCGTCAGCCCGATGCCCCAGTGGACGAAGACGTAGCAGAGCCGGAGCCGACCGAAATTCTGGCGGCGTTTATCCGCCAGCATTCGGTCGCGGGTCAACTGGTTGCTCGCGCCATGTTCCTGTCGCCGCCATATTCGGTTGCTGAAGAGGATCTTTCTGCTTTGCTGGAAAGCATACGCCAGAATGCAGACTACGCGGATATCGTCTGTATGACGGGTAGCAAAGATGATTATTACTACTCCACGCAGACCATGAGTGAAAACTATACCGCGATGTTGCTGCAGGTTGTGGAGCAGGATATCTGTCGGGCCATTGCGCATGCAGTTCGCTTTGAGTGCCAGACGTATCCGCGTCCATACAAGGCAGCCATGTTGATGCAAGCACCATATTCCTTTCAGGAAGCGCAGATTGACGCTGCACTCTCTGCGATGGATATCGCCCCTGAATATGCTGATATACGTCACGTAGAGTCATCGACAGCAGTATTGTACTTGTTTAGCGAGCGGTTTATGAGCTATGGCAAAGCTTATGGCTTATGCGAATGGTTCGAGGTTGAGCAGTTTCAGAATCCCTGAGATTTCAGGGAGATATCATGGACAGAGTGGACAGTCGCAGCCACAGCATTAGAGGATAATCAGATGTCCTTCACTCGACGCAAATTTGTTCTGGGTATGGGAACAGTAATCTTTTTTACTGGATCAGCGCCGTCTCTGTTAGCGAACGCCAGGCAAGCAGAAAAAGTTCGGTATGCCATGATTCACGATGAGTCACGATGCAATGGTTGTAATATTTGCGCCCGGGCATGTCGCAAAACGAACCATGTACCGGCGCAGGGGAGCCGTTTGTCTATCGCACATATTCCTGTCACCGATAACAATAACGAAACGCTGTATCATTTCTTTCGCCAGTCCTGTCAGCACTGTGAGGATGCTCCCTGTATTGATGTTTGCCCGACAGGGGCATCGCGGCGCGATGAGCAAGGGATCGTACGAGTGGAAAAATCGCAGTGTATTGGCTGTAGTTATTGTATTGGGGCTTGTCCGTATCAGGTTCGATACCTTAATCCGTTGACCAAAGTGGCGGATAAATGTGATTTCTGCGCCGAGACCCGGCTGGCAAAAGGCTTTCCGCCCATTTGTGTCAGCGCTTGCCCGGAACATGCCTTGCTCTTTGGTCGTGAAGATAGCCCAGAAATTCAGGCATGGTTACAGGAAAATAAATACTATCAATATCAACTGCCGGGCGCAGGAAAGCCGCATCTGTATCGTCGGTTCGGTCAACATTTGATTAAAAAGGAAAATGTATGAACCCGTCGCAAAATGCCGAACAGTTTCAGAGCCAGTTAGCTAACTATGTGCCACAGTTTTCTGCGGAGTTCTGGTCCGTGTGGCTGGTGATTGCCGGGCTGCTGCTGGTTGGAATGTGGCTGGTGCTGGGATTGCATGCCTTGCTTCGTGCCCGTGGCGTAAAGAAACCTTCCTCTGATCATGGTGAGAAGGTTTATCTCTACAGCAAGGCTGTCAGATTATGGCACTGGTCGAACGCGTTACTTTTTTTGTTACTGCTGGCGAGTGGGTTTATCAACCATTTTGCACTGGTCAGCGTTACGGTCGTCAAAAGTCTGGTTGCGGTTCATGAGGTTTGTGGGTTTCTGTTGTTGGCATGTTGGTTTGGCTTCGTTCTGATTAATGCCGTTGGCGGTAATGGTCATCACTATATTATTCGTCGTCAGGGCTGGCTGGGACGAGCGGTTAAACAAACGCGATTTTATCTGTTTGGCATCATGCAGGGGGAATCACATCCTTTTCCGGCGACTGCGCAGTCTAAATTTAATCCGCTACAACAGGCGGCTTATTTGGGCGTGATGTATGGACTATTGCCATTGTTGTTATTAACGGGATTACTTTCTCTCTATCCGCAAACTGTAGGCAGCCTTTTTCCCGGCGTAAGATACTGGTTATTACAAGCGCATTTTGCCCTGGCATTTATGAGTTTCTTTTTTATCTTCGGTCATCTCTATCTTTGCACGACGGGACGCACACCGGGCGAAACCTTCAAATGTATGGTAGATGGTTATCATCGGCATTAACGGATGATCATTACGCGAACGGATCTACGGGAGTGGTGCATCGGGGCAGTAATGTACCGATGGTTTCTACGTCGCTTCCCTGAGGGGGGAAGTTATGCCGATATTCACCATGCGCTGATCGCTGAAGGCTTTACTGACTGGGCGGATAGTCTGGTTGAGTACGCATGGAAAAAATGGCTGACGGACGAAAATTTTGCCCGTCAGGATATTTTCGCGATGCAAAAGTTGGCTAACGAGCCTGAGGAAAATGTATTTTGCGGTCAGTTTGCCAGTGCGGATGATAACGCCCGAACAGGATGTTGCGACGATAACGTCAGAATAGTTACCGCAGGGTATGCAGCGCAAATTGCCAGTATGGGTTATAGCGTGCGGATGGGCAGTGTGGGCTTTAACAGCCATATTGGTAGTTCAGGAGAACGTGCTCGCGTGGCGGTGGCGGGTAATTCAACACGGATCAGCAGTGCCGGAGACAGTAGCCGTATTGCGAACAGCGGAATGCGGGTACGCGTATGCACATTGGGTGAACGGTGCCATATCGCCAGTAATGGCGATATGGTGCAGATAGTCAGTTTTGGCGCTAGCGCGAAGATTGCCAATAGCGGTGACAATGTCCACATCATTGCCAGTGGTGAAAATTCAACAGTTGTCAGCACGGGCTCGGTGGACTCAATTATTCTCGGACCGGGCGGCAGTGCAGCGCTGGCATATCATGACGGGGAAAGAGTTCGCTTCGCTGTTGCCGTCGAAGGCGAGGATAATATTCGCGCCGGAGTCCGCTACCGCCTCAATGAGCAGCATCAGTTTGTTGAGTGCTGATACCTCCTCAATTCCTGGGCAAACCGTCAGCGCCAGGACATAACAAGGTTGTCGGGGAAAAGATCAGGAGAGCTTTGCCTGATTGATTTGACTCAATGGCGTATTGACGTCAAACACTTTGGCAATCACTTCATTGACGCCGAGATGTTTCAGGCGGGCTGTATGTTTGTCCAGATAGGCAAGAGCGCTTTTCTCATCAGTAAAAAGATAGATCCCACCGGCTTCGTGGTTTTTCTCACTTTCCGTCCACACCTTCCACAAGAAACCGGGTTCCTGGTTAATCGATTCGGCAAGCGGTTTAAGCTGTTCTGCCATTTCGTCGCCAAAGGGGCCATTAAAGGCAAAGTGAAGTTGTAATAAAGTTGCCATTGCTATTTTCCTTCTGATAACACATACAGAAACAGTGTAAATCTTTTAACGCGTTGAATACAGAAGATAAATAGAGGAAAAAGAAGAGGAGACCAGACTAAGATAATCTGGTGCGTCCGAGTGGACTCGAACCACCGACCCCCACCATGTCAAGGTGGTGCTCTAACCAACTGAGCTACGGACGCAATATGGTGCGTTCAATTGGACTCGAACCAACGACCCCCACCATGTCAAGGTGGTGCTCTAACCAACTGAGCTATGAACGCAACGTTGTAGGTGACAACGGGGACGAATATTAGCGACAGAGTGGGAAGGTGGCAAGAGGCAAAATGTAATTTTCTTCGGTATTTCGACTGTTTGCAGAGCTTTTAAGCAAATTGGCTATATTTTGTTGATTTTCAAAGGAGGGCTCAGGGTTATATTTACATTTGCTGCTATCAAATACTTCGCTCATCTGGATGTATGCAGGGTGGTTTGCCACGATCTCAATTCTATCGTGGATTAATCCGTCATAGCCTTTACACTTAGTTAGTGATAAGGGCACACAGATGCAGCAAAGGAATAAATCATGGGATCTGATGCAAAAAATTTGATGAGCGATGGGAAAGTACACATTGTTCATGCTGGCGAAGTTATTAGTGCGACTCAACTTACCGATGGCGAGTTGATTGTCGAGGCGGGCGGAAGAGCAGAAAACACTGTAGTAACTGGCGCCGGTTGGCTGAAAGTGGAAGCCGGCGGTGTTGTCAAAGGTACGCAATATGCCAATGATGGCACGTTGTCAGTAAATGATGGTGCAATTGCTACTGATATCGTCCAGTCTGACGGTGGGGCATTAAGCCTCTCAACGCTTGCCACTGTTAATGGTCGCCATCCTGAAGGTGAGTTTAGCGTTGATCAAGGCTATGCCTGCGGTTTATTGCTGGAAAATGGCGGTAATTTACGTGTTCTGGCTGGTCACCGGGCAGAAAAAATCATCCTCGACCAGGGCGGTGGTCTGCTGGTCAACGGGACAACGTTTGCAGCCGTGGTAGATGACGGCGGTGAATTGCTGGTTTACCCAGGCGGGGAGGCCATCAATTGTGAGATTAATCACGGCGGCGTCTTTATGCTGGCAGGAAGAGCCAGTAATACAAGCCTTACGAGCGGCGCTATGAATAATCTGGGGGGCGAAGACCAAAATACGAATGTTGAAAACGGAGCGGTTTATCGCCTGGGAACGGATGGCCTACAGCTCTATAGCTCTGGTAAGACTAAAGATCTGACCGTTAACGCCGGAGGTCGGGTTGAAATTCATGCCGGAACGCTGGAAAACGCGGCAATCAAGGGCGGCACAGTGATTGTGATGTCACCGACCAGCGCAGACGATAAGTTTGTCGTAGAAGAAGATTGTGCGCCGGTTGAGTTAATGGGCAGCGTTACCGTACAAGAGGGGAGCTCTTTGATTATCGGTTACGGCGCTGACTTACAGCAGTCAATAGTAACAGTCCAGCAGGGCGGTGTGTTGATTCTCGACGGAAGTACGGTAAAAGGTGACAATGTCGCTTTTCGTGTTGGTGAGTTAAATCTTGATGATGGAACGGTGTGGCTGATCACTTCGGCGGCAACGCGTGTGCAATTGAAAGTGAAACGCCTGCGCGGAAAAGGAACGGTTTGCCTGCAAACCAGTGCGAAAGAGATTTCACCAGAGTTCATTGGTGTGAAAGGGGAAGTGAGCGGCAATATTCACGTCGAAATAACAGACGCCAGCCGGCAACCTATCTGCGCCGCGCATAAATTGCAGCCGGATGCAGATGGTATTGGCGCTACTCTCCAGCCTGCGTAAAAAATAAGGCGCAATCGTTGCCGATTGCGCCTGTCTTTATTAGCGAGCTGCGCGTTGCAGAATCGTTGCTGACGGCAAACGTTGCAGGAAACGCATACGCAACATCATCATGATGGCCGCCGACGTCAGACCGATGATAAAGCCGATCCAGAAGCCTGCAGGTCCCATTGGTTTAACCACCAGATCGGTCAGTGCCAGGATGTAGCCGCTCGGCAGGCCCAACACCCAATACGCGATAAAGGTGATATAGAAAATAGAACGCGTATCTTTATAACCACGCAAAATCCCGCTGCCAATTACCTGTATAGAATCAGAAATCTGATACACCGCCGCCAGCAACATTAAATGTGCTGCCAGCGTTACAACTTCAGGATTATCGTTATACAGCAGGGCGATTTGCTCCCGCAGTGATACAGTAAAGATCGCTGTTAGCGTCGCCATACAAACGCCAACCATAAGCCCGGTCCGTGCGGCGGTTTGTGCATCTGATGTTGAACCCTGACCCAGACGGTAACCTACGCGGATAGTAACCGCCGCCGCCAGCGACATTGGCAGAACGAACATCAGCGAGCTGAAGTTCAGGGCAATCTGATGGCCTGCCACATCAACAATACCGAGCGGAGATACCAACAGTGCCACTACCGCAAACAGCGTCACTTCAAAGAATAGCGCCAGCGCAATAGGTAAACCAAGTTGTACCAGTCGTTTCATTACTGCCGGATCAGGTCTGGCGGTACCTGTTTCGTTACGAATATCACGCATTGAGCGTGCGTGTTTAATGTAGGAAAGCATGGCGAGGAACATCACCCAGTAAACAGCCGCAGTTGCTACGCCACAACCGACGCCGCCGAGTTCCGGCATGCCAAAATGGCCATAGATAAAGATATAGTTCACCGGAATGTTAACCAGCAGGCCAATAAAGCCCATCACCATTCCTGGCTTGGTTTTTGCCAGTCCTTCGCACTGGTTACGTGCGACCTGGAAAAACAGGTAGCCAGGCGCGCCCCACAGCAACGCACGCAGATAACCTACCGCTTTGTCTGCCAGCGCCGGATCGATATTTTGCATAGAGCGGATAATATAGCCCGCATTCCACAGCACCAGCATAATGAGTACGGAAACAAAGCCAGCCAGCCAGAAGCCTTGTCGCACCTGATGCGCAATACGTTCACGTCGCCCGGAACCATTTAGTTGGGCAATGACCGGCGTTAACGCCAGCAACAGGCCATGACCAAAAAGAATTGCCGGAAGCCAGATAGAGGTACCGATAGCGACCGCCGCCATGTCGGTAGCGCTATAGCCGCCAGCCATAACGGTATCGACAAAACCCATCGCGGTTTGGGCGATTTGCGCGAGAATCACCGGGATAGCTAATGCTAATAACAGACGCGCTTCATTGATATACTTCTGCACGTAAACACCTTTTATATTGTTGTTATATGAGAGACTAAAAAGCCGCCTGAATGGGCAGCAAAAAGAAGAAGCAGGGGAATTCCGGTCTATTGTAGCGAGGATTTATTAATTCTCCAGTGAAAAAATAGCCATTCTGATCCCTTCACTGGTAAGGGCGTTTTCCACCTGCTATTGTGCTGAACAGAATATCTTAACTGAATTCAGGAGTTGTAAGTATGTTTACGGGGATTGTGCAGGGCACCGCTAAACTGGTGTCGATAGATGAGAAACCCAATTTTCGTACCCATGTGGTGGAGTTACCCGACCATATGCTGAATGGACTGGAGACGGGGGCGTCTGTGGCGCATAACGGTTGTTGCCTGACCGTAACGGAAATTAATGGCAACCGCATCAGTTTTGATCTGATGAAAGAAACGTTGCGGATTACCAATCTTGGTGATTTAAAGGTTGGAGATTGGGTAAACGTGGAACGCGCGGCTAAATTCAGCGATGAAATTGGCGGGCATTTAATGTCAGGTCATATTATGACCACCGCAGAAGTAACGAAAATATTAACTTCGGAAAATAATCGTCAGATCTGGTTCAAAGTGCAAGATACGCAATTGATGAAATATATCCTGTATAAAGGATTTATTGGTATCGACGGTATTAGTCTGACGGTAGGCGAAGTGACGCCAACCCGTTTCTGCGTGCATTTAATTCCAGAAACGCTGGAACGTACTACGCTCGGTAAGAAAAAACTTGGCGCACGGGTCAACATCGAAATCGATCCGCAAACCCAGGCGGTGGTGGATACGGTGGAACGTGTACTGGCGGCGCGGGAAAACGCTATGAATCAGCCGGATACTGAAGCCTGACTTTAAGATGAAATCGCCCCCAGAGCGGGGGCGATAAAATAACGCTTAGCGTGCGACACGGAGGCCGTTTTCAACCCCGCGAGAGAACACCACCTGCCAGAGCTGAATATCACGCGCGCGGAAAGCGCCTGCGCAAGCATTCAGATAATAGGTAAACATTCGTTTAAAGCGTTCACTGTAATTATCAGCAATTTCTGGCCATGCGGCGAGGAATCGCTCATACCAGGCCATTAATGTGGTGTCATAGTCGGCGCCGAAGTTATGCCAGTCTTCCATCACAAAGTGAGGTTCGCTGGCGCGTGCAATCTGTCGAACAGATGGCAGGCAACCGTTCGGAAAAATATATTTATTAATCCACGGATCAACATTTAGATCTGTTTTTTTCGACCCGATAGTATGCAGCAGGAAAATACCCTCCGGCTTCAGATTACGATCCACAACTTCAAAATAGGTATCGTAATTCTTCGGTCCGACGTGCTCGAACATCCCAACAGAAACAATGCGGTCAAATTGATCGTTCAGATCACGATAATCTTGCAGCAAAATGGTGACATCCAGACCTTTGCAGCGCTCCTGGGCCATTTTCTGCTGTTCAGCAGAAATCGTGACGCCAACCACGCTCACGTCATATTTGGACGCCATATAGTGCGCCAGTCCGCCCCAGCCACAGCCAATATCCAGCACACGCATGCCCGGTTTTAACTGTAACTTTTCACAGATCATTTTGAGCTTCGCTTGCTGGGCAGATTCCAGATTATCGGCATCTTTCCAGTAAGCGCAGGAATACTGCATGAAGGGGTCCAGCATACGGCTGAATAAATCATTGCCAAGATCGTAATGCTCTTTACCGACTATCCAGGCACGTTTTTTACTTTGTAGATTGAAGAGACGCGCGGCAGCGATGCGCAATGTGTCCTTGAAATGATGAGGGAGTTGGTTTTCGAGACCTGCGCGTAAGACCTTGCTAAAAAACATATCCAGTCGGTCACATTCCCACCAGCCATCCATATAACTTTCGCCTAACCCCAGCGAACCTTCCTGCAGAACGCGTTTAAAAAAATCGGGGTTTTTAACACGAATATCTGCCGGGGCAGGGCCGTTAATCGCAATGCCTGCACGGCTGAGTAATTCGTTGGCGATACGATACCAGTTGTCATCCGGTACACTGACTTCTTCTATACACGATGAACTCATAGTTTCTCCATCACTGGTCGGTGATCAGAACCTTAAAACAGCGTAGACGCTTTTTTGGCTTTGTGAGAAATCCCGCAGAAAAAAACCGCGAGTCTATAATCCGACGTAGAACAGAGGGAAAGGAGGAACCCTTGCCGAAATGACCATCCATAGTGAGTCGGGAACACTCCTGTCCCCGTAAAAACATAGTATTTATCGTAATCTTAACAACCGGAATTTAGTATAGGCCGCTAATTTCAATCATACAACAAAATTTTGTTAGCAGCCTAATCATAAAGATATCGATATAGATCAATGCGATTCGCTATGAGCAGCTTCGGTGCTGCCATGAGGCTGACAGTCAGGTTCTTCGCGACGTTGCATCATATAGCCCAGGCCAACCAGGGCCACCGTTGCTAACATCACGCTGGTGGTGGTAAATAACGGCGTACTGACGCTAATAAGCCAGGAAACCACCAGACTTGCGAGGAAGCACAGTCCCAGTTGCAGCGTATTTTGCAGTGCTGCGGCGCGTCCAGTTGCATGTGGGAAGGGACGCAGCGCCTGGGCGACAACAATCGGGTAGATCGCGCCATTGGCAACAGCCATCACACAGAATGGGATCAGAATTTCGGCCAGTGAAACATGGCTAATGAAGCCAGCAGCCCAGGTTGCCACAACGCTGACAGCAAACAGTACCAACAGCCATGGTAACAGTTGCTTGCCTTGCCATTTCTGCAATGCTGCACGACAGCCATAACCACCAATCAGAAACGCGATAGTTTGCGGGACATAACTTAAACCAATGACCGCCGGGCTGTAGCCCATCTCGCTAAGAATGAACGGAGAACCGGTTAGCCACGCAAAAAAACTGGCTGAACAGGCTGCATAAATCAGCACGTTTCCACGATAGATTTTAGAACGCAGCAGATCGGTAAAGGTCAGTGAATCCTGGCTATCATTACGCGTTTTCGTGGTGGGTTTAAGCCAGAAAATAGGCAAAATCAGCACCACGGTAATGGCAAACAGGGTGGCGAAAATGGCCTGCCAGGAGAAATGAACCAACAACCAGCTACCTAACAGGGGCGCCAGAGCAGGAGAAAGCCCAACCAGCGGCATGATGGTTGCAAAAATGCGATTCACTTTTTGTGAAGGATAGTAGTCCGTCACCAATGCTTGCCAGATAACTGCCGCGGCACAGACCCCAACAGCCTGTACAAAACGCAATACCAGCAGGGGGGCGGCGTTTTCTACCCACAGCATGCCTAAACTACCCAGAGCAAAAATCGTTAAACCGATTAATAACACGGGCTTACGACCATAACGGTCAGAGAGCGGCCCCCATAGAAGCTGGGCAGCGGCGAAACCAGCAAGGAACAGACTAAGGCTGGCACTGACGGCAGACGCAGGCGTTTGCAGATCGGCCTGAATGGCGGCAAAAGCGGGCAGATACATATCGGTTGCCAGAAAACCGAGTACGCTCAAACCCGCCAGCCAGACTAAAAATCTTTTCCCAGGTTGCATGTATATTCTCTAAATTCCTCAATTAAACACCGCCGCAAAGTGTAGGGAGTGAAATTCCTGTTGTGAAACGGTAATATTTGATGACTGGTTTCAAAAATTTTGCAGGCAAACTATGTGGTCAGAATATTCTCTCGAAGTTGTTGATGCGGTAGCGCGAAATGGCAGTTTTAGCGCTGCAGCCCAGGAGTTGCATCGCGTTCCTTCCGCTGTCAGCTATACCGTGCGTCAACTGGAGGAGTGGCTGGCGGTGCCGCTTTTTGAGCGCCGTCACCGTGATGTGGAATTGACCGCTGCCGGAGCGTGGTTTTTAAAAGAGGGGCGTTCTGTTGTCAAAAAAATGCAGATCACCCGCCAGCAATGTCAGCAAATTGCCAACGGCTGGCGCGGACAGTTAGCCATCGCGGTGGATAATATTGTCAGGCCAGAGCGTACTCGTCAGTTGATCGTTGATTTTTATCGCCACTTTGATGACGTCGAGCTTCTGGTTTTTCAGGAGGTATTTAATGGCGTCTGGGATGCGCTTTCCGACGGGCGTGTCGAACTGGCGATTGGCGCGACACGAGCGATTCCGGTCGGGGGGCGTTATGCCTTCCGTGATATGGGGATGTTAAGCTGGAGTTGCGTTGTCGCCAGCCATCATCCACTGGCGTCTATGGCGGGGCCGTTCAGCGATGATACATTGCGCAATTGGCCGTCATTGGTGCGCGAGGACACCTCACGAACGTTGCCAAAACGTATTACCTGGCTGCTGGATAACCAAAAAAGACTTGTAGTGCCTGACTGGGAGTCCTCAGCAACGTGTATTTCCGCTGGATTGTGTATTGGCATGGTGCCGACGCATTTCGCCAAACCGTGGCTTAACGAGGAGAAATGGGTTGCACTGGAACTGGAAAATCCATTCCCTGATTCGGCATGTTGTCTGACCTGGCAGCAGAATGATATGTCACCAGCATTGATCTGGCTGCTGGACTATCTGGGGGACAGCGAGACTCTTAATAAGGAGTGGCTACGGGAACCGGAAGAGGCTCCCGTAGTGAACGATTAGCGACGGTAGTCGCGGAACGGGCCGTCAGCTACGGAGCGGCGTTCAATAAGGCGTGGATGAACTTCAATGGACTGCGGTTCTTCGCGTTTGTTGACGATACGATCCAACAGCATGTTGAATGCCGTTTCACCCAGTGAATCTTTCGGCTGATGGATAGTAGTCAACGCCGGGGTAAAATAACGAGCGTTGCGCACATTATCATAACCGATCAGCGAAACATCCTGCGGCACGCGCAGACCCATTTCGTCAGCGGCGCAGAGTGCGCCCATCGCCATAATATCGCCACCACAGAAGACGGCAGTAGGGCGGTGTGATTGCGACAGGATTTGCTGCATGGCGCGATAACCGGATTCCGGTTCAAAGTCACCTTGTACAATCCAGTTTTCCGGCACCTTGATCATGGCTTCTTCCATTGCCTTCATAAAGCCAGCCAGACGGCCAGCACCGGTGTTGCGCTCCAGAGGGCCAGGAATAACGCCGATTTCGCGATGGCCGCGTTCAATCAGATAGCGTCCAGCCATGTAGCCGCCTTCAAACGCGTTATCGATGACCGCATCGGTAAAATCTGCTTTTGCTTCCCCCCAGTCCATCACCACCATCGGAATATGACGGTACTCTTCCAGCATTGCCAGTAGCGGTTCTGGATACTCAGAACACATGACCAGAAGGCCATCAACGCGTTTTTGCGCCATCATCGACAGATAGGCACGCTGTTTCTCAAGATTGTTCCACGCATTACCCAGAATCAGGGTATAGCCTTTCTGGAAGCAATTTTTTTCAACTGCTTCAATAATTTCGGCAAAATAGGCCGCTTCGCTGCTGGTCGCCAGCAAACCGATAGACTTGGTGTGGTTAACCTTCAGGCTACGCGCCACCGCGCTAGGGGAATAGTGTAATTCTTTAATCGCTGCCCACACGGCATTGCGCGTTTCTTCAGCGACGAAACGTGTTTTGTTAATTACGTGTGATACAGTTGTAGTGGAAACGTTTGCTCGTTTCGCTACATCTTTTATTGTTGCCATTCCATTTCACTCCAGACCCTAACTTCAGCTCCTGCAAAATCGCAAGGTAAACGTTTGCCTTTACACACCTTACGCACAACAAAAATGTTGCGGTACGCCGAAAAAACGACACGGAGCGTCAGAAAGGGGTCAATGGCCAGTACGCAAATAGTATAAGCGTGGAATTTTGGCCGATCTTGACGAAAAGGGGAAGTGGTAAAAGCACTTATCATAATAAATGCCGGGAGATTTTTTCATCGCAGTGTGTAAAAATGCGTAATATCACTTTTTGTGGGGTAATAAGAAAGGAGAAAACTTGATGAGCACCGACCTTAAATTTTCACTGGTAACAACTATTATCGTTCTGGGTTTGATCGTGGCCGTGGGTCTGACAGCCGCGCTGCACTGATTTCCTCCCGAGGGAGCTTATGTTCCCTCACATCCTCTTTCCTTTGTTAGCAAAATGACCGAGCGTTCAGTTAATGGTTTTGTTACTGCTGATGTTTGTGTCAGCCAGAAAATGACCCGAAGCAGTTGGTGTTGCCAACAGTTAATAAAACAAAAACGCAGAAGGCGTACCTTCTGCGTTACAGATTACGGATAAAATGCAATTTATTGCGCCGGATACACTGTTAACGCCTCATTTGCGCAGGACTGATTAGCGTAGTGCATCAGGCAATGTTGCATTTGCCATCAGTGATTATGCGGCGAGATTTTTCGCCACGAACGCCCAGTTCACCAGCGCCCAGAAGTGTTCCAGGTAGCCAGGGCGAGCATTGCGATAATCGATGTAATAAGCGTGTTCCCAGACATCAACGGTCAGCAGCGGAGTTGCATCGGTGGTCAGCGGAGTACCGGCGTTAGAGGTAGAAACGATAGCCAGCTTGCCGTCGCTATTTTTCACCAGCCAGGTCCAGCCGGAGCCGAAGTTTTTGATGGCAGCATCAGTAAACTGTGCTTTGAAATCGGCAAAGCTGCCAAAAGACGCGGCGATAGCGTCAGCCAGTTCACCTGTCGGTTCGCCACCCGCGTTTGGCGCCAGGCAGTTCCAGTAGAAAGTGTGGTTCCAGACCTGGGCAGCGTTGTTAAATACGCCACCTTCAGAGCTGCGAATAATCTCTTCCAGTGATTTACCTTCAAACGCGGTGCCTTTGATCAGGTTGTTCAGATTAGTGACGTAAGTCTGATGATGTTTGCCGTAGTGATACTCGATGGTTTCCGCAGAAATGTGCGGTGCCAGAGCGTCTTTAGCATATGGTAGTGCAGGTAATTCGAATGACATTGCTACTCTCCTTTATTATTAATTGGTATACGCACAATAGCCTTATTGTGAGTACGGATAGGGTAGCAAATTAAAAGGTGAGACAAAAGATGAACTTACCCTGTTGCCGTAACAACAGGGTAAAGTTTTAGCGAAGTGTTTTGGGGGTCATTACCCGACGAGCGCCAACATAGTGGCGCTGCCAGTAATCTTCGCTTAAAGAAGTGATTTGGATTTCCTGGCCACTGCGCGGAGACTGAATAAACTTGCCATTGCCGACATACACGCCCACGTGATCGGCGGTGCCACGGCCCTGGGTGCGGAAGAAGACCAGATCACCGTTTTTCAGTTCACTGCGATCGATTGGTGCCGCGTCGCGCAGGTGATACATTTCATTGGCGGTGCGCGGAATGCGGATCTTCACCAGATCTTTATAAGCGTAATAAACCAGCCCACTGCAATCAAAACCGGTACGTGGCGAGCTGCCGCCCCAACGATACGGCTTGCCAATTTGCTGCATCAGTTTATTCATTGCCACTTTTGTGGCTTTTTGTACTTTTGCTTTGTGCGCGTCGGCAATGGTTCCAGGTATGGCATTTTTGACTTTCACACAATGCGATTTATAACCCTTACGTTTGGTGCACTTTTCCGTAAAGCTGGCTGACGCCGTTTTATTGACAACGTGTTTGCTGCGAGTTTTGGCGTTTTTAGAAGCGGTAACGGAGGATTTTTTAACGGAAGAAGCGGTTTTGCTTTTGGTCGTACTTTTACTGGCGGCTTTTTTGGCTGTTTTCTGGCTGGCTTTATTGCTTTTCCTGGTGGTTGCCGTGCTTTTCTTTTTGTCTGCTTTTTTGGTGATATGAGTGGTGGCAGAGCTCTCCCTGGCTTGCTTGGAAGCATGGGCCATAGGCGTAAAAGGCAGGGTGGTAAAAAGTAAAGCACAGAGCGTGATCGAAATACGGTTTATCCGCGCCACTGAGCGTCCCTCTGTTAAGGCAGGTCTATCATGCCTGCGTCTGATTTACAAAACCCGATGATTCTAATGCATAGAGGAAGAGAAAGTTAATAGCTTTTATTGTTAAAAAATACGTTTCGTCGGCGAGCGCAAAAAAAAGCAGCAGCGAAAGCTAAAAATGGTCATAAATACGTCAGTTTGCAGCGTGTCAGAATAGAAATGGATATTTGGAATGCAACTTATATGGAGAAGGGATAAAATAGCAAAAGCGTGATGAAAATGTTATTTTCCGTTGCCGCACTGACCCGCTACAATGTCAGATTACTGCCGTCAAGAAGTTTGAGGAAGCAAGACAATGAGCACCACTATCGAAAAAATTCAACGCCAGATTGCTGAAAACCCGATCCTGCTATACATGAAAGGTTCACCGAAACTGCCAAGCTGTGGTTTCTCTGCCCAGGCAGTCCAGGCGCTTGCCGCATGTGGCGAACGTTTTGCCTATGTTGATATCCTGCAGAACCCGGATATTCGTGCGGAACTGCCGAAATACGCAAACTGGCCGACTTTCCCGCAGCTGTGGGTTGACGGCGAGTTGGTAGGCGGCTGTGATATCGTGATCGAAATGTATCAGCGTGGCGAGCTGCAGCAGTTGATCAAAGAAACTGCCGCTAAATATAAGTCTGAAGAACCGGACGCAGAATAATCAGCCCCGCAATACTGACGGATGTGAAATCAACATCCGTCAGAGCCTTTCTATCCCCAGTCCAGCCCCTGTGGCGAGCTGGAAAATCCCGCTCCCCGCAACAACGTAAATATTGGTGTTTGCCGCACCGGTTGATCATTCACTTCTGTCAGTGTAAAGCGCAATCGTGGTTCGCGTCGCAGCGCGGTTGCCAGCGCCTGAAAAACGTCAGGCGGTAGTAATTCATCTTTTTCCTGCCAGACCAACATTTTCTTACCGCCTTGCGCCAGATAGAGCACCAGCTTGCCGCCGTAAATGACCACCAGCGCACCGGCCCGACGCGTTGGAACCAGCGTCGCCGGATGTGCAGGCCAGGGTAGCAGATTTCCCCACACATTCGCAGGATCGTTGGCAGAGAGCGCCACTGGTGTGTATTGTTGCGGCTGTGTGGCAGATGTGACCAAATCGCGCAGACGGTCAATAGTCAGACGGTCAGCAAATTGTGCGCCCCCCAGACCGTCGACAAATCGACCGCGCATAATCCGCCCGGAATCTTCCATACTGCGGCAAAGCGTCTGCATTGATGGAAAACCGCCAGGAATATTTTCGGAAATCACCGCTTGACGGCTGATGATGCCATAGCGGTCGAGCATATTTTCCGTTAGTGCCAACATCCGTTCGGTGTCGTTCAGTGCCGCCACCTGCAATAATGACCAACGCCCGGCCAGTTTCGGTGCGTTGTAAGAAACCAGCGGCGCCACTGGCAAGGCCGCTGGGGCATAACCAGAGCGGCCCCGGCGTAATCGACCACCGCGACGTGCCGAAGAGCGGACGTTTGAACTGCTGCGAGTAAGCGCGCGCAAAGGCGCCCAGATATCGCTGGTTATCATCCTTTGCCAGACTAAATCCCACAGCGCTTCTTGTAACGCTGAAGCATCGACTTGTTGACCGCACTCTTCACGTACCCGCTGACCGATTTGCTGGGCAAACCAGGCGCCGCCGCCAGCCAGCACGGCGATAATCGCTTGCTGAATGGTTGAACGTTTTGAGTCATCGCTTTTTATAACAGTAAGCGATTCTGCAGCATATTCTTGCAAATGCAGCGCTACCAGACCGTCATCGTCGCCTAATTTTTTTTGCCCGGACCAGATAACCGCACCGGTCGCCAATAGTTCATCGAGCATCTCGGGCGAATAATCGCGCACGCGGGCGGGCAGGATCTGACTTTCCCACAGCGAGGCGGGTAAACCGACGCCGGCAAGTTGTTCGATAACTCGCATGACGCCGTCCACACCTTCATAAACGCCCACTGATGCTGAGGTAAAAAGCGCCGGACTCCCATCGGTGGCGGGAAGTACGCCCTGACGTTCCAGCAATAAACGTGCATAGACGATGGCTGAAACCGGGCGTGTGGCTTCTCTGGCGGCCTGCAGCGAACGTAAACGCAGACGACGAAAAACGTCATCGCTTACCCAGACGTCTTGTTGCAGATTCATCGCCAATCCCTGTTCACGTAATTGATGGAGTTGCTCTTCGACAACAGCAATGCCGAGACCAGTTTGACGGGCAAGCTGTTCAGTCGTCACAAGGGTATGGTGCTGGAGATAGCGTAAGAAGAGATCGCGAAGCGGGTGGCTGACACGGTGCTGGTAGATTTCCGGCAATGATGTCGGTAATTTTACGCCGAGGGCGTCTCGTAACCTGGCGGCATCATCCATGCAGGCCAGACACTCCTGACCAGCAATCATCGCCGGGAAGATTCTTTTTTCTGTGAGAAGATTTTCCAGATACGTCTCAATTTCTTCACGGCTGCCCGTATGTCGTTGCATCAGGTCATCAACGGTCATTGGCCCCAGCTCGCGCAGCAGGTCGAACAGACCTTCTTCTCCTTTCGCTTTTCTGTCGGGAACTTGCCGTTGCAACTCTTCTTCAACTTGACGAATCACCAGAGGATCAAGCAATTCACCAGGATCGACCTGCCCGAGTAAATTGCGCAACAACTCACTGTCCAGAGACAGCACCGATGCCCGTCTTTCTGCCAGTGGGATATCACCCTGGTACATAAACTCCGCAACATAACCGAACAACAGGTTAGCGGCAAAAGGCGAGGGTGTGGAGGTTGTCACATCAGAGATTTGAATTTCGCCGCCGTTCAGGCGACGCATTAGACGCTCCAGCGCGGGAAGATCATAAACATCCTGCAGGCACTCGCGCAGGGTTTCCAGAATGATCGGGAAATCGGGATATCCCCGGGCAATTTCCAGCAACTGGCTGGCGCGTAGTCGTTGTTGCCAGAGCGGGGTGCGATGCCCCGGAGTGCGACCTGGCATCAGCAATGCCCGGGCGGCGCATTCACGAAAGCGGGCGGCGAAAAGGGCTGAGCTGCCCACTGCTTCGCGGACAATTTGCAGTAGTTTTTCCGATTCAAACAGGAAAATAGCGGCGTCAGGTAGTTTGCCATCGGTGTCAGGAATACGAGCAACAATGCCGTCATCACTGGCGACGACAGAGGCGTCTGCGCCCCACAGTGCATGTATCCGCCCGGCAATTGCTAATGCCCACGGTTCATGCACTCTGCGGCCATAAGGCGAGTGCAAAATAATCCGCCAGTCGCCAATTTCATCACGACAGCGTTCGAGGACCAGATGGCGGCTTCCTGGGACAATCTCCGTAGCATTGCGCTGTTCGTTAATTAGCCCCTGAATATTGGCGCGCGTATTTTCTTCCGCCAGCCACGGAGGAATATTTCCGGCAAAGAATTCGTTATTCGCCAACTGATGGAGAAAATCGCCGATCATCTCCCCCAATTCCGCAGGACGGCCGTTACCTTCGCCACGCCAGAAAGGAAGTCTGGCAGAACGACCTGGCGCAGGGGTAACGATCACCTGGTCGCGGGTGATTTGCTGGATCCGCCATGAGGTCGCGCCCAGAGTGATAATGTCATTCACCCGTGATTCATACACCATCTCTTCGTCCAGTTCGCCGACACGCCGCGAGCCGCTCTGTTCTTCGCCTTCCGGTAATAGCACGCTGTACATGCCACGATCAGGTATCGTGCCGCCGCTGGTCACTGCCAGTAGTTGTGCGCCGGGTCGCGCGGTTAATATTCCGGTTTCCCGGTTCCAGACAAGTTTTGGTCGGAAAGCGGAAAAGTCACCGGATGGGTAGCGACCGGAGAGCATATCCAGCGTGGCGTCAAAAATACGCCGTGGCAAATCTTTCCACGGTGCAGCGCGGCGGACGCGGGCGTACCACTCATCAACGTGTAAGGCATCCATTGCAGTGGCGGCAACGGTTTGCTGCGCCAACACGTCGAGAGGATTATGCGGCGGAATCAGATTCTCCAGTTTGCCAGCAAGCATACACTCCACAATAACTGCAGAATCGATTAAATCGCGCCGGGTACGGGGGAAAAACAGTCCCTTAGAAACGCCACCAACCTGATGCCCGGCGCGCCCGATACGCTGTAAACCACTGGCAACAGAAAGCGGCGTTGCCACCTGAATAACCAAATCTACCGCGCCCATGTCAATCCCCAGCTCGAGGCTGGAGGTTGCGACCACGCAGCGCAATTCGCCCGATTTCAGCGCCTGTTCTGTTATGGCGCGTTGTTCCTTAGAGACGGAACCGTGATGTGAGCGGGCAATAAAAACATCGCTGCTTTGGACGCGGTTAGAGGTTGCGCCAGTGGTCGACTCGAAATGGGCCGCATCAGCGGCGATAGCCGGGGAGCGCTGTAATCGTGCGGCGTAAAGCTCATTCAGCCGAGCCGTCAGTTTTTCTGCCAGTCCGCGGGAATTAGTAAAGACAATGGTCGAGCGATGGCGCAAAACTTCATCAAGGATGCCGGTTTCAATATATGGCCAGATGGAGCCTTCTCTGCCTGCGTGGCTGTCTTCGCCAGTGCCGCTGGCGACCGATGAGACATCATCCATATTGGCGACCGGTACGACGATGCGGATCTGCGGATGCCTTGCTGCTGGAGGATTGACCACCGTAACCGGGCGGTCGCCGCCGAGAAACTCCGCGACGTCGCTAGCTGAACGTACCGTGGCAGAAAGACCAATTCGCTGTGCTGACATATTAAGTAATGCGTCAAGTCGTTCCAGACTCAATGCCAGATGTGCGCCGCGTTTACTTCCCGCCACGGCATGGACTTCATCAATAATTACCGTTTCGACGCCGCGTAGCGTTTCGCGAGCGCGGGAGGTCAGCATCAGATAGAGGGATTCTGGCGTAGTGATCAAAATATCCGGGGGATTGCGGGTTAGTTTGCTGCGTTCCTGTGCGGGAGTATCGCCAGTTCTGATACCCACACGGATGTTCACTTCCGGTTCTCCGCGCCGACGTCGCTCATCAGCGATGCCTTGTAATGGGATCTGTAAATTGCGCAGAACATCGGTACCTAAGGCCTTAATTGGCGAAATGTAGAGGATACGCGAGGTTTTATGCTGGTGTGCTTCACTGGCGGTGTCTCCGCCTTCGCGGAAAAGTCGATCAAGGGCGTAGAGAAAAGCTGCCAGCGTTTTCCCGGAGCCAGTCGGCGCAATTACCAGCGCATGTTCGCCTCTCGCCGCTACATTCCAGGTCTGTGACTGGACGGTGGTCGGTTGCCTGAATGTACGGAGAAACCAGTTGCGGGTTGTCGATGAAAAAAGGTCCGGCAGGGATGATGTGGGATTTGGGTTATCTGCCATTGGCGCTATTCCCCGTGAGTATCATACATGATGCGTGGAATAGCCTCACTATAGATGCCTGAATCATGGCATGTCATCAGGCATCGACTCGATTACACCTCTTCGGCGACAGGCAGCGGCCAGCCTCCCAGACGTTTCCAGCGATTGACGATTTCACAAAACAGCACGGCAGTGCGTTCGGTATCGTACAGTGCGGAGTGCGCCTGGTTGCTGTCAAACTCCATACCTGCGGTCTGGCAAGCTTTTGACAACACCGTCTGCCCAAGCGCCAGGCCAGCCAGCGCCGCGGTATCGAAAGTGGCGAAAGGGTGGAATGGATTACGTTTCAGTGAGGCGCGTTCTGCGGCGGCCATCATAAAGCTGTGGTCGAAATTAGCATTGTGCGCCACCATAATGGCACGGTTACAGCCGCTCGCTTTAATGCCTTTACGTACAACTTTGAAAATTTCATGCAGCGCCTCGTATTCACTGACCGCGCCACGCTCTGGATCGTTCGGGTCAATGCCGTTAAAGGCGAGGGCTTCCGGCTGCAAATTAGCGCCGACAAACGGTTCGACGTGGAAATGTAATGTGGTGTCCGGCATCAGCCAGCCTTGTTCATCCATTTTCAGGGTGATGGCGGCAATCTCAAGCAGCGCATCGGTTTTGGCATTGAACCCGGCTGTTTCAACATCAATCACAACAGGATAAAAACCACGAAAACGGTCGCACAGACCGGTAAGTTGAGCGTTATCGGACATCAGATTCTCTTAATACGGAAAAATTGCAGCGCGCATTATGACAAATATTATTCGCCGATGCAGTAAGATGCGGGCGTGATGAGTTCACGCCCGACAGGAGATTAGTTGCCCAGGCCGCGACCAGCGTCTTTCTCTTCAATCAATTCAATTTTGTAACCGTCAGGATCTTCCACAAACGCGATAACCGTAGTACCGCCTTTTACCGGACCAGCTTCACGGGTAACGTTACCGCCGTTCTGACGAATTTTTTCGCACGCTTCGGCGGCGTTATCGACGCTAAGCGCAATATGACCATAAGCGGTGCCGAGTTCGTATTTATCGACGCCCCAGTTGTAGGTCAATTCAATGACCGCCTCTTCGGTTTCCGGGCCGTAGCCAACAAACGCCAGTGAGTATTTGTATTCCGGGTTTTCGCTGGTACGCAGTAATTTCATGCCCAGCACGTTGGTATAAAAATCGATAGAACGTTGCAGATCGCCAACGCGCAGCATGGTATGAAGAAGACGCATCTTTATATCCTCAAAATGGCTAACAGATTCAAAAAGTTGTTTTAGTATAGCGGCGGCTTTGCGCCGCTCGCAATGTTGGATTACAGCGTGGGGTAATCGGTATAACCTTCCGCGCCGCCGCCATAGAAACTTTCAGCACGCTGTGGGTTAAGCTCGGTTTTGCGCTGCAAGCGGGCGACCAGATCCGGGTTTGCAATCCAGTCGCGACCAAACGCCACTGCATCAATTAACCCTTTGCCGATCAGTGTTTCGGCTTTTTCTACCGTGTATGCGCCTGCGCCGATAATCGGGCCGCGGAAACGGGCGCGTACTTTTTCACGGAAAGCATCGGTATACGGTTTGCCGCCAGCCCAGTCTGGTTCGGACATATGCAGATAAGCAATGCCGCGTTTCCCCAGTTCCTCAATCAGATACAGCGCATCGGCTTCTTCATTCGGACCATTATCAGTGTTCTGGAACGTACCGATTGGTGAAACACGAATACCAATGCGATCGGCGCCCCATTCTTCAATCCCGGCATCGACCACTTCCAGCACCAGACGTGCGCGATTTTCCACACTCCCGCCGTACTGATCGGTACGATGGTTTGAAGAAGGAGAAAGGAACTGATGCAGTAAATAACCGTGAGCAGAGTGGAGTTCCACCAGATCAAACCCGGCTTCACGAGCGTTAGCGATGGCCTGGCGGAAATCATTAACGATGCCAGGAATTTCTTCCAGTTCCAGTGCACGCGGCATGGACGTATCGACACGGATTGCCTGACCGTTTTCATCACGCAGAGAAGTTCGGGTGCCAGCACTAAGCGCAGACGGTGCCACTGGCGCCTGACCACCTGGCTGCAGGCTGGCGTGAGAAATGCGCCCGGTGTGCCACAGTTGCACCGCAATGTGACCGTTTTCAGCATGGACGCCAGCGGTGATTTTCTGCCATGCGGTAACTTGCTCCGGGCTATGAATGCCTGGCGCACCGGCATAGCCTTTTGCCTGGACAGAAATTTGTGTGGCTTCACTGATAATCAAACCGGCGCTGGCGCGTTGGCGATAATATTCCGCCATCAACGGGGTAGGGATGTCACCCGGTTCAATACTGCGCAGACGCGTCAGTGGCGCCATAAAAATACGGTTTGCTGCCGTGATCGCGCCCACTTTCAGTGGGGAATACAGTTTTTCAGATGACATAAAGGCTCCCGGTCTTCTGGTGATAAAAAAAGCCTACTAAACGGCAGGCGTCGCAAGAATGGTTTTTACATGTGCCAACGCGTTTTCCAGTGGCTCGAAACTGCGCGAAATCTTGGCCTGCAGATTCGCGCCCAGCCACAGTGCGTAAAGTATTTGTGCCTGTTGCAGCGGTTCGCCATAAAAGGTTAAACAATGGCTATCACGGCCATTTTCCAGTGCCTGAGAGAGCAGATCGATCACGCCGCGAGCGCCTTTATCCATCGCACTGCGCATATCTTCTGACAGGTCGCACACTTCGGCAGAGAGTTTTACTGTCAGGCAACCACTGATGGTTCCATGTTGGCAAAACTGGTTCAGCGTCTGCTGGTAATAAGCCAGAATGCGGTCGCGGTAATTACCTTCGCCGGATTGCAGCAATTCCGTCAGTCGCTGGTGATATGCCGCGTAATGGCGCTCAAGCATGGCAACGCCAAATGCTTCTTTAGAGCGAAAGTAGTGATAGAAGGACCCCTTCGGCACTTCAGCGGTCTTCAGTAATTCGCTTAGCCCCATCCCGGTGAACCCACGTTGCAGGCAAAGTTGCTCACCCGTAGTCAGGAGATGTTCGCGAGTATCATGTTCGGTATGTTTGTTCATGCGTTGGAGTGTAGTAGACCAGTCGGTCTAGTGCAAGCAAAGTTGCTACTTTGGATATTAAGAGCTTCAACAGATACAATATACTCATCATACTTCAAGTTGCATGTGCTGCGACCGTGTTCGCTCACCTCAGCCACTTACTTTAGTAAGCTTCTGGGGATTCATTCGTCGCCTTCCTGCAACCCGAATTATTTAGAGTAAAACTCATCTCAGGAGGGCGAAATGGCGGAGCAATTAGAGTTCTTTCCCGTCCAGAGCCCGTGCCGGGGAATTTGCCAGTCTGATGAGCGCGGATTTTGTCGCGGCTGTTTTCGTAGCCGGGATGAGCGTTTTAACTGGAATAAAATGAGCGATGGCGAAAAACAAGAGGTGTTACGCCTGTGTCGTCAGCGATTGATGCGTAAATTACGCGCGAATAAGCCAGCATCATCAGATGAACCGGAGCAACCATCACTCTTTTAAGCATAATCTTGCGTATACTCCTCTCATATCTGATAAGAGGAAGCGATTATGGTTCAGCGTATTACTATTGCACCGCAAGGCCCGGAGTTTTCCCGTTTTGTGATGGGCTACTGGCGACTAATGGACTGGAATATGTCCTCCCGCCAGTTGGCCAGTTTTATTGAAGAGCATCTGGATCTCGGCGTGACTACCGTGGACCACGCTGATATTTATGGTGGATATCAGTGTGAAGCGGCGTTTGGCGAGGCGCTGAAACTGGCGCCTCATCTGCGTGAACGGATGGAAATCGTCACTAAATGTGGCATCGCGACGACTGCGCGTGAAGAAAACGTCATTGGGCATTATATTACTGACCGCGACCACATTATCAAAAGCGCCGAACAGTCGCTGGTTAATCTCGCAACCGATCGTCTGGATCTGTTGTTGATCCACCGTCCCGACCCGCTGATGGATGCCGATGAAGTGGCGGAGGCGTTTAAACATTTGCACCAGAGCGGCAAAGTACGTCACTTTGGGGTATCCAATTTCACACCGGCGCAATTTGCGCTATTGCAATCGCGTTTGCCATTTACCCTTGCCACCAATCAAGTGGAAATATCACCTGTACACCAGCCATTACTGCTGGATGGTACGCTCGACCAACTGCAACAACTGCGTATTCGTCCGATGGCGTGGTCCTGCCTTGGTGGTGGTCGCCTGTTTAATGATGATTATTTCCAGCCGCTGCGTGATGAGCTTGCTGTGGTGGCGGAAGAATTAAATGCTGCTTCTATCGAACAAGTTGTTTATGCGTGGATATTACGTCTGCCGTCGCAGCCATTGCCGATTATTGGTTCCGGTAAAATTGAGCGGATACGTTCTGCGGTCGAAGCTGAAGCGCTGAAAATGACTCGTCAACAGTGGTTTCGTATTCGTAAAGCGGCAATCGGTTATGACGTGCCATAAGCGTTTTTTGGGGATTTTTCGTCAGATATGCGCCACGGGTTCACGTTGAACGAAAGCCCCTGGAAACGATTTAGCCTTGCTATTCCGGTGGCGATAATATGTCCTGTCAGCCATCGTCATTGGACGGTGGTGAGGGGATTATTAGGTAATTAAGAGACCAGCGTACCTTGCGGCGGTGCTTGTTCAAGCTGGGAAAGTGAGCAGTGTAATCGCCAGATAATCGCCGCCAGTTCCCGGGCGGCAGGCTGATGATGATGGGCAAGGCTGTCGCAAATTCGCTGTAGTTCATGAAGTATAGCCGCCAGTGATTTTTGTTGGACGCCACGCTCACTCATGACTCCCCGCAACAGTGCAATACAGTTATCACGCACTCGCGATAACGGATCGGAGCGCGATTCCCAATCGCGCAACTGCCAGACAACATGCGAACAGTTCAGTAGTACAACCCCCCAACGCAATAACCAACGGCGGGCCAGTGCATCCTGGCTGTTACTTAACTGACTGACGTGATGATAGGTGAGCGATTCAAATTCACTTTCACTCAGGATTGGGCGTCGACTAAGTTGATCGACAAAATCCCGACGCAGCGCGCGAATATGGCGGCGGCTTTTGCGCGCATCAGAACCAGGACGGAGAATGGCGAACGCCAGCCACGCAAGCGCAACGCCGACGATTTTTGCCAGATTATCATTAAGAAAATCTGCGAAGTTATATACTGGCGGGTTAGTGACAGCGATAAACGATCCCATAAAAACAATCAGTTGCCCCCACGTTGCGGCAAGTTTCGGCATCTGCAATTTAAGAAGTTGCATCGTTGCCAACAGCGGAAAGAGAAACAATAAAAATTGCCACAGATCGCTAATCTGCACCATCAGACCGAATTTAACGACAAAGCTAAACAGAGAAAGCAACACCAGCGTGCGCATCAACAGCGATAGCGATTTAAATGGCGCCGGGACGGCGGAATAAAGTACGCAACTGATTGCCGCCAGTGTTAGCGCATTAGCGCCCGCATCCCATTGTGAAGTGATACTCCACGCGCCAATCATCATTAATGTACAAAATGTACGTAGCCCACTCCACATGGCTTCAATGTTATCGGTATGACGCGCCAGTCCCGAGGTACGGGGGAGTCTGACATGATCATTTGCCCCGCTTTGCAGATGACGCAAGTCCTGGCTGCTTTGCAAATACAGTTGGCAGAAATAGCGTAAACGCAGCCAAAAAGCGACGTGTCGATAATCGGCAGAGTTTGTTGGGCGTAACGGGGCAATAATGCGTGCGACGGTGTAAAAATCCGTTTGCGTACTGGCAAGCGCCTTTAATAGCTGTTCGAGGATTTCCCGCGTTGCGGCTGGCGATGAGGGCCAGTTCAGTAACATTCGTCGCAGACTGGAGATGACGCTGGTCAGACGCAACTGTTGGTGCAAAAGCGCATTAAGGCGTGCGTTTTGCTGGCGAAAGCGATAGTGGCTCCAGAACGCCTGAATACGTAACAAATTCATTGTTAATATTTGCCCAATCACGCCTTCATGCGCTGTACGAATGGCATCGTTTGTTTCAGGCTGCCAGAGCAAACTGGCATGCTCCAGTAAGCGGGCGTGCATATTTTTTAACGCAGTTAAAAGAGCGGTAGCATCGGAGCTGCTGGGCAGGATCATCATCATCATCCCGCCGCAAAGAATACCGACAATCACTTCACACACGCGTGCCTGGGCAATGTCCCACAGTTGGGTCACTTCGGTGATATTGACCATCGGAAAGGCGATAATTGCTGCAGTGTAACCCGCCAGTTGAAACGCATACGCCACATTATTGGTGAAGTGCGCACAAGCCCAGGTACAAAAGCCAAGCCATGTCGCCATACTTAACAGAAGTAACCAAGGTTCATTGAGAGTATGCCCGGCAAGGATTAGTGCCGCCGTCGCTCCCAACAAACTGCCGGCGATACGTCCCAGGCTTTTGCTGATGACGCCGCCTACGGTGGGAAAGCTTACTACCGCTGCTGAGGTCATCGCCCAGTAGGGCTCATCCAGATTCAAATAATAGGCAACGGAAAGGGCCAGGCACATGGCAATAGTGTTACGTAATGCATATCGCCATTGTGCCAGCGTGGCTTTAAACCATGGCAAATTGCGCAAAGACGTTAACGATGCCTTCATTATTGACCTACGGCTATGCTGCAGGTAGTACCAGAGACCAGGGTTAAATTGTTGGGAACGCTATCTAAACGAAAGCGTACTGGTACTCGCTGGGCAAGACGAACCCAGGGCACGTTAGGTTTCACGTCTGGGATCAGGCTGGAATCGTTCTCTACGCTTTGATCATAAATGGCCCGCCCAATACTGTAAACGTGACCCTGTAACTTTCTGTTGTCGCTATACAGCGTAATTTGTGCTGGCGCACCTTCTTTAATATGACGCAATTTGGTCTCTTCAAAGTAACCAACTACATAAAAAGAACGGCTATCGACAAGGGCAAACTGCGGTTTACCGGTATCGGCATAGTCACCTGCGCGGGTCGTGAGGTTAGTGACCCATCCGCTAACTGGAGCGCGAACATCCGTTTGCGACAGTTGCCACTGCGCTTGTTTCAGCATTGCTTGTGCGGCATCGACACTGGCCTGCATCGCTTTGACATTGAGGTTGGCGGTATCCAGTTCTTCGGCAGAAATAAAATTTTGCGAGAGATGGCGGCGGCGGTTGGCTTCGTTATTGGCTTTGGCGAGATCAGATTGCGCTTTTGCCAGTTGTGCCCGGGCATTCAGCTCGGCGATCTGGAAGGGGGTTTTATCGATGGTAAACAGAATATCGCCCGCTTTGACCAGTTGGTTGTCTTTTATATTCAGCTCAACAATACGTCCTGAGACCTGAGGTGTAATAGTGACCTGTTCCGCGCGCACTTTACCATCACGTGTCCACGGTGACTGCATGTAATAGTTCCACAGCCACCATCCGGTGAGTATCGCAACGGCCGCGACAAGAATTGTTGAGAAATACTTAATTGTTTTAATTGACATAATTACCACGCAATCAGTATTGCCAGGGCGAGACAAACGCAAATAGCAAACAGTGATAAATCCATTAACAATGGATGCCAGATATCGCCAGCGTAGATCCAGTCGCGCAGCAGGCGGTGTACGACCAGCCAGATGACAAATCCAAGCGCGAAGGCTTTGAAGAACGGGGGAAAGTAGATGGATGCGCCAAGCACCAGATCTTGTAAGGGCAATCCTGCTGTATTAGGCATAAACTTCACAAAATAGATTCCTTTACGGGCGAATGTATTGCTTTAGATTAATAAATGTTCGTTAAATGCGAAAAGTTTGCGCGCAATTTCTGAAAAATATGTCTGACGGTAAGCAAATGCAGCAATACATTTGTTTTAGCAATACAATTGCTGCACACTATTCTAAAAGCTGTATAATATCTTAGCAAGCTAATTATAAGGAGATGAAATTGGAATCGCCACTAGGTTCTGATCTGGCACGGTTGGTGCGCATATGGCGTGCTCTGATAGACCATCGCCTGAAACCTCTGGAGTTAACGCAAACTCACTGGGTGACGTTGCATAACATTCATCAGTTACCTCCAGACCAGTCGCAAATTCAACTGGCTAAAGCGATTGGCATCGAGCAACCTTCACTGGTTCGTACTCTGGACCAACTGGAAGAGAAAGGGTTAATTTCGCGTCAAACTTGCGCCAGCGATCGTCGGGCTAAACGTATTAAACTGACGGAGAAGGCGGAACCGCTGATTTGCGAAATGGAAGCCGTTATCAACAAAACGCGGGCAGAAATTTTACAAGGGATCTCACCTGAAGAACTGGAGCAGTTGATTAAGCTCATCGCAAAACTTGAGCATAATATTATTGAGCTACAGGCTAAAGGATGAAATGAAAGGGGCATGTGGTCAGGCTACTGGCCACATGCCAACTTAATTAGCGTGGAGAAACGGTCACCTGGCTGCCATTGCTTGCCAGTACTACGCGTTGTCCTGGGGAGAAGTGGGTACTCCCTTGTTTTTGTACCACCATTATGGTGTTGCCATCATCCTTACGAATTTCCAGCTCAACGCCCTGCGTTTTATTCATGGCGCTCTGCACACCCTGACCGGCTACGCCGCCTGCAATCGCACCTGCTGCAGTAGCCAGAGAACGCCCAGTGCCGCCGCCAACCGTGTTCCCAAGGAAACCGCCAAGCACCGCGCCGCCAATCGCGCCGATAACGTTGGAATTATCACCGCCTTGAATTTGTACCGGGCGTACATTAACGATTGTGCCATAGCTGACATTCTGTACTTGTTTCGCTTCAGACGCGGTATAAACATCTCCTGAAAGGGTATCGTTGTTAACACAACCGGCAAGAGACAGACCTACCATTGAAACAACCAACACGCGTTTAATCATTGAAAAATCTCCTGTTCACCATGAAGTACCACGCAAGTATCCCTCATGGTCAAAGTATATGGCATATGTGAATCCATGGTTACATACACTACCAAATATGAGCGAATCATAATGAAAGTAGGATGAACCAATTATAAACAAAACATTCGTGATTATTATTGATTTGAAGATAATGTTTTACTACCAGCCGTAAAAATCGGTCACCACACATGGTATTCACGAAAAGTTTATGCTTGAGTGATGCGCAAACGTCAGATTGAAAAAGGATGAACTATGAAATCAGGCCGCTTTATTGGCGTTATGTCAGGCACCAGTCTTGATGGTGTTGATGTTGTTTTGGCGACGATCGATGAGCACCGGGTAGCACAGCAGGCAAGTTTGAGTTGGCCGATCCCCGTCCCGCTAAAACAGGCTGTACTGGATATTTGCCAGGGACAACAGCTTACGCTCTCTCAGTTTGGTCAACTGGATAGTCAACTTGGGAGACTGTTTGCTGATGCGGTTAATGCGCTACTGAAAGAGCAAGGTCTACAGTCAAAAGACATTGTGGCGATTGGTTGCCACGGGCAGACTGTCTGGCACGAACCGACTGGGCCGGCGCCGCACACTATACAGATTGGCGATAACAATCAGATTGTCGCGCGAACAGGAATTACCGTTGTCGGTGATTTTCGCCGTCGCGATATTGCGCTAGGCGGGCAGGGGGCGCCGCTGGTGCCAGCTTTTCATCATGCATTGCTGGCGCACCCCACGGAGCGACGAATGGTGCTCAACATTGGCGGAATTGCTAATTTGTCGCTGCTCATTCCGGGGCAACCTGTGGGCGGTTACGATACCGGACCGGGCAATATGCTGATGGATGCGTGGATCTGGCGTCAGACTGGCAAATCTTACGATAAAGACGCCGAGTGGGCGCGGGCGGGTAAAGTTATTCTTCCATTGTTGCAAAATATGCTTAGCGATTCGTATTTTTCCCAGCCCGCGCCGAAAAGCACCGGACGCGAATACTTTAACTATGGCTGGCTGGAGCGCCATCTGCGGCATTTCCCGGGTGTTGATGCGCGCGATGTCCAGGCGACATTGGCAGAGCTGACGGCGGTGACTATTTCTGAACAAGTATTATTGAGCGGCGGCTGTGAGCGATTGATGGTATGCGGCGGTGGAAGCCGTAATCCACTGGTGATGGCGCGACTTGCTGCATTGTTGCCAGGAACTGAAGTGACTACGACTGATGCTGTCGGTATTAGCGGTGATGACATGGAAGCGTTGGCCTTTGCCTGGCTTGCTTGGCGGACGCTGGCTGGCCTTCCTGGTAATTTGCCTTCGGTCACCGGCGCAAGCGAGGAGAGCGTTCTGGGTGCGATTTTTCCTGCAAACCCGCGATATCAGAGTTAACTGAATTTTTCTTACTGCGTCTGCCGTTACACTTGGAAAGTTAGGGAGGGCTTTTTGCCCTCTGGACCAGGAAAGTCTTCGGGATATGTTTATGAAAAAACTGTTACTTATCTGCCTGCCGGTACTTCTCACTGGCTGTAGTACGTTTAATCAACTGGCTGAACGCCTGCAAACTGACACACTGGAATACCAGTGTGATGAAAAGCCGCTGACGGTAAAACTGAATAATCCACGTCAGGAAGTCAGTTTTGTTTACGATAATCAATTGCTGCATCTCAAGCAGGGCATCTCCGCTTCTGGCGCGCGTTATACCGATGGTATTTATGTTTTCTGGTCGAAAGGCGATGAAGCGACAGTTTATAAACGCGATCGCATCGTCCTGAATAACTGTCAGTTACAAAATCCACAGCGTTGAGATTTTTCCAGGGGCGGCGCACAATAGCGTCACCCACTGACAATCCGTAAAGAAAACTATGTCTGATAACGACGAATTGCAGCAAATCGCGCATCTGCGCCGTGAATATACCAAAGGTGGTTTACGCCGCCGCGATCTTCCCGCCGATCCTTTAACCCTTTTTGAACGCTGGCTTTCTCAGGCTTGTGAAGCCAAACTGGCCGACCCTACTGCGATGGTCGTCGCTACCGTTGATGAACATGGCCAACCGTATCAGCGCATTGTTTTACTAAAACATTACGATGAAAAAGGCATGGTGTTTTACACCAATCTTGGCAGCCGTAAAGCACACCAAATCGAAAATAACCCGCGTGTTAGCCTACTGTTCCCGTGGCATACCCTTGAACGCCAGGTGATGGTGACCGGTAAAGCGGAACGTCTTTCGACTCTCGAAGTGATGAAATATTTTCATAGCCGCCCGCGTGATAGCCAGATTGGTGCGTGGGTATCGAAGCAGTCCAGCCGTATTTCTGCGCGTGGGATCCTTGAAAGTAAATTCCTTGAACTGAAGCAAAAGTTTCAACAGGGGGAAGTTCCGCTGCCGAGTTTCTGGGGCGGTTTTCGCGTTAGCCTTGAACAGATTGAGTTCTGGCAGGGCGGTGAGCATCGACTGCATGACCGCTTTTTGTACCAGCGTGAAAATGAGGCGTGGAAAATCGATCGTCTCGCCCCCTGAAAAGATGCAAAAATCTTGCGTTAATCGCTGGTACTCCTGATTCCGGCACTTTATTCTATGTCTCTTTCGCATCTGGCGAAAAGTCGTGTACCGGCAAAGGTGCAGTCGTTATAAACATGGAGATTTTGATGGCAAGCAGTAACTTGATTAAACAATTGCAAGAGCGGGGGCTGGTGGCCCAGGTGACGGACGAGGAAGCGTTAGCAGAGCGACTGGCGCAAGGCCCGATCGCGCTCTATTGCGGCTTCGATCCTACCGCTGACAGCTTGCATTTGGGGCATCTTGTTCCATTGTTATGCCTGAAACGCTTCCAGCAGGCGGGCCACAAGCCGGTTGCGCTGGTCGGCGGCGCGACGGGGCTGATTGGCGACCCGAGCTTCAAAGCTGCCGAGCGTAAGCTGAACACCGAAGAAACTGTTCAGGAATGGGTGGACAAAATTCGTAAGCAAGTTGCCCCGTTCCTCGATTTCGACTGTGGAGAAAACTCTGCTATCGCTGCGAACAACTATGACTGGTTCGGCAATATGAACGTGCTGACCTTCTTGCGCGATATCGGTAAACACTTCTCCGTTAACCAGATGATCAACAAAGAAGCAGTCAAACAGCGTCTCAACCGTGAAGATCAGGGTATTTCGTTCACCGAGTTTTCTTACAACCTGTTGCAGGGCTATGACTTTGCCTGTCTGAACAAACAGTACGGGGTTACGCTGCAAATTGGCGGTTCTGACCAGTGGGGTAACATTACTTCTGGTATCGATCTGACCCGTCGTCTGCATCAAAATCAGGTGTTTGGTCTGACAGTTCCGCTGATTACCAAAGCTGATGGCACCAAGTTTGGTAAAACCGAAGGCGGCGCAGTATGGCTGGATCCGAAGAAAACCAGTCCGTACAAATTCTATCAGTTCTGGATCAATACTGCGGACGCTGATGTCTACCGTTTCCTGAAGTTCTTCACTTTCATGAGCATTGAAGAGATCAATGCCCTCGAAGAAGAAGATAAAAACAGCGGTAAAGCGCCGCGCGCCCAGTATGTGCTGGCGGAGCAGGTGACTCGTCTGGTTCACGGCGAAGAAGGTTTGCAGGCGGCGAAACGTATTACTGAATGTCTGTTCAGTGGTTCTTTGAGTGCGCTTAGCGAAGCAGACTTCGAACAACTGGCGCAGGATGGCGTACCGATGGTTGAAATGGAAAAAGGCGCTGACCTGATGCAGGCGCTGGTCGATTCTGAATTACAACCATCGCGTGGTCAGGCGCGTAAAACTATCGCGTCGAATGCCATCACCATTAACGGTGAAAAACAGACCGATCCTGAATACTTCTTTAAAGAAGAAGATCGCCTGTTTGGTCGTTATACTCTGCTGCGTCGCGGTAAAAAGAATTATTGTCTGATTTGCTGGAAATAATGCATTAGGTTGAAAGGGGGAGTGAGAAATCACTCCCCTGATTTTTATACAGGGAACATGATGAAAAATATTCTCGCTATCCAGTCTCACGTTGTCTATGGTCATGCGGGTAACAGCGCGGCAGAGTTTCCGATGCGTCGCCTCGGCGCAAATGTCTGGCCGCTGAATACCGTTCAATTTTCCAATCACACCCAATACGGTAAATGGACAGGTTGCGTGATGCCGCCCAGTCATTTAACCGAGATTGTGCAGGGCATTGCCGCCATCGATAAATTACACACCTGTGATGCCGTATTGAGTGGTTATCTGGGATCGGCTGAGCAGGGCGAACATATTCTTGGTATTGTGCGTCAGGTGAAAGCGGCTAACCCACAGGCGAAATATTTTTGTGATCCGGTAATGGGGCATCCAGAAAAAGGCTGCATCGTTGCGCCGGGCGTAGCGGAGTTCCACGTACGTTATGGTCTACCCGCAAGCGACATCATCGCCCCGAATCTGGTTGAGCTGGAAATACTCTGCGGGCATCCGGTACATAACGTCGAAGAAGCCGTTATGGCCGCTCGCGAACTCATTGCGCAAGGGCCGCAAATTGTCCTGGTGAAACATCTGGCCCGTGCTGGCTACAGCCACGATCGTTTTGAGATGTTGCTGGTCACCGCGGATGAAGCCTGGCATATAAGCCGCCCACTGGTAGATTTTGGTGCGCGCCAGCCAGTGGGGGTTGGTGATGTGACGAGTGGTTTACTGCTGGTGAAACTGTTACAGGGTGTGACACTTCAACAGGCGCTGGAACATGTAACCGCTGCGGTATACGAAATCATGGTGACCACCAAAGCAATGCAGGAATATGAATTGCAGGTGGTTGCAGCGCAGGATCGCATTGCCAAACCAGAACACTATTTCAGTGCGACTAGGCTCTGAAATTAGATTGCTGGTAAAAATATAAATATTTGGCCCACAGATTCCTGTGGGCCAATGTTTGTTACTGCAATCCTTCCGCCGTCAGTGCGGCTTTGACCGCCGGACGTTCAGCCATTCGCTGCATATATGCGGCGATATGCTCCAGACCTTCCAGATTCAGTTTCACTCCGTATGCCCAGCGCAACACAGTAAACAGATAGGCGTCGGCAATGGTGAAACGTTGCCCGCAGATCCAGTGCCCATCTTTGAGTGTATCGTTAACATATTGCAGTTTCTTCTCCAGTTGCGCGCGCACCGTTGGTTTGTATTCTTCCGGCGTATCCGGTCGAAACAGCGGAGTAAATCCCTTATGCAGTTCGGTGGCGATATAGTTCAGCCATTCGATGGTTTTGTAGCGAGAAATACTGTTCACTGACGCCAGCAAATGGCGATCGGGGACGCTGTCGGCAAGGTATTGCATAATGGCTACACCTTCTGTCAACAGAGTACCGTCATCCAGCAGCAACGCAGGAACCTGTCCCTTCGGGTTAACGGCAAAGTAATCATCACCATTTTCGAGACGTTTTTTCATTAAATCCACGCTGACGAGCGTAAAGTCCTTTCCGCTCTCACGCAGGGTGATATGGGAGGCAAGAGAGCAGGCGCCCGGTTTGTAGAACAGTTTCATCGGTAACTCCTTTTGGCTGTGATTTAAAGTATGGTAGTGCGTTGCTGAACAAAAAAAAAGCCGCTAACGAAAAGTTAGCGGCTTGTAAAAGAGTTTCCCTGATATTTACGCTACGGCAGCTTTCGCGGCTTTGTCTGCAGCGTCATCCTGCGTCATGCGATGCAGTTTCGGCGCGGTCAGCAGCATCAGCACTGCGATAACGGCAGTGGCAACACCAATCTGTAAGAACACGCGGCCATAAACCTCCAGCGACATCAGCGGATCAGTAACGTTATCTGGTACAGCCATCATCCCTGCAACATAACCGCCAATCAGGTTTGCACCCGCAGTGGTCAGGAACCAGCTACCCATAATGAAGCCCATCAGGCGTTGCGGAACGAGCTGTGCAACCATTGCCAGGCCCAGGCCAGAGATCATCAGCTCACCGATACTCTGCAAACCATAGCTTGCAACCAGCCAGCTTACAGAAACGATACCAGCGTCAGAGGCAAATTTCGCACCCAGCGGCAGAATCAGGAATGCGCCAGAACACATCACCATGCCGATTGCAAACTTGGTCGGCATCGGCAGGGTATCACCCATCTTGTTGTAGATAGCTGCCAGAATCGGGCTACCAATGATGATCCAGAACGGGTTCAGCGCCTGATACTGTTCTGGTTCAACTGCCAGACCCAGAATAGAGTGCTCAACGTTACGAATGGCGAAGAAGTTCAGTGATGTCGGCATCTGGCTGTACAGCACGAAGAAGATGATAGCTTCCAGCATCAGGATGAAGGCGACGATCATTTTACGACGCGCGGCACCTTTCATCGCGAAGGCTTCTTTACCAAAGATAACCACGATACCGAAGGCAACAACGCCCAGCGCCATACGCGCAACTTCCTGGTTGTGCAGCAGCCAGGTCGCTACAGCGATCAGCGCCACAACGCCAATAATGGTCAGCAGCAGATTACGGTAGTTGATCGGTTCAAAGTCAGGTTTCGAACCGTACTGTTTAACCCAACGCTGACAGAAGGCGAAGTTAACGATAGTGATTAACAGGCCGACGACGCTAAGAGCGAATGCGACGCTCCAGCCGTATTTTGCCGCCAGCCATGGCGTCGCAATCATAGAGAAGAAAGAACCGATGTTGACGGACATATAGTACATGGTAAATGCACCGTCCAGACGCGGGTCGTTTTTCTCATAGCAAGTAGAAAGCAGCGAAGACGGGTTGGCTTTAAACAGGCCGTTACCTACTGCAATGGCGGCCATACCCATATAGACGATACCGGCATCGTGACCAGACCAGGCAACCAGTGCATAGCCGATCGCCAGTACAATTGCGCCGAGCATAATGACGCGTTTAGTACCCAGTACCTTATCGCCTAACCAGCCGCCGATAGCGACCAGACCGTAAACCAGCGCGCTAAAGGAAGAGAAAAGAGTGATTGAATCCGCTTCAGACATACCCAGTTGTTTAACCAGGTAGACAGCCATAATTCCTTGTAGGCCGTAGTAACCAAAACGTTCCCATAACTCAATCGAGAAGATGAGATAGAACGCTTTCGGTTGTTTGAAAGCATTCAAACTAACGCTTTCTGTTGGTTTTTGGTTTGCTGTGGACACTTTTACCTCTTTTTTTACATCCCATATTAACGGGGGTGCTTTCTCGCGTGATGCCTAAAAAACATACGCGCAATTGTTATAGTGGGAGGGGAAACGGCTGGTAATGTTCACTATCTTGCACTTTCAGACAAGAGCTTTGTAATAATCTGTTACATATAACTGATGCAGGGAATTCATCGGTTCCTGGAAATGTTATCCAGCGTTAAATTTTTCAAAAAACGTAACGGCAGATTTTTTCACTACTGTAATAGGGTGATTATTCCTGTTTGGCAATATGTTCTGCTATAAGGTGTTTTATGCAGTGTGATAGTCCATTATCTTAAAAATAGCCAGTGTAATGTTTTGTAGGTTTCCGATGGGGGTGAATCAATACCGTATCTAATTTAACTTCAAAAACGTAATGTTTTTACATTTTTATATCAATGTGATTCTAATCACAAATGGATAGAAAATTTCGCTATTAAAAAAACAATTAACCTGCATTTTTGGTTATTCACGAACGGATTGCCTGATGATGCCGCAACAAGGCGGCATCATTAACGTTAAAAAGATGTTTTTAAAGAGGATGAAGAAAGGTTATGAATGGGTAAACGACATTATCCATTTGCGTTAAATGTCAACCTTCTCTTTGTATTCACAAAGATCTTCAATAATGCAGGAGCCACAGCGAGGCTTACGAGCTATGCAGGTATAACGCCCGTGAAGGATTAACCAGTGATGGCAATCGACTTTAAATTCTGCCGGAACCACTTTCAGCAGCTTTTCTTCAACCTGTTCGACATTTTTACCGGGAGCAAATTGGGTGCGATTACAGACACGGAAAATGTGCGTATCCACAGCAATAGTAGGCCAGCCAAAAGCAGTATTCAGCACGACATTAGCCGTTTTGCGCCCGACGCCGGGCAGGGCTTCCAGCGCCGCACGATCTTCCGGGACTTCACCGTTATGCTGTTCCAGCAAAATACGGCAGGTTTTGATGATATTTTCTGCTTTGCTGTTATATAACCCAATGGTTTTAATGTACGTTTTTACACCGTCAACCCCCAATTCGAGCATTGCGGCAGGCGTATTCGCCACCGGATAGAGCTTTGCCGTCGCTTTATTGACACTCACGTCGGTTGCTTGTGCAGAAAGCAGTACGGCAATCAACAGCTCAAAAGGTGAACTGAAATTAAGTTCGGTTGTGGGATGAGGATTGTTCTCACGCAGGCGAGTGAGGATTTCCAGTCGTTTTGCTTTGTTCATCAGACACTCCCTGTTTCGCCGTCCGGCAACTCACGTGTAGCGACTGCTTCAGTACGGTGCTTTTTCATTTTTTCATCAATCAGGTATTTTCCTGCCAGCATTAATCCCAGACCAATAAATGCGCCTGGCGGTAACATTGCCAACAGGAATGGGGAATCGGTGTGGAAGATTTCTACCCGCAGTACTTTGGCCCAGCTCCCCAACAGCGCATCAGCGCCGTCAAACAGCGTGCCGTTACCGATGATTTCTCGCAACGAGCCCAGCACGAACATGGCGCAGGTTGCCCCCATGCCAATTGAAAAACCATCCAGTGCCGAGAGAGCGGGCCCCTTTTTGGCCGCGAAGGCTTCAGCGCGCCCGACAACGATACAGTTAGTGACAATCAATGGAATAAAAATCCCTAACGATTGATACAGACCGAAGGCATAGGCGTTGATCAGCATCTGTACGGCGCTAACCACAGAAGCGATGATCATGACGTAAATCGGAATACGAATCTCAGCCGGAGTCCAGTGACGCAGCGTAGAGATGGTCAGGTTGGTGAGAGTCAGCACCAGCGTTGTAGCAAGTCCTAAGCCCAGTGCGTTGGTGGCGGTAGACGTGACCGCCAGTAGCGGGCAGAGGCCAAGCAACTGGACCAACGCGGAGTTGTTTTTCCATAATCCCTGAACAATAACGTCTTTAATTTCGCTCACGGTTTATTCTCCACAGGCCGGAAGTTGAGAAATCTGTGTCGGTAACGTCTGGGCGTATAACCCGGCGCGTTTAACCGCATTTACCACGGCGCGAGGAGTAATGGTGGCGCCGGTAAACTGGTCGAAATCACCGCCATCTTTCTTTACTGCCCAGTGACTGTCATTCGCACCACTGATTTTTTTATCCGCGAAATGGGTTATCCAGTCAGAGAGACGCAGTTCAATTTTATCGCCAAGACCCGGCGTTTCGTGGTGTTCCGTCACTCGAGTGCCCAGTACCGTGCCGTTAAAATCGGCCCCGACCAGCAACTGAATCGCGCCGGAATAACCATCGGGCGCTGTCGCCTCCAGCACGGCGGCTACCGGTTTGCCATCCTGTTTTGCGATATAAACCCGATGTTCACCTTTACCGAGCTCAGGTGCAGTCACCAGATAACAACTCTGCGCCAGTGCATTGTTATAGAGATCGGCTGGCAGCACTTGATCAAATAATACTTTCTGTTGCAGGCTGGCTTGTTCCGCAATAGTGGTTTTAGTCATCTGGTTAATAGCTGCGGTTAATCCGGTTGAGCCTGCGGCAAACAGCGCCAGCGTGATACCGTGTTTTCGGATTGTTTTCAGCATGGTTTATCCTTTGCGATGGCCGTAGACGCGTGGACGCGTGTAGTAATCGATCAGGGGAACCGTAATGTTTGCCAGCAGGACAGCAAAAGCCACGCCATCAGGATAGCCGCCAAAACTACGGATCAACCAGACTAATAAACCTGCCAGCGCACCGAAAATCAGACGACCACGATTAGTGGTGGACGCAGTCACTGGATCGGTCAGAATAAAGAACGCGCCGAGCATGGTTGCGCCAGACAACAGATGAATTTGCGGCGATGCGAGTGTTTCCGGTGCGAACAACCAGCCCAGAGTAGCACATAGCCCCAGCGATACTAAAAAACTGACCGGAATATGCCAACGAATAGTTTTCTGCCATAACAACCAGACGCCGCCAACCAGCCAGGCGAGGTTTACCCATTGCCAGCCAGCGCCCGCCAGCATACCTCTGTAGATTGGGTACTGCATAATCTGTTCAACCGAATGACCGGCGCGAATGGAGGTTTTGAACGTATCCAGCGGCGTTGCCTGGCTGATGCCATCGATGCCCAGGCGTAGTGTGTTCATATCGCCACCGCTGGCGGTATGACCGCTGAAGATCACTTGTACTGCGTCGATAAATCCGGGTATGTTGACCGCAATTTCATGCGGCGGTAACCAACTGGTCATCTGCACCGGGAAGGAGATCAGTAATACCACATAACCAATCATTGCCGGGTTAAACGGATTCTGCCCCAGGCCGCCATATAACTGTTTAGCGATGAGCACCGCAAACACCGTACCCAGCACTACCATCCACCATGGTGCGAGAGGCGGAATACTGACCGCCAGTAATAAGCCGGTCAACAATGCTGAGTTATCTTTCAACGTCGCGGCTATTGGCTGTTTGCGTAGTTTGAGCACAAGGGCTTCGGCTAACAGAGCACTAACGGATGCCAACAAGATCTGAACGAGTGTACCCCAGCCAAAAAACCACAGTTGCGCAGCGATTCCCGGTATAGCTGCAATCAACACCAGCAGCATAATGCGGGAGGTCTGACGCTGGTTATGGGTATAAGGGGAGCTAGCTATTCTGAATACCATTTAGTCCTCGTTTACAACCTTTTGCTGGGCGGCTTTTTTAGCCTGAACACGGGCGATAGCCGCGGCAACTGCCGCTTTACGCGGATCAACCTGTTCTTCTGGTTCTGCGTTTGTCTGCTGTTGTTCCAGCTTACGCGCTTTGGCACGGGCGATAGCGGCTTCAACGGCGGCTTTACGCGGGTCGATCTGTTCTTCCGTTTCTGTGCTGGCTTGCTGTTGTTCCAGTTTGCGTGCTTTGGCGCGGGCGATAGCGGCTTCAACGGCGGCTTTACGCGGGTCGATCTGTTCTTCCGGTTCTGTGCTGGCTTGCTGCTGTTCCAGTTTGCGTGCTTTGGCGCGGGCGATAGCGGCTTCAACGGCAGCTTTACGCGGATCGGCAATGGGCGCTGCGTCGTTGGTCTGTTGCAATTCCGCCTGTTTCGCTCTGGCTTGCGCTTTTCTCGCTTCCCGGGCAGCAATAATCGCACTGTTATCCGGTCGTTCGCCGGCCTTAATCACAACAGGTTGCGTGGCCCGGGCTTGTTTCTCTTTCACCCGTGCCAGTGCAGCAGCAATCGCATCTTTGTCTTTAGCGGCAGGTTGTACCGCTGCGTTTTTATGTCGTTCCAGACGTGCTGCCTTCTCGCGTTCCAGACGAGCCTGCCGGGCTTCAAAACGTGCTTTCGCTTCTGCGGCGCGTTTTTCTTCCTGACGAATGGCCGCAATCTCCGCTTTTTCCTGGCGGAAATATTGCACCAGTGGAATATTGCTTGGGCAAACCCACGCGCAGGCGCCACATTCAATACAGTCAGCAATATTATGCGTAGTAGCTTTATCATGCTGCTGGCCTTTACTGAACCAGTACAACTGTTGCGGCAATAAATCGGCAGGGCAGGCGTCAGCACAGGCGCTGCAGCGGATACAACTTTGCTCTTCCTGTGGTTCACCCAATTCACTGGCAGATGGCGCCAACAGGCAGTTGGTGATTTTTACCACCGGAACGTCAAGCCACGGCAATGTAAAGCCCATTAGTGGGCCGCCCATAATTACCATTTGATCGGCAGAAGGGCAAAAACCAGCATCAGTAAGCAGGTGTTTTACTGGGGTTCCCAGTCGTGCCCAGACATTGCCTGGACGCGTAATCGCTTCACCGGTCAGCGTTACGACGCGTTCGGTAATGGGCTCGCCGTCGATGACAGCTCGTTTCACCGCGTAAGCCGTACCAATATTTTGCATTAATACGCCAATATCCGATGAGCGACCGCCGTGCGGCACTTGCTTACCGGTCAGAATGTACGTTAACTGTTTGGCGCCGCCGGAAGGGTATTTAGTCGGAATAACGCGCAATGAAATATCGTGAGAATCCGCCAGAACCGCGCGCAGCATGGAAATCGCCTGCGGTTTGTTATCTTCAATACCGATAAGAATTTCGCGCGGCTGGAGGATATGCGCAAGAATGCGAATGCCCTCTACAACCTGGGCAGCACAATCCTGCATCAGACGGTCATCGGCAGTAATATACGGCTCGCATTCAGCGGCATTGATGATCAAGGTTTCGATTTTATCGCCGCCGCCCTGCAATTTAACGCCTGTCGGGAAGCCTGCGCCGCCAAGCCCGGCGACGCCAAACTGATGAATGCGTTCAATTAACGCTTCCCGGCTACGTGAGCGATAATCGACCCAACCATCGCGTGGGATCCAGCGGTCTTCGCCATCGGCATCAATAATTACGCTTAATTCAGCTAATGCCGAAGGATGTGCGGTAGAGTGGGGCGCAATGGCTGTTACGGTACCGGATGTGGGCGCGTGAACAGGCAGCATTTTGCCGCGACCACGAGTCAGAGGCTGACCGCGCAGCACTTTATCGCCAACGCTGACACACAGCTCGCCTTCTGCGCCAATATGCTGTTTTAGCGGCATAACAAAACGCTGCGCCAGTGGAACCTGACGCAAGGGAGTACCGTTAGACTGAGTTTTCATCTCCGGTGGATGAATGCCGCCATTGAAGTCCCAGATTTTATTTTTTTTGAAAGCAGAGAATAACTTAAGCATGGTGTTCCACAGGAATGATACGCACGGGAATGGTGTTCAGATCCCATTTCCAGCTGTCAGGCGTTTCTGCGACCGGTTGTAAGGAAATGCATTGTGTCGGGCACGGGTCAACACACAGATTGCAGCCTGTGCACAGTTCGCTCATCACTGTATGCATGGAACGGGTGGCACCGACAATGGCGTCTACCGGACACGCCTGAATACATTTGGTGCAGCCAATACAGTTATTTTCATCGATAACCGCCACCATACGCGCTGGTGTCAACTCTTGTGCATCGCCGTCCAGTGGTTGTGGCTCGACATTAAGCAGCCCGGCAATTTTCAACATTACGGCTTCCCCGCCGGGCGCGCAGCGGTTGATCTTTTCCCCATTGCAGCTTATAGCTTCCGCATACGGGCGGCAGCCAGGATAGCCACACTGACCACACTGGCTCTGTGGTAAAATTTCGTCAATTTTCTCAACGACCGGATCGTCTTCCACCGCAAAACGGCGGGAGGCATAACCCAGAATGGCGCCAAACACCAGGCCTAACAGGCTCACGGCGGCAACGGCAATCCAGATAGCATTCATTACAACTTCACCAAACCACTAAAGCCCATAAAGGCCAGAGACATAAGACCTGCGGTAATCAGTGCAATGGCATTACCGCGGAAAGGGGCCGGGACATCGGCTACAGCCAGGCGTTCGCGTATCGCGGCAAAAAGCACCATTACCAGTGAGAAGCCGACGGCGGCGGAAAAACCGTACAGCGCCGACTGCAAGAAATTATGTCCGAGATTAATATTCAACAATGCTACGCCAAGCACCGCACAGTTTGTGGTTATCAGCGGCAGAAAAATGCCCAGTAGACGATAAAGTACAGGGCTGGTTTTACGCACAACCATCTCGGTGAACTGCACGATTACGGCAATCACCAGAATAAATGCCAGCGTACGCAGGTAAATCAGATTGAGCGGGATTAAAATCCACGTGTCGATAAGCCAGGCGCAGATTGACGCCAGCGTCATGACAAATGTTGTTGCCAGCCCCATCCCCATCGCGGTTTCCAGCTTTTTGGAAACACCCATAAATGGACAGAGGCCCAGAAACTTGACCAGTACAAAGTTGTTGACCAGTACGGTTCCGACAAACAGTAACAGGTAATCAGTCATTTTTCGGCCTGAAATAAAAAAGCCGCCTATTATCCGATAATCCAGAGGAGGCGACAACAGGTTAACTGTAAGGTTATTACGGATTCACAAACGTCGTTTTGACCCGGGACGAACGCTTGAAATAGGGGACGATCAATGCGGTTGCCAGCAACGTAAACAGCAATTGGCGGACGGCTACTCCATCCTCAACGGGTGAAAAAGCGAAGGCTTTAACCGACAGTAATACGGAAACCAATAGCCAGATAATATAGTGTTTAGGGACACAGCGCCGACGTTTAAAGAATGCAATGGTCAACCACAATGTGTAATACCACATGGCGATGGCAGTAATAAAAGAAACGCCCCATAAGATTTGCGTTGTCAGGAGTTGTTCGCCGAGCGTTTTAAATGTTTGCGGAGAAGATAGCGCCACAGTATACAGCAACAGCGCCAGTGTCGTACTTAACAAGGCGACTAACAGCCAGGCTAACGGGCCAAGCAACCAGCCTCCAATACGTTGTGGCGTTGTGGTGGTCATAAGTTCTCCAGAAAAGCGACAGCAAACAGACAAATCTGATATTAGGGGCGTTATTATAAAGCTTTTATAATCGATCGCTACTTTCTTTATTGAACGTAATGCCAGACAGACTTCGGAACCTGACCGAGGTCAAACAAACGCCCGCCAGAGACCAGTTCTGCGCGACGATGATCGGCTGCACGGTACATATTTATAATGTCCAGATCGTCCGTCAGGGTGTAATTAAGGTGATCGTAGAGTTTTTCCAGGCTTTCAAGTGAACTGATTTTACGAAATTTTAATAAGTAGTCCTGAACAGTCATAAATGATCCATAAAATAACTAATACCATCGGGGTAGATATTATTTGTAATGACAAAAATTCACCGGAGGTGAACACTTGTGCAATAGCAATAATAAGACTGCGCTAATGCAAATATTCAGGGAATAAATACTGCTAAGAAAAGAGTAACGTGCTTTACTCCCCCTGACAATCGTTAACAACGCCGAACAAGATAATAAATTCCTGGTTTATATAGCCAATAAGTTAGACATGCGCCCAAAGGGGCTGCATGTTGTTCTGCAAGAGCAGAGGGCTATTTGTGCTGTACCGGGGCACTCTGCTCAGGTGGCTGGTAGTTGTCGATGTGACTGGCCACGCCAAGAAGAATGACTGAAATGGTAAGAACGATCCAACCTGTTAATTCAATAAGACGATTCATTACTGCCCACATCTATGTTGATTGATCCATTAACGACAGAGCATAAATGTTACTTAGCAATAATTGCTCCAGCAAGATTTTTGCCAATGTTTTTACGACATTTATCTTTAATTCTGGGAAAAATCGCTATTTCTTTGACTTAAGTTAAACAACGACCTGGCGATGCCGGCAGGTTATTAAATTGTTGTGAGCGGGTAAAGGATAGTGTCAAATAGCGATCTACTTCACTGAGGGGCGATGACATGAGCGACAACATTCGTGTTGGGTTGATTGGGTACGGCTATGCGAGTAAAACCTTCCATGCGCCCTTAATTGCGGGTACGCCCGGACTGGAGCTGGCTGTGGTTTCCAGTAGCGACGAAACAAAAGTAAAGGCCGACTGGCCAATGGCTGCGGTTGTCCCTGAGCCGAAGCATCTCTTTAATGATCCCAGCATAGATTTAATTGTCATTCCTACCCCCAACGATACCCATTTTCCGTTAGCCAAAGCAGCGCTGGAAGCGGGAAAACATGTCGTTGTCGATAAACCTTTTACCGTGACACTGTCACAAGCGCGGGAGCTTGATGCGCTGGCAAAGCGTGTAGGGCGCGTGCTGTCGGTCTTTCATAACCGCCGCTGGGACAGTGATTTCCTGACGCTGAAAGGACTGCTTGCGGAAGGCGTACTGGGTGAAGTTGCTTACTTTGAATCTCACTTTGACCGTTTTCGCCCACAGGTGCGCGATCGCTGGCGTGAACAGGGCGGTCCTGGCAGCGGTATCTGGTACGATCTGGCGCCGCATCTACTCGATCAGGCCATTATGTTGTTTGGTTTACCGATCAGTATGACAGTGGATTTAGCGCAATTACGTCCAGGGGCGCAGTCGACCGATTATTTTCACGCTATTTTGTCCTATCCACAGCGACGGGTTATTTTACATGGCACTATGCTGGCGGCGGCAGAGTCTGCGCGCTATATCGTTCACGGGTCACGTGGCAGCTATATTAAATATGGTCTTGATCCGCAGGAAGAGCGTCTGAAAAATGGCGAACGATTGCCGCAGGAAGATTGGGGCTATGATATGCGTGATGGCGTACTGACGCGAGTCGAAGGTGACGAACGTGTCGAAGAAACGCTGCTGACGGTGCCGGGAAATTATCCGGCTTATTACGCGGCTATTCGTGATGCATTGAATGGCGACGGCGAAAATCCGGTTCCGGCAAGCCAGGCCATTCAGGTGATGGAACTTATTGAACTTGGTATCGAATCCGCCAGACATCGCGCGACGTTGTGCCTGGCGTGATTATTGATTTTGTTGACCGGATAGGGCGTTACGCCGTATCCGGCGATAAGTTTAATGCCTGATACGACGCTGGCGCGTTTTCTCAGGCAGCACGCTCTTATTTTGTAGCTACTTTTTCCCGCAGCGCACGTTTCTCATCAGCATTTAAAAAAGCCATCTCCAGACCGTTGATTTGTGCCTGGCGAATTTGCTCGCGGGATAATCCTGCAGCAGGTGCGGCAATAGTATATTCATGAATGATATCTACGCCCTGTACACCAGGATCGTCGGTATTAATGCTGGCGCGTATGCCATGCTCAAGGAACGTTTTCAACGGATGCGCCTGCAGAGAAGCCACGGTGCTGGTCTGAATGTTCGAAGTCAGGCAGGATTCAATACCAATTTGTTGTTCGGCGAGGAAATCCATCAGCGCCCGATCTTCAATCGCTTTCACACCATGACCAATACGCTCCGCGCCCAGTTCACGAATGGCTTGCCAGATGCTTTCCGGCCCGGCGGCTTCGCCAGCGTGAACAGTAATATGCCAGCCTGCATCACGTGCGCGATTAAAATGGGAAAGGAACAGGTTCCCCGGAAAACCCAGCTCATCGCCAGCTAAATCCAGCGCGGTAATCTGGTCACGGTGGGTCAGAAATGCCTCCAGTTCTTGCTGGCAGGCGGCTTCGCCAAAAGTCCGGCTCATAATCCCGATGAGTTTCGCTTGTACGCCAAAGGTGCGGCAACCTTCGCGTACGCCATCAATAACCGCTTCGACAACGCCAGCAACAGCTAACTGATGCGCCATCGCCATGTAACCCGGCGAAAAACGCAGTTCAACATAATGCAGGCCGTTACGGGCAGCATCTTCAATGTTTTCAAACGCAACGCGGCGGCAGGCGTCAAGAGACGCCAGAACTTTAACGCCCCAGTCAAGTTTGGTCAGAAAGCTAACCAGATCGGGTTCGTTGGCGGTGACCTGAACGTGGGGGATCAACGTTTCCAGAGATTGTGCAGGAAGCGAGATATTATACTGGCGGCCAAGTTCAAGGATGGTCTGGGGACGAATGTTGCCATCAAGGTGGCGATGAATATCAGTTAATGGCAGGGTGGTATCAATCATGGTCGCACTCTTTTTCTGGGTATAAAAGTGCGCATCATTATAAAAACAAAACAGGGTAAAAATCTATGTTGCGCAACGATTATATTCGTTGCGCAATCATAATCAGCGTACGGCGCGGATGGCGTTAATCAACCCGGCGGCGCCTTTCTCCAGTTTTGAACGCGGACATCCGGCATTGAGACGCACAAAGCCGCGACCTTCTTCACCATAGGTATATCCTGGCATAATCGCCACTTTTTCTTGCTCAATCAGGGCTCTTTGCAACGCGTTGTCGTCTATATTCAGTGGCCGGAGATCAAGCCAGGCCAGATAAGTGGATTGTGGAATTTGCCAGTTTAGCTCCGGGAATGCGGTATTCATCGTATCTGCAATATACGTCAGATTGTCTTTCAGATAGACGCGTAAGGCATCCAGCCACGGTGCGCCTTGCTGATAGGCGGCGATATGTGCGGTAAGCGCCAGTACGGCAGGCGAAGATAACCCATCACGACCTTTCAGCGCCGATAAGTACGCTTCGCGGCTATCGCTATTTTCAATAATCCCGTAAGCACCTGTCAGGGCGGGAATATTGAAGCTTTTTGAGCCTGAGGTCAGTAGCGCCCAATTTCCGCGCGCCACGTTGCTCCAGGGAATATGTGGTTGCTTGCCCCACACCATATCCATATGAATCTCATCGGAAATGACTCGCACACCATGACGTTCGCACAGATCGGCCATTGTCTCCAGCTCATCGCAAGTCCAGACTTTGCCGGTAGGGTTCTGCGGACTACACAGGAGCATAATTTTACACTCCGGTTGCGCCAACACAGCTTCCAGTTTATCCATGTCACAAAACCAGCCATCAGCCCGCTTCTCTAAAGCAACGGGCATCACTGTGCGCTGATTACCCTCAATGGCTTTGTAAAATGCGTCGTAGGCTGGGGTATGGATCGCCACACCTTCGCCGACTTCAGACCACTGACGAATCAGCTCTGACACCATATAGATAACCGAAGGGCCATACACCACCGACTGCGTATCAATGGCAGTGTAATGTTGCGTTGAAAACCAGTGAGCAATTGCCGCAAGAAACTCATCGTTTTTCCAGCGGCTGTAGCCAAAGACACCGTGCATCAGGCGCTGATTCAGCGCCTCAATAATACAGGGAGCAGTGGCAAAATCCATGTCTGAAATCGTGAACGGCAACAGGTCAGCGGTACCGAAACGATCGGCGACATAATCCCACTGCGTACACCATGTGCCATGACGATCCACGACCTTTGAAAAATCGAACATATCTTATCCTTATGCCTGAACAGCGCGCATCAGACCGTCCATTTCATCTTTTACCGACTGAACTTGCGGCCCGATAACCACTTGCAGGTTATGTTGATTAAGTTGTACTACGCCAATGGCCCGATTGTCCTTCAGCGCCTGTACATTAACAAGCGACATATCTTTCACTGATAAACGCAGACGGGTAATGCAGTTATCGAGGCTGACAATATTGTCGGCGCCGCCGAGGGCTTCAAGGATTGCTGGTACGTTATAGCCCGATTTACCCGGTGTACCGGCAACGGCTTTTTCGATTGAACTGGCGGCTTCACTATCGCGACCCGGCGTTTTCAGATTGAAACGAGTGATAGCGAAACGGAAGATAGCGTAGTAAACGACAAACCAGATTGCCGCAACTACTGGCACCATGTACCACTTGGTAGACAAGCCATGCAAAATACCGAACACCACAAAGTCGATGATATTGCCGTCAGTGTTACCGATAGTGACGCCGAGAATGGACATCACGGTAAAGCCGAGGCCGGTTAACAGCGCGTGGATCACATACAGAACAGGAGCAACAAAGAGGAACAGGAACTCCAACGGTTCGGTCGTACCACCAACGACACAAGCAATCAGACCAGAAATCAGCAGTCCTTTAATTTTGTGGCGATTTTCCGGACGAGCGCAGTGATACATTGCTAATGCCGCTCCTGGCAGGCCGCCGAGGAACGCAGGCATTTTGCCCTGAGAGAGGAAACGCGTAGCGCTTTCAGAGAAACCTTGAGTGGTTGGACAGCTTAATTGCGCCTGGAAGATAGTCAACGCGCCGCTTACGGTTTGACCACAAACTTCCTGCGTACCGCCTGCGTCGGTAAAGCGAATTAATGCCACCAGAATGTGATGCAGACCAAACGGCAGCAGCAGGCGCTCGCCAGTACCAAACAACATCGGCCCGAAATCGCCTGCGCTGTTGATCATATGACCTAAGCCGCTAATACCCATGGCGAAAATCGGCCAGACCAACGGAATAACCAGTCCGATAAGCCCCATTACCAGCGAGGAGATAATCGGCACGAAGCGCGTACCGCCGAAGAATGCCAGTGCATCCGGCAGGCGGATATTATGAAAACGCTCATGCAGCATCCAGACAATAATACCGGCGATCACCGCACCGAGGATACCTGTGTCGATCGACTGGATCCCGAGAATGCTTTGGATGTTATTGGCTTTCAGAACGGCGGCATCAGCGGTTGGCAGAATGCCTTTATTGGTCAACCAGAAGTTAACTGCCAGGTTCATCACCGCGTAGCCAACAAAACCGGCAAATGCTGCTACGCCTTTGTTCTCACGCGCCAGCCCCAGAGGGATCGCGATACAGAACATTACTGGCAGAAAGCTAAAAGCGAATGAACCAATCTTACTCATCCAGGTAAAGATGGCCTGCAATACAGGGTTGCCCAATGCCGGGATCAGAGTGATAACATCGTGGCTACTGAGAGAACTGCCAATCCCCAACATAATGCCGCAGAACGACAGTAACGCGACAGGTAACATGAAGGTTTTGCCTAACTGCTGGAAGAATTCCCACAGTGTGACTTTCGGTGCTGTTTTCGCCGTCATAAAACGACTCCTCGTTAAGAACAGTCTGGGGTCAATAAGTTGCGCGAGAAGATAAAACGTTTTATCAAATTTTAGTGCGGCACAAATCACATTACGCAATGATAATAGGGCGTATAAAAGCAAATAATTGATAAAACGTTTTATCTGTCACATAACCAGGGAGAGAGTCGTCCGCATGGCTACCGCCAAAAAAATCACCATTCATGATGTTGCGCTGGCCGCGGGTGTGTCAGTGAGTACTGTTTCGCTGGTGCTGAGCGGCAAAGGGCGGATTTCTGCTGCGACGGGTGAACGGGTAAATGCGGCTATTGAAGAGCTTGGGTTTGTGCGTAATCGTCAGGCATCAGCGCTTAGGGGCGGTCAGAGTGGCGTCGTTGGTTTAATTGTTCGTGATTTAACCGCGCCGTTTTACGCTGAATTAACCGCCGGGCTGACGGAGGCGCTGGAAGCGCAGGGGCGGATGGTTTTTTTGCTACATGGCGGTAAAGACGGTAAACAACTGGCTCAGCGATTTTCCTTGTTGCTGAACCAGGGCGTTGATGGTGTGGTGATCGCCGGTGCGGCGGGAAGTAGCGATGACCTGCGGCGCATGGCGGAAGAAAAAGGTATCCCGGTTATTTTCGCTTCGCGCGCCAGTTATCTTGACGATGTTGATACTGTTCGACCTGACAACATGCAGGCGGCGCAGTTATTGACTGAGCATCTTATTCATAGTGGGCATCAGCGTATCGCCTGGCTGGGAGGGCAAAGCTCTTCTCTGACTCGTGCGGAGCGGGTTGGCGGCTATTGTGCAACTTTATTGAAATTTGGCCTGCCATTTCACAGTGATTGGGTCGTTGAGTGCGTCTCCAGCCAAAAGCAAGCCGCGGAAGCCATCACAGCTCTTTTACGTCATAACCCGACCATCAGTGCTGTGGTCTGTTATAACGAAACCATTGCCATGGGCGCGTGGTTTGGTTTATTGAGAGCAGGGAGGCAAAGTGGCGAAAGCGGAGTGGATCGTTATTTCGAGCAGCAGGTTTCGTTGGCGGGATTTACTGATGTGGTGCAAACAACGCTTGAGGATTTACCTATTATCTGGGCCAGCACGCCTGCACGGGAACTTGGCTTTACGCTTGCAGATCGCATGATGCAAAAAATTGGTCACGAAGAGAATCATTCACGAAACCTGATTATTCCAGCACGGCTCATTACGATGAAATAACCCACATGTTATCTGCTATACCTGGTAGTGTCTTTTCTCTGAGGATAGTGCTAAAAACGTCGCACACAGGCGGTGTTTTTTATTATTTTACTGACGTTCACAGGAGGTTTATGTGTTTAATTCTGACAACCTGAAACTCGACGGAAAATGCGCCATCATCACTGGCGCCGGGGCTGGTATTGGTAAAGAAATCGCCATCACTTTCGCTACCGCAGGCGCATCAGTGGTGGTCAGTGATATTAATGCCGACTCAGCGAATCATGTTGTTGAGGAAATTCATCGCCATGGCGGGCAAGCATTTGCCTTTCATTGCGATATTACTTCCGAACAGGAGCTCTCCGCTTTGGCTGACTTTGCCGTCAGTAAATTGGGCAAAGTTGATATTCTGGTGAATAATGCCGGTGGTGGCGGTCCTAAACCGTTTGATATGCCAATGGCGGATTTTCGCCGTGCTTATGAGCTGAATGTTTTCTCATTCTTCTACCTGTCGCAACTTGTTGCACCGCAGATGGAAAAAAATGGCGGTGGTGTTATTTTGACCATCACCTCTATGGCGGCAGAAAATAAAAATAAAAACATGACCTCTTATGCGTCATCTAAAGCTGCTGCCAGCCATCTGGTCAGAAATATGGCTTTTGACCTTGGCGGAAAAAATATTCGGGTTAATGGCATTGCACCAGGTGCAATACTGACTGATGCCCTTAAATCCGTGATTACGCCAGAAATTGAACAGAAAATGCTGGAACACACGCCGATCAGACGCCTGGGAAAACCACAGGATATTGCTGATGCAGCGCTGTTCCTTTGTTCTCCGGCAGCCAGTTGGATAAGCGGACAAATTCTCACTGTCTCTGGTGGTGGGGTACAGGAGCTCAACTAATATGCTGGCAGGTCGGTAAACAACCATGTATTTCACGCATCCTGATCTTTTCTCTCCGTGGGTTGATGATGACCGTGTCCACGTTTAGTGCCTTCACTCCGCTGTATAAGAAACGTTTCTACTGAGTCGTGAAATTCTGCTAATTGTCATCAGCCTTAAATGCCGGAGAGAAAATTCTCCGGCATTCTGGACGTGAGTTACTACTGTGGGATTGCCGGTACGGCCGGAACGGTAAGTGCTGGTATCGCAAACATGCCAACAAACTCTTCCAGAGGCATTTTCTGACCATTCAACGTGATCTGACCGTTAGCATATTGCAGGCTGGTGGTGATGACATTGTCCTGCAGAGTGGTCAGACGGAACATCTGGCCCATTGCCGAGGCGCCTTCAACTTGCTGCTGTGCCAGTTTTTTAGCTTTATCTTCTTGATAACCTTCCAGTTTTGCTACCTGTGTCATCAGTTCAGTTGCCATATCGACCGGAATGGTTAGTTTTGCATCCAGCGATTTTACCGAGCGGTCAACTTCCTGCGCCAGCGTTTGCGGCGCTTCTTTAGTCGTTGCCGGATCTTTCAGGAACAGCGATAGATTCAGCGCGCTTTCTCCCTGACTGTTTTTCCAGCTTAATGGCGCGACAGTAATCACCGGATCGCCTTTCAACATCAGTGGCAGGGCGTTAAAGAAAGCTTCTGTCACTTTCTCCTGATAAAGCTCGGGATTATTGGCAATTTCTGGCTGTGCCAGCAGCGCCTGAGTTTGAGCATTATATTGTTGACTAAACTGATGCCAGGCTTCGCCGTCAATCTGGCCCACTTTTAAGGTTAGCTTGCCGCTCCCCAGATCCTGATTCTGTATTTTCAGGCTATTTAGCGAGTAATCCAGTTGGCTATTGATCGTTTTGCCGTCGTTTACAAGGTCTGATTTACCGCTGATCTCCATGCCTTCCAGCAATGCCAGCTCTTTACCTGCAACGGAAATAGTCATTTTTTCCAGCGACAACTTTTGATTGCCTACACGCTCACCAAAACTTGCCAGCGTGCTAGAGCCGTCAGTTTTGAGATTATTAAAGGTCAACTGTACTTTCTGGTTGTACTCATTAACGGCGTCTATAATGCCGCTTTGCGCTTCTCCAGACAGAGAGATCGCTTTTCCATCTTTGTCGGCATTTAGTTGAAATTCACCGCCGCTAAAAGCAACTTTCTCGCCTTCTTGCTCGTAATTCAGTGGTTTGAGGGAAATATCAGAACTGGAGTCGCCGTTATAACCGATACGGGAATTAATCACAAAAGGTGTTTCACCTTTTGCCATCTCAAACAATGGGTTAGTGACGTTGGTATTGACCAGCGTCGTTTGAACTGAGGCCATCGACGGAATTAAATTCAGCTTTTTAAGCTGAGCCAGAGGGAAGGGGCCGTGGTCGATATTTTCGTTGAGGATGACGCTCTGCCCGCTTTTAATCCACGGGTTTTCTTTGCCAGCAACGGGTTTCACAACTAACTGCAACTGGCTACTGAATACGCCGCGATGATAGTTTTGATAGCTGACTTCGAGGTTGGATTCAGGCGCTGTCAGTTTAAGTTGCGTATTCGCCTGCGCAACCATCTCTTCGAGATGCGTTTCCAGTTTCTTGCCTGTGTACCACGCGCCGCCTGCCCAGACTACGCCGAGCGCAACAATGACGCCTACCGCTACCAGCGATTTTTTCATAATGATTATCCGTAAAATGAAATCAGGCGGACTGGCCGCCTGAAAGTGTTATAAGCCTTTAATAAGCTTAGCAAGAGATGTTAACTATTTCAGTAAGCTCTTACAGTTTGTTGTAAACCCGGGCTAAACGGCCATGGCCTTTGACCTTGACTGGTGACTCATTAGCGGCAATAAACGCTGATTCGCCAGGTTTAAGCAGCAACTGCTGAGAGTCTTTATTTAGCGTGGCTTCGCCTTCTACGCAGAACAGAATCGCCGCGCTTTGTTGACTGATAGTGCACTCTTTATCGTTAAGGTCATGCAATGAGAAAGCAAAATCATCAACCGGGATCGGGAAGTCCAGCTCCGCGCCATGTTTTACTGGCTGGGTCAGCAACTGATTGGCTGGCTTAGCTTCGAACTTAACGTTGGCGACCAGTTCCGGGATATCAATATATTTTGGCGTCAGCCCCGCACGTAGCACGTTATCGGAATTCGCCATCACTTCCAGCGCCACGCCTTGCAGATAGGCATGTGGCGTTTCGGCGAACAGGAACATGGCTTCACCTGGATTCAGCTTCACCACATTCAACAGCAGCGGGGAGAACAGGCCGCTGTCATCCGGGTAAAATTCAGAAATTAAACGAATCGTTTGCCACGGTTCACCCTGTTGACTGTGGAGCGCCGATTTTAAAATTGCCAGTGCACGGGATTTCTCTTCACCTTGCATATTTAACAGGCTGGCGAACAGTTCGCTTAAGCGTTCGGCATTGGGCTGCTGTAAAAAGTGAGCAATGGCTGGATGCGCATCAGCGACTGGCTGGAGCAGAGAAACAATCTCGGAGAACTCACGAAACGCGTTCATCGCGAGGAAAGGGGTCAGAGCAAAAACCAGCTCCGGCTTGTGGTTCGGATCTTTATAGTTTCGCTCGGCGGCATCCATTGGGATACCGGCGGCATTTTCTTTGGCAAAACCGATTTCAGAATTGCGTTTGTTCGGATGAACCTGAATGGAGAGCGGCTGGGCTGCGCATAATACTTTGAACAGGAAAGGCAGTTCGCCAAAGCGCTGGGCAACAGCCTCTCCCAAAAGAGTGGATTTATTGCTTTCAATTACATCGCGCAGTGAAACAACCTCTCCGGCGGCGTTGTGCACACGTGAACTGCTCTTGGGATGTGCGCCCATCCATAATTCGGCCATCGGTTGGTTGGACGGATTCTCCATGCCATAAAGTTCAGTTAACGCTGTTTTGCTTCCCCAGGCATAGTTTTGCACTGAGTTAATGAGTTTTTGCATGATCAATCCCTGTTAGATATGGACATTAATCCCGTTATTAAAGCAAGAATCCCACAGGAAGTAACCTGGAGCCGCAAAAAGTCGTGCCAGTCTCAGTTTTTGTTAAAAAAGTGTGTAGGATAATGTAACTCGCTTTTAACAGGGCAATGGAACACTCGCCCAGAGCATAACCAAACCAGGCAGTAAGTGAGAGAACAATGTCAAACAAACCCTTTCATTATCAGGCTCCTTTCCCACTCAAAAAAGACGATACCGAGTACTACCTGCTGACCAGTGAACATGTCAGCGTATCTGAATTTGAAGGACAGGAGGTTTTGAAAGTCGCGCCAGAAGCGTTAACGCTTCTGGCGCGTCAGGCGTTTCATGATGCATCGTTTATGCTACGTCCGGCCCACCAACAACAGGTTGCCGATATTCTGCGCGACCCGGAAGCTAGCGAAAACGACAAATATGTGGCGTTGCAATTCCTGCGCAACTCCGATATTGCCGCGAAAGGTATTTTGCCAACCTGCCAGGATACCGGCACAGCGATTATCGTTGGTAAAAAAGGGCAGCGTGTATGGACAGGTGGTGGCGATGAAGCGGCGCTGGCCCGCGGCGTGTACAACACCTATATTGAAGATAACCTGCGTTACTCACAAAACGCGCCGCTGGATATGTATAAAGAGGTGAATACGGGGACTAACCTGCCAGCGCAGATCGATCTTTATGCCGTTGATGGTGACGAGTACAAATTCCTCTGTATCGCCAAAGGGGGCGGTTCGGCAAACAAAACGTATCTCTATCAGGAAACTAAAGCGTTACTGACGCCGGGAAAACTAAAAAATTATCTGGTTGAGAAAATGCGCACGCTGGGTACAGCGGCATGTCCTCCGTACCACATTGCGTTTGTCATTGGCGGCACTTCGGCGGAAACCAACCTCAAAACCGTAAAACTGGCGTCGGCGAAATACTATGACGAGCTGCCAACGGAAGGGAATGAGCACGGTCAGGCGTTCCGCGATGTAGAGCTGGAAAACGAATTGCTGCTTGAAGCGCAAAATCTTGGACTCGGCGCCCAGTTTGGCGGTAAATATTTTGCTCATGACATTCGCGTTATTCGTCTGCCGCGTCATGGTGCATCTTGCCCGATCGGTATGGGCGTCTCCTGTTCCGCTGACCGTAATATCAAAGCGAAAATCAACCGTCAGGGGATCTGGATCGAAAAACTGGAACATAATCCAGGCAAATATATCCCGGAAGAGTTGCGTAAAGCGGGAGAAGGCGAAGCGGTGCGCGTTGATCTTAATCGCCCAATGAAAGAGATCCTCGCTCAGTTGTCGCAATATCCCGTTTCTACGCGTCTATCGCTGAACGGCACCATTATTGTCGGTCGCGATATCGCCCACGCTAAACTGAAAGAACGTATGGATAACGGAGAAGGGCTGCCACAATACATTAAAGATCATCCGATTTACTATGCGGGTCCGGCAAAAACGCCGGAAGGTTATGCCTCCGGTTCTCTTGGCCCAACGACTGCCGGACGGATGGATTCCTATGTTGATCAACTGCAAGCGCAGGGCGGAAGTATGATCATGCTGGCGAAAGGCAACCGCAGCCAGCAGGTGACCGATGCTTGTAAAAAACACGGCGGTTTCTACCTCGGCAGTATCGGCGGCCCGGCAGCGGTACTGGCGCAAGGCAGTATAAAGAGTCTGGAATGTGTTGAGTATCCTGAGCTGGGAATGGAGGCTATCTGGAAAATAGAAGTGGAAGATTTTCCGGCGTTTATTCTTGTGGATGACAAAGGAAATGATTTCTTCCAACAAATACAACTCACGCAGTGTACCCGCTGCGTGAAATAAACAGAGCCGTCCTTCGGGACGGCTTTTTTACATGGCACGAAAGACTAAACATTTGTTATCAAATAGTAAATAATGAGTGAGCTAAAAGTTGCTTAACGAAAGCAAAGCAGAAAGAAAAAATTAATCAGGTGAGGAGCAGGCTATGAATACAGTTCGCAGCGAGAAAGATTCGATGGGAGCGATCGATGTCCCGGCAGATAAACTGTGGGGGGCACAAACCCAACGCTCACTGGAGCATTTTCGCATCTCCACGGAGAAAATGCCCACCTCACTGATTCATGCGCTGGCGCTGACTAAGCGTGCAGCGGCGAAAGTTAACGAAGATTTAGGTCTGCTTTCAGAAGAGAAAGCGAGAGCTATTCGCCAGGCGGCGGATGAAGTGCTGGCAGGGCAACATGATGATGAGTTCCCGCTGGCAATCTGGCAAACGGGATCTGGTACGCAAAGCAATATGAATATGAATGAAGTACTGGCTAACCGGGCCAGCGAATTGCTTGGCGGCGTACGCGGAATGGAACGTAAAGTTCACCCTAACGATGACGTGAACAAAAGCCAAAGCTCCAATGATGTCTTCCCAACTGCTATGCACGTGGCGGCGTTATTGGCACTGCGTAAGCAACTCATTCCTCAGCTCAAAAACCTCACTCAAACTCTGAATGAGAAATCGCGCGCATTTGCCGATATCGTCAAAATTGGTCGTACCCACTTGCAGGACGCCACACCGCTGACTCTGGGACAGGAGATTTCTGGTTGGGTAGCGATGCTGGAGCATAATCTCAAACATATTGAATACAGCCTGCCTCACGTAGCGGAACTGGCGTTGGGCGGTACGGCTGTGGGCACAGGACTAAATACTCATCCAGAATATGCGCGTCGCGTGGCGGATGAACTGGCGGTGATTACCTGTGCGCCGTTTGTCACCGCACCGAACAAATTTGAGGCGCTGGCGACCTGTGATGCTCTGGTTCAGGCACATGGAGCGTTGAAAGGGCTGGCGGCGTCCCTGATGAAAATTGCTAACGATGTTCGCTGGCTGGCTTCCGGTCCACGTTGCGGCATCGGCGAAATCTCAATTCCTGAAAACGAGCCTGGCAGTTCCATCATGCCGGGGAAAGTAAATCCGACACAGTGTGAAGCATTAACCATGCTTTGTTGTCAGGTTATGGGCAATGACGTGGCGATCAATATGGGCGGCGCATCGGGTAACTTCGAACTGAATGTCTTCCGTCCGATGGTTATCCACAATTTCCTGCAGTCTGTACGCTTACTGGCGGATGGCATGGAAAGTTTTAACAAACACTGCGCGGTGGGTATCGAACCGAATCGTGAACGAATTCATCAGTTGCTCAACGAATCATTGATGCTGGTAACCGCGCTCAATACCCACATTGGTTATGACAAAGCTGCGGAGATCGCCAAGAAAGCGCACAAAGAAGGGCTGACATTAAAAGCTGCGGCCCTTGCGTTGGGATATCTTAGCGCAACCGAGTTTGATAGCTGGGTACGACCAGAGGATATGGTCGGCAGTATGAACATCGGTCGTTAATCTGCAACATACAGGTGCAGCCGTGGAATGATTAATCGAAGCGGTTGCGCCTGGGGTTTATAGCGGTGCTGTACATTATCGGCATCGTAATTTAACAGCTCGCCAATATCCGGTATGCCAGCACCATTATCGATATTAATCAACGCGATAAGCGGTATCGGGCAGGCGTGCTGTACCTGTTTTTGCTCTCCTTTGTACCAGACCCGGGCAATCGGCTGTACCTTCACCGGACGTTTGATTTTTAACTTCGCATCCTGTGGCAGGGCTGCAATATCCCGATATTCACGTTCCAGTTTTGCCAGCCACTCTTCGCGTGTCCACGGCGCGACACTGCGGGGAGACTTTAGACTTTTTTCTAACTGTGCCAGCACTTCATCACGATGCAAATTCTTAATGATATGTTTATTGGCCCAGCCAAAACGTAACGTTGCGGGGTCGTGCAGAACGGTTAGCGTGCGATAAGCGTTAAGGGTGATCAGCCCCGGTAAATGACGATGCACCCATTCAAAACGCGCTGCCGTAGGCAGTTCTGACTCAACCGTGACGATATGCTCGAAAGTGGTTTTAAGTTGATTGATGCGCTGTATATGACTTGCCAGCGCCGCTTGTGAAAGGTTATCGACCTGATAGCACAACACGCCAGGCAAACGGACAGCAGCCTTGCTGCTGCGGTTTTCTGACTGTTGCTGAATAAACAGATGACGGAAATGACGCAGCGCCAGCGCCTGTGCCTCTTTCCCAAGATGTTGCCTCACCTCAATGCGATTCAGCGGATTATGCTCATCCTCCTTTTTAACCTCCGGTAAAGAGAACACGCGAGCAACCAGCAACTTGTGCTGCTCAAGTTCAGCAGCAAACGCCGCCAGTTCTTGTTCCATCTGGCGAAAGGTGGTGTTGAGTCGGTCAACGAGATCGTAACGGGCCATAAAATTGTCACTTTAGTTACAACATACTTTATATATAGCACGCTGGCGCCAGCTTGACCACCGTGCGGTTAGCGTCATGCAGCGCTAAATTGCGGGATGTTGTGCCATAGCGGCCAGCTAAATGAGAAGCGGGCGCCGCCTAATTCGCTGGTATCACAGCTTACTGAGCCCCCCATTGCCAGTGCGATGGAGTGGACAATCGCCAATCCCAGTCCACAGCCACCGGTTGCGCGGTCCCGGCTTGGATCGAGGCGGACAAAGGGCTCAAAGATATGCTCGCGATTTTCTGGCGCAATTCCTGAGCCATCATCTTCAACAATTAATGTCGCTCTGTTTCCTGACAGCAGCAGGCTGGTTTCAACCGTTGAATGGCAGTAACGCAGAGCGTTATTAAGCAAGTTATCCAGCACGCGTTCCATTAAGCGCATGTCCAGCGCCGCGTAATTTCCGGGTATGAGTGTTTTTAGCCGTACTGTTTTATCGGGATTCACCGCCTGAATATCTTCCAGATGTGTAGACAGCCAAAGCGGCAGGTCTGGCTCGCTTAGATGCAACTCATTTTGTGGACGGTCGAGTCGGGCATAGGTCAACAGTTCTTCAATTAAAGCTTCCAGTTGACTGATATCGCGGTTTAGCGCCAGGGATTCGCCTTCACTTAAATTGTCGCTCATCTCGAGTCGATAACGTAAACGCACTAACGGAGTCCGCAATTCGTGGGCAATCCCATCAATAAGCTGCTTTTTGCTGGCGATTAACGCGTTGATATTGTCCGCCATTTGGTTAAAGGCTATGCCAAGACGTTCAAAACTCGACCCATCATCAAAATGAATGCGTTCATTGAGATGACCATCGCCGAATCGCTGCGCCGCGGCTTCCAGTTTTAACATGTCCTGCCAGTGTGGGCGCATCCAGATAAACACCGGAAAAGCGAGGGAGATTGCAATAAAAGCGATCAGTCCGACATCCAGTAAACGCATTTGATGAAGGTAATAGAGATAGGGGACGGGCCCCACGGCCAGTACATAGTGACTCCGCGGTATGCGCTGTAAAAATGTGTACTGATCATCCAGGGCGACAATCTCGCCTTTGTGCAGCCGCTGCATGGCGATATCGTCAAGATGATATTTACCCAACGGCTCGACTCGCAGATCAAAAGAGAGGTTTAAATCCATCTCTTTCAAGGTCTTACCCCAGGCATGCGGCGGTATTTCCCGTAATTCGCTACGCATCAGATACAATGAACTGTTCATCAAATCATCCAGTGACTGCTTGCCCGCGCGTTCAGCGGTGAATTTGTACACCAGGCCAACCAGCAGGGACATCACCAGAAAGCAGACAAACAGTAAAAGATAAAACTGAATAAACAGTTTTTTCATTGCTTATTCCCACGCATGAGGCGCAAAGAGATAGCCTTTGTTACGCACAGTTTTTATGCGATAAGGCTCCGTGGCGTTATCGAGCAATTTTTTCCTTAACCGCGAAATTGCTACGTCTACGCTGCGATCCAGTCCATCATAACTGACGCCGCGCAGATTCTTCAGCAACGCATCGCGATCCATAATTTGCCCTGCATGGGTCGCTAATTCCCACAATAGTTCAAAATCGGCCGTCGAAAGCGAAACCTCATTATTGCCAAGGGTGACTACGCGGTTGATAGGGTCAATGATCAGCGAACCAAAATGCAATGCTTTGTAAGGTGTAAGGGACGTTTCCTGAAGACCTTTAGTCAGAGAGGCCTGTTCGCTTTGACGCAAATGCAAGCGTAATCGAGCAAGGAGTACAGCAGGAGGGGTGGTTTTGAGGATGTAATCGCAGGCGCCCATTTCCAGCGCCAGAATATGATTCATATCACTATCGAGGGATGTCAGCAGAACTATCGGTCCTGACCACTTTGCGCGTAAATCACGGCAGATAGTCATGCCGTCTTTGCCTGGCAGCATGATATCCAGGAGAACCAGATCTGGATTTTCACGCAGGATGGTCTCTTCGGCATGGTCACCGCGCGGCTCAACGGTAACTTGCATATCATGCTTTGCCAGGTACGCGGCGATCAGTGAACCGACTTCAGGATCATCTTCCACAAATACGATAGTGTTCATATTATTCACGGTAGATATAAAAACGTTACAATACACTGCGTTGTTTTTACTTACCATCAATCGTTTCTAAACAAGCAGGTATCAGGTATTCTACCGATGGCTTGTTATGAAAATGTTAAGGCAGAAGAATGGGGCTGGTAATAAAAGCCGCGCTTGGTGCGCTGGTGGTAGTGTTGATTGGTGTATTGGCAAAAACGAAAAATTACTATATTGCCGGGCTAATTCCGCTTTTCCCGACCTTTGCGCTCATCGCGCATTATATCGTTGCCAATGAGCGGGGAATTGAAGCTTTACGCGCAACGATAATCTTCAGTATGTGGTCAATCATTCCCTATTTTGTTTATCTGGCGTCGTTGTGGTATTTCACCGGAATGATGCGCTTACCCGCCGCTTTTATCAGCTCAGTTGCTTGCTGGGGGATAAGCGCATGGGTGTTGATTATCTGTTGGATGAAGCTGCACTAACGTAGATGACGACCGCCATCAAGCGGAAAACTGCGTCCAGTAACAAAGCAACTGGTGAGCAGATAATCGACTAAATCGATGACTTCTTTTTCGCCGGGCGCCGTTTTCATTAACGATTTATTCAGCGCCTGCTGACGATACTCCGCGTCATCATGTTCATTAAACAGGATCAGCGATGGTGCGATAGAATTCACTTTCACTTCCGGCGCCAGCTTGCGGGCGAATGAACGGGTCATATTATCCAGTGCTGCTTTGCTGGCGGCATAAGCGATATGTTTGTCGCTGCCGCGCTCTACCACGTAATCCGTGAAGTGAATAATATCACTGGCGGCGTGTCCGTGACCGCGCAGTAGCCTTTCCAGCGCATGGTTAAGCAGGTAAGGGGTATTAACGTGGATCTGCATCATACTGTTAAGCACGTCAGCCAGTGGCGTACCCGGCTTCTCCGCCATCCACGCGCTGGCATTATGCAAAATCGCGCGTAACCCATGGGTGCTTTTCAACACTTCATCAGCAAACGCCAGTACGCCATCGTTAGTGGAAAAATCCGCCTGGATACATTGCGTGCCAGCGTTTATCAGCCCATCAATGGCAGGATAGTGCGTCCGGTAACTGACAATCACAGGTTGCTTTTGATTAATGAAATGCCAGGCGAGAGCGAGACCGATACGACGGCCTCCGCCAGTGATTAATATTGGCAAGGACTGGGTTTTACCCATCGTTAATCTCCTTTGCAAACAAACGATGGGATAAATATTATCCCACCAGCATCCAGGTCGCCGGAACCGAGGCAATTAAGAGCATGCCAATCAGCACCATTTCCTGACGATTCAGTACATTATCATGTGTATGCGTTTTACGCGCATACAGGAATACCAGCAGCCCTGGCGCATACAGTATTACAGACAATAGCAGGTGCATTGGGCCAGAGGCATACAATAACCATAAACCATAAATGCAGGCGCCAACACCTACAGCTTGATGCAGCGGGCGAGTGGCGATTTTCAGTAAGAATGCGCCAACAAGGAAATAAGGCACCAGAATCATTTCTGAAGCAATAGTCAGCAGAGTGTTGTAATCAGAGCCTGTCAGCCAGATCAGCACCAGGCAAATTTGCACGCAAATGTTGGTCAGCCACAGCGAGGCAGACGGCGCAGCTTGTGCATTCTGCCGGGCAAAAATACGCGGAAATGCTTTATGGGTAGCCGCCAGGAAGGGCACTTCCGCCGCCATGATGGTCCAGCTTAAATAAGCGCCACAGACGGAAACGATAAGTCCGGCAGCAATAATAATTTCTCCCCATGGCCCCATCATTTCCACCATCAGACCAGCCATGGACGGATTACGAATCTCTGCCAGCTCAGGGCGTGCCACCACACCCAGAGAAAGTAGAGTTACCAGTAAATAAACGCCCAGCGCCGAAAGCACCGCCAGTAGCGTCGCCTTGCCAACGTCACGTTTATTACGTGCGCGCGCCGAAACCACCACAGCGCCTTCCACGCCAATAAACACCCACAGGGTGATCAGCATAGTATTTTTTACCTGTTCCCATACAGGTACGCCAAGTGCAAGGCCGGTAAAATCGAGTTTGAAAGTGTCCAGTTTGAACATCATCATCGCCAGCACAATAAACAGGCCTAACGGCAACAATTTTGCCAGTGTGGCGACCAGGTTAATGCTGGCGGCAGTCTGCACGCCGCGCAGAATCAAAAAGTGAACAATCCACAATAATGCTGATGCGCCGACGATCGATTGCCAGGTATTGCCATCGCCAAACAGGCGTAGTTCTGGTGTATCGGTGAAGAAACTTAATGCGGAAAAGACGATCACCAGATAGGAAACGTTGGCGATAACCGCGCACAGCCAGTATCCCCACGCGGAGCAGAAGCCGATTAACTCGCCAAAACCTTCACGGGCGTAGGTAAAGATACCTCCGTCAAGGTCGGGACGAATACGCGTAAGAATCAGCATCGCGAAGGCCAGTAATAAAATGCCTGCGCCTGTGATGCCCCAACCGATGAGCAATGCTGCCGGGCTGGCAACTGCCGCCATATTTTGTGGCAGACTGAAAACTCCTGCGCCAAGCATTGAGCTTAATACCAGCGCGGTGAGTGCGCTCAGTCCCAGTTTCTTTTCCATCGATATCCAGTAATTAAAACGTGTTCGGAAGAATAAATATTGGGGCAAAACGCATAAAAATGGTGTTTGCCGCTGAAGCGCGGGATTTTACGGAGAGATGTGACTGCATGCAATGGTCACAGGGAAATTTGTGACTAAAAATGCGAAAGGCGGCACGAAGCCGCCTTATCATAATAACTGAATAGTTATTTATACAGGTCGGCGCTGATGGTCATATTATTGCCGCGTTCCTGCCACTGGCGGGTAATATGGTAATACTTAGCGCCTTTCTTCGCGGCACGTTTAGCAACCTGGTAGGAAACTTCGGTCATGTTGCCGTAGTTTCCTGAGAACTTAATACTGTCAAACGGCACCATCATTGCCGCAGTCGCTTTGTTCAGCTCTTCAATTTTCGTGCCATCAGGTAGCGTGACAGTGTAACGCCCACCTTTTGATGACTGGGTTTCAAAGAAGCGACCGACTTCAGAACTTGGTGATGCGGTGGTAGCTACGCCTGGGATTTCAACTTTCTTCGCTGCTTCGCCGCCGGCAGCCAGTGCCGCACGTCCGGCTTCGGAATCAGCCGGGATCACATCCGGGCTTTGTACTACGCGTTTCCTGGCATCTTGTTTGTAGATGAATGCGGTAATGCGCTGGTTGCCGCCCTGGTTAGCATCAATCTGGCGAACAATGTAGTAGGAGTATGCGCCTTTTGCTTTTGCCGCTTTGGTGATGGCATCGTTCACTTCCGGTTGGCTGCGGAAGAAGCCCTGCACGGTCACGGTATCATACGGCTCAATCAGGACAGCTTGCTCTTTAGGCAGCTCAATCACGCCATTAAAAACGCGATTCTTATCAGCTTCAGCTTTTTCAGCATTGGCTTTATAAAGATCGGCAACAACACGCCAGTTACCGCTATTACCGAAATCTGAAGTGTCGACAACATAAAAAGAGGCTGCGCCTTCTTTATCTGCCCGACGTGAAACGGCTTTCACTGCTTCGCCGATGGCATTAAAACGACCGGTAACTACTACACGATCAAAAGGTTTAACCGCTGCCGCTTGCTCCGGTGTCAGTTCTGTTGCTGCGTTAACGGAAAATGCCGTAGCAGAAAGCAGTGCCGACGCCAGGAGGGTGTTCTTAAGCTTCATAAAAATAATCCTTCGCCTTGCGCAAACCAGGTACTGGTATTGTTATTAACGAGAAACGTGGCTGATTATTGCATTTAAACGGTGTAACTGTCTGCGTCATTTTTCATATCAGATTCCTTGATTTGATTTTAAACCTGATCGAATGACCGTCTATGCTTAAAAAAACGCCTTTGCAGTATAAAAATGGCTGAACAGACTGAATTGTATAAGTTAATTTAATGTTAAGGGAGTAATCGTAGCGGGGCGATATCATGTTTTACCAGAGCAGAGAAGACAATTATCGTCTCTTAACCCGCGTTCTAAGGTGTTTATCTCAATATCTATGCTGAATCGTTAATATTTTGCGAGCTCACGCCGAAATAGTGATTTTGGGCGCTAGATCACCAGCGTTATTTTCAGTAGGTTATAGGGCGTTTGTTACTAATTTATTTTAACGGAGTAACATTGAGCTCGTACCTGAGCGGTCTGGGCATCTTTTGTCACAGGCAAACCATCATCAATAAAACCGATGGAAGGGAATATCATGCGAATTGGCATACCAAGAGAACGGTTAACCAATGAAACCCGTGTCGCAGCAACACCAAAAACAGTGGAACAGTTGCTAAAACTGGGGTTTACCGTTGCGGTCGAACGTGGCGCGGGTCAACTGGCAAGTTTTGACGATAAAGCGTTTGTGCAAGCTGGCGCTGAAATTGTAGAAGGGAATAATGTCTGGCAGTCTGAGATCATTCTGAAGGTCAATGCGCCGTTAGATGATGAAATTGCGTTACTGAATCCAGGCACCACGTTGGTGAGTTTTATCTGGCCTGCACAGAACCCGGAGTTAATGCAAAAACTTACGGAGCGTAACGTCACTGTAATGGCGATGGATTCCGTTCCTCGTATTTCACGCGCTCAGTCGTTGGACGCGTTAAGTTCGATGGCGAATATTGCAGGTTATCGCGCCATTGTTGAAGCGGCTCATGAATTTGGACGCTTCTTTACCGGGCAAATCACCGCCGCCGGTAAAGTACCACCAGCAAAAGTGATGGTGATTGGCGCAGGTGTTGCCGGGCTGGCGGCGATTGGCGCTGCAAACAGCCTCGGCGCGATTGTGCGTGCGTTTGATACTCGCCCGGAAGTGAAAGAACAAGTTCAGAGTATGGGCGCGGAATTCCTCGAGTTAGATTTCAAAGAGGAAGCAGGCAGCGGCGACGGCTATGCCAAAGTGATGTCGGACGCGTTCATCAAAGCAGAAATGGCGCTCTTTGCCGCACAGGCCAAAGAGGTTGATATCATCGTTACTACTGCGCTTATCCCTGGTAAACCGGCGCCGACGCTGATTACCCGTGAAATGGTTGACACTATGAAGTCGGGGAGTGTGATTGTCGATCTGGCTGCACAAAACGGCGGTAACTGTGAATATACCGTGCCGGGTGAAATATTCACCACTGAAAATGGCGTCAAAGTGATTGGTTATACCGATCTACCGGGCCGCCTGCCGACGCAATCTTCCCAGCTTTACGGCACTAACCTTGTAAACCTGCTGAAACTGTTGTGCAAAGAGAAAGATGGCAACATCAACGTCGATTTTGATGATGTCGTTATTCGCGGCGTTACTGTGATCCGCGATGGCGAAATTACCTGGCCCGCACCGCCGATTCAGGTTTCGGCCCAACCGCAGGCGGCGCAGAAAGCAGCGCCTGAAGCCAAAGCCGAAGAGAAATGCGCCTGTTCGCCGTGGCGTAAATACGCACTGATGGCGCTGGCTATTATTCTTTTCGGCTGGCTGGCAAGTGTTGCGCCGAAAGAGTTCCTCGGTCACTTCACCGTTTTCGCGCTGGCGTGCGTTGTCGGTTATTACGTAGTGTGGAATGTCTCCCACGCGCTGCATACACCGTTGATGTCGGTCACTAATGCAATTTCGGGGATTATTGTTGTTGGAGCACTGTTGCAGATTGGCCAGGGCGGCTGGGTGAGCTTCCTTAGTTTTATCGCGGTGCTTATAGCCAGCATTAATATTTTCGGTGGCTTCACCGTGACTCAGCGCATGCTGAAAATGTTTCGCAAAAACTAAGGGGTAACATATGTCTGGAGGATTAGTTACAGCTGCATACATTGTTGCCGCGATCCTGTTTATCTTCAGTCTGGCCGGGCTTTCGAAGCATGAAACCTCTCGCCAGGGGAACAATTTCGGTATCGCCGGGATGGCGATTGCGTTGATCGCCACTATCTTTGGGCCGGATACTGGCAACGTTGGCTGGATCTTACTGGCGATGGTGATCGGCGGCGCAATCGGCATCCGGCTGGCGAAGAAAGTTGAAATGACCGAAATGCCGGAGCTGGTGGCGATCCTGCATAGCTTTGTTGGCCTGGCGGCGGTGCTGGTTGGATTTAACAGCTACCTGCACCATGACGCGGGTATGGAACCGATTCTGGCCAATATTCATCTGACGGAAGTGTTCCTGGGTATCTTCATCGGTGCGGTGACTTTCACGGGTTCGGTGGTGGCGTTCGGTAAGCTGTGCGGCAAAATTTCGTCTAAACCGCTAATGTTGCCAAACCGCCATAAAATGAATCTGGCGGCACTGGTGGTTTCCTTCCTGTTGCTGATTGTGTTTGTCCGTACTGAAAGCGTCGGCCTGCAAGTGCTGGCGTTGCTGATAATGACCGCTATTGCGCTGGTTTTCGGCTGGCATTTGGTGGCTTCCATCGGTGGCGCGGATATGCCAGTTGTGGTGTCAATGTTGAATTCCTACTCCGGCTGGGCAGCAGCAGCGGCGGGCTTTATGCTCAGTAACGACTTGCTGATTGTCACTGGTGCGTTGGTCGGTTCTTCGGGCGCCATCCTTTCTTACATCATGTGTAAGGCGATGAATCGTTCCTTTATCAGCGTTATTGCGGGTGGTTTCGGTACTGATGGTTCCTCAACCGGGGGCGATCAGGAAGTGGGCGAGCACCACGAAATCACAGCCGAAGAAACGGCCGAACTGCTGAAGAGTTCCCATTCAGTGATTATCACCCCAGGCTATGGAATGGCGGTGGCGCAGGCGCAATATCCGGTAGCGGAAATTACCGAGAAACTGCGTGCGCGCGGTATCAATGTGCGTTTCGGTATCCATCCAGTTGCTGGTCGTTTACCGGGTCATATGAACGTGTTGCTGGCAGAAGCGAAAGTGCCGTATGACATCGTGCTGGAAATGGACGAGATCAACGATGACTTTGCTGATACCGATACCGTGCTGGTGATTGGCGCCAACGATACGGTTAACCCGGTAGCGCAGGATGATCCGAAGAGCCCGATTGCGGGTATGCCTGTTCTGGAAGTATGGAAAGCGCAGAACGTGATTGTTTTCAAACGCTCGATGAACACGGGCTATGCTGGCGTGCAAAACCCATTGTTCTTCAAAGAGAACACACACATGCTGTTTGGCGACGCTAAAGCCAGCGTGGATGCGATTCTGAAAGCGCTGTAGCCTCGACGGCCTCTGCGGAGGCCGCTTGCCTGCGTAGAAATGCCTGATGCGCTACGCTTATCAGGCCTACATGTAAGCTACAATGCATTGAATATGTACTAACTTGTAGGCCAGATAAGGCGTTAACGCCGCATCTGGCATAAACAAAAGTCACGTTCTCCAGATGGTCACTACTCTTTATTGAGATCGCTTAGCAGGACGGCGATGCTTTGGCCTCCTGCCGTTTGTTCAAGGGCAATTTTGACAATAATCGTCAACGGTACGGAAAGTAGCATTCCCACCGGTCCTAATAGCCAGCCCCAAAAAATTAATGACAAAAAGACTACCAGAGTGGAAAGCCCCAGGCCGCGGCCCATAATGCGAGGTTCCAGAATATTGCCGAAGACCAGATTAATCAGCAGATATCCCGCCAGCACCAGTAATGCTTCGTAAAAACCATTAAATACCAGCACCTGGGCGATAGGGGGAATAGCCGCCAGGACCGAACCAATATTGGGGATATAATTAAGCGCGAAAGCCAGTAATCCCCAGACAAATGCAAAGCGAACGTCCAGCGAGGCGAGCATAGCCCAGGCGACCAGACCGGTGATGATGCTAATGGCTGTTTTCAGAACCAGGTAATGCGATACACTGTCAATCGCACGCTGAATCGCCGCCATACCTTCGATCGGTCGCGCCATCATTTGCTGAAGTTTGCCGGGTAATTGTGGCACTTCGAGCAGCATAAACAGTACCGTCAGCAGCAATAAAAATATTGATGACATGGCGTTTGATAACTGCGTTAGTAAATTGGTGAGCAACGTCATTGCTGCGTTTGGGTCGATATAGCGCGCCAGTTGGTCAACTGAGATGGCAATCCCCACGCGTTGCAACAACGGTTCGAGAGCTTGCAGCGGTGTCATAATAGAGTTGCGATACTGCGGCAACGTTCGCGTCAGTTCATTAAGTGTAGAGCCCAAATAAGCCAACAATAACACCATCGCCATCACGATTATGGTCATTAAAATTGACACCGCCAGCACGCGTGGCACACGCCAGCGGACCATGCGTTGCACCAGCGGATTAAGAATAACGGCGATAAATAAAGCGAGAATAAAGGGCACGATGATATCGGCGGCAAAACGGATACCGCACAGAATAATCACCAGCATTCCCAACATAATGACGATTTTTAGACCATTGAGCGTGATGATCGGTTTTGCCATGTTTATCCTCGTTTTTTCTTCCGACCCTAATAATAATGCCTTTTCCATTGCTGCATCATAACGAAAATCAAACGGTTCGAGTAAAGAAGTGAAAATATTTTGAGTTAATTCTTAAGCTATGATACAAATCAGGCGTGTTCAACTACCGAGGGCAATTGCCATCCGCGATGATGAGAAGCAACAGTGCGGATAATTGTAATTTTATGGACAATTTGTTCAGGACGTTATTTTCTACATTAACCCATCTTCGTACCTCATCCACCATCTTGCTCGCAGGCGAGCAGCACTGGCGCAACGCGCTTTAGTCCATTCTTCTGCCTGAGCTTGCGCTATGCGTCGGGCTTGACCATTTTTCTTTGTTTCGCTGAACTTTGCGAATATTAAAAATAATTCTCTTGCAGGAGAAAGGATATGTATATTTATTGGCTTTTATTAGGTTTGGCTATTGCCACGGAAATTACCGGTACGCTGTCCATGAAATGGGCGAGTGTCAGTGAGGGTAATGGTGGGTTTATTTTAATGCTGGTGATGATTTCACTGTCGTATGTATTCCTCTCTTTCGCTGTTAAAAAAATTGCGTTAGGCGTGGCTTATGCGTTGTGGGAAGGCATCGGTATTTTATTTATTACCATTTTTAGCGTTCTGTTATTTGACGAAAGTTTATCGCTGATGAAAATTGCGGGTTTGACGACCCTGGTTGCCGGAATTGTGTTGATCAAATCCGGTACTCGTAAAGCACGTAAACCTGCACAGGAGATGAATCATGGCTCAATTTGAATGGATTCACGCCGCCTGGCTGGCATTAGCGATCGTGCTGGAAATCGTTGCTAATGTTTTTTTGAAATTTTCTGATGGTTTTCGCCGTAAAATCTATGGCTTGCTTTCGCTGGCAGCGGTGCTTGCCGCATTTAGTGCACTCTCCCAGGCTGTAAAGGGCATTGATCTGTCAGTCGCATATGCGCTGTGGGGCGGTTTTGGTATTGTCGCCACTTTAGCCGCGGGGTGGGTTCTGTTTGGTCAACGTTTAAACCGAAAAGGCTGGATTGGCCTGGTCTTGTTGTTGGCAGGGATGATAATGGTGAAATTCGCCTGATGTTGGCGCTGCCCATAGTATCGGGCAGCGTTTATGCGTCATTGTTGAGCCAGTTCTTTTAGTTTATCGCGAAAGCCGGTGACAGAAATGGCCCTGTTGTCGGCCCGCCAGCGATCTTTAGCCGCAGGTGCTGAGCTTTGCACGCCAATCAATTGCCAGCCGTCATTAGTATGCAACATGAGCGGTGAGCCGCTGTCGCCCGGCAGAGTATCACACTGATGTGACATTACTGATGTTTGCGCCCAGCCGGTCACTTCGCAATTTTGATGACTGTACAGGGTATCGAGATGGTCTTCGGGATATCCTGCCTGAGTCACTTTACGGCCTGCTGATTTTAACGCGGCGGTCAGTGCTGCTTTGTTCCCCTGGAAAAGCGGCAATGGTGTAATGCCGGAAGGCGGGTTTCGTAGCACAATTAAGCCGAAATCCCACGGCGCAGCGGCAGGTGGGACAATCCAACCATCGCCATCAGCCTTTAACCGTTTGCCCAGCGTTGGATCAACGCGACCTTCAATGTCGTGGATCTCATAGCGCCAGAGGCCTTTATTTGACACAAAACGCAGTGCAATGGCTTTATCGGGCTTGCCTTTCGGCGGCGTTAATAAACAGTGTCCCGCAGTTAATGCCAGATTTGGCGCGATCAATGTTGCCGTACATAAATTACCGCTGGCTGTTTCCAGTTGACCTACTGCATCCCATGGCGGTTGGGTCGTGTTATATACCGGAACGCGATCGTCATGCCCAAAAAACAGGGTACTGACTTTATCGTTTGCCGATTTAGATTCATCTGGTTTATCTGCAAAAACAAATGCAGACGTCAGACACATTGCACCCAGCACTACAGTAATAGTTGTACGCATATCACACTCTGATGGGTAATTATGATTATTAAAAGCGAACCCTCGTAAATACTATAGCCGGGATGGAATGAAAGTGGGAGTAAAATCAGATAACTACAATCAGGAAAGGTAAAAACGAGCGGCAATAAGCGCACATAAAATAAGGATGATAAGAATGAACTCAAAGCGATAACGGCCCACCATCGTACCCTCCGCTAAAAGCGGTGCTAAACCTTATCCGCTTAGCACCGTAAATACCAGGCGCGAGGGGGCGCGCCATTATTGCTGGCGAAAACTTAAGCTGCTGGTTGTGCAGCCGGTTTCGCAGGTTGCTGCTGGCTGTGTTTCTTGGTGTGTTTTTTCGTGTTTTTTTGAGCTGCCTGCGCTTTTTGTTCAGGGGCTTTCTGTTCAGTTTTCGCTTTTTTATGCTGTTTTTTGTGGTGCGTGGCTTTTGCCGGCGCTGCTTTGGTGGCTGTAGCAGCGGGAGCCGGTGTGGTCGCGGTCTCTGCGGCAAAGGCGGCAGAAGAGAGACCCATAGCAGCGGCAACAACCAGAGCTAATACTTTTTTCATTGTCATACCCTCAATTTGGTTTTTCATGCAACCCCACTGCGGGGCCGTTGTAATGACTATATCCTGGGGAATGACAGACTTCCGTGAGTGGTTGGTTTCAGCGTGTAACGATATGTACAAATACAGTGGAAATCACATTGGGGATAATAACGTATTGTGACTTAAGGAAAATTTTTCTATTAATATCGCCAGTATTGATCGAATTAACTTTTTTACAACCCATAAAAAGGTAGAATCGCTGTGCATCAATAATAAGTGACAGACAGCAAAATGAATCCGCTAATTTGGGTGTTTATTATCCTGATGACGTTAGATGCGCTACGGGAAATGGCCGGCGCTTCGTCTGTTTTGGGATGGTTATTAACGTTGGGTTGAGCAGACAATAAGTCCGGGCGAAGGTTTAACGCAGCCCGGACTTATTTTTTCAGGCATGCAGGCGATGATGTAAACGTGTTCCAACCAGAATCGCCACCACCAGCATCAAAGCAATGAATGCGCCAACGCCGTTCCAGCCATAGTTATGCCAGAAAACGCCCCCCAGTGTCCCGGCAATGCTTGAACCCAGGTAGTAACTGAACAAATACAGTGAGGAGGCCTGGCCTTTTGCCCGTTTAGCACGGGGGCCAATCCAACTACTGGCGACCGAGTGGGCAGCAAAGAATCCGGCAGAGAAGAGCAACATTCCGGCAAAGATCAGCCATAGCGAGCTGGATAATGTCATCAGCAAACCAAACAACATGACGCCCGTTGAAAATAACATCACCGGACCGCGTCCAAAGCGGTTTGTCATGACTCCCGCTTTTGGCGAACTCCAGGTTCCCGTTAAATAGGCTAACGATAACAACCCGACGACGGCCTGGCTGACATGCCAGGGCGAAAGCATCAATCGGTAGCCGATGTAATTAAACAGGGTGACAAAAGAGCCCATTAGCAAAAAAACTTCCGCAAACAATAGCGGCAATCCCCGATCGCGCCAGTGCAGACGGAAATTGATAAACAGCGTTTTGGGACGCAGTGAGGAAGGGCGAAAATGACGTGATTCTGGAAGGATCTTCCAGAACATTAACGCCGAGGCCAGCGCGAAACAGCCGATCGCCGCCAGCGCGATTCGCCAGTTGAAGAAGTCGGTGAAGACGCCGCTGATTAAACGCCCACTCATACCGCCAATCGAGTTGCCGCTGATATACAACCCCATCGAAAAGGCCACAAAACTGGGGTGGATTTCTTCACTTAGATAGGTCATCCCAACGGCAGCCACGCCGCTCAACGACAGACCAATCAAGGCGCGCATAATCAGAATGCCGTGCCAGCTGGTCATCATTGTTGAGAGAAGTGTACAGATTGAGGCGAGGAGTAACGCGGTGACCATCACCGGTTTGCGACCAATGGCATCAGAAAGCGGGCCAGTAAACAGTAAACCGATGGCAAGCATCGCCGTTGAAATTGACAGCGAAATACTACTGTTAGCAGGCGTTAAACCAAACTCCTGCGAAAGCACCGGGAGAATAGGTTGTACACAATAGAGAAGTGCGAAGGTTGCCAGTCCGGCAGAGAACAGCGCCAGTGTCACACGCATGAATTGCGGCGTACCGCGTTTAATGAATTGGTTTGGCTGGGAAACGTTTTGCTTGTCAGTGTCGCTTGCCGGAGCGCCCTCGACAGTTGTAGTACGGCTCACTTGAAATCCTTGCTAAATATACCCGTGGTTTGGGATCGCAAGTAGAGTAGGAAAATCGAATTGTTCTGTCTAATATATTAATAATCTCAAATAAGATGTTTTAAGTATGAATATCGAGTTGCGCCATTTACGTTACTTTGTCGCTGTCGCAGAAGAATTGCATTTTGGTCGCGCTGCTGCCCGGCTGAATATCTCGCAACCGCCGCTCAGTCAGCAGATCCAGGCTCTGGAACAACAGGTTGGCGCACGGCTGCTGGCAAGGACTAATCGTAGCGTGCAGCTTACCGCGGCAGGAAAACAGTTCCTTGCTGACAGCCGGCATATCCTGTCTATGGTGGGTGAGGCTGCCGCCCGCGCGGAACGCCTGCATCAGGGCGAGGCTGGAGAGCTACGTATTGGCTTTACGTCGTCAGCACCCTTTATTCGTGCAGTGTCAGATACATTATCGCTATTTCGTCGTGATTATCCCGATGTCCATTTACAAACGCGTGAAATGAACACCCGCGAACAAATTGCGCCGCTTGTCGAAGGGACGCTGGATATGGGACTACTGCGTAATACGCCGTTACCGGAGACGCTCGACCATGCTGTTATCGTTCATGAACCGCTAATGGCGATGATTCCGCACGATCATCCACTGGCAAATAAATCCATCGTCACGCTGGCGGAACTGGCGAAAGAACCGTTCGTTTTTTTCGATCCTCATGTCGGAACAGGGTTGTACGACGATATTCTTGGCCTGATGCGTCGTTATAATCTGACTCCCGCCATCACTCAGGAAGTGGGAGAGGCGATGACCATCATTGGCCTTGTTTCTGCCGGTCTTGGCGTATCGATTTTGCCAGCTTCTTTTAAACGAGTTCAACTCAATGAAATGCGCTGGGTACCTATTGCTGAAGAAGATGCGGTTTCTGAAATGTGGCTGGTCTGGCCTAAGCATCATGAGCAAAGTCCGGCGGCAAGTCACTTTCGTATTCAGTTGCTGAATGTTCTCGGATGAAGGAAAATTCAGCGAAAGAAGTTGAAAAATGTGCTGTTAATCACATGGCTAAGTAAAAATTTGACGGCACGCGTCGAAGTGCTTCACCATAGCCTACAGATTATTTCGGAGCGCGAAAATATAGGGAGTATGCGGTGGTTGCTGAAAACCAGCCTGGACACATTGATCAAATAAAGCAGACCAACGCGGGCGCTGTTTATCGCCTGATTGATCAGCTCGGTCCAGTCTCGCGTATCGATCTTTCTCGTCTGGCGCAACTGGCGCCAGCCAGTATTACCAAAATTGTCCGTGAAATGCTTGAAGCGCATCTGGTGCAAGAGCTGGAAATAAAAGAGGCGGGAAACCGTGGACGCCCGGCGGTGGGACTGGTAGTGGAAACCGAAGCCTGGCACTATCTTTCTCTGCGTATTAGTCGCGGAGAGATTTTTCTTGCTTTGCGCGACCTTAGCAGCAAGCTGGTGGTGGAAGAATCTCTGGAGCTTGCATTGCAGGATGAAACACCACTGCTTGAGCGCATCATCAACCATATCGATCAGTTTTTTATCCGTCATCAGAAAAAGCTGGAACGTTTGACGTCGATTGCTATTACCTTGCCGGGAATTATTGATACCGAAAATGGCATCGTGCATCGTATGCCGTTTTATGAGGACGTCAAAGAGATGCCGCTTGGCGAGGCGCTTGAGCAGCATACGGGGGTACCTGTTTATATTCAGCATGATATCAGCGCATGGACAATGGCTGAGGCTCTCTTTGGCGCATCTCGTGGGGCGCGTGATGTGATTCAGGTGGTTATCGATCACAATGTGGGGGCTGGTGTGATTACAGACGGTCATCTGCTACACGCGGGAAGCAGTAGCCTCGTTGAAATTGGCCATACCCAGGTCGATCCTTACGGGAAACGCTGTTATTGCGGTAATCATGGTTGTCTGGAAACCATCGCCAGCGTTGACAGCATTCTCGAGCTGGCACGATTGCGCCTTAATCAATCTATGAGCTCGATGTTACATGGGCAGCCGTTAACGGTGGATTCACTGTGCCAGGCGGCACTGCGGGGAGATCTGCTGGCAAAAGACATCATTACCGGCGTGGGCACACATGTCGGGCGCATTCTCGCCATCATGGTGAATTTATTTAACCCTCAAAAAATACTGATCGGTTCACCGCTAAGTAAAGCGGCGGATATCCTTTTCCCGGTTATCTCTGACAGTATCCGCCAGCAAGCGCTTCCAGCGTATAGCCAGCATATTAGCGTTGAGAGCACCCAATTTTCTAATCAGGGGACAATGGCTGGGGCCGCGTTGGTAAAAGACGCGATGTATAACGGTTCTTTGTTGATTCGTCTATTACAGGGTTAACATTTTTTAACTGTTGTACCAAAATTTGCGCTATCTCAATTTGGGGGCTGAACGCATAACTTAGACTTTCATCGTTGAATTATTTTCCTGGCTTATATTTGTGAAGCATAACGGTGGAGTTAGTGATGCTGAAGCGTTTCTTTATTACAGGTACAGACACTTCTGTGGGGAAAACAGTGGTTTCCCGCGCATTGCTACAAGCGTTAGCCTCTCAGGGAAAAACAGTTGCGGGGTACAAGCCCGTAGCGAAGGGGAGCAAAGAAACGCCTGACGGGCTGCGTAATAAAGATGCCCTGGTGTTGCAGAGTGTTTCGTCTGTTGAGCTGCCTTATGAAGCAGTCAATCCTATTGCGTTAAGCGAAGAAGAAAGCAGCGTGGCGCACAGTTGCCCAATTAATTACACGCTCATTTCAAATGGTCTGGCTAATCTGGCCGACAAAGTTGAACATGTAGTCGTTGAGGGGACCGGCGGATGGCGTAGCCTGATGAATGATCTCCGTCCTCTTTCTGAATGGGTAGTGCAGGAACAGCTCCCGGTGTTAATGGTTGTGGGCATTCAGGAAGGCTGTATTAACCATGCGCTTTTGACCGCACAGGCCATTGCTAACGACGGCCTGCCGCTGATTGGCTGGGTGGCGAATCGTATCAATCCGGGATTAGCACATTATGCTGAAATCATTGATGTGTTGAGTAAAAAACTCCCGGCACCGCTCATTGGCGAGCTGCCTTATCTGCCACGAGCCGAACAGCGCGAGTTGGGACAATACATCCGCTTATCCATGCTGTGCAGTGTGCTGGCGGTAGATAGAGTCACGATGTAAAGTCCGCGACATTACCGAGGCAATCACGCAGGCAATCAATAAACCGGGGAGTAGCTGATACTCCCCGGTCATTTCGCATATCATCAATGTCGACATAATCGGAGCATGCGTGGTTGCTGCTAACAGTGTCGCCATCCCGGTAAGTCCCAGCAGAAGCGTAATTTCTTCGTCGCCAGAAAACCATAACCCCAGACTACGTCCATATAACATACCAATCGCCAGGCCGATAAATAGCGTTGGTGTAAACACGCCGCCAGGTGCGCCGGAGCCACTACTGGCAAGCACTGCGAACAGTTTACAAAGGAATATTCCGGCAATGATCGTAAACAGCGGCGGGGCGGTTAAAAAGGATTGCACCACACTATAGCCATTACCCCATACGGCAGGTGTAAGCAAAGAGAGTAAGCCTACTATCAAGCCACCTGAAGCCAGTTGCCAGGGCGGTGAGAGTTTCAGATTAATAAAAAACCGATGGCTGGCGTTCATAAGCTTTAACAACAGTGGGCCGCACAAACCCGCCAGAATGCCGGTACTGATAATCAGCGCATAGTCACGAGTCTGGACCGTCACTGAGAGTTGCACGCTGTAGAGCAAAGCATCGCTATGATTAATAAGATTGCTGACCAGCAGCGCCACGACGGCAGAGATCACCACCGGACCGAGGGAGGCCAGCATCATAGTGCCAAACAGCACTTCGGCAATAAATAAAGAACCTGCAAGTGGCGCACGATAGGCCGCAGCCATCCCCGCTGCAGCACCGCAGGCAATCCATAATTTCCACTCTTCGCGCGGCGTAAAACGTTGGGCAAACCATGATGCAGCAAGCGCCGCCAACAAAATCATTGCACCTTCACGACCGATTGCGCTGCCGCTGGTCACCACCAGCAGAGAGGCGAGTGATTTTACCAGGCTGGAGGCGTAATCAAACTGCCCATCGGTCTGTAATGCCTCCATATAATCGGTAGGCGCGTGGGGACGTTGTTGAGTAAATTTCTGCCAGCCCATCAGTAATAAGCCAGCCGCTAATCCACCGAGCGCCGGAGTTAATAGCCGACGCCACGGAGAAAGATTCGCGGCAGCATTGACCAGGCTACCGGAATCATTGCTCAGAAATAGCCATTCCAGTAATAACATGGCGTGGTGAAATCCCGCAACAGCAAGAGCCGCAAGGATGCCTGTTACCGTCGCGATAATCAGACGTCGGAACATGGTACGCAGATTCGGGTAGATGTGTAGATGGTGCATGGGCAGAAACAGCGCGTTAAATACAGATAACTATTTTGCGGGAAAAGAGGTCAGGCGTAAAAGCAGTCTGTGCTTTATATAGAATTATTCGTGACACTGTAACTTATTGATGCCGGATGGCGCATATAGTCACCATCCGGTAATTTCAAATCAATTTCAACGAAACAATGGTTTAACCGCGACAGGAATCAACAACTGTGATTGCCATTGCGCCAGCGTTAAACGGGCCAGTTTCCCCAGGGCGCAGTAGAATGGATGCTCAGCATTCTCGATAAACACCTCAAGAAAGCGCGATGACCACGGCAGCAGGTGCCAGGCCAGCAGTTCTTCGCACTCTGTCTGCCGTCCGTTCTCAGCAAGCCAGGCAGCCTGTAACAGCAGGGAACCAAAATTGTCTTCTGGTTCATTTTGCTTCATTTCAAACTGAATTCCGTTTTCACGCATCCACTGACGAAGCGCCAGCGTGGAGTCACCAAATAATACTGATTCACGATCCAGCCAGACAGAACCCCACGGCGGTGAGGGCAGCGCCCACGGTCCGACAAATAAGCGTTGCCATGCCTGCGACAGACTCTCTTCACTTTCAGCCTGAAAATCACTTGCCAGGGGGGCCAGAACATCTGCCGCTAGCGGCCATTGCGCCTGCCATCCGTCACTGGATAATGCAGCCACCAGGCCTGAGGCTTCGGCGCTCTCCGGTGCGTAGTAAAACAACGCGCCCAGTACGCGTGCCGTCATGGAAAAATCTTCACGTTGTGAAAAATGCGTCATTCATACCATCCTGAAAGTGCGGGTTGCCCCGCACGATTTGTGTTAACCGGCTACCGCCATACCTACGGTCATGTGCAGGCCATAAAACAGCGTGCGACCAATAACTTCACCACCCAGCATTAGCACCAGACCAAGCAGCAATCCGGCTACATGTGGTGATTTCTGGCGTGCCAGAGGGCACAGCCAGCAGCCTAATCCACCTGCAAGCAACACAAGACGCCAGACCTGGAGCGAGGCGTAATCCGGCACCAGCGCACTGGCCTGTTGTACGGAGCTGTGGATTGTCGCCAGCGACATGCCCTGCAATACAATGACTGCCGCGGTTACCAGCAAAGCCAGTACGCTGACTGCTGCCAGCGCCGTGTTGTGAAAATCCACCCGCGCGGCGCGCAGAAGAAGAGTACCAAACAGTGGGCCGCAGAGAAACGCAGTCAGGAAAAAGGCCAGCGTGGTGTACCCGTTATGCCAGGTGGGCACGGTGTCAATCTGGTAAACGCGGCTCATCACCCAGATGAAAATTACCCCGAGTGCCATGCTAATCAGCAGCCAGAGTTTCCCCAGCGCTGGCGGCATTTTACCGATGAAGGCGACCAGCCACCAGATACCACCGACGGCGAAAAAGAGCGAACCAGCGGCAATTTCGTTACTCAGCCCGGATGCACCGACGCGGTTAAGCGAGTTAAACGCGCGCAGTGGCGAGCCGAGGTGCATCACAGAAGCGAGGAAAGCCACGCCCATCACCAGCCAGAGGAAGAACATCCCGCGCACAATGCGCTGGCGGGCAGCGGCATCATCTTTCACTGCCATCCAGCCGAGGCCGCTGACGATAAGTGCGCCGACCACCGTTTGCCCCAGTACTGTAAACAGTACCAACGGCCATTCATGCCATCCATTTCCCATTTTATACCTCCTTCGGATTTGCCAGATAACCGGTGGTGTCGCCAGAAGGGCAGCTGTTGGCGTTAGGCTTAATAACAATATTGGGTTTCGTAAAATGCGCACGCGGCAGTGGCGCGACGGCGGCAAGATCGCCGTGTTTCTTGCGCAGTTCTTCAATGGGGCCGAACTCCAGCGCGCGCAGCGGGCATGATTCAACGCATATCGGTTGTTTACCTTCCGCGACGCGTGAATAGCAGCCATCGCACTTGGTCATATGGCCTTTTTCATGGGATATTTCAACCGATCTGGATGGTTCATCCGCCGACGGATAGAACGGCCGCGTAAACAAGCGCGAACCTGATGATTACCGTAGACATCGTCACCTGTAGTATCAGACTCCACCCAGTACA
>OLIF01000039.1_pt1 | contig 138348 bp, 111 predicted proteins | sample 1609681 | NCBI WGS metagenome assembly OLIF01 (sample SAMEA4350143, study PRJEB24818) | metagenome | biome: human; feature: gut; material: faeces | place: Denmark | collected 2013-09 | reverse complement strand
GAGATCTTCGTTCACGGCGCACTGTGCATGGCCTACTCCGGTCGCTGCCTGCTCTCTGGCTATATCAACAAACGCGACCCGAACCAGGGCACCTGCACTAACGCCTGCCGCTGGGAGTACAACGTACAGGAAGGCAAAGAAGATGAGGTCGGCAACATCGTACACAAATACGAACCGATTCCGGTACAAAACGTTGAACCGACGCTGGGGATCGGCGCGCCAACTGACAAAGTGTTTATGATTGAAGAAGCCCAGCGTCCGGGCGAATATATGACCGCGTTCGAAGATGAACACGGCACTTACATCATGAACTCGAAAGACCTGCGCGCCATCGCCCACGTTGAGCGCCTGACCAAAATGGGCGTACATTCGCTGAAAATCGAAGGTCGTACCAAATCTTTCTACTATTGTGCTCGTACCGCGCAGGTTTATCGTAAAGCGATTGATGATGCCGCTGCGGGCAAACCGTTCGATACCAGCCTGCTGGAAACGCTGGAAGGTCTGGCGCATCGTGGCTATACCGAAGGTTTCCTGCGTCGTCATACTCACGACGATTATCAGAACTACGAATACGGTTATTCAGTTTCTGACCGCCAGCAGTTTGTTGGTGAGTTTACCGGTGAGCGCAAGGGGGACCTCGCGGCGGTAGCGGTGAAAAATAAATTCTCCGTTGGCGACAGCCTTGAGCTGATGACGCCGCAAGGCAACATTAACTTTACCCTTGAGCATATGGAAAACGCCAAAGGTGAAGCAATGCCGGTCGCACCAGGCGATGGTTATACTGTGTGGATCCCGGTCCCGCAGGATCTTGAGCTAAATTACGCGCTGCTGATGCGTAATTTCTCCGGGGAAACCACGCGTAACCCCCACGGTAAGTGATTCATTTCGATTATTTTTCCCGGATGGAAAATTCTTAGAAACCGATCACATACAGCTGCATTTATTAAGGTTATCATCCGTTTCGCTGAAAAACATAACCCATAAAATGCTAGCTGTACCAGGAACCACCTCCTTAGCCTGTGTAATCTCCCTTACACGGGCTTATTTTTTACGCGTAATTCATGCAGCCAGACAATCATAGCAATAAATCCCGGAACACTTAACACATAAAACACACAATAACAACAATACCATTAACAAATTACAACAAAGATCACATAAATAAAAATTGACAATTGACCTGTAGTTCATCATTTGTAAATTCATGATTTATATCAATCACGCTTTGAGTTCGCAGTAAGCTTATAAATTACAAAAACGATTAAATAAAAAACCACACAATAATATTAAATAAAAATACGGTATTGACTGCTTTTGTTTCAAAAGGAATTGCTATTAAAACTATATATTTTCATTTAATTTTATCAATTAATGCATAACTTCAAATGTAACATCAAAAACAATACACCTCGAAACAATCACACAAAGCAACAAGGACACCCAAACAACTAAGGCACTAATAAAAAGGAGAGTCCCAATGTAATTCTTTTATTCTTCCATTAATTTCTACTATCTTTATCATAAATAGGACCATAATAATGGCTAACAAACGTACACCTATTTTTATAGCTGGAATCTTGATCCCCATTTTATTAAATGGTTGCTCATCAGGAAAAAATAAAGCTTATCTTGACCCCAAAGTTTTCCCTCCTCAAGTGGAAGGAGGACCAACCGTTCCTTCCCCCGATGAGCCCGGACTTCCATTGCCCGGGCCAGGACCGGCGCTGCCCACAAATGCGCCAATCCCTATCCCTGAACCAGGTACCGCACCCGCAGTATCTTTAATGAATATGGATGGCTCAGTTCTAACAATGTGGAGCCGCGGAGCTGGTTCATCGTTATGGGCGTATTATATCGGCGACTCCAATTCATTTGGGGAACTACGTAATTGGCAGATTATGCCCGGAACCAGGCCAAATACGATACAGTTTCGCAATGTAGACGTTGGTACCTGTATGACAAGTTTCCCAGGATTTAAAGGGGGAGTACAACTTTCTACAGCACCTTGCAAGTTTGGACCGGAACGTTTCGATTTCCAGCCAATGGCAACACGCAATGGTAATTACCAGTTAAAATCTTTATCTACAGGTTTATGCATCAGAGCGAATTTTTTAGGAAGAACACCATCATCTCCGTACGCAACGACATTAACAATGGAGCGTTGCCCATCAAGTGGAGAGAAAAACTTTGAATTCATGTGGTCCATAAGCGAACCATTAAGGCCTGCTCTGGCCACTATTGCCAAGCCAGAAATACGCCCATTTCCACCACAGCCAATAGAACCAGATGAGCATTCAACTGGAGGAGAACAATGAAAAAATATATTATATCTCTGATAGTGTTTTTATCATTTTACGCTCAAGCAGATTTAACTGATTTTCGCGTTGCGACCTGGAATCTTCAAGGTGCATCCGCTACGACTGAAAGTAAATGGAATATAAATGTCCGGCAATTAATTTCTGGTGAAAATGCTGTAGACATTTTAGCTGTACAAGAGGCAGGCTCTCCGCCGTCAACGGCTGTAGATACAGGTAGAGTTATTCCTTCCCCAGGAATTCCCGTCCGAGAGCTTATCTGGAACTTGTCGACAAATAGCAGGCCACAGCAAGTATATATATATTTTTCCGCTGTTGATGCCCTCGGTGGAAGAGTCAATCTTGCTCTGGTTAGCAATCGGCGGGCCGATGAAGTGTTTGTTCTTAGTCCTGTAAGACAAGGTGGACGACCATTGCTTGGCATACGAATTGGTAATGATGCATTTTTCACTGCACACTCCATAGCTATGCGAAACAATGATGCCCCGGCTCTTGTTGAGGAAGTGTATAACTTCTTCCGCGACAGCAGAGACCCAGTACACCAGGCGCTTAACTGGATGATTCTTGGTGATTTCAACCGTGAACCTGCGGATTTAGAGATGAACCTTACTGTTCCCGTAAGAAGGGCATCAGAAATTATTTCACCAGCGGCGGCAACACAAACCAGCCAGCGAACATTAGATTATGCAGTAGCAGGAAACTCTGTGGCATTTAGACCATCTCCGCTACAAGCGGGAATTGTATATGGAGCCAGAAGAACTCAAATATCTTCAGATCATTTCCCTGTTGGCGTATCCAGACGATAAAAGAGGCTATCATAATGAAAAAATTAGCAATTGTTTTTACTATGCTGCTAATAGCTGGATGCTCTTCATCACAGGATTCAGCTAACAATCAGATAGATGAATTAGGAAAAGAAAACAATTCTCTATTCACATTCCGCAATATCCAAAGTGGCTTTATGATCCATAATGGATTAGATCAGCATGGCCGAGAGACTATTGGATGGGAAATAGTCCCTGTGAAAACACCTGAAGAAGCACTTGTTACCGATCAAAGCGGGTGGATAATGATTCGAACGCCAAACACAGACCAATGTTTAGGGACGCCTGATGGAAGGAACCTGCTAAAAATGACGTGTAATTCAACAGATAAGAAAACTTTGTTTTCTCTCATACCGTCAACAACAGGGGCAGTACAAATCAAAAGCGTTCTGTCTGGACTTTGTTTCTTAGATAGTAAAAATAGCGGATTAAGTTTTGAAACGGGGAAATGCATTGCTGACTTCAAAAAACCATTTGAAGTTGTACCACAGAGCCATTTGTGGATGTTGAACCCATTAAATACTGAATCGCCTATTATTTAATCCCATCATTGCCCGGCATTTTGCCGGGCACATAAAAAGCATTATCGTAATAAGTTAAACCTCTACTTTGCCTTATACTCTAAATAGTTGCGCCGAATAGTAGATCACTTAAAGAGAACTCAGCCCGGGGAATTGTTCCGATCTCATCAATTTGTAGTGGTCATTTATGCCGCTCAAACCCGCATTGTACCGTTGAAAGCCCCTACTGGTAGCGCCCTATATCCCCCTTACGCAGGCTTATTTTTTTGTACCGTGACTTTCATCCTGTTCTGACTCTGCCTTTTCTTTTCTGCTCTACACTTTCTTCAGACCAACGATTAAAGGCGAGCAACCATGACAGATTTCCCCGTCAGTTTACTGATTCTTAACGGCAAAAGCGCTGATAATGCAGCATTGCGCGAAGCAATCATGCTATTGCGTGAAGAAGGAATGACGATCCATGTGCGGGTCACCTGGGAGAAAGGCGATGCTGCACGATTTGTAGAAGAAGCCCGGAAACTGGGCGTCGCGACAGTGATTGCCGGTGGCGGCGATGGCACCATTAATGAAGTCTCCACAGCGTTGATTCAGTGTGAGAGGGATGACATACCCGCGCTGGGAATTTTGCCATTGGGAACAGCGAATGATTTTGCCACCAGCGTGGGGATCCCTGAAGCACTGGATAAGGCGCTGAAACTGGCAATTGCCGGTAATGCTGTTGCGATTGATGTGGCGCAGGTCAACCAGCAAACCTGCTTTATCAATATGGCGACGGGCGGATTTGGTACGCGCATCACCACGGAAACACCGGAGAAATTAAAAGCCGCACTGGGTGGCGTCTCTTACATCATTCACGGATTAATGCGTATGGATACACTGCAACCGGACCGTTGTGAAATCCGCGGCGAACATTTTCACTGGCAAGGAGATGCGCTGATTATTGGCATTGGTAATGGGCGTCAGGCGGGTGGCGGGCAGCAGTTATGCCCAAATGCGCTGATTAACGACGGCTTATTGCAACTACGCATTTTCACTGGTGACGACATTATCCCCGCCCTTGTTTCGACATTAAAGTCAGACGAAGAAAACCCGAATATTATCGAAGGCGCTTCGGCGTGGTTCGAAATAGAATCACCGCACGACATCACCTTTAATCTCGATGGCGAGCCATTGAATGGGCGAAAATTTCGTATTGAAATGCTTCCGGCGGCGTTGCATTGCCGATTACCACCAGATTGCCCATTATTGCGTTAATTAAAAGTTAATTCTCTCCAGAATAAGGGAGCATCAGTTTTGCCGGATGCGGCGTGAACGCCTTATCCGGCCTACGGGGTAGTGCTCGCATCAGGCGATAGTAATTTTGCTATCGAGATAAACGTCCTGCACGGCGTTAATCAGTTTCACGCCGTCGGCCATCGATTTCTTGAACGCTTTACGTCCAAGAATCAGCCCCATGCCACCTGCGCGTTTGTTGATGACCGCAGTACGTACCGCATCGCTGAGGTCAGTTTCGCCACCTGCGGCTCCACCGGAGTTTATCAACCCTGCGCGGCCCATATAGCAGTTAGCTAACTGATAACGCACCAGATCAATCGGATTTTCGCTGGTCAGCTTGCTGTACACGCGATCGTCGGTGTAACCGTAGTTAATCGCTTTATAGCCGCCGTTATTCTCTGCCATTTTCTGTTTAACGATGTCGGCACCAATGGTCGCCGCCAGATGATTCGCCTGCCCGGTCAGGTCGGCGGATACATGGTAATCAACGCCGTTTTTCTTAAATGCAGAGTTACGCAGATACGCCCACAGCACGGTGACCATGCCCAGCTCATGCGCACGTTCAAAGGCCGCAGAAATTTCTTCAATCTGACGACGTGACTCTTCCGAGCCAAAATAAATGGTCGCGCCAACCGCCACCGCGCCCATATTGAACGCCTGTTCTACGCTGGCATACAGCGTTTGATCATAGGTATTCGGGTAGCTTAACGTTTCGTTGTGATTGAGTTTGACGAGGAAAGGAATACGGTGCGCGTAACGCCGCGATACTGATGCCAGCACGCCGTAGGTCGACGCCACACAGTTGCAGCCAGCTTCAATCGCCAGTTCAACAATATTCTTCGGGTCGAAATAGAGCGGATTAGCGGCAAATGAAGCCCCCGCAGAATGCTCAACCCCCTGGTCCACGGGCAGAATAGAAAGATATCCAGTTCCTGCCAGACGCCCGGTGTTGTACAGAGTTTGCATATTACGTAGCACCGCTGGCGGACGATTATTATCCATCATCACGCGGTCTACGTAGTCATGTCCAGGGAGATAAAGCTGGTCAGAAGGAATAGTCATACAACGATGCTGTAAAAGGTTGTCGGCGTCTTTGCCAAGCAACTGCGCAATATCTGTCATTACATGCTCCCGTAAATTCCGATTAGATATCGGCTATGGATTGTCCTGGCCCGCTTTCCGCGGACAATCATAATCCTGGTTGCTATACGCGATTTTTTCCATCTTTCGGCTGTTTTTTCAGCGTTTACTATTGGCACTATTCATCAGAAAAGTGTTATAGCGGTCAAGTTTTCACCTTAAAGGTATTTAAAAGGTATTATTAAATGGTATTGTCATCGCGTACCTTACATTACCTGTCATGAAGGAATTAAAAGATGAAAACAACAGCAAAGCTGTCGTTCATGATGTTTGTTGAATGGTTTATCTGGGGCGCGTGGTTCGTACCATTGTGGCTGTGGTTAAGTAAAAGCGGTTTTAGTGCCGGAGAAATTGGTTGGTCGTATGCCTGTACCGCCATTGCGGCAATCCTGTCGCCGATTCTGGTTGGCTCTATCACCGACCGTTTTTTCTCGGCGCAGAAAGTGCTGGCAGTGTTGATGTTTGCTGGTGCCATACTGATGTATTTCGCTGCACAACAGACAACGTTTGCCGGGTTCTTCCCGTTACTGCTGGCCTACTCGCTAACCTATATGCCGACCATTGCACTGACTAACAGTATTGCCTTTGCCAATGTGCCAGATGTTGAGCGTGATTTTCCGCGCATCCGCGTGATGGGCACCATCGGCTGGATTGCTTCTGGTCTGGCGTGTGGCTTCTTGCCGCAAATGCTGGGTTATGCCGATATCTCACCAACCAATATTCCACTGCTGATCACCGCCGCAAGTTCGGCACTGCTGGGCGTTTTTGCGTTGTTCTTGCCAGATACGCCGCCAAAAAGCGCCGGCAAAATGGATATAAAAGTCATGCTCGGCCTGGATGCGTTGATCCTGCTGCGTGATAAAAACTTCCTCGTCTTTTTCTTCTGTTCATTCCTGTTTGCAATGCCGCTGGCGTTCTACTACATCTTTGCCAACGGTTATCTGACAGAAGTCGGTATGAAAAACGCCACCGGCTGGATGACGCTCGGCCAGTTCTCTGAAATCTTCTTTATGCTGGCATTGCCGTTTTTCACCAAACATTTTGGTATCAAAAAGGTATTATTGCTTGGTCTGGTCACCGCCGCGATCCGCTATGGATTTTTTATTTACGGCAGTGCGGATGAATATTTCACTTACGCGCTATTGTTCCTCGGCATTTTGCTGCACGGCGTAAGTTACGATTTTTACTACGTTACCGCCTACATCTATGTCGATAAAAAAGCACCGGTGCATATGCGAACCGCCGCACAAGGGCTGATTACGCTTTGCTGCCAGGGCTTCGGCAGTTTGCTCGGTTACCGTCTTGGCGGCGTAATGATGGAGAAAATGTTCGCGTATCAGGAACCGGTAAATGGACTGACTTTTAACTGGGCCGGGATGTGGACTTTCGGTGCGGTGATGATTGCCATTATTGCCGTGCTGTTCATGGTTTTTTTCCGCGAATCCGACAACGAAATTACGGCTATCAAGGTCGATGATCGCGACAGTGCGTTAACACAGGGGGAAGTTAAATGAAAACAGAACGTATTCTCGGTGCTCTTTACGGGCAGGCGTTAGGGGATGCGATGGGAATGCCCTCCGAGCTTTGGCCACGCTCCCGCGTCAAAGCGCATTTTGGCTGGATTGACCGTTTTCTGCCAGGACCAAAGGAGAATAACGCGGCCTGTTATTTTGACTGCGCCGAATTTACCGACGACACCTCAATGGCGCTCTGTCTGGCAGATGCGTTGCTGGAGCTCGAAGGCGAAATCGACCCGGAGCTGATTGGGCGTAATATTCTCAGCTGGGCCGAACGCTTCGACGCGTTTAACAAAAACGTTCTTGGGCCGACGTCAAAAATAGCCCTCAATGCCATCCGTGAAGGTAAACCTGTTGCCGAACTCGAAAACAACGGCGTGACCAACGGCGCGGCAATGCGAGTGTCTCCGCTGGGATGTTTACTTCCGGCGCGCGATATTGATTCCTTTATTGATGATGTAGCCCTGGCGTCCAGCCCGACCCATAAATCCGATCTGGCGGTCGCGGGCGCGGTAGTCATTGCATGGGCGATTTCTCGTGCCATTGACGGAGAAAACTGGTCAACAATTGTCGACTCACTCCCCTCGATTGCGTTATATGCACAACAAAAACGTATCACCACGTTCAGCGCTTCTCTGGCGGCTCGTCTGGAAATTGCACTAAAAATTGTGCGCAACGCCGACGGTACAGAATCCGCCAGCGAACGGCTTTATCAGGTCGTTGGCGCAGGCACCAGCACCATTGAGTCCGTGCCGTGCGCCATTGCACTGGTTGAACTGGCACAAACCGACCCAAACCGTTGCGCCATCCTGTGCGCTAATCTTGGCGGCGATACCGACACCATCGGTGCTATGGCGACGGCGATTTGTGGCGCGTTGCATGGCGTTAACGCTATCGATCCTGCATTAAAAGCGGAACTGGATGCGGTAAATCAGCTTGATTTCAACCGCTATGCCACGGCGCTGGCGAAATATCGGCAACAACGGGAGGCAGTATGAGCAGCGCTCAATTACACACGCTGCTGCCTGAATTAACGACGCGTCAGCCGGTTATGGTGATTGGCGCGGCGGTCATTGATGTGATCGCCGACGCTTACGCCCTGCCCTGGCGCGGGTGTGATATCGAGCTGAAGCAGCAAAGCGTAAACGTTGGCGGCTGCGCGCTGAATATTGCCATGGCGTTAAAACGCCTCGGCATCGAAGCAGACAACGCATTGCCGCTCGGTCAGGGAGTATGGGCGGAGATTATTCGCAACCGGATGGCGAAAGAGGGATTAATCAGCCTCATCGATAACGCCGAAGGCGATAACGGCTGGTGCCTGGCGCTGGTTGAGCCTGATGGCGAACGCACGTTTATGTCGTTCAGTGGGGTGGAAAATCAGTGGAATCGTGAGTGGCTGGCGCGATTAACCGTTACGCCTGGTAGCCTGCTCTATTTTTCCGGCTATCAACTGGCCTCGCCCTGCGGCGAACTATTAGTGGAATGGCTGGAAGGGCTGAACGACATGATGCCATTTATCGATTTTGGCCCGCGTATTGGCGATATCCCGGATGCATTACTTGAACGCATCATGGCCTGTCGGCCATTGGTGTCACTCAATCGCCAGGAAGCTGAAATTGCCGCCGAACGTTTTGCTTTATCCACCGATATAACGACGCTTGGCAAGCAATGGCAGGAAAAATTTGCCGCGCCATTGATCGTGCGTCTCGACAAAGAAGGCGCGTGGTATTTTAGTGCGCAATCTTCTGGTTGTATTTCGGCATTTCCGACGCAAGTCGTAGACACGATTGGTGCGGGTGATAGCCACGCAGGTGGCGTTCTGGCCGGGCTGGCCTCCGGCTTACCGCTGGCAGACGCGGTGCTGCTGGGTAATGCTGTGGCGTCATGGGTGGTCGGGCATCACGGCGGTGATTGTACGCCAACGCGTGAGGAACTACTCCTCGCACACAAAAACGTATAGATCGCTGCGACAGTGGCTGATGCTGTACTCAACAGGCCGTTGCTGTTGGTCAAGCGCCACTTGCTTGATCACCAGCACCGGTATTTTGCTATCTAGCTGAATGTGTGACTGAAACTCAGCATCCGGCATCCTGGCGCTAACGCGGGAACGCGTACGTTGCGGGTAAATATGCTGACTGCGGAAGTAGTCATAGAGAGAGATACCGATGGCATCAACATCATGAATTAAATGCACCGGAACCCACGATTCTTCAATCGATACCGCTTCTTCATCGACATAACGAATACGCTTCAACAAAAAGACATCACTGCCCGCTTCGACCGCCAGTTGCTGCGCCACCTCTTCAGGGCATTTAACGACTCGCTTGTTAACCCATAGCGTATCGGGCTTTTTCCCGCGCAACACCACCTGCTGAGAAAAACCTCGCGCTTCTTTCAACGAGTATTCGAAGATATTGTTGATCTGCGTGCCGTAACCACGCGAACGTGTCACCACGCCCTCTTCTTCCAGCGCCTGCATCGCCTTGCGCACCGTAATGCGCGAAACGCCGGTTAACTGGCTCAAATCACGCTCGCCGGGCAAAATATTGCCATGCTCCAGCACCCCGCTGCGCACGGCATTTTTCACCGTTTCAGCAAACTTAATATAAAGCGGCGTGTTGTCCGCCGCTAAAATACGTTCGTTCAGTTGGGCGATAAGCCGGGTATGCGCTTGTTCCATTTGTCTTTTTCCAGGCGATGGGTCTGGCGGAAGTATATCACGCGCCTATTGTCTTAGCAGTTTCTTCACCGCCAGCACATGCTTGCACGGTCCTCTTTCGCCCTGATATTTACTGAACCATTCACAGGTACAGCGTTCACCGTTGCCGTCGAGAATGACCGTATGTCGTACATCACTTCCCTCGACCCGCGCCTCGATTCTGGCTGGTTGCTGACTAATAATCTCAACTTTATTCTCTTGCAGCAATTTATCAGCCCCTTTCAGGCGCGGGTTCAGACTCATTATGCGGGAGAGTTTGAACGGCAACTGGCGATAAAAATAAGCATTATCGGTAAGGTCGTAACCCAGTAATCCCATTGCTGCCAGTTGCGCGGCTAATGTGTCGGTTTTTCCCAGCCACTGACTGCCACCGGAAGTGAAAAATGCCGGACTAATGGTCTGGTTGGCCTGTGCCTGCTCATCAAAAACAGTCAGCCAGCTTTCGTCAATACCCTCATTTAGCGCATCCAGCGTCGCCCCTTCACCAGAAAATCCACGCCAGCAATCGCGTGATAAAGAAAGCGTGAAACGTAGATCGCCAAACCAGAGTTGCCAGGTGGTGGATTGCATATCTGGTTGTGCGAAGACCTGCAAGCAGTCAACAAAAGGTAACAAGGGTTCCAGTAAGCGCAGGCGATGCAGACCGCCGATACACACTGCATTGACTGATTTTACTGGCGAAAATTGTGGCGTCGTACCACGCACCTGCAAATAGTAATCAGTTTTCACCTGCCCTTTGGGTAATGAGCGAAACAGTTGCTGTGCCTGAACTTTATTAAACTGATGACCTTTTACCGACTGTGCAAGGTAGACCTGCACGCTACTGAGACCTTTGATCCATTTCACTGGAAGTGGCACTTTGCGTTCAATAACCTGCTGACTCTCAAGATGTAGGCCAACCGATTTTTGCCCTACCGAAAGCGTAACCACTTCACTATTGCGCACTCCCGCCAGCGCCGACAGCATCGGTTGGTTGAAATCAACATTAGTCGTACCGCTTTGTAAAAACTCGCCATTTAAGCCATCGGGCAAAATATCGAGCCGCGCATAAACCCCGGCGCAATGGGAAAACCCTTCAAACCGCACCCGTTCATATCCTGCACTGACAATGGGATCTTTCAGTAGCGCTAGTTGCGCGGGCGAAAGGTTAAAGCTCGACTTCACCACGTTAGACAACGCAATTAAACAACGCGCTATCAAAAAAGGTTGCCTGACCTGACCGACAAAGAAACAGGGCGCATCGGATGCCTTTTGGATCTCGCTATATTTTGCCAGACGTAATTCATCCTGGCCGTTCGTTTTATGCAAAACGGATGGGATGTTGTAACAATAAGTGAGCGTATCTTCCATTTATGACTTCCTTGTGAGTTCGAGTTGCAGCTCATTGAGCTTTTTGTAATTGGTGATTTTTACTGTATTCAAATGGCTATCCATTGCAGTGACCATCTCCAGTAATGACTGATTATGGCGAGAACTGATATTGATAAGCGACTGCATAGCGAGATCGGTAAAACGTTTGAGTGGTGCCCAGTTTTCTTTTTCCAGACGCCCCAGGATGTCGCCGATATGGGTAGAATTCACACCTTGTGGATAACGCAGTTTATCAATCCATAATTCGCCAGCAAGAACACGGACCGTTTTGTCGGCATGAAGCATACAAAGCCCGGTAAGCAAGTGACCCATGGGAGAAAGTGGCAAAGGGAGATCGTAAAGTGCCTGAAGGATTTCCAGATGATATTTCGTTGCTGGAACGTTTGGATTATGAAAGTTCGTTTCTATATAACACATGAGTGTGAAATCGCCCTGCCAGGGGAATGCATACAGCGTTCGCCGCTTATACTCTAAGCCAAAGTAATTGTATTTATAGCCGGGCATGAAACTGTCAGCATAGAACAAAGTCATCTCCAGATTTTGAACAGCCGTTGTAACGTCAAAATTGAATGTTCTTACTGGGGAGTTTTTTTTATCTCCCTTGATAAACCAGGGGAAAATATTACTTAATAATTCCATCGGTAACGCGTGTTTTTCCAGCAATGTATACCCGACATCAAAAGACGTTGTATCAGGATTCACCGCACTGCGGGTAATAATGGCCGCCAGTTTCCATTCTTCATGCGCGACTTGTGCTAATGCGTCTTGCGCGCCGGAAAACAAATATCGCACTAATGCAGCATATTCGGTGTTAAGTTGTGAAATATCAGGTTGACTGCCAATAAATACACACCGTTGAATCGCAAGTTGCATATCCTGACTAACAGGAACAACACCCGCATTTTGGTATTGCAAAAGGCGCAGGGCAAACACCGCCGGGTCAATAAAGCAAGGCAGATGCGTGGGTGTTGAAAGCAAAGGCAGATTAACGTTGTTTTTTAATAGCAACAGAATATTTTTGAAAAACGCAATCCATGAGCGACTTCTTTTTTTGTCTTCCTTATCATAGGAATGAAACCCCCAGTCTATCTTTTTCCATTCGTCAGTTGTATTTTTTAACTCCTGAAAATTTTCATATACTATTTTAATTTTTGCTGTCTGTAGTGGAAAACGTGAGATAAGTTCTGCCGCATATTCCATAAAGAAAAAGCCCAACATCCCATCAAAAAAAGAAATATGTTCAGATGTCTCCAGCGCCTGCATAAATGCAGGTTCCAGTTGGTTCACATTCTCTTCATTAATTTCAGGAGCAAAACGTAACAATGTAGCCGGTAACAGGTCAAAATAATACGACTCGACGTTATGAAATGCCTGCCCTGCCAGGAAGACAAAATCATCCCAGGTCTCAATTTCTGCAATACGGTTATCTTCACGAATCAGTGGTAAAAGTGCGGATAGTTCATCATATTCATTGTTCAATATCGGCTGAATATCAGGAAAGCCAGTCAACAATTCCCGAGCACCAGTAAGCATATTGTCTGCATAACTGTTTAATAGCAAGCTAAATTCGGGTTCCATGGGGTTACCATATTTAGCTATTAACTTAGCGGCTTTATTTTGCAGGCTAACATCTTTACTTAGAAATACAGCAGTAAGATGTTGACATATTTCTGGTCTTTTTTCTGATTGTTGTTTAGCTAATTTATCAGCAATTACTAATGCACTATCGACAATACTTTTAGTGGTAGCAGAAAATAGCTGCGGAAGATAGGTGATAAACTCATTATAACGAAAATCTCTGTGATCGACGATCTTTTTGATTGCCTGTAATGCTGTCGCGACAGGTTTGCTCTGTGGACAACAAAACGTTGAAAATAACTCTTCCTGTAGTTGTAAGCACTCATCTATCGTCGGTTGCAGTAAAGTAAATAGCGTGGCGTACCAGCATGTTTGTTCACGATTAAAATTACGATTAACCGCGAGCAAACTCTCTTGTAATACTCTTATTCTGTTGATACGTTTTTCCGTGATATATTTTTTGAAGAAATATATCCATTTCCGTTCTCCGGCATCCTCAGGTTTACTTTCCTTTGGATACCACTGATCTGACCATGCAATACCGCATGGATAATTAAACACCATCCAGATATGATCGTCTAAAGAAAAGCGATGTTTTTCAAGATTTGATGCAGAGGTTATTTTACTAACAATAACCTGCGGTGTAATATTGCCAACATATCCTTCGGCAATCCAGTCGCAGAGAGTGGCATAATCTATTGAAAAATGTCCACCTTTAATATCACCATTAATATAATCAGTAAGCCATTCCGGGCAGTGCCATTTGAGTGTCTGTTTAACTGCCTCATTAGAACTCAGCAAGTTACGTTCAATATTTTTACCGTCTTTTCGTGCATAGCAACCGATGATCGCCACGCTAAGCATCTCTAACTGATTTTTTGTACCATCTTGCTGGTAAGTTCCTCCACGAAGACCGCCGATACTTACTTCATGCCATTGATACTCGCCTAATCGTTTCACGTCTTTCTTTATAAGCGGCACTAAATTTTTTCGCTGCTTATCATCCAGCGACTTCAGAAATGCTAATAACTGCGCTGAATTCCCTGATTCAATAATTTTGCTGTATTGCTCTTGGGTTGTACCCATTATTCTTCTCCCTGAATATCTATTTTTATACGTGCTAAATTAGTTTTTACAATGCTGCTTCAAGTTCCTGCCGTAGCTCAGCCAGCTTTTTATAATTAGTAATCTTGACTGCACTCAAATGGCTATCCATTGCAGTGACCATCTCCAGTAATGACTGATTATGGCGAGAACTGATATTGATAAGCGACTGCATAGCGAGATCGGTAAAACGTTTGAGTGGTGCCCAGTTTTCTTTTTCCAGACGCCCCAGGATGTCGCCGATATGGGTAGAATTCACACCTTGTGGATAACGCAGTTTATCAATCCATAATTCGCCAGCAAGAACACGGACCGTTTTGTCAGCGTGAAGCATACAAAAAGCGGTAAGTAGATGGCCCATCGGGGTTAATGGCAAAGGCTGTTCCAGCATCGCTTGCAACAAGTGAATAATATCACGAGACTCGTTATATTCTGTTTTAAAGTGGTATGCGATAAACTGTACTAAAAAGAGATCGTGAGCGACAGGAAAAGAAAACAACAATCGATGTTTATCTGTTGCCAAATCAGCCGATGCTTTCATAAAACTAAAAGCATAAAAAAGGCTGGTATTTTCTTGCTGCCAGTTACGAGGAATATCAACACTCAATTGTTTGTAAGAAAACTCCTCCTTTAAATAAGGTGCTGTCTGTATTTTTGTCTCAAGGCACCATGGAAAATCATTAGAGATGATCTTTGCGGGTAAATTGTTTTTATTTAGCAAAATCAAACCGTATTCGAATGACGCTAAATCATAGTGACTGGCATTACGTGTAATAATGGCTGACAATGCTAAATCATCATTTTCAACACATTTAAGTGACTTCACATCACCATAGAAGAAATAGTTTAATAGTGCAGTATCATTTTGGCTAAGTCCCGCTAAGTTAATTTCATTTTCTAGAGTCACACAACGCTGAATAGCAAGCTGGAAATCGAAATTATCAGGAATTTGAGTTGCCGCTTGATATTTTTTTAGCCTTTGTACAAGAGTATATGGATCAATGAAACACGGTAAATGTGTCGGAGTTGAAAGAAGTGGCAGCGGTTCTGTTTTTTGTAACGAATGCAGCACATTAATTAATATATCAATCCATGGCTGAAATTTTGCTTTAGTGGACTTCTGCCATTCATGAAAACCCCAGTTAAGTTTTAAATTCTTATTCTCATTATTAATGATGTCAAGATATTGATTATATTTTTATTTGGCAATTCTCTTAGTAAATCGCCAGAAAACTCAAGAATAAATGTTGCAAGTATTTTATCAAATGCGCCAACTGATACAGAACCAGATTGCAATGTTTTTACCGCCAGTCCAAAAGCAGGCTCAAGTTGACTAATATTATCTTTATTAATCTGAGGAGCAAAACGTAACAACGCTGCGGGAAACAGGTCAAAATGGTACGATTCCAGGTTAAGACATGCTCTACCCGCGAGGAAAACAAAATCATCCCAGGTTTTAATTTCCAGGATACGATTGTCATCACGAATCAGCGGCATAACCGAGTGCAATTGTAGCGCGTCATCAGCAACCATAGGTTTGGCATCAAGAAAGTCTGTTAATACTTCTCGAGCGCCAGTTAGCAAACTATTGGTATAGCTATCTAACAATACACTTAATTCAGCATCTGCCGGATCACCATATTTAGCAATAATTTTTGCAGTTTTATCCTGAAGGCCAGAGTTTTTATTGATGAATACACCTGTGAGATGATAGCAAATAATCGTTCGTTTATCAGGGTATTGACTTGCCAGTTTATCTGTCAATATTAAAGTGCTATTTACTGTACCTTTGATTATTGAAGAAAAAAGGAGTGGTAGATGATTAATAAATTCATCGTTATCAAATCCAGGATTTAATATAATACTTTTAATAATATTTAATATTGTGGCAATTGGTTTATTATGTGGACAATGGAATACTGAAAATAGTTCTCTTTGTAAATGTAAACATTCATTTTCAGTAGGCTCCAGCGCCGTGAATAACGCCATATACCAGTTAGTTTGATCTTTATTGAAACCGCAATTGACAGCAAGGAGGCTTTCTTTCAAAACCCGCATTCTGTCTATCCTTTTGTCTTTAGAGAATTTTTTTAAATAATATATCCATTTTTGTTCATCGGCGTCATCTGGTTTCTCTTGTGTACGATCCCAGCGGTCAGTCCATGATATATTACAAGGGTAATTAAATATTTCCCACAGATGAACATCTAAAGTGAAAGAGTGCTTTTGTAGAGTTATACTATGTATAATGCTTTTCGCGATAAGCATTGGCGATACATTAGTTAGATAACCAGCAGCAACCCAGTCACTAATTTGTTCATAATTAAAAGGACAACCATCTTTATCCGCAAAAATATTGATATAATCTGTAAACCAATCAGGAGAAAATAGTTCCAGCGCCGCATCCAAATAATGGTTATTTCTAAACACAATAGATTTTATGTTATTACAATCTTTTTTATTGTAACAACATAATATTGCAACACCTAACATTCTGAACTGAATTTCACTACCAATAATCCTCCATCTATCCCGTGATATTTCCTTGTAACCGGTTAATCTTTTTATATCCTTCTTGATTAGTGGAACTAAATCTTTTCGAGACTTTTCACTCAATCCTTTTAATAGAACTATTAACTGTTCAGAATTTCCATACTCAATAATATTACTGTATTGTTCTTTAATATCGTTCATCTTTCACATCCTTGTATAATAAATTCATTTAGATAAGCCATTAATTTTTTATAATTAGTAGGCAGATCTTTTTCACCAGCCAGTGTGATGCAATTCTCCAGAATTTGCTTTTGTAATCTTCGTATTGCTGGATCACCATTGTGGTTATCAAGATATTCAATAAATCTATTAACCGGCGCATACTTATACATGAGTAAGTAAGCAATACATTCAGACAGATAGAGACTGTCTACAAAGTTATGCTGGATAGCCAATTGTATATATTCAGCTGCCAAATCGCGGCTAATCTTTTTCTCAAAAAGTAAACAAACTGCAATATAGACCCAGCCTGCGTGATGAACACGAAGTTGGTTTTCAAGCAAATATTGTAGAGGATATAAACATTCTTCAAAGCCATCAACTTCGTTTCCCGATGCCGTAGCTGGAATAAAGAAGTTTAACCAAGAATCTGGATAATTTGGCACCAAAGATAAATAATACAATACGTCCTTCCAGTGACAACACTCATCACGACAGAGACTCATATAATAATAATGACCAGGATAAGGGTGAAGACTCTTTCTCTCCCAGTAATAAGGCACACGGTTATTTAATGCCAGTTTATACCAGGTTTTATATTCATTCTTATCAATTAATATGCGATACGTACAGGTGAATGGTTGGGCGATACCCGGCCAACTCGCCTGCTCTTTGGTGATAGATTCATATTGTGGAAATACCCCGTTTGTATTTCGGGTGCGTGTAATCTGTGTCCAGAGTGGTAAAAACTCGTCATTTGTTGCCGATATATCATCAGTAATCCGCAACAAATATTGCACCGCCTGGGCGTATTTCCCGGTTAACATAAATGCCTGTTGCTTCACTTCTGCTGTTACCTCGCCTGGCAAAATACGATTACAGGCGATAATTAAATCATCAACATCAACCGGATAATTCTCGCGTTCGTGGGCCAACAATCGCTCCACCAGGATTCGCGGCGAAACATAGAACGGCGTGTGGCTTGGCGTTGCCAGTAAAGTTAAGTGGCAGTTATCACGCAGCCGCGAAAGCACCAGCTGGTTTTGGTTTTGTAAATGCGGGAGGCGGCGTTCATGTCGCTCCGGCGTTGATGCATATTCATCGTTTAACCACTGCTGAAAAAAATCTCTCAGACTATAGAGTATTGATGATCCGAGATACTTTTTATGTAATTTTTTATAGTACGGTTGTAATTGTTTTTTATAACCAGCAGGAAGTTCATTTTGCAGAGCAATAATCCCGGCATAAAAAAGCTCAATATCCAGGGCTTCTTTATTTTCCAACATTTTTCCAGTTTGAAACAACAACGCATCCCAGTTTTCAGGAACAATAACCTGCTCATGTTGTAGCATTGGAATAACATGACTTTCATCCAGCGGTGAATCACATTGTAACAGTACCAGTACACTGTGCTTTAAGCCTCCCAACCATGGCTCAGTTAACGCGGCAACGTCCTGTGCTGACTGGTATTTCAACATTAATTCAGCCGTGCGTAGTTGTAATTTTTCGGTGCGCTAAATTAGGGTTCCTGACACGTTTTGCGCCAGTGTTGTACGATATTGGGGATAGCGTTCTGCCAATGTCTCGGCAATATCCAGTGCTATTAATAATGATTTATCGCATTTTTCCCGTCCGCTAATCACCGGAAAATACTGCATAAATGATGAATGGTCGAACTCAGGGTGAGTGTATAATGTTTGAATTGTCTGAATGACAAAATTAACGACTGAATTATTGCTGGCATTCAGTCCTGAAAATAATAACTGCTGATTATCAACCCATTCATCTTCTTGTGGGTTAAACATGTTTACCAGACGAATATGCCAGTCAAGACGGGCTTTCTTAAAATTATTTGTTAATGAAGCTAATAACTCCTTAATTAACTGGCGAGGTAGAAGTTTTTCAACCATAAGTTGCTTAAACATTTCATCCCAAAATTCGGTCAAGATCCCACCGTAAGGTGAGTTATCCGCCTGATAAAAGTGACTACGCAACAGTACTGGAACCTCATATTGAGGGAACGGTATTATTAACTTTTCTATTACCTGTGGGTTTTCACGCAACCAGGCGATATCATCTCTGGGATTATGCATATACCTACCGGCATAAAATAATATACTGACAAATGATTCCTCATTGAATTTTATCCACCCATGTTGATAAAAATTCCATATAAGACGGAAATCTGGATAAGTATATGTAGCAAGCAATAAATCTTTAATTATACTATCGAGATAATCAGGAACAGTATGGCTAAAATAAGTGAGGAGTGCATGGTGTACTGAACTATTGCTACTACCCAGCAATTCATGAAGTTTGGTTTGATTTTTGGGCCAGTGGATAGGGAATAATTTTTGCTCTGTATAGTTACGTGCGCATACCACTTTACTCAACGAGAACGCATCGTGCGCATCTTCCCCAGAGAATAGAGGATGATAATCAGTTTCTTGTAGAGCCTTAAGTACAGCCAGACGGTCTTTTTCTTTTAATGCCAGTGCCCAGTCAACAATGGCTGGATAATCTTTTTGGCGAATCAGTTCGACAGGTATCATTGGCTAGTCTCTTCCATGAAGTTTTCCTCATGATACCGGGTTGATCACCTGTTATATCAGCCCCCGAAATTCTGATTTTTGTGATTTACTGCTTAAGAGTACCTTCCACGAAAGCCTGTAATTCCTCCGCCGAGCCATTAAACACGTTAAAATCCACCGCGCCATTGATACCATCCACCTGACCGCGATCCGAATGCTGCCAGAAACGCCACAATCGTGATCCACTGTCTGGACGGCGTTGATAATAGTGAGCAATCCACCAGGGATACTCATTAAAATATCCCGCCAGATTTTCCTGATAAAACACAGACCCGGAATAGATAATCGGTTTTTTGCCAGTGTTTTTTTCAACCATCTTTAACCACTGACTTACCCGTTTGCGTAATTCTTTTGCTGATAATTTTCCTCGTTCTTCTACATCCAACACAGCGGGAAAATCGCCAGGACTAAAATCTACCGTTTGCAGAAATAATCGCGCCTGAACTGGAGCCGCTACCGATGGGGAAAAATAGTGATATGCCCCACGTAGCAGACCATTTTTACGACTTTGCAGCCAGTTACGTGAGAAATACGGATCGACCAGTTTCTCGCCTTCCGTCGCTTTAATAAAAGCAAATTGTAGGCGGATACCGTTGTCGCGCATTTTTGCCACACGCTGCCAGTCTATCCGCTCCTGCCAGCGCGAAACATCTATTCCATGAATGGTGTAACTGGCAGGAATGCGAATAGCAAAAGATTTGACCGGACGATAACCATAAAAGTGAATGTAGTCTTTAATCTGAACTGCCGTGGAATAGAAAAAATTCACCGTCTGGCGGGGATAAATCGCAACGATGGAAATTAGCCCCAGAGCGCATAACAAGACGGTGAATTTTTTGCGACTGACGATTTTTAGCTGCATTGGTTTCATCCCTGAATTTCAGCGCAAAAAGGCTGACAATAACCAAAGCAGCTATAGTACGGCGGTCACCACCAGGCGTGGAAGTGGTGAACCGGACCAATCCCATGACCGACCTCCAGCGTGTCGGCCTGAGCTAACGCCGCTGACAGCCAGCTTTTGGCTTCCTGAACAGTGTCGGCCCAGTTTTTATGCCGCGGACGTAGCGCCGCCAACGCCGCCGAGAGCGTACAACCAGTGCCATGCGTGTTTTTAGTCATAATGCGCGGCGCGGTAAAACGTTGTTCGCCGTCGCGGGTAAACAGCCAGTCCGGGCTTTGTTCATCATCCAGATGCCCACCTTTCATCAGTACCGCACCGCACCCCATCGCCAATAAGGCGCGCCCCTGCTCCAGCATTTCCTGTTCATTACGAGCGTGTGGAGCATCAAGCAAGGCCGCTGCTTCCGGCAGGTTTGGAGTTATCAATGAAACTTGCGGCAATAATCGACTGCGAAGAGTGGCAACCGCCGAAGGTGAAAGTAGCGGATCGCCGCTTTTTGCCAGCATGACAGTATCCAGTACTACGTTTTCGATCTGATAACGTTGCAGCCGTTCCGCCACGGCTTCAACAATATCAGCTTCAGCCAGCATGCCGATTTTAGTGGTATCAATACGAACATCGCTGAGCACGGAATCGAGTTGGGCGGCAACAAAATCAGGTTCTATACGATACACCGACTGTACGCCGCGGGTATTTTGCGCCACCAGCGCGGTCATCACCGAACAACCGTATGCACCAAGCGCGGAGAAGGTTTTTAGATCGGCCTGAATTCCCGCACCGCCGCTCGGGTCGGTGCCTGCAATCGTCAGAGCGTTAATCCGTTTCATGCCTTCACCTCCGGTGCCAGCTGCCAGAGCGCATCAAGAAAATGTGCAATAAAACTGCCCGGCCCTTCACTTCTGGCAACAGCGCGTTCTCCGGCTTGTTTCATCCAGTGACAGGCAGATGCGACGTTTTCCAGTGTATCGCCCGGTAATGCACAACTGGCAGCGACCACTGCCGATAATGCGCAACCAGTTCCTACCACTTTGGTCATTAGCGGACTGCCACCGTGAATGCCAACAGTACGGCAGCCATCAGTAACATAATCCACCTCGCCTGTGACCGCGACTACTGCACCAGATTCTTGCGCCAGGGATTGTGCGGCAGGCAACGCGTCTGCTGCGGCGTCAGTAGTATCCACACCGCGTCCACCTCGTGAAGCTCCCGCTAATGCAATGATTTCCGACGCATTTCCTCGTATTGCAGCGGGTTTTAACGATAAAAGTTCACGACAAAAACGGCGGCGATAGTCGAGCGCGCCAACCGCAACGGGATCAAGCGTCCAGGGTGTTTGTGCGATATGCGCCTGTTCGACGGCGGCACGCATCGCTTTCGCTCGTGGCAGTGTCAACGTGCCGACGTTAATCAACAAGGCATTGGCAATGGACGCAAATTGACTGGCCTCTTCCGTTTCAATCACCATGGCTGGCGATGCGCCCAACGCCAGCAATGTATTGGCGGTGAACGTTTGCACCACATCATTGGTCATGCAGTGTACAAGGGGGGAATGTTGTTGAAACAGGTGTAAAGCGTGCGCAGATTGCGTCGGACTTAGCAGGTCGATTTGCATAGTTTGCTCCTGCCATAACGTGAAGAAGCAATGACCTGGCGGTCCGTGACTTCCCTACGCTGGCATTATCCAGATCAGGTGATACGGGTATTTCTCAGCCTTCACGCAGAAGGGCACCCCGAGTCGTTTGGTTACGATAATAAATCGCAGTAGAGGATGGTAATGTCCAGCGCACATGTTGTAAACGAGGAAAACCGCCAGTCTTACAACAGCGTTGTGACATTATTTGATATAAGAATCCAGCACCTTCAGAACAACGTCCAGATCTTCTTCCCGCTTTAGTTCATCGCTCTGGTGCACAATGTGTTCTGTCAGATGACCTTTAATCACTTCCCGCATCAAACCATTTACCGCGCCACGAATGGCGGCGATTTGTTGCAGGACGGCGGCGCACTCATGCGGTTCGTCGAGCATTTTCTTGAGCGCAACGACCTGCCCCTGAATCTTACTGGCGCGCGCTTTCAGTTTTTGTTTATCCCGAATGGTATGAGACATGAGCAGACCTTCTTAACAAGACAGAGAAAAATCATAGCACTATTAATCTACTGGGGGGTAGTATCATGTACTGGGGGGGAGTAGAATCTCTACGCCAATTTAATATTAAGAATTATTATCATGACCAACTTTACAACACTTCTTCAGCAAGGAAACGCCTGGTTCTTCATCCCCAGCGCCATCTTACTCGGTGCGCTTCATGGCCTGGAACCGGGGCACTCAAAAACGATGATGGCAGCATTTATCATCGCTATTAAAGGCACCATTAAACAGGCAGTGATGCTTGGACTGGCAGCGACCATTTCGCACACCGCGGTGGTTTGGCTGATAGCCTTTGGCGGAATGACGATCAGCAAACGCTTTACTGCGCAATCGGCTGAACCATGGCTGCAATTAATTTCCGCGGTGATCATTCTTGGTACCGCTTTCTGGATGTTCTGGCGTACCTGGCGCGGCGAGCGAAACTGGCTTGAGAATATGCACGAGCATGATCATGAGCATCATCACGATCACGAACATCACCACGACCACGAACATCATCACCATCACGAGCATGGCGAATATCAGGATGCCCACGCACGAGCACATGCCAATGACATTAAACGGCGCTTTGATGGCAGAGAGGTGACTAACTGGCAAATACTGTTGTTTGGCTTAACGGGCGGACTGATTCCCTGCCCTGCGGCGATTACCGTTCTGCTGATTTGTATTCAACTAAAAGCCCTGACGCTGGGGGCAACTCTGGTCGTCAGTTTTAGTATCGGCCTGGCATTAACGCTGGTCACAGTGGGCGTTGGTGCAGCAATCAGTGTTCAACAGGTCGCTAAACGCTGGAATGGATTTAACACTCTTGCTAAAAGAGCCCCCTACTTTTCCAGCTTGTTGATTGGTTTAGTTGGGTTGTATATGGGCGTGCATGGTTTCATCGGTATTATGAGATAAAACAATTCTCAGGGCCTCAGTACTGCTGTGACCCAGGATGATTCTTAAATCAGCTATTTCCGCTTACTTCCCACGCAATGAGGATGCTTTTACGGCATCCTTTCATTTACACTTTTTACGAAATCACGGGATCACTAACAAAATATCGCTTGTCAGTTATATTGTATGGCGGGAAAGATATTCGACTGATTTTACTGATCCCCAAAGTGGAGAGTATATGACCATAAGAAATAAGATGTTGCTGGGAGCGCTTTTGCTGGTCACCAGCGCAGCCTGGGCCGCACCAGCCACCGCGGGTTCGACTAATACCTCGGGAATTTCAAAGTATGAGTTAAGCAGTTTCATTGCTGACTTCAAGCATTTCAAACCCGGCGATACTGTACCAGAGATGTACCGCACCGATGAGTACAACATTAAGCAGTGGCAGTTGCGTAACCTGCCTGCGCCCGATGCGGGAACGCACTGGACCTATATGGGCGGTGCATATGTGCTGATCAACGATAGCGACGGAAAAATCATTAAAGCCTACGACGGTGAGATTTTTTATCACCGCTAAAAAAACCCCCTCGGAGAGAGGGGGGAAATGCAGACACCTTATTATTTTTTATTATTAGCCACTTGCCCGTCTTACTTGTTATTAGTCGTATTTCACGTTGATCAGGGCGGTAACCTCAATTGCACCTGATTTAACTTTATTTTTATCATAGACATAGTAACTGGCAGTCACCGGAATTGAGAACGTAGCATCCGCAATTTTCGACTTCGCCGCAATTTCTTTTAAATTAGTGTATCCTTTGCTGCTATCACTGATATTTAAAAGAGTCACAGGTGAACCATTACTTTCCAGGATAAATCCGACACCATTATCATCTGAGCCTTTCAGGATCGTATTACTGCCGGGCAACAGCTCAGAGCTTGATAGATACACTTGCATTTTTCGTGATGTTTGATTCTGTTGACCTAATAAATTTTTACATCGCAGAATAATATCTCCAGTATTGCTGTTAAGCGTTGTTTTATTACCCGCTGCAGGCAATTGTGAAACAGGAATACTCTTTAAAGTAATTAATAAATCATCGGGTTTACACGTCGTTGTTATCGGGTTGTATGACAATGCCAGGTTAAATGAATAGACACCTGCATTTTGCACCAATGCATTTCTATAGCTATTCACACATGTATCCCACGACTTTCCGCCCAACAAACACAGTAAAAATTGCATTGCAGCACTTCCACGCGTTGTTGATGAAGCGCTGGATAATGTCGCAACACCATTGATCATCACTGAACCACCACCGCCTGCGGAAATATTCACCTTCGCGTTACTGGCCGCGGATGTTACCGTTACCGAATAACCACTGGTAAAACTGATCTGGTTATTTGACAATGTAATGTTGTTTTTATTGGTCCATTCAAAATGTAAATTTAATTTAACGGTATCATTATACAGTCCAACAACAATATCCGACGGGCTCATCGGAGTGATAGTATTCGTACTCACGCATGATGAATCATTAAAGTTATGTTCATATGTCGCTGTTTGCGTTTGAGTAAGAGCAAAATCTCCCTGAACAACCAGATTATGCTGCGCTGATAACTCTCCATAACATGCAGCATAGCTCCCGGGGATAACCATCATTGTGAATATCAATAGCACTATATGAATTTTCATAGAATCACCTGACTATTACTGGCAAATATAATTTCTACTTTCATCAATCTCTTTACCGAAGGTGATTGTGCATGAAAGCCCTTGTTGCTTATCAATTGCCACATTAACCGATGGAGGGACTTCATTGGTGCGAATAAACAGCTGACTTCCCTGACCGACGACGCCAATATTATGTCCGTGATTATCATTCACTTCATAGCCAAATGTTAACGGTTGCTCATCAGCTCTCAACGCTTTTATATACCAGGGTTTACGCTGATCGGTATCAAAGCCAACCAAAACGATCGCGCCACGATAAGGTGCGGCAATTTTACGGTTACCGCGTAATTCGGTTTCGCTATCGCTTTGGGACACATCCAGCACTAAATGATTTTCCCGATAAGACGTCATACCGTCATAAACCACCACACCATTACGATTCGTTGTACGATATTTTTGACCATTAACATAAGCGTCTTTAATTCCTGGCGCATGCATCACAGCAAAAGTTTCCGAAAGACGGTTTGCCAAATTAATACCACCAGACCAGGCGACCACGCCCCCTGAAATGCTAGCCCCTGCCTGCTGATAAGTATTCGACTGACTATAACTGCCATTCACTGTCGCGACCGGCGCGTTCCAGGTTAAATTCGCCCCTGCTGTCGTTTCATTCTCCTGACGTTGATGGCTCAGGTTTACACCATAATTAAATTGATCGCGGCTCCCAACGGTCCCCGATAATCCGGCATTGTTCGAGGCTAATCCCTGATCATTAAAAGTTGTTGAGTTAGAGATATATATTTGTCGACCTGTCGTCGTAACCTCATTACCCCAGTCAAAGGGGATCGATATAAAGATATTAAAGCGCTTTTCTTCCCGATGATCCTCGTCATATGTCTGGCTTGCTGCAAGGGTATAGCTTATTCTCCGCCAGTTATTGGAGTAACTCAACTGATAATCTTTACTACTGCCGCTGCGCCCCCAGTAATCCCGCCATAAAGTACTTAATGACACAGTTCCCCAGTTTTCTGGTAATGACTGACTCATATTAGCGGATAAGCTATTTTTACGACCAAAATCATTCTGGTAATAATCGGCAATATCATAGACATCGTTTTTATCCCGGCGGTAGCTATCTTTATTATTTGCCCAGACATAATCGTTAAATGTTCGGTAATCACGCGATGAATAACGCCAAGCTGCCAGGCCAAAACGTGTCGACGTTTGACTCAAAAATTTGTTATACGCAATCTGATAACTTTGTCCATCAAACACATCACCATTATCTTGCTTACTGTGCGATTTAGTAGCGTCAACTGAAATGGCACCAATGCGCGTGTTCCAGCCAGTTCCCAGGGTAAACGCATAATAATTATTGGCAACCATCGTGCCACCATACAGCGTCAATAAATTATTAAAACCATACTGATAACCCACCTGGACAAAATCACTTTGCTTGCTCGCTCCTTCAATATGGCTACGGCCCGCCGCAAAATCATATTTCGATACGCCAGGTTGCAACATATTAGGTACTGCCGCATAAGGCACCAGATAAGTCGTTACAGAACCATCGGCTTCCTTGACACTGACATCAAGATCCGCACCGCCTCCCGCCAATTGCAAATCAGTAATCGAAAATGGACCCGGTGGAACTTCTTTCTGATAAACAACAAAACCATTCTGTTCAATTGTTACCAGCGCGTTACTCTGGGCGATTCCCTGCACGCGGGGAGTAAAATTTTGCTTAGAGTTAGGCAACATCTGCATATCACGAAACAGTCGTACCCCGCGAAAGCGAACAGAATCAAAGATATCGGCTGACGTATACATATCACCAATGCGCAGAGTACCGAGAATGTGAGCAAATCCACGTTCCAGATACAGCGTGTTACTTTTCCACTCCCCAGGATTGTTATCTGTTTTGCTAAAACTGGCGTCAGAATGCAGTTGCCACCCCACTAAATTTAACCCACTGTTGAAACGAACATAGGTGCTCTTACTATTGCCTGAGGCTTTATAGTCGCTGTAATACTGACTTACGTAATAAGATGTATAAAAAGCATTAATTCCCCGTTCCCAATTTTCTGGTGGAACATAACCACTTTCCAGTTCATCGACCCAGGCTTGCGGGACGGTAAGATCCAAACGAAAAATACCGATGTCCCAGGCATAACTCCCGCCCTGAACAAGTTGTTTAAATGTTAAACACTCCTGGTCATTGGCAAAATTGTCGGTATTTATGCCTAATCGTTTGACTATTTCACGCGATAAACACGTTTCATCCTGATTGTCTTTCACGATAATTTCATGCTTTCCGCGCCATTGTTTATTAACATAAATATCGATATCGTACTGGCCGGGTAAAGATTGATTATCATCCAGACGTAATATTGTTGCCTGCTCGCCTTTCATATTACCCATCATAAAATGAGTATCAAAAGTTTCTTCAGTTGCATGCGCTTCAATGCCGAGTAATAACACGACTATTGCTGATGCAAGTGGGGTCATTCTCAACATAAGCAGATCCTGAAGTTAAAGTTTTTCGCTGATATAGTTGCCGTGATCATCAATAATAGTCAGTTGCCAACTATTCGCATTATGATTTTTTACATCGACTCTCTGACTTTCCTGTGGTGCAATCATAATTGTTTCATAATTCACTTTGACGCTGTTAGCTTTTACATCAGAAATTGTTACCCAGTTTGCTGAGCCATTTTTTATAATCAAACCATTGCTGCTATTATTCACCCGTAATTTTTTAAAGGTTTCCTTATTTACCGAAGCAACACCAACTGGTCGATAAAACAATTTGATTCTGTTTTGCATGGCAAATTTTAATGCATTTTTCCCTTCATCTTCTGGACTGTTAGGCGGAATATCCAGGATGTTCAGATAAAAAATACTTTCCTTATTTGTGGGTAATCTATTAGGCATAATTCTAATTTTTATTTGCTGCCCGGAGTTAGCCCCGACTTTCGCCACTGGCGGTGTTAACATAAAAGGAACCTGAATTTTTTCAGGTGGTAAAGAAGTGTCACCATCATCAATCCACGCCTGCACCAACGAAGAACGATTTCCCTGATTCATCAACTGTACCATGACTTCTTTATTTTCTGCCGGATAAATAATACGCGTCCCGTAGATAACAATTCCAGCATGTGCAGGAAGAATCATAGAAGAGATGAGTAAAGGTAATAATCCTTTCATCTTAATGCCTCTTGTATTCATATTGACCGCCAGGAATATGGCGGTCAATTTTATTTCTGGAGAAAAACGCATGATAGTTATTGTAAAGATTTAATCCTGAGCAACACGCATAACCAGTGAAGAGTTAACAGTACCAGATGCAACACTGCTGTCGGTCAGTTTCAGATATTTAGCTTTAAACGGTATGGCATATTGCCCGTCAGTAGTTTTATAACTTTCAATATTAAATGGTGCAGAAATATCCAGTACGTCATTGCTATCACCCAGATAGAGATAGTATCCTACGGTGTCATTACTACTGGATATTGCCTTATCATTACCGATAATTTTATCGTTGGTGATCAACGAAAGTTTTACACCATCAATATTTTTCGGACATGTAATTTTCAACATACTGCTGGTAACACCGACTGCATCATCATAAGTTGAGTATTTCGCTTTTCCATCAAATACAGTAGTTGGTACAGTCGGCATATTAATACTGACTGAATCGCCACCAGCTACAAATGTACACGGGGACTCGGCTATATTACCTTTAATGGTTAAAGTCCCAGTATCGACTTCGGCAGCAAATGCACCAACACTCATAAATACAGAGGACAAGATCGCGACAGCAATAATTGAACGTTTCATAATATGTTCCTTAATAAGTTTATTTTGTTTTGTTAAGAGTCTGTATCTCTTGGAAACAAATTTCTCACATCAAAAAAGTTGCCGCAATGTAAATGCATTGTTTTATTGACCTATGACAATTCAACCTATGCAATATAAATGCAGCATATGATTCATTGATGTAAACATTCTTGAAACTTATCAATTACCGTAAATTGTTGTAAATAACATTTGTAGAATAAATAAAAAAACCGGAATCATTCATGAAAATGAATCCGGCTTGCTAAATACGGTTACAGCAGTGTTGCAAAATCAATCGTAGCGATTTAACACGATTTGCCGCGTGTTATCGTTTCCCGCTTTAACCAGTTCTGTCGTAACGCCTTTCGCTGGAGAGGAAACGCGATAGCGAGTATCGACGTTTTGTGATGCCTGACCGCAACGTTGCTGAGGATGGTTATTAACAATATCCATACTGCACGTTGGAGGGCTAATTCTGCCATTAATGGTTAAAGTTGCGGTGTCAGAAGAGAACGCGGGTAATGCTAATCCATAGGCGAGAAAAATAATTCCTGACAGCCAATACTTATTCATTGAACGTTATCCCTGTAGCAAAGGTTATGCCGGGTAGATTGAGTGCATAACAAACTATAGCTGTACATCCGCTACACAGCCACGAAGGATAATAAAGAGGCATAGCCTGCGCGATCAATCGACTTTGCGCAGTTTCGGACGAAAGTCCGCAGAATATTCGCAGCACTAAATAAGTGGTTATTAAAACTGCAAAATAGATTCACCGCATCAATTTAGCATTGCTGCGGTGAATCAAGAACGACCCGCAAGGTCAGTACGCGTCAGACCGCGCGGAAGGAGATCTCGCCAGGAATGACTTCCCCTTGCCAGTAAAGCTGTGCTGCCACACGGTCAGCCAACTGACGGTAGATAGCGGTAAACTCGCTTTCCGGGCGGCTGATAACCGTCGGCGTGCCTTTGTCGAGATCTTCACGCAGACTGATATGTAACGGCATTTGCCCCAACAGTTGCGTATGGTATTTCTCCGCAAGTTTCTCTGCGCCGCCAGTACCAAAAATGGGTTCGTGATGACCGCAGTGACTGCAAATATGCACGCTCATGTTCTCAACAATACCGAGCACCGGGACTTCGACCTTCTCGAACATCACAATGCCTTTTTTCGCATCAATCAGCGCGATGTCCTGCGGCGTAGTTACCACCACTGCACCAGTTACTGGAATGTTTTGCGCCAGCGTTAATTGAATGTCGCCGGTGCCTGGCGGCATATCGAGCACCAGATAGTCCAAATCCGGCCACAACGTTTCTTGTAACATTTGCATCAGCGCCTTGCTGGCCATCGGACCACGCCACACCATCGCGTTGTCGTCAGTCACCAGATAACCAATTGAATTGGTTGCCAGGCCGTGCGACATAATCGGCGCCATGTGGGTGCCATCTGGCGAGGTTGGTCGCTGATTTTCCGCGCCCAACATGGTTGGGATCGACGGACCATAGATGTCTGCGTCCAGAATGCCGACTTTCGCCCCTTCCGCCGCCAACGCCAGCGCCAGATTTACCGCCGTGGAGGATTTACCCACACCGCCTTTACCGGAACTGACCGCAATAATGTTCTTCACGCCATTAATACCTGGCTGGTTTTTCACCCGCTTCAGGGTGGCGATGTTATGCGACAGTTTCCAGTCGATAGCTTTCGCTCCAGTAATGCGCAGTAAGTCAGGGCTACACTGCTCTTTTAACTCTTCAAACGCGCTATGCCAGACAAATGGCATAACCAGTTCCACATGCAGTGTGTCGTCCATCCAGGCGACATGATGCAACGCTTTCAGCGTGGTGAGGTTATGCTTCAGGGTTGGGTGCTGAAAATTGGCCAGTATCCCGGCGACCATTGCGCTCAGGGCTTCTGGTGATTTGGCCTGGGATTGTTCGTTCATCCCGACTCCTTTTTTATATAGATAAACCATCAACAGATAGTTTACCTGAAGAAAATGGATAAGTACTTACTTAACATTTTCCCATTTGGTACTATCTAACCCCTTTTCACTACAAAGAAGTAATGCCTACTATGACTCAAGTCGCGAAGAAAATTCTGGTAACGTGCGCACTACCGTACGCCAACGGCTCAATCCACCTCGGCCATATGCTGGAGCACATCCAGGCTGATGTCTGGGTCCGTTACCAGCGAATGCGCGGCCACGAGGTCAACTTCATCTGTGCCGACGATGCCCACGGTACGCCGATCATGTTGAAAGCGCAGCAACTCGGTATCACCCCGGAGCAGATGATTGGCGAAATGAGTCAGGAACATCAGACTGATTTTGCAGGCTTTAATATCAGCTATGACAACTATCACTCAACGCACAGCGAAGAGAACCGCCAGTTGTCGGAGCTTATTTATACTCGCCTGAAAGAGAATGGTTTTATTAAAAACCGCACCATCTCTCAGTTGTACGACCCGGAAAAAGGCATGTTTCTGCCGGATCGTTTTGTGAAAGGCACTTGTCCAAAATGTAAAGCACCGGATCAATACGGCGATAACTGTGAAGTCTGTGGCGCGACTTACAGCCCGACGGAACTGATCGAGCCGAAATCAGTGGTTTCTGGCGCTACACCGGTAATGCGTGATTCCGAACACTTCTTCTTTGATCTGCCCTCTTTCAGCGAAATGTTGCAGGCATGGACCCGCAGCGGCGCATTGCAGGAGCAGGTGGCAAACAAAATGCAGGAGTGGTTTGAATCCGGCCTGCAGCAGTGGGACATTTCCCGCGACGCGCCTTACTTCGGTTTTGAAATTCCGAACGCGCCGGGCAAATATTTCTACGTCTGGCTGGACGCGCCGATTGGCTATATGGGTTCCTTCAAGAATCTGTGCGACAAGCGCGGCGATACCACCAGTTTCGATGAATACTGGAAGAAAGATTCCACCGCCGAGCTGTATCACTTCATCGGCAAAGATATCGTTTACTTCCACAGCCTGTTCTGGCCTGCCATGCTGGAAGGCAGCAACTTCCGCAAACCGACCAACTTGTTTGTTCACGGCTATGTGACGGTGAACGGCGCGAAGATGTCCAAGTCTCGCGGCACCTTTATTAAAGCCAGCACCTGGCTGAATCACTTTGACGCTGACAGCTTGCGCTACTACTACACCGCGAAACTCTCTTCGCGTATCGATGATATCGACCTGAATCTGGAAGATTTTGTTCAGCGCGTGAATGCCGATATCGTTAACAAAGTGGTGAACCTGGCGTCACGCTGTGCTGGTTTTATCAACAAGCGTTTTGATGGGATGTTATCTAATGAATTGGCTGTATCTGAGCTACTCGATATTTTCAGGTTTGAGCAAAGAAGTATTGCTGAATGTTATGAAAAGCGTGAGTTCGGTAAGGCTATTCGCCTGATTATGGACTTGGCAGATAAAGCCAACCATTACATCGACCACGAGGCTCCGTGGGTTGTGGCGAAACAGGAAGGCCGCGATGCCGACCTGCAGGCGATTTGCTCAATGGGCATTAACCTGTTCCGCGTACTGATGACTTATCTGAAGCCGGTGCTGCCAAACCTGACTGAGCGCGCAGAAGCATTCCTCAATACGGAACTGACCTGGGATGGCATCCAGCAACCGCTGCTGGGCCACAAAGTGAATCCGTTCAAAGCGCTGTATAACCGCATCGATATGAAGCAGGTTGAAGCACTGGTGGAAGCATCTAAAGAAGAAGTCAAAGCCGCTGCCGCACCGGTAACTGGCCCGCTGGCAGACGATCCGATTCAGGAAACCATCACCTTTGACGACTTCGCCAAAGTTGACCTGCGTGTGGCGCTGATTGAAAACGCGGAGTTTGTTGAAGGTTCTGACAAACTTCTGCGTCTGACGCTGGATCTCGGCGGCGAAAAACGTAATGTCTTCTCCGGCATTCGTTCCGCTTACCCGGATCCGCAGGCACTGATTGGTCGTCATACCATTATGGTGGCTAACCTGGCACCACGTAAAATGCGCTTCGGTATCTCCGAAGGCATGGTAATGGCTGCTGGTCCTGGCGGGAAAGATATCTTCCTGCTAAGCCCGGATGCCGGTGCTAAACCGGGTCATCAGGTGAAATAATCCCCCTTCAAGGCGCTGCATCGACAGCGCCTTTTCTTTATAAATTCCTAAAGTTGTTTTCCTGCATTTTCTGCGCTCTTTATTTACGTCATTAGCTGCTAGCATCCCCTGAAAACTGGATAAAAACACAGGGAGTGCAAATGAAGCGTTTTATTTACCAGGACGAAAAATCACATAAATTCTGGGCAGTGGAGCAGCAAGGCAACGAATTGCATATTAGTTGGGGTAAAGTCGGCACCAACGGGCAAAGCCAGGTAAAAAGCTTTGCAGATGCTGCGGCAGCGGAAAAAGCGGAGCTGAGGCTGATTGCGGAGAAAGTGAAGAAGGGGTATGAGGAAGAGAACGTCACTACCATAGCTGAACAGATGCCAGCACCCGCTATCGCTGCTCCTGAAATAACCCTTTTGCCGCCGACTAAGCTAAACCCCGTAGTCTCCTATCTCCCCTGGCTGACAGACGACGCACAAATCATTTTGCCGATAGAGGTAGCTCCAACAACACTAAGCCATCGTCGTTGGCCTGGCGATTCAGTACCACTGGAAGATGAATTAACCCTGTTACGCACCGTCGCCGCGAACACCCACAGACGCCATAAAAAGGTGGTCACGTTCGATTACAGCGATTGTTCACCGGACTGGCAGCAAACAATAGCCCAGGCTGTTGACCTTATTGACACCCCCATCAGCACCACGCTACCGCCGCAGGTTCTGGCGGTACTGGTTGCCCTGGAACAAGGCTTCAATCGCAACGACCATGAAGAGTTACTGGATCAAATCGTCCAGGAAGGTGGTGTGGAATATGCCACTGATGTCATCATTGCATGGCAATTCATCCACTTTGACTGGAATTATGACGGTAATCTCATTACGTTTACCCCAGCCAACAAGCAGCCTGAATATCTGCTTCGCTACGCCGCCATTGAAATCCGCCTGCGTAAACATCTGTCGCTAGCGAACACGGAGGTCTGGCAGCGTTGTGCCGACAAACTGATTACCGCCATTGAAAACATGCCAGCCTGGCATCAGCCGCTAGTTGCGCTATTGTTACCGGAAAAACAAGAAGTGGCTCATGAGATTGCCAAGCGTCTTTGCGGACAAAAAGGGATATATGCGCTGGAATGGCTAAAACTGACAGCCACCGATGCTCAGGTATTGGCAGATCTGGAAAAATACTCTCCAGGACAGCCTGGGCAAGTATTTGATGATTATTACGGCGGTAATATCTGGTGTGCGACGGTACTCAAGGAGCAGGGAGTCACTGCGCTGTCCCGTTTTGCCCATTACGCTGCCGGTGACACATGTGGTGAAGTGTTGATGCATATCAACCACCCGCAGGCACTTACACTACTTATTCATGCAAGCGAGCAGGGAAAGCGTTGCCACGATCGCATGACAAAGGCTTTCGTTCGCTTTCCACATGCAGCGCTGGCGGCATTAGCAGAACTTCTGGCACAAAAAGATGAAAAGCACTGGCGCATGATGCTAATGACAATGCTTATCTCGCAACCAACATTAGCAGAGCGGGTAATCCCCTTGCTATCTGCCCCGGCGGTTACCGTACTAAAGTCATGTCAGCAACAACTGACACAACCTTCAGTTTATGCGAACGCCGATATGCTGCCTGCCATATTAGTCTCACCGCCCTGGCTGGCTAAAAAGAAAAAATCCATGATTTCGGTGTTGGATTTAGCACCACTTAGTCTCGAACCTGTATGCACAATAACCGACACAGAAGCTAAAGAGTTTCAAACTCGTTGGGACTGGGAGCCGCATAAGCCTGATGAAGGTGCTAAAGCTTTCCTTAGCTCACTGGGTTATCGGAGTTGGGATTGCGAGGCATATAAATATATCGGCGCTTCTGACTCGGCAATTGACGCATGGGAACGTGAGGACTTCGCTACACTCATCCAAATGTTTAAAGCCCATCATGCGCCGTATCAGGGGGAGTGGCATCTCAACTCACTTCCCTTTTTACCTATGCAAAAAGCGATTAAGCTATGGGAATTTCTCAGCAAAGAGCCACATACCGCGGTAAAACCTGTCATGCTTTATTTGCGACTGGCAGGTATGAGTGGTTTTCTGCACTTCTGCACTCGTTTTCACGCTACCCTCAAGAAGGTTTTGCAGTTGCTGATTATTTTGCCGCAACGGAGCTGGCACCTGCCGTCGCTCGCGCCTTCAACAAACTAAAAACCCTACGACAAGACGCCTATAGCTGGCTACTGAAATACCCGGAACACGCCATAACCGGCCTGTTACCTGCGGCACTCGGCAAACCCGGTGAAGCCCAGGATAACGCCCGCGTCGCCTTACGTATGTTGCTTGAAAATGGTCATCAGTCATTACTGCAAGAAATCGCCCGGCGTTATAACCAGCCGGAAATAACAGACGCGATTAATGCTCTGCTTGCGCTCGATCCCTTAGATAATCACCCGACAAAAATCCCCGCTCTTCCTGCCTTTTATCAGCCATCGCTCTGGACGCGCCCGGTATTAAAAGCAAACGCCCAATTACTGCCAGATAACGCCCTCCTCCACCTTGGTGAAATGCTCCGCTTCCCCCAGGAAGAGGCGCTTTATCCGGGATTATTACAGGTGAAAGATGCCTGCACTTCCGACTCACTGGCAGAATTTGCCTGGGATCTGTTTACTGCCTGGCAAACTGCTGGTGCGCCGTCGAAAGAGAGCTGGGCGTTCACGGCATTAGGCGTGCTCGGCAACGATGATATCGCCCGCAAACTGACGCCATTAATCCGCGCATGGCCTGGCGAATCTCAGCATAAACGCGCTACTGTCGGCCTGGATATCCTCGCCGCCATTGGCAGCGATATCGCCCTGATGCAGCTTAATGGCATCGCACAAAAGCTAAAATTTAAAGCGTTGCAGGAACGGGCAAAAGAAAAAATTGCCAACATTGCCAAAAGCCGCGAGCTCACGGTGGCTGAACTTGAAGACCGCTTAGCCCCGGATTTGGGGCTGGATGATAACGGTTCATTAATGTTGGATTTCGGCCCACGCCAGTTCACCGTCAGCTTTGATGAAACCTTAAAACCGTTCGTGCGCGATGCCTCCGGCAGCCGCCTGAAAGACTTACCTAAACCGAACAAAAGTGATGATGAATCACAGGCGAACGACGCAGTTAACCGCTACAAGCTGCTGAAAAAAGACGCGCGTACCGTTGCTGCCCAGCAGGTAGCAAGGCTTGAATCCGCCATGTGCCTGCGTCGCCGCTGGTCGCCGGAAAACTTCCTGCTCTTCCTGGTCGAACATCCGTTGATACGCTACTTAACTCGCCGTCTGATTTGGGGCGTTTATAGCGCCGACAATCAGTTACAAACCTGTTTCCGTGTTGCGGAAGATAACAGTTACAGCACCGCCGATGACGATCTCTTTACCCTGCCAGAAGGCGACATGTCTATTAGTATTCCTCACATCCTGGAAATATCGCCGATTGACGCCGCCGCCTTTGGCCAGCTTTTTGCCGACTATGAACTGTTGCCGCCGTTCCGTCAGCTTGGCCGCAACAGTTATCACCTGACAGAGGCCGAACACAATGCCAGCGAACTGACCCGCTGGGCAGGCAGAAAATGCCCAAGTGGTCGGGTAATGGGGCTGGCAAATAAAGGCTGGATACGTGGCGAATCACAGGATGGTGGCTGGATCGGCTGGATGATCAAACCACTGGGGCGCTGGTCGTTAATCATGGAAATCGATGAAGGTTTTGCGGTGGGGATGTCACCAGCCGAGCTAAGTGCTGAACAACTCCTGAGTAAAATATGGCTCTGGGATGGTAAAGCAGAAAACTATGGCTGGGGCAGTAATACCTCGCAAGAAATGCAGTTCTCCGCGCTCGACGACATCACCGCCAGCGAGCTGATTAACGACATTGAATCACTGTTTGATTAAGGAAAGAACATGCACAAGGAATTACCGTGGCTGGCAGATAACGCGCAACTGGAACTGAAATATAAAAAAGGCAAAACACCACTCAGCCATCGCAATTGGCCGGGAGAACCGGTGCCTGTTATCACTGAAAGCCTCATCCAGACGTTGGGGGATGAAATTCTTCAACGTGAAGGCAGCAAAGAAAATATTAGCTGGCAATATGAGCAATGTTCAGCAGAGTGGCATGAAGACATTATTCGGGCTATCAGTCTGATCGGCGAGCATAAACCCTCTGTCTCTGCACGTACGATGGCTGTGCTAACTTGTATCGCGAACAATAACAGTGAGCAATTGTTGGACGAAATCGTCCAACAAGAGGGACTGGAGTATGCGACTGAGGTGGTGATTGCATGTCAGTTTATTGCACGACGTTATGAGAGTGATCCACAGGTTGTCACCTTGCAACACCAGGACGAAGACTATGGCTACGGTTATCGCTCAGAAACCTATAACGAATTCGATCTGCGACTGCGTAAGCATCTCTCGCTGGCAGAGGAAAGTTGCTGGCAACGTTGCGCGGATAAACTCATTGCCGCACTGCCGGTAATCCCCATCGTTCGCCGTCCTTTTATTGCGCTGCTCCTCCCGGAAAAACCAGAAATTGCCAATGAGTTGGTAGGCCTTGAATGCCCGAGGACTCATTTTCATTCTAAGGAGTGGTTAAAAGTTGTTGCTACTGACCCCAGGGCAGTGAGAATACTCGAACACTACTGGAGCCAGGATATATTTAGCGATCGCGAAGCCAGCTACATGTCGCATGAAAACCACTTCGGTTACGCCGCCTGCGCCGCTCTTTTGCGCGAACAAGGGCTGGCAGCGATTCCTCGCCTTGCGATATATGCACATAAAGAGGATTGCGGAAGCCTGCTGGTGCAAATTAACCATCCGCTGGTCATCCGTACCTTGCTGTTAGTGGCCGATAAAAACAAACCCAGCCTGCAGCGTGTGGCTAAATATAGTAAAAATTTCCCCCATGCAACGCTCGCAGCTCTGGCAGAACTCCTTGCGTTAAAAGCCCCGCCTGCACGCCCGGGTTATCCAATCATCGAAGACAAAAAGCTGCCTGCACAACAAAAAACACGCGATGAATACTGGCGTATGTCACTGCAAACGCTGATAACCGTTCAACCACAACTGGCAGAAGACGTGAGGCCATGGTTAAGTACTCAAGCCCAGGCAGTGGTGAATAGTTATTTATCGGCACCGCTAAAACCGGTTATTGATAGCACCGATAATAGCTGTCTGCCTGAAATCCTCGTTTCACCACCGTGGCGTGGCAGGAAGAAAAAGACTTCCATAACTCACTTTTCGCTGCCTGATCTTACGCTTGCACCGCAAACGTACAGGTCGCCGAATAAACACTGGACGCCGGAACAGCAAACTGCAATTGACCATTTTAGCGCCATGTCTTTTGACGAACGTCTCGCGAACAGAGGGGCGGATACCTTCTTGCGGGAATTAGGTTTTGACGTTCATAGCCTGGAATTTAATAAGCGTCTTCTTAATGGACAGATGGATGCCCTTGATACTCAGCAACTACAAAAATACACATCAATAGGACTATTGCGTACTTATCACGAGCATCAGGCCAAATGTAAACAGTACCGGGAAGAAGCCACCAAATCATTACTGGCACAAGATAGCATTGCGTTGATGGGAGGGTGGCGAACTTTTCAGCACGGATTTTACTATGGTAATGAAAAGCGTTGGGGGATTTGGAATCTGTACCTTATCGCGCAAATGCCACGCGAAATGGCAGTGTCGTGCTGGCAACAAATTATCGAGGCTGATTTTTATTATACCGGGGTGGAATATCTGTTAAGTGTGCTGGGCACTGATGCTCTGCCCGGTTTAAATATAGCCTATGCGCGGCATCCAAAAGAGATATTTCCCCTGCTAATGAATTATGGCGCAACCGAACTGGCGCTGCCCGTCGCCCGCGTCTGGCGGCGTTTTGCAGCTCAGCGTAATCTGGCGCGCCAGTGGATATTGCAATGGTCAGAACATACGGCCACCGCGTTAATTCCGTTGATCTTTGCCAAATCCGGCGATAACCGCGAAGCGGCGTTAAGTGCGCTACTGCTACTGTATAAGGAAGGGCATGGCGAATTATTGCAAACCGTAGCAAATCGCTGGGAAATACCCGCGCTGTGGCCTGCTCTGGAACAGCTTCTGACACAAAATTCTCTGGATAATTATCCGACGCGCATCGCGAAAGCCCCAGGTTTCTGGCAACCGGCGTTATGGCGCAGGCCACGGCTCATAAGCAATGATCAACCACTTACTGATAATGCACTGGAGATAATCGGTGAAATGCTGAGTTTTACCCAGGGCGGTCATTTTTACTGCGGGCTTGAACAATTAAAGACATTCTGCCAACCGCAAACGCTGGCCGCTTTTGTCTGGGATCTCTTTACTGCGTGGCAACAAGCTGGCGCGCCAGCAAAAGACAACTGGGCATTTCTGGCGTTGAGCATATTTGGCGACGAAAGCACGGTACGGGACCTGATGCCACTCATTCTCGCCTGGCCGCAGGAAGGAAAATCCGCCCGTGCCGTCAGTGGGTTGAACATCCTCACACAAATTGGCAATGATATGGCGCTGATGCAACTACATCATATTTCGCAACGTGCAAAATCCCGCCCCCTGCGCGACAGTGCGATGGAATACCTCCAGACAGTTGCGGACAATCGTGGGCTTAGCCAGGAAGAACTTGAAGATCGGTTAGTGCCAACACTTGGTCTGGATAATCCACAAGCGTTAATTTTTGATTTTGGCCCACGGCAGTTTAGCGTTCGCTTTGATGAAAATCTCAATCCGGTTATCTATGATCAGCAAAACGTTCGCCAGAAAAGCGTTCCACGCTTGCGCGCTGATGACGATCAACTTAAAGCGCCTGAGGCACTGACCCAACTAAAAGGACTAAAAAAAGATGCCACTCAGGTGAGTAAAAACCTGCTCCCGCGCCTTGAAACAGCACTACGCACTACCCGACGGTGGTCGCAGGCAGATTTTCATTCTTTGTTCGTTAATCATCCCTTTACCCGGCTGGTTACTCAGCGACTGATATGGGGCATTTATCCGGCGAATGAACCACGTCTTTTACTCAACGCTTTTCGTGTGGCTGCTGAAGGTGAATTCTGCAATGTACAAGACGAGCCCATTATTTTGCCTCCAGATGCGCTGATTGGCATTGCACACCCATTAGAAATGTCAGCAGAAATGCGCAGTGAATTTGCACAACTTTTTGCCGATTACGAGATTATGCCGCCAGTTCGTCAACTGACACGGCGCACGGTGCTTCTCACGCCTGACGAGGCCACCAGTAGCAGTCTGAATCGCTGGGAGGGTAAATCAGCCACTGTAGGGCAACTGATGGGAATGCGATACAAAGGCTGGGAGCCTGGATACGAAGACGCATTTTTCTATAAATTGGGCGAGTACCGACTGGTACTTAAATTTTCGCCCGGTTTTCATCACTACAATGCAGATAGCAAAGCGCTGATGAGCTTCAGTTCGCTTCGAGTATATCGTGACAATAAATCCGTCACTTTTGCTGAAATCGATGCGTTTGATCTCAGTGAAGCCTTAAGCACACCAGACGTCATTTTCCATTAACACACAGCGGGCAGTGATACGACTGCCCGTTATCTGCACACTCACCACTAAGAAAAACCATGATCGTACAACAAGAGCTTGTCGCCGTTTACGACTATCAAGTCCCTGTACCTGAAGACCCATTTTCCTTTCGGCTTGAGATCCATAAATGTGACGAATTATTTACGGGAGCCGTCTACCGACAGGAGCGATTCAGGCTACACTCAACATTCCATCAGCCTGCGAAAAATGATGCGCCTCTACCGATAAACGATGCGTTGATATATATAAGAGATGAATTTATAGATGAAAGAAAATTATTTGGTGAATCAGTAGAAGCTGTAAAAACAAAATTTCAATGTGAATTACAGAATATATTCAACAGAAAAATATAAAGGCTGTTTTATTAAAGGGGGAAACGGTATTCCCCCTTAGATGCGTTTCAATTTGCCCGTTACTTCAACAAATCAATCAGCCGCAACAGAGCCACTAATAGCTCCAGTACGGTAATGAGCACGGTTAACCTTTGTGTCAGCGTGTCCATTCGCTCTCCTGATTAAGGAGCGCAACACCAGTATCTTACCCTTACACTGCCTGTCGATACTGGTTTACGTTTGTTGAGATGTAAGCTGCACTCCGGATCAGGGCACCGCCTGCGGCACCACCCGTTCGGCAGCCAGGTCTTGAAATTGGTTCGATCCAGTGCAATTTCTCAACTGGCAGGATTATAAATCTCGTTTAGTGAATTGCAATAGGGTCCGGGGGTGGCTATAATTCAACCGTTGGGATGTAACGCTGCACAATCAGCAAGTTAACGTCAAAGTAACAAATAAAAGAACCTGCCTCACCAGCAGGTTTTTTTATTTGTTGTGATCTTCTTTCCAGATATTTCTCGCCCGTCTTTTCAATCAAACAAATAATGCGCAGAACATTTATAGCGCGTAGAATGAACTTTATTTTCTTATTTCAGGGATGAATATATGTCACCACAGAGAAATCATCTGCAGCGTCCGCCTGCTGCTGTGTTATATGCCAATGAACTGGCACAATTAAAAAAAAATGATCGCTCACCATGTCCTCCCGGCTGGCAGTTAAGTTTGCCTGCGGCCCGTAGTTTTATTCTTGGCGACGAGTCGCAAAATATCAGCCGTAAAGTCGTAATTAGCCCTTCAGCGGTCGAACGCATGTTAGTGACGCTTGCTACCGGGCGCGGCTTGATGTTAGTGGGAGAACCTGGAACGGCAAAGTCTCTCCTTTCTGAATTGCTCGCCACCGCTATTAGCGGCAATGCCGAATTAACCATCCAGGGTGGCGCATCTACCACCGAAGATCAAATCAAGTACGGCTGGAACTACGCTCTGCTTATTAACCACGGCCCATCAACGGATGCGCTGGTCCCTGCCCCGCTTTATCAGGGAATGCGCGACGGCAAAATCGTCCGCTTTGAAGAGATTACCCGCACTCCGCTGGAGGTGCAGGACTGCCTGTTAGGTATGCTTTCTGATCGGGTAATGACCGTACCGGAACTCACTGGTGAAGCCGGCCAGCTCTACGCGCAGGAAGGTTTTAATATTATTGCCACTGCCAATACCCGCGATCGCGGCGTCAATGAAATGAGCGCCGCGCTAAAACGTCGTTTCGACTTTGAAACTGTCTTTCCAATCATGGATTTCGCCCAGGAGCTGGAACTGGTCGCCAGCGCTTCAGCGCGCCAGTTAGCCCATAGTGGCATTCCACATAAAGTACCAGATGCGGTACTGGAGCTTCTGGTCTGTACTTTCCGTGATCTACGCGCCAGTGGCGAAAAGAAAACGTCGATGGATACCCTGACGGCGATGATGTCCACCGCTGAAGCCGTCAACGTGGCCCACGCTGTCGGTGTTCGAGCCTGGTTTTTAGCGAATCGCGCAGGTGAGCCTGCCGACCTGGTGGACTGTATTGCCGGAACCATCGTAAAAGATAACGAGGAAGACCGCGCTCGTCTGCGCCGTTACTTTGAACAGCGCGTTGCCACACATAAAGAAGCTCACTGGCAGGCTTATTATCACGCTCGCCACCGCCTGCCGTGAGGAAATAGCATGAGCGAGCCGTTAATTGTCGGCATCCGGCATCATAGCCCGACCTGCGCCAGGCTGGTGAAATCGCTAATCGAAAGCCAGCGACCGAGATACGTGTTGATTGAAGGCCCGGCCGATTTTAATGACCGGGTTGATGAGCTATTTTTGGCCCACCAGCTTCCTGTGGCTATCTACAGTTATTGTCAGTATCAGGACAGTGTTGCCCCTGGGCGCGGCGCCTGGACGCCATTTGCCGAATTTTCGCCGGAGTGGCAGGCGCTACAAGCCGCACGTCGCATTCAGGCGCAAACGTACTTTATCGATCTTCCCTACTGGGCGCAGAGCGAAGAGGATGACGATAAATCGACAACAGAGGATGACAACCAGGCCTTACTGTTACGCGCTGTCAGTATGGATAACAGCGACACACTATGGGATCACTTGTTCGAAGATGAAAGCCAACAAACTGCATTACCCTCTGCACTGGCACACTATTTTGCACAACTGCGAGGCGACGCCTCCGGCGATGCACTCAATCGCCAGCGCGAAGCCTTTATGGCCCGCTGGATTGCATGGGCGATGCAGCAAAACAATGGCAACGTGTTAGTTGTCTGCGGCGGCTGGCACGCTCCGGCACTGACAGAATTGTGGCATAAATCCCCTCAGGAGAATCAAAAGCCAGAATTGCCATCGCTACCAGATGCCGTTACCGGATGGTGTCGCTGACGCCTTACAGTGAAAAACGCCTTGATGTACTGGCAGGATATCTTTCAGGAATGCCTGCCCCAGTCTGGCAAAACTGGTGCTGGCAATTGGGTTTGCAGCAGGCTGGGGAGCAGCTACTGAAAACGGTTCTTACCCGTTTACGTCAGCGCCACTTACCCGCTTCCACCGCTGATATGGCTGCCGCGCATCTGCATGCGATGGCGCTGGCGCAATTGCGCGGTCATGCATTGCCGTTACGCAGCGACTGGCTGGATGCCCTGGCAGGCTCATTGATTAAAGAAGCCCTGAACGCGCCATTGCCGTGGAGCTACCGAGGAGTCATTCATCCCGATACCGATCCGATTCTGTTAACGCTGATTGATGCATTGGCGGGTGACGGTTTCGGTAGACTTGCCCCTTCCACGCCACAACCACCTTTACCAAAAGATGTCACTTGTGAACTGGAACGTACCTCAATCTCCCTTCCGGCAGAGCTCGCCTTAAATCGCTTTACCCCCGATGGGCTGGCGCAAAGCCAGGTGTTGCATCGACTGGCAATACTGGAGATCCCAGGCATTGTGCGCCAGCACGGAAGTACACTGACGCTGGCCGGCAACGGTGAAGAACAGTGGAAATTAACCCAGTCGATTAGCCAACATGCGGCATTGATTGAGGCCGCTTGCTTTGGCGCTACGCTCCAGGAAGCCGCACGCAATAAATTAGAAGTCGATATGCTGGATGCGGATGGAATCAGCAGTATCACTGCATGTCTTAGCCAGGTGGCGTTAGCGGGTCTGGCATCCTTCAGTCAGCAATTACTGGAGCAACTCACATTATTAATCGCCCAGGAAAATCAGTTTTCCGAAATGGGCCAGGCGCTGGAAGTGCTTTATGCCTTATGGCGGTTAGATGAAATCAGCGGTATGCAAGGCGCGCAGATATTGCAAACGACGTTATGCGCGGCTATCGATCGCACGCTCTGGCTGTGTGAATCCAACGGCAGACCGGGTGAAAATGAGTTTCACGCTCATCTGCATAGCTGGCAAGCGTTGTGTCATATCCTGCGCGATCTACATAGCGGCGTTAATTTACCCGGCGTTTCTCTTTCTGCGGCGGTAGCCTTACTGGTGCGCCGCAGTCAGACGATGCATGCCACCGCACTGGATCGCGGTGCGGCTCTTGGCGCGCTAATGCGCCTGGAACATCCCAACGCCAGTGCCGAAGCGGCGCTGACGATGCTGGCGCAGTTATCCCCGACCCAATCCGGCGAGGCTCTGCACGGTTTGTTGGCGCTGGCCCGTCATCAACTGACCTGTCAGCCTGCATTTATCGCCGGTTTTAGCCGTCTTTTGAATCAACTTAATGACGCAGATTTTATCAATGCTCTTCCCGATATGCGCGCGGCGATGGCCTGGCTGCCGCCGCGAGAACGCGGAGCGCTAGCACACCAGGTGCTTGAGCATTACCAGCTTGCTCACCTCCCTGCTTCGGCGTTGCAAATGCCGTTGCATTGTCCACCGCAAACCATTGCTCATCACCAACAACTGGAACAGCAGGCACTGGCAGCACTGCAACACTGGGGAGTTTTCCATGTCTGAACTGAACAACCTCCTTACAACCCGTGAACTGCAACGCTGGCGATTGATTCTTGGCGAGGCGGCAGAAACCACACTTTGTGGTCTTGATAGTAATGCCCGGCAAATAGACCACGCGCTGGAGTGGCTGTATGGGCGCGATCCTGAGCGAATCCAGCGAGGTGAACGGTCTGGCGGATTAGGTGGCTCAAATCTCACTACGCCAGAATGGATCAACAATATTCATACGCTTTTTCCACAACAGGTAATCGAACGGCTGGAAAGCGATGCCGTGCTGCGCTACGGCATTGAAGATGTGGTGACAAATCTCGACGTTCTGGAACGTATGCAGCCTTCCGAAAGCCTGCTGCGCGCAGTGTTACACACCAAACATCTGATGAATCCTGACGTGCTGGCGGCAGCACGCAGGCTGGTGCGCCAGGTGGTAGAAGAAATTATGGCGCGATTAGCGAAGGAGGTCCGTCAGGCTTTTTCTGGTGTCCGCGATCGCCGTCGCCGTTCACATATTCCACTGGCGCGCAATTTTGATTTCAAAAGTACCCTGTGCGCCAACCTGCAACACTGGCATCCGCAACACGGCAAGTTGTATATCGAATCTCCCCGCTTTAACAGCCGCATTAAACGCCACTGTGAACAATGGCAACTGGTCTTATTAGTTGATCAAAGCGGATCGATGGTCAACTCAGTGATCCACTCAGCGGTGATGGCGGCCTGTTTATGGCAGTTACCCGGTATTCGAACCCGTCTGGTGGCGTTTGACACAAGCGTAGTTGATCTCACGGCGGACGTTGCCGATCCGGTAGAGCTATTAATGAAAGTCCAGTTGGGCGGCGGCACCAATATTGCCAAAGCTGTGGAATATGGGCGACAGCTCATTGAGCAACCGGGTAAAAGCGTAATTATTCTGGTGAGCGATTTTTATGAAGGTGGAACATCGTCATTGCTGATTCATCAGATAAAACAGTGTGTACAGAGTGGCATCAAAGTATTGGGGCTGGCAGCGCTCGACAGTAATGCAACGCCCTGTTATGACCACGATATAGCTCAGGCGCTGGTTAATGTCGGCGCGCAAATAGCCGCGATGACGCCGGGCGAACTGGCTTCCTGGCTGGCGGAGAATTTGCAGTCATGAATTCATTACGCCCGGAATTACTGGAGCTGACACCACAAGCGCTCACCGCATTAAGCAATGTGGGTTTTGTTAAGCGCAGCCTTAAGGAACTGGAAGTTGGCAATGTTCCTGAAATCAGCCATGAGAACGGCACCTTGATTGCCACTTTCAGCGACGGTATTCGTACGCAACTGTCAAGCGGTCAGTCGCTGAAAGAAGCCCAGTGTACCTGTGGGGCTAGCGGCATGTGCCGTCATCGCGTAATGCTGGTGTTAAGTTATCAGCGACTTTGTGCCGCCACCACTCAACCTACGAAAAAGGAAGAGGAATGGGATCCGACAATCTGGCTGGAAGAACTGGCTACCCTCCCCGATGCCACCCGCAAACGCGCGCAAGCTCTGGCCGCCAGGGGAATCGCCATTGAGTTGTTCTGTGCGCCAGGGGAAATTCCTTCTGCCCGGTTGCCGATGAGTGACGTGCGCTTTTATTCCCGCAACAGCATTCGCTTCGCACGCTGCGACTGCATTACCGGAACGCTTTGCGAACACGTAGTGTTGGCAGTACAAGCGTTCGCTGAGGCCAAAGCGCAACAGGCAGAGTTTACTCACCTGATTTGGCAAATGCGCAGCGAAAGAATGACGGCAAACGATGATCCTTTTGCCAACGAAAGGGGAAATGCCTGTCGCCATGATGTCCAGCAGTTAAGCCAGGCATTATGGCTGGGCGGGATCAGTCAGCCGTTAATCCATTACGAGGCGGCATTTAGCCGTGCGCAACAGGCGGCAGACACCTGTAACTGGCGCTGGGTGAGTGAGTCGCTACGGCAACTACGAGCCAGTGCTGGCGCTTTCCACGCACGGGCCAGTCACTATCATGCCGGAGAATGTCTGCATCAGCTTGCGGCCTTAAATCGCCGATTGACCTGTGCGCAAGAGATGGTGCGACGAGACGGCGACGGTGAAATCCCTCCCATTCCATGGCGCACCATTGTCGGCGCGGGAATTACCGGAGAAGCAAAGCTTGATCATCTGCGGCTGGTGTCGTTAGGTATGCGCTGTTGGCAGGATAATCAACAGTATGGTTTACGGATCTGGTTTAGCGATCCCGATACTGGCAGCATTTTGCATCTGTCACGGAGCTGGCCGCGAAGTGAACAACAAAACTCACCAGCAGCAACGCGTCGGCTATTTAGTTTTCAGGCGGGGGCCCTGGCAGGTGGACAAATTGTTTCACAAGCTGCGCGTCGCAGTGCCGAAGGCGAACTGTTGTTAGGTACGCGCAACCGTTTAAGCAGCCTTGTGCCATTGTCGCCCGATGCCTGGCAAATGTTGAGTGCGCCGTTGCGCCAGCCAGGTATTTCAGCGTTGCGGGAATATTTACGTTCACGCGCTCCCGCGTGCATACGGCCTCTTAATCAGGTTGATAACTTATTTATTCTCCCGGTGTCGGAGTGTCTTTCCCTGGGCTGGGATAGTACACGGCAAACGCTGGATGCGCAGATGATTAGCGGAGAGGGTGAAAGCAATACGCTGACATTATCCCTCCCCGCTTCTGCCTGCGCCCCCTTTGCCGTTGAACGCATGGCGGCGCTGTTAAAACAAACCGACGACCCCGTTTGTCTGATTTCCGGGTTTGTCAGTTTCGTCGAAGGGCGATTAACGCTGGAGCCGCAGGTAATGATGACAAAAACCCGCGCCTGGGCGCTGGACGCAGAAACTGCGCCTGTCGCACCACTGCCTTCTGCCAGCGTTCTTCCTGCGCCGTCCTCCGCCCATCGGTTGCTGATGCGCTGCCAGGCGTTGCTCATTCAACTGCTGCATAACGGCTGGCGTTACCAGGAACAAAGCATCATTAATCAGGCAGAGATACTGGCTGGCGAGTTGACCGCTGTAGGTTTTTATCGGCTGGCGCATTTGTTGAATCAGTTACGTCATTCCGAAGGCAAGACACTGAGTGAGATATTGAATAACTGCGTTTTACTCTGTGAACAGTTATTACTGATGCTGGAAAAATAAAGGGGTACGCATGTTTTTTATTAAGAGTTCTACTCCATTTTCGGACTGCTCAAGTCGTAGTATTAAGCATATTCTATAGCGCCCTGGTGAGCGTCACCAGTTTTGTGATTTTGATAAAATGGAGTTTTACATGAAGGCTTTCAATAAGCTGTTTTCACTCGTTATTGCATCTGTTCTGGTGTTCTCTCTCGCAGGTTGTGGTGACAAAGAAGAATCGAAAAAATTTAGCGCTAATCTGAATGGTACTGAAATTGCCATTACTTATGTCTACAAAGGCGACAAGGTAATTAAACAATCTTCTGAAACCAAAATTCAGTTTGCCGCCATTGGTGCGACAACCAAAGAAGATGCGGCTAAAACACTTGAGCCGTTAAGCGCAAAATACAAAAATATCCCAGGTGTAGACGAAAAATTAACCTACACCGATACTTACGCTCAGGAAAACGTCAATATTGATATGGAAAAAGTAGACCTGAAAGCCCTGCAAGGTATTTCCGGTATTAAGATGAGCGATGAAGATACCAGCAAAGGTGTCAGCATGAAGCAAATCGAACTGGTCATGGCTGCCGCTGGTTTTAAAGAAGTAAAATAATCTGTCTGCGGCCATGTTTTTGGCATGGCCGCCATACCCGTCTTAGCTTTTCGTCACATGCTGGCGCGCTGCCAGCCCACGCAGAAAATAACGTAAGAATTGATCGCCGCATTCACGGAAATTTTTATGCTCCGGTGCGCGCATCATTGCGGTAATTTCCGGCATTGAGACGCGGAACTGCTGTTCTGTGAGTATTGCCAGAATATCATCAGTTTTCAGAGAAAATGCGATACGTAACTTTTTCAGCACAATATTGTTATTGATCCGACGTTCCGGCTCCAGCGCAGGCGCGGACTCATCCCTGCCCCGTTTTTCGTAAATCAGACCATTAAGGAATGAAGACAAAATAATGTCCGGGCAGCGCTGAAAACCTTCTTCGTCTTCTTTACGCAACCAGACGGCAATCTGTTCGGCGGTAGCTTCAGCATTGCCCAGCGCCAGAATCCGCACCAGGTCATTATTATTGGCTTTCAAAATGTAGCGCACGCTGCGCAGAATATCGTTACTTAGCATGGGGCCTTCAGGTGTTAATGAGGCAAAAAGCTATTTTAGCAGTCTTTTACAGGCCAATCGCCTCTTTTAAACTTTTCAGATAGCGGCGACTGACCGGCACAGTTAAACCATTACGTAAAACCAGCTCAGCCTGACCGTTATCTTCCAGGCGAATTTCCTGCAAATACGCAAGGTTAACCAGATATTGTCGATGACAACGCAGTAATGGCGTACGGCTCTCCAGCGTGCGCAAGGTCAGTTCGGTAAATCCCTCTTTTCCTTCGTGACTGGTGACGTAAACACCGCTCATCCGGCTGCTGACAAACGCCACATCTTTCATTTGCAACAAATAAATCCGACTGTGTCCGGTACAAGGGATAAATTTCAGCCCTTGTTGATTTTCCGGTAACAGCGAAACATCTTGCTTACTGCGCTCCTGACGCAGACGGACCAGCGTTTTCTCCAGTCGCGCTTCATCAATTGGTTTTAGCAGATAATCAAAAGCATGTTCTTCAAATGCTTTAACTGCATACTCATCAAATGCGGTCAGAAAAACGATATATGGGCGATGCTCGGGGTCGAGCATACCGACCATTTCCAGACCGCTGATGCGTGGCATCTGAATATCGAGAAACAGCACATCCGGGCGCAATTTATGCACTGCGCCAATTCCTTCGATGGCATTTGAGCATTCACCGACGATTTCAATATCGCTTTGCTCCTGCAAAAATACGCGCAGGTTTTCCCGTGCTAACGGTTCATCATCAACAATCAGCACTTTAATCATGCCTCGTCCCTCCATGGCAGTCGTAAAGTTATTCGGGTGTAACTATCAGCCTCACAGGCAACGCTGATTCCATAGTCGTCGCCAAACCGTTCACGTAAACGCTTATCCACCAGGTTCATCCCCAGTCCGCTGGCACTGGCTACCGGATGGTACAAACCGGCATTGTCTTCAATCTCCAGCATTAAATGTTGCCCCTCACGTCGGGCGCTAATTGCCACTTTCCCTGTTTCCAGCAGTTGTGACGTTCCATGTTTAATCGCGTTTTCAACTATCGGTTGCAAAGTAAACGCTGGCAACTGCTGTTGAGATAATTCCTCAGGGATGGTTATGCTGACCTGCAACCGCGACTGAAAGCGCGCTTTTTCAATTTGCAGATAAGCATTTACATGTTCAATTTCATCGGCGAGGGTAACAAACTCCGAAGGACGCTTTAAGTTTTTGCGAAAAAACGTCGACAGATACTGCACCAGTTGGCTGGCCTGTTCGCTGTCGCGGCGGATCACCGCTTTAATGGTATTAAGCGCATTAAACAGAAAATGGGGATTTACCTGGGCGTGTAACAGTTTGATTTCCGATTGTGTGAGCATCGCTTTTTGCCGTTCATATTGTCCGGCGAGGATCTGCGCCGAAAGCAATTGCGCAATCCCCTCGCCCAGCGTGCGGTTGATAGAACTGAACAAGCGGTTTTTCGCTTCATACAATTTGATGGTGCCCATCACTCTCTGATTTTCGCCACGCAGTGGAATCACCAGCGTTGAGCCTAACTTGCATTGTGGATGTAATGAGCAACGGTAAGGCACTTCGTTGCCATCGGCGTAGACCACTTCGCCGGTTTCAATCGCTTTTAAGGTATAAGACGAAGAAATCGGTTTGCCAGGCAAATGGTGGTCGTCGCCAATGCCGGTAAAAGCCAGTAATTTCTCACGATCGGTAATCGCGACCGCACCAATATCCAGCTCCTGATATAGCACCTGTGCCACTTTCATGCTGTTCACTTCGTTAAAGCCCTGGCGCAGAATACCTTCCGTCGAGGCGGCCACTTTTAGCGCCGTTGCCGAAAACGCCGAGGTATATTTCTCAAACATGGCGCGTTTATCCAGCAATATACGCATAAACAACGCGGCACCTACGGTGTTGGTAACCATCATCGGCGCAGCAATATTACTGACCAGACGAACGGCATCTTCATAAGGACGGGCAATAGCCAGGATAATCAGCATTTGTACCATTTCCGCGACAAAGGTGACGGCGCCTGCGGTAATCGGGTTAAAAACCTTATCGGTACGGCTACGATGGATCAGAATGCTGTGAACCAGACCGCCGAGTAACCCTTCAACGATCGTCGAGATCATGCAACTCAGCGCAGTCATCCCTCCCATTGAATAACGGTGTAATCCCCCGGTCAGACCAACCAGACCTCCCACGACCGGGCCGCCCAGCAAACCGCCCATCACCGCGCCTATCGCCCGGGTATTGGCAATAGAATCGTCGATGTGCAATCCGAACCAGGTACCCATGATGCAAAAGATGGAAAAGACGATATAGCAGAGAAATTTATGCGGCAGACGAACCGTGACCTGCATTAACGGTATGAATAATGGCGTTTTACTCATTAACCACGCAATGACTAAAAAAACGCACATCTGCTGAAGCAGCAGCAACACCAGATTAAAATCGTACATACCCGCAAACCACACATCCCTTTAAAACGCGTAACATACATGGCTCGCGTTTAACTTTCTTTGAACTGTTGCAGAAAAATGAAAAATCGTGAGTACGATCACCCAAAACAACCTGGCAAAAACAAAATCATCCTAAACGAGATCAAAAAACGGGCAAAACTACCTGGTTCGCCATTCTCCGTCTAAAGTTAAACCGGGACCTCGCGAGTAAGGGTAAGAGGATGGCGCTTTACACAATTGGTGAAGTGGCGTTGCTTTGCGATATCAACCCTGTCACGTTACGCGCGTGGCAGAGGCGTTACGGGTTGTTGAAACCGCAGCGGACAGACGGCGGTCATCGCCTGTTTAACGACGCGGATATTGACCGGATCCGGGAGATCAAACGCTGGATTGACAATGGCGTGCAGGTCAGCAAAGTCAAAATGTTGCTCAGTAATGAGAATATTGATGTGCAGAATGGCTGGCGCGATCAACAAGAAACGCTGCTTAATTACCTGCAAAGCGGTAATTTGCAAAGTCTGCGGATGTGGATCAAAGAGCGCGGTCAGGATTATCCTGCCCAGACGCTCACTACGCATCTGTTTATTCCACTGCGTCGACGGCTTCAGTGCCAACAGCCGACTCTGCAGACATTATTGGCGATCCTGGACGGCGTACTGATCAACTATATCTCTATTTGCCTGGCTTCAGCGCGCAAAAAACAGGGCAAAGATGCGCTGGTGGTTGGCTGGAATATTCAGGATACCACCCGTCTGTGGCTGGAAGGTTGGATTGCCAGTCAGCAAGGATGGCGCATTGATGTCCTCGCTCACTCACTCAACCAGCTACGCCCGGAATTGTTTGAAGGCCGCACTTTATTAGTCTGGTGCGGCGAAAACCAAACCTCTGCACAACAGCAACAACTCACCAGTTGGCAGGAACAGGGGCACGATATTTTCCCGCTTGGTATTTAATAATTCGTTAACAAATGCGTTTTGCTGTACAATCCTTTCATTAACATAAGGAGTGCATTATGCGCATAGCTAAAATTGGAGTCATCGCCCTGTTTCTTTTTATGGCATTAGGTGGAATCGGTGGCGTCATGCTCGCAGGTTATACCTTTATTTTGCGTGCTGGCTAAGCGCCTGCACCAGCTTTTCAAACAGGCGGTCTACGATGATCGCCGCCAGTGCCACCAGCAACGCCCCCTGGATCACATAAGCGGTATTAAATCCGCTAAGTCCGATGATGATCGGCGTACCCAGCGTGCTGGCCCCTACCGTTGAGGCGATGGTCGCCGTGCCAATATTAATAATCACTGAAGTCCGCACACCAGCCAAAATCACTGGCGCCGCCAGCGGTAGCTCTACCTTACGCAGTCGCTGACCACGGCTCATTCCCATGCCTTTAGCAACATCCGTCACGCTATCATCAATCGCGCCCAGTCCGGCAAGTGTCGCCTGCAGGATGGGCAATACGCCGTAAAGGATCAGCGCGATAATGGCAGGTTGCAGACCAAACCCGATAACCGGAACGGCGAGCGCCAGTACCGCCACTGGCGGGAAGGTCTGCCCTACTGCGGCGATAGTTTCCACCATCGGACGAAATTCTGCGCCCCACGGGCGGGTGACGGCAATTCCGGCACCAGCGCCAATAATCAGCGCAAACAAACTTGAAATCCCCACCAGCCAGAAATGCTCCAGCGTCAGGACAGCAAAACTTTCCTGCTGATAAACGGGCCGCGGCAGTTGTGGAAACAAGGCACTGAACAGCGGCTGGCTGTAAGGCAGCCAGAAAATCAGCATTACAAACAGGGCTATAAGCCAGAACAGCGGATCGCGCAACATTTTCATACGATTACGCCTCTACCAGCAGATCCTGAAAATGCAGCGTACCGCAAGGCTGGCCCTGTGTGTTGACCACTGGCAGCACTTCGCATCCTCGGGCAACAAACAGTGAGAGCGCATCGCGAAGCGTCATCTCTTCTATCAACGCCTCACCTTCAGCGCGTTCATCACGACGCACATAATCCGCCACACTACGCAATGACAACAGACGTACGCCCAGTTCACTACGCCCAAAAAACTGGCGGACAAAGTCGTTTGCCGGATAAGTAAGCATCGCCAGCGGATTGCCCTGCTGCACCACTTCTCCATGATCCATCAACACCAGATGTTCTGCCAGCCGTAGCGCCTCATCAATATCATGAGTGACCAGCACAATGGTGCGCCCCAACAAACGGTGAATGCGTGTCATCTCTTGCTGTAACGCGCCACGTGTTACCGGATCCAGCGCGCCGAATGGCTCATCCATCAGCAGAACTTGCGGATCGGCGGCCAGCGCACGCGCCACTCCCACGCGCTGCTGCTGCCCCCCGGAAAGCTGATGCGGATAACGCTCGCGTAAATCTGGCTCCAGCCCCAGTAGCGCCATTAATTCGTCGATACGATCGTCAATCCGCGCCCGCGACCATTTTTGCAGTTGCGGCACGGTGGCGATATTTTGCGCCACGCTCCAGTGGGGAAACAGGCCAATAGATTGAATCGCGTAGCCCATCCGGCGGCGCAACTCCAGCACCGGCAGCGAGCGAATTTCCTCTCCGGCAAAGCGGATCACCCCACTGTCATGCTCCACCAGACGATTAATCATCTTCAGAGTGGTGGATTTACCGGAACCTGACGTGCCAATCAGCACCGAGAAACTCCCCTCCTGAAAATGAAGGTTGAGATCGTTAACGGCCTTTTGCGTGCCAAAAAATTTGCTGACATGGCTGAATTCAATCATGTTTTGTCACCTTCAGCAGTGCGATTAACAAATCGAACAAGGCATCAATAATTACCGCCAGCCCTATCACCGGGATCACTCCCAGCAAAACTAAATCGGCGGCGCTACTTAGCAACCCTTGAAAAACCAGCGCTCCGAAGCCGCCTGCGCCAATTAACGCCGCTACCACCGCCATACCAACGGTTTGCACCATCACCACTCGCAGACTGCGCAGAAATACTGGCAACGCCAGCGGTAACTGAACACACAAGAAACGCTGCCCCTCGCTCATGCCCATCGCACTGGCGCTTTCCAGCACATCGCGTGGGATCTGATTCAGGCCCACTACCACGCCACGCACCAACGGCAGTAAGGCGTAGAGCGCCAGCGCAATCAGTGCAGGCGTCATGCCCGTTCCCGCTATGCCAAGCGTTCCCAGCCACGGAAAGGCGGCAACCAGCCCGGCAAGCGGCGCAATCAACAAACCAAACAACGCCACCGAAGGCACGGTCTGAATGACATTGAGCAGTGAAAAAATCGCCCCCTGCCGCGCGGTGGAAAAGTAGCACCAGACGCCCAGCGGCACGCCAACCACCAGCGCAGGCAGCACCGAACCAAACAACAGGGTAAGATGTTGCGCCAGCGCGTCGTCAAACACATCCTGACGGTTGGCGTATTCTTTCATTATCGAGAGATCATTAAGCATGCCGGAGAACAGCAACCACAGCGGAATGATGGCAATCTGAATATGCAGCAACCAGCGCCATAGAGGATACGTAGTGATCCGGCGGATAGCATCGCTACAGGCCAGCAGTGACAACGCGGCAGCCAGCCAGAAACCACTGCCGGGGCTGGTACGCGCCAGTGCACTGCCATTTTGCGCCAGTTGTGTTGCGGCTTTTCCCGCGCCCCACACCAGCAACACGAAGACGAATTGCGCCAGGATGAGTGCAAAAATGTGACCTTTTCTACCAGGAATAAAGCAGGCGGTTAACCAGGCGCAACCAATGCCCACCAGCATCCAGATCGTTTGCGGCCACAGTTGCCAGAGATAACGCCCTTCACCAGAGACTAATCGGTTTGGGGCGTAACTGATAAACGGTAGCGCCGCCGCTATTGCCGCCAGCAATAACAGCAATGCCAGAACAGGATTAATACGTAGATAAGACACGGGAAATTACTTCGTCCACCCTTTTTGTTTCAGGTAGTCGGCAGCCACTTTTTTGGCATCCAGTCCTTCAACGGCAATGCTGGCATTCAGTTGCTGCAATGTTTTTTCATCGAGGCTGGCGAAGACTGGCTGTAGCCACTGTGCCATTTGCGGATACTCTTTCAGCACCGACTCACGCACCACTGGCGCAGGCGCGTAGATAGGTTGCACGCCTTGCGGATCGCTTAAGGTTTGCAGCCCCAGCGCCGCTACCGGGCCGTCAGTACCGTAAGCCATTGCGGCATTAACGCCAGAGGTTTGCTGAGCACCGGCTTTAATCGTCACCGCCGTGTCGCCACCGGCCAGTGACAGCAACTGATCCTGACCGAGCTTAAAGCCATAGGCTTTTTCAAACGCGGGTAACGCATCGGCGCGTTCGATAAACTCTGCCGAGGCCGCCAGTTTAAAAGTGCCGCCCTCCTTCAGATAGCGGCTGAGATCGGCAAGCGAAGCGAGTTTGTTTTTCTCAGCCAGCTCCTGACGTACGGCGATGGTCCAGGTGTTATTGGCTGGCGCAGGCGTCAGCCAGATCAACTTGTTTTGCTCTGCATCGAGCTTTTTGACTTTCTCGTAGCCCTGCCCGGCATTTTTCCACGCCGCATCGTTTTCATCTTTAAAGAAGAACGCCCCGTTGCCGGTATATTCCGGGTAGATATCAAGTTCACCGGAGGTGATCGCTCCACGTACCACAGGAGTCGTTCCCAACTGGACTTTATTCACCGTCGGTACACCGTGGCTTTCCAGTACTTGCAAAATAATGTTGCCGAGCAACGCGCCTTCGGTATCGATTTTTGAACCGACTTTAACGGGAGAAGCCGCCTGTAAAGGCAGGCTCACGGCTGCCAGCATAACCAGTGAGCCAGCCCAAAGCGTTGAGAGTGGCATGATGCTTTCCTCATTCTTTTATTGTTGTTTTCAGCGAATTAAGAGAAAAGCATAGTTGATAATGGTGAGGTTAGCCTGACCGGAAGGATTCAGTTGCAGAATCAGATATATACTTAAAGGGCATATTTTGTCCGGTGTTTCTTGCCGGATGCGGCGCAAACGCCTTATCCGGCCTACAAAGAGTGAAAATTCAATAGATTGCAACCATCCTGTAGGCCTGATAAGCACAGCGCATCAGGCAAAGGGCGCAGACTTCACCGCCTGAGTAAAACAGTTATAGCAACTCAGCCACGCCGGATGCGGCGCAAACGCCTTATCCGGCCTACAAAGAGTGAAAATTCAATAGATTGCAACAATTCTGTAGGCCTGATAAGCACAGCGCATCAGGCAAAAGGCGCAGACGTCGCGCCCTTACTAAAGCATTACAGCAACTCAAACTCGCCTTTCTTAACGCGTGCGGAATCGGTGCCGATAAAGACGTTGAACTTGCCCAGTTCTGCATCGTACTTCATCTGCTGATTCCAGAACTTCAGCGCCTCAATATCGATCGGGAAGCTGACGGTCTGAGTTTCACCTGGCTTCAGGGTGATTTTCTCAAAACCTTTTAGCTGTTTCACCGGGCGACTCATGGAAGCCGTCACATCCTGCAAATACATCTGGATTACCGTGGCCCCTTCGCGTTTACCGGTGTTAGTCACCTGCACGCTGGCGGTCACTTTACCGTCACGCTTCATAGTCGGGGCAGAGAGTTTCACATCAGAGATGGTGAACGTGGTATAGCTCAGACCATATCCGAACGGATAGAGCGGGCCGTTAGCTTCATCAAAATAACGCGACGTGTATTTATTCGGCTTGTCGGCGTTATACGGACGACCGGTATTCAGATGGCTGTAGTAAACCGGGATCTGCCCGACAGAACGTGGGAAAGACATCGGCAGCTTACCGGACGGGTTGTAATCGCCAAACAACACATCGGCAATCGCATTACCGCCTTCAGTACCCGCAAACCAGGTTTCCAGAATCGCGTCGGCCTGCTGATCTTCTTTCACTAGCGCCAACGGACGCCCGTTCATCAACACCAGCACCAGCGGTTTGCCGGTCGCTTTCAGCGCCGTAATTAAGTCACGCTGGCTTTGTGGAATGGTGATATCGGTACGGCTGGAAGCTTCGTGCGCCATCCCCTGCGCTTCACCGACCACAGCCACCACCACATCAGATTGTTTCGCAGTCTGCACAGCTTCATCAATCATCTCTTGCGGCGATCGCGGATCGACTTTTACCGCCTCTTCATACTGATTCAGGAAATCAACGATACCTTTATCATTGGTAACATTCGCCCCTTTGGCGTACAGCACTTTACCGTTTTCGCCGACAGCGTTTTTAATCCCGGTCAGCACAGTAACAGATTGCTCGACAACACCTGCCGCTGACCAACTGCCCATGACATCACGTTTACTGTCCGCCAGCGGACCAACGACCGCAATGGTGGAAGATTTTTTCAACGGCAGCGTTTCAAGACGATTTTTCAGCAGCACCAGACTTTCGCGCGCCACTTCACGCGCTTCTTTGCGGTGCAGGCGACTTTCAGCATTGGTATCCACCGGGTCAGACTCTTTCGGCCCCAGATGGCTGTATGGATCGTTAAACAGCCCCATATCATATTTAACATTCAGCACATGGCGGGTAGCGTCGTCCAGCTCTGCCATCGTCACTTTACCGGACTTAATCAACCCGGGCAGATACTTCGAGTAATACTCATCGCTCATGCTCATGTTGATACCAGACTTCAGCGCCACACGTACCGCATCTTCCGGGTCTGCCGCCGTGCCATGTTTGATCAACTCTTTGATTGCACCGTGATCAGAAACAGTAATGCCTTTAAAACCCCACTGATCGCGCAGAACATCTTTCAGCAGCCAGGAATCAGAGGTTGCAGGCGTACCGTTGAGAGAGTTCAGCGCCACCATCACCGCGCCGCTGCCTGCATCCAGTCCCGCTTTGTACGGTGGCATATAGTCGTTAAACAGGCGCTGCGGACTCATATCGACGGTGTTGTACTCTTTACCGCCCTCTACCGCGCCGTAAGCGGCGAAGTGTTTCACGCTGGTCATCACCGAGTAGCGATCTGCCGGGCTTTTGCCCTGCATCGCTTCAACCATCGTTTTACCCATAACCGAGGTGAGATAGGTATCTTCACCAAAACCTTCAGAGGCGCGTCCCCAGCGAGGATCGCGCGAGACATCAACCATTGGCGCCCAGGTCATATTCAGGCCATCGTCCGCCGCTTCATAAGCAGAGACGCGCCCCACGGTTTTCACCGTATCGAGGTTAAAAGAAGAGGCCAGACCGAGGCTAATCGGGAACACCGTGCGCTGACCGTGCAGCACATCGTAAGCAAAAAAGAGAGGAATTCTCAGGCGGCTGAGTTCCATTACCTGATCCTGCATGGCACGGATATCCTGACGAGTCACGGTATTAAAAATCGCCCCAACCTGCCCGTTTTTGATCATCTCGCGGATCGCCTCTTTCGGGTTATCCGGGCCAACGCTGATTAAACGTAACTGACCAATTTTCTCATCAACCGTCATTTTCTTAAGCAGTTCGGTGACGAAAGCATCCCGCGCTTCTGGCGTTAATGGATGGTTGCCGAATAAATCATCCGCCAGTGCTGGTTGTAGGGCCAGACTCACCGCGATACCTACTGAACATAGCCATTTCATGTGGATTATTCTTCCTCTGTTGCCTGACGTGGCAGCGAAAATGGTGCAAAAACCGTAGTTTGCCATAAGCCTGATGGAGAGAGAAAAAGAAAGCTCAGTTTATTGTCTGAATTTTCAAAATATTCACTCGCTGAATTGTTATACAAAGCGCTATTCTAGTTTGTGATATTTTTTCGCCACCACAAGGAGTGGAAAATGTCTTCCATGACAACAACTGATAATAAAGCCTTTTTGAATGAACTTGCCCGTCTGGTCGGTCATTCACACCTGCTCACCGACCCCGCAAAAACCGCCCGTTATCGCAAGGGCTTCCGTTCTGGCCAGGGCGATGCGCTGGCCGTTGTTTTCCCGGGATCGCTGCTGGAATTATGGCGAGTACTGAAAGCCTGCGTTGCTGCGGATAAAATTATTCTGATGCAGGCCGCCAATACCGGTCTGACCGAAGGTTCCACACCAAATGGTAACGACTATGATCGCGATGTCGTGATCATCAGCACCCTGCGTCTCGATAAACTGCATATTCTCGGCAAGGGCGAACAGGTTCTGGCGTATCCTGGCACCACGCTCTATTCGCTGGAAAAAGCCCTCAAACCACTGGGTCGTGAACCGCACTCGGTGATTGGTTCATCGTGCATTGGCGCGTCGGTCATTGGTGGCATTTGTAATAACTCCGGCGGTTCGCTGGTACAGCGCGGCCCTGCATATACTGAAATGTCGTTATTCGCGCGCATAAATGAAGACGGTAAACTGACGCTGGTTAACCATCTGGGGATTGATTTGGGTGAAACGCCGGAGCAGATCCTCAGCAAGCTGGATGACGATCGCATCAAAGAGGACGATGTGCGCCACGATGGTCGCCACGCCCACGATTATGACTATGTTCACCGCGTGCGGGATATTGAAGCCGACACACCCGCGCGTTATAACGCCGACCCGGATCGCCTGTTTGAATCTTCCGGTTGCGCCGGAAAACTGGCGGTATTCGCCGTACGTCTCGATACCTTCGAAGCAGAAAAAAATCAGCAGGTGTTTTATATCGGTACCAACCAGCCAGAAGTGCTGACCGAAATCCGTCGCCATATTCTGGCGAATTTTGAAAATCTGCCGGTTGCCGGGGAGTATATGCATCGGGATATCTACGATATCGCAGAGAAATACGGCAAAGATACCTTCCTGATGATTGATAAACTTGGCACCGACAAGATGCCGTTCTTCTTCAATCTCAAGGGGCGCACCGATGCAATGCTGGAGAAAGTGAAATTCTTCCGTCCGCATTTTACCGATCGCGCAATGCAGAAATTCGGGCATTTATTCCCCAGTCATTTGCCGCCGCGGATGAAGAGCTGGCGCGATAAATATGAACATCATTTGCTGTTAAAAATGGCAGGCGATGGCGTTGGCGAAGCCAAATCGTGGCTGGTGGATTATTTCAAACAGGCCGAAGGTGATTTCTTTGTTTGTACGCCGGAGGAAGGCAGCAAAGCATTTTTACACCGTTTCGCGGCGGCAGGCGCGGCAATTCGTTATCAGGCCGTGCATTCCGATGAGGTCGAAGACATTCTGGCGCTGGATATCGCCTTACGGCGTAATGACACCGAGTGGTATGAGCATTTACCGCCGGAAATTGACAGCCAGTTAGTGCATAAACTCTATTACGGTCATTTTATGTGTTACGTCTTCCACCAGGATTACATCGTTAAGAAAGGCGTGGATGTACATGCGTTGAAGGAACAAATGCTGGAACTGTTACGCCAGCGCGGCGCACAGTATCCTGCCGAGCATAACGTCGGTCATTTGTATAAAGCACCGGAGACGCTGCAGAAGTTTTATCGCGAGAACGATCCGACCAACAGTATGAACCCGGGGATCGGCAAAACCAGTAAGCGGAAAAACTGGCAGGAAGTAGAGTAAATACGGCTGGGCCAGATGCAGATGGAGGCCTGATAAGATGCGCCAGCATCACATCAGGCATCGTGCCCGAATGCCGGATGCGGCGTGAACGCCTTATCCGGCCTACAGGTTCGTCACATTTGTAGACCTGATAAGATGCGCAAGCATCGCATGCTGGCATTGTGCCTGAACGCCGGATGCGGCGTGAACGCCTTATCCGGCCTACAGGTTCGTCACATTTGTAGGCCTGATAAGATGCGCAAGCATCGCATCAGGCAAACAAACTCAATCGTTCTGCGCCGTCTGCCCCGCCGCCATCTGGGCCGCTTTTTGTTTTTTATAATTCAACGCCGCTGCCGGAACTGGCATCACTTTACCGGTTTCAATCCACGTACGTAAACGGCTGGCATCGGCGAAATGGGTATATTTGCCAAACGCATCCATCACTACCAGTGCCACCGGTTTGTTATTGATAACCGTGCGCATCACCAGGCAGTGTCCCGCCGCATTAGTAAAACCGGTTTTGGTTAACTGAATATTCCAGTTATCGCGGTACACCAGATGGTTAGTGTTACGGAACGGCAGCGTATACGTCGGATTAGAGAAGGTCGCCATATCTTCCCGGGTAGTACTTAACTGCCCGATCAGCGGATACTGTTTGGTCGCAATCAACAGTTTTGTTAAATCACGGGCAGTTGAAACGTTATGTACCGATAACCCGGTCGGTTCAACAAAACGCGTATTGTTCATCCCAAGAGACTTCGCTTTCGCATTCATCGCCTTAATAAAAGCTTTGTAGCCACCGGGATAATGATGTGCCAGGCTTGCCGCCGCGCGATTTTCAGAGGACATCAGCGCCAGCAGCAGCATATCTTTACGGCTGATTTCGCTGTTCAATCGCACACGCGAATAGACGCCTTTCATCTCCGGGGTCTGGCTGATATCCACTTTCAGTTTTTCATCCAGCGGCAGTCGTGCGTCAAGCACCACCATCGCGGTCATTAACTTGCTGATAGAGGCAATCGGACGCACCAGATCCGGGTGGTTTGAATAGATCACCTTATTGGTATTGAGATCAACAATCATCGCACTGCCGGAGGCAATTTCCGGCTGCGACGCTGTGGTAGCGGCTGCCGTTTTCGCAACGGCCTGCGGCGCAAAAGGTACAGCCAGCATCAGAGCAAGGCTAAATAAAGAAACTCGAAATTTCGGCATGATGAGCATTCAGATAGTGGTTCACGCGCACGAGTTGCGCACCGCCGGAGTAAGAATTTACTGAGGCTAGCGAAGCCATCATAACGAGCAAAAAGTGCGGTCGTCAAAGAAGAATCGTGAGGAAATGCTGCATTGCTGACATTTAAGCCAGCAATGCAACGTAAAAGAATTTTCTAGAACAAGCGATAACCGTAACCCCACAGAATAACGGTAATAGCGAGCAGCACTTCCAGCACCAGCACACCAATCGCCAGCGTCGAGCTGGAGAAGCTAAGACCTTCCTCTTTGTTGATATTCAGGAAGCCTGGAATACCGAGATAAAGCAGATAACCGGTGTAAAACAGCGCCACCGTGCCGACCAGCGCGCACAGCCATACCAGCGGGTAAAGCGCCACCAGGCCACTCAAAAACAGCGGCGTCGCAACGTACCCCGCAAAGACCATACAGTGCGCCAGCGACGGACGCTGCGGATAACGGCGCGCCATCCACCAGATAACTCGCCCCATTACCGCAACCCCGGCTAACATAACGCCATAAAACAAGACAGCCAGCGCCAGTCCGGTAAACCAGGATAACTTCAGAATAGTGCCATCACCAAAATTCCAGCCGATTTGCGTGGTGCCGATAAAGGCACAGATCACCGGAATCGCCGCCATCAGCAGAACGTGGTGGGTGTAATGATGAGAAATCGTTTCGTTTTCACGATTAATCACCTGCATTTCACGATCGGGATGGGAAAACAGACCCCAGACATGGCTCATACCGCCCCCCTTGTTGTGAGTTGCTGAACCTGACAGTTCAAGTATAAGTCAGATTGCGATTGTTTTTTGTTCAATTACTAAATTAGCGCGCCTCTCCGTGAGGCTTTTTCTGCGTGATTTATTGGCAGGGTGTATGCTTACAGGCAACCAAAGGGAGAAAGTCCGGTCTATGGATATCAATACACTCATCTCACAATATGGTTATGCGGCGCTGGTTCTTGGCAGTCTGGCAGAGGGTGAAACCGTCACCTTGTTGGGAGGCGTCGCTGCGCATCAAGGGTTGTTAAAATTCCCGCTGGCGGTACTTTCCGTGGCGCTCGGCGGCATGATTGGCGATCAGGTACTTTACCTGTGTGGAAGGCGTTTTGGCGGCAAGTTACTGCGTCGTTTCTCGAAACATCAGGATAAAATCGAGCGGGCGCAAAAGCTAATCCAGCGCCATCCGTATCTCTTTGTCATCGGCACACGTTTTATGTACGGCTTTCGGGTGATAGGTCCAACGCTTATCGGTGCCAGCCAACTACCGCCGAAAATCTTTCTGCCGCTAAATATTCTCGGCGCATTGGCCTGGGCACTGATTTTTACCAGCATCGGCTATGCAGGAGGACAGGTAATTGCGCCATGGTTGCACAGTCTCGACCAGCATCTGAAGCACTGGATTTGGTTGATTCTGATCGTAGTTTTGGTGATCGGCGTGCGCTGGTGGCTGAAACGGCGCGAGAGGTGAAACGCCGGATGCCCCCAACGTTTCCCGCTTAATGTTTTATATATGTGATAAATCAACCGCGTTTGTAGCCGCCACCCAACGCATTGGTGAGCTGGATGGAAGCATCCAGCCATTGCCCTTGCAAAAGCAGGCCGTTAGCCCGTTCGCGAAGTGCCGGAATTCTGGCCTCGCTGACGCGAGAACCGGCAATGATGCCCGCGTTAAAACGCGCCTGCGCCAGCCCAACTACCCGCAGGGCATCATGCTCAATTTGCGCCTGATGCTGGTTTTTTTCGGCCAGCGTTTGTACCTGGTTCGCCGCTCGCGCCACGTCATTCACGGCGTCGACCACCGCTTTGTTGTAGCTGGCAATCGATAAGTTACTTTCTGCTTTCGCAATATCAAGATTGGCATTAAGCCTGCCGCTGTCGAATATCGGCAACGTCAGACCTGCCGTAACGCCCATCTGCTGGGCAGAACTACGAAACAGATCGCTCAGGTGCAACGCGTCTTGTTGCAGAAAAGCCATCAGATTTATGTCGGGGTAAAATGCCGCTTTCGCTGCATCAATGGCGCTTAATGACGATGCGACATACCAGTGCGCCGCCTGTAAGTCAGCTCTATGTGCCAACAAAGAATAACCCAGTTCATCAGGAAGCTGGCTTTCCACTTTCGGCAGCGCAACCGGATGCAGCTTCAAAGCGCTTGACTGGTGGTTGGTCAGCGCGCTTAACCGCGCCTCGATAATTTTCATTTTCCCCGCCACATCGTTGAGCTGTTGCTGGGTTTTGCTGGCATTAATATCCGTTTCTACACCTTCGACGGATGAGGTAATTCCACGCTGATAGAGCTGGCGATCGGTCGCGATAATGGTGTTCTGCTCTTTTTCGATTTGCTGCAAGACCGTGTTCAAAGCTGCCTGGGTTTGCCACTCCCAGTACAACCGTGCCACGCTGCCAGCCAGCAATTGCCGGGTCTGCTCACGTTCAGCCGCTTGTGCTTTAACTTTACCGAGGCGAGCCGTGACTTCCGCCCGATTCTTACCCCAGATATCCAGATGCCAGCCCGCTGTTAAGCCAAAAGTGCCGTTGGTGTACCACGGACCTGTAGTACCTGCCGCCGGGTCGGTCAGGGCAAACGGCCCCATTAATCCTTCTGCCGACATTTTTTGCCGCTCCATATCCGCAGAGAAATCAATCTGCGGACCGTCCTGAGTTGCTACGGCTTTCGCCTGTGCTTCAGCCAGTTGAATACGCTGTTCAGCCACCTGCATATCGGGAGCGTTTTGTAGTGCATTGTTAATTAAGGAAGTGAGTTGATTATCGTGATATGCCAGCCACCACTGGCTGTCTGGCCAGCCGTTTTTCAGTGCCGCAGGTAATGCGGTGTCAACTTGCACAGCCGGTATTTGCTGGTTCAAAGCCTGACGGGTTTCATGCATTGGCGCACATCCCGCCAACAGTAGTAACAGCGGGAAACAGACACTTGCAGTGTAAAAAGAATCACGATTCATGTGGGTCATCAGGCAAGAAAAGGTGCGCGGATATTACCGTGTGTTGCGATATATTGTTTAGTTTCGCGTGGCAATACATCAACGGAAATAAAACGACATATTCAGAAAAATATACAGGGCGCGAATAATGTTCTCCAATTTATCTTAATCACGTATGGATGACTGGTGGTGACTGGTCATCCCTGCGCGCTCCTTGCGCCAGTTGCGATATATGGTTTAGCTCATAAAAGGAGCGCAACAAAATGATGAAGCTGAATAAGCGATTCATTGTCTCTGATAGGCTGCTCATTCCACTATTATCGCAGCCTATCGATATCAATTGCCTGAATAGCCTTTGCAATATCAGGGGAATTATTCAACGCCCGAATATGCTGAAATAATTCTGTTGCTTCATCATATTCTTTACGCAAATAACTCAACCACTGCTTAATCCGCGCGACGTGATATAACCCGGTATCACCCTGTTTTTCCAGGCGGGTATATTTTTGCAGCAAAGCAACGACCTCCGGCCACGGCATTCGCGGTTCGTTATATTTCACCACCCGGCTCAGGTTGGGAATATTGAGCGCCCCACGCCCAATCATCACCGCGTCACAGCCGCTGATCGCCATGCATTGTTGCGCACTCTGCCAGTCCCAGATTTCACCGTTGGCAATCACTGGAATATCCAACCGCTGGCGAATCTCGCCAATCGCCTGCCAGTCGATATGCTCCGCGCGATACCCCTGCTCTTTTGTCCGCCCATGCACAACCAGCTCCGTGGCACCGGCTTGTTGAACAGCGTCGGCAATTTCAAATTTCTTCTCACCGCTGTCCCAGCCCAGACGCACTTTTACGCTGACGGGTAAATGCGCCGGTACGGCTTCGCGCATCGCTTTCGCCCCCTGGTAGATGAGTTCAGGATCTTTCAGTAACGTCGCCCCTCCACCGCTGCCGTTAACGGTTTTTGACGGACAACCGCAATTGAGATCAACGCCCCAGGAACCTAACTCCACCGCACGAGCGGTGTTCTCTGCCAGCCATTGCGGAAACTGTCCCAGCAGTTGCACACGCACCAGCGTACCGGATGGCGTCCGGCTGGCATTTTGTAGTTCAGGGCAAATGCGATGAAAAACTTTTACCGGCAGTAGCTGATCCACCACGCGGACAAACTCGGTGATGCACAGATCGTAGTCATTCACTTCGGTCAGTAATTCACGCACCAGAGAGTCAAGTACCCCCTCCATCGGCGCCAGTAACACACGCATATCATCACCCGCAAAAAAATGAGGCGCTATGTTAGCGTCTCCGCTCAGCGGATTAAAGATCTACAAGGTAAGACGGCGGCAAAACGGCAATCCCTCTCTATGCTTGAGCTATAGCAAGCGCACTTTCTGATTTGAAAAAGCATTTTTATCTGGGCCCGCGGCTCACAGCGTAATGCCCAGGAGTGAAAAAATAAGCGATGAATTCATGATGTGATCGGTAGCACATTTTACGGATTAATTGTATGATGAATCCATCTCATCTGGGGTGTTGATCATGAGTAAGACACTAAACATTATCTGGCAATATTTACGCGCTTTCGTCCTGATTTATGCCTGCCTGTATGCAGGCATTTTCATTGCTTCCCTGCTACCGGTAACCATACCCGGCAGCATCATCGGGATGCTGATCCTGTTTGTCCTGCTGGCCTTGCAAATTCTTCCGGCGAAGTGGGTCAATCCAGGGTGTTACGTTTTAATTCGCTATATGGCGCTGCTGTTCGTGCCGATTGGCGTAGGCGTAATGCAATATTTTGATTTATTACGCGCGCAGTTTGGCCCGGTAGTCGTTTCCTGCGCCGTCAGTACGCTGGTGGTTTTTCTGGTCGTGAGCTGGAGCTCGCACCTGGTGCACGGTGAACGCAAAGTCGTTGGTCAGAAAGGAGAAGAAAAATGATGGCGAATATCTGGTGGTCCTTGCCGCTGACATTAATCGTCTTTTTCGCCGCCCGAAAACTGGCAGCGAAATATAAATTTCCGTTACTTAATCCATTGCTGGTCGCAATGGTGGTGATTATCCCTTTTTTACTGCTGACCGGCATCTCTTACAATAGCTACTTTAAAGGCAGCGAAGTGTTAAACGATCTGCTGCAACCGGCGGTCGTCGCGTTAGCCTATCCTTTATATGAACAGTTGCACCAGATCCGCGCACGCTGGAAATCCATCATCACTATCTGTTTTATCGGTAGCGTGGTAGCGATGGTTACAGGAACTGCCGTGGCATTGATGATGGGTGCTTCACCGGAAATCGCAGCATCAATCTTACCTAAATCAGTCACCACGCCAATTGCGATGGCTGTTGGCGGCAGCATCGGCGGTATTCCGGCAATTAGTGCGGTTTGTGTAATTTTCGTCGGCATTCTCGGCGCAGTATTTGGTCATACGCTGCTCAATGCCATGCACATTCGGACCAAAGCGGCACGCGGCCTGGCAATGGGGACGGCCTCGCACGCCCTTGGTACAGCGCGCTGTGCAGAACTGGATTACCAGGAGGGCGCATTTAGTTCGCTGGCGTTGGTACTGTGCGGGATTATTACGTCGCTCGTTGCGCCGTTCCTTTTCCCAATTATTCTGGCAGTAATGCGCTAAAATTTGCGATGCGTCGCGCATTTTTGATGTAAGTTTCACGCGTTGCATAATTAATGAGATTCAGATCACATATAAAGCCATAACGGGTTCGTACACTGTTATCCCATTACATGACTATGAGGCAACGCCATGCATCCACGTTTTCAAACTGCTTTTGCCCAACTTGCGGATAACTTACAGTCTGCACTGGAGCCTATTCTGGCAGATAAGTATTTCCCCGCGTTGTTGACCGGGGAGCAGGTCGCTTCGCTTAAAAGCGCAACGGGGCTGGACGAAGACGCGCTGGCATTCGCACTGCTGCCGCTGGCGGCGGCCTGTGCGCGTACGCCATTATCAAATTTTAACGTTGGCGCGATTGCGCGCGGCGTGAGTGGAACCTGGTATTTCGGCGCCAATATGGAATTTATTGGCGCAACAATGCAGCAAACTGTTCATGCCGAACAAAGCGCTATCAGCCACGCCTGGCTGAGCGGTGAGAAAGCGCTCGCTGCTATCACCGTTAACTACACGCCTTGCGGTCACTGTCGTCAGTTTATGAATGAACTGAATAGCGGGCTGGATTTGCGCATTCATCTGCCGGGCCGCGAAGCACACGCATTGCGTGACTATCTGCCTGATGCCTTTGGCCCGAAAGATCTGGAGATCAAAACGCTGCTGATGGACGAGCAGGATCACGGCTTTACGTTAACTGGCGACGCGCTTTCCCAGGCGGCGATTGCGGCGGCAAACCGTTCACATATGCCTTACAGCAAATCGCCCAGCGGCGTGGCGCTGGAGTGTAAGGATGGACGTATTTTCAGTGGCAGCTATGCAGAAAATGCCGCGTTTAACCCGACTCTGCCACCGCTACAGGGCGCGTTAATTCTGTTGAATCTCAAGGGTTATGATTACCCGGATATTCAGCGCGCGATTCTGGCAGAAAAAGCCGACGCGCCGTTGATTCAGTGGGATGCAACTTCCGCAACGCTGAAAGCCCTCGGTTGTAACAACATCGACCGCGTGCTTCTTGCTTAAGTCCTATGCCGGATGCGCTACGCTTATCCGGCCTACTGGTCTGATACGTTTCCTGGCCTGATAAAACGCGCTTAGCGTCGCGTCAGGCATGTAACCTCCCTCCCGGTGTCGAAAATCCCGGCAAACAGTTTTCCGTTTCTTGCGCAAAACCAGCAGGTAAAGTAGCCTGATTGAAATTTCCCAGGATCGAGTTTTCTGCATGTTAAAGCGCGTGTTCTACAGCCTGTTAGTCCTGATCGGCTTGCTACTGTTGACAGTGCTTGGTCTCGATCGCTGGATGAGCTGGAAAACTGCGCCTTATATTTACGACGAACTGCAGGATCTCCCCTATCGCCAGGTCGGTGTAGTACTTGGCACCGCAAAATATTATCGCACCGGAGTCATTAATCAGTATTACCGCTATCGCATTCAGGGGGCGATTAATGCCTATAACAGCGGTAAAGTAAATTATCTACTACTTAGCGGCGATAATGCGTTACAGAGCTATAACGAACCGATGACCATGCGCAAAGATTTAATTGCTGCTGGCGTCGATCCGGCCGATATTGTCCTCGACTATGCAGGCTTCCGTACACTGGATTCCATCGTGCGCACGCGCAAAGTCTTTGATACTAACGACTTTATTATTATCACCCAACGTTTCCACTGTGAGCGCGCATTATTTATCGCCTTGCATATGGGGATTCAGGCGCAGTGTTATGCCGTACCATCACCAAAAGATATGTGGTCGGTGCGTATTCGCGAATTTGCCGCCCGTTTCGGCGCGCTGGCTGACCTTTACATTTTTAAACGTGAACCACGCTTTTTAGGGCCGCTGGTCCCTATTCCGGCCATGCATCAGGTGCCGGAAGATGCGCAGGGCTACCCCGCCGTCACGCCCGAACAGTTACTTGAATTACAAAAGAAACAAGGAAAGTAGTTATGGATGTACAGCAGTTTTTTGTCGTTGCCGTTTTTTTCCTTATCCCGATATTTTGTTTTCGCGAAGCGTGGAAAGGCTGGCATGCTGGCGCTATTGATAAACGAGTAAAAAATGCGCCGGAACCGGTGTATGTCTGGCGCGAAAAAAATCCGGGACTCTTTTTCGCTTATATAGTGGCGTATGTCGGTTTCGGTATTTTATCTGTCGGCATGATTATTTATCTTATATTTTACCGATAATGGTATTTTCTCTATAGTCCACTATTGAGAATAATTATTACTCCACTTGATAAGCTGTGGATATAGCATTCTGAGCCACAGCTATTTGTGAATCCTTTCACAGTTTAAATTCCCCCCGCCGTTTAGCCTTAATATCAGCACGTTATATTTGTCATTTTACCCTAAATAATTCGAGTTGCAGGCAAGCGACAAGTGCATGAGTCCTCAGTAGTTTACTCGAGTAAGTCACTGGGGCGAATACGTGACGTCGCAACACATGTAATTTGAAGTATGGCGGGTAAATCAGGCGTTCGCCTTAATTACCCATAGCATTAAGGAAGATCACATGCCGCAACAAAATTATCTGGATGAACTCACCCCGGCCTTTACGCCTTTGCTGGCGATCAAAGAAGCCTCCCGTTGTTTATTATGTCACGATGCCCCCTGTAGTCAGGCTTGCCCGGCGCAAACCGATCCAGGGAAATTTATTCGCTCAATTTATTTCCGTAATTTTAAAGGCGCAGCCGAGACAATTCGCGAAAATAATGCGCTCGGCGCCGTTTGCGCCAGAGTGTGCCCTACAGAAAAATTATGTCAAAGTGGTTGTACCCGGGCCGGTGTCGATGAACCGATTGATATTGGTCGCTTACAGCGTTTTGTTACCGATTTTGAACAACAGATCAAAATGGAGATTTATCAGCCAGGTAGCAAAACGCTCGGTAAAGTTGCCGTTATCGGTGCAGGCCCTGCCGGGTTGCAGGCCAGCGTAACACTGACGAACCAGGGTTATGACGTCACAATTTATGAAAAAGAGGCGCAGCCGGGCGGCTGGTTGCGTAATGGTATTCCGCAATTCCGCTTACCGCAGTCGGTACTGGATGCAGAAATCACCCGCATTGAAAAAATGGGCGTGACCATTACGTGCAATTGCGAAATTGGTAAAACGCTCACTCTGGAACAATTGAAAGCAGAAAACCGTGCGGTACTGGTGACTGTAGGTTTATCTTCCGGCTCCACCCTGCCTCTGTTTGAACATGCTGACGTCGAAATTGCCGTCGATTTCCTGCAACGCGCGCGTCAGGCGCAAGGCGATATCGATATTCCAGAGAGCGCATTAATCATCGGCGGCGGCGATGTTGCCATGGACGTTGCCAGCACGCTGAAAGTTCTCGGCTGTCAGACAGTCACTTGCGTGGCGCGTGAAGAGTTAGACGAGTTTCCGGCAAGCGAAAAAGAGTTTGCCAGCGCCAGAGACCTGGGCGTCTCAATTATCGACGGGTTTACACCTGTAGCGATAGAAGGCAATAAAGTCGCCTTTAAGCATGTCCGTCTACCAGGCGAACTCACAATGGCGGCAGATAAAATTATCCTCGCCGTTGGTCAACATGCCGAACTTGCCGCCTTTGCCGCGCTGAATCCACAGCGCAACACTATCGAAACACAAAACTACCAGACCCGTGATCCACAACTATTTGCCGCTGGCGATATTGTTAAGGGCGATAAAACTGTGGTTTACGCCGTGAAGACCGGGAAAGAAGCCGCCGAGGCGATTCATCATTATTTAGAGGGAGCTTGCTCATGTTAACGAAAGATCTTTCTATTACCTTTTGCGGCGTTAAGTTTCCCAATCCGTTTTGCCTCTCTTCTTCGCCAGTAGGCAACTGTTATGAGATGTGCGCCAAAGCTTACGATACCGGCTGGGGCGGTGTCGTGTTCAAAACCATTGGTTTTTTTATCGCTAATGAAGTCTCACCACGCTTTGATCATCTGGTTAAAGAAGATACCGGTTTTATCGGCTTCAAAAATATGGAGCAAATTGCCGAGCATCCTCTGGAAGAAAACCTGGCGGCGATCCGTCGCTTGAAACAGGATTATCCAGACAAGGTGTTGATCGCTTCGATCATGGGAGAAAACGAGCAGCAGTGGGAAGATCTGGCACGTCTGGTGCAAGAAGCGGGCGCGGATATGATCGAGTGCAATTTCTCCTGTCCGCAGATGACTTCCCATGCTATGGGGAGCGATGTCGGACAAAGCCCGGTGCTGGTAGAAAAATATTGTCGGGCGGTAAAACGTGGTTCGACGCTACCGATGCTGGCAAAGATGACGCCGAATATCGGTGATATGTGTGAAGTAGCACTGGCGGCAAAACACGGCGGCGCCGATGGCATTGCGGCAATTAACACCGTCAAATCCATCACCAATATCGACCTTAATCAAAAGATCGGTATGCCGATCGTCAACGGTAAATCGAGTATTTCCGGCTACTCCGGTAAAGCGGTGAAACCAATCGCTTTGCGCTTTATTCAACAAATGCGCACACACCCGGAACTGCATGATTTCCCGATCAGCGGCATCGGCGGTATTGAAACCTGGGAAGATGCAGCGGAATTTTTATTGCTCGGCGCGGCGACATTGCAGGTCACTACCGGCATCATGCAGTACGGTTATCGTATTGTGGAAGATATGACGAGCGGTCTGTCGCATTATCTTGCCGACCAGGGATTTGACTCGTTGCAGGAGATGATAGGGCTGGCGAATCACAATATTGTTCCGGCCGAAGATCTAGACCGTAGTTATATCGTGTATCCCAACATCAATCTTGATAAATGCGTCGGCTGTGGGCGCTGCTATATTTCCTGCTACGACGGCGGTCATCAGGCGATGGAATGGAGTGAGAAAAGCCGCACACCGCATTGTAATACAGAGAAGTGCGTTGGTTGTCTGCTTTGCGGCCACGTCTGCCCGGTGGGTTGTATTGATCTCGGCGAAGTGAAGTTTAAAAAGGGAGAGAAAGAACACCCGGTAGCGTTGTAAAACCCGCGTCGCATCCGGCATTTGGTTCCTGTCGCCGGATGCGGCGTGAACGCCTTATCCGGCCTACAAAACCACACAGATAATAATGTTATGTGCGTTTATGACCGAATGCGGTCCACATTCACATCACTTCTTACGTGCGTACTTCAGTGAATCCAGCGCCACGGCGAAGATAATAATCGCCCCTTTGATGATGTACTGCCAGTACGGGTTTACGCCGATGTACGTCAGCCCGTAGTTGATGACCGTAAAGATAATTACCCCGGTCACGACACCAATTACCGTCCCCACACCACCACTGAACGAAACGCCGCCCACCACGCACGCCGCGATAGCATCCAGTTCATACATAAAGCCAAGGTTATTGGTGGCAGAACCGATACGCCCAGCTTCCAGCATCCCACCAAAGGCATAGAACACGCCAGACAGCGCATAAATCATCAACAGATTCAGGCCGACGTTAACGCCAGAAACTTTCGCCGCTTCCGGGTTACCGCCAATAGCAAAAATATTCTTGCCGAAGCGAGTTTTATTCCATAACACCCAGACAAACACGACAGCAATCAGCGCGTAGAAGGTGATGTAAGAGAGACGGAAGCTTCCCAGCGCAATAAAGCCCTGGGCAAAAGTGGAAAAACCGCTATCAAAACCAGAAATCGGCGACGCACCAACGAAGTCGTAATAGAGCGAGTTGATGCCATAAACGATGATCATCGTGCCGAGCGTGGTAATAAACGGCGTCACGTTGAGATAAGCAATAATCAGACCGTTGATCAAACCGATAACCGCGCCAATAGCACAAACAATCAGAATAACCAGCGCAATCGGCATCGTCGCCATTTCCGGGAACACTTTGTTAGCGTTATCCATTGACTGCAATAACGTCGCTGCTACCACCGCTGCCAGCCCTACCTGACGCCCGGCAGAAAGGTCAGTCCCCTGAGTAACAATGAGCCCCGCCACGCCGAGCGCGATAATAATACGTACCGATGACTGGGTGAGAATATTACTTAAGTTCAACAGACTTAAAAATGTTGGGTCCTGGAAAATAATAATCGCCAGCAAAACTAAAAGGACGACGTAAATACCGCCCTCTTTCAGATAAGTAAGAAAACCTTTCTTATTTAACGCACTCATAGGAAGCCCCTGGTCTTAAAGGTGCAAAGACGCAAGACGCAGAATTTCGTTTTGCGTTGTTGTTTTTGTATCGACAATTCCAGAAACGAGGCCATTGCTCATCACCAGAATACGGTCTGTTATCCCTAACAACTCTGGCATTTCCGAAGAGATAATAATAATCCCCTTGCCTTTCTTCGCCAGCTCGGCAATTAACTGATAAATTTCAAACTTCGCCCCGACATCAATACCGCGAGTGGGTTCATCGAGCATTAATATTTCTGGTTGCGTTAACAGCCAGCGACCGATAATCACCTTTTGTTGATTACCACCAGAGAGTGAGCCAATCTGCGTACGGTGACCTGGCGTTTTTACCCGCATCGAATCAATAACCCACTGGGTATCGCTTTTCATTCGCGAATTATCCAGTAGCCCCACTTTGTTTTTGTAGTTACGAATATTGGAAATTAATGAATTAAAGCCGATATCCAGATAAGCATAAATCCCCGTTGATCGACGCTCTTCGGTCACCAACGCAAATCCATGGTTAATGGCTTCATTGGCATTATGGTTATTAATCTTTTTGCCATGCAGTGTAATGGTGCCGGAAGATTTCTCGCGGATGCCAAACAAAGTTTCGACAATGTCGGTACGTTTCGCCCCCACCAGACCAGCAATACCGAGAATTTCTCCTTTATGCAGATCAAACGAGACATCACGAATCGATGGCTGGCGTAGCGATGTCAGGTTGCGTACTTCGAGGATCACTTCGCCGGGGTTGTTTTCTTTATCCGGGAAACGCTGGTTAAGAGAGCGCCCAACCATCATGGCGATGATCTTGTCCATTGTCAGCCCTGCCAGCGGTTCGGTGGCAATCCACTGACCGTCGCGCAATACGGTGACTTCATCACATAACTGAAAGATTTCTTCCATTTTATGCGAGATATAGACAATACCGCAGCCGCGTTCTTTTAATTTACGAATAATAGTGAACAGATGGTTGACCTCTTTTTCAGTTAACGAAGAGGTAGGTTCATCCATGATCACAATTTTCGCGTTATAGGAAAATGCTTTAGCAATTTCGATCATCTGCATTTGCGAAACAGATAATGTACCGACGCGCGCACGCGGATCGATATCAATATCCAGTTCATCAAAAATCGCTTTGGTTTCGCGGTACATTTTATCCTGATCAACAAACATGCCTTTAGTGGGATATCGCCCCAGCCACATGTTGTCCATCACCGAACGTTGCAATACCAGATTTAATTCCTGATGCACCATCGAAATACCGTTTTCCAGTGCTTCTTTGGCAGAATGAAAATCGATTTCTTTACCCTGAAATAAAATGGTGCCGGAATCTTTTTGGTAAATACCAAACAAACATTTTAATAATGTTGATTTTCCCGCCCCGTTCTCTCCCATTAATGCATGGATAGAATGAGGTCGGACTTTTAAATTGACGTTATCAAGCGCCTTAACGCCAGGAAAAGACTTGTTGATACCACTCATTTCCAACAAGTATTCACCTGATGACGGAGTCGTTGAGCTGACCATATAATTTTACCTTGTTGGCCATACAATTTGGGCGCAATAACTTATTGCGCCCAATCGGTCTTATTTCTTGCTAAATTCAGCCAGATTATCTTTGTCTACGCCAACATAAGGAACGCGGACAATTTTGTTATCGATTTTCCAGTTGGTGCCATCAGCGGCCCCCTTGCCTTCAGCAAGATTTTTCGCCAGATCAAACGTCGCTTTCGCCTGGTTGTTAGCATCATTCAGCACGGTTCCTGCCATCGCACCGGATTTCACCAGCGCCAGCGCTTCTGGCAACGCATCGACGCCAAACACCGGAATGCTGCTCTTGTTGTGCGCTTTCAGCGCTTCTACCGCGCCCATTGCCATCGCATCATTGTTGGCGATAACCACTTCAATTTTGTTGGCGTTCGGGCCAGATAACCAGGCGTCCATCTTATCTTTCGCCTGAGCGGTATCCCACATTGCGGTGTCTAACTGTAGCTGTTCAGTTTTAATGCCTTTGTCATTCAGCTCTTTGATAACATAGGTGGTACGCGCTTCTGCATCAGGATGGCCCGGTTCGCCTTTCAGCAACACAAACTGAATCTGACCATCTTTGTTAAGATCCCAACCCTGATTCGCCGCCCAGTGTTTGGCAATCAGATCCCCCTGAATAATCCCGGACTCTTTGGAGTCAGTACCGACATAGTAGGCTTTGTCATAGCTATCCAGCGCCTTACGAGACGGCTCTTTATTAAAGAAAACTACCGGTACGTTTTGCCCACGTGCTTTTTCAATCACCGTACCCGCTGCAGCCGGATCAACCAGGTTGATTGCCAGCGCCTTCACCCCTTTTGCCAACAGCACGTCAATCTGATCGTTCTGTTTGGACTGGTCATTCTGTGAATCATTCATCAGCAGTTGCACATCTGGCGCGGCTTTCGCATCCTGCTCAATAGCCTTACGCACCACAGACATAAAGTTATCGTCGTACTTATAGATTGTTACACCAATGCGGGTATCAGCAGCATGTGCAGCAGCACCGAATAACATGCTGGCCATCACAGCAGACAGGGTTAACACCTTCTTATTCATGGTATCTCCGGTTTTTCTTATGCAGGGTAGTGCTTGAGATAGATGCTCGGCGGGGCAGCATAGTTAATGAAGTGTTACTGAACGCCGAAGCTCATTTTTTAAATTTCGTTCTTCCTTGCCCGGTAACACTCCAGAAAACGGCTTTAATTGTGGTTATGACGCCATAACCTCGGTAAAAACGATTATCTTATGTTACATATCAGTTACAGCGTTAAAACGGTGCAATCATAGCCATCGTATTGTTAATATACTGTGAAATCACTCACAAATTGAAAGCGGTTACATCGTCTGATTTGTTGAGTTAGTGATCGCTGCCGCATTCTGTCGCGTGGCTACAGAATGCCGACGCACTAACGTCGGCATAAAGCAGTGGCTGGCGCGGGAATCAATCTTACCCGCAGCCCCCTGCAAGGCCAGTTCAGTCGCCATTTTCGCCATCGAGGCAATGGGATAACGCACGGTTGTTAACTGTGGGTCGGTGTAACGAGTGATGGGGATATCATCGAAACCGATGATTGAGAGATGTAACGGAACGACAATGCCATTATCTTTTAATGCCGTCAGTGCGCCAGCGGCCATATTGTCGTTATAAGCAAAGACAGCAGTAAGTTGCAGATTGCGCCCCAGCAGCTCAACCATCGCCGCTTCCCCGCCCGGCATATCCGGCGTACCGGTGCCGATCCAGCTTTCCGACGGAACAATATCCTGCTCTTTCAGTGCGCTCATCCACCCTGCTTTGCGCATTGCATCATCTTCAATGCCATGACTGGAAGCCAGATAGCCGATACGTTGATGACCGTTATTCAGCAACATACGCGTTGCCATTCTGGCACCACTGATGTTATCCAGGCAGACGCAACGATGAGCGTATCCCGGAACAACCCGGTTAATCAGTACCATGCCGGGAATGTTATCCATAAACTGAGCCAGTTCGTCGTCGCTTAATGCTTTTGAGTGAACAATCAACGCATTACAACGTTGACGAATTAACACCTCAATGGCGTGGCGCTCTTTTTCCGCTTCATGGTAACTGTTGCCGATCAAGACATATTTTTGATGTTGCTGAGCAACAAGATCCACGGCTTTAACCAGCGCGCCGAAAAATGCATCAGAGACATCCATCACCACTACGCCGATGGTATCGCTCATCTGGGTTGCCAGTGCCTGGGCATTGGCGTTTGGTCGATAATCCAGCGCGCACACCGCTTTCATTACTGCTTCACGCGTGTCCGCACTCACCAGGGCGCTGTTATTTAATACCCGGGAAACCGTTGCCACAGAAACGCCAGCCTGACGCGCTACATCACGAATGGTGATCATATTCACTACCTGTTGTGAAATTGCAGTAGGTTACTGCTTGCTGGCGGCTATTTTGTCAGCACTGAATAGCGGACTTCGTGAATCGAGTCACAGCAATGGAAACGGTTACAGCCATTTTGTTAATGAATGTGATCCAGATCGTTATCTGGATGTTTTGGATAATGCAGGTCCGGCGGCACACAAAGTTAACTGACGCCAGAGCCATTCTACCGGCCCCTGACGGAAATAGCGCAGCCAGATAACAGAGAAAAGCAGGTTTGCCAGCCATACCGGGACAACAAACGCCAGCAGTTCCAGACGGTCAAACTGCATAAACAGGGCAAGGTGATAAAACAGCGTGGTACAAAGCAGCGTTTGCAGCAGGTAGTTGCTCAGCGCCATCCGCCCAACGCAAGCAATCGCCAGCACCAATTTAAAGCGACTTAACTGCGGCCAAAAACCGAACAGTAGCGACGCATAGCCGATCGCCTGAAACGGCGCACTCAGTTCACGCGGCATCTGGAGTAAGAAAGCACACCAGCGATACGCCCAGTCCAGCCGCCATTGCAACACAATAGCGAGAAAGTTGATCAGCATACCAATTGCCACCAGCACAAAACCAGTACGACGATAGTGGCGCAAGCTAAACTGCCCTTTCAGCCAACCGCTACGCATCAACGCCGCGCCAATCAACATCATCCCCGCAAGTTGCCAGCCATACTGCGCGCCCAGCGCCAATAAACTGTCCCCTACGCCATCAGCGCGGTTACTGATCGCCTCAACGCCACCGTGCAGTTTCCAGTATTTTTCATACAGAATGGCCGACGCATCCGGCGTCCAGGCGCGACTGGTTTGACTATCGGAAATCAATCCCAATAACAGCAACACGCCAAGCCCTACCAGGTACAGCATCACGCCAGAATTAAACAGACTTTTTACCGATGGCGCATCACGCACCAGACGCCAGCAAATTAACCCCACCAGTCCGTAAGCCAACAGAATGTCGCCGTCCCAGAATAACAATCCGTGAATAAAGCCCAGCAAAACTAATAACGTTAGCCGCGACTGGATCCAGCGTCTGCCGCGCGGCAGTAACATTTGCAGGCCTGCACCAAACAGCAACGCAAAAAGCGTGAGAAATTTAGCCTGACCAATAAGATCCAGAAATGCCCAGCTCCAGGCATCCTGCGGTGTAATGGTACCGTACCAGGCGGGATTGAGATAAGCCGCCTTTGGTAGTCCAAAGGCGCTAATGTTGAGAAGCAGGATCCCCAGAATGGCGACGCCGCGAACAAAATCGAGCGTGACGTTGCGCTCCATGGTTCCTGCCTTTTAATCAGTTGTGATGACGCACAGCACGCAGAAACTCGTGACGCGTATTCTGACTGGATTTAAACAAACCACCGAGGGAGGTTGTTGTCGTGGCGCTGGTTGCATCACGAATACCGCGCGCTTTCACGCAGTAATGCACCGCATCAATGGACACCGCCACGTTATTGGTGCCCAGCAGCGTTTGCAATGCAATAAGGATTTGCTGGGTCAGACGTTCCTGCACCTGCGGTCGTTGGGCAAAGAACTGTACGATGCGGTTAATTTTCGACAAACCGATGACAGAATCTTTCGGAATGTAAGCCACCGTCGCTTTGCCATCAATGGTGACAAAGTGGTGTTCACAGGTGCTGGTCAGAGTGATATCGCGCACTGTGACCATCTCATCCACCTTCATTTTGTTTTCAATGAGAGTGATTTTAGGGAAGTTGGCGTAATCCAGACCAGAGAAAATTTCATCGACATACATTTTGGCAATGCGATGCGGCGTTTCCATCAAACTGTCGTCAGCCAGGTCGAGATTCAGCAGTTGCATAATTTCGGTCATATGACCGGCAATAAGGCTTTTGCGCGTTTCGTTATCCATTTCATGCACGGGCGGGCGCAGCGGTGTTTCCAGTCCTCGCGCAACCAGCGCTTCATGAACCTGGGCCGCTTCTTTACTGAGTGATGGCATTTATCTTTCTCCTGCAGGTGTGGCGCCTCTGCCCTGCGTGGGGGCAAAGTTATTAAGCTGATTAGCAGCCTGATTATTGTGCGTGAGGCGGCGCACATAATCCAGTATTCACAGCGATAATTATTGTAATTGTCGCTACCTTTCATCAGTGAATGTTAAAACATCGTTGTACAAATGAGAAAGTGAAAGTTACTCACGGCGCATTGAATAAACGGTACGATGGAGAAAATGTAAACAACACAACAAGGAGCCACGCATGGAAATGCTCGCAGAGCACCGCTGTTTTGAAGGCTGGCAGCAATGCTGGAGGCACAACTCTCACGCCTTAATTGTGCGCTGATGCACGCCAGCAATATCCTGGATGCAATTCCAGTGCTCATTGATCAGGACGATGGTCCTGCGTATCCGGCCAGGATACGATGATCACAGTGACGACTTCATCACCTCTTTTACCGGGGATCATCTGCGCTTCCATGCGCAGTATTTACTGACGTAAAAGCCCGCCCGGTTCGCCGGGCATCTTGCTATCAGAAACGATAGTCCACCGCCATAAAGTAACGACGGCCGTCTTCGTTGTAGCTGTAGTCATCACGGCTGAGATCTTTATCGGTCAGGTTCAACACGCCAGCACGCAGTTTGACATCTTTCGTCACCTGCCACGCTGCGCCTGTATTCCAGATCGTATAACCGCCCGGCGTTTTAGCTGTCGTGCTGTCAGCACGTTTTTGTCCGGTATAGTTACCAGAAACATAGAACGACCAGTCTTCCAGCGCCAGCGGTTTCCAGTCCAGAGTACCGTTAGCGGTATGGAACGGCAGATCGGAAAGCGGTTTGTTTTCGCCGTTGCTGACATCACGACCATCGTTATAGGTGTAGTTGAGTGACAGTTTCCATTGGTCGTTGAACGGAATTTTCAACTCGGTTTCCACACCCTGAATACGTGCTTTGTTAACGTTATAATAACGGAACACCGGCACACCGTCTGCGGTAAAACCAACAAAGTTTTGGTAGCCCGGTGCAGCGTTAATGTCAGACGTACGGCTGATGCTGATACGATCTTTCACATCGTTACGGAAGACAGTCACGCTGGATTCAACGCCTTCCAGCCAGCCTTCTTCCCCCATATAGTAAAGCCCCAGCTCCCAGCTTTCGCTGGTTTCTGGTTTCAGATCCGGGCTACCAACAATCTTACATGCGCCACGGCAAGAATTGCTTGTCCAGTCGGGGCTAAGTTGTAACAGAGAAGGCGCTTTAAAGGCTGTCGCCCAGCCCCCTTTCACTGTTACGGTATCGGTAGCGTTATAGACCAGATAGGCACGCGGGCTCCAGTGTTCGCCGTAGGTTTCATGATCGTCCATACGTACGCCAGTGGTCAAAGACAGCGGTTCGAAGATCCGCCATTCATCTTCGATAAACAGCGCATACTGGCTGGCAGATGTTTTGCTGCTGGTCCCGCCAGTCAGGTTTACCGCATCATTAAGTTTGTCATGACGCCATTCGCCACCAAAGGTGACAAATTGATTAATCGCCGTCAGCGGCAATGTGTATTTACCGTCGACAGTATTACTTTCGGAAGTAATTGGGCTGCTATTGCCCGGGTTTTTGTTCTCGAGTTTCTCGCCATAGAATTTCAGTTCGCTGGTGCCGTACTCCCAGCGACCATTATGGCTGACGGAGTAGTTCTGGCGTTCCAGGCGATTTTTGTCCAGCGAGTCGGAATCACGATCCTGACGGTCAAAACCGTAACCAGCGGTAAAATCGTGATTTTGATTCGGCGTCCAGGCAAATTCGACATTACCGTCGCGGCTGGTGAATCCTTCAATACGCGGCGTTTCTCCGGTCCTGGCGGTCGTTGAGCTCTGCGGATCATCTTTTTCACGTTTCGCAAGACTGCCGTAGACTTTCATCCCCAATATGCCGTCAATCAGCGGACCACTGGTGAAGAATTGACCGTTATAGGTATCTCCACGATCGCGGTGTTCCTGAATAGTAGAATCAACCGTAACGGTTCCAGACCATTTCTGGCCGATTTTTTTAGTGATGATATTAACCACGCCGCCGAGCGCATCAGAACCATACAGCGAGGACATCGGGCCGCGCACAACTTCGATACGTTCAATGGAATCGACCGGGATCCAGTTCAGATCAAAATCATTATGGCGGAATACGGCGTTGCGGGAATTAACGCGTTTACCATCAACCAGGATCAGCGTGTAGCTACTGTCCAGACCACGAATACTAACGCCCTTGCGGTTGTCACCTTCGTTTGTCAGTTGCACGCCAGGCACATCTTTAAGCACATCTTTCAGATTCTGTACCGGTTTACGCTGCAGGTCTTCCTGAGTTATCACACTGATGCTGGCGGGCGCGTCTTTAAGGTTTTGTTCAACGGAAGAGGCAGTGACAACCATCGTTTCACCATCATCATCAACCGCTAACACGGGCCATGCACAAGAAATTGCGGACAAACACAGCCCGACCCGTACGAAAGGGTTCAACCTAAACATTCCATATCTCCATGAGGTCACTATAAAAATTTAAATGGGTTATCGCTCACATCTTCTGCATGTCCCCTCACGTACGGCAGCATCGCGGTGGACTTTTTATATGCAGGTGATCAGTCCAGAAAGCCAGGGCAGCCTCTGATTTGTCAGCCTTTTTTGATTGCGCGTAACGATAATGCAAACAATAACAATTATCAATTCAATTGTTAAAATTTATATCCGCATGATTATCAAGGGAAAGCAAAATGAAAAAGCCTTCCCGGTTGGGAAGGCTTTATAAAGGAAGGCGTAAAAACTTATTTATTATCGTTCTGTGGGAACTTCATTTCGCTGTAGCGTACGAAGTGGGTTCCTTTAATCAGTTTGTAGCCGAACCAGATGATCAGGAATAGCGGAATACCGATATACGTCGCCGCTACGCCGCCCCAGTCAATGGTGTCTTTCAGGAACGCTTCATAGTTCTGGCCCAGAGTGATAATCAGGCACAGCACAAAGGCGAAAATCGGTCCCAGCGGGAAGAAACCCGAGCGATACGGCAGATCGTTAATATCATGCCCCTGCAATACATAGCCACGACGGAAGCGATAGTGGCTGATAGCAATTCCCAGCCAGGCGATAAAGCCCGTCATCCCGGAAGTATTCAGCAGCCACAGATACACTGTCTGGTTGCCAAACATTGACGTCAGGAAGCACAGACCGGCAATCACCGTCGTCGCATACAGGGCGTTACGCGGTACGCCGCCACGCGACAGTTTGGCGAAAATACGCGGCGCTTTACCGTCGCACGCCAGGGTGTACAGCATACGGGTAGACGCGTACATACCGGAGTTACCTGCCGACAGTACCGCCGTCAAAATGACCGCATTCATCACCGCTGCCGCAGAAAGCAGACCCGCATGCTGGAACACCAGGGTGAATGGGCTGACGCTGATGTCTTTCACATCGTTACGCAGCAGACTCGGATCGGTGTACGGAATGATCAGACTGATGATCAGAATCGCGAATACGTAGAACAGCAGGATTCGCCAGAACACCTGACGTACTGCGCGCGGAATATTTTTCCCTGGCTCTTCAGATTCACCCGCAGCAATACCAATCAGTTCAGTCCCCTGGAAGGAGAAACCGACAATCATCGCCACACCGATCATCGCCGCAAAACCACCGGCAAACGGCGCCTCGCCAATTGTCCAGTTGCTCCAGCCTGCAGGCTGCGCGCCTTTGAAGATACCAATAATCATCATCACGCCGACAACGATAAAGATAATCACTGTCGCAACTTTGATCAGCGAGAACCAGTATTCCGCTTCACCAAAACCACGAACTGAGATGTAGTTCAGCAGGAAGATGATGCCGAGGAACAGCGCACTCCAGATCCAACCGGGAGTATCAGGAAACCACCAGCTCATAACCAACTGCGCGGCAACAAGGTCAACGGCAATAGTCACCGCCCAGTTGTACCAGTAGTTCCAGCCCAGCGCGAAGCCAAAGCCTTCTTCAACATAGTTCTGACCGTAAGTCGCAAAGGAACCGGAAACGGGCATATAGGCAGCCAGTTCACCGAGACTGGTCATCAGAAAGTAAACCATCAGACCAATAAGAATATATGAAAGCAGCGCCCCGCCCGGGCCAGCCTGAGAAATCGTTGCGCCAGAGGCAACAAAAAGCCCTGTACCGATGGAGCCGCCAATGGCAATCATCGTCAGGTGACGCGCCTTTAATTCACGGCGTAAGCCCGGCGCTTCTGTGGTTTTAGTTTCGGAAACCATACGAAAATGCTATCCATCATAAAAAATGAGGCGCGATTGTAGCAGACGATCTGCGATCCTTCCGGTAGAAATACGCAGTTATAAGAGACCTTCATGATCGCCCAGGGATTATAAGTAAAGCAGCCAATCTCTTTTCTGGCGAATGCATAACACAGGCGCTGCGTCACGAAATCGACACAGCGCCAGCCCGTTCCTGTACAGCAATTTAACGCGGTAAATTAGCGGGATCGCAGTAGTCCAGAAAACGCAGTAACGCGTTGGAAAGATGCTTTTGCCGATGATGAATACGCCACAATGTGCGCATCAGGCGCGGCAGTGGGACAGCAACCTCACGTAAAGTGCCAGTCTGCAATTGCTCTTCAATCACGCGCCGCGACAAACAGCTAATTCCAAGCCCGTGACGTACCGCATGTTTGATGGCCTCGGAATTCCCTAATTCCATCGCCATTTCAAACTTCGGCAGATGCGACAATAACAGATAGTCGACAATCTCTCGTGTACCGGAACCACGTTCACGCAGGATCCACGGCGCACCAGCCAGCTGCTCCAGAGTAACCGGACCGTGAGCAAGTGGTGAAGTTGGCGCGGCAAAAACCACCAGTTCATCCTCCAGCCACGGTTCAGAAATAATTTCAGTACTGTGACACGGCCCTTCAATAAAGCCAATATCAACACGAAAATCCAGCACTGCCTGTACCACGTCCTGACTGTTACCAACACTAAGTTCAATCGGCAACTGCGGGTAATCAAGGCGATAACGAGCGATGACTGCAGGCAAAATGTAATTGCCAATAGTGCTACTGGCATAGACACGAATCGCGCCGTTGTCTTCACGAAACAGTTGTTCGATTTCAACGGCCTGTTCGAGCAGCGCCAACGCGCGTGGATAGAGCAACCGTCCGTGCTCATTGACGACAAGTCGTTTACCGACGCGATCAAACAGTTGCACGCCAAGCTGCCCTTCCAGATCGGTCAACGCCGCGCTCACTGCCGATTGCGACAACGCCAGCATCACCGATGCCTGGGTGGTTGATCCACTTTTCAATACTTCTGCAAAAACTTCCAACTGTCGGAGGGTGATGTGCATAGTCGCTTACCACTTATAAAGATTAATTATAAATATATAATCAATTTTATTTTTAAACCAGTTAGTTGTAACCTCTGTGCCCGGTTAAAGGAGAGGGTTATGACGAATATCACCTTACAGAAACAACATCGTACACTGTGGCATTTTATTCCGGGGTTAGCCCTGAGCGCAGTAATCACCGGGGTCGCCCTGTGGGGTGGTTCCATTCCCGCAGTTGCGGGTGCCGGGTTTAGCGCCCTTACCCTCGCAATCTTGCTGGGGATGGTTTTAGGCAACACCATCTATCCGCACATCTGGAAAAGCTGTGACGGCGGTGTGCTGTTTGCTAAACAATATTTATTACGTCTGGGTATTATTCTTTACGGTTTCCGTCTGACATTCTCACAAATTGCCGATGTCGGTATCAGTGGGATTATCATTGACGTGCTGACGCTGTCCAGTACTTTCCTGCTGGCTTGCTTCCTTGGGCAAAAAGTCTTTGGCCTGGACAAGCACACCAGCTGGCTGATCGGCGCGGGTAGCAGCATTTGTGGTGCTGCGGCAGTACTGGCGACTGAGCCGGTAGTGAAAGCGGAAGCCAGTAAAGTGACTGTGGCTGTCGCAACCGTCGTTATCTTCGGGACTATCGCTATCTTCCTCTATCCGGCGATATATCCGCTGATGACCCAATGGTTCGGCCCGGAAACATTCGGTATCTACATTGGTTCTACCGTGCACGAAGTGGCGCAGGTTGTGGCTGCTGGTCATGCCATCAGCCCGGAAGCTGAAAACGCGGCAGTTATCTCCAAAATGCTGCGCGTGATGATGCTGGCTCCGTTCCTCATCCTGCTGGCGGCGCGTGTTAAACAGCTGTCTCCGGCGAATGGCGGCGAGAAAAGCAAAATCACCATTCCGTGGTTTGCAATCCTGTTCATCGTAGTTGCCATCTTTAACTCATTCCATCTATTACCGCAGAGCGTTGTGAACATGCTGGTAACGCTGGATACCTTCCTGCTGGCAATGGCGATGGCGGCACTGGGTCTGACTACTCACGTCAGTGCGCTGAAAAAAGCCGGGGCGAAACCTCTGCTGATGGCACTGGTGCTGTTTGCCTGGTTGATTGTTGGTGGTGCTGTGATTAACCATGTAATTCAAAGCGTCATCGCATAAACCACTACATCTTGCTCCTGTTAACCCGCTATCATTACCATTTTCCTCCAGCGGGTTTAACAGGAGTTCACTCATGAAATACATTGGAGCGCACGTTAGTGCTGCTGGCGGTCTGGCAAATGCCGCAATTCGCGCCGCCGAAATCGACGCCACCGCGTTTGCCTTGTTTACCAAAAATCAACGCCAGTGGCGTGCCGCACCACTCACTACGCAAACCATCGATGAATTCAAAGCCGCCTGTGAAAAATATCACTACACATCGGCGCAAATTCTCCCCCATGACAGTTATCTGATTAATCTCGGCCATCCGGTCGCAGAAGCTCTGGAAAAGTCGCGTGATGCTTTTATTGACGAAATGCAGCGTTGCGAACAACTAGGACTCTCTTTGCTCAACTTCCACCCCGGTAGTCATCTGATACAGATTTCAGAAGAGGATTGTCTGGCGCGCATTGCTGAATCCATCAATATTGCGCTGGATAAAACGGAAGGCGTAACGGCAGTGATTGAAAATACCGCCGGTCAGGGCAGTAACTTAGGATTTAAATTCGAACATCTCGCGGCGATTATTGACGGCGTGGAAGATAAATCCCGCGTCGGCGTTTGCATTGATACCTGCCATGCTTTTGCCGCCGGATATGATTTACGTACTCCAGCCGAATGCGAGAAAACATTCGCTGATTTTGCACGTATCGTCGGCTTTAAATATCTGCGCGGCATGCACCTCAACGATGCGAAAAGCGCCTTTGGTAGCCGCGTTGACCGCCATCATAGCCTTGGCGAAGGCAATATCGGTCATGACGCGTTTCGTTGGATTATGCAGGACGACCGCTTCGACGGCATTCCACTGATCCTCGAAACTATTAACCCGGATATCTGGGCAGAAGAAATCGCCTGGCTAAAAGCGCAACAAACTGAAAAAGCGGTGGCCTGATCGATGAACGACAGGGAAAAGCAGATTCTTAAAATTCTGCGCCGCAACCCGCTGATTCAACAGAATGAAATCGCCGATATTCTGCAAATCAGCCGCTCACGCGTTGCTGCCCATATTATGGACTTGATGCGTAAAGGCCTGATTAAAGGCAAAGGATATATCCTTACTGAGCAGGATTACTGTGTGGTGGTGGGGGCAATCAATATGGATATTCGCGGAATGGCGGATATCCACTACCCAGAAGCGGCATCAAATCCCGGTACTGTTCACTGTTCAGCGGGTGGTGTTGGCCGCAATATCGCGCATAACCTGGCCCTGCTTGGTCGGGATGTGCATTTAATTTCAGCTATTGGCAACGATTTTTACGGCGAGACATTACTGGAAGAAACGCGCCGCGCGGGCGTGAACGTTTCAAGCTGTATTCGTCTGCACGGACACAGCACCGCAACTTATCTCGCTATCGCCAATAAGCAGGAAGAAACGGTCCTGGCAATCAATGACACACATATCCTGCAACAGCTAACGCCTCAACTGCTCAATGGTTCACGGGACTTGATTCGCCATGCTGGCGTGGTGCTGGCAGACTGTAACCTCACACCTGAAGCCCTGGAATGGGTCTTTACCCTTGCTGATGAAATTCCGGTGTTTGTCGATACTGTTTCCGAATTTAAAGCGAGCAAAGTGAAAACCTGGTACAGCCGGATCCACACTCTGAAACCAACACAAAATGAACTGGAAATTTTGTGGGGTCAGCGGATTAAAGACGACGACGATCGCATCAGGGCTGTAAATTCGCTGCATCAACAGGGCGTTAAACGCATTTTTGTTTATCTGCAAGATGAATCTGTATTTTGCAGCGAAAAGGATGGCGAGCAATTTTTACTGACCGCGCCAGAGCATACGGCAGTAGATAGTTTTGGCGCCGACGATGGTTTTATGGCGGGCCTGGTGTATAGCTTTCTGGAAGGAAGTAATTTTCGCGAGAGCGCCCGTTTTGCCATGGCCTGTGCGGCGATATCACGCGCCAGCGGCAGCATAAACAACCCTACCCTGTCTGCCGATAACGCGTTTTCATTAGTGTCGATAGTGTAAAAATGTTGCCGGATGCGACGCTTGATGCGTCTTATCCGGCTCATAAATCGCGCACTACGCTAAACCAATAAAGAACCCGGCAATGGTCGCACTCATCAGGTTGGAAAGCGTTGCTGCTGCCAGCGCCCGTAAACCAAGCTGAGCGATTTCCGGCGCACGTTTTGGCGAAATAGCGGAGAATGCCCCTACCACGACGCCAATAGACCCGAAGTTTGCAAAACCGCAGAGTGCGAACGAGATAATGGCAATGGTCTTGACATCCAGCGTACCGCCCGTTTGCAGATAGGGCGAGAAGTTGAGATAAGCGACAAATTCATTAATCGCCAGCTTCTGTCCAATCAAACTCCCGGCAAGATTGGCGTCATTCCAGTCCACGCCCATAATCCATGCCAGTGGGGCCAGCACATAGCCGAAAATGCTTTCCAGAGAAACATTGGCGAAACCAAACCAGCCGCCAATTCCACCAATAATGCCGTTGATCAGCGCAATGATCGCCACAAATGCCATCACCACCGTCGCCACACCTGCTGCAATTTTCAGCCCGGTCATTGCACCATTTGCCGCGGCTTCGATAATACTTTTTGGTGGCGTTTCGCTAAACGACAGATTTTCAAACGTAACTTGTGAAGGTTCCGTCGCTGGGCTAAGAATACGTGCAAACAGAATGCCGCCGGGAATAGCCATCAGCGAAGCCGCTAACAAATAATCAATCGGCACGCCCATTCCGGCATAACCAATCATCATCGAACCCGCAATAGACGCCATACCGCTACAAATTGCAGTAAACAGTTCGTTGCGGTTCAGACGATCGATAAACGGTTTCACGATCGCCGGGATCTCGTTTTGCCCGAGGAAAATCGTGGTAACCGCCACAAAAGATTCGATTTTGCTGATGTTGAGGGCTTTCTGGAAAATACTGCCAAGAATACGAATCAGCAGCCCCATCACGCCAATGTAGTACAGCAAGCTGATAAGCGCGGTAACAAAAATAATCGCCGGAAGTACGCGAAATGCGAAGATAAATCCCGCGCCGTCAAACAGGACGTCCATTTTCGGCCCCACCAGCGAACCAAAAATAAAGGCGCTCCCGGCGTCGCTGTAGGACATCACTTTATGGACGCCTAACGCCGCCTGCTCGACGGCCCATTTTCCTGGTGGAAAATAGAGCATGATGCCGCCAATGGCGAATTGCAGCAGTAACGCAGCCCCAACCGTGCGTAAGCTGATACTTTTTTTATTCACAGACAATAAGAACGCAATTGCCAGCAATACCACCATCCCCACAACACTTCTCATTATATCCATAATGATTTTCCCTTCATGCCAGTAAACCCGGCGCAAAACCAGGTTTTGGTATGTTTGATGAGTACGGGCGACGGCTTTCTGCCCACCGGAAATTACCCCACGAGACGCTGATATTCTTTGGCAATTTCACTCGCCAGAATGGCGTTGTTGAATACCAACTGGATGTTGGATTTCAGGCTATCGCCGCCGGTCAGTTTCGCAACACGAGCTAACAGGAACGGTGTACTCTCTTTCCCGATAACCCCTTGTTCTTCTGCTTCGGCAATAGCCTGATCGATTGCCGCATTGATGGTTTCTTCCGGCATAGCAAACTGTTCCGGGATCGGATTCGCCACCACCAGGCCGCCGTTCAAACCGGTTTGCCATTTCACTGCCATTGCACGAGCGATGTCAGTGGCGCTATCGAGGCGAATGCTGACTTCAAATGGGCTGGTTCGGCAGAAAAACGCAGGCAGCGCTTTTGTCTGATAACCAATTAACGGTACACCGAAGGTTTCTAAATATTCTGTTGTTAATCCTAAATCGAGAATAGATTTTGCACCAGCACACACAACGGCGACATTGGTATTTGCCAGTTCCTGTAAATCGGCAGAAATATCGAAGGTATGTTCCGCGCCGCGATGCACACCGCCAATACCACCGGTGGCAAATACTTTAATTCCAGCCAGCGCCGCGATAATCATCGTTGACGCAACGGTAGTGGCGCCATTTTTCCCTGCGGCAACGACAAAAGGTAAATCACGACGACTGACTTTCGTCACGTTATGTCCTTCACGGCCTAATAATTCAATTTCTTCTTTACTTAAGCCCACTTTCATCACGCCGCCAATAATGGCGATGGTGGCGGGTACAGCGCCCTGTTTACGAATAGTTTCTTCCACTTCAATTGCGGTCTGGGCATTTTGCGGAAATGGCATACCATGCGAAATAATAGTTGATTCAAGAGCTACAACCGGTTTTTTATTTTTTAAAGCTTCCCGTACTTCAGCAGATATTTGTAATAATTCAGGGGACAAAGTTAATTCAGACATTCGGTGTTCTCCACTAACGATGTAACATTGGCAATTGATAATTCAGGATTGTTGGTATATTCACAGGCGAGCGCCATTGACGAACATCCCTGCGCAAATCGGACAGAATCGATAAACGACATACCGTCTACCCAACAGGACGCCAGCCCCGCCATCATGGCGTCGCCTGCTCCGGTAACATTGATAACATTTGTTTTAATGGGGGCCGACCACCCGCTTTCACCATTGATATCACTGTAGTAAACGCCATCTCCCCCCATGCTCAGCACCAGACGGTTCAGGCCGTGTTGATGAAACCAGGCGGCAACCTTTACCACATCTTCACGTCCAGAAAGTGCAATTCCACTTAGCGTTTCAGCTTCAAGGCGGTTAGGTTTCAGTGTATGAATTTTGCTCAAATGATCGCGAATTTTGATACATTTCCATGCTGATACCGGATCAACAAATACAGGTGTGTCTCCGCCATTTTTCAGAACCCAGGCCAGCGCGTCTTCACTAAGATTGCAATCCGCGACAATAACCCTTGCACCGCGAATAAATTCCTGATGTTGGGCGAGAAATTCTGCAGAAATACAGTCACTAATATTCATATCATTTATCGCGACAAGCATTTCTCCGGTATTATCGAGCAGCGATAAGTAGCTGGAGGTATTTTCATCTGGCACAATTAAACATTTATCGACATAAACACCCGATTGATTAGTTTGCGCCAGCAATGATTGCCCATAGAAATCTCCACCTACCGCACTTAAAAGCCAGGCATTTTTTCCCAACAATGCCAGATTATGCGCAATATTTCTTCCCACACCGCCTGGGGTAAATTTTATTTTTCCGGGATTCGAATCCGCATAATTCAATGGCTGATGTGAATACCCAGCCACATCAATATTCGCAGAACCAATAATTACTATGTAGTCCTTTTCGCGCATAGCACGCCCCCTGGCAATAAATTGCCAACGAAGAAATTGGATAAAATAGTCATTACAGCAAATAAGACTATTAGAACATGTGTTCGGATTTAAACACATGTTCATAATAAGCTTGTTTAACGTAATGTAAATCGATCAGAAAAAACGAAATCAGCCAGATATGAAGACGGTCACAAAATTTGTCTATTTATGCAGCAACAAAAAGGAAAGTTGTGATGTGTAACACACAATATGGCAGACAAAGAAAAAGGGCAGAGATGTCTCTGCCCTCAGATTGTTGACAACGCGCGCTTTGTTCATGCCGGATGCGGCGTAAACGCCTTATCCAACCTACAAAAGCGCAAAAGATTCAATATATTGCAGGATTCAGGTAGGCCTGATAAGCATAGTGCATCAGGCAAATTTGCGTTTGTCATCATCGGGGAAGAGATATCTCTGCCCCGATGATGAAAAGGAATTATGCGTTTTTTGCTACTACTTGTGTTTCGGGGCGTTTGAGGAATGCATAGGCCAGACCAGCGACCAGCGTACCTGCAATAATCGCCACCAGATAACCCAGCACGGGTGTAATTGCGCCCGGGATCAGCAGCACAAACAGGCCACCGTGCGGCGCCATCAGTTTCGCGCCAATCGCCATTGAGATTGCACCAGTCAGCGCCCCTCCAACGATACAGCACGGCAGAACACGCATCGGATCACGAGCAGCAAACGGAATTGCACCTTCAGAAATAAAGCACAGTCCCAGAACCAGAGCAGCTTTGCCGCCTTCCTGCTGCGCTTTGTCGAATTTGCGACGCGCCACCATTGTTGCCAGACCCATTGCCAGCGGTGGCACCATACCTGCTGCCATAATCGCTGCCATTGGGCCATAGGTTTGGGTACTCAACAGACCCACACCGAACGCGTACGCCGCTTTGTTAACCGGGCCGCCCATGTCAGTGCACATCATGCCGCCAAGGATCGCGCCCAACAGCACCGCATTCGCAGTACCCATAGTTTGCAGCCAGTGGGTCAGACCTTCGAGGATACCAGCAACCGGTTTACCAATCAGGTAGATCATCGCCAGACCGACCACCAGACTGGAAATCAGCGGAATGATCAGGATCGGTTTCAGCGCCTCCATACTCTGTGGCAATTTCAGTTGCGTGCTGATCAATTTCGCAATGTAACCCGCCAGGAAGCCCGCAATAATACCGCCAATAAAGCCAGAACCTGTGCTGACCGCCAGCATACCGCCAATCAGACCCGGCGTGAGGCCAGGACGATCGGCAATCGAGAAGGCGATATAACCTGCCAGTACCGGCACCATCAGCGCAAAGGCTGAACCGCCGCCAATCTGCATCAGTGCAGCAGCAAGCGTACCCGGCTCTTTAAACGCTTCGATACCAAAAGCAAAAGAAAGTGCGATACACAGACCACCGGCAACCACCATCGGTAGCATATAGGAAACGCCCGTCAGCAGGTGACGGTATGCACCAGCACTCTCTTTCTTACCTTCAGTCGTCGCCGTTTGAGCTTTGCCTGCCGGTTCGTACGGCGTTGCTTCAGCGACGGCTTTATCCAGTTCCTGCGCGGTTTTCTTCAGCGCCAGACCGGTAGAGGTGCGATACATCGGTTTACCGGCAAATTTCGCCAGATCCACTTCGATATCGGCTGCCACAATCACCAGATCTGCCGCCGCCACTTCTTCAGGCGTGATCGCATTACCCGCGCCAACAGAGCCACGAGTTTCAACTTTCACCCACCAGCCGCGTTTTTTCGCTTCGGTTTCAATGGCTTCAGCCGCCATAAAGGTGTGCGCTACGCCAGTTGGGCAGGCAGTCACCGCAACTACGCGTTTCGGGCCGCTGGCTGCAACCGGTGCTGTCACACTCACCGGCGCAGTGTAAGGTTTTGCATGGCCTTTGGCTTCGCTCAAAAACAGCTCAGGGTGCGCAACTGCCCGGGAAATATCGCCCAGCCAGACATTTTTACCGTTCAGCGCGCTGTCGTTAGGGATGGAATCACCGAGAACAATCGCCATTTCAGCATCGTTAGGGTTATCAATGATTTCCAGTTTTGCTTTTCGCGCCGCCGCGCCCAGCAGGGTCTTCGCCATATAGGCGCGTGCCTGACCGAGATTAGCGTCAATAATCAGCAGCGTTTTCATTATGCCTCTCCTGCTGTCAGTTAAAGGGTTTTAAGTCGACGCGCGCCATCATTGCGGCCAACTGCGGACGATCGGTAATACCCACATTGCTTTGACTTACCGCCAGGGCTGCAACAGCAGTCGCCAGACGCAGTGTGTGCTCACTGGATTCACGCATCAGCAAGCCATAAATCAGGCCGCCGACCATAGAATCCCCTGCGCCAACGGTACTTACGACATCGACTGATGGTGGTTTGGCGATCCATTCGCCGGAGGCATTAACCCAAAGCGCGCCTTCGGCACCCAGAGAAATCACGACATGCGCAATGCCTTGTTCACGCAGCGCATGCGCAGCTTCAATCACATCTTTCATTTCAGGCAGTTTACGACCCGCCCAGATTTCCAGCTCGCGACGGTTAGGTTTCACCAGCCACGGCGCTGCTTTCAAACCTGCCACTAACGCTTCACGGCTACTATCAAAGATAATGCAAGGACACTGACTACGCAGGCGAGTCATCCAGTCGGTAAACGCTTCCGGGCTGACGCCGGACGGTAAACTTCCGCTGACACAGACCATATCGAACTGTCCCAGCCAGCTTAATGAATCATTAACAAAGCGTTCCCAGTCAGCAGGAGTCACTTCAAAACCAGAGAAGTTGAAGTCAGTCACTTCGCCGTCTTTTTCTGTCAGCTTAACGTTAATACGGGTGCGCCCCTGTACAACCTGGAAGCGGTTGGCAATGCCCAGCTCACTGAACAGTTGCTGAAATCCGTCCTGATTGTCTTTGCCGAGGAAACCGCCAACAGTGACATCAATGCCGAGATCTTTTAATACCTTAGCTACGTTGATGCCTTTACCCGCCGCATGCAGACCCGTAGTTTTCACCAGGTTCACTTCGCCGCGTTCAATTTCCGGGCAAAAACCAACAAGATCATAAGCCGGATTGAGGGTGATCGTAGCAACACGTCTGCTCATCACGCGCCCTCCCCAAGGCCGGTGGCGATAGCGTCGCCAATAGCTTTCAGCGCCTGTTCAGCATCTGCTCCCTGAGCGGTAAAGCGCAGGCGATGACCTTTCTTAACGCCAAGTGCTACAACTTTCATCAGACTACGTCCATTTGCCGGTTTGCCGGTGCCATCGAGGTTTGTCACGGTAATATCACTGTTAAACTGTTTAATGGTATTGACCAGCATGGTGCCAGGACGAGCATGCAGGCCATGTTCATTGCGCACGACGAATTCCGCGCTTAACACATCATCGGTCAGTGCATCATCGCTGGTCAGTAGCGCAATCAGCGTTGCCGCATCTGCTTTCAGCAGACGTTCAGCCTTATTGTCGATCAACAGGTTGCTCAGACGCTTAAGTACCGCGACAGGCTGATCGTCATTCATTGCTACACTAACTAACATTGCTGCGGTTCCGCCTTCGACATCGAAGGCATTCGCTGCACGGCTTACTGCAATGGCGCTACGCAGATTGCCTTCCGCGCTATCGTTCAGCCAGATCCCCTGTCCGAGGTTCAGCGGTTGTTCGTTGATGGCTTTGGTAACAAAAGTAGCGTCAACCGCGCCCGCTTCTTTCAGACGCGCGGCATTCAGCGCTTGCAGCGTCAGCAGATCGCTGGCGACGATATCCAGCGTCAACATTTCGTTGTCAAACTTAAGCTGTTCACTCTGTTTTTCGCCCATCAGCAACGCACGCAATTCTTCTGCGGTCGTCGCTGATTTCAGTTGTTCAGCAACGGAATCATCGCTCAGGACATGCGTTAGCTGACGCAACAATCCAAGATGTTCATCCGAGCTGGCGGCAATACCAATGGCGACATACGCCACCTGCCCTTCCCCCCAGGTCACGCCTTCCGGGAACTGGAATACCTGAACACCCGTTTTCAGTACCTGATCGCGGGTGTCGGTAGTGCCGTGAGGAATTGCAATCCCATTGCCAAGAAACGTTGAGGTTTGCTGTTCGCGCGCCAGCATGCCGTTGACGTAGCCGTCAGCTACATTACCGGCCTGCACCAGCGCCGCAGCGACCTGGCGAATCGCCTCTTCTTTGTTTCCGGCCTTTTCGCCCGGATGGATGTCCTGTACGGATAACTGGAACATAGTTCTCCTCTCCTGCTGAATTGAAACGATTCAGCTTCTATGAGAAAAAAAGCGCCAACCTGAATTTGGATTAAACACAAGATTGCGCTGAAACGTTTCAAGAAAGCATAATACTTCTGCTTCAGCACGCAAGGAAAGCCGAAAAGTTATGTACAAAAGTTTGATGTGCTGCACAAAATTTTGCCAATTATCCTAATTGCTGATGGAAAAATCCGTTATCAGCAAATTCATTTCAGCCGCGTCAGCAGACGCTCAGCAAGAGTGAAATGGCATTTTGATTATTCGTGGCGCTTTTGATTTCGCTGCCTGTTTATTTTCTGACAAGCAGCGTAAACTCCGCGTCTTCATCTTTCAGTGATCGACCAGCATGCATAACTCCCCCGCAGTCTCCAGCGCAAAATCCTTTGATCTGACCTCGACGGCGTTTTTAATCGTTGCCTTTCTCACTGGCATTGCGGGCGCTCTGCAAACCCCGACGCTAAGTATTTTCCTCACCGATGAAGTGCATGCCCGCCCGGCAATGGTGGGATTCTTCTTTACCGGTAGTGCAGTCATCGGAATTCTGGTCAGTCAGTTTCTCGCCGGACGCTCTGATAAACGCGGCGATCGTAAGTCATTGATTGTCCTTTGCTGCCTGTTAGGTGTGCTGGCCTGTGCTCTTTTCGCCTGGAACCGCAACTACTTCATTCTGCTGTTTGTCGGCGTCTTTCTTAGCAGTTTTGGCTCAACCGCTAACCCGCAAATGTTTGCTCTTGCCCGTGAACATGCTGACAAAACTGGGCGTGAAGCGGTGATGTTCAGCTCTTTTTTACGCGCCCAGGTTTCGTTGGCGTGGGTCATTGGCCCGCCGCTGGCTTATGCATTAGCAATGGGTTTCAGTTTTACAGTGATGTACCTCAGCGCTGCGGTGGCGTTTATTGTTTGCGGCTTAATGGTGTGGTTGTTTTTACCATCAATGCAAAAAGAGGTTTCTCTGGCAACCGGTACGGTTGAAGCGCCGCGTCGTAACCGTCGCGATACGCTGTTGCTGTTTGTTATTTGTACACTGATGTGGGGATCAAACAGCCTGTATATCATCAATATGCCGCTGTTTATTATCAACGAACTGCATCTCCCCGAGAAACTGGCGGGAGTGATGATGGGGACGGCCGCCGGGCTGGAAATCCCAACAATGCTGATTGCCGGTTATTTTGCCAAACGTCTGGGTAAGCGTTTTTTAATGCGTGTTGCCGCTGTGGGCGGCGTCTGTTTTTATGCGGGTATGCTGATGGCGCATTCACCAGTCATTCTTTTGGGCTTACAACTGCTTAATGCGATTTTTATCGGCATTCTGGGAGGGATCGGGATGCTCTATTTCCAGGACCTGATGCCCGGTCAGGCGGGTTCAGCAACCACACTCTATACCAATACATCACGCGTGGGCTGGATCATCGCCGGTTCCGTAGCGGGAATCGTCGCAGAAATCTGGAATTATCACGCGGTGTTCTGGTTTGCGATGGTGATGATTTTAGCTACCCTGTTTTGCCTGCTACGTATTAAAGATGTTTAAGGCGCGGTCAGCCTTTCCAGATCGATAAGCCAGATCATTGCCTGCTGACGCGTGTTGCCGCACATTTCAACACTGGCTTGTAAGCCTGCGCAGACTTTCGGTCGTAGTGGAGAGGTAAAAATTTTGCAGCGTTGATGTTCATCAAGCTGAATACAGGGTGTATTGGCGGGCTTACCATCTGGCATACCGGGAATAGGGCTGGAGATTGAGGGGGCGGTGCAACACGCCCCGCAACCCGGACGGCATTCCATACATTGTTCTCTTAAGGTTAACCACCGGATTGATGAGTGCGCACAGTATCACCTTTTTTGCACCAGCAAAAGTGCGAATACCACTTGCCTGAAAGGCCCGTCGCGAGTAGTTTGTCGCGATATTTTTGACATTTTCGACAACAGGAATTTTTCGATGCCAAGAGCGAACGAAATTAAAAAAGGTATGGTACTGAATTACAACGGCAAACTGCTGCTGGTTAAGGACATTGATATTCAGTCGCCTACTGCCCGCGGTGCCGCTACGCTGTACAAAATGCGTTTTTCTGATGTCCGTACCGGGCTGAAAGTGGAAGAACGTTTTAAAGGCGATGATATCGTTGACACCGTGACACTGACCCGTCGTTACGTTGACTTCTCCTACGTCGATGGCAACGAATATGTCTTTATGGATAAAGAAGACTATACCCCATATACCTTCACGAAAGATCAGATTGAAGAAGAACTGCTGTTTATGCCGGAAGGCGGCATGCCGGACATGCAGGTGCTGACCTGGGATGGTCAACTGCTGGCCCTTGAACTGCCGCAGACCGTTGATCTGGAAATCATTGAAACCGCGCCAGGCATCAAAGGTGCATCTGCCAGTGCCCGTAACAAACCGGCGACATTGAGCACCGGCCTGGTGATTCAGGTACCAGAATACTTAAGCCCGGGCGAAAAAATTCGTATCCATATCGAAGAGCGCCGTTATATGGGTCGTGCTGACTAACTTCAGCCGCATTCAGAAAAGGGGTGGCTCAGGCCGCCCCTTTCTACTGATAACAAAGTGCGCTTTGCTCATGCCGGATGCGGCGTAAACGCCTTATCCAGCCGACAAAACAACGCAAATTCACTACATTGCACAATCCATGTAGGCCTGATAAGTGTAGCGCATCAGGCAGTTTTACATTTGTCATCAATCTCAAAGGGATAGCTCAGGCTGTCCCTTTTTAAATTTATTATACCAATCTTCTATTTTACGCTTCCTGAACATCGTTCTCCCGCAATATTCACCAGTTCATTATTCACCAGTTCATTGATCGCCCTCACACTTCATCGCATTAACAATCCAGACCAATTTCAATTGATGTCATATAACTTTACACTGTCATTGTTAATCAATCGTTACTAAGATGTGACTTCTATGAATACAATCGCCTCCACGACCTTCCCGCATCACGTGCACACTCCACGCTACAATCGCCAGCAATTGAAATCGCGTATCGTTCATTTTGGCTTTGGCGCTTTTCACCGCGCACATCAGGCGTTATTGACCGATCGTGTGTTAAATGCCCTTGGCGGCGACTGGGGTATCTGTGAAATCAGCTTGTTCAGCGGCGATCAACTAATGAGCCAGCTTCGCGCACAGGACCATTTATACACCGTGTTAGAAAAAGGCGCGGACGGTAATCAGGCGATCATTGTCGGTGCCGTTCACGAATGCCTGAATGCAAAACTGGACTCCTTAGCGGCAATTATTGAGAAGTTTTGCGAACCACAAGTGGCGATTGTTTCCCTCACGATTACCGAAAAAGGGTATTGCATCGACCCGGCTACCGGTACGCTCGACACCAGCAATCTACGGATTATTCACGATCTACAAAACCCTGAAGAGCCTCACTCTGCACCAGGCATTCTTGTCGAAGCATTGAAACGCCGCCGTGAACGCGGCCTTGCGCCGTTTACCGTGCTCTCCTGCGACAATATTCCTGACAATGGCCATGTGGTAAAAAACGCGGTACTGGGAATGGCAGAAAAACGTTCCCCGGAACTCGCCGGATGGATAAAAGATCACGTCAGCTTTCCGGGAACGATGGTTGATCGCATTGTTCCGGCAGCAACCGACGAATCGCTGGCAGAAATTAGCCGACATTTAGGTGTAAGCGATCCCTGTGCGATCAGCTGCGAGCCGTTTATTCAGTGGGTGGTGGAAGATAACTTCGTCGCGGGACGCCCGGAATGGGAAGTTGCAGGTGTACAGATGGTTAACAATGTTCTCCCCTGGGAGGAGATGAAACTGCGTATGCTTAACGGCAGCCATTCTTTCCTCGCTTATCTGGGCTATCTGGCTGGGTTCGCCCACATCAGCGACTGTATGCAAAACCGCGTATTTCGTCATGCTGCCAGAACGTTAATGCTGGAAGAACAAGCGCCTACACTGCGAATTCAGGGGGTCGATTTAACACAATATGCAGATAAGTTAATTGCTCGTTTTGCCAACCCGGCGCTAAAACATAAAACCTGGCAAATCGCGATGGATGGCAGTCAGAAATTACCACAACGTATGCTGGCAGGTATTCGTATTCATCTGGCGCACCAAACGAACTGGCCGTTACTGGCATTAGGCGTCGCGGGCTGGATGCGCTATGTGAGCGGTGTTGATGATGTCGGAAATGCTATTGATGTTCGCGATCCGCTGCACGATAAAATTCACGATCTCGTTGCGAACAGCAACAATGAGCAACGCGTTACCGCCCTGCTTTCTTTACGTGAAGTGTTCGGTGATGACCTGCCGGATAACGCCGACTTTGTTCAGGCTATCGAACATGCCTGGCGCCAGATTACGCAATTTGGCGCTCATCAGGCACTGTTAAATACCCTCAAAATTTAACGATTTCTGCGGTTAAAGCGGACGGAACACGGCTTCGTCCGCTCCCCTCTTCTCTTTTCCGATTTTTTTAGCCAGGATTAATACAACGTTAATTAATCAGATCATTGCGGAGCCGTTGTGACCAGAACTAACCTCATCACCGGTTTTCTCGGTAGCGGGAAAACCACTTCTATTCTTCATCTGTTAGCACACAAGAATCCGCAAGAAAAATGGGCGGTACTGGTGAATGAGTTTGGGGAAGTAGGGATTGATGGCGCTCTGCTCGCCGATAGCGGTGCGTTGCTAAAAGAGATCCCCGGCGGTTGCATGTGTTGCGTTAATGGATTACCTATGCAGGTGGGACTGAACACCTTGCTGCGCCAGGGAAAACCCGATCGTTTGCTGATAGAGCCAACTGGGCTGGGCCATCCAAAACAGATCCTCGATCTGCTAACAGCACCGGTCTATGAACCGTGGATCGATCTGCGTGCTACGTTATGTATTCTCGATCCGCGCCTGTTGCTGGACGAAAAAACCATCAATAATGAAAACTTCCGCGACCAGTTGGCGGCCGCAGATATCATTGTCGCCAATAAATCCGATCGTGCGACACCCGAAAGCGAACAAGCGTTACAACGCTGGTGGCAACAAAATGGCGACGGGCGACAATTAATTCACAGCGCTCATGGACAAATTGAAGGTCACCTTCTGGATTTGCCTCGTCAAAATTTCACCGAGTTGCCAACCAGCACCGCCCATTCACATCAACATATCGGAAAAAAAGGGTTAGCTGCATTAAGCCTACCAGAGCATCAGCGCTGGCGTCGTAGCCTGAACAGCGGGCAAGGGCATCAGGCTTGCGGTTGGATTTTCGACGCGGAGACAGTTTTCGACACCATTGGTATTCTGGAATGGGCGCGCCTTGCGCCAGTCGGGCGTGTAAAAGGTGTGATGCGGATACCGGAAGGCCTTGTGCGTATCAACCGTCAAGGCGATGACTTGCATATTGAAACACAAAACGTTGCGCCGCCGGATAGCCGAATTGAGCTGATTTCCAGCAATGAGGCTGACTGGAATGCCTTGCAGAGCGCACTGTTGAAGCTTCGTTTAGCGTCCAACGCGTAAGGTTGCCTGCGTTTTTCAGTAAAACAGAATGAGTTGTTATGAGCAAAAATTTGCCGCAAATAGTGTTGTTAAACATTATCGGCCTTGGGCTGTTTCTTTCCTGGTATATTCCGGCTAATCATGGATTCTGGTTGCCGATTGATACGAGCATTTTTTATTTCTTTAATCAGAAACTGGTCGAAAGTAAGGCCTTTTTATGGTTGGTAGCACTAACCAATAACCGCGCCTTTGACGGCTGTTCACTGCTGGCGATGGGAATGTTGATGCTCAGCTTCTGGCTGAAGGAAAATGCCTCCGGCAGACGGCGTATTATGATTATTGGTCTGGTGATGCTATTAACAGCAGTAGTACTAAACCAACTGGGCCAGGTATTTATTCCGGTAAAACGGGCCAGCCCGACATTGACCTTTACCGATATTAACCGCGTTAGCGAACTGCTTTCAGTCCCAACGAAGGACGCCTCGCGGGATAGCTTTCCTGGCGATCACGGTATGATGCTGCTTATTTTTTCCGCATTTATGTGGCGTTATTTTGGAAAAGCCGCAGGGGGAGTCGCCCTTATTATATTTGTGGTTTTTGCATTTCCCAGAGTAATGATTGGCGCTCACTGGTTTACGGACATCATTGTCGGTTCCATGACCGTGATATTGATTGGTTTACCCTGGTGGCTAATGACACCATTAAGTGATCGGTTAATCACCTTTTTTGACAAATCACTACCGGGAAACAACAAACATATTCCAAACAAATAACTCACAGTAATTAACATCATCAGGATTATTCCCCATTTTCGAAGAATCCTGATGATGTGCGGCGTTGCCGACACTCATCGATTAAAATAATCATTCTCTAAGCAAATGAATGGATTGCATGCATTTTGCTCAACTGTACTTAAATTAACCAATCCCGGTTATTAACTTTCTGTATCACTTTTTCTTATAAAAAATCATGTAAAACCACTCGCCAAGACCGCGTCAATCGGGTAATCTCGAACTCGTTTTGCCTCGGCGGTAAATTATCCTCACAGCATATAATTTTGTGCGTTAGTCCACAGATTTGGCCACAGGGAATTGTTTCAACGTGCCCAGGTAATTAGTCTCATCTCGTTTGGCATTTTTTATAACGATATTTGTCGTTAAGGACTTCAAGGGAAAACAAACAACATGGTCAAGTCTCAACCGATTTTGAGATATATCTTGCGCGGGATTCCCGCAATTGCAGTAGCAGTTCTGCTTTCTGCATGTAGTGCAAACAATACCGCAAAGAATATGCATCCTGAGACACGTGCAGTGGGTAGTGATACATCATCACTGCAAGCGTCTCAGGATGAATTTGAAAATCTGGTTCGTAATGTCGACGTAAAATCGCGAATTATGGATCAGTATGCTGACTGGAAAGGCGTACGTTATCGTCTGGGCGGCAGCACTAAAAAAGGTATCGATTGTTCTGGTTTCGTACAACGTACATTCCGCGAACAATTCGGCTTAGAACTTCCGCGTTCAACTTATGAACAGCAGGAAATGGGGAAATCTGTTTCCCGCAGTAATTTGCGTACAGGTGATTTAGTTCTGTTCCGTGCTGGTTCAACTGGTCGTCATGTCGGTATTTATATTGGCAACAACCAGTTTGTTCATGCTTCCACCAGCAGTGGCGTTATCATTTCCAGCATGAATGAACCGTACTGGAAAAAACGTTACAACGAAGCGCGTCGAGTACTTAGTCGCAGCTAATAAACCGTTTGGATGCAATCCCTTGGCTATCCTGACGCGTTAACAAAAGCACTGCTTATGCGGTGCTTTTTGTTTTACCTTCCGCGGTGAAAATGATGTTTCCGCGTTTGAATCCAGGCTATAGTCCCTCCATTAGCACCTCTTTACCGCTATCGTAATCTCAGGATATCAATAGAACTATGTTCATACGTGCCCCCTCTTCAGGCCGAAAAATCCTGCAAACCTGCGTCCTTGCAGGAATAATCATTGCACTTCTGGTCAGTGGTCTTCAGTTTCTGATGTCCTGGCATAAACATGAAGTGAAATACGATACGCTGATCACCAACGTACAAAAATATCTGCTCACCTATTTTGCCGATCTGAAAGCGACAACCGATCGTCTTCAGCCACTAACGATAACTACCTGTGAACAAGCGAATCCAGAACTCACCGCCCGCGCCGCGTTTAGTATGAATGTGCGCACATTTGTGTTGGTGAAAGATAAAAAGACCTTTTGTTCTTCCGCCACTGGTGAGATGGATATTCCGCTCAATGAACTGATTCCTGCGCTTGATATCAGCAAAGATATCGATATGGCAATATTACCCGGCACCCCAATGGTGCCTAACAAACCAGCCATCGTTATCTGGTATCGCAACCCTCTGTTGAAGAATAGCGGTGTTTTCGCAGCACTGAATCTCAATCTGACGCCTTATCTCTTTTATAGCTCACACCAGGAAAATTTCGATGGTATCGCCCTCATCATTGGCAATACCGCGATATCAACCTTTGCTTCGCATTTAATGAACGTCCATGAGCTAACCGGTACGCCGGTACGCGAAACCCAAATTACGGGTATTCCGCTAACCGTGCGTCTTTATGCCGATGACTGGACATGGAACGATGTATGGTATGCGTTTTTACTGGGCGGTATGAGTGGAACTGTCGTTGGGTTACTCTGTTATTACCTGATGACCGTGCGTATGCGCCCTGGCAGAGAAATCATGACGGCCATCAAACGCGAGCAATTTTACGTGGTTTATCAACCAGTAGTTGATACGCAAACGCTACAGGTTACCGGACTGGAGGTATTGCTACGCTGGCGTCATCCGGTAGCGGGAGAAATTCCCCCGGATGCTTTCATCCACTATGCCGAGGCACAAAAGATGATAGTGCCTCTGACTCAGCATCTGTTTGAGCTGATCGCCCGCGATGCGGCAATATTACAAAACGTACTACCGGTAGGGGTGAAATTTGGCATTAATATCGCGCCGGATCATCTGCACAGCGAAAGTTTTAAAACTGATATACATCGGCTGCTCACCTCTTTGCCCGCACATTATTTCCAGATAGTTCTGGAGATCACCGAGCGCGATATGTTGAAAGAACATGAAGCCTCAAAGCTGTTCGACTGGCTACACTCTGTCGGTGTAGAAATCGCTATTGATGACTTTGGCACCGGACACAGCGCACTTATCTATCTGGAACGCTTTACCCTCGATTATTTAAAAATTGATCGTGGATTTATTAACGCCATAGGTACGGAAACGGTCACCTCACCGGTACTTGACGCTGTACTGACACTGGCAAAACGTCTCAATATGTTCACGGTCGCGGAAGGGGTCGAAACACCTGAACAGGCACGCTGGTTACGTGAACGCGGCGTTAATTTCCTGCAAGGCTACTGGATCAGCCGACCATTACCGCTGGATGATTTTGTCCGTTGGCTTAAGAAACCGCATACGCCGCAGTGGTAAGGTGTGCTTATGTCCCTTATTATTCATTGTTAAGGCATGCCGGACTGCGGCTAATAATGAATAAAAGGAAATCCGTTGCAGATGATCGTACGCATACTGCTGCTGTTTATCGTTCTGTGCACCTTTGGTGTGCAGGCGCAGGCTATCAAGGAAAGCTATGCCTTCGCCGTATTGGGAGAACCCCGATACGCCTTTAATTTCAACCATTTTGACTATGTGAATCCTGCCGCGCCAAAAGGCGGGCAGATAACGTTATCCTCTATTGGTACTTTCGATAATTTTAACCGCTATGCACTACGCGGAAACCCCGGCGCACGCACCGAGCAATTGTACGACACGCTATTTACCACCTCTGATGATGAACCGGGGAGCTATTACCCGCTGATTGCCGAAAGTGCACGCTATGCCGACGATTTTTCCTGGGTAGAGGTCGCCATAAATCCGCGCGCACGTTTTCATGATGGGTCGCCGATTACTGCACGCGACGTTGAGTTTACTTTTCAAAAATTTATGACTGAAGGCGTGCCACAGTTTCGTCTGGTGTATAAAGGCACCACGGTCAAAGCTATCGCGCCGTTAACTGTGCGTATTGAATTAGCCAAACCCGGCAAAGAAGATATGCTCAGTTTGTTTTCGTTACCAGTGCTACCAGAGAAATACTGGAAAGATCATAAGCTTAGCGATCCGCTCGCCACGCCTCCGCTCGCCAGCGGTCCATACCGCATTACGTCATGGAAAATGGGGCAGAATATTGTCTATTCCCGTGTAAAAGATTATTGGGCGGCAAACCTGCCGGTAAACCGTGGGCGCTGGAATTTCGATACCATCCGCTACGATTATTATCTTGACGATAATGTCGCCTTCGAAGCATTTAAAGCCGGAGCCTTTGATCTGCGCATGGAAAATGACGCTAAAAACTGGGCCACGCGTTATACAGGCAAAAACTTCGACAAAAAATATATCATCAAAGATGAGCAAAAAAATGAATCCGCACAGGATACACGCTGGCTGGCCTTTAACATTCAACGCCCGGTATTCAGCGATCGCCGGGTTCGGGAGGCCATCACCCTCGCCTTTGATTTTGAATGGATGAACAAAGCGTTGTTTTATAATGCCTGGAGCCGTACGAACAGCTATTTTCAGAATACCGAATACGCCGCCAGAAATTACCCCGACGCTGCGGAACTGGTGCTGTTGGCCCCCATGAAAAAGGATCTACCGCCCGAAGTATTCACGCAAATCTACCAGCCGCCGGTCTCCAAAGGAGATGGCTACGACCGTGACAACCTGTTAAAAGCCGATAAATTACTGAACGATGCGGGTTGGGTAATGCAAGGCCAGCAGCGCGTTAACGCCACAACAGGTCAACCGTTCCGCTTTGAATTACTGCTTTCGTCAGGCAGTAATAGTCAATGGGTATTACCGTTTCAGCACAGCCTGCAACGTCTGGGCATCAACATGGACATTCGCAAGGTGGATAACTCGCAAATCACTAACCGGATGCGCAGCCGCGACTATGACATGATGCCGCGCTTGTGGCGGGCAATGCCGTGGCCCAGTTCCGATTTACAAATATCCTGGTCATCGGAATATATCAACTCCACTTATAACGCCCCCGGTGTGCAAAGTCTGGTCATCGACGCGTTGATCAGCCAAATTATTGCCGCTCAGGGGAATAAAGAAAAATTACTGCCTCTGGGGCGCGCATTAGACCGCGTATTAACGTGGAATTATTACATGTTACCAATGTGGTATATGGCAGAAGACCGGCTTGCCTGGTGGGATAAATTTTCCCGTCCTGCCGTGCGCCCCGTCTACAGTCTCGGTATTGATACCTGGTGGTACGACGTCAATAAAGCGGCCAAACTACCGTCAGCCAGACAACAGGGAGAATAGATGGGCGCTTACCTGATTCGCCGCCTGTTACTGGTAATTCCAACGTTATGGGCGATTATCACCATCAACTTTTTCATCGTGCAAATTGCGCCTGGCGGTCCGGTCGACCAGGCCATCGCCGCTATTGAGTTTGGTAATGCCGGAGTATTACCCGGTGCAGGCGCTGAAGGTGTTCGCGCCAGCCATGCGCAAACGGGCATCGGTAATATCAGCGACAGTAACTACCGCGGCGGGCGTGGATTAGATCCAGAAGTGATCGCCGAGATCACTCATCGATACGGTTTCGATAAGCCGATCCACGAACGTTACTTCAAAATGCTCTGGGACTACATTCGCTTCGATTTTGGCGACAGCCTGTTTCGCAGTGCCTCGGTGCTAACACTGATTAAAGACAGTCTGCCAGTTTCCATCACCCTCGGTTTGTGGAGTACGCTGATTATCTATCTGGTGTCGATTCCATTAGGTATTCGCAAAGCCGTTCATAACGGCAGCCGCTTTGACGTCTGGAGTAGCGCATTTATCATCATTGGCTACGCCATCCCGGCCTTTTTATTTGCCATCCTGCTGATTGTCTTCTTCGCAGGCGGCAGCTATTTCGACCTGTTCCCTCTGCGCGGCCTGGTTTCCGCTAACTTTGATTCGCTGCCGTGGTATCAGAAAATCACTGATTATCTGTGGCATATCACACTGCCGGTGCTGGCGACAGTGATTGGCGGCTTTGCGGCGCTCACCATGCTGACAAAAAACGCATTCCTTGATGAAGTGCGCAAGCAATACGTGGTGACTGCGCGTGCGAAAGGGGTGAGTGAAAAAAATATTCTCTGGAAACATGTGTTCCGTAACGCCATGCTGCTAGTGATTGCTGGTTTTCCGGCAACCTTTATCAGCATGTTTTTCACCGGCTCGCTGTTGATTGAAGTGATGTTTTCGCTTAACGGCCTCGGCTTACTGGGCTATGAAGCAACTGTTTCACGCGATTATCCGGTGATGTTTGGCACGTTGTATATTTTCACCCTGATTGGCCTGCTGCTGAATATTGTCAGTGATATCAGCTATACGCTGGTCGATCCTCGCATTGATTTTGAGGGACGTTAATGTCGCGACTCAGCCCCGTCAATCAAGCCCGTTGGGCGCGTTTTCGTCATAACCGTCGCGGCTACTGGTCGTTATGGATTTTTCTCGTCTTATTTGGTTTGAGTTTGTGTTCTGAACTGATCGCCAACGATAAACCGTTGCTGGTGCGTTATGACGGCAGCTGGTATTTCCCGTTGCTGAAAAACTACAGTGAACGTGATTTTGGCGGCCCGCTGGCAAGTCAGGCAGATTATCAGGCCCCGTGGCTGAAACAACGGCTGGAAGATAAGGGCTGGGTACTGTGGGCACCGATTCGCTTTGGCGCCACCAGTATCAACTTTTCTACCGATAAGCCCTTCCCCTCCCCGCCTTCACGGCAAAACTGGCTGGGAACAGATGCCAACGGCGGCGATGTGCTGGCGCGCATTCTGTACGGCACACGGATCTCAGTCTTGTTTGGTTTGATGTTGACACTCTGCTCCAGCGTCATGGGCGTGCTGGCAGGCGCGCTGCAAGGTTATTATGGTGGAAAAGTCGATCTCTGGGGACAACGCTTTATTGAGGTGTGGTCGGGAATGCCGACGCTGTTTTTGATAATTCTGCTTTCCAGCGTCGTACAGCCTAACTTCTGGTGGCTGCTGGCAATCACTGTCTTATTTGGCTGGATGAGTCTGGTCGGCGTGGTGCGGGCGGAGTTTTTACGTACCCGTAATTTCGACTATATCCGCGCGGCGCAGGTGCTTGGCGTCAGCGATCGCAGTATCATTCTGCGTCATATGTTGCCAAATGCAATGGTCGCTACCCTCACCTTTTTACCGTTTATTTTATGTAGTTCGATAACCACCCTGACCTCGATCGATTTCCTTGGCTTCGGTTTGCCGTTGGGCTCTCCTTCACTCGGCGAACTGCTGTTACAAGGGAAAAATAACCTTCAGGCACCGTGGCTTGGGATCACCGCCTTCTTGTCTGTGGCGATTTTATTGTCTTTGCTGATCTTTATCGGTGAAGCCGTCCGCGACGCATTTGATCCTAATAAGGCGGTGTAGTATGACGCAAACTCTGTTAGCGATTGAAAATTTGTCGGTAGGTTTTCGCCATCAGCAAACCGTCTGTACTGTAGTGAATGATGTTTCACTACACATTGAGTCAGGCGAAACGCTGGCGCTGGTAGGAGAATCAGGTTCTGGTAAAAGTGTTACCGCGCTGTCGATTTTACGTCTGCTCCCTTCACCGCCGGTTGAATATCTCTCTGGCGATATTCGTTTTCATGGCAAATCGCTGCTTCATGCCAGCGAGCAAACATTGCGTGGCGTACGAGGTAATAAGATTGCCATGATTTTCCAGGAGCCGATGGTGTCGTTAAACCCATTGCATACTCTGGAAAAACAGCTTTATGAAGTGCTTTCGCTCCATCGCGGGATGCGACGAGAAGCGGCACGCGGCGAAATCCTTAACTGCCTTGATCGCGTGGGCATCCGCCAGGCGGCAAAACGGCTGACAGACTATCCGCATCAGCTCTCCGGCGGAGAACGTCAGCGCGTGATGATTGCGATGGCCCTATTAACACGCCCGGAATTATTGATTGCCGATGAACCAACCACCGCGCTGGATGTCTCCGTCCAGGCGCAGATCCTGCAACTGTTGCGCGAACTGCAACGCGAACTAAACATGAGTATGCTGTTTATTACCCATAACCTCAGCATTGTCAGAAAACTGGCCCATCGCGTGGCGGTAATGCAAAACGGTCGCTGTGTGGAACAGAATAACGCCACTGCGCTATTTGCCTTCCCTGGTCATCCTTACACACAAAAATTGCTGAACAGCGAACCGTCGGGAGATCCCGTGCCGTTGCCGGAGCCAGCCTCAACATTGCTCAATGTTGAAAAACTTCAGGTCGCATTCCCTGTTCGTAAAGGGATTCTCAAACGCATCGTGGATCATAATGTGGTGGTGAAAAGCATCAGTTTTACACTGCGGGCGGGTGAAACTCTGGGTTTAGTTGGCGAGTCCGGTTCCGGTAAAAGTACAACAGGACTGGCGCTACTGCGGTTGATTCACTCTCAGGGCAGCATCATCTTTGACGGTCAGCCATTGCAGAATTTAAACCGCCGCCAGCTATTACCGGTTCGCCACCGTATTCAGGTCGTTTTTCAGGATCCGAACTCCTCACTCAATCCACGGCTAAACGTGTTGCAGATTATCGAGGAAGGATTACGTGTCCACCAACCAACGCTTTCTGCCGCGCAACGTGAAGAACAAGTGAAAGCGATAATGCATGAAGTGGGGTTAGATCCTGAAACACGCTACCGTTATCCGGCAGAGTTCTCAGGAGGTCAGCGGCAACGTATTGCGATTGCCAGGGCATTGATTCTTAAGCCTTCGCTGATCATTCTTGATGAACCGACATCATCGCTCGACAAAACGGTACAGGCGCAAATATTGACGCTATTAAAATCACTGCAACAAAAGCATCAACTGGCCTATCTGTTTATCAGCCACGATTTGCACGTTGTCCGCGCGTTATGCCATCAGGTAATCGTACTGCGACAAGGGGAAGTGGTAGAACAAGGGCCGTGTGCGCGTGTTTTTGCCGCACCGCAGCAGGAGTACACGCGTCAGCTGCTGGCGTTAAGCTGACGCTTAAAAAGGATTGTAGTTCGAGAAAGGTTCTGCGATTGCCACGCCAAAGTTCTTCAGTCGGCACGTGGCGGCAAACTCATCCTGACGATTCACAAACAGGCACGGTTCACCTTCGCACTCCAGGACTGAGCACGGAACTTCAATGTCGCTTAACGCCTGACTTAATTTGTACATCACCGACCATGCATTGTCGCCATCCGGGCTTAACAATTTAAGCGCCACCAGACTGTTATCACCGCACGGTCCATTTTGCGGAATCGGTTCAACCTTCGAACCTGCGAAACCCGCAGACCAGCGATAGTTCTGCGGCAATCGATGGACGATTGAGAGTTGTAATGAAGTCACTTATTTTCCCCAGAAAGTTTGTTTAAATTCACAATTTATTTACATTGATTTTAACACATCATCAACAACCAGTCTTTAAACAGATCGTAAAGATTGATGCCTCACTTGCGTAGCCTTTATGCCTCTGATTTTAATGATTTCTGCAAGCGGGGTCACATTGCGGGGCTATATGTACCCGTTTCTGAGATCTAACTCAACCTTTTTAACTACAATGATGTGACTTTTTACACAAATTGATTTTACATAAAATAAACATATATCGGAGAAATGATAGATTTACGGTTGATATGCATCAACAAAGGAAGCCTTTTAGCTTCCCCGTTGTGCAACAGATCACCGTTTTTTCGGTCGACTGGCGTAAAGACAGAAAAGAATGGAACTGGTCGCGCAGAACGCAATTGACCAGATCATTGGCCATGCGGAGTTGAACGTTGCCAGTGAGAGCAATGCGCCAACAATTGCGCCTATGCCAAAACGGAAGGTCCCCGCCAGCGACGATGCCGTTCCTGCCATATGGGGAAACTCATCCAGAATAACCGCCATCGCGTTGGATGACACCATCGATACACAGCCAACAAACGCCGCTACACCGACAACCAGCGACCAGAATCCCAGCCCAAGCAGTGCACTGATGACCATCCATGCCGCCATAATAAATTGTATCCATAGTCCTGAGCGGAACATATTTAGCGCGCCAATCCGGCGAACAAAACGGCTGTTGAAGATGGTCATCACAAACAGGAAAACAATGTTCAGCGCAAAGTAATAACCGAAGTTTTCCGGTGCGACGTGGTTAATTTCGATGTAGACAAACGGTCCGGCGCTTAAGAACGAGAACATCCCGGCAAAGCTGAAACCGCTGGTCAGCATATAACTTAGTACCCGTTTATGACGAAACAGCGCGGCGAAATTACCGATGGTGGTACGAATGTGGAACGGCTGGCGACGCTCCGGCGGCAACGTTTCTTTGATCAGAAAGAAGATCATTGCCGAAGCCAGAATCGCAGCCACGGCCAGAATCCAGAAAATGTAATGCCAGCTCAACCATACCAGCACCCAACCGCCGACAATCGGCGCCATCAACGGCGCGATCGTGGTCACCAGCATGACAAACGACATCATCCGCGAGAACTCTTCTTTCGGGTAGATATCACGCATCAGAGCGTTGATAACCACGCTGGCTGCCGCAGCCGCCAGACCATGGAAGAAACGCATAACAATCAGTTGATCGATGGTTTGTGCCAACGCGCATGCCACTGCCGCCGCGGCAAACACCAGCGTGCCGCCAAGAACCACCGGCTTGCGCCCGAAGCTATCCGCCATCGGCCCGTAAATTAACTGCCCCAATGCAAACCCCAGAATATAAGTACTCAGGGTCATCTGCGTACTGCCCGCAGGAACCCCAAACTGCGTTGATATCACCGGTAACGCGGGCAGATACATATCAATCGACAGCGGCATCAACATGGCCAGCAGGCCAAGGATAAAGACAATAGCAAACGACGAATGCTGTCGGGTGGTCACAACGGGCTCCTGAATATATTTAACGTGTTAGCCGACGCTGGCGATTTCTTCTTCAGTTAATGGACGATATTCACCGGGTGCTAAATCTGCATCCAGCATAATGCCGCCAATACGTTCGCGGTGCAGCTCTACCACGTGGTTACCCACAGCGGCAAACATGCGTTTCACCTGATGATAACGCCCTTCGCTAATGGTCAGGCGGACTTGCGTTGGCGTAATGACTTCCAGCACCGCCGGTTTAGTGAGGTCTTTTTCGTTGTGCAATTGCACGCCTTTGGCAAATTGCTCTGCCGTATCGTCAGCAACCGGAGACTCCAGCGTCACCAGATAAGTTTTCTCGCAGTGATGACGCGGAGAAGTAATACGATGCGACCACTGACCGTCATCGGTCATCAGCACCAGACCAGTGGTGTCGATATCCAGCCGCCCTGCCGCATGCAGTTTCCACGCTACGGGTTCATCCAGGAAATAGAGCACTGTTGGATGATCTGGATCGTCCGTAGAGCAAACATAGCCCTGGGGTTTGTTGAGCATGAAGTAACGCGGACCGTGTTGCTGCGCCAGTGGATTGCCATCATAAGCCACGTTGTGTTCTGGAAGCAGTTTAAACGCTGCATTGCGGACGATTTCGCCATCGACGGTGACACGGTTCGCACGGATTTCACGCCCGGCAATAGCACGGCTAACGCCGAGTTGCTGTGCGATAAATTTATCAAGTCGCATGTGTGTGATTTTGCCTGTAAAAACGGAGGTCGGGCATTGACCCGAAAATCAGAACTGTTGTTCGCTCAGTATAGCGGTCTAATAACTTCCCTCAAGAGAAAAAAATCCGTGGCATACTATTAGCAGAATAATCTACCTACGCGAGACCATGATTTTTACACTCCGTCCATACCAGCAAGAAGCCGTGGATGCCACGCTCAACCATTTTCGTCGCCATAAAACCCCTGCCGTTATCGTACTGCCCACTGGCGCAGGTAAAAGTCTGGTGATAGCGGAACTGGCGCGGCTGGCGCGTGGTCGCGTGCTGGTGTTAGCACACGTTAAAGAACTGGTGGCGCAAAACCATGCAAAGTATCAGGCGCTGGGGCTGAAAGCTGATATTTTTGCCGCCGGACTGAAGCGCAAAGAGAGCCACGGTAAAGTAGTGTTCGGCAGCGTGCAATCGGTCGCGCGCAATCTTGACGCCTTTCAGGGGGAATTTTCGCTGTTGATTGTCGATGAGTGCCACCGTATAGGCGACGACGAAGAGAGCCAGTATCAGCAAATCCTCACTCACCTGACGAAAGTAAACCCCCACTTACGCTTGCTGGGGCTGACTGCCACGCCCTTTCGCCTGGGTAAAGGCTGGATCTATCAGTTCCATTATCACGGCATGGTACGCGGCGACGAGAAGGCCCTTTTCCGTGACTGCATTTATGAACTGCCGCTGCGCTATATGATTAAACACGGCTATCTGACGCCGCCAGAACGACTGGATATGCCGGTCGTGCAGTACGATTTCAGTCGCCTGCAGGCACAGAGTAACGGGCTGTTCAGCGAAGCCGATCTCAACCGCGAGTTGAAAAAACAACAACGTATTACACCACACATTATCAGCCAGATTATGGAGTTCGCCGCAACGCGCAAAGGGGTGATGATTTTCGCCGCGACGGTTGAACACGCAAAAGAGATTGTCGGTTTGCTCCCCGCCGAGGATGCTGCTCTCATTACCGGTGACACGCCCGGCGCTGAACGTGACGTATTAATTGAAGATTTTAAAGCCCAACGTTTTCGTTATCTGGTCAACGTTGCAGTACTCACCACCGGATTTGACGCGCCGCACGTCGATCTTATTGCGATTCTGCGTCCCACCGAATCAGTGAGTCTTTACCAACAAATTGTTGGTCGCGGCCTGCGCCTGGCGCCCGGTAAAACAGATTGTTTAATTCTTGATTATGCGGGTAATCCTCATGACCTCTATGCGCCGGAAGTCGGTACACCAAAAGGCAAAAGTGACAACGTTCCGGTTCAGGTTTTCTGCCCAACCTGTGGTTTCGCCAACACTTTCTGGGGAAAAACCACCGCCGACGGCACGTTAATTGAACACTTTGGTCGCCGCTGTCAGGGATGGTTTGAAGATGACGATGGCCATCGCGAACAGTGTGACTTCCGTTTCCGTTTTAAAAATTGTCCGCAATGTAACGCAGAAAATGACATTGCCGCCCGCCGCTGCCGCGAGTGCGACACGGTATTGGTGGACCCGGATGATATGTTAAAAGCAGCGCTACGTCTGAAAGACGCTCTGGTGCTGCGTTGTAGCGGAATGACGATGCAACACGGTCATGACGAGAAAGGCGAATGGCTGAAAATAACCTATTACGATGAAGACGGCGCCGACGTGAGTGAGCGCTTCCGTCTACAAACGCCCGCCCAGCGCACAGCTTTCGAGCAACTATTTATCCGCCCGCATACCCGTACGCCCGGCATTCCTCTGCGCTGGATAACCGCTGCCGATATCCTCGCCCAACAAGCGTTGCTGCGCCATCCAGATTTCGTCGTCGCACGAATGAAAGGCCAATACTGGCAGGTACGTGAAAAAGTGTTCGATTATGAAGGTCGTTATCGCCGGGCGCATGAATTACGCGGTTAAAGGTAGTTTTGATTGATGTGAAAGGCGATTGAGTATAGAATCTCGCCCGCTTTTGCATACGCAAAGCAGATCACTTGCCTGTTGCTGGGTCGCCTGTAGCAGGATTAATTTAAGAGAGAAAGAAATGTTTACTATCAACGCAGAAGTACGTAAAGAGCAGGGTAAGGGTGCGAGCCGCCGCCTGCGTACCGCTAACAAATTCCCGGCAATCATCTACGGTGGCAACGAAGCTCCGCTGGCTGTTGCTCTGGATCACGACAAAGTCATGAACATGCAAGTTAAAGCTGAATTCTACAGCGAAGTTCTGACCATCGTTGTTGACGGTAAAGAAATCAAAGTTAAAGCTCAGGATGTACAGCGTCACCCGTACAAACCGAAGCTGCTGCACATCGACTTCGTTCGCGCTTAATCGCTGAATAAGTCAGACAAAAGAAAACGGCCTTTACGGGCCGTTTTCTTTTTTATCGACGAACAAAAACCAGTAACTACTTAATCTTTACATCAAACTGGTGACAGTTGTTGCAATATAGCGGTTGCGGTTCCTTTTCATGCGAAGTGTGGCATACCGTGCAGCGAATTTCTCCGCCATGAGAATCATGGAATGATGCGACACGCGTCTTACCCGATTCTGGATACTCTTTCAATACCGGATTGCCCTCAGCATCTTTCTTACCATGATAATAACGCTCGCCAGGAGCATGGCAACTGACACATGTCGGCGTCATATTCTTATTGGCATTGATATCATCGACATGACAGTTATTGCACTCAAGCCCTATCGTTTTATGCATCTTCATGCCGACAATTTCCTGAGCGCTGACAGAAGCCATGCCGATAAAACTACACAGTACACAAGCCAGAATGGCTGTGACAACGCTCTTCAATAATTTGCTCATTTGCCACCTCCTTGTGCCTGCATTCTGGTGCTAATGATGTGCTTCGCGGCCATACGTCCTGACGTTAAAGCGAAGCCAGATGCCGAACCTTCTAACACCAAATCATAAGAACTGTCATACAGTCCGCCCATATCTTGCCCGACAACATACAGACCAGGGATGATCTTCTCATTGGTATCATAGACCTGCAGATCGCTGTTCATTTTCAAACCACCCAGCGTCAGAAAATAAGCCCGAATCCCTTTCACGGCGTAATACGGCCCTTTGTCCTGGAATTTAAACAAATGCTCTTTCTTGCGTCCCCAGTCAGGATCGAAACCGTCATCGGTATACTTGTTCACTTTGGCAATTGTGGCTTTCAAATTATCAGCCGGAACGTTGATCTGTTTTGCCAGCTCATCCAGCGTTTCGCCTTTAAACAGCCATCCTTCTTTCATGCCAATCTCAATGGCCTGATCCAGCGCCTTCATCGGCTGCCCGGGTAAAACAATGGCATTAAACGGTGTTACGGGCCCTTCGTTAACCATCTTCTGGCGCATCGCGTCATCCCAGATAGAGTACATAACCCCACCGTTCATGGTGATAGCGTTGTATACGAGAGTAAAACTGGAACCCAGTGACTCATCGAAGAAACGTTCACCTTGTCTGTTGATCCACAGGAACGGCTGGCTTAACGATGTTCTGGCCTGTTTTTGATAGTCCGCGCCATTAAACTGGCGAATAGGAGGATCTTGATCGACATACGGGCTGTTACCGGCAATGGTTTGCATTCCAGCAGTGTCAGCGCCAATTTCCTGACCCATTTTAATACCATCGCCTTCGCGTCCATCAATCAGTGGTCCACGTAGTTTTACTGGAACCATGTTTTTCTGATTCACGTCGGTGATGTATTTTTCAATCATGTCACGGTTATTGGCAAAACCACCGGTTGCCACAATAACGCCTTTACCATAAGCAATAATTTTTTCGCCCGTAACACTGTTAACCGCTTCAACGCCAACCACTTCGCCGCTTTGTTTATCGCGAATAATCTTCTTAACAGGAGTTTCGGTATAGATTTGACCACCGCCATCAAGGATCTTCTTGTAAAAGCTTTTGGTCACGGATGCGCCGTTATGCTTATACATATGCCAGGTCCATAATGAATCTGACTGAGGGTAAATGGTGGTTTTTAGCGTAGTGAATTCGACGCCATTACTGGCAACCCAGTCGATGGTTTCACCTGAGTTTTTCATTAAAGCGTGCAAAGCACTGGCATTGGCTCGCCAGTGGTGGAAATCGATCGCTTTACCAAAAGCCTGATTCAGCGTGGCGCCTTTCCCCTCTTTTTTCTGCATCAAAGTGCCAATGCCTAAACTACCTTCAGGGTAAACACCTGCCCCACCAAGACTGGGCAATTTTTCGAAAATAACAACTTTAGCGCCTCCCTGTACCGCAGTCAGTCCTGCGGACATACCGGAAAGCCCGCCACCGATTACCACAATATCTGTTTGTATGACCTTCTCACTCACGGGTTCAACGGATGGATTTGACAAATTTATATGCGGGATCTTATTCATATTTCTGTCAGCATATGCGCTTACCGAAAGCGCCGTTAATATCCCAGCTAATAAGAAACCTCTGTGTAGTTTCCTCATAACGCGGTCCTTTTATGTGAAAATTAAAAACAAAATGAAACCCTTCTTATTTTTATACGAAACCAGAAACCCATTACGTTACTTATTCATAACTAGTGAGCCGCAGCCGAAACAGCAGGCAATTTATGTGCAATACCGGCATGGCAATCAATACAGGTTTTCCCCTCTTTAAGAGAAGCTTCATGAAATGGCGCCATAAACTTTTTCTGTAGTTTTGAAATATCGTGACAGTTTCTACACTCCTGGGCATTATTTTCTCTCATTCTTGCCCATTCAGCTTTTGCCATTTCGCCACGGTGTGACTCAAATTTTTCAGGTGTATCAATTACGCCTGTCATATGGCCCCAAACCTCTTTAACCGCATGGGCTTTTCTGATCATCTTAGGAACAAACTCATCAGGGATGTGGCAATCAGCGCAAGCCACCTTCACACCGGTACGATTACTGCCATGAATAGATTTTTGAAAGCTGTCAGTGACGATGTTATCTTTCATTTCATGACAGCTCAGACAAAAACTATCCGTGCTGGTGTTGTGAATAACTGTATTTATGCCAACAAATAAACAGCCACCAAGAACAATAAAAACAAAAATCAAACATACCATTCGCTTTCGGGTTAAAGAGAAAGCTTTTTTTGGCCGACAGCCGTTTTCACCTTCAGGATTTTCTTGCTCCATGCGGTTAATCCTTAAAATCATTCATATGATTAATAAAGTAATTCAAATACAACGACAATAATATTGATATCCAAAATGTATTCGCATTTTACATACAAAATAAATATATATGTATGACACTCAACAAAATCAATATAAATAAACAGAGTGACATTTCCAGTGTTACAGTTCACAAAAATGTCGGAAATTGAAATCAGACGGGTGTCTTATAGAAAAGATAGTGTAAGCGAAAGGTATTTACGATATCAGTTGGTTTAACAACACAAACAATATATTAGAATGAAAAGCCAATCAGCAAGCCATTCAACTCACTGATTGACAATTATTATAATTTCCCCGCTACGGTCTCTCCATTGAGAAACGTCAAAGCAGTGGATTTAGTTTCCGCCAGAAGTCCGGCGCTGCAATTGATCACGCAAATTCGGCGGCGTGCCTTTAATGGTCAACGTATCGGTCGCCGGATCCCAGAAGATGCGTTCACCTAACAGCATCGCATCAAAGTTGATGGTTAAACCACCGCCGCTACCAGCAAACTTAGTCAACTGACGCAGCGTGCTACGGTCTGCCGGGAAGCTTTCTTCCAGTTCATACCCTTTTTCAGCCGCAAATTCCGTGAAACTCACTTCACTGACGCCCGCCAGTTCTTTCGACAGCGACTCCAGCTCGATCTCTTCACCCGCCTGCAATTGCTCATTACAGTAGCTATAAACCTGCTGGCGAACGTTCTGCCGTTCTGCTTTATCCAGCTGCGCTTCAGCAGTGAAATCATCCACGGCTTGTAACAAGCCACGGTTTTGCGCTTTCGCATTCAACCCTTCGCTGGCGCCGAGAAAATCCATAAAGAAATCGGCCACTTTACGCCCCACTCGCCCTTTCAGGAAAGTCAGATAACGAGTCGATTCTGGATTGGTTTCCCACTCAGTTAAATCAATACGCGCAACGATATCCGCATGGTTGATATCAAGATAATGAGTTGGGTTGATATCGAGATTTTCGTTAACGCGCATACTGCTCAGGTTGCTCAGTACCGCCACCAGCAGATACTCCACTGCCAGATAGCGATAATGACAAAACAGCACGAATCCGCCATCAGCGAAGGGGTATTTTGCTAATTCGTCGCGCAGACGCCCGGTTGCCGCCCGGCTAAATGCCAGAAAGTCTTCTTCGCCCTGACGCTGCAAACGCAACGTCTGCGCCAGTTCACTCTCTTCGCTGAACAAGCCATAGGCTTTGTTCTTGGCGCTATAGACCCGATGCAGCTCTGCCACCATCTCAACGACGGTTTCCGTCGGTTCCAACAATGAATCGCGCAACACCAGCTCAAGGTTCTGCTCATCACGCTTGATAAGCTGGTGCAGAGCAATCTGATTGATATCCAGACTCATGATAAACTCTCCTTTAAGACCGGGCGGTATTCAACCACCACCGGTAAAGCGACGCAATAAAAGTTGGCGCTCATTTTACAGAAGGTCGCGTAACGAGAATGATTTAAAGCATAAAAAAGCGGAAAAAAAACTGGTGCTACGGTAATATGTTGCCCTTTCATCAACTAACTGATTTAGATTTATGCCGCAAATTTCCCGCTACAGTGATGAACAGGTTGAACAATTGCTCGCAGAGCTGCTCAACGTACTGGAAAAACATAAGGCTCCGACCGACCTTTCCCTGATGGTGTTAGGCAACATGGTCACTAACCTTATCAACACCAGCATTGCCCCGGCTCAACGCCAGGCAATTGCCAACTCTTTTGCCCACGCCTTACAGTCCTCTATCAACGAAGACAAAGCGCACTAAGGGAAACAGATAACAGGTTATGGTAACTCATCGTCAGCGCTACCGTGAAAAAGTCTCCCAGATGGTTAGTTGGGGGCACTGGTTTGCACTGTTCAATATTCTGCTCTCACTCGTTATTGGCAGCCGTTACCTGTTTATCGCCGACTGGCCGACAACGCTTGCGGGCCGTATTTATTCCTACGTAAGCATTATCGGCCACTTCAGCTTTTTGGTGTTCGCCACCTACTTGCTGATCCTGTTCCCTCTAACCTTTATCGTCGGCTCCCAGAGGCTGATGAGGTTTTTGTCCGTCATTCTGGCTACTGCGGGGATGACGCTGTTACTGATTGACAGCGAAGTCTTTACCCGTTTCCACCTCCATCTTAATCCCATCGTCTGGCAACTGGTCATCAACCCTGACGAAAATGAGATGGCGCGTGACTGGCAGCTGATGTTTATCAGCGTGCCCATTATTTTATTGATTGAACTGGTCTTTGCGACGTGGAGCTGGCAAAAACTGCGCAGCCTGACACGTCGTCGACACTTTGCCAGACCGCTGGCGGCCTTCTTATTTGTCGCATTTATCGCCTCACATATCGTTTATATCTGGGCCGATGCCAACTTCTATCGTCCTATTACTATGCAGCGCGCCAACTTGCCGCTGTCGTATCCTATGACGGCACGACGTTTCCTTGAGAAACATGGTCTGCTTGATGCGCAGGAATACCAACGTCGGCTAATTGAACAAGGCAATCCCGATGCGGTTTCGGTTCAGTATCCGTTGAGCGAACTGCGCTACCGCGACATGGGCACCGGGCAAAATGTATTGCTGATCACTGTCGATGGTCTGAATTACTCGCGTTTTGAGAAGCAAATGCCTGCGCTGGCGAATTTTGCCGGACAAAATATCACATTCACGCGCCATATGAGTTCTGGCAACACCACGGATAACGGCATCTTTGGCCTGTTCTATGGCATCTCGCCAAGCTATATGGACGGCATTCTGTCGACTCGTACGCCTGCAGCGTTGATTACCGCGCTTAACCAGCAAGGCTATCAGCTTGGGTTATTCTCATCGGATGGCTTTACCAGCCCTCTGTATCGCCAGGCATTGTTATCAGACTTCTCAATGCCGAGCGTGCAGACACAATCTGATGAACAGACCGCCACACAGTGGATCAACTGGCTGGGTCGTTACGCGCAAGAAGATAACCGCTGGTTCTCGTGGGTTTCGTTCAATGGCACCAATATTGACGACAGCAATCAGCAAGCATTTGCACAGAAATATAGTCGTGCAGCAGGTAACGTTGACGACCAGATTAACCGTGTGCTTAATGCGCTGCGAGAGTCAGGCAAGCTGGACAATACGGTGGTGATAATCACTGCAGGTCGGGGGATTCCGCTGTCCCCGGAAGAAAACACTTTCGACTGGTCCCACGGTCATCTCCAGGTACCATTAGTCATTCACTGGCCAGGTACGCCGGCACAGCGTATCAATACACTGACCGATCATACCGATCTGATGACCACGCTGATGCAGCGACTGCTGCACGTCAGTACGCCTGCCAGCGAGTACTCACAAGGTCAGGACTTGTTCAATCCTGAACGCCGTCATTACTGGGTAACCGCTGCGGATAACGATACACTGGCAATTACCACACCAAAAATGACGCTGGTACTGAACAATAACGGTAAATACCGCACTTATAATTTACGTGGTGAACGGGTGAAAGACGAAAAACCACAGTTAAGTTTGTTATTGCAAGTGCTGACTGATGAGAAACGATTTATCGCTAACTGATTAATTATAAATCAGTTAGCAAAATATCTTACTTGCAATCGGTGTAGAAAGCGGTAGTATTAGTACCCACAAGTCGGCACGTAGCGCAGCCTGGTAGCGCACCGTCATGGGGTGTCGGGGGTCGGAGGTTCAAATCCTCTCGTGCCGACCAAAAATCCCAAGAAAACCAACCACAAAGGTTGGTTTTTTTATGCCTGCTATCTGTTCAAAAAAACAGACCACGCCAAAACGCGGCCTGTTTATATTCGGCACTAGAACGTCCAGACCACGCCAGCTTGCGTATTCCAGGGCGATTCCACACCCGCGCCATTGCCATAACTAACAGACAAATGGCCACTTAATGTCGGAGTAAACGATGACCTTATCCCAGCCTGATAAACCCCATGGGTTCCTGCGACATCATTATCAAATTTGCCATCATCATTGACTTTCACCTGATTAGAATCGGCGTATTCCTGACGCACGGCGGCTTTCAGCCAGGGTTCCAGTGCAATACTATTTTGCAGGTTCATGTGATAGCTTACCGCCGTTCCCGCTTCAGCGCGTAATATGCGCGTATTCCCCACATCAGCCCGCATACCGTTTGATAACGTGTAGTCCTGACCATCAGTGGTAAAGCCGGTAAATGCCAGATATGGCCTTATATTCCACTGATCTTCCCCCCAACGAAACCCGCCCTCGATATGAGCACCCGCGCCGTCACTATCGTAATCACCAAACGCTGTGGCCCCATTACTCATCTTGCCATGAACGGTATTAGCAAACCGATCGACTTTTACTACGCCATCAATATAAGCACCGTTTTGATGTTCCCAACCGGCATAGGCCCCCAATGTATAGCTATCAATATTGCCTTTACCGCCGCGATCAAAACCAACATCAGAATGAGAATAACCAAAGAACAGGCCGCGAATCGTGCTGCTTTCTTCACGGGAGAAACGGCTATCAATACCTAATGTCAATCCCGTCAATGTTTGTTCAAATGCGGCTCCAGCATCGGTGGTTACGTTATTGCGGGTGTTAATTGCCGAACTCCACATCGCGGTATCGTAATTAATCCCTTTTATGCTACCAAGACGTTCACGTACCGTGTCCAGTTCTGCGTCGAATACCAACGGTTGTGCCGCTGCCATATTCAACACGGCAGTAGTCGAAGGAGTAACTTGCGCTCGGTTCTCCGCCAGACTCCAGCTATGGTTGCCATTATCTAACAAGGTATATTCATACGTACCGATATCAACGACACCGCCATTATTGCCCAACGTAAATACCGCATCACCACCGCCCGTTGTGACCAAAGTAAGGCTATCCCCTGCTGCCGGGCTTGCACCGGTATCCGTAACGAAGATTTTAAAATCGCCTGTTGCCTGACCAGTAACGTTAAGTTGGTCACTCTGATGATTGGCCATATCAGTGCGCATATAAAAATTGCCACTACCCGCCAATGTATTCACAGCCAAATTAATGTAATGCTCAGTGCCTGAAGCAACTCCCGTCCGAGAAAAAAAGTCATCCCTCATTATAACATCCGAGTTTCTCATATTTAGTTCGGAAAACATGAACTGTGTATATGCGGAGATCTGGCTTGCAGAGAATAAGACGAGGTTTGAATAGTCCAGATTAACAGTAGCGTTAATCGTATCGGCAGACTCATGTACATACAATGATGCTCTATTTAAAACATTCGTGGTCCCTGTTAAAACTGGCGCTGCAGAATTATCGAGGGGAGTCATTATCTGCAGCACTCCCGCTGCATCACTGACTGTAACGTTGCTCATTGTCCCAGCCCAGACATTTACCTGCCCGCCCAGGATTTTCATACCCTCAGAACTCGCGTCATAAGAATATTGAGTCTGCCCATCGATATCAGCCCGCCCCAGATTATATACCGCATATTTCATCACGGTCGTCCCTGTATCACTTCCCAGGTTTTGCATAGAGGCATATTCATCAACGATGGTATAGGATGCTTTGGTTTGTGGCTGAACAATTAACATAGAGCCATTATCCAATTCATAATTTATTGACTCACCATTCTTTATGCTGAATTCTCCCTTACTGTTTTTACCACTGACCTCCAGTACATTAGTTGAAATCGTTAAGACTCCCCCCGCTTTTTTATCAATACCTATTGCGGTACCGCCATCCATCACTTTCAGGACGCCGCCATTATCTACTGTGGTATCATAAGCGAAATCATTTTCCTCAACTAACAAGCTTCCGCCATTTTCCAATAACACGTTGTTTGCAACCCCATCCTTGATGCTGAACTGCCCCAGACTGTTTACGCCTTCCACCTCTGCAGCTCTCGTGGTTGCTTTAATAGCACTACCTGCTTTCTGATTTACCGCTATTGCATATCCCTGGTCTTTAATTTCCAGTAGCCCTCCCTTTTCGATAACAGCAAAGACAGCAATTCCACCGTTTTCTACAATTAGGCTTCCACCTTTAATAACAGCCTCATTCGCAGCGCCATAAACCTGTAGCACACCATTATTAATGGTAGTTTGGTTTGCTGCCCCCTCCACTTGAACAATTTGATAACCATCATTCAGTGTGGAATTATTCACTTCTCCCTCTGATTCAATGTACTGATATCCTCCATTAATTTCAGTATTATTACTTACGCCATATTTTTTAACATGCTGTTCCCCGGTGGCGGTAATTTTCGTATTATTCGTGGTTCCATAAACCGTCTGGATATCGTTTACCAGAACAACACCATCAACTGTCTCACCATAATCAACTGTTGATGCCGATATCATTGGTGAATATAACGCCGTAGCGACCAGAACAGATATTACGGAACGACAAAGACCAACCGAGCTGGATTGTTGCATCGAATTTTCATCCTCTGAAATTAATGGCTATAAGGGGCATTGGGTATAGAAAATACCAACTCATCTATACCTGGCATCATTTTTTAAAGACTGTTTAAAGAAATACAGAGATATTGTGATTGATTTTTTAGTTAATTTTCTTGATGGCAATATGATGCTAAAACCTCCATTCATAATGAAAATAGAGCAATAGCAAAGTGCGAAATCACAGTTTTCACTACATGCCCATACACAAAATGAGGTAACATTTACGCGCCTTTTAGCGTTACCAACGCTACGCTCAAACATAATGATTCTAATAAAACCTCAGGAGGCTACTATGCCTGAAGCAACGCCTTTTCAGGTGATGATTGTGGATGATCATCCACTTATGCGACGCGGTGTTCGTCAATTACTGGAGCTTGATCCTGGTTTTGAGGTGGTCGCCGAAGCAGGCGACGGCGCAAGCGCGATCGATCTGGCGAATCGACTGGATATCGACGTGATCTTGTTGGATCTCAATATGAAAGGTATGAGTGGCCTTGATACGCTCAATGCCTTGCGCCGGGATGGCGTTACCGCGCAAATTATTATCCTGACCGTTTCCGATGCCTCAAGTGATATTTTTGCGCTGATAGACGCTGGCGCCGACGGCTATCTGTTGAAAGATAGCGATCCAGAAGTGCTGCTGGAGGCGATTCGTGCCGGAGCAAAAGGCAGTAAAGTCTTTAGCGAACGCGTCAGTCAGTATTTACACGAGCGTGAGATGTTTGGCGCCGAGGAAGATCCCTTCAGCGTGCTGACAGAGCGCGAGCTGGATGTTCTGCACGAACTGGCACAAGGCCTGTCAAATAAGCAAATTGCCTCGGTGTTGAATATTTCCGAACAGACGGTGAAAGTGCACATTCGTAATCTGCTGCGTAAACTCAATGTTCGCTCACGAGTGGCGGCCACCATTTTGTTCCTGCAACATCGCGGGGCGCAATAAAAAATAGCCCGATGAATTTACTATCGGGCTGAGATTGATGACAAACGCAAAACTGCCTGATGCACTACGCTTATCAGGCCTACGCGGCTCGGGCAATATATAGAATTTGCACGATGTTGTAGGCTGGATCAGACGCTCACGCCGCATCCGGCATAAACAAGGCGCACTTTGTCATCAGTCTGGCCCCGATGGCGTCACCATCGGGCCTCTTCTTATTTACTTTGTTGCGGCGACAAATGCTGCATTGCCTGCGCAATACTGCGCTCAATCACCACACGGCGAGTATCGTTGGCAGGCAAGAGTTTCAGCATCATCTCCCATGCCGCAACCGCTTCGCCAAAACGCTGCTGCTCAAAGGCATTAAACGCATACATGCTAAGCACGCGGATATTACTGTGGTCAGTTCTTACCAGTTGCCGTAACAACTCCCCTCCCAGTCGGTTGTCGTTGGGATCAGAAGAGCGTGTCAACGCTTCAGCATATCCCAGTGCGGCATCACTATTTTTGGGATCGAGTCGATACGCATTAGCGTATGCATCGGTCGCAATACTGGCATTGCCCAGCGCCATTCCAACGCGACCAAGCATAATCCAGCCCTCGATATCTCCCGGATTTTTTTGCAGTTGAGTACGCATCCCAAGAGCGAGACGCGACATCTCTTCTTCATTCAGCGGATCGGCTTTCGGATCCAATGCCCTGTCCAGCAAGGCCGGAGCCTGCGCCGTAGCCTGCTGCCAGATTTTCACCTGCTGATAATTCCCGGTCTGATAATAGCCAACGCCAGCAACGATCAGCGCGATGATAATTCCCGGCAGATAAATGATAAATCCTGCCCGTTTGCCCTCAGGGACGCTTTGTTCAGGAAATTCTTCCGGCGCCACGCGTACCCGCCGCCGCGAGCGGGAGTAAATCACCCAGCCGCCAATGCCGATAGCCACCACCGGCAGCACCCAAAGCAGCACGGTCAGCGGCGTTAACGGTGGATCGTAAGTAACAAAGTTACCGTAACGCGCCACCATATAATCGACAATCTCTTGCTTACTTTTGCCTTCCTGCATCAGTTCGTACACTTTCTGCCGCAGGTCGGTGGCAATCATCGAGTTGGAATCGGCAATGCTATTGTTCTGACATTTCGGGCAACGCAGTTCTTCAGTAAGCTGGCGGAACTGCTGCTCCTGCGCTTCATCTTTAAACTGCAACACATCGATAGTCGCCAGCGCCGAGCCAGAGATCATCAGCATCAGCACGCCCAATAAAAACCTCATTGTGCGGCCTCCTTACTGTATTTCTCCCACAACGGCTTGATCTCTTCTTCCCAGACACGAGGATTGAGATCGCCCGCATGGCGATAGCGAATGATGCCGTTACCGTCGATAAGGAACGTTTCCGGCGCACCATACACGCCCAGATCCAGCCCTAACATACCGTCACCATCAAACAGGCTTAACGCGTAAGGATTACCTAACTCTTTCAGCCAGCCAATCGCTTTCTGCCTGTCGTCTTTATAGTTCATGCCAACGACACGGATGCCCTGCGCAGAAAGCTGATTCAGATACTGATGTTCCGCACGGCAGGTCGGACACCAGGTTGCCCAGACGTTAAGCAGCACTGGTTTGCCCTGGGTCAACACATCCGCCTGATAAAACTGCCCCGGATTGTCCAGTGATTCGAGACGAAATTTCGGCACCGGCTTGCCAATAAGCGCCGATTCCAGATTAGTCGGATCGTCTCCTTCAGCATTACGCGCCAGTTGCCATAGCAACGCCGCGGCAATCGCCAGGAAGATAATCAAAGGAAGTAACAATACTTTGCGCTTCATACAACCTCCGGCGCAGTTTTTTGCGGATTGACGCGCTTGCGATAGCGAGGATCAAGCAAACACAACAGCCCGCCTAATGCCATCATCAGCCCGCCCGCCCAAATCCAGCGAACAAACGGTTTGTAGTAGAGACGCACAGCCCACGCGCCGTTTTCCAGCTCTTCACCAAGCGCCGCATACAGGTCACGAGTGATGCCGCCGTCAATAGCCGCTTCGGTCATCATTGAACCCGCGGTGTTGTAATAACGTTTTTCCGCATACAGCACAGTTTCTGGTTTACCGTCGCGCGCTACGCCGATAGTTGCCACGCCACCGCGCCAGTTCGGGCCAGTCACCTCTTTGACATCACGGAAGGTGAAGCGATATTCATGAATATCGACGCTATCGCCGGACTTCATGCGCACATCACGCTCAACGCTGTAATTCTGGCTAAAGGCAATGCCAACAATTGTCATTGCAAGACCCAAATGCGCCGCAACCATTCCCCAGTAACTGAAGGTCGTTTTTGTGCCGCGAGAAATACGTAGCGCCGCTTCCGCAATGGCCAGCACGGCAATCCAGCAGGCCATTGCCAGGCCGAGTACCGTCATCGCCACGATTTTGCTTTCAAGCAGCCACGGCAACAGCAGAGACAGTACCAGCGTAGAGATGAAGGCGATAATCAATAAATTGCGGATTTTACGCGGGCGATCGCGCCCCCAGCGCACCAACGGACCAATACCGAGCAGCAGCGCAAACGGCACCATCAGCCAGGTAAACATGGTGTTGAAGAACGGTTCACCGATGGAGATACTGCCCAACCCCAGTTGCTTATGCACCAGTGGGAGCAGCGTGCCCAGCAATACCACCAGCATTGCGGCGACCAGCAGAACGTTATTCGCTAACAGCAGAGATTCCCGCGACCACAGCGCATTGTTCACCCGTGAACGCACTTTGTGTCCACGCGCGGCAAACAGCAGCAGCGAGCCGCCAATCACCAGCACCATAAAGGCGAGGATAAACATACCGCGCGCCGGATCCGAGGCAAACGCATGTACCGACACCAGCACGCCGGAACGCACGAGGAAAGTCCCCAGCAAACACAGTGAGAAAGCACAAATAGCAAGTAATAGCGTCCATGCTTTAAAACTGGCGCGCTGTTCAGTAACAGCCAGTGAGTGCATCAGCGCAGTCCCAACCAGCCACGGCATAAACGAGGCGTTTTCAACCGGATCCCAGAACCACCAGCCGCCCCAGCCGAGTTCGTAATAGGCCCATGCGGAACCAAGTACAATGCCGAGCGTCAGGAAAATCCACGCCGCCAGCGTCCACGGGCGAGAAAAACGTGCGTAAGTGCTGTCCAGACGACCACTCAGCAAAGAAGCAATCGCAAAGGCAAATGCCACGGAGAAACCGACATACCCCATATAGAGCAGCGGCGGATGGAAGATTAACCCCGGATCCTGCAACAGCGGGTTAAGGTCGCGACCTTCAATCGGGAAGTTCGGCAGCGTGCGGGAAAACGGGTTAGAGGTAAAGAGAATGAACAGCAGAAAACCGACGCTGACCATTCCCATCACCGCCAGTACGCGGGCCACAATATCCAGCGGAATACGCTGACTAAAAATCGCCACCGCAAAGGTCCAGCCGCTCATCAACAGCACCCACAGCAACAGTGAGCCTTCATGCGCGCCCCATGTCGCCGCCACGCGATACCACACCGGAAGCTGAGTATTGGAGTTGCTGGCAACATAGGTGACGGTAAAGTCGTTCACCACGAAAGCATTGACCAGCACCAGAAATGCACCGGCTACGCACATAAACAGCAGCCAGGCAAACAGTCGCGACGAGGCCATCATCCGCGCATCCCCGCGCGCCACGCCCCATAACGGATAAACAGACAGTAGTAGCGCAATCCCTAGCGCCAGACACAGCAGCCCGTTACCAATTTCTGGCATCATGATGCGGGATCCTTATAAGCACTTGCCGGGCGGCGGTGGTTAGCTTCCATCGCCTTCTCAACTTCTGGCGGCGTATAGTTTTCATCGTGTTTTGCCAGCACTTCTTTGGCGAGGATGTGATTGCCTTTTTCCAGCTCGCCCTGTACCACAACGCCCTGCCCTTCACGGAACAGATCCGGCAAAATGCCTTCGTAGGAGACATCCACCGAGCCTTCTGCGTCGTAAATAGTGAAGGTCACTTTCAGCGAGTTGGGATCGCGCTGCACGCTACCCGGCATTACCATTCCGCCAACGCGCAGACGTTGACCAACTTCCGGCATCTGCTGGGTTTCACGTTTACCGTAGAGAATTTCACCCGGCGTATAAAAGAGATCGATATTAGAGCGCAAGGCATACAGCACCAGACCGATGGTCAGCGCCAGCCCCGCCAGCACGGCACAGGCAATCCACAAACGGTTTTTACGGCGAATATTCATGCAGCCTCCTGCTGTTGCGCAGCACGTAAACGCGCCTCACGCGCCCGCTGTTGCGCCACGCCACGTAAAATTGCGCGATGCTGCATCACCGAGTGCACCACTAAAACCGCCAGCGGAATAACGGTCATCGCCACCGCCAGCCAGACAAAAAAGGCGTAACCGCCCATTGCGAAAAAATCATTCCAGGAAGCAAATGCAGGGGTCATTTACGGCCTCTTTTCAGTATCAGTTCACTCACCCACGGACGGCGTTTTTCCATCAGCAAAATCAAATTACGCATCCGCATCAGCGTCAGCGTAACAGACAGCAACAGGACGCCAAAAATCGACCAGCGCAGCGGAGAACGCATTGCCGGATCGATGCTTTGCTGCATCCGCGTTGATCCCTGATGCAGGGTGTTCCACCACTCCACGGAATAATGAATTATCGGCAGGTTCACCACGCCAATCAGCACCAGAATACCCGCTGCACGCCCCGCCAGACGGCGATCGTCAAAGGCGTGCCACAGGGCAATTACTCCCACGTAAAGAAACAGCAACACCAGTTCAGAAGTCAGACGCGCGTCCCATACCCACCAGGTACCCCACATCGGTTTCCCCCACGCGGAGCCGGTAACCAACGCAATAAAGGTAAACACCGCACCAACTGGCGCCATCGCCGCCACCGCCAGATTGGCCATTTTCATCTGCCAGACAAGACCGATAAACGCCGCTACCGCCATCGACGCATAAATCCCCATCGACCACATCGCTGCAGGTACATGCAGATAGATAATGCGATAACTATTTCCCTGTTGATAATCAGCGGGAGCGAAGCCGAATCCCCAGATCCAGCCGACGGTAAGCACAACCACACTGGCGATTGCCAGCCACGGTATAAACCAGCCACAGATTTGATACAGCCGTGGTGGGATCGCCAGTTGATGTAGTGTTTTCCACATAGTTCCGATACCAGACTTGAACAAAAATAAGTAAATCAGCGTTATTGAATGCTGATTCGTAACGCCGCCGCCGTCGCAAAAGGACTTAATGTCGCAGTACCTGCCAGCAGCGCGCCTAAAATTGCCAGATACCCGTCAACGGGCAAATGCATTGAAGCCGCGTCCATTGCCGCAGTGGCAAAGATGAGTAATGGGATGGTCAGCGGTAGCACCAGAATGCTGAGCAGCACTCCCCCGCGCTTGAGTCCCACCGTTAGCGCCACGCCCGGCGCACCGAGAAAGCCCAGTGTTGGGGTTCCCAGCAGCAGCGTCAGCGCCATCACTTGCCAGCCATAGACATCCATTCCCAGTAGCAATGCCACCAGTGGCGAGAGGATGAGTAACGGCAAGCCGGTTACCATCCAGTGCGCCATCACCTTCGCCAGCACAACGGCGGGCAAGGGTAATGGCAACAACATTAATTGTTCAAGACTGCCGTCCTGTAAATCGTCACGGAACAGTCGCTCCAGTGCCAGCAGGGAGGAAAGCAGCGCCGCCACCCAGATAATGCCAGGGGCGATTCGCGCCAGCAGTTGCGGCTCCGGGCCGATACTGAGCGGAAAAAGAGTAATAACAATAAGAAAGAACCATAGTGGATTGGCGATTTCGGCGCTATGGCGAAACGCCACACGCAGTTCAAGACGGAAAATACGCCAGAACATCATGCGTCCCTCGTTTGCGTCAGCGAAATACGGCGAATTTTACTTTCAGCGACGTTGAGCGGCTGGTGAGTGGTCAGAATCACAATCCCCCCCTGCTCCGTATGCTGCGCCATACACTGGGTCAGACGATCGACGCCGTTAACATCAATCGCAGTAAAAGGTTCATCGAGGATCCACAATGTGGCGCGAGTCAGCCACAAACGCGCCAGAGCAACACGACGCTGTTGCCCGGCAGAAAGTTGATTAACAGGAATATCTTCGAATCCGGCAAGCCCGGCCTGCGCCAGAGCGTCCAGACATTGTGCGGTATCGCCTTCGCGATGATAAAAGTGCAGATTTTCTAACGCCGTCAGCCGGGTTTTGATCCCCGGCTGATGGCCTATCCATAACAAATTTTGATGGTAGCTGTCGCGTACCTGATGCAAGGGCTGCCCTTGCCAGAGAACATCACCTGCATCAGGGCGAGACAATCCCGTCAGCAGACGAAGAAGCGTTGTCTTCCCCGCACCATTGCTGCCGGTAATTTGTACCCACTCTCCTGCATTCAGCGTAAAGGACAAACCGCTAAATAAAGTTCGTTCATCCCGTTCGCAGAGTAATCCTCTGGCTTCAAGCATACCCACGCAATAACACCCTGTTAAAAACCTGGTTTGACTTCGCGCATATCAGGCAGCTTGTGCGCTATCCCTTTATGGCAATCAATACAAGTTTGCCCATCTTTCACTGCCTGATCATGCATCTTCGCAGCAACAGATTTCTGAGCGGTTGTATCCATATACTCGAAGTTGTGACAGTTACGGCACTCCTGCGAGTTATTATCCTTCATTCGCCGCCACTCATTCTGTGCCATAGTCAGGCGATGAGCTTCGAATTTCTGCGGCGTGTCAATAACGCCAAAGATTTTACCATACAGCTCTTTACTTGCTTTGAGCTTGCGTATGATTTTGGGCACAAACTCATGCGGAACGTGGCAATCCGGGCAGGTCGCTCGCACGCCGCTACGGTTGTTGTAGTGCACGGAATCCATGTACTCCTGATACACCGTATTGCGCATTTCGTGACAGCTAATACAGAACTCTTCGGTGTTGGCTTTTTCCATACCGGTGTTAAAGCCGCCCCAAAAGACGATGCCGCCGACAAAACCAATCAACAACAGCGTGCCCAGCGCCAGACGGCTGGGAGTACGCCACCATTTCCACAGGCGCTTAATCAGACCAGGCTTACGGTCAGAATTTCCCATAATAACCTCTTATTTCCCGTAACCTTTTGATGGGGTAAAGGTATTCCCCACGATTGGCGCGGTATCGGCCTGCGGTACGTGACATTGCAGACAGAAGTAACGACGCGGAGCCACTTCTGCGCCTACTTTGCCGTCACTATCCATAAAGTGAGTAGGACTGATGCGCGGTGCGCCGGTAGTGCGATAGCTTTCGACACCGTGGCACTGTAAGCAGCGGTTGGTATTAGTCGTTACCTGATAACCTTCAACGCTATGCGGGATCATTGGTGGTTGATTCACATAGTTCAGCGGCATCCGCTCCTGCTCTTTTGGCATCCGAATGGCCCCTTCCTGTGTCCCGGATACTTCCGGCGACTGGCTAAAATCGACGCCATTAGCCGCCCAAACCGCGCCGCTTACCACCAGGGCCAGCATCGCCGTCCATTGACACAGCGCTTTCTTCAGGTCATGGCTTTTCATGATTTCGCTCCCGAACTCCATCGTGTAGTTATTGTAAATACATCCTCAGAACAGACATCCACGCAGCGACCGCACGTCATGCAATCGCGGCTGGTGACCTGCACCGGGCTTTGTTCATCCAGCACCGGGGCACGTAGCACATGCGGTTCCGGGCAAACATGAAAACAATCCATACAGCGGTTACATTTCTGCCGATCGGTGGCCGCAACGGTGATAACACCTTTGCTACCCAGCACGCCATACAACGCGCCAACCGGACAAATGTGCCCGCACCAGCCGTGTTCAACGACCAGTAGATCAAATAAAAACAGCGCGAGAATAAGCAGCGCGCCGCTGCCGAATCCCATTACCAGACTGCGCCCCATCAGGGAAACAGGGTTGATCCATTCCCAGATGAGCGTACCGGTTAAGGCCGATCCTACCAGGATGACAACCAACAACACGTACCGAATATGACGTGGGATTGTCGCGGACTGATTGAGTTCAAATCGCCTGCGCAACCAATTCGCTAAATCGGTAATCGGGTTCAGCGGGCAGACCCAGCTGCAAAATAATCGCTTTCCTGCCAGGGCGTAGAGCACAGTGATAATCACTGCACCAGTCAATGCCACTGCGGCTGGCAGATGACCGCTGGCAAGGCTTTGTAGCGTCATCAGCGGATCGGTCAGCGGGACAGTGTCGAGCAACAAGCTACTGCTGTAGTTGCCATGCAAAATCCACACGCCAAACCACGGACCGCTCAGAAACATGCCCAGCACGAAGAACTGGCAAAGGCGACGCAACACCAGCCAACGGTGACTGCGCCACCAGCCTTTTTTCGCCAGCGCCTCTCGCCCGGCGTCACGTTTACGATTTGCCATCGTTCCCCTCCAGCCAACCGAAGCGGTAGTGGTGACCTAACTCCCCTTTCGCCAGAGACAACGGCAACACCTTGATTGCCGGTTGTTCCAGCACGCACACTTTTTCGCACTTACCGCAGCCGGTACAGGCATCGCTGTGAACCGTTGGCAGAAAACGGGCGTGCTTGCCGGTACGCGTATTGCGTTCCAGCTCCAGGGTAATCGCCTCATCAATTTTCGGGCATTCGCGATAACAAACATCGCAGCGCAATCCCTGAAAGTTGAGGCAGTTCTCCTGGTCCACCAGCACTGCCAGCCCCATCCGCGCGTCATCGATCGATTCGATCTCACGATCCAGCGCACCACTGGGGCACACTTTGGCGCACGGAACGTCCTCACACATTTCGCAAGGAATATCCCGCGCGACAAAATACGGCGTACCTGCCGACAGGCCAGAGGCCAGCGTCGCCAGTTTTAAGGTTTCGTAAGGGCAAGCCTGAACACACTGACCGCAACGTACACAGGCACTGGCAAAGGCGTTCTCGTTTATGGCTCCGGGCGGGCGCAACCGCACGCCAGATGCGCGTGCGGTTTGCTGTTGTAACCCCAGCGCCACGCCCACGGCAGCCAGCCCGCCTGCTGTGCGAACGACATCGCGCAGAAAGCGGCGGCGACCATTTTGAGGTTTCGCTGACCGGGACATAATGGCTTACACCTTCTCCAGTTTGACCGCGCACTTCTTGAAGTCCGTCTCTTTCGAGAGCGGATCGGTCGCATCCAGCGTCAGTTTGTTAACCAACTGTGCGGCGTCGAAGAACGGCATGTACACCAGGCCCTGCGGCGGACGGTTACGACCACGCGTTTCGACAATCGAGATAACCTCACCACGGCGAGAAACCACTTTTACTTTGTCGCCACGACGCAAGTCGCGTTTTTTCGCATCCAGCGGATGGATAAACAGCACGGCCTCCGGGAAGGCACGGTGCAGTTCTGGTACACGGCGAGTCATACTGCCGGTGTGCCAGTGCTCCAGTACGCGTCCGGTAGAAAGCCACAGGTCATATTCTTCATCCGGGGCTTCTGCCGCCGGTTCAAACGGCAGCGCGAAGATCACCGCTTTGCCATCCGGTTTGCCGTAGAACTTGTAACCTTCGCCCGCTTTCACGTACGGGTCGTTACCTTCGCTGTAACGCCACTGGGTTTCTTTACCGTTAACCACTGGCCAGCGAATACCACGCGCTTTGTGATAGTCGTCGAACGGCGCGAGATCATGACCATGACCGCGACCAAACCACGCGTACTCTTCGAACAACCCTTTTTGCAGATAGAAGCCCAGCTCGCGGGATTCATCGTTCAGTTGATCTTCCGCCAGTTCGGATACCGGGAATTTGCTCACTTCCGGGGTAGCATACAGCACCTCATACAGCGTTTTGCCGCGCAGTTCCGGTTTCTTCGCCAGCAACTCTTCCGGCCACACTTCTTCAGTTTTGAAGCGGCGGGAGAACTGGACCAACTGCCAGAGATCCGATTTCGCCTCGCCCGGCGCCTGTACCTGTTGACGCCAGAACTGAGTACGGCGTTCAGCGTTACCGTAAGCACCCTCTTTCTCTACCCACATTGCAGTCGGCAGGATTAAGTCGGCTGCCAGCGCACTGACCGTCGGATACGGGTCAGAGACGATAATAAAGTTGCGCGGATCGCGCCAGCCCGGCATACGTTCTTCATTAATGTTCGGCCCGGCCTGCATGTTGTTGGTACACATCGTCCAGTAAACATTCAGCGTGCCGTCTTTCAACGCACGGTCTTGTGCTACCGCGTGCAGACCGATTTTTGCCGGGATCGTGCCGCTCGGGATATTCCACTTCTTCTCGCAGATATCACGGTGTTTCTCGTTGGTCACCACCATGTCCGCAGGCAGACGGTGAGCAAAGGTGCCCACTTCACGCGCAGTACCACACGCGGAAGGTTGCCCCGTCAGGGAGAACGGACCGCAGCCCGGCTGGGAAATTTTACCCGTCAGCAGGTGCAGGTTGTAAACCAGGTTGTTGGCCCACACGCCGCGGGTATGCTGGTTGAAGCCCATCGTCCAGTAGGAGATGACTTTCTTGTTCGGATCGGCATACAACTGCGCCAGTTGTTCCAGCTGATCTTTCGGCACGCCAGTCATTTCGGCGGTTTTTTCCAGCGTATATTCGGCAACGAAGGCTTTGTAATCTTCAAAGCTCATCGGTTCGGACGCGTCGGATCCCGGGTTTTTCGCCGCTTTTTCCAGCGGATGAGTCGGACGTAAGCCATAACCGATATCCGTCACCCCTTTGCGCAGGTTGACGTGCTTGCTCAGGAAGTCCTGATTCACCGCATTGTTTTGAATGATATAGTTGGCGATATAGTTCAGGATCACCAGATCAGACTGTGGCGTAAAGATGATGCCGTTATCTGCCAGTTCAAAGCTACGATGCTGGTAAGTAGAAAGCACCGCCACAGTGACATCCTGATTAGAAAGGCGACGGTTAGTGATGCGCGACCACAGGATCGGGTGCATCTCCGCCATGTTCGCGCCCCACAGCACAAACGCATCAGCCTGTTCGATGTCGTCATAGCAGCCCATCGGCTCATCCATACCAAAGGTACGCATGAAGCCAACAACCGCCGACGCCATACAGTGACGCGCGTTCGGGTCGATATTGTTCGAACGGAAGCCCGCTTTGAACAGCTTGGACGCGGCATAACCTTCCCAGATAGTCCACTGACCAGAACCGAACATACCGATCGACTCCGGCCCTTTTTCTTTCAGGGCAGTTTTGAATTTCTCTTCCATCACATCGAAGGCCTGGTCCCAGGTGATTGGGGTGAATTCGCCTTCTTTGTCATATTTACCGTTTTTCATACGCAGCAGCGGCTGCGTTAAACGGTCTTTACCGTACATGATTTTGGGCAGGAAATAGCCCTTAATGCAGTTCAGGCCACGGTTAACCGGCGCATCCGGGTCGCCCTGACAGGCCACCACACGCCCCTGTTGCGTTCCGACCAGAACGCCGCAACCCGTACCACAGAAACGGCACGGCGCTTTATCCCATTTAATGGCTTCCTGCTGACCAACAACGGCGCGGGCAACGCCCGGCACGCTGAGACCGGCAGCCGCCGCAGCGGCCGCAACGGCGTTAGCTTTCATAAAGCTACGACGACTGAGTTTCATGGTGTTTCCTCACCTTGTTCTTCCTGCTGGTGATAAACCAGCGACACCGCCAGCACGCCCTCTACATTGCGTACTGACTCAATAGTTTGAATTAGCGTTTCGCTGTCTTCGGCTTCCGCTACCACAATCAACTGACCGCTCGGCACGTCGCTGACGGCGACTTCACAGCCGGGAAAGGCGTTCAGTTGGCTGCTGATATCTGGAATTCGCTCGCTTTTTGCCTGGACCACCAGGCTGCAAACTTGCCAGTTAGTGTGCATGGAAATACTCCGCAGTTATGGCTGATACCGGACAACTGGCTGCACATGCACCACATCCGTTGCAAAGTTGATTATTAAGTTGCGGTTGGTAGATCCCAGAAAGCGTCGGGCGAAAGATAATTGCCATCGGTTCACAGCTATCCTGGCAGCGACGGCATTCAACGGCCTGATACGCCAGGCACGCTTCCCCAATGGTGAACTGCAAATCCCAGGCCCTGGTGTGGCGCGGAGAAAATAGCGATTCGGGGCAAGCTTGCGCACAGGCGTAGCAGAAACTACATTCATTATTTTTGAAATCGACGGTTGGATAGCCACCTGCGCCGCGCTGCAATATACCGTTTTCACAGGCATTAATGCAGGCATCACAGCGAGTGCAATGGGTCAGAAAATGAGACTCGTCACCGGACCAGGGCGGACGGATACCGTTACTGGTTTTGCGCCAGCGACCAGTGAGTATGCCCCGACGGGATGCATCAATTTTCACATTGACCTTCCATCATTAACGCACTCTGAAATCAGAGAACGACCAAATAAACCGCATAATTAATAAGTCATTTTTATGAGCGTTAAGATATTAAAGGATGTGTCAGAGATGCATACCCCGATCGAGGTAAAACCTGTTGCCGGATCAAAAGAGTGGCGGGAAAGATGGTAAAAACGGGGTTTTGCTCACATTTCAAATGGTTATAAACAAAATTATATAGCGATAAATTCACCAAA